>OJTD01000003.1_pt1 | contig 552729 bp, 500 predicted proteins | sample 1599651 | NCBI WGS metagenome assembly OJTD01 (sample SAMN04436808, study PRJEB24849) | human gut metagenome | biome: human gut; feature: NICU; material: stool | host: Homo sapiens | place: USA: Saint Louis, MO | collected 2011-05-23 | reverse complement strand
ATATTAGAGCAAAAGCCCATTTAAAATCAACTTCCCAGATCAAAGATCTACCATTAGACTTTTCTTAAGAATATTCCACTAAATAATTGTACTCATAAATGCCATAGATACATGATACACAGTAAAAATTAACTATTTATTCACATTAATTTGGCAGAAATGACTGCTTTGATTGGAAATATTGAACTTATTGTTCCATGAGGTTGAATAATTGATTTACATCAATGCATTTATTAACGCGTCCCGTAACAGTGCAGAGAAATAAGGTTTTAATTCAATAAATGGCCTGAATATGAAAAAATCCTGTATCGGACAAATTTAATCTTAAAAACAGTAATGACTACACTGCTACAGGAATGGCGAATAAATGACTACGCGTTTTTCGATAAACGGGAGGAAGAATCTCTCTGAAGATATTCATCATGACAATGAGTGATGGGCTGATATGAAGGGGATATTCGGAAATAACCAGGCTGTAAAACTATCAACCCTGAGAGCGGGCGCTTATGCGGTTAATGGATGTTAACCATAATCACGTAGCGCCCTGAGCTCTTTTTAGTGCTTTTCAATATACATTGTACGGCTGTACGCAACATCCTCTGGGTTATTTATCGGATAACCTTTAACCCATGGCTTGATGAGACGGCCATTGGTGTACTGATAAATAGGGGCAATCGGTGCTTTCTCGGTGAGGATCTTCTCGGCCATGTTGTAGTCGGCATTACGCGCTTTTTCAGTAGTTTCGAGCGTCGCCTGATGAATAATCTTATCGTAAGCAGGATCGTTGAATCGTGAGATATTCCCGCTGTGGGAGGAGGTCAGCAGCGACAGGAATGTCGACGGCTCATTGTAGTCCCCTACCCACGATGCACGGATGACGTCAAAATTCCCGGTATTGCGGCTGTCGATGTAGGTTTTCCACTCCTGATTCTGCAACTTAACGTCAACACCCAGATTTTTCTTCCACATGGATGCGACGGCAATCGCAATTTTCTGATGGTTTTCAGACGTGTTGTACAGCAGCGTTAATTTTAGCGGCCGCTGAGGGCTATAGCCTGCCGCCTGCAACAACGTTTTCGCCTGCGCATTCAGCTCCTGCTGCGTCATCTGCTCAAATGGCGAGGCTTCCGGCGTAAAACCCGCAGTGACATCGGGAGTAAAATGCCAGGCCGGTTTCTCACCGGTCCCCAGGACTTTCTCCGCCATAATACGTCTGTCGATAGTCATGCTGAGCGCGAGACGTACGCGGGCATCCGCGGTTGGGCCTTTTTGCGTGTTAAACGCGTAGTAATAGGTCCCAAGCTGTGGCGGTGTATATACCTGACCCGGAATATCTTTAAGCAGCTTCTGGTACATGTTTTTCGGAAACGATTCTGTAATATCGATATCGCCCGCCAGATAGCGTTTGGTCGCTGAGGACTCCTGGTTGATTGGCACAAAGGTGACTTTTTTAAGCACCGTCCTGCCGTTATCCCAGTAATGAGAATTTGGCTCAACCACCAGTTTTTCATTCACCACGCGATCTTTCAGCACATACGCACCGTTGCCAATGAGCGCGCCAGGGCGCGTCCATTCCTTACCGCTTTCCACATTGGCCTTTTGAACAGGATAAAACGCGAAGTTAGCCGTCAGATTGCTGAACCAGGGCAGCGGTTTGTCCAGCTGCACGCGCAACGTTTTAGCATCCACCGCCGTCACGCCGAGGGTATCCGGAGCAGCTTTGCCGTCGATAATGGCCTGGGCATTGTTAATGCCCGCCAGCGCCGCAAACCAGGCGAAAGGTGACGTTGTTTTAGGATCAACCAGACGACGCCAGCTATAGACAAAATCTTGTGCCGTCACCGGGGTTCCGTCAGACCACTTAGCGTTATCCCGCAACGTGAACGTCCAGACGCGGTTGTCATTGCTCTGCCAGCGCGTCGCCACGCCGGGAACTAACTCCCCTTTTTCGTTCTGATTTACCAGCCCTTCATAGAGGTCGCGGATCACCTGTATCTCGGGCAACCCCACCGCTTTTGCCGGATCGAGCGAAGCGGGCTCATCTTTAATATGTCGAACCAGCTCCTGCTTTTGCGCCAGAACCGTTCCTTCGGGAACCTCCGCGGCATATGAAAGTGAAGAAAGCCCGCACAGCCACAGCGCAGTACAAAGAAGCGAAACAGGATGCTTCATACGATCCCCTTAATGATGTCAGGTAACAGGCAGATGCGTAATTATTTGTTTCGAAACGGAGAAATGCAAATGCTTCCTCCGGAAAGTTGATGTCAGGCAATTTTCCACATACACGGAAACTATTTGATTAAGCGCGGCTTTTGCACAACACTGCCAGAAGTGACTTTATCATCAGGGTTTACTATGGCAACTACCCGACCAAGAACGGAACGCGGCGCCTTCCCGCCCGGGACTGAACATTATGGACGCTCGTTTTTAGGCGCGCCGCTGATCTGGTTTCCGGCACCCGAGGCCGATCGCAATAGCGGCTTAATCATTGCGGGCACGCATGGCGATGAAAACTCGTCTGTCGTGACGCTCTCGTGCGCGCTACGTACGCTGGCCCCCGATTTACGACGTCATCATGTGATTTTGACCGTCAATCCGGACGGTTGTCAGCTTGGATTACGGGCGAATGCACGCGGCGTTGACCTGAACAGGAACTTCCCGGCGGCAAACTGGCGCGCCGGTGAAACGGTGTATCGCTGGAACAGTTCAGCGCAGGAGCGAGATGTTGTCCTGCTCACGGGAGAAAAACCCGGTTCCGAACCGGAGACTCAGGCCTTGTGCCAGCTTATTCATAAGATCCACCCGGCCTGGGTTGTCTCTTTCCACGATCCCCTCGCCTGTATTGAAGATCCTCGTCATACGGCGCTCGGACAGTGGCTGGCGGATGCGTTTGCTCTACCTCTGGTGAGCAGCGTTGGCTATGAAACACCCGGGTCGTTTGGCAGCTGGTGCGCAGACCTCAGCCTTCACTGTATCACCGCAGAGTTTCCGCCCATCTCCTCGGATGAAGCGAGCGAAAAATACCTGCGGGCGATGACAGATCTCCTGCGCTGGCAGCCTCAAAGATGAAGTACACCGGAGGTAAAATTCAGGGCGGGTGATACGTCAACCGCCAGCCAGGTTGGGCCATCCAGATCGGCAAAGCGCACGCAGTTCACCAGCGGGAGCGCAGCGCCGATCGCTCTGGATGTGCACAACATGCAGCCCAGCATCAGAGCAAAGCCTTGCGCCTGCGCATCTTGTGCCAGTGCCAGGGCCTCGGTTAATCCACCTGTTTTATCCAGCTTAATGTTCACCATCTCGTAGCGTCCCTTGAGAGCTGACAGGCTCTCACGGGTATGACAGCTTTCATCTGCACAGACGGGAAGCGGATGAATAAAATTCGCCAGCGCGGCATCGTCTTCTGCCGGTAGGGGTTGCTCCAGCATGGCGACGCCCAGATCGGCAAGCAGCTGACAACGGGCTGCCAGCCCTTCGCTATGCCATGATTCATTCGCATCGACGATAAGAGTGGCATCAGGCACCGCCGCACGAATGGCGACCATGCGTTCGCTAATCAGACGATCGTCGAGCTTCACCTTTAATAAGGTTGCACCGGTGGCATACAACGCCTGAGCGCTGGCGGCCATTTGCTCTGGTTCACCGATGACCACCGTTTGCGCGGTGACGATCGATTGCGGCAGCGTAACGTCCAGCAGCGCAGGCAGCGGTTTTTGTTGTTTCGCCGCTTCCAGACTCCAGAGTGCGCAGTCAACCGCGTTGCGTGCTGCGCCGGCCGGCAACCGAAGCTGAAGATCCTCACGCGTCAGGCCCGCCTGCAACTCGGGCACCACCGTCATAATTTGCGCCATGACTGACGCCAGGCTTTCTCCGTAGCGAGGATAAGGGGTACATTCCCCGACGCCTTTTACGCCGTCCTCTTCACATTCAACCACGACCACACAGGCCTCATTACGGCTGCCGCGCGAGATCACAAACGGGGTGTGCAATGGCCAGGCTTCTTCATAGACCTTAACGCTTCTCATCACTGACTCCTTGCAGGCCGGAAAGGCAGAAAATTGGTTTGCCGTGCTAACTGCGGATGACATACACTAGCCACGACGTTAACTATTTGTAAACAGGAAGATATCTATGTCACAACTCGTTCATTTCCAGGGCAACCCGGTTGCTGTTGCAGGTTCCATCCCACAGTCTGGCAGCAAAGCACAGCCTTTTACTCTGGTGGCTAAAGATCTGTCTGACGTCACGCTGAGCCAGTTTGCTGGCAAACGTAAAGTCCTGAACATTTTCCCAAGCATCGATACTGGCGTTTGCGCTGCATCAGTGCGTAAATTCAACCAGCTGGCGACCGAAATGAACAACACCGTGGTGCTGTGCATTTCTGCTGACCTGCCGTTTGCCCAGTCCCGCTTCTGCGGCGCTGAAGGCCTGAGCAACGTCATCACCCTTTCCACTCTGCGCAGCCCGGATTTCCTGGAAAAATACGGTGTTGCCATTTCCGAAGGCGCGCTGAAAGGTCTGGCTGCTCGTGCGGTACTGGTGATCGACGAAAACGACAACGTTGTTTTCAGTGAGCTGGTTAACGAAATCACTACCGAACCGGATTACACCGCTGCACTTGAGGCGCTTAAAGCCTAAACGTAAAAAAGCCTCTGCAAAGAGGCTTTTTTATTTATTCGTCACCCTTCTTCTGATTTAACCCATACTCGCGCAGCTTATTCGCAATCGCGGTATGTGACACCCCAAGACGTTTAGCCAGCTTGCGCGTGCTCGGATAGCTGCGATAAAGCTGCGTTAACACCGAACGCTCGAAACGGCTGGTGATGTCATCCAGCGAGCCTTCCATTGCCTCTTCGCCTACCGAGACCGTCCCGGCATCGTAATCCGGCAACAGAATATCCTGAGGGCGCAGTTCATACCCTTCAAGCTGAGTTAATGCGCGATAGACCGCATTTTTAAGCTGACGAATATTGCCCGGCCAGCCGTAACGCGTCAGCACGGTGCCCAGGTCGGCAGAGAGCTTCGGACGCGGCACGCCCTGCTCGTCGGCAAAACGGGCCACGAACAGTTCTGTCAACGGCATGATGTCCTGCGGGCAATCGCGCAGCGGCGGAATATTGAGCGTCAGAACGTTGAGACGATAGTAGAGATCTTCGCGGAATACCCCTTTCTGCACCAGCTCCACCAGGTTTTTCTGGGTGGCGCAGATGACGCGCACATCCACGTGTACTTCATGATCTTCCCCCACACGGCGGAACGTGCCGTCATTGAGAAAACGCAGCAGTTTCGCCTGCATGCGTGGCGACATTTCGCCAATCTCGTCCAGCAGCACCGAGCCGCCGTTCGCCTGCTCAAAGAAGCCTTTTTTGCCTTCCGGCGCATGCCCGAACAGCTCACTTTCCACCGCATCTTCAGGAATAGAGGCGCAGTTCAGCGCCAGATACGGTTTTGCCGCACGCGGGCTGGCCATGTGCACAGCATGCGCCAGCAGATCTTTCCCCGTACCGGTATCCCCGGTAATCAGCAGCGGCGCCGTAAGATTTGCCAGCTTGCGCGCCTGGTCGATTACATGACGCATCTTCGGGCTCACCGCAATAATCTGGCTGAATGCGCCGACGTCCTGGCTGGAAAGATTCTGTAACTGGCGTCCCATGCGCACCGTGGAGCGCAGCATGATCACCGCGCCGGTGAGCACCCGCGCGGCATTTTCCCCTTTCAGGTAGACCGGCGTGATCTCCATCAGGAAATTCTGTCCGTTGATAACGACATGCTCGCTATGGGTATTTTGCGGGTTGCTGTCCAGCCAGCGCTGGAAATTAAAACCGGTAATCAGTTGCGTGGCGTGGTGCCCGATAAGTTTTTCCTGAGTCTGCGCAAACAGCTGGCAGCTGGCCTGGTTAACGCGCTCGACTTTATTTTTCAGATCGAGAGAGAGAAACGGCTCCGGCATTGCTTCCAGCAGCGCGCTCAGCGCAAGATGTTCCCGCTCGGACGGCATCCAGGGGATGGTGCGTACATCCGTAACGCCAGCGATACGGCGGATTTCCGCCATCAGGCTACTGAAGGTATTAAATTCAATTTCGGCAAAATTGAGGTAAATTCGCCCGACAGGGTCGATCTCTATGCCACGTAAATCAATGCTACGTAAAACAAGAAGATCGAGTAACTCGCGGGTCAGACCGAGACGGTCCTCACAAAAGACTTCCAGACGCATGGGAAATTCACCGTTTAAGCCAATAACAATAAAATGATATGTCAGATAACGGTATTCGGGAAGGTGGCTGTCAACAAATATTGACAGCCCGCACGATTAGTAAACAAAACCTCACTGAGCAGGTTTTTTATTGAGCGTCTCTTTAAGCTGGCCAATCAATTCGCGACGGAAATCCCCCAGCCGCGGCTTATCGCCATCGATCCAGGGGAGTGGACGACAAACCTCCATCGCTTTGATACCCAGACGTGCCGTCAGCAGACCGGCACCAATCCCCTGCGCCGCCCGGGCAGAGAGACGGGCCGCAAGATCCTGCGACATCCAGTCCATCCCGACCTCCCGTACCAGTTCGCTTGCCCCGGCGAAGGCGATATTCAGCAATACCAGTTTGAACAGGCGCAGCCGGCTGTAATAGCCAAGCTCGATGCCATACAGTCTGGCGATGCGGTTGATCAGGCGCAGGTTGCGCCAGGCGATAAAGGCCATGTCCACCATCGCCAGCGGACTGACGGCGATCATCAGGGTAGATTCCGCCGCCGAGCGGCTGATCTCACGACGAGCCTGCGCATCCAGCACCGGCTGAACAATGTGGGCATAGAGCGTGACCACTTCCTGGTCATTCTGGGTTTCGTGGATCGCCGCATACCAGCGCTGAAGCGCCGGGTGAGAGTGATCAATCCCGGCCTGAGCCGCAAGCTTTTCACAAAAAGCACGCCCTTTTCCTGTGCCGTGACTGTGCAGCAGATCCCGCGCTTCATCGCGTTCGTGGGCACGCTGACGCAAACGCCAGAGGCGACGCCACTCGGTGACGACTGAGCCAACGCCCGCACCAACAATCAACGCCCCGGCGGCGCATCCCCCCAGCGCCACCCAGTCCTGCGTTTGCCAGGCATTGACGCCCCACTGCACGCCCTGGCCGATTACGCTCACACCAAAAAGGGCTAACCCGGCGGTCACCATCTTGCGCCACAGGCTGCGTTTCGGTCGCAGTGCCGCATCAACCACCGCTTCCGCCTGCCCCTCTTCAGCCAACGGCTCGTCTGCCAGCACGGGAGCAAAGTTGTCGGCCTGCGGGCCGCTGAAGGTTTGCGCCGTTTTAAACGCCTCATGCGGGGACTGCTCAAGCTGGCCGGTAAAATCAATGCGTGGTTTTAACGGTTCCGTCATCGCAATTTATCTCCAATTAAAAACTCCAGCGCGGCATCCAGACGGATATGCGGCAATGGCTGGTCAACGTTCATACTCTGCGGACGGAAGGCTTCGAACTGAAAACCCTGGCTTTGCCAGAAAGCCTGGCCCGGCAGACGCGCCGGAACTTCCCCCGGATAGACCGTGAGCGGCGCACCGTCGCTGAGACGGTTGCCCCGCAGGGCCGGAATTTTCTCGCCATTCAGGTCAATCAACCCACTCTGCGTAGCCTGTACGGACGCCAGCCCCAGACAATCCATACTGATCCCTTCGAAGGCCGCATTCTGCCAGGCATCCTGCACCAGCTGTTGCAGCAGGGATACCATGTTGGCGTGCTGATCGACCGTCACATGGTCAGCTTTTGTGGCGGCAAACAGCAGCTTGTCGATGACCGGCGAGAACAAACGGCGAAACAGCGTACGCTGGCCATAATGAAAGCTTTGCATCAGCTGCGTCAGCGCCAGCCGCATATCATTGAACGCCTGCGGCCCGCTGTTGAGCGGTTGCAGGCAGTCCACCAGTACGATCTGGCGGTCAAAGCGTAAAAAGTGATTTTTATAAAAGCCCTTAACCACCTTCTCACAGTAATAATTGTATCGCTCGCGGAGCATACCGGCGTTGGTGGTCTTGTACGCCTGCGCCAGTTTCGATTCGCCGATGCTGTCAACGTCCGGCCACGGGAAAAACTGTAGCGCGGGAGCACCGGCTAAATCGCCCGGCAGAACAAAACGGCCCGGCTGAATAAAATGCAACCCCTCCTGCTTGCACTGATGCAGGTAATCCGTCCAGGCTTCAGCTATGACGGCCAGACGGTTTTCATCCGCCGGTGCCAGCGGGTCCAGCCCTTCGCAAAGCTGGCGCCATTTGGTGGACCACTCTGCCCGCTGCCCCTGCAACAGACCGGTCATCTGTCGGGACCAGCTCAGGTAATCCTGCGCCAGCATCGGTAAATCGAGCAACCATTCGCCCGGATAATCCACAATTTCGAGATAGAGCGTGGACGTTTCTTTGAAGTGACGCATCAGGGATTCATTCGAGCGGAAACGAAGCGCAAGACGGATTTCGCTCACGCCACGCGTCGGGGTGGGCCAGGCGGGAGGCTCCCCGTATAACTGCGCCAGACCTTCATCATAGGTGAAACGGGGTATGCCAAAATCACGTTGCGGTACACGTTTCACCCCAAGCAACCGCTCCTCGCGCACTGCGCTAAGCAGTGGCAGGCGCGCCCCTGCATGCAGGTTCAACAGCTGATTGACCATCGCCGTAATGAATGCTGTCTTACCGCTGCGGCTCAGCCCCGTCACGGCAAGACGCAGATGGCGATCAACGCCACGGTTCACCAGAGAATTGAATTCGTTTTTAAGTCGCTTCATCGCCGTCCTTCATTGCCTGGAACCCTGAAAAAAGTCACTTCAGAATACAGTAAATTGGGGCAGATCGTTGATTATCAATTCTTAATTATTGCTATTGCCGTTTTCTCTCCAGTAAGATGGGCGCAATTGCTGTCCGTCTGGAGTGAGTAAGGTGTATGTCACCCACCATCTATGATATTGCCCGCGTTGCTGGCGTTTCGAAATCAACCGTGTCGCGCGTTCTGAATAAACAAACGAATATTTCTCCTGAAGCGCGCGAAAAGGTGTTGAAGGCGATAGAAGAATTAAATTATCAACCGAATAAACTTGCCCGCGCACTCACCTCTTCTGGCTTCGACGCCATTATGGTTATTTCGACCCGTTCAACCAAAACCACCGCCGGCAATCCGTTTTTCTCTGATGTACTACATGCCATTACGGCAAAAGCAGAAGAAGAGGGTTTTGATGTTATTTTACAAACGTCCAAAAGCAGCGAAGATGATCTGCAAAAATGCGTGGGTAAAATAAAGCAGAAGATGATCAAGGGGATCATCATGCTAAGCTCGCCGGCGAACGAGTCTTTTTTCGCGACGCTGGACGAATATGGCGTGCCCGTGGTCGTTATTGGTAAAGTGGAAGGTAATTACCAGAATATCTATTCTGTCGACACGGATAATTTCCGCGACAGCGCCATATTAACCGACTCATTTATCAAACATGGTCGCACTAAAATTGCCTGCCTGCATGCCCCGCTCGATTATCACGTTTCTATCGATCGCCTGGCGGGCTATAAATCGAGCCTTGAGAAGCAGGGTATTGCGATTAACCCGGACTGGGTTATTGATGGCGGATACACCCATGAAAGCGCGCTTCAGGCGGCCTGTCAGCTACTCTCTTCAGACAACCCGCCCGATGCGGTTTTTGCGACAGACAGTATGAAATTGCTGAGTCTTTATCGTGCCGCGGATGCGCTAAACCTGACGATCCCGGAACAGGTCGCAATGGCAGGATACAGCGACCCAATGCTATCTCTCATTTTAACCCCTGCGCCTGGCGGCTTTGATATCCCCACCAGAAAGCTGGGCGAAGAGAGCTGCGATGTGTTGTTCAGGTGCATAGCGGGTAAACCTGCCCCGCATAAGATATTGGTTGAAACGCATTTTTCAGATGCGGCTTCATTACGCTAAAAACCAGGGGCAAACGCCCCTGGTGAAGTGTTATCAAAACGCGTAATTCACGCCGATACCGGCATAGTGGAAGCGGTCACTTTCCCCTTCGTCATGGTTTTCCCATTCGTAGGCATATTCCAGCGTCATGGATAAACCATTGTTAAAATCATAGGCGTACAGCATACCCAAACGGTTGAAATCATGTCCTTCACGCTCAGGATCGTCTTGCCAGTCCCAGTTTGACCAGCGATCGAGTCCCAGACGGGTATAAGGCGTTAGCGTCGTCTGACCCAATGAAATCGGCAGATAGGCGCGAATTTCCTGAGTGGAGAATTCACCGTTATTTCGTGAGCCGTCCATATTAAAACCGCGCTCTAAATAGTAATTAACTTTTGCCGAGACCGTTTCGTTAATTGTCCAGGTAAAACCGGTTTCCGTTTCGACACGGCTGTCTGAATAACCTGTTTTTGCCAGGTCATTCGCAAACTGGTACATGGCAAACCATCCGCCAAAACGCCAGTCATCGGTTAATTTTACATCCCAGTCAGGTTGAATTTTATAGCGCTGCATATTCGCGCTGCCCGCTTTCGCGCCATCCTCGTCTTTGAAATGATAGCTGTAATTACGGAAACCTCCCGTCAGTCCCAGCGTGAAATCATCGGTACCAATAATACGATAGCGTAATTCTACTTCTGGACGATCAAAATAGGTGCCGCGCGTCATGCTACTGTAATCGACCGGCCCTTCCTGATACATAGCCAGCGAAATGGTCCAGGCATCCCATGTGGCATTAAACCACACGGAGGGTTCATATAATCCATCTTTATCGTCGGCCTGACCTTCGACGTTTTCAATTTCATACATGGCGCCAATATTAAATTCCCACTGTTTGGCTGATTCTGTTGCTTGCGCGCAGCTCACCCCTGCGCACAGGACGAGCGCAGCACTTCTTAGTAGAGTACTCATTAAAATATTCCTTTATAATTAACACACAAAAAACCGGAAACTTTCATTTCCGGCGAACACCTTTCTTATCTAATAGCTGTTTCAGTATCAGCATCGAAGAAATGGCACTTATTCATATCGAACTGGATGCCGATATTCTCTCCGGCGACGTAATCATCCGCCGCTCCCGCACGGACGACCAGTTCATGCCCACCCACGGTGGCATAAAGCATAAATTCAGCCCCGGTCAGCTCAGCAACGCTGATCTTCGCCGTGATGTTTTCACTGCTTCGCTGTGCGGTGAGAATGTCTTCCGGACGGATCCCAAAGACGACCGCTTTACGCTGGTAACCTTGCGCATTAAGTACGGCCAGAATGTCCTCCGGGATCTCCAGGCGCAGCGTTTCGGTCACAAAGTAGCGGCCGTCGATCGCGCCACGAATGAAGTTCATCGCCGGTGAGCCAATAAACCCTGCAACGAACATATTCGCCGGCTCGTTGTATACCTGCTTCGGCGCGCCCACCTGCTGAATGATGCCGTCCTTTAAAATCACGATGCGTGTCGCCATCGTCATGGCTTCCGTCTGATCGTGCGTCACGTAAATCATGGTGGTATTAAGCTTCTGGTGCAGCTTGCTGATTTCAGCGCGCATCTGCACGCGAAGTTTGGCATCGAGGTTGGATAAAGGCTCATCCATCAGGAAGACCCCCGCTTCGCGCACTATCGCCCTTCCTAACGCCACGCGCTGGCGCTGACCGCCGGACAACGCGCCAGGTTTACGCTGGAGATAGTCGCGCAAGCCCAGGATCTGTGCCGCCCAGCTAACGCGTTCTTCAATGACGGAGGGCGCAATTTTTTGCATTTTCAGGCCAAACGCCATGTTGTCGTAGACCGTCATATGCGGATAGAGCGCATAGTTCTGGAAGACCATCGCGATATCACGGGACTTGGCGGGAACATCATTCATGCAAACCCCATCAATAATCAGTTCACCCGCGCTGATCTCCTCGAGGCCGGCAATCATTCGCAGCGTCGTGGATTTCCCACAGCCCGATGGACCGACGAAGACAATAAATTCTTTGTCTTCAATTTCGAGGTTGAAATCCTTCACCACGTGGACCTGGTTATCATAGATTTTCTGAATGTGTTTCAGAGACAGTTGAGCCATTATTAATTCCTTATCAATACGCCCGGGATGCCCAGAACGCCGTCAGGCGTTCCCAGGTCAGTTCCTGCGTTGAATGAAGTTGTAATCCCGCATGGTTCAGGCCAGGCCCAATCCCGACCGACAGCATTCCTGCGGCGTTAATCGCATCTACTCCTGCGGCGGCATCTTCGATACCAATGGCCTCTTCAGCACGCACGTTCAGTCCTTTACAGGCCGCAAGGAAGATTTCCGGGTCCGGCTTTGAGCGGCTAATGCGCGAAGCATCGGCGCAAAAATCGAAAGCCTGATGAATACCCAACGCGTGCAAAATCCCAGGAGCATTAAGCGATACGGATGCCAGGCCAATTTTGACCTTCGCGGCGCGAATATCCGCCAGCACGTCGCGAATACCCGGCAGCAGCGAATCCTGGGTCAGTGATGCCAGCGACTGGACGTAAAGCGCGTTTTTTGTCGTCGCCAGCGCCAGGCGCTGCTCGTCACTGAACATCCCCTCTTTCCCGCCATGTTTCAGAATGCGCTGGAGGGAGTCCATACGGCTTATTCCCTTCAGCTGTTCGTTAAATACTTCATCGAAGGTGATACCAATCTCTTCCGCCACGGCGCGCCAGGCCAGAAAGTGAAGATGCGCGGTATCGGTGATCACCCCGTCCAGATCGAATACAACAGCGTTAAGCGTCATGGCGCCCCTCCGTGGTAGCGGTCCCATTAACAGATGCAAGAAAGTCCTTACGCGCGCAGACTTTTCGCCCTGATACGTGCAGCGTTTTACCCCACAGCGTCAACGTGACAGGTGCGGTGGTTTCAATGGTTAACTGGTCATCTTCACAGGTAACGTGCATTGTTGCGTCCCGCCACCGCAGCGGGAAGGCGAGTTTCTGCCAGTGAGCAGGCAGCTTCGGCGCAAGATGCAGCTCCCCTTCGCTAATGTGCAGGCCAGCAAATCCCTGAATGGCGCCCAACCAGATCGCACCGGTGGCGGCGGCATGAATACCGTCATCACTGCTGTGCGGGTCGTCCCCCAGGTCGATGGCGATACCATCACGCCAGAAGGCATACGCCCCGTCGGTGTCACCGCAGCGTGCGAGCACAATGCCGTGAATGGCTTTACTCAGGGATGAATCATGGATCGTGCGTGGCTCGTAGAACGCCAGATTGGCGGCACATTGCTGCGGCGTAAACCGTTCCGGCAGCAGGTAGTTAAGCATCACCACGTCGGCCTGCTTCAGGATCTGCATCTCGTTCACTTCCGCGCGAGAGTAATCAAGCAGAATGGTTTGCTTACCCGCTTTGGCTTTATAGCGGCTCAGATCGATGGCAGGTTTCGCCATGAAGGTATCGTCCTGCGGGATCACACCGTCTGCATCGGCCTCTGGCAGCCACAGGCGCGCCAGGAACTTCCCGGCATTCTCCGTAAAACGCGCATCTTCACGCCCAAACATCGCCATAAACTGACGCGCGCAGGCAACGTTGTGCCAGGCCAGATAGTTGGTGTAGGCATTGTTGTTGACATGCTCGGTGTATTCATCCGGTCCGATCACGTCATGGATCTCAAGACGACCATTAATTTCCGTCGCGCGTCCCATCCAGAACGAAGCGGTTTCCATCAGCAGCGTCAGGCCCTCATTGCGCATAAAGGCATCGTCGTGTGTTGCCTGCCAGTAAGCGACAACGGCCCAGGCAATATCAGCCACGATGTGGTGTTCAGCGAGAGCGGAGGCGACCTTCTGGCGAACCCCGGTGCGGATGTTAATGGCTGCGAATTCTGGCGTCTCTTCCTGTCCGCTGGCGGCGCTTTCCCACGGGAACAACGCGCCCGGCCAACCGTTACGCCGTGCTTTTTCACGCGCGCCCGAAAGATTGAGCCAGCGATAGCGCAGCAGACTGCGGGCAATCTGTGGACGGGTAAACAGATGGAACGGCAGCAGGAAAATTTCGGTATCCCAGAAGACGTGTCCCTTATACCCCTCACCCGTCAGCCCTTTCGCCGCAATACTGCTTCGCTCATCATGAGCAGGCGTCATTGTCGTCAGATGCCAGACGGCGTAATCCAGCGCCAGCTGATCCTGCTGTTCTGCACACGTCACTTCCACCCGAGCATCACGCCAGACCGCTTCCCAGGCGTACGCTGAGCTCTCAAGCAACGCATCGTAGCCTCTTGCCGCGCAGACTTTGAGATCGGCCAGCGCGTTGCGGGCGAAAGACTCCTGCGAGAGCGCTTTATCGCTGCGATGCGTCAGCCAGACGCTCTTCTCAAGCGTGACAGTGTCATCTTGCGAGATAGTCAGAGAATGATGAACGCTGAGGCGCCGATTTTTGGCGGTGAAACAGCTGTCGCTCTTAGCGGAGAGCTGACAAAACGCCGAAACAACAACTTCAGACGCCCGGTCCTGCGTTTCATACACACCCTGCATGTAGTGCTGGTCAAAGACCCTGACCGAGATTTCATCCAGGTGCTGCCTGCCGCTGTTCGTTTGTGTCGCATCTATGCCGGTTTTCAGCACGGCCTGAGCGGCGCCGTCAAGCGGTGTGATCGAGAGCTGCATTGCCACTAAGGGCAACTGGTCCAGCGAAACAAAACGACGGCTCTCGAGGCGATAGCGTTTTCCGTCCGGCGAACGCCAGACAACGTTACGATGCAGTTCGCCGTTAGCAAAGGCCAGCTCGCGTTGCCACTCAAGAATTTCGCCTGAAAGGAGCGTGAAATTGACGCCGTCCAGCTCAACTTCAATCCCGGTGACATCCGGCAGATTGATCAGCTCAGTGGTTTCGTTGCGTCCCGCGCGATGATACAGCCCCGCGAGATACATGCCTCTGGTCTGCTGGGTGTAATCTTCTTCATGCGTGGCGCGAATGCCCATGTAGCCATTGCCGCAGGCCATAATGGACGCGTACTTATTCAGGCTATGCGGGCAAAAGCCCGGATCGGTTAATACAGACTGGTTCAGCATAACGTCACGCTTTCCCCTGTTTCCGCGGCTTCATATAACGCCGCGACTAATTGCTGGATCACCAGCCCCTGCTCCGCATCGGCAATCATGACCGGCTCGCCCAATACGTGGCGAACAAACGCGTCCATACTGCGCAGATGTCGGCGATCGTCAGCCTCTTCCCGCTGGGTCAGCGTCTGTAAAACACCGGCTTCGTCGTTATAAATGTGTGCCGGGAACAGCGTTGCACCCGCCTTCTCACCGCAGAAAGAGACGTTCATGATCGACTGCTCGCGGATATTAAGCGCAAAAGAGGTGTCCAGACGCAGAATGCCACCGTTGCAGAACTCAATCGTGCCAAACAGGGCATCTTCCACGGTAAACTGCGCAGGATCCCATTCGCCAAACTGGCCGGTGTGTTTCCGGTTCCCCAGTCTCTGGAAGCTGTGCGCGGTTACCCGCTTCACGGCCGGGAAGCCCAGCACATACATCGCGGCATCCAGCATATGAATGCCGATATCGATCAGCGGCCCGCCGCCCTGAAGCGATTTATTGGTGAACACGCCCCACCCCGGCACACCGCAACGACGCAGCGCCTGCGCGGAGGTGAAGTAAATTTCACCGAGCGTTCCGTTCATAACCGCATCGCGCAGGAGCTGGGTATCCAGGGCAAAGCGATGGTGAAAATCGTACGCGAGGACTTTTCCAGCCTTGCGCGCCGCCAGACGCATCTCATCTGCCTGGTGCGGGGTCATCGCCGGCGGCTTTTCACACATCACATGACAGCCTGCTTCGAGAGCCGCCATCACATGTTCAAAATGGAACCGGTTAGGCGAACAGACGCTCACCACATCCGGTTTTACTTCCTGCAACATCTCGTGAGCGTCCTGCCATGCCGATGGAATAGCATAACGTTCCGCGAACGCCTGTGCCTGCTCAAGGCGGCTGTCCATGACAGCCACCATTTGAACATCACTGCGCGTGGCGTAATACGAGGCATGCACTTTGTCTGCAACCTGCCCGGCGCCAATGATGGCGACGCGCAGAGGCAAAGGTGTAGAAGCACTCATCACGCTAGTCATCCTTAGCATTCACGCAAGTAAGTGAGAGAGTCCTTATAGGCCTGAGCCGGATCGTCGGCACGCACCCGGCACTCGTACACGACGTAACCCTGATAGTTATCGGCACGCAGCTGATCGAACAGGCTGGCGAAATCGAGGCTGCCGCTGCCCGGCTGATAGCGGTGGTTATCAGCAATGTGCACATGACCCAGCAGGTCGCGGTTCTGATGCAGCGCTTCCGTCAGGGAGTCTTCTTCAATATTCATGTGGTAGAAATCACCGATGATCTGCACGTGCTTCAGGCCATTCTCTTCGATATAACGACGCGCGTCGGCCAGAGTGTTGATCATATGATCCTGATAGCGGTTCAGCGGCTCCAGGTAGACGGTAGTACCGGTGCGCGCTGCCACCTCATCCAGCCAGCGCAGAGAAGCGCTGACCGCTTTGCGATCGCCGTCCAGACTACGTGGCGAAGTCATTGGCGGCAGACGGAAGGTAAACATCCCCCAGGCAGCCGGGACGATAATCCCCTTGCCGCCCACTTCTGCCAGCGCTTCAAGAATGCGTTCAATCTGCTGTAGACCGTTCAGGCGGCGTTCTTCGATAAAATCCCCGATCCAGCCATCGTAACCGCCACAGGCCGTCGTGACTGGCAGGCCGGTGGCTTTGATAGCCGCTTTTACTTCGTCGAGGTTTTCCACCAGCAGTCGGCCATCGATTTCGTAGCCATCAAATCCCATCGCTTTGATGTATTCGAATTTTTCCATGATAGCGGTCGGGAAAAAGGCCTGGTTTTGTGTTGCGATATTCATGATTTGCTGTCCTTAGCTTAAAAAGTGACGCCCATTTTGATACTGAGTTCCGGGTGCTGATCGACATACTTCATATAGCTTTCCGGGCTGGTGGTGAAGGTGACGACCGGGTCGATCAGATCTTCGCAATTGAGATAACCGTTCATCAGCAATTCCCAGCAGGTCTCTTCAATACGCTTGCGGCTCCAGCGCGGATAATCCGGGTTGGGTTCACTGCATGCGCGGGAGAAGACAATTTTGGCGTTATTGAAGTGTGCTTCGCGACCAAGGTTGAAGCCCGCCGCGAACGGCTTGGCGAAAGCCACATAGGAGATGGTGCCGCCGTAGGCGAGACCGCGCAGCGCAGATTGCAGCGCATCTGCGAATCCGCTGGTTTCGATGATCACATCTGCGCCCTGCTTGCCGGTCAGTTTCTTAATTTCCAGACCGACATCGGTACCGATTGGGTTCAGGCAGTGGTCTGCACCGTGACGGCGGGCGATCTCACAGCGGTGTTCGATAGGATCGACACCAATAACCACTGACGCGCCGGCTTTTTTCGCCAGCTGAATCGCAATCTGGCCAATCGCGCCCAGCCCCACAACCACGACGAAATCCCCTACGCGGACGTTAGCATCACGCACGCCGCTCATGGCGAACTGCGCCGGATCGTAACAAACGGCGTTTTTCCAGGATGCGCCCTTCGGCATTTTGCGCAGCTTATAGTTGTTCACCGCGTTAACGATGACCGTTTCCTGCAACGGGCCGTAGCAGCAGACGCTGTCGCCGATCTGGTATTCCGTCACGTCCGCACCACATTCGATGATGTCGCCGACGATCATGTTCCCCAGCTGGAATTTACCAAATTCGATGCCGCGCGCTGCACCTTCTTCACGCGGGGTAAACATCTGCCACTCAGCGTTGAACTCTTCATCAATGAACGGGCTTGCCGCGCGGAAATCCACGACTTCAGTGCCGTGTTTCGGGGCGCCATAACGGGCACGAATCTTCACCTCATGTGCTGCAACAGGACGATCTTCGTATTCCACCAGCGCCGCTACACGAGGCGCTGTCGCAACTAATTTTTTCATGACTGACTCCTTGTTAAAATCGGCCGCCTCAGCCCTTCACGCCGCCGGCGGTCAAACCACTTTTAATGAAACGTTCAGACAGGGCATACATAATGACGACCGGAAGTGCCGTGACCAGCGATGCCGCCATCATGCGACCCCAGATGTAATCTGGCGTACTGAAGAGCGTGTTCAGCCCCACCGGCAACGTAAAGTTGCTGGCGCTGGACAGGAAAATGGAGGCGAACAGATAGTCATTCCACGCCACCATGAAGCAGTAGACAAAGACCGACACCAGACCCGAGATCGCCAGCGGCACGGTGATGCGGAAGATGATTTGCAGGCGGTTCAGGCCGTCCATCATCGCGGCTTCTTCGATTTCGTCCGGGATGGTGTCGAAATAGCTGCGCAGCATAAAGACCGCGGTAGGCAACGTCTGCGTCACCATGGTGATGATCAGCGCCAGTTCGGTGTCATAAATGCCGAGCGCGGTGATGATTTTGAACAGCGGCACCACCAGCAGGATCCCGGAGAACATATAGACGGTGTAGAAGCTCGCATTGATCGTCGTGCGCCCTTTAAAGCGCAGTTTGGATAACGCATACGCGCCCAGCGTGCCGAGAAACACCGCAATGACCGAGGAGGTCAGCGACACCACCATGCTGTTACGAAAGTAATCCACAAACGGGAAAATCAGCGGGTTAAAGATGTCGATGTAGTGCTGTAGCGTCCACTCCTGCGGCAGAATGGTCGGGTGCAGCGAGATCGCCTCTTTCGCGCTTTTGAACGACGTCATCAACATCACAAAAAATGGAAACAGCGTGATAATCAGAAATAGCGCCAGTCCCAGATAAAAACCGATACGGCCCAGAACGCGTTTATTTGTTGCCATTGAGGTTTACCCTTTTTCTGGTCAGCAGAATGACAGCGAAGATGATCACAAACAGCACAACGGAAATGGCGGCTGCTTTACCCAGGTCATTGAACGCAAAGGCGGTTTTGTAGAGATATACGCCCAGAATGTCGACCTTGGTGGTGAGCAGATACACATCCGCAAACATGTAGAACATCCAGATGGTTCGCAGCGTGACCACCGTGGCCAGCACCGGCATGATGGCGGGCAACGTCACGATACGAAAACGCTGCCAGGCATTTGCTCCGTCCATCTCTGCCGCTTCGTACAATGATTTATCAATGGTCTGTAAAATCGCGAGGAACGAGATAAAGGCGTACGGGAAGTAACGCCAGATGGCGAACAGGACAACCAGCACAAAACTGCTGCCAGGATTATCGAACCATAGCGGCGCCTGATCGTAGAGATGCAGCAGATCAACGCCCAGATAGTTCACAATCCCGTAGCCGTTGTTGAACATGTATTTCCAGGCAAATACCAGTGAAATAGACGGCGTCACGTAGGACAAAATCACCAGTGAACGTGCCGTTTTCCGCATGCGGAATTCACGGTTAAAGAAGATCGCTACGGCCAGTCCCAGCCCGGTGCTGCCGAGCACGACCAGCGCCGTATACCAGAACGTCATCCACAGGGAGTGCCAGAACGCAGCATCGCCCAGAATGCGAATGTAGTTATCCAGGCCGACGAACACCGCATCAATACGCGGGTTCAGCGGTAAACGTAAAAAACTGATTTCAATGTTGGAAATCATTGGCCAGGCCACCAGGCCCCCCAGCAAAATCAGGCTGGGGGCCAACAGCAGCATGGCGAAAGGCATATCTGAACGACCAGAAAACAACGTCTTCATAATTCCCTTCGCAAAGCGCTCCTATCGTTGTGATATCAGGTCAGTCAGTTTCTTCTGGCTGTTGCTTAACGTCGCACTGAGATCTTTTTGTCCCACCGTCACGTTATGCACCATGGAACTGATAATGCCGGAGCCGGTAACATCTCCCATGCGGGTAAAGTTTTTGTCGCCTACGGCGCCAAATACCTGGACGTTCGGGAACTGGGCAATCAGCTCGTAAGGCAGTTGGCCAAAGGCTTTGATCACGTCGTTGTTTTTCCAGCTTTCAGTGCCCACCACGAGTTTGTTCACCGGCAGCGCCGCACCAGGGGACATCATCACCCAGTCAGACGCGTTTTGAGCCTGCTCCATCCAGGTCACAAATTTTTCTGCCGCCTGCGTTTCCTCTTCGGTCTGGCCGGTCGTGATCGTCAACGAGGTGATCATGCCGTACACGGCTGATGATTTTTCCGTCGGGACCACGAACCCCAGGTTGGCCGGATTGCCATCTTTGTAGACCGCGGGCAGGATATAGGTGGAGTAAACGGCCATAGGCGCAGAGCCGTTCATAAAGGCGTCTTTGATCTCCATGACATCATTCGAGCCCGGCATGGTGTTCGCGGCCAGTGCCCGATAAAACGCCAGCGCTTTCGACATTTCAGGGGTATCGATTTTCACGTTGCCGTTTGCATCAAAGACGTTGGCTCCGCCTGACAACGCAAACTGCGAGAAGGCCTGCTCCGTCATGACGCTTTCTGCGGTTGGAAGCGCGATACCGTAATGTTTTTTCGCCGGATCGTTGAGCGCCTGACTGGCTTTCAGCAGTTGCTCCCAGTTGTGCGGTTCTTCGATTCCCGCTGCCGCGAGCGCGTCTTTGTGATACCAGACGCCGGACAGCCACGCGCTAACCGGCACCCCCGTCCATGCCTTGCCGTCTTCGGTGCGAACAACGCGTAAAATGCCGTCGTAAAAGGTATCTTCGCCGACGGCGTTAATCGCGTTGCCGATCGCGTCACGGTCCAGCAGTTGCTCTTTATCCATGACTTTGGCGTAGTCATGGCTGACTTCAATCACTTCCGGCAGCGCGCCGGTACGGGCCAACGTAATGACCTTGGTGTTATAGGCATCTTCCTCAACGGGGACCTGTTTCACCGTAATAGTCGGGTTTTCTTTCTCGAATTTTTCGATCAGTTTCGTAATAACTGCCTGACGCTCCTGTTCTACCGACGAGTGCATAAACTCAATGGTGACCTGAGATGCTTTATCGTCCTTACAGCCTGATAACAGGGCGCACGAAACCAGTGCTGATAACAGCACAATTTTGGGCATTTTCATTTTAGGGTCCTTTTTAGTTTTCTTTAATCCACATTACCTGCCATGGATTGAGGGTCAGTTCCGTACCGCTAATATCTTGTCCTGAGAGTAATTCCCTACCAAAGAGCGTTTGTCCATAAACGGTCTGCATTTTATTGCTAAAATTAAATAATGCTGTCATTCGCTCGCCATTTTCAGCAACACGAACAATTTTAAGAATATTTTCACCGATTGCGTAAAAAATAGCCTGACTATCCGGATGGAACGCACGCTCGCCGCGACGAATAGCAATAAGCTCACTCAAACGAGAATAAATCTGATAACGTATACTCTTATTATTATTAAGCTCCCGATCAACCTGACCTGCGGTGTATTTCTTCCTGTTTATCGCGCGATTATATCCGAGACGTTCGACACCTTCATAATCGTTACGCGAACCAAGAATGCTTTGAATATATACAGCCGGTACGCCAGGAAAACTTAACAACACAGCATGCGCCAGGATGAACCGCGCAATGCGCTCATCATCTGAGCTGTCTCGCAAACTCAACGCATCAAGATAGGTGACATTAATTTCATAGGGGCTTCGCGTTCCGTCAGGATTATTTTTCCAGTTGACCAGCGCGCCTTCCTGCTGAAGCTTTTCGACCAGCGAAAGGATCTCTGATTCCGGAAGGATGCCGCGTAATGGGTTCAATCCGATACCATCATGTGAAGCCAGGAAATTAAACCAGGTGGTGTAAGTTGAAGGCAGCGCCAGCGAGCCCGCCCACCGGCACAGGGCTTTAACATCCTGACGATGAACGGCGTGCAGCACCAGCGGCGGTAAGGAAAACTGATAGACCATCTGGGCTTCATTTTCACCATCACCGAAGTAAGAGATATTGTCTTTGTGGGGAACATTTGTCTCAGTGATGATCACCGTTCCAGGCGCCACGGCGTCCGTAATGGCGCGGAACAGCTGGATAAGGCAATGGGTTTGTTCCAGATGGATACAGGTGGTTCCCGGATCTTCCACATAAACCCGACCGCATCCAGACGGATATAACGCGCCCCTTCCATGAGGTAATGGAGCAGAACGTCAACCATGGCAATCAGCACCTGCGGCGAGGCGAAATTGAGATCGATCTGGTCATCGCTGAATGTGGTCCACAGATGACGAACGCTGCCATCATTAAGCGTAAACGGCGTCAGCAGCGGTAATGCGCGGGGACGCGTCACCGCCGATAAATCGGTTTCGGGATCGACAGAAATAAAGAAATCTTCGTAGCCCGGCTTCTGCGCCAGATAATTAGCAAACCATTCGCTTTTCGCTGACATATGGTTGCAAACGAAGTCAAACATTAAGCTGGCAGACTGTTTTAATTCCGCGACATCTCGCCAGGTTCCGGTTTCAGGTGCAACTTCGTGATAATCAATAACGGAAAATCCATCATCCGACGACCACGGATAAAACGGTAACAGATGGACATGAGAAAACGTGCGAGAAAGCCATTCATTATAGAAACGGGTAAATACCGGCAACGCTTTCTCCCCTTTCGCGGAAAACTGATCGGCATAGGTAATCAGCACAACGTCTTTTTCATCCCAGCCTGACTTACGCTTTTCCGTAATATTAACCGCCGCCTTTTCAAGCTTAGTTAATAACACGTTAAGGTGTGCATCTGAAAATGATTCACCGTAAATATGATTGATAAGTTTTTTAATTTTTGCGTTCACATTATTTTCCATGGTAGCGGTCCCACGGATTGGCAATCTACTCCCATGTAAAATATCTGTCAACGGACCCGGGGGCAGAAAGCAGCAATCTCAGCGCAGCGCAACGCATTATTGTGAGCTGCCGCAAAGAAAGCAGAAAAGCAGAAGAAACGCAGAAGGGAAAGTCATGCCCCTTCTCTGGGCGAGAAAGGGCTTATGCGGGAGGAACTAGCGTGACAGGTAGCGCCGGGAAACGCGTTTTGCCAGCTTCTGTAACAGCGGCTCCAGAGCGACCGCCAGCATCATTCTGACCGGCTTGCGGGCAACAGACTTGATCGCCCAACCCGCCACACCGGCCGGGCCATAACGTAACGCCGTCATCAGAACCAGTTTACCTGCGATTTTCAGGCCGGGTTTTACCTTCTGACCGGCCTGTTGCCAGTTTTGTTTCATGTAAGTTCTCTCTTAAAGCTGACGAAAACGACTTCTCAGCGTAAAGGTATCGGAGGTGACATAACGTTCCATCTCGCGCAATCGCTTCTCCCCTGCGCTCAGCTGTTCATCCACCGCGTTCAGGAGATCGCTGCTGGTTGGCGTGTTCTCCGCATCCAGCTCACCTTCCGGCATAGGATCGAGTACAAACGACAGGATGATGTATGCCACCAGTGTAATAAAGGCCAGGCCGAAGAAAATCGACAATACGGTGACCACACGCACCAGTTTTACCGGAACATCCAGATAGTGCGCCAGCCCGGCGCAAACGCCCCGAACCATGCCCTGCTGTGGGATCCGCCACAGTTTTTTATTCAGATTCAGTCCAGCCATTACCGTTCCCTCCAGTTCGGGTGTTCCGCGTCCAGGATCGCTTCCAGCGCCTGAATACGTTCGCGCATTTTATTTGCCTCGGCAGAGAGCTGCGCCAGCCGCTGTTGTTCACTCTGCGACAGCTCACCGCGTGAAGAGCGGTTGCTGTAGTGCAGCCATAACCAGATGGGCAGAACAAACAGCACGAAAATGGTCAGGGGTATAGCCAGAAAAAGCGCGCTCATGTGTACTCCTTGTCTTACGATGCGGCACGCTCAGGTGCCGCAGGAATTATTATTGGTTGTCTTGTTTCATTTTGGCTTTCAGCGCAGCCAGTTGCTCGCTAATTTCATCATCGGCCTTCAGGTCAGCAAACTGCTGATCGAGGGTTTTCTGTTTACCGATGCTGTGGCTCTCGGCTTCAGCTTCCATGTGGTCGATACGACGTTCAAACGATTCGAAACGGGCCATCGCTTCATCCAGCTTGCCGCTGTCCAGCTGGCGACGCACGTCGCGAGACGAGCTTGCAGCCTGGTGGCGCAGCGCCAGCGCCTGTTGACGTGCACGGGTTTCGCTGAGTTTGTTTTCAAGCTCACCAATCTCTTTCTTCATACGCGCCAGAGTATCATCCACCAGCGTCACTTCGTGTTCCAGCGTGGCAACCATGTCGGTCAGCTTCTGCTTCTCAATCAGCGCAGCGCGAGCCAGATCTTCTTTATCTTTACGCAGCGCCAGTTCCGCTTTTTCCTGCCATTCGTTAAGCTGGGCAGTTGCCTGCTCGATACGACGCGTTAACTGCTTTTTCTCTGCCAGCGCGCGGGCGGAGGTGGAGCGTACTTCAACCAGCGTGTCTTCCATCTCCTGAATCATCAGGCGCACCAGCTTCTGCGGATCTTCCGCTTTCTCCAGCAGCGAGTTGATGTTGGCGTTCACGATGTCGGCAAAACGAGAAAAAATACCCATAATTCAATCCTCATAGTTCTGTTATCGGGCGATGCCCTGCTGAGTAGTTAATACAAATCCCATGCCAACTTTTTATCTTATTGATTTTACTGAGTGTGATTGATATTTATCCAGCCAGCGGCTATTCTCACCTGGTGAATATCACTAAGGAGTGGTTAATTTCATCATGGCTGAATATAAAGATAATTTGCTTGGCGAGGCCAACAGCTTCCTGGAAGTGCTTGAACAGGTATCGCGCCTCGCGCCACTGAATAAACCGGTGCTGATTATCGGTGAGCGCGGAACGGGTAAAGAACTTATCGCTAACCGCCTGCACTTTCTGTCTGGCCGCTGGGACGGCCCTTTTATTTCCCTTAACTGCGCGGCGCTGAATGAAAACCTGCTCGACACCGAGCTGTTTGGTCATGAAGCTGGCGCCTTCACCGGCGCACAAAAACGCCATCCCGGACGCTTTGAGCGCGCCGATGGCGGAACGCTCTTTCTCGACGAGCTGGCGACCGCGCCGATGCTGGTGCAGGAAAAACTGCTGCGCGTCATTGAGTACGGTGAACTGGAACGCGTTGGCGGCAGTCAGCCCCTCCAGGTCAACGTTCGCCTGGTATGCGCCACCAACGCCGACCTGCCCGCGATGGTGGCTGAGGACAAATTCCGCGCCGACCTGCTGGACAGGCTGGCTTTCGATGTTGTACAGCTGCCGCCGCTGCGGGAGCGGCGCAGCGATATCATGCTGCTGGCCGATCAGTTTGCCATTCAGATGTGCCGGGAACTGGGTCTGCCTCTCTTTCCGGGCTTCAGCGAACGGGCCACCGGGACCCTGCTCGGTTACCACTGGCCGGGCAATATTCGTGAACTGAAAAACGTGGTGGAACGGTCCGTTTACCGGCATGGCAGCAGCGAGACCGAACTGGACAACATTATTCTCGATCCTTTTCGGCGCGAGGATAAACAGCCCCCGGCTCCGGCGACGCGCCAGCAGGCTCCGGCGTTGCCGCTCGATTTACGCCACTTCCAGCATCAGCAGGAGCAACAGTTGCTTGAGCAGAGCCTGAAAGAGGCGAAATATAATCAGAAACGGGCAGCTGAACTGCTGGGCCTGACCTACCATCAGTTAAGGGCATTGCTCAAAAAACATCAAATGCGCTGACATTATCAGCACTTACCCCCAGACATTTTTACGAAGCAGGCGTAAGTGCGATACACTTTGCAGATCGAATCTAAAAACCTTAAAAACTATGCGCCTGGTTTTATCGTCCCTGTTTGCACTCGGTCTGTTCAGCAATCTGGCCTTTGCTGCGCCCGATCGCGCTGTGCCTCCTGATATCCGTGATAGTGGTTTCGTCTACTGCGTCAGCGGGCAAGTTGATATTTTTAATCCGCAAAAAGCGGGGAGCGGCCTGATTGTCGATACGCTGGCCGCACAGCTCTACGATCGCCTGCTCGACGTCGATCCTTATACCTATCGGCTGGTTCCGGAGCTTGCTGAAAGTTGGGAAGTGCTTGATAACGGTGCCACATACCGCTTTCGTCTACGCGATGATGTCGCATTTCAGCACACCCCGTGGTTTACCCCAACCCGTAAGCTCAACGCGGATGACGTGGTTTTCACCTTCCAGCGCATATTCAACCGCAATCATCCGTGGCATAACGTTAATGGCGGGAACTTCCCCTATTTCGACAGTCTGCAATTCGCGGACTCGGTCAAAAGCGTTCGCAAACTGGATAACCGTACGGTTGAGTTTCGTCTGAATCGCCCGGATGCCTCCTTCCTCTGGCATCTGGCGACGCACTACGCCTCGGTCATGTCAGCCGAATACGCGGATCAGCTGACGAAAAAGGATCGTCAGGAACGTCTCGATCGTGAGCCTGTAGGCACCGGTCCGTTCCAGTTAGCAGAGTACCGCGCCGGACAATACATTCGCCTGCAACGCCACGATCGTTTCTGGCGCGGCAAGCCGCTGATGCCGCAGGTTATTGTTGATCTGGGTTCAGGTGGAACAGGCCGACTCTCCAAACTGCTGACCGGCGAGTGCGACGTGCTTGCCTGGCCTGCGGCCAGCCAGTTGACCATTTTGCGCGACGACCCACGCCTGCGCCTGACCCTGCGCCCGGGCATGAACATCGCTTATCTGGCGTTTAACACCGATAAGCCGCCGCTAAATAATCCGGCCGTGCGCCATGCGCTGGCGTTAGCGATCAACAACCAGCGTCTGATGCAGTCGATTTACTACGGTACCGCGGAAACCGCCGCCTCTATTCTTCCGCGCGCCTCCTGGGCCTATGACGGCGAGGCGAAGATTACGGAATATAATCCGGCGAAAGCGCGCGAACAGCTTAAAGCGCTGGGGGCAGAAAACCTGACGCTACAGCTGTGGGTGCCCACCAGCTCTCAGGCGTGGAACCCCAGCCCGCTGAAAACGGCTGAGCTGTTGCAGGCTGATATGGCGCAGGTGGGCGTTAAGGTGATCATCGTGCCTGTCGAAGGCCGTTTCCAGGAGGCGCGTCTGATGGACATGAATCACGACTTAACGCTGGCTGGCTGGTCCACCGACAGTAACGACCCGGACAGCTTCTTCCGTCCGCTGCTGAGCTGTGCGGCAATCAACTCCCAGACCAACTACGCCCACTGGTGTAACCGGGAATTTGATGCCGTGCTGCAAAAAGCGCTGGCGTCTCAACAGCTTGCCTCACGCATTGAGGCCTACGATGAAGCGCAAAATATTCTGGCCAGAGAACTTCCCGTGTTGCCGCTTGCCTCTTCCCTGCGCCTCCAGGCCTACCGTTACGATATTAAAGGGCTGGTACTCAGCCCGTTTGGTAACGCCTCCTTCGCGGGCGTGACCCGTGAGAAAGAACAAGAGGTGAAGAAACCATGATTATATTTACCTTGCGTCGGCTACTGTTACTGCTGGTGACCCTGTTCTTCCTGACCTTTGTCGGCTTTAGCCTGAGCTACTTTACGCCGCACGCCCCGCTTCAGGGCTCATCTCTCTGGGACGCCTGGCTGTTCTGGTTTAATGGCCTGCTGCACTGGGATTTTGGCGTGTCCAGCATCAACGGACAGCTCATCTCCGAACAGCTGAAAGTGGTTTTCCCGGCCACCATGGAGCTGTGTATACTCGCCTTTGGCTTTGCCCTCATGGTGGGGATCCCGGTGGGAATGCTGGCGGGAATTTATCGTAATAAATGGCAGGATAAATTTATTAGCGCGCTTGCCTTAATTGGCTTTTCCATCCCTGTTTTCTGGCTGGCGCTGCTGCTTACCCTCTTCTTCTCACTGACGTTAGGCTGGCTGCCGGTATCTGGCCGTTTTGACCTGCTGTATAACGTGCAAACGGTTAGCGGCTTCGCCATCGTTGACGCCTGGCTTTCTGATTCAGTCTGGCGCGACGAAATGATCGTGAGTGCGCTGCGCCACATGGTGCTGCCGGTGCTTACGCTGGCCGTCGCGCCGACGACCGAGGTGATCCGCCTGATGCGCATCAGCACTATCGACGTCTTCGATCAAAACTATGTGAAAGCCGCCGCCACGCGCGGACTGTCTCGCCTGACGATTTTACGTCGCCATGTGCTGCACAATGCGTTGCCCCCCGTAATCCCACGTCTTGGGCTGCAATTCTCAACCATGCTGACGCTGGCGATGATCACCGAGATGGTTTTCAGCTGGCCGGGCCTTGGGCGCTGGATGATCAATGCCATTCGCCAGCAGGATTATGCGGCGATCTCCGCCGGCGTGATGGTGATTGGCTCGCTGGTCATTATTGTTAACGTTATTTCCGATATTTTGGGTGCCATGGCCAACCCATTGAAGCATAAGGAATGGTATGCCTTACGATAACGTCTACAGCGAAAAGCGCACGCCCGGTGCGCTACGCACCGTGTGGCGTAATTTTTACGGCGACACCACGGCGATGATCGGCTTTTACGGCTGCATTGGCCTCGTGTTGCTGTGCGTTTTGGGTTCGTGGTTTGCGCCGTATGGCATCGATCAGCAGTTCCTTGGCTATCAGCTTTTACCGCCGTCGTGGTCGCGCTACGGGGAGGTTTCGTTCTTCCTGGGGACTGACGATCTCGGACGCGACGTGCTAAGTCGTTTGCTGAGCGGCGCCGCACCGACGGTAGGCGGCGCGTTCGTGGTCACCCTGGCTGCCGCAATCTGCGGCCTGGCGCTGGGCATTTTTGCCGGCTCAACCCACGGGCTGCGGTCGGCTGTGCTTAACCATATTCTTGATACCCTGCTCTCTATTCCTTCGCTGTTGCTGGCGATTATCGTCGTGGCCTTCGCGGGGCCGCACCTCACCCATGCGATGTTCGCCGTCTGGCTGGCCATTCTGCCGCGCATGGTGCGCTCGGTTTACAGCCTGGTTCACGACGAACTGGAGAAAGAGTATGTCGTCGCCGCCCGTTTGGATGGCGCCACCACGTTTAATATTTTGTGGTTTGCCGTGCTGCCTAACATTGCCGCCGGGCTGGTGACGGAGATCACCCGCGCCCTGTCGATGGCGATTCTGGATATCGCAGCGCTGGGCTTCCTGGACCTTGGCGCGCAGCTCCCCTCCCCGGAATGGGGCGCCATGCTTGGCGATGCGCTGGAGCTGATTTACGTTGCGCCGTGGACGGTCATGCTGCCGGGCGCGGCCATCATGGTGAGCGTGCTGCTCGTTAACCTGCTGGGCGACGGGATCCGCCGCGCAATCAATGCGGGGGTGCAATAATGCCGTTACTCGATATCCGCAACCTCACGATCGAAATTAAAACGGGCGAAGGCTGGGTCAAGGCCGTGGATCGCATCAGTATTACGCTCGCAGAGGGCGAAATCCGCGGGCTGGTGGGCGAATCGGGTTCGGGGAAAAGTCTGATCGCCAAGGCCATTTGCGGCGTGGCGAAGGACAACTGGCGGGTGACCGCCGATCGTATGCGCTTCGACGACATCGATTTGTTGCGTCTCTCCCCGCGCGAACGCCGTAAACTGGTGGGCCATAACGTCTCGATGATTTTCCAGGAGCCGCAATCCTGTCTCGATCCGTCCGAGCGCGTCGGGAAACAGCTGATGCAGAACATCCCCGGGTGGACCTATAAAGGCCGCTGGTGGCAGCGTTTCGGCTGGCGTAAACGCCGTGCCATTGAGCTGTTGCACCGTGTCGGGATCAAAGACCATAAAGACGCGATGCGCAGTTTCCCCTACGAACTGACCGACGGTGAATGCCAGAAAGTGATGATTGCCATCGCCCTGGCGAATCAGCCGCGTCTGCTGATTGCGGACGAACCAACGAACGCGATGGAGCCAACCACCCAGGCCCAGATTTTCCGCCTGCTCACGCGTCTGAACCAGAATAACAACACCACCATTTTGTTGATCAGCCACGACCTGCAAATGCTGAGCAAGTGGGCGGATAAAATTGACGTAATGTATTGCGGCCAGACGGTAGAAACCGCGCCAAGCGAAGACCTGGTGACGACGCCGCATCATCCCTACACGCAGGCGCTGATCAGGGCGATCCCGGACTTTGGCAGCGCGATGCCGCACAAAAGCCGTCTGAATACGCTGCCTGGCGCGATACCGCTGCTGGAATCGCTGCCCATTGGCTGCCGTCTGGGTCCGCGTTGCCCGTATGCTCAGCGCAAATGCATCGAAACACCGCGCCTGACAGGGCCGAAAAATCATCTGTTTGCCTGTCATTTCCCGCTGAACATGGAGAGAGAGTGAAATGGTTGAAACCTTACTGGAAGTACGTAACCTGAGTAAGACCTTTCGCTATCGCACCGGCCTGTTTCACCGTCAGACCGTCGAGGCTGTTAAACCGCTGAGCTTTACGCTGCGCGAAAAGCAGACGCTGGCGATTATCGGTGAAAACGGCTCGGGCAAATCGACCCTGGCAAAAATGCTCGCGGGTATGGTCGAGCCGAGCGGCGGTGAAATACTGATTGACGATCATCCTCTGGAATTTGGGGACTACTCTTTTCGCAGTCAGCGCATCCGGATGATTTTTCAGGATCCGTCGACGTCCCTGAACCCGCGTCAGCGTATTTCCCAGATCCTGGATTTCCCGCTGCGGTTGAATACCGACCTGGAGCCGGAAGCGCGTCGCAAACGGATTGTCGAAACCCTGCGTCTGGTAGGCCTCCTGCCCGACCATGTCAGCTATTACCCGCACATGCTGGCCCCGGGCCAAAAACAGCGTCTCGGTCTGGCCCGCGCGCTGATCCTGCGCCCGAAGGTCATCATCGCCGACGAAGCGCTGGCGTCGCTGGATATGTCGATGCGTTCGCAGCTCATTAACCTGATGCTGGAGTTACAGGAAAAACAGGGGATCTCGTATATCTACGTGACTCAGCACCTGGGCATGATGAAGCACATCAGCGATCAGGTGCTGGTAATGCACCAGGGAGAAGTTGTTGAGCGCGGCAGTACCGCTGACGTGCTGGCCTCCCCGCTCCACGATCTGACAAAACGCCTGATTGCCGGCCACTTTGGTGAAGCGTTGACGGCGGACGCGTGGCGTAAAGATCGTTAGCCGCTGCGTAACCCGCTTGCCAGCAGAGTAAACACCTCTATGGCATGCGGGAGGGTCTTCTGCGGTTCTTCACTCGCGGCAATCAGCAGAGCCGCATTCAGAGCAGCGCCATTCAGCAGATGGGCTGCGACTCTGGCATCCATCTTTTTGATTACGTTGCACTCCATCATTTTTTCGATGGTCTGACGGGTCGACTCAAGGCAGCTGTTCTGGCTGGGCCATTGCGCCGGGTCGCCCAGAACAGCCGGGCCGTCAAGGAGGACGATACGCTGAACTTCCGGAACGAGCGCCATTTTGATATAGGCGATGCCCTCCGCCAGCAGTCGCTCCCAGTCATCTTCGGCGGCGGCGGCAATCGCTTTTGCGTTTGCTGCCATTTCGCTGTCTATCTACGCGACCACCGCCGCCAGTAATCCCTTCTTGTCGTTGAAATTATGATATAGCGCGCCGCGTGTTAACCCCACGCTTGCCGTGAGTTCATCCATTGACGCTGCGGCATAGCCTTTTTCAGCAAATGCCTTTCGCGCCGCCTGAATCATTTTCTCGCGATTTTCCTGGGCCGTTTCAGCGCGACGTTTTGTAGCCATGGGACTTCCTTAATTAAGCGATAACTATAATTTGACATACGCGACGTATGTGAATTACATTTTTCACATACGTCGCGTATGTTACTTCTACCGCGTAAGCACAACAATACCTCTGACAGAAAAGGAAAAGCCATGCCTTCACGTGATCCCGTCTTCCCGGCTAACCGACATGCCCTCTATGAAGAGCATGGCTATTCAGCTGCAATTCGCTCTGGCGATCTGTTATTTGTTTCCGGTCAGGTTGGCAGCCGCAGCGATGGCACACCTGAACCCGACTTCCCCGCTCAGGTGCAGCTGGCGTTCGATAATTTACGGGCGATCCTGGCAGCCGCGGGATGTACTTTTGACGATCTGATTGATGTCACGACGTTTCATACCGATCCTGAAAACCAGTTCCCCGTTATCATGGAGGCGAAAAAACTGGCATTTCCCCACGCTCCTTACCCAAACTGGACAGCAATAGGCGTTAACTGGCTTGCGGGTTTTGATTTCGAAATTAAGGTTATCGCCAGAATCCCCTCGTCAGCGAATTAAGATCCGGCTGTGCTCCGGGCAGTCTCTGGTTGGATGAGGCGAACCCTGCGTGCGGTGATATACTGCTGGGATACACACGAAACAGCCTGATGAAGAGACAGTTCGACCTCTTCCGTGAGCCCATTCACGGCGCAGGAGCGAGAAATATCGTGACACAAGGGGCTGTGAGTGGGCTATAATTTCGAGCTAATTTCGAATGATTTTGAAATACTGCCTGTAACGCTATGAATTACAAGGCAAAATAAGCAATGAATATAAGGATTAAAGCTATGGGTTTTCTTTCCGGTAAGCGCATTCTGGTGACTGGCGTTGCCAGCAAACTGTCTATCGCATACGGCATCGCACAGGCAATGCATCGCGAAGGCGCTGAGCTGGCGTTCACCTACCAGAACGACAAGCTGAAAGGCCGTGTTGAAGAATTTGCCGCGCAGCTGGGTTCCAGCATTGTTCTGGAATGTGACGTTGCACAAGACGAAAGCATTGATGGCATGTTTGCTGAACTGGCAAAAGCATGGCCGAAATTCGACGGTTTTGTTCACTCCATCGGCTTCGCTCCTGGCGACCAGCTGGACGGCGACTACGTGAACGCGGTTACCCGTGATGGCTTCAAAATCGCCCACGACATCAGCTCCTACAGCTTCGTTGCAATGGCAAAATCCTGCCGCGCGATGCTGAACCCGGGCGCAGCCCTGTTGACTCTGTCCTACCTCGGCGCAGAACGTGCTATCCCTAACTACAACGTTATGGGTCTGGCGAAAGCGTCTCTGGAAGCCAACGTGCGCTACATGGCGAACGCGATGGGTCCTGAAGGCGTGCGTGTTAACGCTATTTCTGCGGGTCCAATCCGTACCCTGGCCGCTTCCGGTATCAAAGATTTACGTAAAATGCTGGCACACTGCGAAGCGGTTACCCCGATTCGTCGTACCGTTACTATCGAAGATGTGGGTAACTCTGCGGCATTCCTGTGCTCTGACCTTTCCGCAGGTATCTCCGGCGAAGTGGTTCACGTTGACGGCGGCTTCAACATCGCTGCAATGAACGAGCTGGAAATTAAATAAGCTTGTCACTCTCTTCCCGTCAGGGAAGAGAGTTTCCCCCGCCCCGCCCCTCGTTATTCCGTTCTGCTATTTGTTATCACCTAACAATATTTTTCCCCTCACCCGCCTTACGCCAGGATATTGATCGCCATTTTGAGATCAAGGAACGCCCATGGAACAACGCCGTTTTTCCGGCAAAGGCCACTGGTATCATGAAACCCAGTCGAATCATTCGCAGACGGACGTTCTGCCGCTGGTGCCCGAAGCCGCTAACGTCGACGACCGTTTTTTGCTCGATTTAGCCCTGCCCGATGACATTCTCGCAAGCTGTGCTGGTTGGCTTACGCCTGCCCGAACCTTGTGTCATCTTTTGTTCCCGCTTGATACTCCCGTGAACCGTCTGCATACGCTCAGCGCCTACGACAGGCTGAGCACGGCATTAACGGTTGCCCAGGCGTGTGGCGTTCAGCGGCTCTGTAACCACTACGCTGCTCTGCTCGCCCCTCTTCCGGGGCCGGACTCCTCCCGGGAAAGCAATCGACGCCTTGCAGAAATTACCCAGTATGCCCGCCAGTTAACCAGCTCACCCGATGTCATCGATGATAAAGCCCAAAACCAGCTTGATGAGGTTGGACTCACAACGTATGACATTGTGCTTATCAACCAGATCATCGGCTTTGTCGGTTTTCAGGCGCGAGTGGTCGCGGTATTTCAGGCATTGCTTGGCCATCCGGTACGCTGGCTGCCCGGGCATCACATTCAGCCCCATACGCTGCCGGTCAGCTTCAGCAGATGGACCGCCACGCTACCCGCGGTTGAGCTAAAATATGCCAGTGCGCTTCAGCTTGAGGCGCTCTCACGCTGGCAGGCGGAACCGGCGCTTGAAGCGCTTACTCCTGTGCTGTGTCATGAGCCGATGCTGCTTGATCTGACGGGCGAAATTCTGCTTAACCATCCGCGAAGTGAAGGCCCCGCGTCTTCGATGCTCTCAGCCGCTCGTGCGCTGCTTGTCGCCTCTCCGGATCGCTTTAGCGCCGCCCAGTTAACGCCCCTGACCGGGTCAGGTCTCTCGCCAGAGAAGGCCATCAACCTGCTTACCCGAGATGCATTTTATGGCTGGCTGGACCGTCTGCGCGTGGCGCTCGGCAAAGAGGAATAACCATACTCTTTACCTAAAGAGCGCTTGCTGTAGCAGTGAGATTCGCGTAAAACTGTCAGCCGCTCAATGGCTACGAAAATAGAACATTATGTTTCAGGACAACCCGCTGCTAGCGCAGCTTAAACAGCAACTGCATTCCCAGACGCCGCGTGCAGAAGGGGTAGTAAAAGCCACGGAAAAGGGCTTTGGCTTTCTTGAAGTTGACGGGCAGAAGAGCTACTTCATTCCGCCTCCTCAGATGAAGAAAGTGATGCATGGCGACCGCATTTCGGCCGTTATTCATACCGAAAAGGAACGAGAGTCTGCCGAGCCGGAAGCACTGATCGAACCTTTCCTGACCCGCTTTGTCGGGAAAGTGCATAAAAAAGACGATCGTCTTTCTGTCGTGCCGGACCATCCTCTCCTGAAAGATGCTATTCCGTGCCGCGCCGCGCGTGGCGTTGAGCATGATTTTGTTGAGGGTGACTGGGCGGTTGCTGAGATGCGCCGTCATCCTTTAAAAGGCGATCGCGGTTTCTACGCCGAGCTTACCCAATACATTACCTTCGGCGACGACCATTTCGTCCCATGGTGGGTGACGCTGGCGCGCCACAACCTCGAAAAAGAAGCGCCTGAGGGCGTGGCGACTGAAATGCAGGACGAAGGTCTGGAACGTCGCGATCTGACGGCGCTGGACTTTGTCACCATCGACAGCGCCAGCACCGAGGATATGGACGATGCGCTGTATGCCGAAGAGACAGCCGATGGCAAACTGCATCTGACCGTCGCCATTGCCGACCCTACCGCATGGATTGTCGAAGGCAGCAAGCTGGACGAGATGGCCAAAGTGCGCTCGTTCACCAACTACCTGCCGGGCTTTAACATTCCGATGCTGCCGCGTGAACTCTCCGACGATCTTTGCTCGCTGCGTGCGCACAAAGTACGTCCAGTGCTGGCCTGTCGGATGACCATTGCGGCTGACGGTACCATTGAAGAAGATATTGAATTCTTCGCCGCCACCATCGAATCCAAAGCCAAGCTGGCCTATGACGACGTGTCCGACTGGCTGGAGAACACGGGCAGCTGGAAACCCGAGTCCGACAACATTGCCGCACAAATTCGTCTGCTGCACCGCGTCTGCCTGAGCCGCAGCGAATGGCGTCAAACTCACGCGCTGGTCTTCAAAGATCGTCCGGACTACCGTTTTGTGCTGGGTGAAAAAGGTGAAGTGCTGAATATTGTCGCTGAGCCGCGCCGTATTGCCAACCGCATCGTTGAAGAAGCGATGATATCCGCCAACATTTGTGCCGCCCGCGTGCTGCGCGACAAATTAGGCTTTGGCATTTACAACGTGCACACCGGGTTTGATCCAGCGAACACCGAAGCGCTGGCTGCCCTGCTGAAAACCCATGACGTACACGTCGATCCTGAGGAAGTGCTGACCCTGCAAGGTTTCTGCAAACTGCGCCGCGAGCTGGACGCGCAGCCGTCAGGGTTCCTCGACAGCCGTATTCGCCGCTTCCAGTCCTTTGCGGAAATCAGCACCGAGCCAGGCCCGCACTTCGGCCTTGGCCTTGAGGCTTACGCGACCTGGACCTCCCCGATCCGTAAGTACGGCGATATGGTTAACCATCGTCTGCTGAAAGCGATCATCAAAGGGGAATCTGTTGCCCGCCCACAGGATGATACGACATTGCAGATGGCAGAACGTCGCCGTCTCAACCGTATGGCGGAGCGTGATGTCGGCGACTGGTTGTACGCGCGCTTCCTGAATGATAAGGCAGGGACTGACACCCGTTTCCTGGCGGAAATCATTGACATCAGCCGCGGCGGTATGCGCGTTCGTCTGGTGGATAATGGCGCCGTTGCCTTTATTCCTGCCCCGTTCCTGCATGCCGTTCGCGACGAACTGGTTTGTAGCCAGGAAAACGGGACCGTGCAAATTAAAGGCGAAACGGTTTACAAGGTCACTGACGTGATTGATGTCACCATCGCTGAAGTGCGCATGGAAACCCGCAGTATTATCGCGCGCCCTGCCGCCTGATAACCGCGTAAACTTCCGGCCGTTCCGTTAAGGGGTGGCCGGGAGTTCTCTCCTGAATTATCTCCCGCAAAATCATCGTTTTTTCTCACACTTTTCTGTTTCCCATCGCCACATTTCGCCAGAATTATCTACAGTAAAAGAGAGCCGTCATTGTCGACTGCAAATGAATAATTTGTGCGCTACTCAGCAGCCGCGGGAGAAAACGTGATGGACGATCTGGAGCAGAATTTGCTGTTTCGTTACATGGGTACGCATAGCCCCTGGTGGCGACTGACAGCAGACAGCAATGCTCTGCATCTTGCTGCCAGTGAAAGCGCTGACATCATTCAGGTGGTGGCGCTGGATGATGAGCAGGCCGCGCTGATCCGCCAGCTCACCGTGATAACCTCCAGCATTGCCATGACCCTGCCCTTGTACGGTGTGGACGTTCCCGTTCATCTTGTCGGCCGTAAAATTAACAAAAATGAGTGGGCAGGAACGGCATCAGCCTGGAACGATACTCCTTCCGTGGCGCGGGACCTGGCGCAGGGGCTCTCCTTCGCCGAACAGGTAGTGTCCGAGGCTAACTCCGTGATTGTGATCCTCGACCAGAACGGGAATATTCAGCGCTTCAACCGTTTAAGTGAAGAATATACGGGCCTGAAGGAACAGGAAGTTATCGGGCAAAACGTGTTCAAACTGTTTATGAGTCGTAGCGAAGCCGCGGCCTCCAAACGCAACATCACCGGTTTTTTTCGTAACGGCAGCTCGTACGAAGTTGAACGCTGGATCAAGACCCGCAAAGGGCAGCGCCTGTTTCTCTTCAGAAATAAATTTGTTCACAGCGGCAGCGGGAAAAATGAAATCTTCCTCATCTGTTCAGGTACCGATATAACCGAAGAGCGTCGGGCCCAGGAGCGCCTGCGCGTACTCGCCAATACGGATACGATTACCGGTTTGCCTAACCGAAACGCCATCCATGAGCTGATCTCTGATGCCATCACCGCTAGGGGTGACACCCAGGTAGGCGTGGTTTATCTCGATCTGGATAATTTTAAAAAAGTGAATGATGCCTATGGGCATATGTTTGGCGACCAGCTGCTACAGGCCGTTGCGCTGGCGATCCTGAGCTGCCTGGACGAAGGACAAACCCTGGCGCGCCTGGGTGGGGATGAGTTTATCGTGCTGGCCACCGATACCTCGCAGGGCGCGCTGGAAGCCATGGCATCGCGCATACTGACCCGACTTCGTCAGCCTTTCCGCATCGGGCTGATAGAGGTTTACACCGGCTGCTCGCTGGGCATCGCGCTTGCGCCCCAGCACGGTAACGATCGCGAAAGCGTCATTCGTAATGCCGACACCGCCATGTACACCGCCAAAGAAAATGGCCGGGGCAAATTCTGCGTCTTCTCGCCAGAGATGAACCAGCGCGTATTTGAATACCTGTGGCTGGATACCAACCTGCGTAAAGCTCTGGATAACGATCAGCTGTTAATCCACTACCAGCCCAAAATAACCTGGCGCGGCGAAGTCAGAAGTCTGGAGGCGCTGGTGCGCTGGCAGTCGCCAGAGCGTGGCCTGATCCCGCCGATGGAGTTTATCTCCTATGCTGAGGAGTCAGGGCTGATTGTGCCCCTGGGCCGCTGGGTTATGCTTGATGTGGTGCGCCAGGTGGCAAAATGGCGCGACAAGGGGATCAACCTTCGCGTCGCGGTCAACGTCTCCGCCCGTCAGCTGGCGGACCAGACCATCTTCAGCGACCTGAAGCAGGCGCTGAAAGACCTGAGTTTTGAATACTGCCCGATTGACGTGGAATTGACCGAAAGCTGTCTCATTGAAAATGAAGAGCTGGCCCTGTCAGTGATCCAGCAATTTAGCCGCCTGGGAGCGCAAATTCACCTGGATGACTTTGGTACGGGGTACTCTTCCCTGTCGCAGCTGGCGCGCTTCCCTATCGATGCCATTAAGCTTGACCAGGCTTTCGTGCGGGACATCCATAAGCAGTCCATTTCACAGTCGCTGGTGCGTGCGATAGTCGCCGTGGCGCAGGCGTTAAATTTGCAGGTCATTGCTGAAGGGGTGGAAAGTGCAAAAGAAGACGCCTTTCTGACGAAGAATGGCGTCAACGAACGGCAGGGTTATCTTTTTGCTAAGCCCATGCCCGCTGCCGCATTCGAGCGATGGCTAAAGCGCTATCAGGCCAGAAATGTCCGTTAGCTGGCTTTGCGTAAGCCCGTCGCCTGATGGCGATTTTGCAGCATAACCAGCCGCTCCATGTAGGCGATATCCTTCGGTTCAAGGCAGAAGGCGGCATCAACCCAATCCTCGGTAATGTCCATCAGCTCGCTTCGCGGAAGTGGCAGCACGCGCGTACGTGCACGCAGCATGGCCCTTACGCCGTTGAGCTTCGGCTGTAGCGTGTCGATAAACGTCCGCACCGAAACATAGCTCTGTAACGGCTCGAATAAGAGATCCACAAGACCATGCTGCTCATACCATTCCGCCGTATGCGTCTCACCTTTGTAGATCAGCGCCTCCGCCATTTTCATGCCGGCACGACGCGCCACCAGTGAATAGCCGCCCATGCCCGGGAACAGATTGAACGCGATTTCCGGAAAGCCTAATCGGGCATCGCGCTGGGCCAGAATGAAATGATGCGCCAGCGCGGCTTCAAACCCGCCCCCTAACGCGCTTCCTTCCACCATAGCCAGCGTGACAGCTCCGGTATCAAACCCTCGCGAGGCGGCATGAACGCAGTCCACACAGGCCCGGGCATAGGCGCGTAACGCTTCGCGTCGGTTGTTTTTGATGCACTCAACGAAGAACTGTAAATCACCGCCGGTATTGTAGATGTCGGGGACCAGCGATCCGGTGACCCAAAAATCAACGATAAATCCGGACTGTCGAACCAGCCAGGAGAGATTCATGATCTCCTCGATCAGCGCATGATTGAAGCAAGGCCGTGGCGTGGCACGTAACATCATCCACACCGTACGCCGTTCGGCCTCATAATAAGCCGCCAGTTGAGTGAATCGTTCAGCATCAGTAAACAATGTGCAGGTTGTCTGGTTGATAACTGTCATAGTCGAATTCCTCTTATAAAAAAGCGCGTTGCGCGCAGTTTTAGACTAATCCACCCCTACAACCCGCAGCATACGGGGGCCAAATTTATCACTTTCATTTATGAACTTTGGTTATTGCATTTTTTACCTTCTCTTTTGAATCAATTTTCTGCATCATTGATAATATTAACTTTTCGCTTCAGGGTGAGCTTATGTCTAACATTGATGCAACAGCCGTGGCACAGCGTATTGATACTGTGCTGGATATTCTTGTCGCAGGCGATTATCACTCTGCTATCCGTAACCTTGAAATCCTCAAGTCTGAACTGCTGGCTGAGAACGGCGCTGATAACGCTCCAGAATCCACTCAACCTAAAGCCCCGTGGGAAGTGTAGCCACGTCGTTTCCGCCCTTGCCTTTTAAATGGATGCTATGAATTCCCGACAACAAATCATTTTGCAGATGGTGATCGATCAGGGACGCGTAAGCGTGGTCGATCTCGCTAAAGCCACCGGCGTTTCTGAAGTCACCATTCGTCAGGATCTGAATCTGCTGGAAAAACAGAGCTACCTGCGGCGTGCACACGGATATGCCGTTCCACTGGACAGCGACGACGTCGAAACCCGCATGATGAACAATTATGCGCTCAAGCGGGAGCTGGCGGAGTTTGCTGCATCCTTAGTGAATAGCGGTGAGACCGTCTTTATTGAAAATGGCAGCAGTAATGCCCTTCTGGCGCGCACGCTCGCCGATCAAAAAGACGTTACCATCATCACCGTAAGCAGCTATATCGCCCATCTGTTGAAGGAAACTCAGTGCGAGGTGATACTGCTGGGCGGCATTTACCAGAAGAAAAGCGAAAGCATGGTGGGGCCATTAACGCGTCAATATGTTCAGCAGGTTCACTTCAGTAAAGCATTCATTGGTATTGACGGCTGGCAGCCCGACACCGGCTTTACTGGTCGCGACATGATGCGTTCAGACGTGGTTAACGCAGTGCTCGCCAAAGAGTGTGAAGCGATAGTGCTGACCGACAGCTCTAAGTTTGGCGCCGTACACCCTTATACGATGGGTCCGGCTTCACGCTTCAGCCGTGTGATTACGGATGAGCGTTTGCGCGATGAATATCGCCAGCAATTAGAACAAGACGGCCTGACTGTCGATATCGTGAAAAAAACGGCCTGATTATCCTGCTGCGCCCGAATAATGGGCGCACTTAAACCTTTCTCTGAGAGTATTCTGACCCTGCCTTTAAGAGTTTTTACCTGTTGAAACCGTTCTAAACACGTAAAATTAATATTAGCGATATAACAGGAAGTGACTATCACCTGCGTGATGATGAAACACCTGCGCGACCAGCTTTCACGGGAACAGAATTTAAGTATGGATATTGTCTATACTTAAAGTGCATTCCTTTCCGTGAATCCATAATTCAGGAGAAAGTATTATGACCTTTACCAGCAAAAAATTAGCCGCCGCTGTTCTGGCAATCACTGTAGCAATGTCCCTGAGCGCTTGCTCTAACTGGTCTAAACGTGACCGTAACACCGCGATTGGTGCCGGTGCTGGTGCGCTTGGTGGTGCAGTATTAACGGATGGTAGTACGCTGGGTACATTAGGTGGTGCTGCCGTAGGTGGTGTTATCGGTCACCAGGTGGGCAAATAATCACCATAACGGCTCTCACCGGTATAATAATATATTTTGTATTTTCAGGTCTGACTTACGCACGTAAAAAAAAGAGCCACGGCAATGTCCGTGGCTCATTTATTTTAGCCGCCCGCCAGTTTAACTTTCATTCCTTTGGCTTCCAGCAGCGTTTTAATTAAATCCCGTTTATCACCCTGAATCTCAATAATGCCGTCTTTTACTGCCCCACCGCATCCGCACTTCTTTTTAAGTTCAGCGGCGAGCTTTACCAGGTCTGCATCATCCAGATCAATGCCAGTGACAAGGCAAACCCCTTTACCTTTCCTGCCGCTGGTCTGGCGCTGAATTCGCACGATACCATCGCCTTTTGGACGTTCAGCTTTCTCTTTTGGCTCTTCAATGCGCCCGGTATCCGTTGAATAGACCAGACGACTGTTGGCGTCACGCATTATGCCCCCTTTTTCAGTGATGCATTAATCGCTTTCAGGGTCTCTGCCGGATGAGCGGATTGCGTCACCGGGCGACCAATCACCATATAGTCTACACCCGCGCTCAGCGCCTGCTCTGGCGTCATGATGCGTCGCTGATCCCCAGAATCGGTGCCTGCCGGACGGATACCTGGCGTTACCAGTTTAAAGTCGCGGCCTAGCACAGATTTGAAGCGAACCGCCTCCTGAGCCGAACAGACCACGCCATCGAGACCACACTGTTGCGTGAGGCGCGCCAGACGCTCCGCGTGTTCGGCAGGTGACAACGTCACACCCAGATCGCGCAGGTCGGATTCATCCATACTGGTCAGCACGGTGACGGCGATCAGAAGCGGAGCGTCATTGCCAAACGGCACCAGCGCTTCGCGCGCAGCCGTCATCATGCGTGCCCCGCCGGATGCATGAACGTTAACCATCCACACGCCCAGTTCAGCCGCCGCAGCTACGGCGTGCGCAGTGGTATTCGGAATATCGTGGAATTTCAGGTCGAGGAAAACGTCGAAGCCACGCTGGTGCAGATCGCGGACGATTGACGGGCCGAACAGCGTAAACATCTCTTTGCCTACTTTCAGACGGCAATCGCGGGGATCAATGCCATCAACAAAGGCCAGTGCGGCGTCACGGTTATTGTAATCCAGAGCGACAACTACGGGAGAATCGGTAACTACGCGGGAAGTGGAGGATGTAACAGACGTCATGACCAGCCCTTTTCGTCTATGGGCGCGCAGCGGCGCGGAACAGATAAACGGCGTGCATTCTACCTGCCCTCGGGGTAAATGAACAGAATCGAATGATTTTCCTGCCGAACCTCAGACCGCACGGTGCTGACGAAATCACTGCAAGCATTAGTATGTTGTAACTAAAATGCGGCGTTTTAAAAAATCACTGCCCGTCCAGACCTCGGATTGGCTTAATGGTGGACCACGCCCGGCAGGAAGGGCAATGCCAGTAAAGCGAATAGGCGGTGAAGCCGCATTTCTGGCAGCGATAGCGCGGTTTGCTTCGCACCTGTTCACCCACCATGTCTCGCAGCACCATCAGGCTCTCTTTAGCACGCCCTTCTTCTGCGTCATTAAGGTGATAATCCATCAGCTTATGGAAAACACGCATGGTAGGATGACGCTGCAACTGACGGGTAATGTATACCTGGGCGGTATCACTCCCTTCGTGCTCTTCAACGACGTCGGACAGCATCAGCTCGGCTGTGGCACCGGTGTTTTCTTCAACGCAGCGACGCAGAAACGCAACCCACTCGTCCTGCTTACCTAACTGCTGATAGCAGGTTTGCAGCATTTCCAGCGTTTCGCTGACCAGCTCTTTGTCCTGATCGATAACGCGAAGCAGGCTCTCCACGGCTTTGGCGTAATCACCGTTAGCCATAAAGACCCGCCCCATCATGATCGAGATGCGCGCGCTGTTGCGATCGGCCGCAGCGCCTTTCTTTAACAATGCCATGGCTTTATCCATGTCATCGCTACCCATCTGCTGGAGAGCCAGCTCGCAATAGAAGTGGGCAATTTCGACGCGTTGTTTGTCTTTACCGAGTTTGACCAGCCGTTCGGCGGTATCAATCGCTTTTTGCCAGTCGCTGGTGGCCTGATAGATTTGCAGAAGCTGCTGAAGCGCACCGATACGGAAGTCCGTCTCATCCACCAGCTGAGAGAACATATCCTCGGCGCGATCGTAAAGCCCCGCGGCCATGTAATCCCGCCCAAGCTGCTGCACGGCCAGCAACCGTTGCTCATAGGTCAACGAAGCGCTTTCCATCAGGGTCTGGTGGATACGAATGGCACGGTCAACCTCTCCGCGCGAGCGGAACAGGTTTCCCAGGGTGAGATGCGCCTCAACGGTGCCGGTATCCTCTTTAAGCATGTCGAGGAACAGATCCACCGCTTTATCCTGCTGATTGCTCAGCAGGAAGTTCACCCCCGCTACGTAGTCACGGGAGAGTCGGTTTGCTTCATCCTGTTTTGTTTGTTGCGCGCTTCTGCGGCCCATATACCAGCCATAGGCTGCGGCGACAGGCAAAAGCAGAAACAACAACTCCAGCATATTCGATTATTCCTTGACTACCGGCACACCAGAGCTCGCCGGAATGTCAGACGCAGGCGTAAGTTGATGTTCAAGTCGTTTAATTTTACGTTCAGCGCGAACAAGAGAAACACGAACCTTAAGCCAGAACAGGCCGCATACAAGCCAGCCGATGACAAAACCCGCCGCGAATAACACCGCCAGCAGGCTCGACACCCGGTACTCGCCCTGCGCCAGCAGATAGTTAAAACTTACCTGTTGATCGTTTTGCGCGCCCAATGTGACTGAAATGACAAAAATCGCCAACACCAGTAAGAAAATGAGTAAATATTTCACATGACTTCCCGTTATGTGGTTCGAGCGTATAAAGCGTGTTCAACTCACTGCAATCAGCCTTATAAGCTACCATTTTAGTGGCGGGCGCGAAATGGAAAAAGTAACGCGCCCTACATGGATTTATGGTCAAAATGCGGAATATCAACCTTCAGGTTCCGCCAGACTCCCTTTCGGCTATTTCTTCCTTCTCTTCCGGCGGCGGCGTCAATGGTCCACAAAAACGTTGTGCAAGCCAGGTCGCCAGCGTCACCAGTACCCACGAGATCAGTGTTGCCACCACCAAATCACGCGGCCAGTGCATCCCCAGCAGCATCCGGCTGCCCATTACGCCTGTCGCCCAGACCAGCAAAATCGCAATCGTGAGGGTACGCCGACGCGGCCACAGCAGTCCCACGCCAAGTAGCGCCCAGCTGGCAGCAAACATCGTATGCCCGGAAGGAAACGCAAAGCCGGTCTCTTTTTGCCAGTGTTTGCGTAAAAAGGTCGGGATATCCTGCTGTTCTGCAAGCTGCTCCTTTACCAACGTACCGCGATCTTTACGCTTTAAATTGTAGAACTCATCCACCGGAACATGATGCGTTTTTTCCAGCCAGACGACGAAAGGACGGGGTTCCTGCACGCGATCCTTGACCCACGACTTCACCCCTTGTCCGATAAGTATGGCGCCGCCGAGAATAGCGAACAGTACCAGCGCCGCGCGAAGGCGAAAGCGCAGGCACCACAGGAACCAACCACAGAGCAACACGTGCGTAATAATCCCCCACGGCTGGGTGACCGTCTCGGTTATCCAGTATAAGGCTTTCAGCCACGTCTCGTTTTGTCCGGGCTGCCATATCCAGCCGGAGAACCAAACGACCAGGGGTATAACGAGCAATACGGCGGCTCCTGCGGCCGTTCGTCTGGCAATTGAAAGCATGTCCTCTCCTTTTTCACTAAGCACCACAATCATAACTGAATTTCATCATTCTGGTGGATATGTCGGATTGTGCGTTTAACGTTTGTAAAGCGTGGTGGTGATTAGGTGAAGTTGCCGGGCTTGTGGCAAAATAGTCCGATACAGAAAGCATAATGGGGCAACGGCACGAAACGTGTCAGCCTGGTCTGGAGAATCACATGCAGCTTAAACGTGTGGCAGAAGCCAAACTGCCAACCCCATGGGGCGATTTCCTGATGGTGGGTTTTGAAGAACTGGCAACCGGGCAAGATCACGTCGCCCTGGTGTTCGGCGACATTTCGGGGCAAACGCCGGTGCTGTCCCGCGTTCATTCAGAGTGTCTGACCGGTGACGCGCTGTTCAGCCTGCGCTGCGACTGCGGTTTTCAGCTTGAAGCCGCCCTTTCTCATATCGCAGAGGAAGGACGTGGCGTTCTGCTGTATCACCGTCAGGAAGGTCGCAATATTGGCCTGCTGAATAAAATCCGCGCCTATGCGTTGCAGGATCAGGGCTACGATACCGTCGAAGCGAACCATCAGCTCGGCTTTGCTGCTGACGAGCGCGATTTCACCCTGTGCGCGGATATGTTCAAGCTGCTGGGCGTGGACGAAGTGCGTCTGTTGACCAATAACCCGAAAAAAGTGGAAATCCTCACTGAAGCGGGCATCAATATTGTGGAACGCGTACCGCTGATTGTCGGCCGCAACCCGAAAAACGCGCACTACCTCGATACCAAAGCTGCCAAAATGGGGCATCTGCTGAGCGAGTAAACTCAAAACGCCCGGCACATGTGCCGGGCGAGTTTGTTCAGTCCAGCATCTTACGAATCACATAATGTAAAATGCCGTCGTTCTGATAATAGGTCAGCTCTGTTGCCGTATCAATACGACACCGGCAATCCAGCACTTCTGTCGTTCCATCTGCGCGCGTTAACTTCACCGGAACGGTTTTACCCGGTTGCAGATTTTGCAGACCGCTGATATCAATCTGCTCTTCCCCGGTCAAACCCAGCGTTTTACGCGTTACACCCTGCGGGAACTCCAGCGGCAGGATCCCCATCCCGATCAGGTTTGAGCGGTGGATACGTTCAAAGGATTCGGCAATCACCACGCGAACCCCGAGCAGACGCGGACCTTTTGCCGCCCAGTCGCGACTGGAACCGGAGCCGTACTCTTTACCGGCAATAACGGCCAGCGGCGTACCCTGCTGCTGATACTTCATGGCTGCGTCATAAATTGAAATGACCTCTGTATCCGGCAGGTGGCGCGTCATACCCCCTTCCACGCCTGGGACCATTTCATTGCGAATGCGGATGTTGGCAAAGGTCCCGCGCATCATCACTTCGTGGTTACCGCGGCGCGAACCGTAGGAGTTGAAATCGCGACGTTCCACGCCACGACTTTGCAGATACCGACCTGCCGGACTGTCCGCCTTGATGCTACCCGCAGGGGAGATATGGTCGGTGGTGACGGAATCGCCCAGCATCGCCAGAATGCGCGCGCCGTGAATATCTTTCAGCGGTGCAGGCTCCGCCAGCATTTCGTCGAAGAATGGCGACAGGCGAATATAGGTGGAATCATCCTGCCAGTCATAGGTATCGGAACCCACCACGTCGATCGCTTTCCATTCCGCTGTGCCTTCGAACACTTCCGCATACTCTTTGCGGAACATCTCGGTGGAAACTTTCTCTACCGCGCGCGCAATTTCGCGCGATGATGGCCAGATGTCTTTCAGATAGACCGGTTCATTTTTGCGATCGTGACCAATCGGATCGGTCGCCAGGTTAATGTTCATGTTTCCGGCCAGCGCATAGGCTACAACCAGCGGCGGCGAGGCCAGCCAGTTGGTTTTCACCAGCGGATGAATACGCCCTTCAAAGTTTCGGTTACCGGAAAGTACCGCGCCAACGGTCAAATCCCCCTGCTTGATCGCCATTTCAATAGGTTCAGGCAGTGGACCAGAGTTACCGATGCAGGTCGTACAGCCGTAGCCCACCAGGTTAAAGCCCAGCTCGTCGAGGTAAGGCGTGAGTCTGGCCTGTGCCAGGTAATCGGATACCACTTTCGAACCAGGCGCCAGGGAGGCTTTAACCCAAGGCTGTGGCTTGAGCCCCAGCTCTACCGCTTTTTTTGCCAGCAGCCCGGCAGCCATTAACACACTCGGGTTGGACGTGTTGGTACAGGAAGTGATAGCGGCGATCACCACGGCGCCGTCAGGGAGCTGATACTGATGCCCGTTCAGAACATAGTCCACCGGACGGTGATCTTTTTGTGCGGCGTTAACTTCCAGCTCATTGCTGGCGGCAAAGGCTTTCGGAACGTTGCTCAGGGCGACGCGGTCCTGCGGACGTTTTGGCCCTGCGAGGCTTGCCTCAACGGTGCCCATATCCAGTTCCAGCGTACTGGTAAATACCGGCTCGTCACCCGGGTTACGCCACATGCCCTGCGCTTTGGTATAAGCCTCAACGAGAGCCACCTGCTCCTCGCTGCGACCGCTGAGGCGCATATACTCCAGCGTAACGCTATCAATCGGGAAAAAGCCGCAGGTCGCGCCATATTCCGGTGCCATGTTGGCGATGGTGGCCCGGTCCGCCAGCGGCAGTGAATCCAGACCATCGCCATAAAATTCAACGAATTTGCCCACCACGCCATGCTTACGCAGCATCTGGGTGACCGTCAGAACCAGATCCGTGGCGGTAATGCCTTCGGATAATTTACCGGTCAGCTTAAAGCCCACCACATCGGGAATGAGCATTGATACCGGCTGGCCGAGCATGGCCGCTTCCGCTTCAATACCACCGACGCCCCAGCCCAGAACGCCAAGGCCGTTAATCATGGTTGTGTGTGAATCGGTACCCACCAGCGTATCCGGGTAAGCCACCCACTCTTTATCCTGCAATTCACTCCAGACGGCTTTGCCAAGATATTCCAGGTTGACCTGGTGACAAATGCCGGTGCCCGGTGGAACAACGCTGAAGCGGCTGAACGCCTGCTGACCCCATTTCAGAAATACGTAGCGTTCATGGTTACGTTCCATCTCCAGACGGACGTTTTCGCCGAAAGCATCGTCGTCACCAAAGTGATCGACGGTGACGGAGTGGTCAATGACGAGGTCTACCGGGGACAGGGGGTTAACCTTAGCAGTATCGCCCCCGAGACGCTTAACGGCTTCACGCATGGCAGCCAAATCCACAACCGCTGGCACGCCGGTGAAATCCTGCATTAGCACCCTGGCCGGGCGATAGGCAATTTCTCTGTCTGCATGAGCATTTTTCAGCCACCCTGCCAGAGCCTGGATATCCTCCTCGGTAACCGAGTCGCCATCCTGCCAGCGCAAGAGGTTTTCCAGTAAGACTTTCAACGACTTGGGTAACCGCGAAATGTCCCCAAGCGTTCTGGCAGCCAGCGGTAAGCTGTAGTAGCGCCAGGTTTTATTTTCCGCCTGTAATGTGTCCTTACTGGCTTCGCGTAGGGTTAACGACATAAGCTCCTCCTTAAAAACAGGGATGTCCTGACAATCATCAGGGCTGTAATTAAAGATAACACAAAGATGTCGTAACGTTTTGATAACAACCCAAATTGATAAATTTAGGAATGGTCCAACGCGAGGGATAAAACAAAAAACCCCGCCGTGGCGAGGTTTTACGATTTAGTGCAAGGCCAGCCAGAGGAGCTGACACCAGAAGAGGATAGACGCTGAGAATACGCCGAGCCATGACCAGTATTTTACGGTTGTCATGTTATTCATCATAGGGACACCAGACTTTAATTATTTAAGGTTGCGAGGTCTGCCCTCGTTCTATATTGCTGATGTGTATTTATTAAGGAGTACAAAAGTGCACAGTCTATATTCAGACTATTTGCATCATTACGCAAAAATCAAAATTATTGTTTTTTGGGTTCGTCTTCCGCGAACACATCAATAAAGGCCTGCTGCTGCGGCGTCAGTTTCCAGGAAGCTGGCACGCTGGTTGCTGGCGCCTTACGGGCTTTGTGAGCATTGTCACGAAGCTGACACATCTCTTTTCTCGCTTCTGTACGCACCGTCATGACCATAATCAACCCCAGTAATTCCAGACAAGAAGAGCAACCACCACCCAGAACAGGGCAGAGCCAAGAAAGACCGCCAGCCAGGCTTTACGCTTAAGCGCGGGATCCCTTTGCGGTTCTTCACTTCCTGACGGCATTGCTAACCTCATACAATCGATATCGCTTATCATTTAGAGACCAAACAATTGGCACAAGTAATCATCCGATGAGATAAATCCTAAAGAAACTTTAGCCGAAAAGCCAGTGAATTTACGTATCCGAGCCCGGGAAAATTCAATCTTTTGACCCGAAATAAATAATTGAAAAGAATAATTTGCACAGCTGTAAATTAGTTTCTACTTTTGTCGCAAATTTGCGACAGTAAAACCATAGTCATCAAATGGGTTATGACGATATATGACAGTGGGCGTAGATGATGATAATTCTAATTCAGGTTTAAAGCGGAATGACGGTATCTTTCCGCAAGAGAAAGATACCGGGAGTGATTATTTGGCGGGAAGTTTAATGTCTTTAAACATCTCTTCGATGTCTTCATTGGAGCGTAACGCCACAGCTGTATCCACCACATCGCGCGTTAAATGTGGCGCAAAGCGTTGAATAAAATCATACATATAGCTGCGCAGGAACGTGCTGCGACGAAAACCTATCTTGGTGGTGCTGTGACTGAAAATATCATGCGCATCCAGACGCACCAGATCCGGGTCTGAGACAGGATCCACCGCCATGCTGGCAATAACCCCAACGCCCAGGCCCAGACGCACATACGTTTTTATGACGTCCGCATCCGTCGCCGTAAAGACAATCCTTGGCGTTAATCCGGCGCGGTTAAACGCGGTGTCCAGTTCAGACCGGCCCGTAAAGCCGAACGTATAGGTCACCAGCGGGTATTGCGCCAGTTCTTCGATTGTCACTTCGCCCTTCCCCGCCAGCGGGTGATCCGGGGTCACGACAATAGAGCGGTTCCAGTGGTAGCACGGGAGCATGACCAGATCATCGTACAGATGGAGCGCTTCCGTCGCGATAGCGAAGTCTGCATTGCCTTTAGACACGGCCTCTGCGATTTGCGTCGGTGAGCCCTGATGCATATGCAGGGAAACGCGGGGATAGCGTTCTATGAAGCCTTTGATCACCCCGGGAAGCGCATAACGCGCCTGTGTATGCGTGGTGGCAATATACAGAGAGCCTTTATCCGGCCAGGTATGTTCCCCGGCGACGGATTTAATGGCGTCGACTTTGGAGAGCACTTCCCGTGCGATGCGTATGATTTCCTGTCCTGCCGGCGTGACCTGAGTCAGGTGCTTACCGCTGCGGGCAAATATCTGAATACCTAACTCATCCTCCAGCATACGCACCTGCTTACTGATGCCGGGCTGAGAGGTATAAAGACCTTCTGCGGTGGAAGAGACATTGAGGTTATGATTGACGACCTCAACGATATAGCGAAGCTGCTGTAATTTCATGCCAGACCATCCGATTTAGCGCATGCGTCAATCGCTTAAGACGATTTGATAATAAGAAACGGGTTAACTATAACCACTATATCATTTATAGCCAGGCTGTATAGTACGGAACAAAAAATAATAACTACGTAATAAAAAAGGGCCGGAAGTCCGGCCCTTTTACAGGTAAGTTACGGTAAGGGAAGATTATTTCTTGCCTTCAACCCATTTCCCGTCGACAAAGAAGGCTGACCATCCGGTCGCTTTGCCCTCTTTCTCTGCCGCCACGTACTGCTGCTTCGTTTTACGGCTGAAGCGCACCACGGTTTTGTTGCCTTCCGGATCCTGCTGTGGCGCATCGGCCAGGTAACGCAGTTTCTCCGGCAGACGGTCGCGGAAGCGGTACAGCTCTTCTACCAGCGGCGCACGGGTTTCGCGCGATTTCGGGAAGGTGTTGGCCGCCAGGAATACCCCAGCAGCACCGTCACGCAGCACGAAATACGCGTCTGACTTCTCGCACGGCAGCTCAGGAAGCGGAACCGGATCTTCCTTCGGCGGCGCAACTTCACCGTTACGCAGGATCTTACGCGTGTTTTTACAGTCGTCGTTGGTGCATGCCATGTACTTACCGAAGCGTCCCATTTTCAGGTGCATTTCGGAACCACATTTCTCACACTCAACGATTGGACCGTCATAGCCCTTAATACGGAACTCACCTTCTTCGATCTCATAACCATCGCAGGTCGGGTTATTGCCACAAACGTGCAGTTTGCGTTTTGGATCGATCAGGTAGCTGTCCATCGCCGTGCCGCATTTCTTACAGCGGCGTTTGGCGCGCAGTGCGTTGGTCTCCGCATCGTCACCTTCCAGCACGTTGAGAACTTCGTTCTCCGGCACGAGGTTGATGGTGGTTTTGCAACGCTCTTTCGGCGACAGTGCATAGCCAGAGCAACCGAGGAACACGCCCGTGGTCGCGGTACGGATCCCCATTTTACGGCCGCAGGTTGGGCAGTCGATGCTCGTCAGTACCATCTGGTTAGGCAGCATGCCGCCCTCTTCAGGATCTTTCTCGGCTTTCTCAAGCTGATTGGTAAAATCGCTGAAGAAGCTGTCGAGAACTTTCTTCCATTCTGCCTTATGGCTGGCAACCTCATCGAGGCTGTCTTCCATCTGCGCGGTGAAGTCATAGTTCATCAACTCACGGAAGTTCGCTTCCAGACGGTCGGTGACAATCTCACCCATTTTTTCAGCATAGAAACGACGGTTCTCGACGCGAACGTATCCACGATCCTGAATGGTCGAAATGATTGACGCATAGGTGGACGGGCGACCGATGCCGCGTTTTTCCAGCTCTTTCACCAGCGATGCTTCGCTGAAGCGCGCAGGTGGCTTGGTGAAGTGCTGAGCCGGGACCAGATCAACCAGCGACAGCTCGTCACCTTTGTTGACTGAAGGCAGCGTTCTGTCTTCATCACCTTTACGTAACGCTGGCATCACTTTTGTCCAGCCGTCGAAGCGCAGAATGCGGCCGCGCGCTTTCAGGCGGAAATCACCCGCGCCGACCGTCAGCGTGGTGGAGTCGTATTTCGCTGGCGTCATCTGGCAGGCTACGAACTGGCGCCAGATCAGCTGATACAGCTTCTGGGCGTCCGCTTCCATATCTTTCAGCGATTCTGCCAGAACGGAAACGTCAGAAGGACGAATCGCTTCGTGCGCTTCCTGAGAATTCTCTTTGCTGGCGTACTGATTAGGGCTGTCCGGCAGGTATTTCTTACCGAAGTTGTCCTCGATATAGCCGCGCACCATGTTGACAGCGTCCTGGCTCAGGTTGGTGGAGTCAGTACGCATGTAGGTGATGTAACCCGCTTCATACAAACGCTGGGCCATCATCATGGTTTTCTTCACGCCGTAACCCAGACGCGTACTCGCCGCCTGCTGGAGAGTTGACGTGATAAACGGTGCGCCAGGCTTGCTGCTGGTCGGTTTGTCTTCACGATCCAGAACCTGATAACGCGCTTTTTCCAGCAGCGCCACGGCGGCCATGGTCTGATCGCGATTTTCAGGACGGAACGGTTTGTCGTTGTGGTGGCTCACCTGCAACGGCAGCGCATCGCCGCCCGGCGTGGTGACATTCGCATCCACTTCCCAGAACTCTTCCGGGACGAACGCTTTGATCTCGCGTTCACGCTCAACAACAAGACGAACAGCCACAGACTGCACACGCCCCGCAGACAGGCCGCGAGCGACCTTTTTCCACAGCAACGGCGAGACCATGTAGCCTACAACGCGGTCCATAAAGCGACGCGCCTGCTGAGCGTTAACACGGTCGATATTCAGTTCACCCGGCTTTTCAAACGCCTGACGAATCGCATTCTTTGTAATTTCGTTGAACACTACACGGCTGTAGCGTTTGTCATCACCCCCGATCACTTCCCGCAGGTGCCATGCAATGGCCTCCCCTTCGCGGTCAAGGTCGGTTGCGAGATAAATGTGGTCTGCTTTTTCAGCAAGCTGTTTCAGCTCGTTAACGACTTTTTCTTTGCCTGGCAGCACTTCGTAATGTGCATCCCAGTTGTGCCATGGGTTAACACCCATGCGGTTGACAAGCGCGCTACGTTCATCCTTTTTAGGCTTTTTAGCCCCTTTGGTGGAGGTAGAGTCTGCGCTCTTTTTGCTGGCTGAGCCACTGGTCGGCAAATCGCGAATGTGACCAACGCTGGACTTAACCACGTAGTCATTGCCCAGATATTTATTGATCGTTTTGGCTTTTGCCGGGGACTCAACGATGACGAGAGCTTTACCCATATTCACCTTTACCTAATTTAATTCTTCCAGGAATACGCCGCACGTTGATTTCCCTTCCGCTGACGACGAGCCATTGATATTGCGACATCGTCAGGGGATATCAACCCCTATGTGTTACCGAACGTCAGAATGGCGACATCCAGGTCATTGAGTTTTCGGGTATTTTTCTCACATCAAAGTTCATTCGTGACGAATTCCCGGTCGAATGTCAAGCAATTCTGTTGCCAGAATGACGAAAGCGCACACTGTACCTGATAAAATTCGTTACGCAACTTTATTAGCATGCAAAAGCAAATCCCGCCAGCCAGCCCCTGTTTCTTATCCCCTCGGATAACAGGGAAAATTTGCCCCCGAAGCGACCCAGGCGTAGACTATTGTCACTGTTTAAGGAGTGGAATATGCAGAATACGACCCAACCCATTGACCGAGCTTCATTGCTTATCGAAGCAAACAAACTCATTCGCGACCATGAAGACACCCTGGCGGGAATTGAAGCGACTGGCGTGGAACAACGTAATGGCGTGCTGGTGTTCAGCGGTGAATACTTCCTTGATGAACAAGGGCTACCCACCCCGAAAAGCACCGCCGTGTTTAACATGTTTAAATACCTGGCGCATACCCTCTCAGAGAAGTACCACCTGGTCGATTAAAACGAAAACGCGAGGCATCTGCCTCGCGTTTTTCTTTACAGCAGCGGCTTTTGGCCGCGCTGCAACCAGCGTAGCAGCAGGCGATCCGCGCTTTCTGCCGCGCTATTGGTAAAACGGTCGAGCAGGCGCTTACGTCGGGTGAAGCGCACCCCCACCAGCTCACGGCCTTCCATCAGGTTGAGCAGGAGGTCGTCGCTGGTACCCACTTCATCCACCAGCCCTTTCTCCTGCGCCTGCGTGCCGTACCAGTGTTCGCCCGTAGCCACCTGCTCAATGTCCAGCGTTGGGCGCATGCGGTGCACGAAATCTTTGAACAGATGGTGGGTTTCGTTCAGATCTTCCCGGAATTTCTGCCGTCCCTCTTCGGTATTTTCGCCGAGCAGCGTCAGCGTACGTTTGTACTGACCCGCCGTATGCAGTTCGATGTCGATCTCTTTATTTTTCAGGAAACGATTGAAGTTAGGGATCTGCGCGACCACCCCAATCGAGCCGATAATGGAGAACGGTGCCGCGACGATTTTATCCGCCACGCACGCCATCATATAGCCGCCACTCGCCGCGACCTTATCTACCGCAACGGTGAGTGGGATCTGTTTATCCCGCAGACGTTGTAACTGCGAAGCCGCCAGTCCATACCCATGCACTACGCCGCCCGGGCTTTCAAGGCGTACCACCACCTGATCCTGGGCTGTCGCCACGGCCAGCACCGCCGTCACTTCTTCACGCAGAGAGGAGACTTCATGCGCATCCATGCTACCTTTAAAATCGAGCACATAGACGCGCGGTTTTGCGTCAGCCTGTGGCGTGGCGAGCTTAGCTTTCGCCTTCGCGGCTTTGGCGTCCTGCTTATGTTTTTTCTTCTGGGCTTTTAGCCACAGCTTCTGTTGATGATCGTCAAGCAGCGCCAGAGACATCTCCTCCTGCATCTCATTATACTGCTCGCTCAGGCGGGTAATGCGTAACTCACCACGCTGACGCTTACGCTGCGTCAGGTTGACAATCAGGACGGCAATCACCGCGACAGCAATAACCACCGTCGCGATTTTGGCCAAAAACAACCCATACTGAAAAAGTAATTCCACGCGTTCCACCTTGATTTAACCACGAATCTTTCACGCCAGTGTACAACAGCCCTGCGCAGGCGTCTCGCTCTGGACATTACCTCTGCGAGGCGGCTTCAGGAATCCCCCGCTTCTGGTTTAAATCTTTGCAAATTGTTAATTTCCCAGCGTTCTGTCCTGTAGACTGATTGAATTCTGACGCTGTTTCGGGCATAAAGCCGAAAAGTCATAAATAAAGGTGCAAGTCACGCCCAATGCGCCTGAGGAGCCACCGTGCATTATCAGCCACAAAAAAACCTTCTACAGAACCGCATCATTCTGGTTACCGGTGCCAGCGACGGGATTGGTCGCGAAGCGGCGCTGACCTATTCTGAATACGGTGCGAGCCTTATTCTGCTGGGACGTAATGAAGAAAAGCTCAAGGCCGTCGCCCGTGAAATCGAAAACGCCGGCGGTACCCCCACGCCCTGGTATACGCTCGATCTGCTGACCTGCACGCCAGCGTCATGTCAGGCCCTTGCCCAGCGGATCAGCACACATTATCCGCGTCTGGACGGCGTACTGCACAACGCGGGGTTACTGGGCGAAGTGCGCCCGATGGATGAACAGGATCCGGAAATTTGGCAACAGGTGATGCAGGTTAACGTCAACGGGACGTTTTTCCTGACCCAGGCCTTGCTTCCTTTATTACTCAACTCCGATTCCGGCTCGCTGGTATTTACCTCCTCCAGCGTGGGGCGTCAGGGGCGTGCGAACTGGGGGGCTTACGCCGTCTCAAAATTTGCCACCGAAGGAATGATGCAGGTGCTGGCCGAAGAGTACCAAAGCCGCCACCTGCGGGTTAACTGTATTAATCCAGGCGGTACGCGCACCAAAATGCGCGCCAGCGCCTTCCCGACAGAAGATCCGCAGAAGCTTAAAACCCCGGCCGATATCATGCCCCTTTACCTGTGGCTGATGGGTGACGACAGCCGTCGCAAAACCGGATTGACCTTCGATGCCCAGCCAGGCCGCAAACCGGGGATATCGCAATGAGTGATGATCGTCATCAGCAGCGCCAGCAGCGTCTGAAAGAACAGGTTGATGCACGCGTGGCGGCCGCTCAGGACGAGCGCGGTATCCTAATCGTGTTCACCGGCAACGGCAAAGGCAAAACCACCGCCGCATTTGGGACCGCCACCCGCGCAGTCGGGCATGGGCAGAAAGTGGGCGTGATCCAGTTTATCAAGGGTGAATGGCCCAACGGCGAGCGTAATCTGCTCGAGCCGCATGGCGTTGAGTTTCAGGTAATGGCAACCGGTTTTACCTGGGATACCCAGAACCGGGAAACCGATACCGCAGCCTGCCTCGCCGTCTGGGAGCATGCCAAAAGAATGCTTTCAGACCCGTCGCTGAACATGGTGTTGCTGGATGAGATCACCTATATGGTGGCGTATGACTACCTGCCGCTGGAAGCCGTGCTGGAGGCCCTCACGAACCGCCCTGCACACCAGACGGCGATCGTCACGGGGCGCGGGTGTCATCGGGACATTCTGGAGCTGGCCGATACCGTCAGCGAGCTGCGTCCGGTTAAGCATGCGTTCGATGCGGGTATCAAAGCGCAAATTGGGATTGATTACTGAAAAAAAAGCCCGGTATATTCACCGGGCTTTTCAATTAACCGTTGTTATTACGGCTGCCAGAGCGACGATTGCTGCTGACCTGGCTATGACGTTTCACCGCACGGCGGATTTGATTCGCCTTCATGCGACGACGATCTTTCTCTACCGCCACTTTCGACGTGGTTTCTGGCGTCAGGCCAACCAGATCGCGCAGGTAGTTGGTTTGCGTCAGATCCAGTTCGGTATAGCCGCCACGTGGCAGGCCTTTCGGCAGCAGAATGTCGCCATAGCGGACGCGAATCAAGCGACTCACCTGGACACCGACCGCTTCCCACAGTCGACGCACCTCGCGGTTACGTCCCTCTGTCAGGGTAACGTTGTACCACTGGTTAATGCCTTCACCACCGGTAAACTTGATGGTTTTGAACGCCGCAGGGCCGTCCTCCAGCTGAACACCACGCGACAGGTCGCGCAGTTTGTTCTCATCAACCTGGCCGAAAACACGAACGGCGTATTCACGTTCCACTTCACGACTCGGGTGCATCAGACGGTTTGCCAGTTCACCATCGGTGGTGAACAGCAGCAGGCCGCAGGTGTTCACGTCCAGACGCCCTACGGCAATCCAGCGGGCGCCACGCAATTTTGGCAGACGGTCAAACACCGTCGGGCGACCTTCCGGGTCGTTGCGGGTACACAGTTCGCCTTCCGGCTTGTAGTAAGCCAGTACGCGGCAGATCTGTTCAGCAGACTCTTTCACGGAGATAAGATGGCCGTCAATGCGGATCTTCAGCCCCGGTACGATTTCAACGCGGTCACCGAGCGTGGCGATTTTACCGTCCACACTCACGCGGCCTGCTTCAATAATGGCTTCGATTTCACGGCGCGAACCGTGGCCGGCGCGCGCCAGCACTTTCTGTAACTTCTCGCTCATTGAGCTTCCTCAGGTGTCGCCTTCACAGGCGTCGAATCAGGTCAAAAACAGGGCGGCGCCCTGCTTTGATGGCCGCGTAGTATATCTGCTTACACCCTTACAAGAAAGGCTTAACATCGCCCACGCCTTCACGAATCACTTCTGGCGCGTCTTCGGTGAGATCCACCACGGTGGTCGGCTGCTGGCCAAGATAGCCGCCATGAATAATCAGCTCCACCACCTTCTCCAGACGATCTTTGATCTCTTCCGGGTCGGACTCGGTAAACTCACTGCCCGGCAGCATCAGCGATGTGGAGAGCATCGGCTCGCCGAGGGTTTCCAGTAGCGCCTGGGCAATCGGGTTCGACGGCACGCGCATGCCGATGGTTTTACGTTTTTCCTGCAACAGACGACGCGGCACCTCTTTTGTCCCCTTCAGAATGAAGGTGTAGTTACCCGGCGTGTTGTTTTTAATCAGACGAAAGGCCACGTTATCAACATAAGCATAGGTCGACAGCTCAGAGAGATCGCGACACATCAGGGTGAAGTTGTGGCCATCCGGCAGCTGGCGGATGCGACAGATGCGCTCCATCGCCCCTTTATCCTCAATTTTACAGCCCAGCGCGTAGCCAGAATCGGTTGGGTAGACAATAACGCCGCCTTTGCGGACGATCTCCACGGCCTGATTAATCAGACGTGGCTGGGGGTTATCCGGATGGATATAGAAAAACTGACTCATACTTCCCTCTCTTCAATTTGCTGTGGCTGTTCCCAGAGCTGCCAGACAGGCTCAACGCCCGCGGGTAACCAGAGCTTGCGCCCCAGTTCAATCCACGCGCAGGGCTGATGGAAATCTGAACCCTGTGACCCAAGCAGACCAAACTGACGGGCGTAGGTCGCGAGCTGCAAACGCTCATTGGGTGCCTGCTGACACTGGGCAACTTCCATCGCCTCACCGCCGCAGTCGGCAAAGTGTGCCAGCAGTCTTTTCAGCCATTTAGCAGAAAGATTATACCGCCCCGGATGGGCCAGCACGGCCTTACCGCCAGAATGATGAATCACATCAATAGCTTGTTTTATTGTACACCACTGTGGGGGAACGTATCCGGTTTTCCCGCGCGCCAGATACTTTTTAAAGACATTCGCCATGGTCGTCGCCTTACCGGCGTCCACCAGAAAACGGGCGAAATGGCCGCGCGTCACCGCCCCACCGTTCGCCAGCGTTCGCGCGCCTTCCAGCGCACCGGGAATATGCGCTTTTTCCAGACGTTCGCCAATCATCTCCGCGCGTTGATTGCGGCGTGTTTTTTGTTCTTGCAAAAAAGCACGCATGGCCGGATGTTCTGTATCGATATTCAGGCCAACGATATGAATTTCGTGGTTTTCCCAGACCGTCGAGATCTCAACCCCGGCCACCAGATCCAGCGCCAGTCCGCTGCGGGCAATCTCGGCGCGCGCGGCGGGAATGCCGTCAGTGGTATCGTGATCGGTTATTGCCAGCGTGCCGACACGCATTTCAACGGCGCGATGGACCAGAGCTTCGGGTGTCAGCAGGCCATCTGAAGCCTGCGTATGGCTATGTAAATCATAAATTACGGCGTAGGTGGTATCGCTCAAAGCACTTCCCATAACAGGTTGGAGACATCCGAAGCCCCTATGATACCGACTAACCGTGAAATACTGAAATCAGGGGTTGACAACACGCCATCGAACTAGTTAACTAGTACGCAAGTTCACACGAGAAAGGTATCTGAAAATGACAGCACATTTCGCTCTGCACGGTTGGTGGCGTACTTCCTGATCTTCGGGCAGTGTCACGCGTCTGCGAAATGCAAACAGATACCCGGCCCGCTACCCAGCGGGCTTTTTTTTGAACAGAATATGAGAACAACAACATGCAAACAGCCAAACCTCATCTCGAACTGCTGACCTGCGAGGCGGCCTATCGCCATAACCCTACCGCGCTGTTTCATCAGGTGTGCGGCGCACGTCCCGCGACGCTGCTGCTGGAGTCAGCTGATATCGACAGTAAGGACGACCTCAAAAGCCTGCTGCTGGTTGACAGCGCGCTGCGCATTACCGCGTTAGGTGACACCGTCACTATCAGGGCGTTGTCTGACAATGGCGCGTCGCTCCTGCCGCTGCTGGATGCGGCGCTGCCTTCAGGCATTGAAAATGAGCGTCATCCGGACCTGCGAATTCTGCATTTCCCACCGGTAAGCCAGCTGCTGGATGAGGACGCCCGCCTCTGCTCGCTCTCCGTTTTTGACGCCTTCCGCCTGCTGCAAAATCTGGTGGCCGTGCCGGAAGATGAGCGCGAAGCAATGTTCTTTGGCGGGCTGTTTGCTTACGACCTGGTTGCTGGCTTTGAAAATTTACCGGAAACCGAGCAGGGAAACCGCTGCCCGGACTACTGTTTCTACCTGGCCGAAACCCTGCTGGTGATCGACCATCAGAAAAAATATACCCGCATCCAGGCCAGCCTTTTCACGCCGTCTGAGTCTGAGAAAAATCGCCTCGCGCAGCGCATCGCCCAACTGCAACAGCAGATGTCAGAAGCACCGCCCGCGCTCCCGGTGCAGCGTGTTGAAAAGATGACCTGCGAGGTGAGTCAGACCGACGACCAGTACGGCGCAGTGGTGCGTCAGATGCAAAAAGCGATTCGTGCCGGGGAGATTTTCCAGGTGGTGCCGTCCCGTCGCTTTTCACTGCCCTGCCCGTCGCCGCTGGCGGCTTACGATGTGCTGAAAAAGAGCAACCCAAGCCCGTACATGTTCTTTATGCAGGACAATGATTTCACCCTGTTTGGCGCGTCGCCGGAAAGCTCCCTCAAGTACGACGCCACCAGCCGCCAGATTGAGATCTACCCGATAGCGGGAACCCGTCCACGCGGCCGTCGTGCCGATGGCTCCCTGGATCGCGATCTCGACAGCCGCATCGAACTGGAAATGCGTACCGACCATAAAGAGCTCTCCGAACACCTGATGCTGGTTGACCTGGCGCGTAACGATCTGGCACGCATTTGCACGCCAGGCAGCCGCTACGTGGCGGACCTGACCAAAGTCGACCGCTACTCCTTCGTCATGCACCTGGTCTCCCGCGTGGTGGGTGAACTGCGCCACGACCTCGACGTTCTGCACGCCTACCGCGCCTGCATGAACATGGGCACCCTGAGCGGCGCGCCGAAAGTCCGCGCCATGCAGCTGATCGCCGAAGCGGAAGGACGCCGTCGCGGCAGCTACGGTGGTGCGGTGGGCTATTTCACCGCTCACGGTGACCTCGATACCTGCATCGTGATCCGCTCCGCCTACGTTGAAGACGGCATTGCTACCGTCCAGGCCGGGGCCGGTATTGTGCTGGATTCTGTTCCGCAGTCGGAAGCCGACGAAACCCGCAGTAAAGCGCGCGCGGTACTGCGCGCTATTGCTACCGCACACCATGCACAGGAGATTTTCTGATGGCTGACATTCTGCTGCTCGATAATATCGACTCCTTTACCTACAACCTGGCAGATCAGCTGCGTGCGAATGGTCATAACGTCGTTATCTATCGCAACCACGTTCCGGCCCAGACGTTGATTGACCGTCTGGCGACCATGCAAAACCCGGTGCTGATGCTCTCCCCGGGACCAGGCGCGCCGAGCGAAGCGGGCTGTATGCCTGAGCTGTTGACCCGTATGCGCGGCAAGCTGCCGATTATCGGCATCTGCCTCGGCCATCAGGCGATTGTCGAAGCCTACGGCGGCTACGTGGGTCAGGCGGGGGAGATCCTGCATGGTAAAGCGTCAAGTATTGAACATGACGGTCAGGCGATGTTTGCCGGGCTGCCGAACCCGCTTCCGGTAGCGCGTTACCACTCGCTGGTCGGCAGCAATATTCCGGCCGGGCTGACCATTAACGCCTCGTTTGAAGGGATGGTGATGGCGGTGCGTCACGATGCGGATCGCGTCTGCGGAATGCAGTTCCACCCGGAATCTATCCTGACGTCCAGCGGCGCGCGCCTGCTGGAGCAAACGCTCGACTGGGCGCTGCAAAAGCTGGAGCAGACCAACACCCTGCAACCGATTCTGGAAAAACTGTATCAGGCCCAGACCCTGAGCCAGCAGGAGAGCCACCAGCTGTTCTCCGCCGTCGTGCGCGGTGAGCTGAAGCCTGAGCAGCTGGCCGCTGCGCTGGTGAGCATGAAGGTACGCGGCGAAAGCCCACAGGAGATCGCCGGTGCGGCAACCGCGCTACTGGAAAATGCCGCCCCGTTCCCGCGCCCGGACTATCCGTTTGCCGATATTGTCGGGACCGGTGGCGACGGCAGTAACAGTATCAATATTTCCACTGCCAGCGCCTTTGTGGCCGCGGCATGCGGTCTGAAAGTGGCGAAACACGGCAACCGCAGCGTGTCCAGCCGTTCCGGATCGTCCGACCTGCTGGCGGCTTTCGGTATCAACCTGGACATGAACGCCGAGCGTTCCCGTGAAGCGCTGGATGATCTGGGCGTCTGTTTCCTGTTCGCGCCGAAGTATCACACCGGTTTCCGCCACGCGATGCCGGTTCGCCAGCAGCTCAAAACCCGCACGCTGTTTAACGTGCTCGGTCCACTCATTAACCCGGCGCACCCGCCGCTGGCGCTGATTGGCGTTTACAGCCCGGAGCTGGTCCTGCCGATTGCGGAGACGCTGCGCGTCCTCGGTTACCAACGCGCCGCCGTGGTACACAGCGGCGGGATGGATGAAGTATCCCTGCATGCGCCCACGCTGGTGGCGGAACTGAATAACGGTGAAGTGCTGAACTATCAGCTTGAGGCCGCTGACTTCGGGTTGACCCCGTACCATCAGGACGCCCTGGCGGGCGGCACGCCGGAAGAAAACCGTGACATTCTCACGCGCTTATTACAAGGTAAAGGTGAGGCCGCCCATGAGGCCGCCGTGGCGGCCAACGTAGCCATGCTGATGCGTTTACATGGCGAGGAAGATCTGAAAGCCAACGCCCAAAAAGTTCTGGACGTGCTGCGCTCCGGTGCAGCTTACGATCGCGTTACCGCACTTGCGGCAAGAGGGTAAATAATGCAGACCGTTTTAGCGAAAATCGTCGCCGATAAGGCCATCTGGGTGGAAGCCCGTAAGCAACAGCAGCCGCTCGCCAGTTTTCAGAATGACGTCGTTCCGAGCAGCCGTCGTTTTTATGATGCGCTCCAGGGCGCGCGTACTGCGTTTATTCTGGAGTGTAAAAAAGCGTCTCCGTCCAAAGGCGTGATCCGCGACGATTTCGACCCGGCGCGTATTGCCGGTATTTACAAGCATCATGCGTCTGCCATTTCTGTGCTGACGGATGAGAAATATTTTCAGGGCAGCTTTGATTTTCTGCCCGTTGTCAGCGGCATCGCGCCGCAGCCGATTCTGTGCAAAGACTTTATTATCGACCCATATCAGATCTGGCTGGCGCGCTTTTACCAGGCCGATGCCTGCCTGCTGATGCTCTCCGTGCTGAATGACGAGCAGTATCGCCAGCTCTCCGCCGTCGCGCACAGCCTGAATATGGGCGTGCTGACCGAAGTGAGCAACGAAGAGGAGCTGGAGCGCGCCATCGCGCTGGAAGCCAAAGTGGTCGGCATTAACAACCGCGACCTGCGCGACCTGTCGATTGACCTCAACCGTACGCGCCAGCTTGCGCCGCGTCTGGGCGCGGGCGTCACGGTGATCAGCGAATCCGGGATTAACAGCTACGCTCAGGTGCGCGAACTCAGCCACTTTGCCAACGGTTTCCTGATCGGCTCCGCGATGATGGAACACGACGATCTTAATGCGGCCGTGCGCCGCGTGCTGTTGGGTGAGAACAAAGTCTGCGGCCTGACCCGTGAACAGGATGCGCAGGCCGCATATGAAGCGGGCGCGATCTATGGTGGTCTGATCTTTGTTGAGTCCTCTCCTCGCGCCGTTAATGAGGAACAGGCGCACAAGGTGATGGCGGCTGCGCCTCTGAGCTACGTGGGCGTGTTCCGCAATGCGGATATTAACGACGTTGCGGCAAAAGCGGACGCGTTATCCCTGAGCGCGGTCCAGCTGCACGGCGATGAAGATCAGGCGTACATCGATGCTCTGCGACATGTTCTGGCGCCTCAGGTTCAGATCTGGAAAGCGCAAAGCGTTGGCGCCACCCTGCCCGCGCGTAACCTGAAGCATGTTGATAAATACGTGCTCGACAACGGCCAGGGCGGCACGGGGCAGCGTTTTGACTGGTCACTGCTGCGTGGCGAAGTGCTGGACAATGTCCTGCTGGCGGGGGGATTAAGCCCCGATAACTGTGTGGAAGCGGCCAAAACCGGCTGCGCAGGCCTCGATTTCAATTCAGGCGTAGAGTCCCAACCGGGCATTAAAGACGCCAGCAAGCTGGCATCGGTATTTAAAACTCTGCGTGCATATTAAGGAAGAGAAGATGACGACATTACTTAACCCGTATTTTGGTGAGTTCGGTGGGATGTATGTCCCACAAATCCTGATGCCCGCGCTGCGCCAGCTGGAAGAAGCGTTCGTGAGCGCACAGAAAGATCCGGCGTTTCAGGCGGAGTTTACCGACCTGCTGAAAAACTACGCCGGTCGTCCGACGGCGCTGACAAAGTGCCGCAACCTGACCGAAGGCACTAAAACTACGCTGTATCTTAAGCGTGAAGATCTGCTGCACGGTGGCGCGCATAAAACTAACCAGGTGCTTGGCCAGGCGCTGCTCGCGAAGCGGATGGGTAAAACCGAAATCATCGCCGAAACCGGCGCGGGACAGCACGGAGTGGCCTCAGCGCTCGCCAGCGCCCTGCTCGGTCTGAAATGCCGCATTTACATGGGGGCGAAGGACGTTGAGCGCCAGTCGCCAAACGTGTTCCGTATGCGTCTTATGGGGGCGGAAGTGATCCCGGTGCACAGCGGTTCTGCCACGCTGAAAGATGCCTGTAATGAAGCGCTTCGCGACTGGTCTGGCAGCTACGAAACCGCCCACTACATGCTCGGTACCGCCGCGGGCCCGCACCCGTTCCCGACCATCGTGCGTGAATTCCAGCGCATGATCGGCGAAGAGACTAAAGCGCAGATCCTCGAAAAAGAGGGTCGCCTGCCGGATGCGGTGATCGCCTGCGTTGGCGGCGGATCTAACGCCATCGGCATGTTTGCCGATTTTATCGACGAAACCAGCGTTGGGCTGATTGGCGTTGAGCCTGCCGGCCACGGCATTGAAACGGGCGAGCATGGTGCGCCGCTGAAGCATGGCCGCGTGGGGATCTACTTCGGCATGAAGGCCCCGATGATGCAGACCGATGAAGGGCAGATTGAGGAGTCTTACTCAATCTCTGCCGGGCTGGATTTCCCGTCCGTAGGGCCGCAGCACGCGTTCCTGAACAGCACCGGCCGCGCGGATTATGTCTCCATCACCGATGACGAAGCGCTGGAGGCCTTCAAAACGCTGTGCCGCAATGAAGGGATCATCCCGGCGCTGGAGTCTTCCCACGCGCTGGCGCACGCGCTGAAAATGATGAAGGAAAACCCGGAAAAAGAGCAGCTGCTGGTGGTAAACCTTTCCGGGCGCGGTGACAAAGATATCTTCACCGTTCACGATATTCTGAAAGCACGAGGGGAAATCTGATGGAACGCTACGACAACGCATTTGCACAACTGAAAGCTCGCCAGGAAGGCGCCTTCGTTCCCTTCGTGACGCTGGGCGACCCCGGCCCGGAGCAGTCGCTGAAGATTATCGACACCCTGATTGATGCCGGTGCCGACGCGCTGGAGCTCGGTATTCCGTTCTCCGATCCGCTGGCGGATGGCCCGACCATTCAGAACGCAACGCTACGCGCGTTTGCCGCGGGCGTGACGCCGAGCCAGTGCTTTGAAATGCTGGCGGCGATCCGTCAGAAGCACCCGACCATTCCGATCGGCCTGCTGATGTACGCCAACCTGGTGTTCAGCCGCGGTATTGATGCGTTTTACGCAGAGTGCGCCCGCGTGGGCGTTGACTCCGTGCTGGTGGCTGACGTGCCCGTTGAAGAGTCTGCGCCATTCCGTCAGGCGGCAATGCGCCACAACGTCGCGCCGATTTTCATCTGTCCACCGAATGCCGATGACGATCTGTTGCGCCAGATTGCCTCTTACGGACGAGGTTACACCTACCTGCTCTCCCGTGCGGGCGTCACCGGTGCGGAAAACAAAGCCGCGCTGCCGCTGCATCATCTGGTGGAGAAGCTGGCAGAATACCATGCTGCACCGCCGCTTCAGGGCTTTGGCATTTCTTCACCGGATCAGGTTACTGCGGCGATTGACGCGAAAGCCGCCGGAGCCATTTCGGGTTCGGCTATCGTGAAAATTATCGAGAAGAACGTGGATAAGCCAGAGCAGATGCTGGCTGAGTTACACGCATTCGTCACATCCATGAAAGCGGCCACGCGCAAGGCGTAACCGTTAACACCGTCTGGCCCCGGCGTCAGGCGGTTTTCCCTTCTCTCTTCCTGAAAGAAGCAGGTCAAAATTGATCCTGTCGATATTTTCGGTGTGAATGACTTTCCAAACTTTCGCGTAAGCGTATGATCTGGGCTCTTTTTAGCGTTACCCTTCTGAGTTCAGAGGTTATTCATGTCATGGCATTCCTTCAAACAGACTTACCTGGTTAAGTTCTGGTCACCTGTTCCGGCCGTTATCGCGGCAGGCATTCTCTCTACTTATTATTTCGGTATTACCGGCACCTTCTGGGCTGTTACGGGCGAGTTTACCCGCTGGGGTGGGCAGCTATTACAGCTGGCAGGCGTCCATGCCGAAGAGTGGGGCTACTTCAAACTGATCCATCTTGAGGGCACACCGCTGACCCGCATCGACGGGATGATGATCATTGGCATGTTCGGCGGCTGTTTTGCGGCCGCGCTGTGGGCCAACAACGTTAAGTTGCGCATGCCGAAAAGCCGCATCCGCATTATGCAGGCCGTGGTCGGCGGCATCATTGCCGGGTTTGGCGCCCGCCTGGCGATGGGCTGTAATCTGGCCGCGTTCTTTACCGGTATTCCGCAGTTCTCGCTGCATGCCTGGTTCTTTGCCGCCGCCACCGCCATCGGCTCCTACTTCGGTGCTAAATTCACCCTGCTGCCGCTGTTCCGCATTCCGGTGAAAATGACGAAAGTTAGCGCTGCCTCTCCGTTAACGCAAAAACCCGATCAGGCGCGTCGTCGCTTCCGCCTCGGTATGCTGGTCTTTTTTGCCATGGTTGCCTGGGCGATTTGCACGGCAATGAATCAGCCCAAACTCGGCCTGGCCATGCTGTTCGGCGTCGGCTTTGGTTTGCTGATTGAACGTGCACAGATCTGCTTTACCTCCGCATTTCGCGATATGTGGATCACCGGACGCACCATGATGGCGAAGGCGATCATTGCTGGTATGGCCGTGAGCGCAATTGGCATCTTCAGCTATGTTCAGCTCGGCGTGGAGCCGAAAATCATGTGGGCGGGCCCAAATGCCGTCATTGGCGGACTGCTGTTTGGTTTTGGCATTGTGCTGGCGGGCGGGTGTGAAACCGGCTGGATGTATCGCGCCGTGGAAGGCCAGGTGCATTACTGGTGGGTGGGTCTGGGTAACGTGATTGGCTCTACAATTCTGGCCTACTACTGGGATGACGTCTCGCCGGTACTGGCAACAAACTGGGACAAGGTCAACCTGCTGAAAACCTTTGGTCCACTCGGGGGACTCCTGGTGACCTACGCCCTGCTGCTCATCGCCTTCTTACTGGTTGTTGCACAAGAGAAGCGCTTTTTCCGACGCGCCACCGCCAAAACTGAAACTCAGGAGAATGCCGCATGAAAGAGATCGTGCCTGATTATCGTCTCGATATGGTGGGTGAACCTTGTCCTTACCCGGCCGTCGCCACGCTTGAAGCGCTACCGCAGTTAAAGAAAGGCGAAATTCTGGAAGTGGTGAGCGATTGCCCCCAGTCGATCAATAACATTCCGCTTGATGCCAAAAATCACGGCTATACCGTGCTGGATATCCAGCAGGACGGACCAACCATTCGTTATTTAATTCAGAAGTGATTTCACGATCGAAAAAGGCCTCTCTGAGGCCTTTTCTAGTTTACTGGCTTTGGCCATCGCCGTCGTCTGAGCTTCGGCAGGCATGAATGAATGGTGAGACGTGTTCCGCAAACGGAACAGATAGCACCGTGAGGTAGGCTATGTGCTGGGCTGAACGTCGTGAACTGAAACTGTTTACCTGCACAAACCGGACACTCAAATTTGATGTTGGGGATATCCCCTCCAGCCAGGTGTGTGGAACAACCACCATACAGCAATCACCGACTGGCAGGGGATATATCTTCTGTCAGAAACGATAGCCGGCTGAGAACATAAATACCCACGGATCCAGACGGGTATTGATACTTTGCTGCTGGCCGCCCGCTTTAAAGCGCACGTCCGTATCAATGTCCATATACCAGACCGAGGCGTTGATCAGCCAGTCACGGTTAATCAGATAATCCAGACCAACCTGCCCCGCCATGCCCCACGAGTCTTTCAGGCTGAGATCGGAGAGCCCGGCCTCTTTACCGGTATCGTTAAATTTCTCATCAAAGAAGGTGGTGTAGTTAACGCCTGCACCAATATATGGGCGCACCTTGCTGCTGGAATCGCCGAAGTACCACTGCGCCATCAGCGTTGGTGGTAAATGGTGCACCGTGGCAATGTCCCCGGTCGGTCCTAAACCGACGCGGTGACGGAATGGCGTGGCGGCTAAAAGCTCGACGCCAACGTTATCCGTTGCCATATACGTGAACGTCAGGCCTAACTGGGTGTTATTGCTGACGTTAAACCCGCCCATACCCAGTACATTATCGGACCCTTCCGTTGGACGCACCGTTGCCGAACCGGCACGAATAAAGAATTCGCCTGCTTCATGCGCGTACGCGCCGCCAGAGAGACTGCTTAAGATAAGGGCTGCCACCGCTAATTTTTTCATATCCGCTCCATCGTTGTGGTTTTAATTGCGGAGGAGAATATACTCACATATGAGTAATAAGTGATCTAACACAGATCACATTAAAACCAGTAAGTTAACATTCATTGATCTAGGTTAATTTTTGGTGACGCCTCATAAAGCAATAAGTTGTTACCGCGTCAATTTTTGGCATTTCATGGTTACAAAATTTTCTGTTTTCCCTCTCTTGCGCTTCCTGTAGCGGCTGGATAATTTATCGCTCTCACAATGTGATTTGATGCGTTCTACTTTTGCAGGTGTGCCATGAGTGATCATAACCCGTGCATGACGTGCGGAGCCTGTTGTGCGTATTTTCGAGTCTCTTTTTACTGGGCTGAAGCCAGCGATGGCGGCGGCACCGTTCCGGTTGATCTCACTGAACCCTTGACCCCTTTTCTGCGCTGTATGCGCGGCACCAACCAAAAACAGAGCCGCTGTGTGGCACTGGAAGGTGAACCTGGGGTATCCACCCGCTGTTCCATTTACGCGGATCGCCCCAGCCCGTGTCGCACTTTCGCGATGTCGGGAGAGGATGGGCAGGTCAATGAGGCATGCAATCGCGCCCGCGCCCGCTATGGATTACCGCCGCTTTACAAAGATATGCTTTTCCATACAAGCCTTGATGCTGCCACCAGCGTGTTATCCGGTGTACAATTGCCGGCTAATTAACACCTGCAATACTCAAGGAGAGTGCATGTCTATCACGGCGAAGTCTGTCTACCGTGACACGGGAAATTTTTTCCGCAATCAGTTCATTACCTTTTTGCTGATCGCGTTGTTGTGCGCCTTTATTACGGTGGTGCTGGGTCATGCGTTCTCACCCAGTGATGAACAGATTGCCACGCTGAGCCAGGGGGAAAATCTTGCAGGCAGCGCAGGGTTGTTTGACCTTGTGCAGAATATGACGCCAGAGCAACAGCAAATCTTACTGCGCGCATCTGCGGCATCTACCTTCTCGGGCCTGATTGGCAACGCCATTCTGGCGGGTGGCGTGTTGCTGATGATCCAGCTGGTGTCTGCCGGCCAACGCGTCAGCGCGTTACGTGCAATCGGGGCCAGCGCTCCGGTGCTGCCAAAACTGTTTATCCTCATCTTCCTGACCACGCTGCTGGTCCAGATGGGGATAATGTTGGTTGTCGTTCCGGGCGTGCTGCTGGCTATCGTGCTTTCATTCGCGCCAGTAATGGTTGTGCAGGACAAAATGGGCATTTTCACCGCCATGCGCAGCAGCATCAGGCTCGCATGGGCCAATATGCGACTGGTCGCCCCGGCCGTTATCAGCTGGCTGCTGGCCAAAACTCTGCTGTTGCTGTTTGCGCCGAATTTTGCGGTGTTAACGCCAAACGTCGGAGCGGTTGTCGCCAATACGCTGAGCAATCTGATTTCAGCCGTGCTGCTGGTCTATTTGTTCCGCCTGTACATGTTAATTCGTCAGTAACTGGGATCGCAGAATGAAGCAGTTTCTTGATTTTTTACCGCTGATCGTATTTTTCGCTTTTTATAAGCTGTACGACATTTATGCCGGCACGCTGGCGCTGATTGTGGCAACGGCTGTGGTGCTGATTTACAGCTGGGTTCGCTATCGCAAAGTTGAAAAGATGGCGCTCATCACCTTCCTGATGGTGGCGGTGTTTGGTGGTCTGACGTTGTTCTTCCACAATGATGAATTTATCAAATGGAAGGTCACGGTGATTTACGGCCTGTTTGCGGGCGCACTCCTCATCAGCCAGTGGGTGATGAAGAAGCCGCTGATCCAGCGCATGCTGGGGAAAGAACTGACCCTGCCGCAGGCTGTGTGGGGGCGTCTGAATATCGCCTGGGCACTATTTTTTATTCTGTGTGGTCTGGCGAATATCTATATCGCATTCTGGCTGCCGCAGAATATCTGGGTCAACTTCAAGGTGTTTGGCCTGACGGCGCTGACTCTTATCTTCACCCTGCTCAGCGGCGTTTATATTTATCGCCACATGCCGCAGGATGACAAGCACTGATCCTTCTGGCCAGATCGCCACGCGGTCTGGCCTCTTTTCCCGCCTTCTCTTTTCTCTACATCCTCCCTGCGAAAATGTCTGAATCATGAAGATTTTATGGAGATTGCTGTCACTTTATTGTAATGAGAATGACTATCATTAATATTCGTCATCGCATTTTTAACAAATGGAAATGAGTTGATGAATAACATAATAAGATTTGCCCCGGCTACACTTACGCTCGCCATTCTTTCAACGTTATACCAGAGCGCACACGCAGCGGAAGATCCTCTCGCCGATGGTGAAACAATGGTTGTTCAGGCCACCGCTGAAGAGGCGCTGAAGCAACAGCCGGGGGTTTCCATCATCACGGCAAAGGACATAGAAAAGGATCCACCGGTTAACGATCTTTCTGAAATTATTCGCAAAATGCCCGGGGTTAACCTCACCGGAAACAGCGCGACAGGCAGCCGCGGTAACAACCGCCAGATCGACATCCGCGGTATGGGGCCGGAGAACACGCTGATTCTGATTGACGGTGTGCCGGTGACGTCACGTAACTCGGTGCGCTACAGCTGGCGCGGGGAGCGCGACACCCGCGGGGATACCAACTGGGTTCCGCCAGAGATGGTTGAGCGCATTGAAGTGCTCCGGGGACCTGCTGCCGCCCGCTATGGTTCGGGGGCGGCCGGCGGCGTCGTCAACATCATTACCAAACGCCCGACTAACGACTGGCACGGCTCGCTCTCCCTGTACACTAACCAGCCTGAAAATGATAAAGAGGGAGCGACGAAACGCGCTAATTTTGATCTGAGCGGCCCCCTTGCGGGCGATGCGTTAACGATGCGCCTGTACGGGAATATCAACAAAACTGACGCAGATGCTCAGGACATCAACACCGCGCAAAACGGCTCTTACGCCGCCGGACGTGAAGGCGTGCGCAACAAGGACATTAATGCCCTGCTCTCCTGGAAACTCACGCCACAGCAGATTATCGATTTCGACTACAGCTACAGCCGCCAGGGCAATATCTACGCGGGTGATACTCAATACAGCAACAGCAACGTCAGCCCTGACGGTCTGGTGTCGTCCCTGTATGGACACGAAACGAACCGAATGTACCGCCAGTCCTATGGCATTACGCACAACGGCATCTGGGACTGGGGTCAGTCTAAGTTCGGTGTTTATTATGAAAAGACCAACAACACCCGCCTGGAAGAAGGCTCTACGGGCAAAGTTGAGGGGATGATCAATAGCGATAAATACGATACCAGCCGGCTGGAGTCATACCGTTCAACGGGTGAACTGAACATTCCTTTCTTCTGGCTGGTCGAACAGACGCTAACCGTCGGTGCAGAATGGAACCGTGATGAACTGAACGATCCGGCCTCAATGCAGGCGACAAATGTGTCGGGAGAAGTGATTAACGGCGTTCCCGGTACGGCTTCTGAGCGCAACAGCAAAAACAGCGCTGACCTCACTGGCATCTATCTTGAGGACAATATTGAAGCGCGCCAGGGCACCAACCTGATCCCAGGGCTCCGCTTTGATTATCACAATCAGTTTGGCAGCAACTGGAGTCCTAGCCTGAACCTCTCTCAGGATTTGGGTGACATGTTCAAGGTTAAAGCGGGTATCGCTCGGGTATTTAAAGCGCCAAACCTGTATCAATCCAGCGAAGGCTATCTGCTTTCCACCCGCGGCAATGGCTGCCCGAACAACGTTTCCGAAGGAAGCTGTTACCTGTTAGGTAATCCGGATCTGGATCCTGAAATCAGCGTGAACAAAGAGATTGGCCTGGCCTTCGCGCTGGAAGGCTACGAGGCTGGCATAACCTGGTTCCGCAACGATTACAAAAACAAGATTGTTTCAGGAACGGATGTGCTGGGCCAGACAAGCAGCGGCGCAAATATCCTTCAGTGGCAGAACGGAGGAAAGGCTGTTGTTGAGGGGCTGGAAGGCAACCTCACCGTCCCGGTTATTCGCGACACGCTAACCTGGCGTACCAATGCGACGTATATGATTCAGTCTGAAAGTAAGGACACCGGCAACCCTCTGTCGATTATCCCAAAATATACCGTCAACACGATGCTCGACTGGCAGGTTAACAGCAAACTTTCAGCGAACCTTAGCTGGACGATGTATGGCCGCCAGAAGCCAAGAGAAAATGCTGAAATCCGCAAAGAGCAGAATGCGATGTCAGATAAAGAGATTAGCGCCTATTCCATCGTTGGGATCGGTAGTAACTATCAACTGACAAAAGATCTCCGCCTGAATGCCGGGATCAGCAACCTCTTTGATAAGCAAATTTACCGAGAAAATGACGGTGCATCGACCTATAACGAACCAGGCCGTGCGTATTACGCAGGCGTGACCCTGTCCTTCTGACCCGCTGGCGCCTGCTCTGCGGGCGCTAACCCTATTCTCTCCAGCCAGAAATCATAGTAGCATCCCGCCTGAAGTCTTCAGTTACGAGTTTAAAAACAATGACAACAAATGACGCCCCACAGGGCGAACTGGTTTTACGCACACTGGCAATGCCTGCGGATACGAATGCCAATGGCGATATTTTTGGCGGCTGGTTGATGTCGCAGATGGATATGGGCGGTGCAATCCTGGCAAAAGAGATTGCACACGGGCGCGTGGTGACAGTCCGGGTCGATGGCATGACCTTTCTGCGCCCTGTCGCGGTGGGGGACGTGGTGTGCTGTTACGCACGCTGCGTAAAACGCGGCAATACGTCTGTCTCCATCAACATTGAAGTATGGGTGAAAAAAGTCTCTTCTGAGCCGATTGGTCAGCGCTATAAGGCGACGGAGGCATTATTCATCTATGTGGCGGTGGATAGCGACGGTAAGCCCCGCCAGCTCCCACGGAGCTGATCCTCAGGTAAAAAAAAGCCTCCTTGCGGAGGCTTCTTTTATTCCATCTGTGCCCCGCCGTTCAGGCGGAAGACAATGTTCACAATCAACCCATTGCCGGGTTTACCGGCTTCATAGCGCCACCTGCGCATGGCCGATTTAACTTCGCGTTCAAACATATTCGCCGGCTGTGCGGACAGGATTTCCACGTTATCGACACGTCCATCGGCCGTAACGTCGAATTTCACCCGTACACGCCCTTCAATACGTAACGCCTGGGCACGTGCCGGGTACTGCGGCTGGTTACGGCTCAGCGCGCGCGGGCCTGCTGGCGCCGTTACCGTCGGTTTTGTCGCGGTCGTGGTGTTATTCATCAGCGGACGTGACGGGGCGGCATTTTCAACCGGCTGCGTGGCGCGTGGCTCAACCGGACGCACTTCGCGTTTCGGACGCTCTTCCACCTTTTTGACCGGCTTGGGTTTTGGCTTCGGCTTAGGTTTCGGCTCCGGCTTATGGATCACTACCGGCGCTTCTTTCGGCGGTTCAGGAACCGGCTCGGGCTCTGGCTCCGGCTCGGGTTCAACAACGGGCTGTGGCGGCGGCGGCGCAACCTGCGGCGGCTCAAGATCCGCAGGCGATACCATGGTCACAGAAATTGGCTGCGCTGGCGCCGGCATTTCAATAACCTGATGAACCGAGGTATAGAGCAGACCCGCCACGACAGCACCGTGAATAACGACGGAAAGCAGCGTCGGCCATGGAAAGCGGCGAGGTAAATCAAGGGTCATCGAAGTCATAATCATCAACGTTAAAAAACCGAACCTCGATTTTAAATGCAAATAGCAATCATATTCAATAAGACACTTTGTCCTGGCGCAATTTAAGCGTACATGAGGGCAAAAAAGGGGCATCCAGATCAGGGTTTTAACATTGTTATTATCTTTACATTGCAGTCATTTGTGCTTTCACATAACGTAATTGTCACTTTTACCGGTTAAGGAGCTTTGCCGTGCTTTACGTGATTTACGCTGAAGATGTACCTGATTCTCTGGAAAAACGTCTTTCCGTTCGCCCTGCTCATCTGGCGCGTTTACAGTTGCTACAGGATGAAGGTCGGTTGCTGACCGCAGGCCCGATGCCTGCCGTTGACAGCAACGATCCGGGCGCGGCGGGTTTTACCGGCTCCACGGTGATTGCCGAGTTTGAATCTCTGGAAGCCGCGCAGGCCTGGGCAGAAGCAGACCCGTACGTCGCAGCCGGCGTGTACGAGAAAGTCACGGTTCGTCCGTATAAAAAAGTATTCTGAAACGAAAGGCTCCCTCGGGAGCCTTTTCTTCATTCAGTGCAGCGACGCCAGCCTCGCCGCAAATCCGACAAACAGCAGACCTATCAGCCCGTTCCCCAGCTTCGCCAGTTTCTTTTTGGTTTTGAGGTAACGCGTGACAAACGCGCCTGAGAAAATCAGGAAGCTCATGTACATGAAGCTGATCAGCTCAAGCGTTGTGGCGAGGATCAGGAACGACGTGCCGGTATTCTTCGCATTGACATCAATGAACTGCACGAAGAACGACACGTAAAAGAGAATCGCTTTCGGGTTCGTCAGGCTCAGCACCAGCGAACGCTTAAGGATAGCGCTTGCCGGTTCGGCGCTACTTTCGTGCGCATTTTTTTGACGCGTCATAACGGACCAGAGCATTTTTCCGCCCAGCCACAGCAGATAAAACGCGCCCAGATAGCGGACAATATTAAATAAAACCGGAGTGGTCTGGATCAACGCGGCGACGCCCGCCCAGGCCAGAAACATCAGCACGGCATCACCAATAAACACACCGGTGGCTGCCAGATAGCCTTTCTTAACGCCGTGGCCAATCCCTGTTTTCAGCACAAACAAGGTGTTCGGTCCTGGAACCAGCACGATAAAAAATGCGCCGACAACATAGGTCCAGAAATTCAGTACACCAAACTCCGCAAACACGTCTCACTCCTTTCGCTCAAAAACAGCGGGGATACCGGTAATTACGGTATCCCCTGAATCAGTTGCGCTATTGTACGCCGTTATAGCCATCAAGATAAGTCGCGGCCAGTTCGTTACCAAATAATAGGGCGTCTTTACTGTCCATGTCCGAAGACCATTTATCCTTCGCGTTGCCTGCGAACAATTCCTGCGACTTCGCATTTTCTTTTAGCTGATCGCGAATGCTTTGCGCGTATACACTGGCTTCAGCCTCAGTCCGCCCTTCCGCGCGGTCAGCTTTGCCCCGGGCATAAAGCTCGCGGAACTGCGCCACGTTCAGCTGATAATTTTTCTGCACGCTGGAGGTGTAATTGCCGCCAGTAAAGCTGGACTGATGCGACACGAAATAAAACGCGTGCCGTTCGGGTGAGGTTTTGCTGCTGGCACAACCGCTTAATATCGCAATCCCAAAGAGTGCTGCCATTACTTTTCCGTTCATCCTTTTTTCCTTTAATAAAAATGTATTCCCCATGCGAAAACATAATCTGCCAATGAGGAAAATGACGAAAGTCCTAAATCTTCCCTGAGCGCATCCAGCGCCAAAAGTACAATAAAAATCCAGAGATAAGGATTCATCTTTTAATATCATGACGTTACGGGGACTTAGTATATCGCGGAAAGCAGATGGGAAGAGACTGCAAAAATTGATAGCCTGGATGTTTAATGGGCACCTTTACGGTGCCCTTCATGCTTTTCAGATGTCCTGGACCGCGAACAACAGCGCGTTACGGTGTCTGTTCAGGCCACATTTTCTGATGGCGTGGATACGCATATTGCGGCGGGATTGTGCTTCCAGCCAACGAGCCTTACGACGACTCACCTGTCGCAACATGCGCCAGCGCCCAACTTCAGTTCTACTGCGCTTCATGTCTACAACTCTTTCTCTAACAGAGATGCCATTATATGCCTAAGCAGGCGGCAAACCAGCGCTTTTATCTGCCGTTTTTATTTGCCAGATGAATCCTGATGCGTAAACTCATAACAATACGCTTTCAAAAGGATTTTTTATTTATGACAACCTTCTACACCGTGGTGAGTTGGCTGGTCATTTTAGGATACTGGCTGTTAATTGCCGGGGTGACGTTGCGCATTCTGATGAAACGCAGAGCGGTACCTTCCGCCATGGCCTGGCTTCTGATTATCTACATTCTGCCGCTGGTGGGCATCATCGCCTATCTCTCTTTCGGTGAACTTCATCTGGGTAAACGCCGCGCCGAACGCGCCCGCGCCATGTGGCCCTCCACGGCGAAATGGCTTGCCGACCTTAAAGCCTGCAAGCATATCTTCGCTGAAGAGAACAGTAGCGTGGCCGCATCTCTGTTCAAGCTGTGCGAACGCCGCCAGGGGATTGCTGGGGTAAAAGGCAATCAGCTGCAACTGATGACCTCTTCTGATGATGTGATGCAGGCGCTGATCCGTGATATCCAGCTCGCCCGGCATAATATCGAGATGGTGTTTTATATCTGGCAGCCGGGCGGCATGGCGGACCAGGTCGCCGAATCGCTAATGGCCGCTGCACGTCGCGGTATCCACTGCCGCCTGATGCTGGACTCCGCCGGCAGCGTGGCCTTTTTCCGTAGCCCGTGGGCAGGCATGATGCGCAACGCCGGTATCGAGGTGGTCGAGGCGCTAAAAGTGAATCTTTTCCGCGTCTTTCTGCGCCGCATGGATCTCCGCCAGCACCGGAAAATGGTTCTGATCGATAACTACATTGCCTACACCGGCAGCATGAACATGGTTGACCCCCGCTTCTTCAAGCAGGATTCCGGCGTGGGGCAATGGATCGATCTGATGGCGCGGATGGAGGGACCGATCGCGACCTCAATGGGCATCGTCTACTCCTGCGACTGGGAAATTGAAACCGGTAAACGCATTCTTCCCCCGCCGCCGGATGGCAATATCATGCCGTTTGAGGAAGCCAGCGGGCACACTATCCACACTATCGCCTCCGGTCCTGGCTTCCCGGAAGATCTGATCCATCAGGCACTGCTGACCGCCGCGTACTCCGCGCGGGAATATCTGATCATGACCACGCCCTATTTCGTTCCCAGCGACGACCTTCTGCATGCCATCTGTACAGCGGCACAGCGCGGAGTGGATGTGAGCATTATTATGCCGCGCAAGAACGATTCGCTGCTGGTGGGATGGGCAAGCCGCGCGTTCTTTAGTGAGCTGCTGGCCGCAGGCGTTAAAATTTATCAGTTCGAAGGCGGCCTGTTACACACCAAGAGCGTGCTGGTGGACGGAGAGCTGAGCCTGGTGGGTACCGTCAACCTCGATATGCGCAGTCTGTGGCTGAATTTTGAAATTACGCTGGTCATTGATGACGCCGGGTTCGGTGGCGATCTGGCGGCGGTTCAGGACGATTATATCTCCCGCTCACGCCTGCTGGACGCCAGACTGTGGGCGAAACGTCCGCTGTGGCAGCGAATTGCCGAACGACTGTTTTACTTCTTTAGTCCGTTGCTGTAAAACGTGCCCAACGATGTTTAACAGGTAGTCATCATGGAAATGGATCTGAACAATCGCCTGACCGAAGACGAAACGCTCGAACAGGCCTACGATATTTTTCTCGAGCTGGCGGTCGATAATCTCGACCCTGCTGACGTCATTCTTTTCAACCTACAATTTGAAGAGCGTGGCGGTGCTGAGCTGTTCGATCCGGCTGAAGACTGGGCCGAACATGTCGATTTTGATCTCAACCCGGACTTCTTCGCCGAGGTGGTGATTGGCCTTGCAGATGAAGACGGCGGAGAAATTAACGACATCTTTGCCCGCGTCCTGCTGTGCCGCGAGAAAGATCACAAACTGTGCCATATCCTCTGGCGCGAATAATAAAAAAGGCTGCCCGCGCAGCCTTTTTATTTAATCCGGTAAGGCATTTCCACAGCGGTGACAAAACCGCGCGCCGGGTTCATGATTCCCCTGCTGACAATTCGGACATTTGCGTTGCTGCTTACTGTTCTGGAAGGCGCTGCTCATATGGGTGGTAATTAACCCCGTCGGAATCGCTATCACCGAATAGCCGATCAGGATAAGAACCGATGCCACAATACGTCCGAGCGGCGTATGCGGGGTAATATCGCCATAGCCCACGGTGGTCACCGTGACGATAGCCCAGTAAACAGACGCATTAAGCGTGGTAAACCCGTATTTCGGCCCTTCGATTAAATACATAAGGGAGCCAAAAACGATCATCACGATAGCAATAAACGAATAGAAGAGAATCAGCTGGTGGCGGGCGCTGACAATGGCAACCCAAAAAACCCGCAGCGACGGCATAAAGCGCAGCAGTTTGAGAATCCGTAACACACGAATCGCCCGCATTGCACGCCAGGCAAACACATAATTCAAGCTGATCTCAGGCCACAGCCACATGACATACAGCGGCAGGATGGTGGCTAAATCAATAAATCCCCAGAAGCTGAAAACGTATTTCGCCGGATTTGGCCAGCTAATGACCCTCAGCACATATTCCGCAGTAAACACCAGCGTGACAATCAATTCCAGCCAGACGAAAACGTGCCACTCCTCATACGTCATGTGGTACTGCGTTCCGGCGCCGGATTCGATAAAGATAATAATGACGCTAATCAGCGCAAATAAACCACACAGACCTTCGAAGCGGCGACCGGAAACCGTTTCAGGATCAAATAAAAGGTGATACAGCCGCTGGCGGGCCGACGTGAATAATCGCGACACATTAACCTCGAAAAATAAGGGCTGACATCATGTCAGCCCTTGCGATTATAACGGGTCTACTTTCAGGCAGGAAACCGCATGTCGGAAACTGCCCTCCAGAACCGGCCGTGTTTTTGCACATTCCGGCCCGGCTATTGGGCATCGAGTACGGAATACGCAGCCTGAAGGCGGGTTGATTGGCGAAGGCAGTTCACCTTCCAGAAGCTGAATGGTTTTATTTTTTTCCAGATCGGGGTCCGGAACGGGAACCGCAGACATCAGCGCTTTGGTATAAGGGTGCAGAGGATTGTGGTACACCTCATCATACGTGCCCAGCTCTACGGCGTGGCCCAGATACATGACCAGCACACGGTCCGAAATGTGTTTTACCACCGCCAGATCGTGGGCGATGAAGATCAGCGACAGCCCCATTTCCCGTTGCAGTTTCTGTAGCAGGTTAACCACCTGGGCCTGGATGGAAACGTCCAGCGCCGAAACCGGCTCATCACAGATAATCAGTTTTGGTTCAAGGATCAACGCGCGTGCGATACCGATACGCTGGCACTGACCGCCGGAAAACTCGTGTGGGTAGCGGTTGATGAGGTTAGGCAGCAGACCCACCTTGAGCATCATCGCTTTCACCCGATCGCGAATTTCCTGGCGCGGCATCTTCGGATGATAGGTGCGCAGCGGCTCGGCAATGATTTCGCCAATGGTCATACGCGGGTTCAGGGACGCAAGTGGATCCTGGAAAATCATCTGGATGTCGCTGCGCACGTCGCGCCATTCATCCGGCTTCATCCCCAGCAGATCTTTGCCAAGCCAGGCCACTTTCCCGTCGGTGGCCTTCACCAGGCCGATGATCGCACGCGCAAACGTCGATTTGCCGCAGCCGGATTCGCCTACCACGCCCAGGGTCTCGCCTTCGTACAGGCGTAGCGTGACGCCATCCACCGCTTTCAGGGTTTTGGCAGGCTGCCAGAACCACTGTTTACCGTCTTTGATATCGAAATGGACCTTCAGGTCAGCGATTTCGAGCAGCACATTTCTTTTTTCGTCGATCGCGTTCATACCAGCTCCTCCAGCGGCTTAAAGCAGGCGCGCAGACGGCCTGGGGCAAACGCTTCCAGCGGCGGTGCGCTGTTACAGATTTCCATCGCATGCGGACAACGCGGCTGGAACGGGCAGCCTTTTGGCAGACGCAGCAGGTTTGGCGGGTTACCCGGGATAGTCAGCAGCGACTCCCCTTCCGCATCAAGACGCGGAACGGCATTCAACAGCCCGATAGAGTACGGATGGGCTGGCTGATAGAACACATCGCGGGCATTACCGTATTCCATCGTGCGGCCTGCATACATGACTAACACTTTGTCGCAGATCCCGGCAACGACGCCTAAATCGTGGGTGATCATAATGATGGCGGTGTTGAACTCGCGCTTCAGCTCGTTCAGCAACGTCATGATCTGCGCCTGGACGGTCACGTCCAGGGCGGTGGTTGGTTCATCAGCGATCAGCAGTTTTGGCCGACAAAGCAATGCCATCGCGATCATGACGCGCTGGCGCATACCGCCGGAGAATTCGTGCGGATACATGCGCATGCGCTTGCGTGCCTCAGGCATTTTCACCGCATCCAGCATTTTGACGGACTCTTCAAACGCTTCGGCTTTGCCCAGCCCCTTGTGGAGCATCAGCACTTCCATCAGCTGTTCGCCCACCCGCATATAGGGGTTCAGGGACGTCATCGGATCCTGGAAAATCATTGAAATCTGCTCGGCGCGCAGCTTGTTCAGCTCATGTTCCGGCAAATTCAGGATCTCTTTCCCGTTAAACGTCGCCGAACCGCCGATCACGCCGTTTGACGCCAGCAGGCCCATCAGCGCGAATGCGGTCTGGGATTTACCGGAACCGGATTCGCCCACAATGCCCAGCGTTTCACCGGCACGCAGGTCGAAGTTGAGATCGTTAACGGCAGTAACATCACCGTCAGGGGTTTTAAACGTCACGCGGAGGTCTTTAACGTCCAGCAGTGCACTGGTCCGCTGTTGCGCCTGTGGCGCGGTTGCCGTTTCAATAATGGTCATGACGGCGCTCCTTAACGGTCTTTCGGGTCGAGGGCATCACGCAGGCCATCGCCGATAAAGTTGAAACAGAACAGGGTGACGACCAGGAAGCCCGCCGGATACAGCAGTAACCACGGTGACACTTCCATGGAGTTTGCGCCATCACTTAACAGAGCGCCCCAGCTACTCAACGGCTCTTGCGTACCTAATCCCAGGAAGCTCAGGAAAGATTCAAACAGGATCATACTTGGCACCAGCAGGGAGGCGTACACCACCACCACGCCCAGCACGTTAGGAACGATATGACGCACCACAATATTGGCGGTAGAAACGCCGCCAACCTGTGCGGCTTCGATAAACTCCTTACGTTTGAGGCTCAGCGTCTGGCCGCGCACAATACGCGCCATATCCAGCCAGGACACCATCCCGATCGCCACGAAGATCAGCAGGATATTTTGACCAAAGAAGGTCACCAGCAGAATGACAAAGAACATGAACGGGAAGGAGTTCAGGATTTCTAGCAGACGCATCATCACGGAGTCCACTTTCCCGCCGAGGTAACCGGAAAGCGAACCGTAAAGCGTGCCGACAATCACCGCCACCAGCGCCGCCGCGATGCCAACCATCAGGGAGATACGGCCGCCAATCGCCACTCGCACCAGCAAATCACGCCCGGAGGAGTCGGTACCGAAATAGTGCCCGGATTCCATATCCGGCGCGCTGGACATCATGCCCCAGTCCGTATCGAAATAAGTGAACTGAGAGAGCATTGGCGCCAGGGTTACAAACAGCGCGATAAGCACCAGCACGACCAGGCTGGCAACGGCGGCACGGTTATGCATAAAACGACGGCGGGCGTCCTGCCAAAGGCTACGACCTTCGACCTCCAGCTTTTCACTGAAGTTTTCCAGCGCCTCGCTGTTTTTCTTACTCAACATCATGGCGTGCTCCAGTTAGTAACGGATTTTCGGGTCGATAACGGCATACAGCACATCGACAACGGCATTAAACAGAATGGTCAGCGCGCCCACGAGGATCGTCAGGCTCAGCACCAGCGAATAGTCACGGTTAAGCGCCCCGTTAACAAACAGCTGCCCGATACCTGGCAGGCCATAAATGGTTTCAATCACCATTGAGCCGGTGATAATGCCGACGAAAGCCGGACCCATATAGGAGAGTACCGGTAACAGTGCAGGCTTGAGGGCATGACGGAAAATAATCCGGCGCATCGGCAGCCCTTTCGCACGGGCGGTACGGATGAAGTTCGAGTGCAGGACCTCAATCATTGAACCGCGGGTAATACGGGCGATGCTGGCGATGTAGGCCAGAGATAATGCCACCATCGGCAATATCATGAACTTCAGCGCCCCGCCGTTCCAGCCGCCCCCGGGGAGCCATTTCAGGGTTATGGCGAATATCATGACCAGCAACGGCGCGACAACGAAGCTGGGGATAACCACCCCGGTCATTGCGACCCCCATTACGGCGTAATCCCATCGGGTATTTTGTTTTAGCGCAGCGATAACGCCCGCAGTGACACCGAGAACAACGGCCAGGATAAATGCAGCAGCCCCTAATTTAGCCGATACCGGGAAGCTGGACGCCACCAGGTCGTTAACGGAATAGTCTTTATATTTAAATGACGGACCAAAATCACCGTGTGCAAGCTGCTTCAGATAGTTGAAGTACTGCGTGGTGATAGGATCGTTTAAATGGTATTTCGCTTCGATGTTGGCCATAACTTCTGGCGGAAGCGTGCGTTCACCGGTAAAAGGACTGCCCGGTGCAAGACGCATCATGAAGAAGGAAATTGTAATTAGAATAAATAACGTTGGAATCGCTTCAAGACAGCGACGCAGGATAAATTTCAACATTGCCCGTACCTTCTGGCGTGTGCCTGATGAATGTTACAAAATAGACACAGTGGGGCAAGCTCGCTCGCCCCACGTATTGCCATTAATGCTTGATAATATAAAGATTCTTAACGGAAATATTATCCAACGGGTCTTTACCGGTATAACCCCCTACCCATGGTTTCACCAGGCGGGCGTTAACGTAGTAGTAAACCGGAACGATCGCAGAGTCTTTATCGAGCTGTTGTTCTGATTTCGCGTACAGATCGGCGCGCTGGGCGTCATCTGCCACCTTCAGGGTTTCGCCAATCAGCTTATCAAACGCCGGGCTCTTATAGTGTGCGGTATTGTTCGAACTGTCGCTCAGCATGGTGTTCAGGAATGAGGTCGGTTCGTTATAGTCCGCACACCATCCTGCACGAGCCACGTCAAAGGTTCCCTGGTGGCGCGTATCGAGGAAGGTTTTCCATTCCTGGTTTTCCAGCTTCACGTTCACGCCGAGGTTTTTCTTCCAGATTGACGCGACGGCAATAGCCAGCTTTTTATGCAGATCGGAGGTGTTGTACAACAGGCTAAAGGTCAGCGGCTTGTTGGCGGTATAGCCAGCTTCAGCCAGCAGTTTTTTCGCTTCTTCGTTACGTTTTTCCTGGGACCATTTGAACCATTCAGGTTCAACCAGCTTCATACCGTCGGTGTAAGGCGGGGTGTAGCTGTAAGCCGGCAGGTCGCCCTGATTCTTCACTTTATTCACGATAATGTCGCGATCCAGAGCCAGCTTCAGTGCGGTACGAACACGTACGTCGGTGAACGGTGCTTTCTGGTTGTTAATTTCGTAATAGTAGGTGCACAGATACGGATCGACGTGAACTTCTTTAGGGATCTCTTTTTTCAGCTTCTGGAACAGTTCAATCGGCATATTGTTATAGGTCATGTCGATTTCACCGCTGCGGTAGCGGTTTACGTCCGTCACTTCAGAAGAGATTGGCAGGTAGGTGACCTGATTGATAACGGTCTTCGCATTATCCCAATACTGCGGGTTGCGCTCCAGCACCATACGTTCGTTAACGACCCAGTCCTTCAGCTTATATGCACCGTTGGTCACGATATTCGCAGGCTGCGTCCATTTTTCACCAAATTTTTCTACTGCGGATTTTGGTACCGGGGAGACGGACGGGTGAACCAGCAGCTTATAGAAGTACGGAACAGGTTCGCTCAACGTCACTTCAAAGGTGTTGGCATCGATGGCTTTTACGCCCAGGTCGGTAACTGGCTTTTTACCCGTGATGATGTCATCGATATTGGCAATATGGCCATACTGGAGGTAACTCGCATACGGGGAGGCGGTATTCGGATCCGCCAGACGCTGCCAGCTATAGACGAAATCTTCGGCGGTAACCGGCGTACCGTCAGACCATTTCGCATCTTTACGCAGATGGAAGGTCCAGACTTTAAAATCTTTGTTGTCCCATTTTTCCGCCACGCCCGGAGCCGGGTGGCCGTCTACGTCAGTCACCAGCAGACCTTCAAACAGATCGCGGTTAACGTTAGACTCTGGAACACCTTCAATTTTGTGCGGATCAAGAGACTGCACTTCCGCACCGTTATTACGTACCAGCGTTTGCTTCTCAGCCAGCTGAACACCAGCAGGAACGTCCGCAGCCATTGCAGCGTTGCCCGCGATTAGCGCAGTTAAAATCCCCGCCGCTACCAGATTTTTTTTTGTGATGATGGACATTGTGTTGATACTCCACTCATTATAATGACCGGCCTTCGCCAGTTGTGTAATCCCCTGTTGGGGCCTGTACAGCGCAGGAGTTTTTTTTGCTACTGTCAGGTTCTTTTTTTACTTCTTGCTATCACCGACTTCATTATTACTGACCGCTCGTACGGCGGTCTTGCGTCGATTCTTTACACCTCTCCCCTGTCAGAGAGATGCGTTGGATATCTTATGTGAGGGCTATATGAAAATAGTTCTCATCAACTTGTTTAATGCTGCAAAATATAAGGCCGGAAAGTACCAAATGGTGCCAACTCTCGCCAATACATTTTGCAAATTTGTTAAGCATTTCTCTTTTACGATGGCTGGCATAACTGTGGTGCCAACCCTGGCTTACGCCGAAATCAACAAAAAGAGAAGTAATTCATACAGATAAGAAATTTTGTTGCTACAAACGCGACGACAAAGCTTGGCTGAACGATTTTTCACGATAATTTAACAATTGATTATTATTTAGCACATTCGTCTGAGCCAGCGTCGAAATTACTAATATCATTTCGGTTATCTGTCAGCAAGCCCCAGAGTATCATGTGAGTAAAATAACAGAGGGTTTGAGGGATTTATGCGCGGCAAGGGGAAATGAAAATAAACAACCCCTTGAAAAACAACAGAAGAGGATTATTAGTAGAACTTATTATGACTGGCGCCTATTTCAACTTTATTTATATGATTTGCAGATAATCACGTAAAAAAAACGGAGCCGCTGGCTCCGCTCTTTCAAATGAAAGTCAGTGTACTAACCCGGGGAATATACTTTTAATACCGGTAACGATAAATTCGATGCCCAACGCCATTAACAACAGACCCATGATACGGGTAATCACGTTGATGCCCGTTTGTCCCAGCAAGCGAACCAGCCATGGCGCCATACGAAATACACCCCAGCAGCACAGCGCGAACAGCGCAATAGCGACGGAAAAGCCAATCAGGTGCATCAGGCTGTGGTAGCGCGTTCCCCAGACAATAGTGGAACTGATCGCCCCCGGGCCCGCCATCAGCGGCAGTGCCAGTGGCACGACCCCGATGCTCTCTCGGATAGCTGTCTCTGATTTTTCCTGCTTGTTCTGTTTATCCTCCCCCAGCTTGCCGCTGATCATCGACATGGCAATCGTCACCACCAGGATCCCGCCTGCTATACGGAACGAATCAATCGAGATGCCGAAGACCTGAAGAATGGCGTCCCCGAGATAAAGAGACGTAAGTAGGATGATCGCCACCGACAGGTTTGCCGTCAGGTTGGTTTTATTTCGTGCCGCAGCCGTCTGATAGCTGGTCATACTAATGAAGACAGGGATGATCCCTACCGGGTTAACCAGAGCAAACAAGCCGATAAAAAACTTGAAATATGTAGGGAAATCAAAGAGCGTTTGAATCACATTAAGCTCCGCAATTGAGCATGGCCAGGGAGAAACTGCGTGTCATGATAAATCCGCGCTGAAGATACGCTTTTTAGCCGCATACTTCACCAGAAATCTGTTCTTAAACGTTATCAATTCATGATGTTAAACATTTGTGTAATCAATGATATCGCTGCTTCCAATAGTTACTTAATTATTTAACAGTAGAATAATTAGCACAAAATAACCCTGCTGAAAGGTATCAGCTTAGGACAAAATTGATCTCGATCATAATTTTCGTACTCAGAAGTGAGTAATCTTGGTTACGCCGCCAGGGAGATCACCTATCAAAAAGGTATGATGCTAAGGTAAGGCTCTTTTAGTAAATTAGTGAGCTGGAGCAGTGAGTAATCCTTTGTTTTACTGTGTGTTACGCAAGTGGGATCGGCTCTGACTATACTGTCAGACGTATCGAGCGCTGGTTTACTAAAAGAGTTTAAACATTATCAGGAGAGCATTATGGCTGTTACCAATATCGCTGAACTGAACGCCCTCGTCGAGCGCGTAAAAAAAGCCCAGCGTGAATATGCCAATTTCACCCAAGAACAGGTTGATAAAATCTTCCGCGCGGCCGCTCTGGCTGCTGCTGATGCTCGAATCCCTCTCGCTAAAATGGCCGTTGCCGAATCCGGCATGGGTATCGTTGAAGATAAAGTGATCAAAAACCACTTTGCTTCAGAGTATATCTACAACGCCTATAAAGATGAGAAAACCTGCGGTGTGCTGTCAGAAGACGATACTTTCGGCACCATCACCATCGCAGAACCGATCGGCATCATTTGCGGTATCGTTCCAACCACTAACCCAACCTCTACCGCCATCTTCAAATCTCTCATCAGTCTGAAGACACGTAACGCAATCATTTTCTCCCCGCATCCACGTGCGAAGGACGCCACCAACAAAGCAGCAGATATCGTGCTTCAGGCTGCCATTGCGGCGGGTGCACCAAAAGATCTCATCGGCTGGATCGACCAACCTTCTGTTGAACTGTCCAACGCCCTGATGCATCACCCGGACATTAACCTGATTCTGGCGACCGGTGGTCCTGGTATGGTTAAAGCAGCGTACAGCTCCGGTAAACCAGCCATCGGCGTAGGCGCAGGTAATACCCCTGTGGTGATCGACGAAACGGCTGATATCAAGCGTGCTGTTGCCTCTGTGCTGATGTCTAAAACCTTCGATAACGGCGTTATCTGTGCATCTGAACAGTCTGTTGTCGTGGTTGATTCGGTATACGACGCCGTTCGTGAACGTTTCGCCAGCCACGGCGGCTACCTGTTGCAAGGTAAAGAACTGAAAGCCGTTCAGGACGTGATTCTGAAAAATGGTGCGCTGAACGCGGCTATCGTAGGTCAGCCTGCGTATAAAATCGCTGAGCTCGCTGGCTTTAGCGTCCCTGCTACCACCAAGATTCTGATTGGTGAAGTGAAAGTCGTTGATGAAAGTGAGCCGTTTGCTCACGAGAAACTCTCCCCGACGCTGGCAATGTACCGTGCGAAAGATTTCGATGACGCGGTAGATAAAGCAGAGAAGCTGGTGGCGATGGGCGGTATCGGCCACACCTCTTGCCTGTACACCGACCAGGATAACCAGCCTGAGCGTGTTGCTTACTTCGGTCAGAAAATGAAGACGGCACGTATCCTGATCAACACCCCTGCTTCTCAGGGTGGTATCGGTGACCTGTACAACTTCAAACTCGCACCTTCCCTGACTCTGGGTTGTGGTTCCTGGGGTGGTAACTCCATCTCTGAAAACGTTGGTCCAAAACACCTGATCAACAAGAAAACCGTTGCTAAGCGAGCTGAAAACATGTTGTGGCACAAACTTCCGAAATCTATCTACTTCCGCCGCGGCTCTCTGCCAATCGCGCTGGATGAAGTGATTACTGATGGCCACAAACGTGCGCTCATCGTGACCGACCGTTTCCTGTTCAACAATGGCTATGCAGACCAGATCACCTCTGTTCTGAAAGCGGCTGGCGTCGAAACTGAAGTCTTCTTTGAAGTTGAAGCTGACCCAACCCTGAGCGTTGTACGTAAAGGCGCTGAACTGGCGAACTCCTTCAAACCTGATGTGATCATCGCGCTGGGTGGCGGTTCCCCAATGGACGCCGCGAAAATTATGTGGGTGATGTACGAGCATCCGGAAACTCACTTCGAAGAACTGGCGCTGCGCTTTATGGATATCCGTAAACGTATCTACAAGTTCCCGAAAATGGGCGTGAAAGCGAAAATGATCGCCGTCACCACCACTTCCGGTACCGGTTCAGAAGTGACGCCATTTGCCGTTGTGACTGATGACGCAACTGGTCAGAAATACCCGCTGGCTGACTACGCACTGACGCCAGATATGGCTATCGTTGACGCCAACCTGGTCATGGAAATGCCGAAATCACTGTGTGCGTTCGGTGGTCTGGATGCGGTAACTCACGCTCTGGAAGCTTACGTTTCCGTACTGGCTTCTGAGTTCTCTGACGGTCAGGCTTTGCAGGCGCTGAAACTGCTGAAAGAAAACCTGCCAGCTTCTTACAACGAAGGTTCGAAAAACCCTGTTGCGCGTGAACGTGTACACAGTGCGGCAACCATCGCGGGCATTGCGTTTGCTAACGCCTTCCTGGGTGTCTGTCACTCCATGGCGCACAAGCTAGGTTCACAGTTCCACATTCCTCACGGTCTGGCGAACGCCCTGTTGATCAGCAACGTTATCCGCTATAACGCCAACGACAACCCAACCAAGCAGACTGCATTCAGCCAGTACGACCGCCCACAGGCGCGCCGTCGTTATGCTGAAATCGCAGATCACCTGGGTCTGAGCGCACCGGGCGACCGTACTGCCGCGAAGATTGAGAAACTGCTGGCATGGCTGGAGAGCCTGAAGGCTGAACTGGGTATTCCTAAATCTATCCGCGAAGCAGGCGTTCAGGAAGCTGACTTCCTCGCTCACGTAGATAAGCTGTCTGAAGATGCATTCGATGACCAGTGTACTGGTGCTAACCCGCGCTACCCACTGATTTCCGAACTGAAACAGATCCTGCTGGATACTTATTACGGTCGTAACTTCACTGAAAGCGATGTCGCTGCCGTAAAAGTTGAAATCCCCGCAGTTGTAAAGGCTGACAAGAAAGCGAAGAAAAATGCTTGATTGACAGTATGATAAAAAAACCCGCCGCTGGCGGGTTTTTTTATATCTGAGGATCCGTAAAACATTCTTATTATTTTCGATTGTCGCCCTGTAACGCCGTCAGCGAGCCTACAGCCAGCGCCTCTTTATAATGCTTGCGGCAGACCGAGACATAACGTTCATTGCCTCCTATCACCACCTGCTCGCCATCAGCATAGGGTTTACCCGACTGGTCCAGGCGAAGAACCATACTTGCCTTGCGGCCACAAAAGCAGATCGTTTTCAGTTCAACCAGCTTATCCGACCAGGCGAGCAGATACTGACTGCCGGCAAATAACTCCCCACGAAAATCGGTACGTAATCCATAGCAAAGAACGGGAATATCCAGCTCATCAACGACCTCTGAAAGTGCGTGGACCTGCTCTCGGGTCAGGAACTGGCTTTCATCTACCAGCACGCAATGGACAGGCTTAGAGGCATGCTCGGCACGAATGTCCTCCAGCAGGTCCGTTTCAGGGTTAAACAGCCTTGCAGGCGACGAGAGCCCTATTCTTGAGCTCACCTTCCCTGCCCCAAAGCGATCGTCGATTTCGGCGGTATAAACAACGGTACGCATCCCCCGCTCCTGATAATTGTATGAGGATTGCAGTAACGCCGTCGATTTCCCTGCATTCATTGCCGAATAGTAGAAATAAAGTTGTGCCATTGGCCGAAGAACCCTAATCAATGTGTAATATTCCCGATGGATCATTGTACCATATTTTGTACCGTCATCAGCGGCGGGCTGCGCTCTCCAGCCTGCCATGCATCAGTAAATCCTTCGCGAGTGGCGCAAAATAATGCGTTAAAACAGGCAGTAAAGGCATTAAACACTGACAATAAGGTGAGTCCGCAACCAGAGATAACACTTCTTTTTATAGTGTCTTCTTCGTTCATTAAAATTCACTATTTATTAACTATTCTTGTCTTCGCTGCGCTTACTCGGGGTAATACAAAAGGCTGATATTTATCAACCGCAACTATAATTCCTGAGGTAAAAGTCACAAAACATACACGCAAATGACGCGCTTTTGCCGTTTGAAACGATATCTCACAGACCCAACAAACAATGAAATTTAAGTTAGCGTAATTAATAATAGCGTCGTTTATTTTGTATTTTTTGAATTCCTTACATTCCCACCTATTGCACAAGTGAAATTAAGGCTCTATTATTAGGACAACAAACCCACCCCCATTATAAGTTTGAGATTACTACAATGAGCGAAGCACTTAAAATTCTGAACAACATCCGTACTCTTCGTGCGCAGGCAAGAGAATGTACCCTTGAGACGCTTGAAGAAATGCTCGAAAAATTAGAAGTTGTAGTTAACGAACGTCGTGAAGAAGAAAGCGCTGCTGCGGCTGAAATCGAAGAACGTACACGTAAACTGCAACAGTATCGTGAAATGCTGATTGCCGATGGTATCGATCCAAACGAATTGCTGAACAGCATGGCTGCGGCTAAAACCGGTACCAAAGCAAAACGCGCGGCACGTCCTGCTAAATATAGCTACATCGATGAGAACGGCGAAGAGAAAACCTGGACCGGCCAGGGCCGTACTCCTGCTGTAATCAAGAAAGCAATGGACGAACAAGGTAAACAACTGGATGACTTCCTGATCAAGGATTAATCTGGAAAGATTCTGAAAAATCCCGCTTAATGCGGGATTTTTTATGCCTGTAATATTCGCCCGAACATCTCCTTACATTCTGTCATATTGTAAGGCTCCCTATTTAACGTCCTTGACAATCCCCCGCCAATTACGGAGCGACAGGCATAAAAAAACCGGTGGGCATCGCTCCACCGGTCTTGTTCACTGGGCTGTGAGTTTATTACTTAATACCCACGCTACCTTTGAGCCAGGCTTTAAATTCTTCACCCAGGCTGTTATGGCGAATACCATATTCGACGAATGCCTGCATATAACCGAGCTTATTCCCGCAGTCATGGCTCTTACCTTTCATATGGTAGGCTTCCACGGTCTCTTTCTCGATCAGCATATCGATAGCATCCGTCAGCTGGATTTCATCGCCCGCACCCGGAGGCGTTTTCGCCAACAGAGCCCAAATTTCAGCACTCAGGACGTAACGACCAACGACAGCAAGGTTAGACGGCGCGACGTCCGCTTTAGGTTTTTCAACAACGCCAACCATCGGTACGCTTTCGCCAGGTTGCAGGTCAACGCCTTTGCAGTCAACCACGCCGTAAGCGGTCACGTCGTCGACTGGCTCAACCATAATCTGGCTGCTGCCGGTTTCGTCGAAGCGTTTAATCATTTCCGCCAGGTTTTCCTGGGAAAGATCGGACTCGTACTCATCAAGAATCACGTCAGGCAGAATAACCGCGACCGGCTCATCACCCACTACCGGGTGTGCACACAATACTGCGTGCCCCAGGCCTTTCGCCAGGCCCTGACGAACCTGCATAATGGTAACGTGTGGAGGGCAAATAGACTGCACTTCCTCCAGCAGCTGGCGCTTAACGCGTTTTTCCAGCATTGCTTCGAGTTCGAAACTGGTATCGAAATGGTTTTCGATAGAGTTTTTAGATGAATGCGTCACCAGCACAATTTCGGTGATACCTGCTGCAATACATTCATTCACGACATACTGGATTAATGGCTTATCAACCAGAGGCAGCATCTCTTTTGGGATTGCCTTCGTCGCTGGCAACATCCTGGTACCCAATCCCGCCACCGGGATAACGGCCTTTCTGACTTTCGAATTAAGGGCAGCCATTGAAATTCTCCTGAACTGTTCAAGTTTTGAACTTTTATGCATTGAATAACGCGTTGAGTATACAGTCTCAGCCACTAATACGGGTCTGAAAAGAACGCGTTGCCGATCAATTAAGACAAATACGCATGAAACTTGCAGCGATAGTAGCACTGCCAGCAAAAACACAGGTAAAGCAATCTGAAAAATAAAATCTGACTGCTTACTCCGTGGACAACATTAAGCGTAACCGCCCTCCGGCACCCCAAATTTGGCACTGCCAGGAGGTGCAGCGATGGCTAATTTGATTAAGGTAAGTATTTCCCAGCGTACCCAACGGCACGCCGTTGCTCACCTGAATATGGTGTTCGCCAGTATTCAGCGTGGCATTTAAACCCGCAGAGACCAGAATAAGGTTATTCAACCCGCTGTGATAATAGCCAACCAGAAGCGGGAACTGCCCCGGCAAATTGGCCTGGCGAAAAAGTTGGTTGACCTGTTTTAGTAAACTGCCTAACTCAGGAAGTCGTTGCCCCTGATGGGATAATTGTTCCTGTAGCAATCCATTAAACAGCGCACGGAGTAATAAGGCCGCCAGAACGCCGTTATCTCCCGCCCGGGTAACATCCAGGCAATAAAAAGCGAGGTCAGAATCTGATAGCGGCGCAATATCCAGCACCAGTCCAGGCTGGTCAGCCGCTACCAGCTGGCGATAATTTACTCTGCAATGAGAGATATTTTGCTGCACCGGCGGCTGAAGTTCCTGAAGCAGCTTCGCGGCCGCGAGCGGATTACTGACTAAAGCATCCCAGTCCTGGAAAAGACGTTCTTCTTCTTCCACCCGGGAATTAAACATATTGGGATACAGGCAGGCCAACACCGTTTCACGAAGACGGTTCAAATCTTTAACCGGTTTGAGCAGAATATCCTGCACACCTAAACGCAACGCCTTAGCAATATCCGCCATATTTTCGGTGGCCGAGATCACCAGTATCGGTGTCTGATAACCTTCATTACGCAGGTTTTCCACCAGCATTAATCCGTCCATGCGCGGCATCTCAAGGTCGCAGATCATCAGATCAGGCGCCATGCTGGCCATTTTTTCCAGTGCCTCGACGCCATCTTCGGCAAGGGACGTGGTTGCCCCCAGTGAGGATAACCACGAATCCAGTAGCGATCGGAAAACGGGCTCGTCTTCTACTATCAAAATATGTTTTCCGGCCAATGGCTGTGTCATGGTTCCTCCCCTGGCTGACAGTTACTCAATAGTGGCATGCTATTGGTACTATCGCCTGTCAGATTTTGCTGAAGTAATCAAAAAAGTGCTCAACGTGCTGTACGCACAAAAGGCAACAGTTCATCTATTTTCTTTTCGACGGCTAACGAGCCCGCTGCTATGGCGGCCTCAGCCCGGTGGAAATCAAGGGTAGAAATTTGTGGACAATAGGGTTGAATAAGAATATCCGGAGGATCGCCAGCCATACGGTTTCGCTTCAGGCGATTCTCAAGGATCTGAATAGAGGTCGTCATGATTTCAATGGCGTTCGGCGCGGTCACCGCGCGACGGGCGGTCAGGCGCCCTATTCTGCCGCGTAATCGCGCATGCCAGGCAAGTTTCTCTTCTTCCGCATCATCGCTCTGAAGATTAACTGGCATCAAATCTTGCTGCATAAGGTGTGCGTCGTGCTGTAAATCCACGGCAATAACGATATCCGCCCCCATGGCGCGGGTCAGAGAGATGGGTACAGGATTCACTACGCCCCCATCAACGAGCCAGTAGCCGTTGTGAGGCACAGGCGCCATTAACCCCGGCATGCTACAGGATGCGCGAACGGCGAGATGAATATCCCCTTCGGTGAGCCATAACTCCCTGCCCGTACTGAGGTTGGTTGCAACGGCACCGAAAGGCATTTGGCAGTGGCTGAAGTCAGCGAGGGGCATTATCTTACGAAACTGATTGAACACGCGTTCGCCGCGCAGCAGGCCGCCACGCTGCCAGGAGAGATCCATCAGGCGCAGCACATCCCAGTAACTGAAGGAGCGCACCCAGCTTTCAAGCTCCGGGAGCTTACCGCAGGCGTACGCGGATCCGACCAGCGACCCGATAGAACATCCTGCGACAATATCAACGTCAATCCCCATCTGGTTTAAGGTATTGATAACGCCAATATGTGACCAACCCCGGGCTGCACCTGAGCCCAACGCCAGTCCAATTTTTACCTTTCTCATTAGCCCTGTTTTACTTCCCCTGGATTCCCGACATAGCGTCAACGCACCTGCTCAGTTAACATATTGCTACCTTAAGCGTTTAACGCCTTATTTTTTGTTCCAGGAAGAGAATCGTGTCTCAACTCTGCCCCTGTGGTAGCGCTCTGGAGTATAGCCTATGTTGCCAGCGATATCTTTCTGGCGAGCAGGTTGCACCAGAGCCGTCACACCTTATGCGCTCGCGGTATACTGCTTTTGTGATCAAAAACGCAGACTACCTGATTAAAACCTGGCATCCGTCCTGCCATGCTGCCGATTTTCGCCAAGAGATTGAAGCCGGATTTGCCAACACCGTCTGGCTGGGCCTCACCATCTTTGAAGCCGCTCCCGGCCGCGATGCCAACGAGGGCTATGTCAGTTTTGTCGCCCGCTTTAGCGAACAAAACAAGCCCGGCGCCATCATTGAACGCTCACGGTTCTTAAAGGACAGCGGGCAATGGTATTATATTGACGGCACACGTCCGCAATTCGGTCGTAACGATCCCTGCCCCTGTGGTTCAGGAAAAAAATTTAAAAAGTGTTGCGGCAGTAATGCCTGACAACTCAGACTTCGCAAATACATAAACAGGATTTCCCGGCGATGCAATCATTACAACGTAAAGTTCTGCGCACTATCTGTCCCGATCAAAAAGGGCTGATCGCACGAATTACCAACATTTGCTACAAGCATGAACTGAATATCGTGCAGAACAACGAGTTCGTTGACCACCGTACCGGTCGCTTCTTTATGCGTACCGAACTGGAAGGCATTTTCAACGACACAACCCTGCTTGCCGATCTGGACAGCGCCCTGCCGGAAGGCTCGGTGCGCGAGCTGAACCCGGCGGGCCGTCGCCGCATTGTCATTCTGGTCACCAAAGAGGCACACTGCCTGGGCGATCTGCTGATGAAAGCCAACTACGGTGGCCTGGACGTCGAAATTGCCGCCGTCATTGGCAACCACGAGACGCTGCGTACGCTGGTTGAACGTTTTGACATTCCGTTTGAGCTGGTCAGTCACGAAGGCCATACCCGTGAAGAGCACGACAACCTGATGGCAGCTGCGATTGAAGCGCATAACCCGGACTACGTGGTGCTGGCGAAATATATGCGCGTGCTGACGCCATCCTTCGTGGCGCGCTTCCCGAACAAGATTATCAACATCCACCACTCCTTCCTGCCCGCCTTTATTGGCGCGCGTCCGTATCACCAGGCATACGAGCGTGGGGTGAAGATCATTGGCGCAACCGCGCACTACGTGAATGACAATCTGGACGAAGGTCCAATCATCATGCAGGACGTGATTCACGTGGATCACACCTATACAGCAGAAGATATGATGCGTGCTGGCCGTGACGTTGAGAAGAATGTACTGAGCCGTGCGCTGTATCAGGTACTTGCTCAGCGCGTCTTTGTGTACGGCAACAGAACGATTATTCTTTAATCCCTCGGAAAATGAATTGATTAGCTTTACGCCTTTACGAATAAAAAGCAGGCAAACAGCTTCATTTTCCTAAAGGAATGCTTTACAGGGGCGTCTCATTTGATATGATGCGCCCCGCTTCCAACAGGAAGCAGGCCAGTTAAAAGCATTACCCCGTGGTGGGGTTCCCGAGCGGCCAAAGGGAGCAGACTGTAAATCTGCCGTCATCGACTTCGAAGGTTCGAATCCTTCCCCCACCACCATCACTTCCAGATTCTTAAGCACTCACTCAAGCACAATGCTCCATATTCCTCGATGCCGGGAGTAATCCTTCCCTGCCTGTTTTCCCCGGTGGCGCTTCGCTTACCGGGGCTACGAATAGGGTCTGTAGGCCGGGTAAGGCGCAGCCGCCACCCGGCATCCGCACGCCCCCCTGGATCGGGGACAAAAAAAACCCCGCAAATGCGGGGTTGTATTAATACAGCGAATCAGCGACGGGCACGCACAACCTGATATTTGCGCGTCAGGTACTCCACCGGCGCACTCCAGATGTGCACCAGGCGAGAGAATGGGAACAGCACAAACAGGGTCATACCCAGCACCAGGTGAACGCGGAAGATAAACGCCACGCCGTCCAGATGCTCAGAAGCGCCCCCGCGGAAGGTCACGACAGACTGCGCCCATCCCACCAGCTTCATCATCTCGCTGCCGTCCATATGCTGCGCAGAGAATGGAATGGTCAGCAGACCAAGCGCACACTGCACCATCAGCAGGGAGAGGATCAGGATGTCCGCTCCGGTCGTGGTAGCCCGCACGCGTGGGCTGAACAGACGTCGTTTCAGCAGCAGCAGACCACCCACCAGGGTCATCACGCCACAGGCGCCGCCGGCAATCATCGCCATCTTCTGCTTCACTTCAATCGGCAGCCACGCTTCGTACATCCAGTGCGGGGTCAGCATCCCCAGGAAGTGGCCGGCGAAAATTCCCAAAATCCCGATGTGGAACAGGTTTGACGCCAGGTTCATCCCTTTACGATCCAGCATCTGGCTGGAGGCAGCACGCCAGGTGTACTGGCCATAGTCATAACGCAGCCAGCTTCCCACCAGGAACACGGTGCCCGCGATATACGGGTAAATGTCAAAGAAGAACATATTCAGGAAGTGCATTAGTGCTGTCCTCCGTTAGAGATATTCAAATATTGCGGAGCCACCGCTCCGGCAAAACGACGCTGATGCGCGGAGATTTCAGATTCGCCACAGCTCTGGTCAGCAAAGAATTTCACCTGCTCTTCTTCCCAGACGGCATCCAGTGCTTGTGGGGTATCGTCACGGGCTTCATCCGCAATTTTTTCCGCCACTTTTTGACTGTCAACCGAGGCGTTAGCCAGTTTCACCAGCAGATCGAACAGGACTGCATAGCTGCTCTCACGTTGCTGGAGACGCGCGCCGAGCAACGCCAGAATAGGAGCAATGTCCTGCAACCCGCCCAGCGCTTCCTCTTTCGGCAACTGTGCCAGATATTCCAGATACAGCGGCAGGTGATCCGGCAGCTCGCGGCTGTCGAGTTGCAAACCGTGCTGCTCGTACTGGGCCATCAGATCCACCATCGCCTGACCACGGTCGCGGGATTCACCGTGAACGTGTTCGAACAGCAGCAGAGACGTGGCACGGCCCCGGTCAAACAGCTGGCTGTAGTCCGCCTGCGCATCAAGAAGATCGCGTGCCAGCAGATCGCGGAGGAAAACGCCCAGCTTCTGGGCATCCACTTTATCCAGGTTTTCAGATGACGCGAGTGCATCAAAGAGTTCCTGTTGATGCTGCACAAGCGCAGCATCAGGGTACTCGAGCAGACGCGAAACAATGACGAGTTCAATCATTGGTGCGGCTCCGTTTTGCTGGTCACATCCATCGCGTCAATGCGGCGGCTGTTGAACAGGTTGAATTTGCTGTCTGACCCGTGGCAACCGTCGCCAAAGGTAAAGCCACACCCACTTTTCTCCGGGAAGGCCTCGCGAGCCAGTTCACGGTGGCTGCTCGGCACCACGAAACGATCTTCGTAGTTAGCGATTGCCAGATAGCGGTACATCTCCTGCGCCTGCGCTTCGGTCAGACCAACCTCCTCCAGCGCGCGGGTATCGTTAACGCCGTCAACGGTTTCGGCACGTTTGAAGTGACGCATCGCCAGCATACGTTTCAGCGCCAGCAGTACCGGCTGGGTATCCCCTGCGGTGAGCAGGTTGGCCAGATACTGAACCGGGATACGCAGGCTTTCCACGTCCGGCAGAATGCCGTTGCTGCCCAGTTCACCCGCGTCCGCCGCAGACTGAATCGGAGACAGCGGCGGCACGTACCAGACCATCGGCAGCGTGCGGTATTCCGGGTGCAGCGGCAGGGCCAGCTTCCAGTCCATCGCCATTTTGTACACCGGGGACTGCTGTGCGGCGTCAATCACGCTCTGCGGAATACCGTCTTTCAGCGCCTGCTCAATAACCTTCGGATCGTTTGGATCGAGGAAGACGTCCAGCTGACGCTGATACAGATCTTTCTCGTTCTCGGTGCTTGCGGCATTTTCAATCGCGTCCGCGTCGTACAGCAGCACGCCGAGGTAGCGGATACGACCTACGCAGCTTTCTGAGCAGACGGTCGGCATACCGGCTTCGATACGCGGGTAGCAGAAGATGCACTTCTCAGACTTACCGCTCTTCCAGTTGAAGTAGATTTTTTTGTACGGGCAGCCGGTGATGCACATACGCCAGCCGCGGCACTTGTCCTGGTCGATCAGCACAATGCCATCTTCTTCACGCTTGTAGATGGCGCCGCTTGGGCAGGTCGCCACGCACGCCGGGTTAAGGCAGTGTTCGCACAGGCGCGGCAGGTACATCATGAAGGTGTTTTCGAACTGGCCGTACATCGCCTTCTGCATGTTCTCGAAGTTCTGGTCTTTGGCGCGTTTTTCGAACTCGCCGCCCAGAATCTCTTCCCAGTTTGGACCGCTGGTAATTTTGTCCATGCGCTGGCCGGTGATCAGCGAGCGAGGACGGGCGATCGGCTGGTGTTTGCTTTCCGGCGCGTTGTGCAGGTTCTGGTAGTCGTAATCAAACGGCTCGTAGTAATCATCAATGCCCGGCAGATGCGGGTTAGCGAAGATTTTTCCCAGCAACATGGCACGGTTACCCATGCGCGGTTGCAGTTTGCCGTTGATTTTACGGATCCAGCCGCCCTTCCACTTCTCCTGGTTTTCCCAGTCGGTCGGGAAGCCGGTGCCCGGCTTACTTTCCACGTTGTTGAACCAGGCGTACTCCATACCTTCACGGCTGGTCCAGACGTTTTTACAGGTGACTGAGCAGGTATGACAGCCGATGCATTTATCCAGATTCAGCACCATGCCGACTTGTGAACGAATTTTCATTTTACGCTCTCCTGTACCTGGTCATTACCTTCGCCATCTAACCAGTTAATATTCTTCATCTTACGTACCACCACGAACTCATCGCGGTTCGATCCTACGGTGCCGTAGTAGTTAAAGCCGTAGGCCAGCTGGGCATAACCACCGATCATGTGGGTCGGCTTCGGCGTAATACGGGTCACGGAGTTGTGAATACCGCCGCGCTGCTCGGTGATCTCAGACCCCGGCAGGTTAACGATACGTTCCTGCGCGTGGTACATCATGGTCATCCCGGCCGGTACACGCTGGCTCACCACCGCACGTGCCGTCAGGGCGCCGTTGCTGTTGAACACTTCGATCCAGTCGTTATCTTCGATACCCAGATCTTTGGCGTCCGCTTCGCTCATCCAGACGATTGGCCCCCCGCGCGACAGCGTCAGCATCAGCAGGTTGTCGCTGTAGGTGGAGTGGATACCCCACTTCTGGTGCGGCGTCAGGAAGTTCAGCGCCTTCTCAGGGTTACCGTTCGATTTCGCGCCCATCACCGCTTTCACGGAGCGGGTGTCGATTGGTGGACGGTAAACCAGCAGGCTTTCACCGAAGTCACGCATCCACTGGTGATCCTGATACAGAGACTGACGGCCAGAAAGCGTGCGCCATGGGATCAGCTCGTGAACATTGGTGTATCCGGCGTTATAGGACACATGTTCATCTTCGAGGCCAGACCAGGTCGGGCTGGAGATAATCTTGCGCGGCTGGGCCTGAATATCGCGGAAGCGGATTTTCTCTTCCTCTTTATTCTTCGCCAGGTGCGTGTGGTCACGACCGGTAAACTCGCTCAGGGCCGCCCACGCTTTCACCGCCACGTGGCCGTTGGTTTCCGGGGCCAGGGTCAGGATCATCTCTGCCGCATCAATTGCCGTGTTCAGCATCGGTTGGCCTTTCGCCGGGCCGTCTGCTTTGGTGTAATTGAGCTTGCGCAGCAGATCCATTTCGCTCTGGGTGTTCCAGGCGATGCCTTTACCGCCGTTACCGATCTTCTCCATCAGCGGGCCGATAGAGGTAAAGCGTTCGTAAGTTGCCGGGTAATCACGTTCAACCGGAATAATGTGCGGCGCGGTTACGCCCGGGATCAGATCGCACTCGCCTTTTTTCCAGTCCTTCACGTCCAGCGGCTGAGCCAGTTCGGCAGCGGAGTCGTGCTGGATTGGCAGCGTCACCACGTCGGTCTCTTTGCCCAGGTGCCCTACACAGACTTCAGAGAATTTCTTCGCGATGTCTTTGTAAATTTCCCAGTCGCTTTTTGATTCCCACGCCGGGTCAACGGCCGCAGACAGCGGATGAATAAACGGATGCATATCCGACGTATTCATGTCGTCTTTTTCGTACCAGGTGGCAGTAGGCAGCACGATGTCGGAGTACAGGCAGGTACTGGACAGACGGAAGTCCAGCGTCACCACCAGATCCAACTTTCCGTCGAGACCGTTGTCTTTCCACTCCACTTCTTCCGGCTTCACGCCGCCCTGCTTGCCGAGATCTTTACCCTGAATACCGTTTTCGGTACCGAGCAGGTATTTCAGCATGTACTCGTGGCCTTTACCGGAAGAACCCAGCAGGTTAGAGCGCCAGATGAACAGGTTACGCGGATGGTTTTTACCGTTCTCCGGCTGTTCTGCCGCGAAGCGGATTGAGCCGTCTTTGAGGGATTTAACGGTGTAGTCCACCGGTGACATGCCCGCCTGCTTCGCCGCTTCCGCAATACGCAGCGGGTTCGTACCCAGCTGCGGCGCAGACGGCAGCCAGCCCATACGCTCAGCGCGCACGTTGAAGTCAATCAGGTGGCCGCTGTAGCGGGATTTATCCGCCATCGGCGACAGCAGTTCCTGGGCGGTAACCGTCTCGTAGCGCCACTGGCTGGAGTGGTTATAGAAGTAGGAGGTGCTGTTCATGTGACGAGCCGGACGCTGCCAGTCAAGGGCAAACGCCAGCGGTTGCCAGCCGGTCTGCGGACGCAGTTTTTCCTGGCCCACGTAGTGCGCCCAGCCGCCGCCGCTCTGCCCGACGCAGCCGCAGAAGATCAGCATGTTGATCAGGCCGCGATAGTTCATATCGAGGTGATACCAGTGGTTCAGACCGGCACCGACGATGATCATGGAGCGACCGTGGGTTTTGTCGGCGTTTTCCGCAAATTCGCGGGCGATACGGGTGATCTGGGCGCGTGGCACACCGGTGATCTGCTCCGCCCAGGCTGGGGTATAAGCCTTCACGTCATCATAGCTGGTCGCGCAGTTTTCGTCGTTCAGGCCGCGCTCCAGGCCGTAGTTCGCCATGGTCAGATCGTAGACGGTAGTGACCAGAGCAGTAGAACCGTCTGCCAGTTGCAGGCGCTTCACCGGCAGCTTGTGCATCAGAACGTTTTGCAACTCAACCTTGTTGAAGTGCTCGGAACCTTCACCACCAAAGTACGGGAAGCCGACATCGGCGATCTCGTCCTGGCTGCCCAGCATGCTGAGACGCAGCTCCGTCTCTTCACCCGTGGTGCCGTTACGCTGCTCCAGGTTCCATTTGCCTTTTTCGCCCCAGCGGAAGCCGATAGAACCGTTTGGCGCCACCAGCTCGCCGTTGCTGTTGCAGGCGACCGTTTTCCACTCCGGGTTGTTTTCCTGACCCAGCGCGTCCACCAGATCCGCGGCACGCAGCATACGGCCTGCGGCGTAATAGCCGTCACGCTCTTCGAGCATCACCAGCATTGGCATGTCGGTGTAGCGACGCACGTAATCGGTGAAATACTGGCTTGGCTTGTCGAGGTGGAATTCACGCAGCATGACGTGGCCCATCGCCAGCGCCATTGCGGCATCGGTACCCTGTTTCGGCGCCAGCCACAGGTCGCACAGTTTGGCGATTTCGGCGTAGTCCGGGGTCACGGCGACGGTTTTGGTCCCTTTGTAACGTACTTCGGTAAAGAAGTGCGCATCCGGGGTACGGGTCTGCGGAACGTTAGAGCCCCAGGCGATGATGTAGCTGGAGTTATACCAGTCGGCGGACTCCGGCACGTCGGTCTGCTCACCCCAGGTCTGTGGTGACGCTGGCGGCAGGTCGCAGTACCAGTCGTAGAAGCTCAGGCAGGTACCACCGATGAGTGACAGGTAGCGCGCGCCGGAGGCGTAAGAGACCATCGACATCGCCGGGATTGGCGAGAAGCCTGCCACACGGTCAGGACCGTAGGTTTTCACGGTGTAGACGTTGGAAGCCGCAATCAGCTCGTTCACCTCTTTCCAGGAAGAACGAACGAAACCACCGCGACCACGCGCCTGCTTGAAGCTTTTCGCTTTGTCGGCATTTTCAATAATGGAGGCCCAGGCATCAACCGGATCGCTGTGCTGCACTTTCGCTTCACGCCACATTTTCATCAGGCGTTTACGCATCAGCGGGTATTTCAGACGGTTGGCGCTGTAGAGATACCAGGAGTAGCTGGCCCCACGCGGGCAGCCGCGCGGCTCGTGGTTCGGCATATCCGGACGGGTACGCGGATAATCGGTCTGCTGCATTTCCCAGGTCACCAGACCGTTTTTAACGAAAATCTTCCAGCTACATGAGCCAGTGCAGTTTACGCCGTGGGTAGAACGGACAACTTTGTCATGCTGCCAGCGTTGACGGTAACCATCTTCCCAGTCCCGGTTGGTATCCAGAACCTGGCCGTGCCCATCGGCAAAAGTTTCACCCTTCTGTTTGAAGTAGCGAAACCGGTCCAAAAATTTGCTCATCGGGTATCTCCTGTGTGGAGCCTGTGGCTCTCTAAATCGACATTGCTGATTTGCAGCGAAGGTAACGCTATGAAAGATGGTGAGAATTGATAACGATCAAGACGAAGGGGGTCTCTGAAGGGGGGTATTAGATCAAATACCACCAAAGCGGTAGCCGTTAATATTTTTTAACTTTATGATTTATATAGATATATTTTATTTATCGTACAATAGTCGAGGCAAAATTTAACATCTTAGGTATTAAGGGGTAGACACACCTGTAAAGCGATGGCGATCACAGCGTTACCTGCGGGTGATCACGGGTAACGTCGATAGTATGTTGTAACTATTCAGTGTTTAAAAAAAGCGCGGCACTCAGGCCGCGCAAACGGATAATCAAGCTTACTTGTTTTTCTTGGTATTACGGCCATATACCAGCCAGGTGATGACCACGCAGGCGATATAGAAGACGATGAATATTTTCATCGCACCCGCCGGAGAGCCGGTCAGATCCAGTGAGATGCCGAACGCTTTTGGAATAAAGAAGCCGCCAATCGCGCCAATCGCAGAGATAAACCCAAGCGCCGCAGCGGTATCGGTGGCGGCTTCACGCATTGCCTGCTCGTCGCTCCCACCCTGCGCTTTGACGCGGTCCATGGTCAGTTTGCGGAAGATGACAGAGATCATCTGGAAAGTAGACGCACTGCCCAGCCCGGCGGTCAGGAACAGCACCATGAATACGCCGAAGAAGGCAAAGAAGTTACCTCCCTCACCACCCGCAGGCAGCGTCAGGAACAGCAGCGCACAGAAGATGGCCATCACAACAAAGTTCACCAGCGTAACGCGCGTTCCCCCCAGACGGTCGGAGATCATCCCGCCCAGCGAACGTGCCAGCGCGCCGATAAACGGACCGAAGAAGGCAAACTGAAGGATCTGCACGTCCGGGAACTGGGTTTTAGACAGCATGGCAAAGCCTGCTGAGAAACCGATGAACGAGCCGAAGGTCGCCAGATACAGCAGCGCCATCACCCACAGGTGGCCACGCTTCAGCACCGGCAGCTGCTCGCTCAGTGACGCTTTGGACGCGGACAGATCGTTCATGAAGAACCACGCCGCCAGGGTAAAGACCACCAGGAACGGTACCCAAATCCAGGAGGCGTTTTGCAGGAACAGCACGGAACCGTCGGGCTGCGTCACACCGCCGCCGCCAAAGGCCGCAAAGATGGAGACAGAGATCGCCAGCGGGGCAATCAGCTGCATCACGCTCACGCCCATATTACCGAGGCCGCCGTTAATGCCCAGCGCACCACCCTGCTTCGCTTTCGGGAAGAAGAAGCTGATGTTTGCCATACTGGACGCAAAGTTCGCCCCCGCAAAACCGCACAGCAGAGAGATAATCACGAATACGCTAAACGGTGTGGAGGTATCCTGCACCGCAAAACCGAGCCACACGCACGGCACGATCATGATCCCGGTACTGAAAGCCGTCCAGCGACGACCGCCAAAGACCGGCACCATAAACGCGTAAGGAACGCGCAGCAGTGCGCCTGAAAGCGACGGCAACGCGGTCAACATAAACAGCTGATCGGTGGTAAAGGTAAAGCCCACTTTTGGCAGGTTAACCGCAACCGCACTAAACAACATCCAGACGCAAAACGCCAGTAACAGACATGGAACGGAAATCCACAGATTACGACTTGCTACACGGTGGCCGCGCTGTTGCCAGAACGCCGGATCCTCTGGACGCCAGTCTGTAATAACGGCACCAGTTTCCCTTTCGGGAGCGGAAGAGTGACTCATAGACACCTCTGATTCTCGAATGATGCTGCAAACATTAGGGCTTTAGGGCGGCGGTAAGTTGATATAAATCAAAGGAAAAGTGGGAGGTTTTGCGGCGAAAAAAAAGCCATCACTCTTAATGAGTAGATGCAAAACGTAAAAAAGGTGTGGTTTTTCACGGTGCTGACGCATCCCTGCTTCGTCCACCCACTAACCGTTACCCCTCTGGCAATTTAGAGGTAATCCTTTATTGGTATGGGTATACTCCAGGGTATGCACCAGAATAGCGCCATTCCTGCAATCAGGTCACGTCAGGAGCCCGGCAACTCTATGTTAAAAAGATGTTTATCTCCGCTGACGCTGGTTAACCAGCTGGCGCTTATTGTTCTGCTGTCCACCGCTATCGGCGTGACCGGCATGGCTATTTCTGGCTGGCTGGTACAGGGTGTACAGGGTAACGCGCATGCCATCAACGAGGCAGGCTCACTACGTATGCAGAGTTACCGGCTGCTGGCGTCGGTGCCGCTGACGCAGGCTGACCAACCGCTTATCGACGAAATGGAGCGTACCGCATTCAGCCCTGAACTGGAAAGAGCCGCCATCCGTGACGGTCAGCAATCTCAGCTTAAGGCGCTTCAGGGCTACTGGCATACCCAACTGGAGCCCGGATTAAAGCGGGCGGAAGACCGGGAAACGGTCGCCCGGGATGTCGCCGGGTTTGTATCACGCATCGATCATCTTGTCTCCTCGTTCGATCGCACCACGGAGTTACGCATTGACCGTGTGGTGATGGTTCACCGCGCAATGGCGCTGTTTATGGGTTTGCTGCTGATTTTCACGGTTATCTGGCTGCGCGCGCGGTTGCTTAACCCCTGGAAACAGCTCCTGGCGATGGCCCGCGCCGTCACACAGCGCGATTTTACCCAGCGCACGCACATCAGCGGGCGCAACGAAATGGCGATGCTCGGCGAGGCGCTCAACACCATGTCGGCAGAGCTATCAGAAAGCTACGCGGTACTGGAACAACGCGTCCAGGAGAAAACCGCCGGGCTTGAGCAGAAAAACGAGATCCTCTCTTTCCTCTGGCAGGCAAACCGTCGCCTGCATATGCAGGTCCCGCTTTGCGAACGTCTCTCGCCGGTACTGAACGGCCTGCAAAACCTGACTCTGCTCCACGATCTTGAGCTACGGGTTTACGACGTTGAAGATGAGGAAAATCATCAGGAATTTACCTGTCAGTCGGATATCTCCTGCGACGATAAAGGGTGTCATCTGTGCCCGCGCGGCTTGCCGCCGCTTACCACCAGCGGCACGACCCTCAAGTGGCGGCTGATGGACAGCCATACCCAGTACGGTATTTTGCTGGCCACCCTGCCCGCCGGACGTCACCTGAGCCACGACCAGCAGCAACTGGTCGATACGCTTGTTGAGCAGCTCACGGCCACGCTGGCGCTCGACCGCCACCAGGAGAAACAGCAGCAGCTGATCGTGATGGAGGAGCGTGCCACCATCGCCCGCGAGCTGCACGACTCCATCGCCCAGTCCCTCTCCTGCATGAAGATGCAGGTGAGCTGCCTGCAAATGCAGGATGAAGGCATGCCCGAGAGCAGCAAACAGCTGCTCAGCCAGATCCGCAACGAGCTTAACACCTCGTGGATTCAGCTTCGCGAGCTGCTGACCACCTTCCGTTTGCAGCTCACCGAGCCGGGGCTGCGCCCTGCGCTGGAATCCAGCTGTCAGGAGTTTAGCGCCCGGCTGGGCTTCCCGGTGAAGCTGGATTACCAGCTGCCACCGCGTTTTGTCCCCTCTCACCAGGCGATCCACTTGCTGCAAATTGCCCGCGAAGCCCTGAGCAACGTGCTCAAGCATGCCGAGGCGACGGCCGTCACGGTCACCGTCAGCTGCCAGGATAATCAGGTGAAGCTCAGGGTTCAGGATAACGGCCGCGGCGTGCCGGAAAATGCCGAACGAACGAACCACTATGGTTTAATTATTATGCGAGACCGCGCGCAAAGCCTGCGCGGTGATTGCCAGGTTCGCCGGGGAGAGTCAGGTGGCACCGAAGTTGTGGTCACCTTTATACCCGAAAAGCCCCTCATAACTGCTCAAGGAGAAAACCATGACTAATCAGGAACCGGCATCTATCCTGTTGATTGACGATCATCCGATGCTGCGCACTGGCGTTAAACAGCTTGTCAGCATGGCGCCAGATATCACCGTCGTCGGGGAAGCCAGTAACGGCGAACAGGGTATTGAACTTGCCGAATCGCTCGATCCTGATTTGATCTTGCTCGATCTCAACATGCCGGGCATGAATGGCCTGGAAACCCTCGACAAGCTGCGGGAGAAATCCCTCTCTGGCCGGGTGGTGGTCTTCAGCGTCTCAAACCATGAAGAAGACGTGGTCACCGCCCTCAAGCGAGGGGCAGACGGCTATCTGCTGAAAGATATGGAGCCGGAAGATCTGCTCAAGGCGCTGCAACAGGCTGCCGCAGGCGAGATGGTGCTGAGTGAAGCGTTAACGCCGGTACTGGCCGCCAGCCTGCGTGCGAACCGCGCCACGTCTGATCGTGACGTCAGCCAGTTGACCCCGCGCGAGCGTGACATTCTGAAGCTGATTGCCCAGGGGCTGCCGAACAAAATGATCGCCCGCCGTCTGGACATCACCGAGAGCACGGTCAAAGTGCATGTCAAACACATGCTGAAAAAAATGAAGTTAAAATCCCGCGTCGAAGCCGCCGTCTGGGTGCATCAGGAGCGCATTTTTTAACTTACTCATCCGGCAGCAACTTCCACCGTGGATCGTCGGCAGGCATTGCGACGAGCGGTTGCACCACGGAAAGCGTGATCTCATTGGAGGAGACACGCTGCCCATCCTTATCTTCCACCACGGCCGTAAGCCGCCATGTATTTTTCGCCCCTTCCGAATCATCCCATGCAGGCATGATCACACTCCAGCCATCGCTGCTGTTGCCGTTTGCCGGTGAGGTCAGGCTGAGCGCCTGGGTATCACCCAGCCAGTGGATCTGCCGGATACCGTGCGTGCTGCGAATTTGCAGCTTCAGCATCACCGTTTCGCCTGGCTTAAGATCCCACGGCGGCGTGGCCAGATATACCGAGAGGGTTTTGCGCTGACGGAATTCCATCACGGGCAGATTATCGCGATCGGGTGAATCATAGCGGCTGCCCCGCAGCGAGCGCGTCGCCGCCACTTCCCCGGCGGAAAGCTGTTTCGCCAGCGGCACGCCAAAACGATAGTTGAGCTTCAGCCCGAGGTTATTCTGGCTAACGCCGCTCTCCCCCTGCTTATGGGCAGCCGTCAGGGTGACCAGCGGTACGGGGGTATAGTTCAGCCCCAGGTTGACCGCAACCGGGTTGTGATACCCCGTACCGCTGTTAAACAGATCGACGTTATCGCCAAAATACTGTTCAAAGCTGACGCTGGTGTTCAGGTGGTGAAACCAGGGAAGCCAGGCTTTGGCCGTTACGTCGTATCCGCGCGCCATGCGCTGCTCGCGGATGTCGGAACGCGGCTGCCAGCCAGCGAACGGCTGGTAGTAATTGGCCGACAGGCGCAGGTTTTCACCCCACGCCTCTGCGCCCAGCCCGGCACGTTGCAGGTTGTCTTCCAGCAGGTTGTCGTAAAAAGTGTTGTAGCCCAGCAGCCAGTTTCCGGCAACCCAGCGCTGACCTGCCCCGACGTTACTCACCAGCCCGTCTGTCTGCTGCGTCAGCCCAAGCTGGCTCCAGCTCAGATAGCGGGTGTTGTCGTTCCAGGGGATAAACCAGCTTCCGCTGCTGCCGTTAAAGTTGCCGTCGTCATCCACCAGCACATTGACGTTGGCGTTTCCCCAGGGTGAAAGCCAGGATTCAATCTGCTCGTTGACTTCCCCGCTCACGGCATCCCGCACCTTGCCAAACGCGAACTGTCGCGCCTGCTGCCCGGCCGTCAGGCCGTTATCGGTCATACTGGCTTCACCGAATGCCTTAGCCATTTCAGCCAGATGCTTTTCGCCTTCGCTGGTCGGTTGCGCCATGCCGAGATCCGGCAGACTATCGCCGTTGTTATCAAACGGATTTTGCGCCTGCTGCACGAAGGATTTCGGCGCACCATGAACGGCTCCAGCCGTAAAAAGGGGGAGTAACAGCAAAAAACGGATGCGGGACGATACAGCCTTCAACGTCGTCAATCAGAACCTGTGTTTATGAACAAACACTTATTATGTTAACGCCATAAGCCCTGAAAACCAGTCTTAAGAGAAATTTCAGGAATATCCTGAAAAGATTTGTCGGGTGGCGGCTTCGCCTTACCCGACCTACAAATTCGTACCGGTGCGAAGCCGCCACCCGACGCCCTTACACTATTATCCCAACAGCGCTTTCAGCTCCGGCACGCAGGAACCACAGTTCGTGCCGCAGCGCAGCTTCACGCCCAGCGCTGGGGCAGAATCACAGCCTCCGGCTATTGCCTTACGTATCGTATTTTCACCCACGCTGAAGCAGCTACAGATAATTCGCCCGGGATCGGCATCTTCGTCCGGCCGTTGCCCGTGCAGCAGCGCATGGCGTTCAGCAAGTTGGACGGGCGCAGCAGCAAAGGCTTCTTCAATAAACGCATGCGCCAGCGCCGGCAGCGTATGGCCCTCCCAGTAGCCCAGCATCAGCTCACCGTGATGCCAGGCGAGCACGCTGCTGCGTTCTCCCGTCTGTGCCACCTGTAACTGCCAGCCCCGACCGCTGGCGTACGCCATGATCCACGACAGCAACGGCTGCTCCCCCGCCACCGTCAGACGTGAGGCTTTACGCCACCAGCAGACCGACGGCGGCAGCGCTGGCAGCTCGCGGGCATACAGTTCACCCTGCCAGGCGGGTAGCCAGGGCATGATCCTCACCGCGGTTTGTTTACTCTCCGGCTGGCCGGACCCGGCATCAACCCGCCCTTCCACCAGCGCATTGACCTTACCCTGCCGGGCAAATTGCGCGTTCCAGTGCATCGGCGCAAACAGCTCGCCTGCACGCTGCGCGGTGGAGATACGTACTCTGGCAACCATCACTCCGCGCGGGGAGCTTACCCGCGCCAGCTGGCCGTCAGTCAGCCCGGCGCGCGCCGCATCGGTTGCGTTCATCTCAACAAAAGGCTCATCGATATGCTGCATCAGACGCGGAACATACCCCGTGCGCGTCATGGTGTGCCACTGATCGCGGATCCGCCCGGTATTCAGTATCAAGGGGTACAATTCGTCGACGCCTGCCCCATGCGGGGAGGGGTCAACCGGAACAAGCGTTCTTTGCGGGAAATCACCGGCATGCCACTGATAAGGCGCCAGCTCGTCCCACGCCTCTCGCGACAGCGACGCCAGTTCGCGCAGGTTTAGCGCCCGTTCGCCGTTATTTTCAAACGCCGTTAGCGCCGCATGTTCACAAAATATCTCCTGAGGGTGTTCCCAGGCGAAGGCATCGCCATAACCGAGCTGGTCTGCGATCCGGGCGATGATCCACCAGTCCGGTCTGGCCTCGCCCGGCGCAGGCAGAAAGGCGCGCTGGCGGGAGATACGGCGTTCTGAATTGGTCACCGTGCCGTTTTTCTCGCCCCAGCCCAGGGCGGGAAAACGGATATGGGCAAACCGGCTGGTGTCCGTCTCCTGCATCACCTCAGATACCATGACCAGCGGGCAGGCCGCCAGCGCCTGGCACACCGCGTGGCTGTCGGGAAGTGACACGGCAGGGTTGGTGCCCATGATCCACACCGCCTTCACCTCGCCGCGGGCAATGGCGTCAAACAGTTCCACCGCCATCAGGCCCGGGGTCTGCGCCAGCCGTTCCGTTCCCCAGAAACGCGCCACGCGCGAGAGATCGTCCGGCTCGAAGTTCATGTGCGCCGCCAGCTGGTTCGCCAGTCCCCCCACTTCCCGCCCGCCCATGGCATTTGGCTGTCCGGTCAGCGAAAACGGGCCGCAGCCAGGGCGGTTGAACTTTCCGCTGGCAAGATGCACGTTAATGATGGCGTTGCACTTGTCGCTGCCGCTGGAGGACTGGTTGATCCCCATGGTGTAGAGCGTGATCGCGCGTGGCGCGGTGACAAACCAGTCGTAGAAGGTGCCAATCTCGTCTGAAGGCAGATCGCAAAACGCCGCCACGCGAGGGATCGGCCACTCGCCGCGCCCCTGAATCAGATTGAGCAACCCCACAAAGAGCCCGGCATCGCTGCCGGGTCTGAGCGCGAGGTGGAGATCGGCGATATCGCAGGTGGCGGTTTTACGCGGATCGATCACGACCACTTTCATCTGCGGATTGTTGTGTTTTGCCAGCACCAGCCGCTGATACAGCACCGGATGCGTCCAGGCCGCGTTCGAGCCAACGAGTACCACCAGATCGCTGTTTTCCACGTCCTCATAGCTGCACGGCACCACGTCCTCACCGAAGGCGCGTTTGTAGCCCACCACCGCCGATGACATGCACAGCCGCGAGTTGGTATCAATGTTCGCCGCCCCGATAAAGCCTTTCATCAGCTTGTTGGCGGCATAGTAATCCTCGGTCAACAGCTGGCCGGAGGCATAAAACGCCACCGCCTGCGGCCCCCATTCGTTGATGATGTTCCGCAGCCGCTCGCCCGCTTCGCCCAGCGCCTGCGGCCATGCCACCTCCCGGCCATCGACAACCGGGCGCAGCAGGCGTCCCTGTAGCCCCGTGGTTTCCCCAAGGGCAGATCCTTTTACGCACAGACGACCGAAATTCGCCGGATGAGTTTCATCCCCCCGAATGCTCACCTTTTCACCGTCTGCGCTGGCGACCACGCCGCAGCCCACCCCGCAGTAAGGGCACGTTGTCCGGGTTTCCGTCATGAGGCCTCCGCGCGCATCACCAGCTCTTCATTTCCAACCCACACCTTGCCGTTTTCAATTTTTACCGGCCAGGCACGCACCGCAGGCGCCCCGCTCTCAGCCTGACACCCGTCGCGCAGACGAATACGTTGCTTGTAGAGCGGCGAGATCACCACCGGTTCCCCCGCCGCATCGCCGAGGATGCCGCGTGACAGCACGTTCGCGCGGCTGCCCGGCTCCCGATCGTCGAGGGCATAAACGGTTTTGCCAAAGCGGAACAGCGCAATCGGTTTGCGCCCAAGATGCGCGCCAATGCCCGCCTGCTCCGGGATCTCGTCGATATTACAAATTTCCTGCCAGCGCTTGTTCTCCTCCGCGGCGGGGACGTTCACCGCGGTGCGGAACAGCGCCAGGCGGTCAGGATCGTTAAGGGTGGTTTGCCATTCGCACTGGTAGGTCTCCACCACCCGGGCCATCTCCTGCTCCAGCTCGTGGGCGATCCCCAGGCTGTCGTTGAGGATCACCTCGCGCAGATAGTCGAGGCCGCCTTCCAGGTTATCCATCCAGGTACTGGTGCGTTGCAGACGATCTGCCGTGCGAATGTAGAACATCAGGAAACGGTCAACGGTGCGGATCAGCGTTTCGTCGTCCAGATCGCTGGCGAAGAGATCCGCGTGGCGCGGCTTCATCCCGCCGTTGCCGCACAGATAGAGGTTCCAGCCTTTGTCCGTGGCAATCACCCCCACGTCTTTGCTCTGCGCCTCTGCGCACTCACGGGTACAGCCGGAGACCGCCATTTTGATTTTGTGCGGCGCGCGCAGGCCCTTGTAGCGGTGCTCCAGCCTGACCGCGAGGCCGGTGGAATCCTGCACGCCGTAGCGACACCAGGTCGACCCGACGCAGGATTTCACCGTGCGCAGGGATTTCCCGTAAGCATGTCCGGTCTCAAACCCGGCCTCCACCAGCGCCTGCCAGATTTCCGGCAACTGCTCGAGCGTGGCGCCAAACAGGTCAATACGCTGCCCGCCGGTAATTTTGCTGTAAAGGCTATAGCGTTTCGCGATCTGGCCGATGGCGATCAGCCCATCAGCCGTCACTTCCCCGGCGGGCATGCGCGGGACGATGGAGTAGGTTCCGTCCTTCTGAATATTGGCGAAATAGCGGTCGTTGGTGTCCTGCAACGGCAGATGCGCCGGTTTCAGCAGATACTCGTTCCAGCAGGAAGCCAATACCGATCCCACCAGCGGCTTACAGATCTCGCACCCGTGTCCCTGACCGTAGCGGCTGATAAGCTGGTCGAAGGTGCGGATATGGTTGACGCGCACCAGGTGATAAATCTCCTGACGCGAGTACGGGAAGTGTTCGCAGATATCCTTTTTCACCTCCACGCCCTGCTCTGCAAGCTGGAACTCCATCACCTGCTTCACCAGCGTGCTACAGCCTCCGCAGCCGGTCGCGGCTTTGGTGCACTGCTTAATGGCGCCGATATCCGTCGCACCCGCGCTTACCGCCTGGCAGATATCCCCTTTGCTGACGTTATGACACGAACAGATCTGCGCGCTTTCCGGCAGCGCCGCCACGCCCAGCGCTTTCGGCGCGCTGCCTGACGATACGGGTAAGATCAGCGTTTCCGGCTCTTTTGGCAGGCTGATGCCGTTGAGCATCATCTGCACCAGCGTGGCGTATTCGCTGGCATCGCCCACCAGCACGCCACCCAGCAGAGTTTTGCTGTCGTGGCTGACCACAATCTTTTTGTAGATTTGCTGCGGCCCGTGCGTCCACTGGTAGCTCAGCGCGCCCGGCGTGCGCCCGTGGGCATCGCCAAACGACGCCACATCCACGCCCAGCAACTTGAGTTTGGTACTCATATCCGCGCCGGTGAAGCGCTTCTCCTCACCCGCCAGCACAGCGGCGGCCACGCGCGCCATCTGGTAGCCCGGTGCCACCAGGCCAAAGATTTTCCCCTCCCACAGCGCGCATTCACCGATGGCAAGCACATCCGGATCCGAGGTCCGGCAGCCGTCGTCAATGCAGATCCCGCCGCGCTCGCCGACAGCCAGCCCGCTGCTGCGCGCCAGCGCGTCTTGCGGCCGAATACCGGCAGAGAAGACCACCATGTCCGTTTCCAGCTGTTCACCATCGGCAAAGCGCAGCACCAGCCCGTCGTCTGCGGTGGCAATCTCCGTCGTCGATTTACTGGTGTGTACCCCTACGCCCAGCGCCTCAATTTTCTTACGCAGCATTGCCGCGCCGTCGCTGTCGAGCTGCACCGCCATCAGGTTAGGCGCAAACTCCACCACGTGGGTTTCCAGCCCGAGCTGCTTAAGCGCATTCGCGGCCTCCAGCCCCAGCAGGCCGCCGCCAATTACCACGCCGCGGCGAGAGCCTGCCGCATGGGCCGCAATGTTGTCCAGATCGTCGAGGGTGCGGTAGACAAAACAACCCGGCAGATCGTTGCCCGGAACGGGTGGTACGAACGGGTACGAGCCGGTCGCCAGCACCAGCTTGTCCCAGTGAGTCTCATGGCCACTGACGGTACGCACTACGTGTGCATCACGATCGATAGCGACGATCTGCTGCGAGAGGCGCAGCTCAATGCCGTTATCGGCAAAGAACTCCCCCGCCACCAGCGAGAGCGAGTCCGCGCTGCGTCCGCCAAAATATTCCGACAGATGCACGCGGTCATAGGCCGCATAGCGCTCTTCGCCAAAAACAATAATCTGATATTGCTGATGCAAATTGCGGTTAACGCAGTCTTCGAGGAAATGATGGCCGACCATACCGTGCCCAACCACCACCAGAGTAGGTTTTGTCATAGCGTTCTGTCCTGCAACCTGCGGTTGCGTTGTGAAACGATCGAACAGCCAGTCCGCGTGGGCGGGCGCAGCCGTTGCCAGTAAATCGGTAAAGGTTGCCGCGCTGCGGCAGTCACCCATCAGCAGCACGCCAGCCAGCGTCCCCTGATGGATCAGTAAACGTCGATAGTGACGGGTCAGCGGGTCCCATGAACTCCAGACCACATCGTCCGCCTGCGCCGTCGCGCGTCCGAGGCTGAACAGCGCCACGCCGGTCACCTTAAGGCGCACGCCGTTGTCGGTCAGGGTAAACGGCGCGGTGACCTCCCCGGCCAGCCGCGCGGCAAGAATATCCGCCTGCGCCAGACAGGGGGCGACCAGGCCAAACGTCTGGCCGTCAATTTCGCAGCACTCGCCGATGGCGTAGATATCCGGCACGGAGGTTTGCATCTGCTGATCCACCACAATGCCGCGCGCGCAGCGAATGCCGCTGGCTTTTGCCAGCGCGACGTTGGGCTGTACACCCGTAGCCAGCACCACGCGCGTGGCGGCGATGCGGCGTCCGTCGAGCAACGTCACGGCATCGTCAGTGATGGCCGTGATGCCGGAGGCGAGTTCACAGCGTACGCCCCGCTTCGCCAGCGCCTCGTCAAGCAGCAGTCCCGTCTGCTGATCCAGCTGCTGTTCCATCAGCCACGTGCCGCGATGGATAAGCGTGACGTTGTCACCGTTTCGCGCCAGCGCTGCCGCTGCCTCCACGCCGAGTACGCCGCCGCCCAGCACTACCGCCGGCCCGGAGATATTCTGGATGGCGCGGGTCTCTGCCAGGGTGCGAAAGGTGAACACATGCGGTGCATCGCCGCCGGGGATCGGCGGCACTACAGGGGTAGACCCGGTGGCAAACACCAGCGCATCCCAGCCCAGCGTGCGAGCAGAGGTATGCACTTCACGCGCGTTGACGTCTACTGCGAGCGCCTTTTCTCCTCGCAGCACCGTCACGCCTCGTGCCGTGTACCAGTCTTCATCGTGCAGACAGATGTGCTCCGCCTGCTTTTCGCCACCCAGCACCGGTGAAAGCTGGATGCGGTTGTACGCCTGCTCAGGCTCGTCACCGATGACGGTGATAGCGAAACGACCGGGAACACGCCCGGTGAGCGACGCAATCAGCCGGGTTGCCGCCATACCATTACCGATAATGACCAGTCGCATCGTGCCCCCTCATTACGCCGCTTTCGGCTGTTTTTCGTAGAGGAAATAGAGGATCTGCTGGCGCATGTGGTGATAGCGGCTGTCATCCGCCAGCTGCACCCTGTTGCGCGGGCGCGGCAGATCGACGCGCAGGATCTCACCCACGGTGGCCGCCGGGCCGTTGGTCATCATCAGTACGCGGTCAGAGAGCAGTACCGCCTCGTCCACATCGTGGGTGATGAGCACGATGGTGGTGTTCAGCGCCTGCTGGATCTGCATCACCGAATCCTGAAGATGGGCGCGTGTCAGCGCATCGAGCGCGCCAAACGGCTCATCCATCAGCAGCACTTTCGGCTTCATTGCCAGCGCCCGGGCAATCCCGACGCGCTGCTTCATACCGCCGGAGATCTCCCCGGGGCGCTTATGCAGCGCGTGGCCCATCTGCACCCGGTCGAGGTTGTGCTCAATCCACGCTTTGCGCTCGGCCTTACTCATGGTGTGACGGAAAACCTGATCCACCGCCAGCGCCACGTTGTCGAAGCAGGTTAACCACGGCAGCAGCGAATGGTTCTGGAACACCACCGCGCGCTCGGGCCCCGGCCCGGCGATTTCGCGGTTGTCGCAAATCAGCCCGCCTTCCGTCGGCAGCGTGATCCCGGCGATCAGGTTTAACAGCGTCGACTTGCCGCAGCCGGAGTGACCAATCAGACTGACGGTTTCGCCCTCGTGGATATCAAAAGAGACGTTTTGCAGCGCCAGAAACTCGCCGCTGGCGGTGGAAAAACGCTGGCTCACGGCCTGGACCTGAATTAACGGTTTCATCTTCACTCCTTATTTTTCCTGCCAGCTAAAGCGACGGGCGATCAGCATCAGCCCCTGCTCCAGCAGCAACCCGACCACGCCAATGATGACGATGGCGATGAGAATGTTTTCGACGTTGAGGTTGTTCCACTCATTCCAGATCCAGAAGCCAATGCCTAAACCTCCGGTGAGCATCTCGGCGGCGACAATCACCAGCCAGGCAATGCCAATGGAAAGACGTACCCCGGTCAGTACCGCAGGCAGCACGGCGGGGAAAAGAATGCGGCGCATGATGGTCCACTCTGAGAGTTGCAGCACCCGGGCTACGTTGAGGTAGTCCTGCGGAATACGGCGCACCCCTTCGGCTGTATTAATGACCATCGGCCAGATGGAGCAGATAAAAATGGTCCAGCTCGATGCAGGCTCCGCCTTCTGGAACAGCAGCAGGCCGATAGGCAGCCAGGCCAGCGGGCTGACAGGACGCAGGAGCGCGATCAGCGGGTTGAACATGCGGGAGAAAAAGGTGAAGCGGCCAATCAAAAAGCCCAGCGGAATGCCCGCCAGTGCCGCCAGACCAAAGCCGATGGCGACGCGCTGCAACGACGCCAGCACGTTCCAGCCAATGCCCATATCGTTTGGCCCGTCGCGATAAAACGGATCGGCAAACAGGGTCATGGCCGAATCAAGCGTGCTGAGCGGCGTCGGAAAGCCTTTACTGTTTATCGCCGCCAGCTGCCAGAGCAGCACCAGCAGGCCGAGACCGAGCAGCGCCGGGATGACGCGCTGTAAAAATTCATTCATCCGACGCGTAAAGGCTGGCGCACGACGGCGAACCTGTAGCGGAGGCAGGACAATCACTTCCCCGCTCTCTGACGTCTCTTGTGGTTTTGTATTTTGCATATGCTGCATACTCAGGCCCCTTTACGGTGAATGGCGAAGCGGTTGGCGTACCCTTCCGGATCGGTGCCGTCCCAGACGGTGCCGTCCATCAGGGTGCTGCTGCGATACGGTGATGACGGTGTGGACATGCCGCCCACGGCGGTCGCGGCATCCTGCCAGACCGCGGTCTGGTTAATGCGCTGTGCAATGCCCGCGTAATCCGGCGCGGCGTTGAGCAAGCCCCAGCGGCGGAACTGGGTTAAGAACCACATCCCGTCGGAGAGATACGGGTAGCTCACGGCACCCTCGTTGAAGAAACGGATCGGGTGTGCATCCTGCCAGCGCTGACCGACCCCGTTGTCGTACTCGCCGAGCATGCGTCCGGTGAGATACTGTTCCTTGCAGTTGAGCCAGGCGCGGCGCGAAAGGATCTGCGCGGTTTCGCGTTTGTTTTCCGCTGACGCCTCGATCCAGCGCGCGGCTTCCATCACAGCGCTCACCAGCGCCCTCGCGGTGTGCGGGTTTTTCGCCACCCAGTCACGTCGGGTGCCGAGGATCTTTTCCGGGTGATCGGCCCAGATGGACTGCGACGTGGCGGCGGTAAACCCGATGCGGTCGTTAATCGCCCGCGCGTTCCACGGCTCGCCAACGCAAAACCCGACCATGTTGCCAATGCGCATGTTCATCACCATCTGCGGCGGCGGCACCACCACGGTGCGCACGTCGTCAAACGGGTTAATCCCCGCGCTGGCCAGCCAGTAGTAGAGCCACATGGCGTGCGTTCCCGTCGGGAAGGTATGCGCGAAGGTGTAGGTTCCCGGCGCCTGCTGCGCAATCAGCTTTTTCAGCCCGTCGAGGTCACGAACGCCCTTCTCCGCCAGATCGCTGGAGAGCGTAATGGCTTGTCCGTTCTGGTTGAGGGTCATCAGGTTCGCCATCTGCTGCGGCTTGCCCGCGATACCCAGCTCCAGACCGTACAGCAGGCCGTAAAGAATGTGCGCAGCGTCCAGCTCGCCCGCCACCAGCTTGTCGCGCACCGCCGCCCAGCTCGCCTCTTTGGTCGGTACAATGGTAATGCCGTGTTTTTTATCGAACCCTTTCAGGGCCGCGATAACCACGGGCGCGCAGTCGGTCAGGGGGATAAACCCGATACGCACGGTATCCTGCTCCGGCTTATCTGACCCCGCCGCCCATGCGGCCTGCATGACACCCGGCAACAGCATCGCACCACTCGCCAGCATGCTGGCCTGCAATAACCGCCGTCTCGACAAATCCGCCATAATTGCTCCTGAAAAAAGGCAAAAAAAAGCGCCCGACGGTGCTGAAGCACCGCTGGACGCCTTTATCCCGAAGACGCATGCACCGCCGTTGGCGCATCGTCGAAAATGGTTAATCTGTTAATGCAAAGGTAATGCCAGCTTTTCATCCCCGGCGTTACGGGGTTTCTGCAAGAAGAGCGCAGTTTTACGCACCTCAATCAGGCATAAATTGCCCACGGACTGTGCAACTACTCCCCGGGGGGTATCTTCCACAGATTTTTCACCGTCAGCAGCGCACGGGCGATATCCACCATGCGTTGGTTTTTATCCATCGCCATTTTGCGCAGGGCAGTCCACGCCTGCTCCTCGCTCATGTTCTGGTGCGTCATCAGCACGCTTTTGGCTTTGTCGATGGTCTTACGCTCCTCCAGCGTGTCGCGCAGGGAAGCAAGCTGACGGGAGAGTTGCTCAATTTCACGCGCCTGCTGGCGCACCAGCGGCAGCAGCGGTTTATCAGGAAATCGCGCCAGGATATCGTCGTGCTCATCGTCTGCGTGCAGGTTTTCGCTATAGCGACGCTCCTCAACTGCCGTCATCAGATCGGCAATTGCCACCTCCTCCAGCGTGCGCAGGTGCTCAAGGCGCGTGGTTTGCAGGGCAAACCATTTGAGGGCGGTATCGCCGTTATCTGCCGGAGGCTGGCGGGTACACGCTTCACGCCTGAGTTTTTCAGTCTCCAGACCCGGCTGGCAGTTGAGGATAAACGTCTCCTGCACGTCTGGAGTGCAATGGGAGATAAAAACCTCAAAGCAGGCCTGCTGGCCATCAATGCGATCCACCAGCCGCTGGCGGGTTTCATCGTCAAAGAATCCCTGGGTGAAACCAATAGCCCCCAGCGCCCGCTCTTGTCCCACAAGTTCTTTGCCCTGCATCAGGCTGTAAAGGGCCACAAATCGGCCCGCGATGTGCGGATCGTCAATGCTGTCGCTGAGTTGAGGTACGATACTGAGCAAATGACGCAGTATGCGGCTGTAGTGTTCCATCGCTTCCGGCGCGGTGACGCATTGGCCTGTAACGCCATCACGCAGCGCCGTTAGCGTCTCAAGGCCGTGCAGTGCGCTGGCAATACGTTCGCACAGGGCGCTGCCCGGCAGCGGTTCGTTAAACTGAAGGTGCAATGCGGCAAGGTTTTCATCCACCAGGGCCCTGCTGGCCTTGCATTCAGGCGCGTACAATTTGCCCTGCGAGCAGAGCCAGACATTTGACGCACCGCGCTCGCACTGTAGCATATGCACCAGTCGACTGATGCCGTTCACCAGTGCGCCCAGCTGCGCCAGTCTGCCGAGCTGTTCCTCGCGCAACATTCTCGCACGCTGGAACCATTCGGTTGCGCCAGGGGAACTGCCAGCCACTATCGTCATCGTTTCTCTCCCCGATACGTATTCTTCGGTACGAGAAGCAATATTCGTGCCTTTTCAAAGAACAGGAGTCAACATGCAGAAGATTGTGATCGTCGCCAACGGTGCGGCCTACGGCAGTGAATCCCTTTTTAACAGCCTGCGCCTGGCAATCGCGCTGCGCGATAAGGAGAGTGAGCTGGAGCTGCGCCTCTTTTTGATGTCCGATGCCGTCACGGCCGGGCTGAAGGGCAGAAACCCGCAGAGGGCTACAACATTCAACAAATGCTGGAGATCCTGACCGCGCAAAACGTTCCGGTCAAACTGTGCAAAACCTGTACCGACGGGCGCGGCATTACGGGGCTGCCGCTGATTGATGGCGTGGAAATTGGTACGCTGGTGGAGCTGGCTGAATGGACGCTTTCCGCCGATAAAGTATTAACTTTTTAATAATAACCCGCTAAAAATATTATTTTCTTATGGACGCGGTTTCAGCATCAAGTTTACCTGCACCGTTGCCGATAGGCATGGAAACAACACAGCAGGTATTACACTTATGTTCAGATCCATTCGCGCCCGCATCATTGCCGCGACGACAGGCTGTCTGGTCGTCGCCCTTCTTCTTAATACCATTATTAACTTTCAGGTCACGCGCCAGGATAATCAGCAGTCGCAGCGCGATATTCTGACCAGCACCAGCGCCAGCCACAACATGGCGATTGCCGACTGGGTGAACAGCAAAATGACCGTCATCACCTCGGCGCAACCAGTCGCGCTCAGCGACGATCCGGTTCCGGTGTTTAAACAGCTTGCTCTGGCGGGTGGATTCACCAACGTCTACGTGGGTTATGCCAGCAAAACGGCTAAATTTTCTGACCCAACCGGGGTACCCGCTGATTACGATCCCACCCTTCGCCCGTGGTATCAGCAGGCCGTCAGCGCTGATGGTCCGGTAGTGACTGCACCTTATGTAGACGCGGGCACCGGGAAACTGGTGGTGACGTTCGCGGTACCGGTTAAAGAGCAAGGCGCCCTGAAAGCAGTGGTGGCGGGCGATGTGGCGATGGACAGCGTGGTGGCTAACGTGCGCGGTATTCACCCGACTCCGGCCAGCAGCGGACTGCTTCTGGACAGCAACGGCACCGTTATTGCCGGCAGCGATCCTGCGCTGACGCTTAAGCCTTTTACGGAGACGATCAAAGGGACCGATTTTGCCACCCTGAAAAGCGGCAACCTGGTTGACGGAACGTTTAACGGACGCGAAAAAACGTTCCTGGCCACCGCCGTACCGGGGACGCACTGGCTGCTGGTTGTGGCGCTCGATAACGGCGATGCCACCGCCGGGATGCGGTCATTGCTAAAAGCATCTGCACTGTCTCTGGCGATCCTCGCCCTGCTGAGCGGAGCCCTCATGCACCTCCTGATTGCCCGCCTGCTTAAGCGGCTGTCCGGTATCCGTGACGCGATGAACAGCATTGCCAACGGTACTAACGATCTGTCGCAGCGTCTGCCGGATAAGGGGGGCGATGAAGTGGCGCAAATTGCGCAGGCGTTTAACGCCTTCAGCGATAAGCTTTCTGTGGTGATGGTCCAGCTGCGTGATGCCAGCGCCTCAGTGAAAAACGCCGCGCATGAGATTGCGGCAGGTAATCAGGATCTTTCCGGGCGTACCGAGCAGGCGGCATCAAGCCTTCGCGAAACCGCCAGCGCCGTGGAAGAGATCACGGCCTCCGTTACGCAGTCAAACGAGTCGGCAGCAGAAGCGAATGAACAGGCGAGCAAGGCCTCTGCCGCCGCATCCCGCGGAGGTGACGTCGTCGCTCAGGCCATCAGCACCATGCAGTCCATCGAACTGGCTTCCGCGAAAATCGGCGATATCACCAGCGTCATTGACGGCATCGCCTTCCAGACCAATATTCTGGCGCTTAACGCCTCGGTGGAAGCGGCGCGTGCCGGGGAGCAAGGCCGTGGGTTCGCGGTCGTTGCGGGGGAAGTACGTAACCTGGCCAGCCGCAGCGCTCAGGCGGCGAAAGAGATCAAATCCCTTATTGACTCCACCACCGAAAGCGTTGCAACCGGCTCCCGGTTTGTGCACCTTGCGGGCGACAGCATGGATGAGATCCGCGCCAGCGTCGGGAGCGTGTCTGGCATTATGCGTGAAATATCCATTGCCACCCGCGAGCAGATGAAAGGGATCCATGAGATTAACCACGCGGTGACTCACCTGGATCGCATGGTACAGCAGAACGCCGAGCTTGTTGTACAGTCTGCTGCGGCGGCCAGCGCGCTGCAAAGCCAGGCGGGCGACCTTGCTGAGACCGCTGGCCATTTCCGCATATAATTTTTCCGGGGCGCGCGTTAAGCAGGGAAAACGCGCGTCCGCTGAAAGGTTTCAGGGATTTTGTCATTTTTGTTTAATCGTTGCGCCATTTTTTGATCGAAATCAGCATCCCACCCCTGCCCCTTTGGTGTTATGCAATGAGTAAATTGTGAACAACATCACGCTCGGGATGGGCAAAAACGACGGGGTATAAAATGGCACGAGTTAAAACGAGTCTGAAACTGTTTGGCGGGGATACGGTAGTGGTACGTTGCTCAGAGCGTTGCCGCATCCATCTGATGAGTACAAAAGGACAGAAGCAATCGCAGGCAGATATCCTTACCGTCCAGGACGATAAGGCCTGGCTGACGGTGCCTTACACCGGCACCTGGGATGTGCTGATCGACAGCCACAGCCAGTCGCTCGAACATTCCGTAAGTTACGTGGCGGCATAACCGTAAACGCCCGGTCAGCCGGGCGTATTATCAGGCAAAACCCGGCCGCAGCGTATTGCTGAGCGGGTTCCCTTCCAGCAGCGCTTTCACCTTCACCACCAGCTCACTCAGACAGTCGTCCTGCATGCCGAGACGCGTCAGCTCCTGATCTAGCGAGAAAAGGTACTGGGCGTTAGTGCCCAGCGGTCCGCTGGCGGCGGCAATGAGCGGGGCAATCACCTGGGTTCGGGTATCGGCTTCATACAGCGGGTGGCGCGGATCCATAATGAACACCAGCGCGTTGACGGTGCGCCCGTCATCCAGTTCCAGCTTGCACCAGCTGGGCATATAGCAGCCCGTGATCATCTCGCGCTTCCACAGCAGCGTCAGCTCATCTTCCAGCGTGGTATCCGGCAGCCGGTATGCCACGCCCGTGGTGCGCCCGCCCTCTTTTAGTGCAAGCATGCGGCCAGGCTGACAGGCGCTGCCGCGTCCGGCGGTCAGGCGCAAACAAAAGGCGCGGTGCCACCCAGGCAGCGTTCCGGTTGCTGATTCAACAAATTCGAGCGCCGGGTTCCACATCAGCGAGCCGTAACCAAAGATCCAGACCGGGCCATCATCCGGGCGGCAGGCCAGCGTTGCCGCAAGCGACGCCGCACGTTGTTCAGCCGACCACAGAAGCGATTCCTCAATAGCACCAAATGCCGTCTTACAATCTGCCTTCATCAAGAAATCACGCGTTAACACATTCCACCTCCGCCACTGCATGCTTCCTTGCGACATCTGTAATTCGCCTTCCCGGCATTCCGTGCTGTTCATTTTAACAGCAGTTGAGCAACGATAAGCAATTCGCGGGCCAGATGCAATACAGCGGCAGGTCAACCGCCTGAAATGTCAAAATGGAGGCAGCGTGTTATTTGGCGGCTATTTCTTTTTGTGCCATTTATCATCGTCCCCTTTCTCATAGTCATTTTTCACGGCGGCCCAGGCCACCTTATGCGCCGTCTCTTCACGGCTGGCATCGTCCCGGCGATCTTCTTTATCTTTGTACTGATCCCAGGCACTGTTAAAGGCTTCTTTGTAGATATCCTGGGCGTGGGCAGGCAATACGTTTTGCACGTTATCCGGTAATTCGCTTTTCGATTTGTATGGCATTGTTAACTTCTCTTTTGGCTAAAAGATAAGTGTGGACGACGATACGCGAGGGTGCCACCCGACAGAAAGAAATGAACAATATAAAAATGCAATTCATTGTTATTAAACTAATATTTAACAGAAATAAGGCATTATAAGCCTCAGGCATAAAAATTATAATAAAGGGTAAAATTAAGTAAAAAATACAGGGTATTTAACAGATTTCTGTTAATTTAATACCTTTAAAATCTATCTATAATTACAAGCACCTGCATTGTTGGAGAAACACATGACAGCAACACACGAGGCGGTAAAAACCCGCCACAAGGAGACCTCTCTCATTTTCCCGGTTCTGGCACTGGCTGTGCTGCTCTTCTGGGGAAGCAGTCAGTCATTGCCAGTGGTTGTGGGGATCAATATTCTGGCTCTGGTGGGTATTTTAACCAGTGCATTTAGCGTGGTACGCCATGCGGATGTGTTAGCCCACCGTCTTGGAGAGCCGTATGGGTCATTAATTTTAAGCCTTTCGGTTGTGATTCTTGAAGTCAGTTTAATTTCCGCATTAATGGCCACCGGCGACGCCGCGCCAACGCTAATGCGCGATACGCTCTACTCCATCATTATGATTGTTACCGGCGGCCTGGTCGGTTTTTCACTTTTATTAGGTGGTCGCAAATTTGCCACCCAGTACATGAACCTCTTTGGCATTAAACAGTACCTGATCGCCCTGTTCCCGCTGGCGATTATTGTGCTGGTATTTCCGATGGCGCTGCCGGGTGCAAATTTCACCACCGGCCAGGCGCTGCTGGTGGCGCTGATTTCCGCGGCGATGTACGGCGTGTTCCTGCTGATCCAGACCAAAACGCACCAGAGCCTGTTTGTTTACGAGCATGAAGACGACGGCGACGACGATGACCCGCATCACGGTAAGCCGTCGGCGCACAGCAGCGCGTGGCATACGGTTTGGCTGATCGTGCATCTGATTGCCGTTATTGCGGTCACCAAGATGAATGCGAACCCGCTGGAGGCGCTGTTAACTGAACTGAACGCGCCGGTCGCCTTTACCGGTTTCCTGGTGGCCCTGTTGATCCTGTCGCCAGAAGGCCTGGGAGCGCTGAAAGCGGTGCTCAATAATCAGGTGCAGCGTGCGATGAATCTGTTCTTCGGCTCCGTTCTGGCGACCATCTCCCTTACCGTTCCGGTGGTGACGTTGATTGCCTTTATGACGGGAAATGAATTGCAGTTTGCGCTGGGTGCGCCAGAGATGATTGTGATGGTGGCATCCTTGCTGCTGTGCCAGATATCCTTCTCCACCGGCCGCACCAATGTGCTGAACGGCGCGGCGCATATGGCGCTGTTTATTGCGTATCTGATGACGATATTTGCGTAATTTTTTTGCCGGGTGCGCTGCGCTTACCCGGCCTACGAAACCCGTAGGCCCGCGCAAGCGTAGCGCCGCCGGGCAAAGAAAAACCCGCCGAAGCGGGTTTTTTTATTAGTTGCTGGTATCCAGCTCGTCGAAGCTCTTCACCAGATCGTCAATCGCTTTGATCTGTTTCAGGAACGGCTCCAGCTTATCCAGCGGCAGCGCGGATGGACCGTCGCATTTCGCGTTAGCCGGATCCGGGTGCGCTTCAATGAACAGACCCGCCAGGCCGGTTGCCATACCGGCGCGCGCCAGTTCGGTCACCTGCGCACGACGCCCGCCAGACGCGGCGCCAAACGGGTCGCGGCATTGCAGGGAGTGGGTCACGTCGAAAATCACCGGGGACTGGTTAGAGACGTTCTTCATCACGCTGAAGCCCAGCATATCCACAACCAGGTTGTCATAACCGAAGTTTGAACCACGGTCGCAGAGGATCACCTGGTCGTTACCGCCTTCGATAAACTTGTCGACGATGTTACCCATCTGGCCAGGGCTCACGAACTGCGGTTTTTTCACGTTAATCACGGCACCGGTTTTCGCCATCGCTTCTACCAGGTCAGTCTGGCGAGCGAGGAACGCCGGAAGCTGAATCACGTCTACCACATCAGCCACGGGCTGTGCCTGAGACGCTTCGTGCACGTCGGTGATCACTTTCACGCCAAACGTCTGTTTCAGCTCCTGGAAAATCTTCATCCCCTCTTCCAGGCCCGGGCCACGGTAGGAGTGAATGGAGGAGCGGTTGGCTTTGTCAAAAGAGGCTTTAAACACGTACGGGATGCCCAGCTTTTGGGTCACGGTCACGTAGTGTTCGCAGATGCGCATAGCGAGATCGCGGGATTCCAGAACGTTCATACCGCCAAACAGCACGAACGGCAGGTCGTTTGCCACGTTGATATCACCAATGCTAACCACTTTTTGTTTCATAGGATCGCCTTATTCAGGTGTGAATCGGAATTAAGATTAATGCAGTGTAATGTGTTTATGCGCGATCGCGTTAATCTGCGCGCGGATCATCTCGCTGATCGGGTCTTCCGGACATTGCTCGACGAAATAATTCAAATCATTCAGCGCCACGTGCTCGCAGTCGAGCTGCGCATAAATCAGGCCGCGGTCGCGGATTTCGTACGGATCTTCCGGATTGAACTGCAACAGCACTTCGCTTGCGCGCAGAGCCAGCTCCATCTGACGCTCTTCCATCAGCGCAGACTTCAGCGTATCCAGGAGCTTGCGGATCACTTCGGCGTTATCGGCTTCATCGAGATCTTCATTGAACAGCTCAGCTATCGGGCTGATGTTGCCTTTCAGCCAGACGTCCAGCGTATGCTCATCCAGCGTGTCGCCGTTAAACGGATTGATTAACCACATCTCACCGTCCAGCCACTCCGCCCGCAAAATCATCTGCGTCGGGAAAATGACCGGCACCAGTGGAATATCCAGCTCGTGCGCAACCCACAGTAAAATGGCGCCCAACGCGACGGCGCTGCCCTGACGATTTTTCAACACCTGGTCCAGCCACAGTGCGTCAGACAGGCGGTACACGCCTCGCGTGTCGCAGAAACCCCATTCGCCGTAGAAAAGCTCAATCAGCTTCTCTAATTGCCAGTCCTGCGGACGGGCCTGATTGATCTCTTCGCGCGCCAGGCTGACCAGATTCTCCAGTTCAGCGTAAACGTACTGTGACGTAAAATCGTCGCGGATCATCTCTGAAATCAGGATCATACCATCGCAGAGCGGCACTTTGTTAAATTCGAAATCGGCTAAGGACCTCATGACTTACCCCAGTAACGGTATTCTTGTGGTGGCGAGTTTAATGATGATGTACAGCACCACCAGACCCAGCAAAAAGGCGATAAACCCTGTCTGCTGGCTGCGCGGACGATGACGCCCAAGCGCGATAAAACCCAAAACGATGTAGATGATAACGCCAAACAGCTTTTCAGTCAGCCATGCGCCTTTATCAGTAAATGGCAGATAGCCGGTTTTCCACATTAACCCGGCTCCGGAAAGGAACAGCACCGTGTCGATACAGTGCGGGGCGATGCGTACCCAGCGGGCGTTAATTAGCGGATTGTTGCTGTAGCGCCACCAGTAGCGGGCAATGAAAAAGCCGATGGTCAGGGCAACGGAAATCAGGTGAACGGAGATCAGCAGCGTAAACAGGCTCATGACCACTGCCCCAGCGTCAGACGTTCATTGCCGCCGTAATCCCGGCAGGTTTCCACGGCAGCGTATCCGGCACGCGTAAACAGCGCTCGCACCGCCTCTCCCTGCGTCCAGCCATGTTCCACCAGCAGCCAGCCACCGGGAAGCAAATGTTGTCGTGACGTTGTCACAATGTGATCGAGATCCGCAAGTCCCTGATTCGCAGCGACCAGCGCGGTCAACGGTTCAAAACGCACGTCGCCCTGCGCGAGATGCGGATCGTCTTCGTCGATGTAGGGCGGATTGCTGACAATCATTTCGAACACACGGCTTTCAAGCGCGGCAAACCAGCTGCTTTGCAGAACGGAAACATTGTTCAGCCCCAGCCGTTCAACGTTGCGCCGCGCGAGGGCGACCGCATCAGGCATCACGTCTACCGCCGTCACGGTGCAGTCCGGTCGCTCGCTGGCAAGCGCCAGCGCAATCGCGCCGGTGCCAGTACCGAGATCTAGGATCAGACACGGCTGCGCCGGTAACCGCGCCAGCGCCTGCTCCACCAGACACTCGGTGTCCGGGCGCGGGATCAGCGTGGCCGCTGAAACGTACAGCGGAAGTGACCAGAACTCGCGTTCGCCAACCAGATGCGCCACCGGCTCGCCGGTTTTACGGCGGGCAAGCAGCGCCTCCAGCTGCGATTGCTGTTCAGCGGTCAGCGCGGTTTCGCCGAAGGCCAGCAGATATGTGCGGGCTTTACCCGTCACATGCTCAAGCAGAATTTCGGCGTCGCGCTTCGGGCTTTCACTTGCAGAAAGCTCACTGGCGGCATGGCGTAACCAGCGCTGAAAATCCATTAATCCTGCTCGGACAGTGCCGCCAGCTGGTCGGCCTGGTATTCCTGCACGATAGGCTCAATCAGCATATCGAGCTTGCCTTCCATCGCCTCATCCAGACGGTACAGCGTCAGGTTGATGCGGTGGTCGGTTACGCGACCCTGCGGGAAGTTATAGGTGCGGTTACGGTCGCTACGATCGCCGCTGCCCAGCAGGTTACGGCGGGTAGAGGCTTCCGCCTGCTGACGTTTCGCCATTTCCGCCGCGTGAATGCGCGCGCCCAGCACGGATAACGCTTTAGCCTTGTTCTTGTGCTGGGAACGTTCATCCTGACACTCAACCACAATCCCGGTGGGCAGGTGAGTAATACGGATAGCGGAGTCGGTGGTGTTAACGTGCTGACCACCTGCCCCTGAAGAGCGGAAGGTGTCGATGCGCAGATCCGCCGGGTTGATATCCGGCAGTTCCGCTTCCGGCAGCTCCGGCATCACCGCCACCGTACAGGCTGACGTATGAATGCGTCCCTGAGATTCTGTCGCAGGCACGCGCTGCACGCGGTGACCGCCGGATTCAAACTTGAGACGACCGTACACGCCGTCGCCGCTGATCTTGGCGATAACCTCTTTGTAGCCGCCATGCTCGCCTTCGTTGGCGCTCATGATCTCCACGCGCCAGCGACGGGATTCGGCATAACGACTGTACATACGGAACAGATCCCCGGCGAACAGCGCCGCTTCGTCGCCGCCGGTACCGGCGCGGACTTCCACAAAGGCGTTACGCTCATCGTCCGGATCTTTCGGCAGCAGAAGCACCTGAAGCTGCTGCTCCATCTCTTCTGAACGCGCTTTCGCGTCCTGCAACTCTTCCTGCGCCATCTCGCGCATCTCAGGATCGTCGAGCATCATCTGCGCGGTTTCGATATCTTCCTGGACCTGTCGCCAGTCGGTAAAGCATTTTGAAACATCACTTAACTGCGCGTATTCACGCGACAGCGCGCGAAAACGTTCCTGGTCGGCAATGGTCCCGGCATCACCGAGCAGCGCCTGGACTTCTTCATGGCGCTCGTGCAGAGCTTCCAGTTTAGCGACGATAGAAGGCTTCATAGGCGTAAATGCACCTTGTCTTAGAAAATGGGTATAGGGCGCTATTCCAGCCCGAGGCTGTTGCGCAGAATAGTCAGGCGTTCATCGTCCCCGTCACGGGCAGCCTGCTGAAGAGATTTGGTTGGGGCATGGATCAGGCGGTTGGTCAGTTTCCAGGCTAAATCCTGCATAATCGCCTGCGCGTCGCCGCCCTGTTCAAGGGCCGCTAACGCTTTGGCCGTCAGGTCATCACGCACCTGCTCCGCCTGACCGCGGTATTCGCGGATGGTCTCGCTGACGCTTTGCGCGCGCAGCCAGGCCATAAATTCGCTGGTTTCCTGTTCAACGATGGTTTCCGCCTGCACAGCCGCCGCCTTACGCTGGGCAAGGTTGTGCGAAATGATGCTTTGCAGATCATCCACGCTGTACAGGTAGGCGTTCGCCAGTTTGCCCACTTCCGGTTCGACATCACGCGGAACGGCGATATCCACCAGCAGCATCGGCTGATTGCGGCGGGATTTCAGCGCACGCTCGACCATCCCTTTCCCGATAATCGGCAGCGGGCTGGCGGTAGAACTGATAATAATGTCCGCCTCTTTCAGACGTTCATCGATGTCGCTCAGCGCAATCACCTCAGCGCCCACTTCATCTGCCAGCACCTGCGCACGTTCGCGGGTGCGGTTGGCGATGATCATCTTCTTCACCTTGTGTTCGCGAAGATGGCGCGCCACCAGCTCGATGGTTTCGCCCGCTCCCACCAGCAGTACGGTGACGGTCGACAGGGATTCAAAAATTTGACGGGCAAGGGTACAGGCCGCGAAAGCAACCGAAACCGCACTGGCGCCAATGTCGGTTTCGGTTCGCACACGCTTCGCCACGGAGAATGACTTCTGGAACATTCGCTCCAGTTCGCTGGCTTTCAGATGCCCTTTCTGGGAATCCGCGAAGGCTTTTTTCACCTGGCCGAGGATCTGCGGCTCGCCCAGCACCAGCGAATCCAGACCGCTGGCCACACGCATCAGATGGCTGACCGCATCGTTATCCTGATGCCAGTACAGGCTGTTGCGCAGCTCTTCTTCGTTGAGGTTGTGGTAGTCACATAGCCAGCGGATCAGCGCCTCGTGCAGGTTGTCCTGCTCTTCTACGCTCAAATACAGCTCGGTACGGTTGCACGTCGACAGCACCACGCCACCCTGCACCATCGGCTGTGCAAGCAGGCTGTCCAGCGCCAGGTCGAGCGTATCCGGCGAAAACGTAACGCGTTCTCGCAGTGAAACCGGGGCCGTTTTGTGGTTGATACCGAGTGCTAATAGGGTCATGTTGAGCGGGAGTAGTACCAGCGTTAATAAGGTTAGCAGGACGCATCATACAGGATGCGCGAGATCAATAAAAGAGACTGCCCCCTTTCGGAGTAATAGCTTACGCCACGCTTTGAGATAATTTGAACGTAGACGGTGGCACCCTTCAACGCTAGCATTAACAGTTATAACTGCAACGTATCTCAAGGATTTGTCATCATTATGACCCGAATGATTCGCCTGCTGCCTCTGGCGGCCCTGGTTCTGACCGCCTGTTCCGTTCATCAGCCGAAAGGCCCGGGCAAAAGCCCTGACTCACCGCAGTGGCGTCAGCACCAGCAGGACGTGCTGAAATTAAGCCAGTACCAGACCCGCGGTGCATTTGCTTATCTCTCTGACGAACAAAAAGTTTACGCTCGCTTCTTCTGGCAGCAAACGGGTCAGGACAACTATCGCCTGCTGCTGCTGAACCCGCTGGGCAGCACCGAGCTGGAGCTTAACGCGAAGCCTGGCGAAGCGCAGATCACCGATAACAAAGGCCAGCACTACACGGCAACCGACGCCGAAGAGATGATTGGCAAGCTGACCGGAATGCCGATTCCGCTCAATAGTCTGCGCCAGTGGATCCTTGGCCTGCCGGGTGATGCGACCGACTATACGCTCGACGATCAATACCGTCTGAGCCAGGTGAACTACACCCAGGGCGGTAAAACCTGGAAAGTGGTGTACAGCGCGTATGACAGCAAGACGCAACCGTCGCTGCCGTCCAATATGGAGCTGACGCAGGGTAGCCAGCGTATCAAGCTGAAAATGGACAACTGGATCGTTAAATGATGACCCACTGGCCCTCTCCCGCAAAACTGAACCTGTTTCTCTACATTACCGGGCAGCGCGCTGACGGCTATCACACCCTGCAAACCCTGTTTCAGTTTGTCGATTACGGCGACACCATCTCCATCGAACCGCGTCAGGATGGGCAGATTTGCCTGCTGACGCCGGTCGACGGCGTGGCGCATGACGATAACCTGATCGTGCGCGCTGCCCGCCTGCTAATGAAAACGGCGTCGACGTCGGGTCGTCTGCCGGCGGGAAGCGGTGCGGATATCCGTATCGACAAACGCCTGCCGATGGGCGGCGGTCTTGGCGGCGGCTCATCAAACGCCGCGACTGTACTGGTGGCGCTTAACCACCTCTGGGGCTGCGGTCTGACGACGGACGAACTGGCAGCGTTAGGGTTGACGCTGGGCGCCGATGTACCGGTGTTTGTGCGCGGCCACGCGGCGTTCGCTGAAGGTGTCGGTGAAATCCTCACGCCGGTCGATCCGCCGGAAAAATGGTATCTGATCGTTCACCCCGGCGTGAGCATTCCTACCCCGGTCATCTTTAAAGATCCTGACCTGAAAAGAAATACCCCGGCACGGTCAATAAAAACGTTATTAAATTGTGAATTCAGCAACGATTGCGAGGATATCGCAAGAAAACGTTTTCGCGAGGTTGATGCGGTGCTTTCCTGGCTGTTAGAATACGCGCCGTCGCGCCTGACCGGTACAGGGGCCTGTGTCTTTGCTGAATTTGACACCGAAACCGCCGCCCGTCAGGTGCTTGAGCAAGCGCCGGTTTGGCTGCATGGTTTTGTAGCACGCGGGATGAACACCTCCCCCCTACAGCAGGCCATTCTGGCGCAGACTGAGTTTCGGTGACAACGTCACCCTGTTCCAGACGTTGCATCGCGCTCTTTAATACACCGCCTGGATAGCGTTTGCTTAGGCCCCGCAGTTTGCGGCGAACGCTATCCACCACTGGACGCATGCCTGAGGTTCTTCTCGTGCCTGATATGAAGCTTTTTGCTGGTAACGCCACCCCGGAACTAGCACAACGTATTGCCAACCGCCTGTACACTTCCCTCGGCGACGCCGCTGTAGGTCGCTTTAGCGACGGCGAAGTCAGCGTACAAATTAACGAAAATGTACGCGGTGGTGATATTTTCATCATCCAGTCCACCTGTGCTCCAACGAATGACAACCTGATGGAATTGGTTGTTATGGTCGACGCGCTGCGTCGTGCTTCTGCTGGCCGTATCACTGCTGTTATTCCTTACTTTGGCTATGCACGTCAGGACCGTCGCGTCCGTTCCGCGCGTGTGCCAATCACCGCTAAAGTTGTCGCTGACTTCCTGTCCAGCGTCGGCGTTGACCGCGTACTGACGGTTGACCTGCACGCAGAGCAGATCCAGGGCTTCTTCGACGTGCCGGTTGATAACGTATTCGGCAGCCCAATCCTGCTGGAAGACATGCTGCAACTGAATCTGGACAACCCGATTGTGGTTTCTCCGGACATCGGCGGCGTGGTACGTGCGCGTGCTATCGCGAAGCTGCTGAACGATACCGACATGGCGATCATCGACAAACGCCGTCCGCGCGCTAACGTTTCTCAGGTGATGCACATCATCGGTGACGTGGCTGGCCGCGACTGCGTGTTGGTGGACGACATGATCGATACCGGCGGTACGCTGTGTAAAGCCGCTGAAGCGCTGAAAGAGCGTGGTGCGAAACGCGTATTCGCTTACGCCACTCACCCGATCTTCTCCGGCAATGCGGTAAATAACCTCCGTAACTCCGTCATTGACGAAGTTGTGGTCTGCGATACCATTCCACTGAGCGACGAGATCAAAGCGCTGCCAAACGTGCGTACGTTGACTCTGTCCGGGATGCTGGCCGAAGCGATTCGTCGTATCAGCAACGAAGAATCGATCTCTGCAATGTTCGAACACTGATCGAACACGGCCAAAAAACCCGCTACGGCGGGTTTTTTTGTTTATAGTATTTATTTGTATGACTTATGCCTCCTTCACCTGCCATTCACATGACAGATGATGCGCACACGGATGATAGATAATTGTGAAAAACGTAACCTCCTCACATGTTCTGCCCTTTCGCGCCCTCATCGACGCCTGCTGGAAAGAGAAATACACATCGTCACGCTTTGTTCGTGACCTGATAGCCGGGATCACCGTCGGGATTATTGCCATCCCGCTGGCGATGGCGCTGGCGATTGGTAGCGGCGTCGCGCCGCAGTACGGGCTGTACACCTCGGCCGTTGCGGGGATTGTGATTGCGCTGACGGGCGGGTCCCGCTTCAGCGTCTCCGGCCCGACTGCCGCCTTTGTGGTGATCCTCTACCCGGTTTCCCAACAGTTTGGTCTGGCAGGCCTGCTGGTTGCCACCCTGATGTCCGGCATCTTTTTAATTCTGTTTGGTCTGGCCCGCTTTGGTCGCCTGATTGAATATATTCCCCTTTCCGTAACGCTGGGGTTCACCTCGGGGATTGGGATTACCATCGGGACCATGCAGATTAAGGATTTCCTCGGCCTGCAAATGGCCCATGTTCCGGAGCACTATTTACAGAAAGTGGGCGCGCTGTTTATGGCGTTGCCGACGGCCAACCTGGGCGATGCAGCCATTGGCATCGTTACCCTCGGCACACTTATCGTCTGGCCTCGCTTAGGCATTCGTCTCCCGGGGCATCTGCCCGCTCTGCTGCTGGGCTGCGCGGTGATGGGCGTTGTCAACCTGCTCGGTGGACAGGTCGCCACCATTGGCTCCCAGTTCCACTATGTTCTGGCGGACGGCTCACAGGGCAGCGGCATTCCGCAGTTGCTGCCGCAGCTGGTTCTGCCGTGGGACATGCCGGGCTCAAGCTTCACCCTAAGCTGGGATTCCCTTCGCGCTCTGCTGCCTGCCGCGTTCTCCATGGCAATGCTGGGCGCGATTGAATCCCTGCTCTGCGCCGTCGTGCTCGACGGCATGACCGGCACTAAGCACAAAGCCAACAGCGAGCTGGTCGGCCAGGGCTTAGGGAACATCGTTGCACCGTTCTTCGGCGGTATTACCGCTACGGCTGCGATTGCCCGTTCCGCCGCGAACGTACGTGCGGGCGCGACATCACCGGTTTCGGCGGTCATTCACTCCCTGCTGGTGATCATGGCGCTGCTGATCCTTGCCCCGCTGCTTTCATGGCTTCCGCTCTCGGCCATGGCTGCGCTGCTGCTGATGGTGGCCTGGAACATGAGTGAGGCGCATAAGGTGGTTAACCTGCTGCGCCGTGCGCCGAAAGACGACATTATCGTGATGCTGATCTGCATGTCGTTGACCGTACTGTTCGATATGGTTATCGCCATCAGCGTCGGCATTGTGCTGGCCTCGCTGCTGTTTATGCGCCGCATCGCGCAGATGACGCGTCTCTCCCCGGTTAACGTTGAGGTGCCTGACGATGTGCTGGTGCTGCGCGTGATTGGTCCGCTGTTCTTCGCCGCAGCGGAAGGTTTGTTCAGCGATTTGGAATCCCGCATCGCGGGCAAACGGATTGTGGTGCTGAAGTGGGATGCCGTCCCGGTGCTGGATGCCGGCGGTCTGGATGCCTTCCAGCGCTTTGTTGCCCGCCTGCCGGAAGGCTGCGAGCTGCGGATAAGTAACCTTGAATTCCAGCCCCTGCGCACCATGGCGCGCGCGGGCGTGCAGCCGATCCCTGGCCGATTGTCCTTCTACCCTAACCGTGAAGCTGCGTTAGCGGATCTGTGAGTCATCTGATGCAGAGACTCGTCTTTGCATCATCACCCCGATCGCCTGCTGGAGCCATTCAAGCACGGCAGGCGTCATCCACGTGCCTTTCATCAGATGCGGCTCCTGCTGCATGGCGAGGCGAAATTTTTGCTGGGTCTGCGGGTTTGTTCCTGCATAGGACTGGAATAAAACCAGCCACTTTTCTGCCAGCTTTTGCGCATCGTCAGAAGCGGGACTGAGATTATCCTGCTGCGCCTGATGCAGCTTCGCCACCAGCGGCGGCCACTCCATCATCCGGTCAAAGTAGTGCGCCCGGGTAAAGGCCATCTCTTCGGCAGTGAGATATTTCTCCCAGATGCTGAGCTTTGATTCGGCAAACGCCCGCGTGATGTAATCAGTTATCTCCGGCGTAATGCCGGTTTGCTCCTGCATCTGCGGCTCCACGCTGTGCATCTCGTTCAGACGGGTCAAAAATTCCGGTTTGCCTGCGGTATCCTGCTCCAGGCGTTCCATCCACCGTGAAGCCAAATCGGTCGCCCGCGCGTCCGTGACGCTGACGTTCTGTTCCAGCAAGTGTTTAACCTCCGTCACCAGACCCGACCAGATATCCGCCAGCGCCTCTTTCTCTACCGCAAACGGTAGTTGCTGCAACTCTTCTTTGCTAAACCAGCGATCGTACATATTCATTAACTCCAGAGTCTGTAGCCAGGATTCCAGATCCGGCGTCGCATCGTCGGTCAGCCCGGTACGCAATTCCACCAGCCGGTTGCGCAGCGTATGGATGCTACGCAGTTGCTTGTCCAGCAGAGTGATTTGCCCGTCGAGTAATTCGGCTAATGACAGCGAACGCTGTTCCAGAAAATCCCTGATTTCGGCAAGCTCCAGTCCGGCTTTTGCCAGCGCCTGGATCATATGCAGACGCTGCACATCCGCCAGGTTATAAAGCCGGTAGCCTGCCGCGCTTCTGGCAGAAGGTAACAACAGCCCTGTTTGCTCGTAGTGATGCAAAGTCCGCACGGTGATCCCGGCACGTTTCGCCAGTTCACCCACCTGTATCAACATAACGGCTCCTTTTGTTCTGCCAGTGTCGTTACTCTGAAGCCTTACGTTACGTGAGGGTCAATGCGTCATGCAAAAAAAACGACTTCAGATGAAGTCGTTTCGGTGTTCTTTATGGGGCACTAGCTATGCTTGCGCTGGTCGCGGCGGCATCGTTTATCGTAATGGCGCACCCACCAGTATTTATCGCAGACTTCCTCATGTCCGCTCACGCGCGCCCCGGCGAGCCACAATACCGCACCAAGGAAGATACTCAGCACCGCGCCATGCGCAAAGTATTGTGGGAGGTCAAGCTGCGGTAATTGGTTTAAGATTGAATAACCGACACCGGCGACCATCACGAACAGTCCCAACCCCATTAGCACGTTACCGAGCATTGAAGCGTTTTTGCGTTTCATATGTCACCTCCGGAACTTTGGGTTGTCAGGGGAAAAGCCCCTTCTCCTTGTGTGTAAAGTATAGACAACGCCTCTTATATGAGTTGCGTGAATGATCACATTTACTGATAACTCCCGGACAAAAATTTACAAATAAGACATTGAACAGCTTGAAATTCTAATTGTTCAAAGAGGAAATTATTCGCATTTCGGTGTACAGCAGGCAGAACTTTGTCAAGCGGCGCGCCAGACAGTAAACTACGCGCCAGATCTGGAACCCATTAGGAAGTAAATCGTGACGATTAAACTGATTGTCGGCCTCGCCAATCCGGGCGCAGAGTATGCCGCTACCCGCCATAACGCCGGCGCCTGGTATGTTGATCTGCTGGCGGAGCGTTTGCGCGCTCCCCTGCGTGAAGAACCCAAGTTTTACGGGTATACCTCACGCATCAATCTTGCGGGTGCTGACGTGCGGTTGCTGGTGCCAACCACCTTTATGAACCTGAGCGGCAAAGCCGTGGCGGCCATGGCAACGTTTTATCGCATCAATCCGGATGAGATCCTGGTGGCCCACGACGAACTGGACCTGCCGCCAGGCGTGGCGAAGTTCAAACTGGGCGGCGGTCATGGCGGCCATAATGGTCTGAAAGACATCATCAGCAAACTGGGTAATAACCCTAATTTCCACCGTTTGCGCGTGGGAATCGGCCATCCGGGCGATAAAAACAAAGTTGTTGGTTTCGTACTGGGTAAACCCCCGGTTTCTGAGCAGAAGTTGATTGACGAAGCGGTGGACGAAGCGGCCCGCTGCACCGAGATTTGGCTTCAGGATGGCCTGACGAAAGCCACCAATCGACTGCACGCTTTCAAAGCGCAATAATCGGCGCCCTGGGGCTTTTTTACCGCGCGTCGCGCGGGTTACGTGTATAATAGGCGTAGTTATTTACTTTTCTTCAATCGGTTATCGTTAACGGATTGATTATCAAGATATTAAGGTGATTTAGAAATGGGATTCAAATGCGGTATCGTCGGTCTGCCAAACGTGGGCAAATCCACCCTGTTCAACGCGCTCACCAAAGCAGGTATTGAAGCGGCGAACTTCCCGTTCTGTACCATCGAGCCGAACACCGGTGTTGTTCCTATGCCCGATCCGCGTCTGGACCAGCTCGCGGAAATCGTGAAGCCGCAGCGCATTCTGCCAACCACCATGGAGTTCGTGGACATCGCGGGCCTAGTAAAAGGCGCATCCAAAGGTGAAGGCCTGGGCAACCAGTTCCTGACCAACATCCGTGAAACCGAAGCGATCGGCCACGTTGTGCGCTGCTTCGAGAACGACAACATTATCCACGTTAACAACAAAGTGGATCCAGCTGACGACATCGACGTCATCAACACCGAGCTGGCCCTCTCTGACCTCGACACCTGCGAGCGCGCCATTCACCGCGTGCAGAAGAAAGCCAAAGGCGGCGACAAAGACGCGAAAGCGGAACTGGCTGCGCTGGAAAAATGTCTGCCACAGCTGGAAAACGCGGGCATGCTGCGCGCGCTGAAAAACCTGACTGACGAAGACAAAGCGGCGATCAAATACCTGAGCTTCCTGACCCTGAAGCCTACCATGTACATCGCCAACGTTAACGAAGACGGTTTCGAGAACAACCCGTATCTGGACAAAGTGCGTGAAATCGCTGCGGCTGAAGGCTCTGTAGTGGTAGCGGTTTGCGCTGCCGTTGAATCTGATATTGCAGAGCTGGACGACGCCGACCGCGAAGAGTTCATGGCCGAGCTGGGTCTGGAAGAGCCGGGCCTGAACCGCGTGATCCGCGCGGGCTATGAGCTGCTGAACCTGCAAACCTACTTCACCGCTGGTGTAAAAGAAGTGCGTGCGTGGACCATCCCTGTCGGTGCGACCGCGCCTCAGGCGGCCGGTAAGATCCACACCGACTTCGAGAAAGGCTTCATTCGTGCGCAGACTATCGCGTTTGAAGACTTCATAACCTACAAGGGTGAGCAAGGCGCGAAAGAAGCAGGCAAGATGCGTGCGGAAGGGAAAGATTACATCGTTAAAGATGGCGACGTGATGAACTTTTTGTTTAACGTTTGATTTGTTTTGAATGAAAAAAATCCACGCTTTGGCGTGGATTTTTTTTCGCGTGTCCTATCAATAGATAACTAGTTTGCCCGCTGGCCAAGTACCTGACCATCCACAGGGCATATGCCCAGCTTCATAAACATTAATTAAGCCTTCAAAAGCGAATGGCTCATGTAGTAAAGAACTATACGCATCTTCAAGCAAGTAATTCACAAGGTCCCATTTTAAGTTCTCAGTCATTGATCCTTTCTCAGACTCTGGGAAGATTATTTTTGGGATAATATCATTCTCCACAACTTTCTTAGCTTCTTTGACCAAAGAGTTCCAATATTGATATTTGTTAGTGTGTTTTTTTGCGAGATAGCCCGTTATTTCATAACCAGCCTCCAAGGTGGCACTTTCCCATTCATCGCTATTCAAGCCTTTTATAAATAAGCTAAGGGACTGAGCCTGGATAACACCAGGGAGTGTCGTTGCTACACCAAGATTAACAAACCAATTAATATTATTTAACCTATGTATTGCTAACTGGGATATCTTCATTTTTTAACCTGATTTATTCTACATGGGATTCTAGCTGCTTTCATACCACCAAGCCTGTCATGCTGTTTTATAATAAAACCCTATGGTTTGTGTCACAGAGCTTTATTAAAAATATGAATATCAAAACAACAGCAATCGAAGTAAATAAATCGATTAAATTTTTAAATATTCTTTAAGAAAGATCTTCTTCTGCTACTAATCCATTAACAAAATTGGCAAATGAATTTGTCAGATATCTTTGAAGTTTTATGTGATTCTCTTGCATAGTCAAATCCTCATCAAAAGAATCTGTAGCAAAATATACTATTGAGTAATTGTCTAAATCTAGACAGAAGAAATTCCCTCCCCAATCATTTGCGAAAGGAAGCAGGTTTTTAGGAATCACTTCCCTATCCAACATGCTGATATAACAACCGTCGATTAAAGATCTAGGGTCATTATTTGTCTGACTATTATAAACAAACGGTTTAAACCCTGCCACCTCTACTGGCTCAAAATCTTCATCACCGTCCCACCAACTTTTCTCAGGAGTGCCACCATTAAATTGCAGATAATGTGAAACGAAATCATCCGGAAGAGTAATAGATAATTTCTCTTCCGTTTTAGTAATATCTGCACGTCCAATCTTTTTTTCACAGTTACTGAAATGGTTCATAGGTTATACCTCACTGATGACAGTTTGCACGCAATTTTTTCGGGACACGCCCCTTCAACCAGCCTTTAGAATGAGAAACAGCAATGGCTTCTTGGGAACCATATTTTACACCAAAATATTTCTCGAATTGTGAGACTGAGCCTTTATGTGGGAAAGTAGCTTCATGCGCAGAAGTTTTTACTAATTGCATTGTTGTCCTTCCTGTGGCTGGGTCAAAATCATCGACATGATGCCATGTATATCCAGTTGCATCGCTTTTAGAAATACCGGCTGCCTTGAAAGCCTCGGTGAAATCTCTATCTCGAGTTCCTTGCATTGTAATAGATACAATATTCTGTTTTGTTCCATTGATTGGGAAAAGATCTGGGCTTCCTGTAAAGTCGACTCCCTTTAATGCCAACCCCCACGGATCCACCCAACCCAGCGCATTCGGCGCATACTGGTAAAGGTTTATCCCCCCCGCCAGCCCTATCGGGTCCTGCTGCGTAAACCGCCCGCAGTCCGGGTCGTAATACCGGAACAGATTGTAGTGCAGCCCTGTCTCACGGTCCTGGTATTGCCCCTGCATCCGCAGGTTCTGAGAATATCCTGATACCTGCGTCTCGCTTTCCCGCAGCAGCTTGCCCCAGGCGCTGCTCACCCCTTCCCAGCGCACCTGCCCTTCGCTATCCGTCATCCGCTCCGGCGTGCCGTTGGGCTGGCAGTGGAACCAGAAAATCTCCGGAGCATCAACGCCGTCAATGCGCGCCAGCGGGTCGTAGCTGTTCTGATCGCTGTAGACGTAGGTCAGCGGCACGTCCCCGTGCACCTCCTGCAACAGCCGGAACCCTTCCCAGACAAACCGCGTGGTGACCGGCTTGCCGGTTGGCTGGCCGCCCAGCATCTGGCGGCGCGTTTTGCTGATGCGTCGCCCGAGCGGATCGTAGCGGAAGCTGACCTGCGTCTGCGGCCTGTTGCGGTCCCGCGGCTGGCTGATCACCTCCGTCAGGCGGTGCTCACCGTCGTAGCGGTAGTGCCAGCGGGTCTGTCCGTTATCTTTCTCCACGGTGCGTCCGTGGACGTCATAGCGCCAGCGAATGCCGTTCAGCTGCGTCAGCCGGTTGTGCGTAACCTTCTCAGCAGATCCTTCGAGCGGGTTACCGGTAGTATCCCAGCGGTGCAACCAAGAGCACTGAAAATTACCGGTAACTATATCCCGGCGATGCAGGCGGCCAAGACGGTCATATTCGCTGCGGGTTCGTTAGTGTTAGTAGTTTGCGCCACGGTTGAATCCGATAATACTGAACTGGACGATGCCGACCGTGAAGAGTTTATGGAAGAGCTGGGTCAGGAAGAGCCAGGCGCGAAAGAAGGAGGCAAGATGCGTGCATAAGGAAAAGACTACATTGTTGAAGATGGCGATGTGATGAACTTCTTGTTTACGTTTAATTTTTATGAACGGGAAAAATCCACGCTTTCACGTACATTTTTTATTAGGGAGTCAAAAAAATATCTTAGAGATCTGACTTCTTGCTCACCTCCAAAGAAATGATTTGTGTAGTCGCAAGCTTTAACGTCTGAAAAGGCACCTCGATTAATCACTCAACAAGTAAGGCCAGACTCTAATACTTAGCGAGGCTGACACCACCGTTTCTTAGGAGAGGTCTGCCGGTCGACAATAATATATCTTCTAAATCCTTTTTTTTGCGAGCGGGAATCGTTAAAAGTTTTGAATCGCATTTTATCATAATAAGCAGGGCCTGATCGAGACAACGCGTTACGCTTCATACCATTTAAATAAAACCAATCATGCCAGCCATTTTGGTTTTCCACATAGCTAAAGACAACAACCCCTTCTTCGTTCAGATGATTTTTAAGTAATAGAAAAATGTGCCTCGTGGCAGTGCAGGCAAAGAAGCTTTTGCCCTAAGCATCAAATAGGGTTACAACGGTTAATAATGGCTTTTTATCGGTTAACACAAAAACTAACTCGCGTGTTGTAAGACAATTGCATAATCTAAAATGGTATGCTGAAAATTTTTTTTACCCTTCAGCAATGATAACGTTTCTATGATTTGTTCCATTCTTTATCCAGAACATTTCATCTTGAGGTAACGTTCCATTACCGCAGAAATCAACAAGCTCACCTTGCCAACCATCAGGAACATATTTTTGATAATGCATACTTTCAACATACTCAGAATATAGTCTTTTATTATCAAAATCTATAAGCAAATCCGGCATAAGATCATATATATCCCACCAAGTTGTTTTTTGCGAAAGCCTACTAAAAAACTCATCAGCTATGTCATCCTTATCGAATGAATAGCCATCTTTAATTAACCCATCAATAAATATCTGCGCGTTTTCTTCATTTACTACGGGTATGTCATATCTTTCCTTATGGACATCCTGTAGATTTATTTCCACCCCACTTTTCACAAAACCCTCTATCCATTTAATTCTATCTAAAATCCACATTTCTTTGAACGCCACGAACCAATAATATATTCCTTCTTTCTTTACTATCACAAGGAGATCATCATCTTTATTAATATTCATATAGTAACCTATTTTACATTACCGGAGCCTGGAATCGCTACTTCTTCAAGCCATTCTGCCCATACTGATGGTAATACATACGATCTACCTGGCGTTGTTGGATCAACGTGCTTAGGAGCCAATCCCCCTTGATTTAACGGATTAAGCATGCGTCAGGGGGTTGTGCGTGTCCTTTCCAGCAAGTCGTTCGAGGTGGATTACCAGCAGACGATCGCAGTTGTCATAATTTCATTATTGCGTACAGCTGGTAAAAGACTTTTAAAGGCTCAGAGTCTAATATCTAAAGACTTTACACTTAAAAGAATGAGCATGACGTAAAGAAAAAGGGAAGTTGCGTGCAGAAAGCAAAAAATCAAATCGTTAAAAATGGCGATGGGATGAACTTCTTGTTTAAAGTTTGATTTGTTTTTTATGAAAAAAACGAACTTGCGCACTCTTAGGAAAATAGAACTCAAGGTATTTTTCAGCTCTGTCTTGAAACGTTCGTTCTTTGACGTAGTTATAAGAATCATTAAAATATTTGTACGCTTCATCAAATTGATTCAACTCATAAAAAACCATGCCGAGGTCGATTAACGGCGCTGTCTCTATATCCGATCCACGTGTACTAAGTATCCTCTCCCCCCATTTTTTCGCCTCATCGTTCTCCTTGAGAGCAAAGCAAGCACTGTACATGTACGCAGAGTTGCAGTTGGCAATTTTCCATTCGATCTGCGGCTCAGGAAGAGCCTGCCGGACATTTTGTTATTGCTCTAAAGCCTCGGCTTATTTTTTTATCATGAAATTCGTTTCCTTTTTCTACAAGAGATGTAAGTATTATTCATGTGTTTATTCATTAGCAATAGCAAATAAACCTCCTCACCTATAAAAAGGGGAATAAGAAATAAATGCTTTTAGAAGCAAGGAGGTATCTAAGACAGTAAATCTTTATTATTAAAAAACTTAAAAACTAACCAAAAAAGAATTTCTTAAACCCTTCAACCTCAACATCTTTTAGTTTAGTTTTAAGCATCACATCGATATCTTCCAGAAAATCTTCTCTTAAATTAAATTCATCATCTGTAGCATCACCATCATAATTATTTTGTTCCATCTCAATAGCAGAACAAAAAGCATTCAAAAAGTCAGCTAAGGAACCAGAAATTATAAAGTTTCGTTTTTGAATGCTACCATAAACAGGAGATGTTAGATTTTGGGTGTCACAAAAAAGAACGTCACCATTTCTTTCAGCAAAGATTATATATTCATCGCGCCAAGCCGTATCATTTTGAACTCGCCAACCGGATAATATTTCGTTGAGATCTTGAGGTTCAATAATCTGTAAATAAAAAGTACCATCAAATGTTGGACTGTCATTTAAAATCAAATGACGATAAAAAAAATCAACCTCCCCATTTAAATTCACGGGAAAAGAAGTCTCATTTTCATCGTCTGTATAGTCTATCTCTCCCATATTCAATTCATTCATTTTAAATTTGTTCACAAGATCTTGGACTGCATTTTTTATGTTCATCTTTCCACCTATAATTGCTTACATCGTTGTCTAGATTTTAATGTTCTTTCTCTATCGATTAAGCGCCCACGCGTCGAGTTCTTAGTATTCCCTCTATGTCCTTGATCACCATGGACATGCTCATTGAACTTGTCGGGATGGTTATGATTTTTCAAGAATACAATGTTCCTCGGATCACCTTGCCATTTGGAACCAAGTGTACCATTGCCTTCTACCGAATTGATATGATGCCCGGTATAGCCTGCCCGGGACATCACAGAGGTTAGGCTCTTGTTGGGAGTCTTCAAAATTAAATCCCTCTCTTGCGCTGTCCAATTTCTTGTGCCAGCCCCACCATCCTGCAATAAGGCTTTTTCTTGCACCCATGCCCTAGAAATAGCAGAGCTTCTAGCTCCACCTTGAGCAGAAAGAGAATCATGTGGCCGGTAACGAATGAGATCGTCAGGAGTCAACCCCCACGGATCTACCCACCCCAGCGCATTCGGCGCATACTGGTAAAGGTTAATCCCTCCCGCCAGCCCTATCGGGTCCTGCTGCGTAAATCGTCCGCAGTCCGGGTCATAATACCGGAACAGATTGTAGTGCAGCCCTGTCTCACGGTCCAGGTATTGCCCCTGCATACGCAGGTTCTGGGAATATCCTGATACCTGCGTCTCGCTTTCCCGCAGCAGCTTGCCCCAGGCGCTGCTCACCCCTTCCCAGCGTACCTGCCCTTCGATATCCGTCATCCGCTCCGGCGTGCCGTTGGGCTGGCAGTGGAACCAGAAGATCTCCGGGGCATCAACGCCGTCAATACGCGCCAGCGGATCGTAGCTGTCCTGATCGCTGTAGACGTAGGTGAGCGGCACATCCCCGTGCACCTCCTGCAACAGCCGGAACCCTTCCCAGACAAACCGGGTGGTGACTGGCTTACCGGTTGGCTGCCCAAACAGCATCTGGCGTCGCGTTTTGCTGATGCGTCGCCCGAGCGGATCGTAGCGGAAGCTGACCTGCGTCTGCGGCCTGTTGCGGTCCCGCGGCTGGCTGATGACCTCCGTCAGGCGGTGCTCGCCGTCGTAGCGGTAGTGCCAGCGGGTCTGGCCGTTATCCTTCTCCACGGTGCGGCCGTGGATGTCATAGCGCCAGCGAATGCCGTTGAGGTGCGTCAGACGGTTGTGCGTGACCTTCTCAGCAGAGCCTTCGAGCGGGTTACCGGCAGCATCCCAGCGCCACTGCTCCTGGCCGGGCAGCGTGCCGTCCTGAACCAGCAGACGTCCGGCGCTGTCGTACTGCCAGCGGTACCAGCTGAACGGGTTATCGTCCCGCTCTTCCCGCACCAGGTTATTGCGATAGTCGTAATCCCAGCGGCGGGACCAGCGGCGCGGCGACGGGCGCTGGGCATTGCCGGTAAAGACGTCCCGGCGATGCAGTCGGCCAAGGCGGTCGTATTCGCTGCGGGTGGTCAGCAGCCCCTGCGTACGGCTGGTTTCACGGTGGAGTTCGTCGCGGGTAAAGTCGGAGACCGACAGCTTATCAAGGGCAATGCTGAGCAGATGCCCGCTACCGTAGTAGAACTGTTTCAGCTCCCGGCCATCGGGCAGCGTGACGGAGGTGCGGTTACCCAGCGCGTCATACTCCCACGCCAGCTCCCCGTGTTCGCCCGTTTCGCGCGTGACGCGCCCGAGCGCGTCATACTCAAACACAAGCTCCTGCTCGGCCTCGGCGCTCCAGGCATCGGCTGAAAGCGCGGGATGCAGCCCAATCCGGCTCAGAAGGCCGGACGGGGTGTAGTGGTAGCGGGTCTGCCCCTCCGGCGTGGTGCGGGCGACCAGCTGGCCGCTCGCGCTCCAGGCGAAGGAATGGGTAATGGCCTCCGGATGTCCGGCGGCAAAGGTGCGCGCTATCGTACGCCCGCAGGCATCGTAGCGATACTGCGAGGCCACGCCATCCAGCCCCACCTCTTCCAGCAGCAGCGAGTCTGCGCCCCAGCGGAACTGATACGCTTCGCCGTTTTCGTTTTCCAGGGCAATCAGACGCCCGCGGCTGTCCCAGCGGCGGCGCACCTCTTCACCCTGCGTATTACGGGTGGCGGTTAAGCGCCCTGCCTCGTCGTATCTGAACTCGCTCTCTTTCCCGTCGGCGCCCGCATGCTTCACCGGCAGGCCACGTTCGTTCCATTTGAGCGACTCGGTCCAGCCTTCTGGTCGGTCGAGCTGCACCGGACGCCCCGCGGCGTCGTAGCGGTAACGCGTCTCTTCGCCGTCGGCGCTTATCTCAGCCACCAGCCAGCCCAGCGGATGATAACGGTATTGTGTCACACGGCCCGAACAGTCCGTCGCACGCACCATCTGCCCGGCCTCGTTGTACTCCTGGTAACGGCTGTTCCCGGCGGCATCGACTTCTTCCACAACCTGACCAAACTCGTCCCGACGCAGCAGCGAGGTCTGCCCCATCGGATCCACCACGCGTTTCAGCCCGTGATGTTCGTCATACCGGAACCGGGTGGCGCTACCGTCGGCTTCGATGATGGACGCCGGAAGCGCACGGTGCTCCAGCCAGGTGGTGGTGCGGGTATTGCCGTCGGCGTCGATCTCCTGCACCCGGTTGCCCATCTCGTCATAGACGAAGGTAACGGCATTACCCAGCGGATCGATGCGACGCGTGAGGAGTTCGTTGTCATCCCACTCGTAGCGCCAGTTCTCACCGCGCTCGTCAACGTAGCGAACAATCAGGTTTTGCGCGTTCCAGTAATGCTTTCGCGTCTGACCGTCGTAGTGATCGACGGTCGTCAGCCCGGCGGCTAAATCGTAGCTAAAGCGACAGCCGTCGCCGGTGCTGGTGCGGTTTTCCACCACGCGCCAGTGGTCGAATTTTTGCCAGCGGTATTCGCTCTCCAGCCCGCCCGGCAGACGGTGCCAGACCATCAGGCCATCATCGTTATAACGGTATTCACGGGTAACCACGCCGGAGGCATCCGTTGCGCTGGCCAGCTGGCCGCGCGCATCGTAGCCCCACTGCATCAGCGGCCATGTCTGGTTGCCGTCAAAATGGCTCGCCGAGGTAACGCGCTGCGGGAAACGTTCATCGTCATAGCGCAGGGTGACATCGATCGCCCGCGGCTCATCGTGCAGTCCGACCAGCCGCCCGTGCTCATCCCATTCAGTCAGCAGCGCGTTGCCGTATTCGTCGCTGAGGGAGACCAGGCGCAGGATGGAGGGGTTAGCGCGGGTCGGTTTATACAGACGCCACACCGCGCCGTCATCGTCGGCTATCGCCACGTCGCCGCTCTCATTGCGGCGGATGATAATGCCTTCGCTGATGCTGTAAAACGCGCGGTCGACCGGCGGCAGCTCGAAGCTCAGCTCGCGCCCGGTTTCATCGAACCAGGTGGCGTTGTTTTCTTCCAGCGTCAGATAGCTGTCAAAGGTGGTAGCCCAGCCCAGACCAAACAGCCCTTCGCGGGTGGTCAGGCTGTTGTAGCTGCGCTGCCAGCGCAGTGGAAAGCGCCCCGGCAGCGAGAAATCGAGTTCGTCGTCGTCATTCAGCACCTTCACGCCGGTAGCGGCATGAACCGGGTGCGAGGAGCCGAACACGGCGTTGACGGCCATATCCGCCAGCATCCCGCCACCGGCAGCAGCCAGCGCGCAGGGCATGTTTTTCAGGATCTTGCCCGGACGCCCGCGCAGCAGGGAGAGCGCAATCATCCCCAACGCCAGACCCGGCGTTTTACCGCTTTTGATATTGCGGACCGTGAGCGTGTCGCCGCCGATGATCACGTTCGGGGAGACGTCGTCGGAAACGGTGCCCTCGCAGGTGGTGCGATCTTTTGCGCGCACCGCAGGCTGTCCGTTGATGAAGACGCTTTTCGAGCCTTCCGCCAGATACTGCGGCCCGGAGTGCTTATCACACGCCACCTTGTCTTCTTCCAGTGGCGAGGTCCCTGCGGCGGCAGAGGCGACGCTGGGCTGCCACATCTCGCTGCCGAACTGTCCGGCAGCGGAGAGCAGCATGCCCGCGTAGTCGGCAAAGCTGCCCGGCGACTGCGGCTCAGGGGACGGGGTATCGGCAGGCGTTAACGTCCCGGCGGCGCGCGCAGCGGGAAGTTTATTTGTCAGAACATTGCTCGAACCGGTGGTGATTTTGCCCGCGGGCGACGGCGGGAAAAGCGCGTTACCCAGCCCTTCAGCGGCGTTGCTGATATCGTCGGTGATCCCGGCGACGTTCGCCAGAACCCCACCAATAATGCCGCTCAACAGACAGCTGGAGCCAATTGCCGCCACGCCTGCTGCTGCTGCCCCGGCTCCCAGCAGTGGGGCCGCAACGGTCGCTGCCGCGCCCACCGCCGCGCCAATCACCGCATAGGCAGCGCCTTCCGCCACAATGCTGGTAATATCAGCAAAAATGCTGGAGTGAATAATCTCGTCGCCCTTACGGGCCGCGTTGTTATCGCTCATGCCTTACACATTCCGGTTGTCGTTTAGCGTCAGACTCTGCTTCAGTGCGCTCCAGCGCGCCTCGTCCTCTTCCGTAAAGGCTTTTAAGGCCGAGAGGGTAAAAATCATCAGTACCGGTTTGCCTGGCGTCTGCACGGCCAGCTGTTTTTGCCACAGGCGCTGGCCGTTACGGTCAAAGGTGGTCTCAACTTCAACCCCATCAATGTTGCCGGCAGACCCGGCTTTTACGTGCTGAAATTCGCTCTGGGCGATCTCACCCATCTGAGGACGCAGCACGTCCCACTGGCGGTGAAACTCTTGTTCGTAGTCGCTGCCATCCGGGATAACGCCGCGGCTGACCACCACGGACAGCCCGCTTTCGTCATCGCGAATGATGTTCATGCTGTTGTCCTGCCAGGCGGCAGGAAAAAGGGTAAAGGAACCTTCCTGGAGGGTGTATTTCATCGGTGAACTCGCGTCTAAAATTGCTAAAGGGTTTTACGTGCCGCCACGGACAACCCGGCGGCAGACAGAAAGCGGTTACTCTTCCGGGGGCGTAAATTTCTCCTGCACCGCCGCATCAATATCCCCTTTATGCCCTGACCCCGGCGCCGTTGTGCCCGGTTGGGTGCCCGACGTATTCAGGTGCAGCTTGCCGCCCGTGGTGATATAGCCGTCCCCTTCAACGAAGAAGTTGAACTCTTTGCCGATCAGGTTAATTTTGCCGTTAGCGTTAAGCTCAATAGCACTCTCGCCCGAGACCAGCCGCAGCTTCGTCCCGGAAGCAATAACATACTGCTCTACCGCCGCATCCAGCTTGCCTTTACCCGTCAGGATCTCGGTTCCGCCTTTCACGGCCTGGATCTGATTAGCCTCCACGCGATGCAGCTCATTTTTCTTCACGTAATGGCTGCGCGCGCCGCCGACGCTGTGCGTTTCATCATTTTTAACGCTGGTGTCCATGTTACGCTCGGCCTGGATCCACACCTGCTCTGCACCCGCCTTGTCCTCAAAGCGCAGGGCGTTGGCATTGTCGACTGAACCGTCTTTCGTGCGGCTCATAAAGCCCATCTGCGTCGCGGCAGCCGGCAGCGCCCACGGCGGCATGCTTGCTTCGTTATACACGCGACCAGTGATAATCGGACGGTCCGGGTCGCCGTTGATAAAGTCCACCACCACCTCATCGCCGACGCGCGGGATTTGCACCCCGCCGTAGCCCTGGCCCGCCCAGGCGCTCGACACGCGCACCCAGCAGGAGCTGGTGTCATCGCCCTTCGCCAGACGGTCCCAGTGGAACTTCACCTTCACGCGGCCATATTTGTCCGTCCAGATACTCTCCCCCTGCGGTCCCACGACTTTCGCCGTCTGCGGGCCGTAGGTGCGCGGCCACGCCGTGCTCTGCGCCGGACGGTAGGACACCGACGCCGGGATAACGGTGAAATCGGTGCGGTGAATGGTTTCCCCCTCACCGCTCGCGTAGCGGTTCTCCTCGAAGTGGTAACCCGCCGCCGTCACCAGATACTCGCCGTTGTCACTGAAGAACGGCGCGTTGGTCAGGGTAAAGATGTGGCCCGGCGCAATGCCCGCCGCCGTGGCCGTCGCCTGAATCTGCTGATGCTCCACCTGCCAGCGCTCCTGACGGATTCGGGCGTAGAACTCCGCATGCCCTGTCTCCACAAAGCGGCCCGGCCAGTCGTACACGTCGATGCTGCCCGGTTTCGGGGACGCCGGGTTCTGCTGCGCCTGGAACAGCCACGCGTTCGGCTTGCGGAAGTCATAGTCGTCGAGGCTGTAAATTCCCGGCGTGACGCTGTCCTCCAGCGCCCACTGGCTGATGCCCTCTTCATCCGTACTGCCGCCGGACGGCGTCTGATGGTAAGGAATGACCTCATAGCCGCTGAACGGCTGGTGCTGGGTCGCGGCGTCGGTCAGTACCAGGGTATGCTTGTCCGCCTCGTGGCTGAAGTAGTACGCAATCCCCTCCAGCTCCATCAGGCGGCTGATAAAGTCCAGGCTCGATTCCTGATACTGCACGCAGTAGTCCCACACCCGGTAGCTGCCGGTAAGTTTGTCTTCGAGGTTAACCTGATGCTCACCCAGCAGGGTTTTGACAATCTGCGGTACCGTCTGGCCCTGGAAGATACGCAGGTTACGGTCGCGCTTCATCGGCCACAGGTCCGGCTCCACCGTCAGCTGGTACACCGCGTAGCGGGTGCCCGTCAGCTCCACGGCGCTCACCGCCACGCGCGTCACCTTGCCGTTGATATAGCGGGGGGTGAGCAGGTTCTGCGTGGGGATGGTCACCGTGACCGGCTGGCCCAGCAGCTTGCTGCGGTCAATGCGCGCGTCCGTACCGAGCAGGGTCAGCGTGAGCGCGAACGACTCGGACATCGCCTCGCGGCCGGAGAGTTTCCAGAAAAGCAGCCCCTCAACCGGGAGCTGGACGGTAATTCGGTTGAGCATAATCTTTATTCCGTAATGGTTTATGCTGGGAACGTTAATGAACGTAAAGCTAATTTCGACGAGGTGGTTTTGGATTGATGCAATGCTGGGTTGATTTGTCTGGAGGTACGAACTTTCGTTTTTATAAATCCAAAGAGTGCAGGCTTATGGAAACTCCGGAAAAAACCTTATCTCTGGCTTTCATGAAAGTTGAGCAATCACTTAACCGGCGCAGGTGGCCACACGCCCCCTTTCTGAATAAGTTTCTCTTTTATTTCGTTTAACTTCTCGTATTGCTCACTGCCTCGATCAAGTCCACTCAGCGCGTCCGCAAGCGCATTGCTCATTGACCAGCCATTTTTAGCCTTAACTGACGGGTCCGCTCCACGATCGAGCAGTAACAAGACATGATCGTAAGCCTGGTTATCCAGCGCATCAAACACCAGCGTTTTACCCAGTGAATTGGTTGCATTGACGTCAGCTCCGCTATCGAGCATGGCTTCCAGCGTCTCTGTATTTTTCGCTTTTAGCGACTGGAAGATGATGGGTTCGTGGAAGACCTTATCTTTCACATTGGGCGAAAGGCCACCGTCCAGCATAGCGTTGATCCAGTCTGCGCTGTCCCCCTTCAGGGCAAATTCGGCAGGGCTGCTTTTTCCCTGCGGTCGAGGCTGGAGCGGATCTGCGCCGGCCTTAACAAGCAACGTAATCACCTTTAAATGGGGCGATGTTTTTTTATCATTAATCGCGTTGCCGATGGCCCAAAAAAGCAGGGTCATATCCTGCTTTCCCGGTTTATTAAGATCGCTTTCTGGTGCAAGCGTCTTCACCGCGTCGACATCACCTTCTTCAATCGCTTTCGCCAGTTCAAGCTGCTGACCGCTGAAGTAGTCCTGTGGATTAAGGTCCATATCCTGCTTACACCCCTGAATCATGAATAAAAAACATAACGCGACAAAAGCCATCAACCGTTTTTTCACAATCGACTCCCGATTATCGAAATATCCTCGTCCTTCTGTTGCTCTATGCAATCAATCGCCTGATTAATCCCGTGGCGGTCCAGCGCGCTTCCGGTTCCACCGGGAAGATCGTGGGGTATTCCGGCAGCATTAGGGCTCAGCGCAGAGATTTCCTCTTTGAGGATCCACGAAGGGACATGCCCTTTCATCGTTTTCAGATCCTCCCAGGGGTTAACTTCCTGAATCTTCGTCAGCAGCTCACCTTCAACCCGATAAGCCTGGATATTATCCGTACTGCCTAATATCTTGCCGCCGTATTTTTCTACGGTTCCGGCATTCAGGCCGGCGGCGTTGAACGTCCACCCCGCTTTTCCGCTGCCCATAGAGGTTGCAGAGGCGAGGCCACCGCCAAGGGAATGACCGGCAATATCAATATTCTGGCCTGACCTTGCCAGCTCCTTACCAATACTCACGGCCTTTTTATAATAATCTGAAGCCATACCCATGCCCTGAGAGAAGTTATTCGACCAGTCAGCCCCGTTTACCACCGGCGCCAGCTCCCCCTTAGTCAGTAAAGAGGAGACATTCTCAGACAGAGAGGCGAAACCAGGCTCGCGCGATCCCCTGAATACCAGCGTGGGGTTCATATCTGTACCAAACACTTCCGGCTTCGGTTGATAGACGCGCGCCAGAAAATTGGGGGACGTATCATCGTCAAAGAGCATTGATTTGTTCAGCCCGAACTTTCCTAACAGCGCATCGTCATTACTGATATCTGTCCACCCCTCCGGCACGCCCGGTGTGGTTTCCAGCGGGTTCACGGTCTTATAAATATTTTCCGCAAGCTTCGCTTTTTCCACCGCGATATTATTCGCCGCCAGACGCTTCGCGGCGATCTGGGCATCCGGATAAAGGCTATTGCTCCCCTTCGCAATCAGATCTTTACGCGCCTGCCAGCGCTCTGCTTTGGTCATCTTCTGAAGCTGCCCGGCATAGGTTTTTCCGTCCTTGCCCGGAGTAGGTTCATCCGGCACCTGTGCCGTTTTAGATTTCACCACCTGTTTTGGCAGTACCGTTGGCGCAGGGCGAGATCCGTACGTTCTCACCATGGTTTCGTAGCGGTCGACAATCGTACTCACCGGATACCAGCCCAGGCCGACCAGCGAGGCAGCCTGGAGTTGCCCTTTGGCATTGATGTAAAAAATTTCCGTTACTGATGACCAGTCACGAAAACTTTCGTCAATGGCAACCACTCTGCCCATCTCTAAATCCTGCGCGATCAGCGTGCGGGTATCGCGCCCGGACTGATAAGGATTCGCACCGGTGATCGTGCGCAGCAGATCGTAGCGCGTGAAGAGCGAGCGCAGCGAATGGTCGGGAACCGACATAATCCACTGTCCGGCAACGGACGGGCGGATTATTTTCGCAAACAGCGCTGGCGAGACGTTCTCGTGGAACAGATAGACAAACTTGATGTTATACATTCGCTCCGTCCTGTTACCCGCAGGCTTACGGATTCACCAGCCAGGTGCCTGGCTTCGCAATATCCAGCGTCTGGGTACGCGTTCTTCCATTGCCTTCCAGTTCAATGCGGGTCTCGCCCACAGGCAATTTCAGCGATGCGTAACCGTTATTGCCCGGACGCAGCGCTTTAGACTCGCCGTTCACCTTCAGCGTCTCGCCATCAAGCATGCGGATGTAGACCAGCGCGACCGGGCTGGCGTCGACAGGCGGCGCACTCTGCTGCGCCGTAGCAGGTGACGCTACCGGCTCGCTCACGTCAGCCGTGGCCGGTCTGGTTTCCGCCTGGGCGGAGGTCTCAGCCGGAGGGCTCACGGCAGGGGTTTGCGCCGTCTGCTCTGGCGTTTCCTGGCTGCCGCCGCCGAACAGCATCGCACCGGCAACCACCCCAACCAGCACGCCCGCGGCCACCAGCCCCGGAAGCTTGTAACGTCGCCAGTCCAGCGCGGAAGCAGATGTCTCCTCTTCCACCGGCACCAGCATCGTGCCGGTCTTCTTCGCGGTCAGCACCTCGTCGATACCGGCGACGGGCATCTCGATCAGCGCCGCAAACTCCTCAATGGATTGCGGACGGTCTTCCATATGCAGCGCCAGCGCCTTGTCGATGGCCTGTAGCAGCGGGATGGAATAGCCCTGCGGCATCAGCTCCACCAGCGGTTTGCAGGTGTCCTGAATCGAACGCACCACGCTGACCGGTGGCGGAGAGCCGACGATGAGGGTGCGCAATACGGCGCCGAGCGCGTAGATATCCGTCCACGGCCCCTGCTCGCTTTCATTGTCGTCGGTATACTGCTCGATAGGCGCGAAGCCCGGACGCAGCATGGTTTCCGTCTCATCCGAGAGATTACCGATGGTGCGGCGCGCCGATCCGAAATCGAGCAGCACCGGCAGGCCGTTATCCTGAATCTGAATGTTATCCAGCGAGATGTCGCGGTGCAGATACCCCTCGTCGTGGATCGTTTTGATGGCGCCGAAGAGCATTGGCAGCATGCGGCGGATCCACGCCTCGTTAATCAGCTCCGGTTTCTCTTCGCGCAGACGCGACAGCGTGGTACCGCTGTAAAACAGCGTTCCCATATAGGCCGTGTCGTTTTGCACCCAGAAACGCAGCACGTGCAGCAGGTTCGGGTGGTTAAAGCGCGCCAGCAGGCGGGCTTCCTGGATGAAGCTGTTCAGGCCGGCAGAAAACGCTTTGCCAAAGCGCTCGCTGCGCAGCACCAGCGTCATATCCTCGCCGCGCACGGCGAGGGAGGAAGGCATAAATTCTTTGATAGCGATAGTGCGTTCGAGCTGGTGATCCCAGGCGCGATAGACGATGCCGAATCCGCCGCCGCCAATCACCTCTTTTATCTCAAACTCATTGAAACGGTACCCGACCGGGAGCGCGTTTGGGACAGTCCGATTGTTATCATTATCCGTCATCTTTTACAGTTCTCTTGATGATTATTACGCGGCAAACTGACAGTGGAACTCGCCCTGCTCGCAGGTGACATGCAGACGTCGGTACTGCTCGTCGCTGCGGCTGGCGGTAAGTAAAATCTGGCTCATCTGAGGCAGCAACGTATTGGTCAGAATCGCATCCACCATACGCCCGCCCGACTCAACCTCGGTACAGCGCTGAACAATCTGTTCGACCACGCTGTCGTCAAATTCAGAAATAATGTTGTGATTCTCTTCCAGACGACGCTGAATGCGCCTGAGCTGAAGACGCACAATCTGCCCCAGCATCTCGTCGCTCAGCGGGTAATACGGCACCACCAGCAGGCGGCCCAGCAGCGCAGGCGGGAACACCTCCAGCAGCGGCTGGCGCAGGGCGCCGCTTAACGCGTCAGGCTCCGGCATCAGTTCCGGGTCGGCGCACATGGCTGCGATCAGGTCGGTGCCGACGTTAGAGGTCAGAATAATAATGGTGTTACGGAAATCAATGTGACGCCCTTCGCCGTCCTCCATCCAGCCCTTGTCGAAGACCTGGAAGAAGATCTCGTGCACGTCCGGGTGCGCTTTTTCAATTTCGTCCAGCAGCACCACGCTGTAGGGACGGCGGCGCACGGCCTCGGTTAAGACGCCGCCTTCACCATAGCCCACATAGCCCGGAGGCGCACCTTTTAACGTCGAAACGGTGTGCGCTTCCTGGAATTCACTCATGTTGATGGTAATAACGTTCTGCTCGCCGCCGTAAAGGGACTCCGCCAGCGCCAGCGCGGTTTCGGTTTTACCCACGCCGGATGGCCCGCAGAGCATGAATACGCCGACCGGTTTGTTCGGATCGTCAAGCTTCGCCCGCGAGGTTTTTACCCGACGGGCAATCAGATCCAGACCGTGACGCTGACCAATAACCCGCTGGTTCAGCGTGTCGGCCAGGTTCAGCACCGCGTCGATCTCATTTTTCACCATCCGGCCCAGCGGGATCCCGGTCCAGTCTGAGACCACCGCAGCCACCACGTTCTCATCCACCGCGGCAAACAGCAGCGGTTCGTCACCCTGTAAGGTCTTCAGCGCCTGCTGCTGCTCTGCCAGCTGGCCGCGCAGTTCAGCCGTATCCTCATCACCCGCCGCAAACAGCGCGGCACGCAGACGGATAATCTCCTGCACCCGCGTGCGCTCTTCTTCCCAGCGACGGGCCAGGGCTTCGCGTTGGGTTTCGTACGCGTCACGCTCTGCGGTTAAGGTCGCTACACGCGCCGGATCGCCCGCCCCCACGCGCGCTTCGCGTTCAGCAATCTCCAGCTCCACGTCCAGGGCCGCCAGGTGACGCAGACAGTCTTCCAGCTGGGCAGGCGGCGCGCTCTGGCTGACGGCCACGCGCGCGCAGGCGGTATCCAGCAGCGCCACCGCTTTATCCGGCAGCTGACGCGCAGGAATATAGCGATGCGACAGTTTCACCGCCGCGCTGACCGCTTCGTCGAGGAGTAAAACCTGATGATGGGTTTCCAGCGGCGACACGGTGCTGCGTAGCATCAGCACGGCTTTGGCTTCGTCCGGCTCGTGAACCTGTACGGTCTGGAAACGGCGGGTCAGCGCCGGATCTTTCTCAATGTATTTTTTGTATTCCGCCCAGGTGGTCGCGCCGATGGTGCGCAGTTGCCCGCGCGCCAGGGCAGGCTTGAGCAGGTTAGCAGCATCGCCGGTGCCCTGCTGACCGCCAGCGCCAATCAGGGTGTGGATCTCATCGATAAACAGAATAATTGGCGTGGCGCTGGACTGCACCTCGTTAATCAGCGCCTGGAGGCGCGCCTCAAATTCCCCTTTCATGCCCGCGCCGGCCTGAAGCATGCCGATATCCAGCAGCCACAGCTGAACGTTTTGCAGCGGCTCCGGCACGTCGCCGTCAGCGATACGCAGCGCCAGCCCCTCCACCACCGCCGTTTTCCCGACGCCGGCTTCCCCGGTCAGCAGGGGGTTGTTCTGGCGACGACGCATCAGAATATCGACCATCTGGCGGATCTCTTCATCGCGCCCCACCACCGGGTCGATTTTTCCTTCCCGGGCGCGCGCCGTCAGATCCTGACCATACTGCGCCAGCGTGCCCTGCGCAGCCGGTACTGCCCCGGCAGGCGCGTCCGCAGCGGCGGCGGCCTGCTGGCTCTCTTTGCTGCTGGCGCAAATGGCGTCGAACTGCTCGATCAGCACCTCGACGTTAAGACGGGTGAACTGCGCCGAAATGCTTTTCAGCACGTTAGCCAGATTCCACGTTTTCAGTATGCCGATCAGCAAATGGCCGCCGCGGATGCGGCTGACGCCAAACTTCAGCGAGCCGTAGACCCAGGCGCGCTCGACGGCGCTGTCGATATGCTCGGAAAGATCAGACACGGAACTCGCGCCACGCGGCAGGGCATCCAGCGCCGCCACGATATCGCGCGTCAGCTGCTGTTCATCAAGGGCGAAGTGACGAATGACCTGTTGCAGATCGCCATCCTGCTGCTGCATCAGCTGATGCAGCCAGTGCACCAGCTCAACGTACGGGTTGCCGCGCAGCTTACAGAAGGCAGTCGCGCTTTCCAGAGAGGTAAATAACAGCGTATCCAGTTTGCCGAAAAGCACGGCACGGCTAATTTCTGACATGTTAGTTTCCATTAACAATGATTCGGTATACGGAAGGATTATCGCTCTGCGCGATACACCAGATCGCCACGCGGAACAGGCTGAGGCTGAAGGCCGAGCCAGGTGTTGTACCCTAATCGCCCGGCGCTACCGAGCGTGGCGCCCTGCACCGCATCGGCGCGCAGGATCACCCGTGTTTCCCATTCAAATTCCACCCCGGCGTACTGTCGCACCCAGTCGCGCAGCTCGGTCACCCACCCTTCGCCCGGCAGAAAACGGTTGTAGTCGTCTGCGCTCAACGGGCCAATCTCAAGCCGAAATTTATGCTGCACGTCGCGTACCGCAATGCCGAGAAAAGCGGACTCTCCCATGCGCGGCAGGCGACGCCCCTCACCCAGCTGTGCCTGCTCCCGCGTTGAGAGCGGCATCCACTGCGGGACGTTGGCCACCAGCCTGACCGGCACGTTGAAATAGTTGCGCAGGATCTTCTCCAGCCCTTCCGGATCCCGCCCGTGGCGGGTCAGGTGCCCGGCGTGAGTAAAGCGGGCGTGCGCGCTCAGACTGCCTTTCGACATCTGGGCAGGCTGCCCCATGCCAATCAGCGATGCCAGATACCCTTCGAAGCGCCTGTTGTCGTCGCGATCCAGTGAAACGGCAGGCTGCGCGTCCGCCCAGGCGCGGTAGAACAGCAGCGTCAGGCGGTGGTGAAAGAGGTCGGCAAACGCGCTGAGGCTGTGATCCTGATGATGATGAATACGCTCGCGGGCATACTCAGTTATGTGCACCGGCAGCGGGCCGTTAGGACCAAACAGGCCGAAGCTCAGTATGGAAACGTCATGCAGTCCGTTCTCTTCCCGCTGCCGGACCTCAGCAACCGTTGACGGCGCAAAGCCCATTGAAGGCTGCTGACCAATACGCAGCGGCTCAAATTTAGGCAGCGGCGCGCGCCCCAGCGGGTAACGTTCACCGCCCTGGGCATCAATGCGTCTTAACAGCTGGAACAGATCATAGCGCCACGGCGTCTCGCGCACCCCGCGCCAGAACGCATCGGGCAGCGGCGTCAGGCGATGCACGCGCAGCGTTGCAGGGGCAACTTCACTCATACCAGCGCCCTTTTACCCATGCGCGGCGCCCAGTAGCCGATTTCACCACGCTGCTGGCTCTTGAGCGTGAACTCCGTAAAACTGTTGATGGAGACCAGGCGGGCAAAAAGGCGTTCCAGCACGCTGCCGAAAAGCCATGGGCTGGCGCCGGAAAAGGCGCGTTCGTCCACCGTCAGGGTGATGCCGATCCCGCGGGCGAACACCACCGGGCCGGGTTCAGGCACGCGACGGTGCACCGGCTCCAGCACGCAGTGACGAACGCCATCCACCTGACGGGCAACCGGCGTCTCGGCCAGGTTGGCGTACAGCCCTAACAGCTGACGCAGCGCGGCAGCGCCCTCTTCGTTTTCGCTGTCCATCAGGCTGAGGTAGTTCATTTGCAGCTGGCTGATGAGCCGCCAGGTGCTGAACCCTTCCGCCAGCGCCGGACGCGGCGGCGTCGGGCCTTTACGCAGGGTTAACGCCTTCACCGGCATGGAGTCGGCCATAATAAACTGCCCAAGCTCCTGCTGGAGCATCAGCGGCAGGTCACGGCTGGTGCACAGCACCTCGGCGGAAATGTAGCGCAAATTCTCCTGCCACGGCGCGTGCTGCGCATCCACCAGCGAGACGAAGACCTCCGAGCCGATATAGCCCGTGCGGGTGCCATAGCGCAGCGCGTGTTCGGAGAGAACGCGCTGCTCACGGCGCAGGGAAAAATAGGCGCCGTAGTTGCCCGCGTCGCCACTCCAGGTACTCCAGAAAGGACGAAACGTCTGGTCGTCCCGCTGACCATCCGCGCTGGCATAAATTTTTTTCACGGCATAAATTTCATAATCCAGCGGGCGGATGTTATCCACCACCAGGTGGTATTCATGCTGGCTTTCGCTCAGCTTCTGCCGGGCCGCCACTTTCGGGAACAGGTTGATCACCGGCGTGCAGTGCAGCGCCAGGTGGCTGGCATCCACCACGCGCTCCAGCTGATCGTCGCTCTTGTCGAGCAGAATGAAGATATCAAACGCTTTTTCGTCTTCGCAGCGCTGGATCAGCTTGCCCAGCCCGCTCAGGCTGATGAAACGAAAACGCGCCGGGAACGCAAAGTACTCCTGCAACAGGCGATAGCCGTCGAAGTTGCGCAGATCGTCCGGGAGCAGCGCCTGGTCCGCATTAAAGCCTTCCTGACGCAGGGCGTCAGACGACAGCAGCTGGCGCTGGGGCTGCTTGCTGACCGTCTGGCAGACAATACCCGCGTGGTGCTCCATCACCAGCTCCAGCAGCTTCAGCGCCTCGATGTCCGGGCCGCTTAAGAAGAACTCCAGGCGGTCAAAGTCCAGGTGCCCGAGATGCTGCGGGCCATCGCAGGCAATGCGGATCCGTAAGGCGCTGCTGATCCCCCGCTGGCTCAGGCCGAGCTGAGCCAGCGGCAGATCGGCGGGAACGCCGCCCAGCTCGATCCGCTCAATTTTTAACGGCAGCAGGTTCACCTCGTGCGCCGTGGTATAGCTGCACGTAACGCCGGTCTTTTTCAGCGCCAGGCTGTCCATCATGGTGCCGCGCGGCACAATAAAGCCTTTGCTCAGGTCGCCGCGGCTGCTGTCGGGCTGAATTTCAGCGATCGCCATCGACGGCGTAGGCGCCAGATAATTTGGCGCAATCATCTCCAGCATACGCTGTGAAAAGCGCGGAAATTCGGCGTCCATTTTCATCTGCACGCGGGAGGTCAGGAAGGCGAAACCTTCCATCAGGCGCTCAATGTACGGGTCCGCCACTTCGATGCCGCGCATGCCGAGCCGCCCCGCCACTTTCGGGTAGCGCTCGGCGAACTCTGCGCCCATCTCGCGCAGATAGGCCAGTTCACGGTTGTAATATTCGAGCAGTTTGCTTTCCATAATTACCCCGCATCCTTCAGTTCAAAATGGCCGTTCTCAAGATCGACGTCGGTGCGAAAGAGAAATTCCAGCGGATACGGCACGCACCACAGGCGACCTTTGATTTCGATAGACAGAACGTTGTGCAGATCTAACGAGGAGGTATCGGACACGCAGCGAACCTGAAGCCCCTGCGGCAGGATCCGCGGTTCAAAGTTAATAATCGCTTCGGTGAGCTTGCGCTGAATGTCGTGCCATTCAATATCGGACATTCTTTTCCCCGCCAGCGGCGCCACGCCAAAATTCACGACGGAACGGCTCACCTGCGTCAGCCCGCTCAGATCGCTGGAGGCATCGTGGTTAATGGTGTTAAACAACCACTGTAAATCCCGCAGGACGTTACGACGCAGCGCGGCGTGGGTAATCAGATTGCTGTTGGCGGACTCGCGTTTTTTTTCCGGATCGTTATCCGTCAGGCGATCCAGCAGTGAGGGCTGCATTTTGTCGCGCGCCCCCACTTTCTCCTGCCTGCTGCGGGCCTGCCAGCCGCTGCGCAGCAGATCGCCTTCGCCAGCGGGATTACTCATCCGCACCATCCGAGGTAAATGTCACCAGGCTCAGGGTAAGCAGCGGGCTTTCGCTTTGCTCGCTCAGCCAGGCTTTCTGTCCCATGCCTTCATACAGGGCGCCGTTATCGTCCAGCGGGAGCCATTCGGTGGTGCGCCCCAGCTTAACGCTGTCTGGCGCCCCGTCAGCAAACGGATAACGCGCCGGGATCTGACACACCTGCTCGGTGCCGTCCGTGAGGCGGACCAGCGCATGACGCCACACCAGATCGGTCACGCTGGCCGGAGCCTGAAAACGGATCGCGTCGATGGCGCAGAACGGCACCCAGAAATAACGGCCATTGACCAGGGTTTCACACACCGGCCCCAGACGGGCATCGCCGTCCATCAGCCATTCAAAGGTGTGGCTCTCTTCATTCTCCAGCGTGACCTGCCCGCGGCTTCCCGGGGCCTGTTCGAGTGCCGCCAGGCGCAGCGCTTGCGCTTGCCCTGCGCTTTCGGTCAGCGCCTGGGCTAACGTCGTCAGCCACGGCCACTGCGCCTCGGGCATTGCCGGTCGTACCTCTCCCGCGAACACGCGCGCCCGCTGCTGTTCACCCTGAATGGCCTGCTCCAGCAGCGTTACGGTCGGTTTTGCCTGCGGCTTCAGCGCCAGCCAGCTCTTTAGTTGCGTCAGGGCGCGCGCCCAGTTGCCGCTGAGGATCAGAAACTGCACAAACGCGGCGCGGAGATCGGCATCCGCCGGACGGGCTTTGATATCGGCTTCCAGGCGAAGCAGCGCGTCGCTAATCGACTCACCCGCCAGACGTTGATAAAGCGTATTCATAGCCCCTCCTTAATTCGCCGCGCGCCAGGCGCCCACTGCCGGATCGCGCAGCTGCGGGCGCAGCGTGTCAATCAGAACAACGTTCAGCTCCGCGCCCGGTGCAACCCATGCGCTCCAGATCTTCTTCACCTCTGCGATACGCGCCTGGAGTCTGGCGTCGTCGCTGGCGATCTCACGGGTGATTTCCACCGCCACCGTGCCGTTGCTCTTCCAGCCGTTCAGGGTGCTGTCGTACGGCAGGATCATCCAGCTCTGGTCGCTGTTCTGGGTGCTGAAAACCATGCGCTCTTTGTTGACGGAGGTGATCAGCGCCTTTTCAGGATCGACCGCGTTGTTCAGCCCCATCACCGGGAAGCCGTGAATGTAGGTGACCGGAATCGCTTTCTGCGTCCCGTTACGGTTCTGCGTCACCACGGTGTGGCCGCTGAGCCAGCTGCCGTTGCCGCAGCGGGTGGTGTCGGAATCCGGAATAAACAGCGCTGGCGCGGAGGAACCGCCCTCCCAGAAGGTGCGCAGATGGCAACCGTCCTGAAGGGTGAACTCCTGCCATGGCGTACGATCTGCCGCCACGGTGTGCGTCTCCGGATTCTGGTCAGGCGGCAGCAGCGCGCCTGAGGTGGTGGTCGTTGCCGCCGCCGTTTCCTGCTGCTTCACCACCAGCGCCCAGTCCTGCGCTTTAGCCGCTGTGCCCCGGGCAAGCGTCGTGCCTTCCGGATCGTTAAGCGTCCAGTTCAGGATATTCAGCTTGCTGCACTGGTGCTCCAGCAGCGAGCCAAGGCGCGGCACGAAGTTTTCCAGCACCGAAACCTCTTTCTTGCCGTTCGCCACGATACGCAGCGCCACGTCCGCCTTACACCAGCTTTGCGGCGTATTGTCTTTAATGTTGTCGATCCAGATATCCAGCTTCTGCGCAGGAGACTGCACGATGCGGAAGTTTTCAGCCTGTGCGGTGGTCGCCACCGTCAGAAGAGCCAAACCCGATAGCCAAAGTTTCATATCAATCCTTGTGTGTCTAATCAGTTCCGCAGGGAAGAAATTGTGCTGCGTCAGAGAGCGTATGCAGCAAAGTGGTGTCCTGAGGGTTGCCCATCCACACCGCCACGGCGGTATAGTTATCCTGAGCATTGCCCTCCTGTTCGGCATTCTTTTGAATGATTTGGTTCATTAAGGTCAGCCACTCCTGTGGCGTATTGACCATATGCAGCGACTGCTTCATCTGCTCTTCGCTGACGCCGTGCCAAAAACCGTCGGTGCAGAGCAGGAAGGCATCACCGTCCTCAACCTGCACGACATCGCTGTAGCTCGCTTCCGGTCCGCCATTCTCAATACCCAGCGCCAGATACAGCAGGTTGCTGTTGAGATCGTCGGTCTGATGCCCGGCATCTTTCATCTGCTGGACGAGGCTGTGATCGGTGGTGACATGCCACAGCCAGCCGCGGCGAAACAGGTACAGGCGGCTGTCTCCGGCGTGCGCCCAGTAAGCCAGACGGTAATCCCTGTCGATAAACAGGCTGACCAGCGTGGTGCCCATCCGGCGATAGTCCTGCACGGCCTGTTGTTCGCTGAGGATGGTGCGGTTCGCCGTTTGGACGTAGTCACGAATATGCTGCGCATTCAGGTGCTTGTCGCCGTCAAAGCGGGAAATAATGCTGTTGCGGGCCAGCTCAGCGGCCACCTCGCCGCCCGGCAGGCCCGCGATGCCGTCACAGACGACAAAGCAGGCTGAACGTTCCCCGATGGTTTCTCCCGTCTGATCCTGGTTGCTGGCGCGCGTCCCCTGGCGGGAGAGAGAAGCCGTTGCGATATTCATTTTTCTTCCGATCCGCTTTGTGAGTCTTTGTACTGATTGACCTCCATGTCATAGGCATGGAGGAAGGCTTCGCCAAACAGGGTATGGAAGTCGTCCTCGATCTCGCCCGCCGTCTCGCCATAGCTGCGAACGAAATAATCCCACAGCGCGGCTTTACGGCTGCCCGGCAGCGCCAGGCGTGACGTCATCCCGTTCTGCTTCGCCTGCTCTTCCAGTTGTTCCGGGTTAAAGGATTGCAGCATGGCGGCGATAATGGCGCGGATACCGGAGATCATCCCCAGCTGGTGCGCCTGGAGATCGATCAGCGCATCACGCACCGATTTGGTCGGCGGCATAAAGCCCGGCATCGGCGTGCCGAACATCTGGATCAGCACCGTTTTCCCGGTCGGCAACAGTTTGAACGGGTTGTTCGCATCGTCGAGCACCATGGTCATATCGGCTTTCACCCCACGCTTGAGTATGGAGCGCGAGGAGAGCAGCGCCACGGTCCCCTGCGAGAACATGCCCAGGATCTGCCCCAGCTGACGCATATTTTCCCGGTCGAATTGCGGTACCGGCTGCATTTCGCTCAGGCCCATGCCCTCCAGCAGCGCCTCCAGCAGTTCGCCCTGAAGCACCTCGCCCCGCTCGCCGGTCTGCGCGGAGGCAGCAGGCGATGCAGCGTTTTTAACCGGGTCGATACGCAGGCGGCCTTTAGGCGCCTGCGCGTTGCTGCGCGCCACGGCCTGCGGCGTTGGCATGGTGAAGCCAGCGTAATCGGGGCGCGCGGGCTCCTCTTCCGCGCGCGGCGCGTCCTGTGGTTCAGTCGGTTCCGGATCGAACAGCGGTGAGCTGGCCAGCGCATCCTCTTCCTGTGCGGCTTGCGGTTCAGGCTTTGGCTCCGGCTTATCGGCCACGATTTCATCCGGATGGGTTAACGGCGCGCCGCCCATCAGGCCGAGAGGGTCATCATGACGCGCGGCAGGTGCGCTCGCCGACCCGCCAAACAGGGCTAACGGATCGAGTTCGTCCGACGCCTCTTCCTTTGGCTGGGCAGGTTTGCTTTCGTCCGGCTGTACCAGCGTTGAAGGGGTGACATCGTCAAAGATGCTCTCTTTTTTAAACAACGCTTCATCGCTAAACAGCGTGTCCGGGTCAACGTTTTTACGTTCAAGCGACGGTTCGGCGTCGTTAAACATTGCCAGCGGATCTTCGGCATTCCGCTCCGGGGCCGCAGGCTGAGAGAACGGATCGTGGGATGCGGCGGGCTGTGGTTTTGCCCGGTTGCTGGAGATGCTGTCGGAGATGGAAAACTCCTGCATCAGGCTGTCCCAGATTTCCGACGGCACGGCCGTAGGTTCAGCTTTTCCACGAGGCGCGGCGCTGGCCGGTTTCGGTTGCGGCGCTGGTGCAGGTGTCGCCACTGGGCGCGCCTGCTGCATGCTGGCCGCCATGCGGCTTACGGGCTGGGTGTCATGAATGAGTTCGCTGACTTCAATGCGATAATCATCAATACCGAGAATATCCCCATCCTGAAGCTCAACCTGACGCCCACGCTCCAGCGGGATATCATTCAGTACCACGCGGGTAACGCTGCCGCGGTTCGTGACGCGGCATTCGCCACTGGCGTCGACGTGAACGATGGCCTGCAAACGCGAGATGGTGCGGTCATTGTCCGGCAGCACCAGATTGTTATCCGTACCGCGCCCAATGGTGCCGCCCGGGGCATAAAAATCACAGCTGCTTTGCGGCGGCTGATGACCGGGTTTCGTAGAAATAATCGTGAATCGCATGGCGTATTCCTGCTGGTATGATTAGCGCTCAAACGCTGCCGCTCTCGGGGGTGAGAACGGCGGGGTTTGGGGGTTAAGGGCTGATTAAAGCTATTTGACTACATTCAGGAAAATAATGCCGATAAGCAGCCATAGCGTAAAAAGTAAGGCCTGAGCTTTATAGCGTCGATGCAGTTTTAATATCCAGCCGATTCTCTCTTCCGGTAAAGCCTGAACGAATTTATAGGCATCGTCCTGAACATTTCTGTCTTTGGTAAATTTCATCTTCACGCCTTTGCGAAGACGAACAAACCAGATTATTTTTTGATAGTTCGCCAGCGAACCAAAAAATGATGCGTAATTTGTCACCAGATCGAGATCGTAGCCTTTTTGCCTATATTCTGAAAGAAGCTGATTATATTCGGCCTCGTGTTTTTTAAAATAACGGGAACTGATGAAGTCCATAATTACGACAAGTAAAAATAAAACAACAATCAGAAATAAAAGAATATTTTCTAAATTCACCATAGCTTATCCATGACATATTCAGTTGCTCCACCGGCAACTTCGCCACCAATGTATCCACCCGCAGCGGCGCCTACCACAGAACACGCGAGCAACCCTACACCACCTGTTGCCACGCCCAATGCAACACATACGCCAGCCCCAGCCATGGCGCCATATTTTCCGCCATAAATCCCGCCCGCAAGACTGGCGCCAAATTGACTGTACTTCTTAACGGCGACTTTGGAACAACTCTGCTCTCTACCTACTGTACAGGCATCGTAAACTTCATTGGTTGTGTTTGCACCAGCGAAGCCGATAGCAAGCCATCCTCCCATTTTCAGAAAACGGGCAGCTTTTGAAGCATTGTCTACATATGTTGAATACCCTCGTATCGAGGCAACACCCGCAGTACTCCATTCGTGGACAATTGACCTGCTTGATAAACCTAAAGCGTGCTTGATTTCTTCATAAGGTTTCAGTTTCAGCGTTAGTCTGGACAGCTTATTTAATAAAACGTCCAGCTCAGAAAAAAGTTTTTGCCTTTCAACAAAAAACTGCTGCCCGATCAATGTGCCTTGCGTTCTGTATTGATTTTGATAAGCCAGTTCGATAGCTTTTAATTTCTTTTCTATTTCGCTAAAGTACCTTTCACCTGCATCAGCAACCACCCCGAGAGATTTATCCATAAAATTAGTTAATGCTGCGATGGTACTAAAATGCTTGTTAAAGAAATTAGCTTCATCTGTATTCAGTTCTGCCAATGCTCCATTAACCTTTTGCTTTGCATTTTGTAATTGTTTTAGCTGAACCGCATTTTCAGCACCCGGAGCATTAAGGATCAATATTTGCCCGGGTTTTAACCACCGTGTGTCCCTGTTCATTTGCATAAAATAACGTGCCGCTTCACTGTCTGGTTTATTGAACAGTAGTCTTGCCTGGAAATCTAACGTACCAGCCTGCTGAACAACACAATAACCAGGAGCAACCGTTGATTTTACGCTCATATTGACATCCCTTTGCAAACGAAATTAAGTCTCTATAAATAATGACCGGGGAAAACTCCCCGGTCACGCGCGCAATTACGCTTCTTTGTTTTCTTTGATGTTCCAGCCAGCGCTGCTTTCAGCACCTTTACCACCGGCAGTGGTCTGCTCCCAGTACTGCTGTTTCACTTTCGCAGCCTGGAATGCATAGGTCACGCCAACGGTATCGCCGTTGTCTGCACCCGTGTACTGAACGGAAGTCACGAGAACGTCTTCCAGGGTGATGCGGGTGTATTCAACCTGCTGACCACCCGCTTTGCAGACGGACAGTTCAACTTTGGTCAGGTGTTTACCGCTTGCGCAGTGTTTCAGGATTGCTGTAGTGGATTTGTCGATCAGAGCGTTAACGTGCAGATCGTTAAAGTTCACTTTACCGGCACCGCCGCCACCGCCAACGCTCATATTACCTGGCTGGGACGCGCCCCAGGAGAAGGAGGTAATATCAGTCCAGCCGGTGTGGTTAGAATCTTTAGATTCGCCCGTAACACCCTCGACCTTCAGAAACATATCAATAGCCATAATATCTACTCTTCGTGGATGAACAATATTGCTTTCGAAAAAGCCCTTATATGGCAAACAGGAAAGCATGGGGCTGAATAAAACCGTCCATATTTTACCTCTGCCTCATATCAAACGACCCGTGTCATTTGACAGTCTTACATTCCCCCTGAACGAAAGGAAAGAATGTGAAGTCTTATACTATTGTGGATTATCCTGAATCCAGGTGCGGTCAGGATTTCCGATGATTAATTGAGGAGCAAGTTGATTAAGTTCGTCACTATGATAAAGACGCAGGCAGTTTAAGGTTACGCCTTTTACATCGGGTTTTCTCTCAGAATGAAAGGCATTGGTTGCACCTTTATATTTATTAATAAGAGCATTAATTTTGTCATTGCCATTTTCAATATCGAAAGGCACCCATTCCAGTAATGCGCTACTGCTACGGGCTGCATCCAGAGAAAACTGGCTTTTATCATCTGCAACTTGTGCCAGGCAGCGAGAAAAAACAACGTCTTTAACAACTTGTTTATAAGGCATTTTTTTGACAAACGACACCGGATCGTCAGTTGCATACACAGAGGCGGAACTGGTGAGCAACAGTAGACTAGCAATCATTTTTTTCATGGCAACTCCCAAAAATTAGCTTTGGTCGTCGTGTAATTCGTCTCCGGCGCATTGAAATAACAGTGATCCGAACAGGTTAAACCATTCCAGAATGTTGCATGACCTGCGGCGTCACTCCAGCCCTGTACCTCAAACAGAATGACGCCCTTTTTGTTGGCTAATTGCTCAACGGGTAAGGAAGGATAACTCACGATCATGTCAGGTTTACCCCACTGACGCGTCAACCAGGCAATGACATCCTTTACGCGGTAGAAGTACCATTTATTATCAGCACCGGATACCGTGAGATTTGCAATACGCGGAACGGGATGCCCGGTATAGTTAAGAACATAACTCATCCGTACGGCACAACTATTTGACCACCCGCCCTCATCTGGCGCTATTTCGAAGTTGTGCTTAACTTTGCCGCCGATAACTTGCTTAACTTTGCCGATAGAATCATTTGCATCGTAAATACGTGTTGCCGCCGCCCAGGCAGCAACAAACGAAGGTCTCGCGGTCATATTTCCTCTCAAATTTCCATACTATAAAGCTAACGCCGGGCATGGCCCCCCGGCGGCAATTATCATTACGCGTCCTTCGTCTTCAGCGACGGCAGTTTAGATACCAGACGCAGGGAAACGGTCAGACCTTCCAGCTGGTAGTGTGGACGCAGGAAGAACTTCGCGGCGTAGTAGCCCGGGTTGTCTTCGATTTCCTGCACCTGCACTTCCGCAGCCGCCAGCGGTTTGCGGGACTTGGTTTCCTGAGAGGAGTTCGCCGGGTCGCCGTCCACGTAGTTCATCACCCAGTCGTTCAGCCAGCGTTCCATCTCTTCGCGCTCGCGGAAGGAGCCGATTTTGTCGCGCACGATGCACTTCAGGTAGTGAGCAAAACGGCAGCAGGCGAACAGGTACGGCAGACGGGAGGCCAGGCGCGCGTTAGCGGTGGCATCCGGGTCGTGGTACTCGGCCGGTTTTTGCAGGGACTGCGCGCCGATGAAGGCGGCGAAGTCGGAGTTTTTGCGGTGCACCAGCGGCATAAAGCCGTTTTTCGCCAGTTCCGCTTCACGACGGTCGCTGATGGCGATCTCGGTCGGGCACTTCATGTCCACGCCGCCGTCATCGCTTGGGAAGGTGTGGCACGGCAGGTTTTCCACCGCCCCGCCGGATTCCACGCCGCGAATCGAGGTGCACCAGCCGTACTCTTTAAAGGAGCGGTTGATGTTGGCCGCCATCGCATAGGCAGCGTTTGCCCACGAGTAGCTGTTGTGGTTCGCGCTGTCGGTCTGCTCTTCAAAATCAAAGCTGTCGACCGGGTTGGTGCGAATGCCGTACGGCAGACGCGACAGGAAGCGCGGCATCACCAGGCCCAGATAGCGGGCATCTTCGGATTCACGCAGTGAACGCCAGGCAGCGTATTCGGTGTTCTGGAAGATTTTGGTCAGGTCGCGCGGGTTAGCCAGCTCCTGCCAGGACTCCATCTGCATCACGCCCGGCGCGGTGCCGGTGATGAACGGACAGTGGGCCGCAGAGCCGATGCGCGCCATCTCGCCCAGCAGCTCAACGTCCTGCGGGCTGTGGTCGAAGTAGTAGTCGCCCACGATGCAGCCAAACGGCTCGCCACCGAACTGGCCGTACTCCTGCTCGTAGATTTTCTTGAAGATCGGGCTCTGGTCCCAGCCCACGCCCTTGTAGCGCTTCAGGGTGCGGCCCAGCTCCTGCTTGGAGATGCTCATAAAACGGATCTTCAGCATCTCGTCGGTTTCGGTATTGTTCACCAGGTAGCTCAGCCCGCGCCAGGCGCTCTCCAGCTTCTGGAACTCCTCGTGGTGAATAATCTGGTTCACCTGCTGTGAAAGCTGCTCGTCAATACCGGCAATCAGGTTCTGAATGGTGCGGTAGGTATCGTTTGAGAAGGTTACGGTGTTTTCCAGCGCCTGCTGCGCCAGGGTTTTAACCGCGCTTTCTACGGCAGAGCGCGCCTGATCGGTTTTCGGGCGGAACTCTTTATTCAGCAGCGCGCTGAACTCGTCCTGGCTGAACGCCTGGCCCGCCTGCTGATCGTGTTGTTGAGTCTGGTTGCTCATCGATTATTCCTCGCTACCTTTCGCACTTTCGTCATTTTTTGGCAACTGGCTCAGGGATTTGAGCAGCGTCGGATCCTGGAGAATTTTCGCGATCAGCTCTTCCGCACCGTTTTTACCGTCCATGTAGGTCAGCAGGTTGGAGAGCTGGGTACGGGCTTCCAGCAGCTTGTTCAGCGGCTCTACTTTGCGGGCCACCGCGTCCGGCAGGAAGTCGTCCATGCTGTCGAAGGTCAGATCGACGTTGAGCTTACCTTCGCCGGTCAGGGTGTTATCCACCTGGAACGCCACGCGCGGCTTCAGCGCCTTCATGCGTTCGTCGAAGTTGTCGATGTCGATTTCCAGGAACTTACGCTCGTCGACGGCTGGCAGATTTTCCACCGGCTTGCCAACCAGATCGGCCATAACGCCCATCACAAACGGCAGCTGAATTTTGCGTTCTGCGCCGTAGATCTCTACGTCGTACTCGATCTGCACGCGGGGAGCACGGTTGCGTGCGATGAATTTCTGTCCACTGTTACTCATTGCCATGATGTTCTCCATCAAAGATGCGCGGTGAAGGTGAAACGGCAGACTCCATGCCTGTCGTCATAATGCCAGGACGCGTCATTCGCGGCGTCCAAAGATGTTTTCCAGTTGGTTAACGCCGTCTGGCGCCAGGTCGCGAATAATGTCCATAAAGTTGAGTTCAGACAGCCGCTGCACCCGTTCAATCATCAGCGGTGCGGGATGGCTGGGTTCGTACTGCGCAAAATACTGTTTCGCTTTTTCCAGCATCAGCTGGGCGTCGGCGCGGCTGGTCACCTGCACGCTGCGCCAGTCCGTCACCTGCTGAACGGGCGACGCGGCCACCGGCTGCGGCTCGGCGTGCTGTTCAGCCTGCGCGTCACGGTTCGGCAGCAGCTTGCTGATATCGGTCACCTGACAGGCGCTGGAAACCAGTCCGACGGTTTTCAACAGCTGTTCCATCTCCGGTACGCCACTTTCCCCGAGATAGCCGGTAAGCAGTTCGCGGATGGCCAGCAGGCGTTCGTTGATCACGATTACCGCTTCGGTGCCGGGCTGATCGCCCCGGGCCAGCTCATCGATCAGTCGTGGACGACCGCCCGGATAATCCGGACACTCGGTTTTACTGCCGTCAAGCAGCGCCTGGGCGTCACGGAGCGAAATCTCATCGCCGTTTGAGCGGAGCAGTGAGGCGTTACGCACCGCGACCGTCAGGTCAGATTTATCACTCAGCCCGGCGAGGGCGTTGATGCGGTAGAACGGATCGGTTTCGCCATACTCTTCCAGCAGAGGGTAAAGTTGCTCCCAGTAACGGGACAGGGCTTCCTGCACCAGCACTAGTCCGTCGGCGTAACCTGCCAGCCCGCGACGACGCGTCCAGGCATGGGTTAACGCCAGCATGACGCGAAGATCTTTGGTGCGACCCAGCAGGCTGGTGGCGAGTTTTTCCACCGTGTTCCAGTCGGCAGGCTCTGCCGGAATGATGGTGTCGCCAAACTGCTGCTCGGCTTTGCCCTGACTGGCCTGACCCATGGCCTGGAAATCAGCGTCGTACTCCAGGTTTTCACCGCAGGGGTTATCGGGGCTTATCGGCGCGAGAAATTCATCGATATTCATAAGATCCCTGCTTATTCAAACATAGGCGGGTAAAGACCGTGGCGGCCCGGACGGGCGCCGCCTGCCGGATCGAACAGCAGCGTAAAGAGCTGCCCGGTGAAGTTTCCGCTGTGGACGTGGGTGTACAGCGGATAGCCGTCGCAGCGGTTTGTCCACCAGTAGCTGGTCTGGCGCAGCGGATCAAAACACTCTGCCGCCTGCGGCCAGCCCAGCGTGCTCTGACCATCGTCGTCATAGCCAATCACGTCGAGAATGTCGGAACGCTTTTGCGGCTCAACCGGCTGGGGCGCCGGGATGGTCATCAGCATTTCATCCAGCTGGGAGGCAGAATAGCTGTTACGCACCGCGTGCAGCCCCAGACGGCCAAGCTGCTGGTACCAGCTTTCAGCCTGCCCGAGCAGGCGGGATGACCATTCGGCGGGGGTGAAGCTCAGTTGCAGGCATACCGGATAGTGGCGGCCTACGCTGTCACGGCCCGGCAGCAGGCAGCCCATCTGAATCATCTGGCTACCGAGCATCGGCGGGACGACAAAGTTCCACACCGGGGCTTTTGAAAACGGGCGCTCGCCGCTGCGCTGCTCTTCCTGTTGCCAGGCCAGCAGGCCGACCTGGAACCAGTGCGACCACTGGCGTTGCAGGGTATCCGGAAAGCGACGCTGCAAAAAATCTCCGGCGCTGGGTAATTTGCCATACCAGCTATAACGGTTCATCGCAGGGGTATTCGTCATACGGCTGTCCTTGCGGTTATGGGCATGAGAAACGGGGAAGCTGGAACGGGTTGCGGATGCTGTTCGGGGCAAACTCCAGCGTGACCTGATGTCCGTCGACGTTGAAGGTCGCCTGACGGCTCAGGCTACCCGCGCCAGGGCTGGTGCGCGCCTTGTCGAAAAAGCGGTTGAGCGCCCAGGAACCGTTAGTTACCAGCGTTGCGGTGCTGCCATTGGTCAGACCGAGCTGCATACGCACCTGGTTCGTCCCGCCCGGCCCCGGCCAGTTCATGATCTGCACCGCCTGCGGACCGTGGCTGTAGCGCAGCAGCTGGCCGTCCACGTCCAGCGTCAGGTTCAGAATGGTGTTGTCCATCCGCACGGTGCGCACCGTCACCCTGAAGGATGGCGTGGTCGCGCCGTTGGCGAAGAAGGCATCGCGGACAGACTGCGCCTGCTGGAACGGACGCAACAGCCCTTCGCTGCCCGGCAGCGTTTTACCGTCGATGCCCGGCATAAAGCGCCAGTTCGCCTGGGTGGTGTCCACCTTGTTGGTCAGGTTGTCGCGGAAAAAGGTGTCCATCAGTCCGGTGCCCGGCGCGAACATGCGGGCGAGATCGTCCGGCGTCACCTCGGTGCTGGCGCTGCGCACCAGTGGATAACGCCCGGCAATCGCCTGACGGCAGAACCCACCCACTTCCACGTTAATGCGCTTACGCACGTTCTCCAGATCGCGACGCTGGGTATCGCTGCTGGCGCCGACGGCCATATTGCTGAACATGGTTTGCAGCCCGCCCGGCAGACGTCCCGCGCTGGCTTGCAGGCGGCTGATTGCATCGCCGCCCGGCGCGGGCATACCGCTGTTTGCCGCATCCTGAACGGCGGTCAGGTAGCGATAAAGCTCGTCAACCTGCTTAAGAAAATCGTCAAAGACGATGGTCTTGCCACCCTTCTCCAGCGGCTGCGCCAGCTCAATCATCGGCGCATAGTGGTCGGTCACCAGTTGCTCAGGCGCCTGCGTCACGACCGCGCCCTGCGTCGGGGCATTGTCACCGTTGCTGAACAGCGCTTCCAGCGTGCGGGTGGCGCGGTTGCTTTGATCTTCCGCTTTCTGCGCATCTTCCGGCGCAGGCGCAGTGCGCGACAGGGTCAGCACCTTGCTCAGGTTAAGCACCAGACGGCGCAGCGGCGAGTTGGTGCCTGAAAGCAGGCGCGCGGTGTTGATGCGCTGGGAAAGATCGGCGCTGTTGTTGAGCTGAATGTCAGCGAGAAAGCGATCCCAGTTGACGATAAAGTCGCGCATGTAGAGCTGGCGCACGGCGTTGTCGATCTGCTGTTTATCTTCCTGAGCGGTGGTCGCTCCTAGTACCCAGGCATCGTCCTCGTGCAGGGCGGTGGTCACACTGTCGATCTGGTCGTTGAAGCTCTTCCAGTAGCCGTCCGGCGTATACAGACCCGGTACGCCCTCACTCACCGGCTTGCCGCTTTTACGGGAAAACACCAGCTCGCTCTGCGGGCCGCCGAGATCTGAAAGCGAAACCGGCTTCAGGTTTTCATCATGCTCCAGCAGACGTTTCAGGCGGCCATATACGCGTGTTGAGAGCGGCTGCTGGTTGATAAGCGCCCTTTCACGTGCCACCAGATCCTCATCCTGCGCATACGGTGAAGCCTGAATTTTTGGCTCCAGCAGCTGGGTCAGGTGCCATTCCAGCTCCTGAAGCTGCGCCTGCGTCACGTTCTGCGGCAGGTTGCGTTGCAGGTTGAGCATCACCCACGAGTGCAGGAATTTGCCGTCATAGTGCTTCGGCTGGTAGAGCATCTGATAGGCTTTCAGCGCCTCATAGCTGTACTCCACGTCGCTGCCGTTGTCGTTGCGCAGCCAGGTGGTAATGTGCATCGCCACGGCGGGCAGCAGCATCTGATCCAGCGCCTTCTGGTACAGAGACTGCGAGGCATCGCTGACGTCATCCCCGCGATAAAGCCCCATGCGGCGGGAAACCGGCGGGTCGTTAACGTCGAAGGCATTGCTTTTCGGCAGATCCACCAGGCTGTTAAGCAGCGGCAGAAGCGCAAACAGATCGCGCTGGGGCTGGTTTTGCAGCGCCTTGCTCTGCTGCTCCAGCATCGGCACTTTTGCGTCCACTTCTTCCAGATAGGCTTTATTTTTGGCGTAGCTGGTCAGCCACAGGCCACCCAGGATCACCAGCAGGGCCAGCAGCGCCGCGTAGCCGGACCACATCACGGCGCGGTTGCGCAGTTCCCACCAGCGGTTTTCCCCGGCGATGCCCGCTTCCTGGAAAATCACGTTTTGCAGCAGGTTTTTAATGAAGAAGCTTTGGCCCTTCGCGCCTGGGATCGGCGCCTCTTTGCTCACCGAATCCCAGCGCGTGCTTTCCCCCCCTTCAGGTAAGGAGAGCGCGCGGTTCAGCTCGCCCATCACGCGGTCAAACGGCATCCCTTCCTGAGTGCCGCTGGCAAAGTAGATGCCACGCGGCGAAAATTCGGTTTCGAAGTTTGAGCGAGCAAAGACCGTGCTCAGGTAGTCAGCCAGCAGCGGACGCAGCGCGGCGAACTCCTGCGGGAAGAGATAGGCTTCCGCACGGGTTTTGGCGTCATGCTCTTTGAGCATGGTTTCCGGAAGGCCAGCATCCAGACGCTGTTGCAGCAGGGAAAATTCCTGCTGGAAGTTGCCCATCAGGTCGTAATCTGCGTGTTTGGTGTGCTCCCACGGCAGCGTAAAGCCCCAGATCTGGTCGCGCTGGGCTTTGTCGTAATCCGCAAACCAGGCGCGGAAGCCTTTAAGCAGGTCCGCTTTGGTCACCATCACATACACCGGGAAGCGAATACCCAGCTGTTCATGCAGCTCGGAGAGACGCTGGCGCAGGTTGACCGCCTGCTGGCGCGAGGCCTCAGCGGACTGCGAAAGCAGGTCGGAAATGCTGATGGTGATAATCACGCCGTTGATGGGCTGGCGACGGCGGTATTTACGCAGCAGGTTGATAAATTCCAGCCACTCTCCGGCGTCCTGAACCTGCTCGCTCTCCTGAGTGGTGTAGCGCCCCGCGGTATCCAGCAGAACCGCCTCGTTGGTAAACCACCAGTCACAGTTGCGCGTGCCGCCAATGCCGCGCAGCGCGGTTTTACCGAAGCGATCCGCCAGCGGGAATTGCAGCCCGGAGTTGGCCAGCGCGGTGGTTTTACCTGAACCCGGCGCGCCAATAATGACGTACCACGGCAGCTGATAGAGGTACTGTGTGCTGAAGCGCTGCGTCCACTGCGCGCCATGTCCCGCTTTGCTGAAGTGGGCTTTTTTCAGCATCTGGGCGGCTTCATCGAAACGCCCGGCAAGGATCTGCTCCTCGCTGTTCAGACGTTTCTGCGGATCGGCCGCCTCCGGGCTGGTGGTATTTTCGTTGAGCTTGTCCATCAGCTTACGGTTCAGCCAGGCGTTATACAGCCGCGGCAGAATGTGGCTCTGGGCCCAAATCAGGTAGACCACCGCAATGCTGATGACGCGGTTCTGCTCTGATTCAAGGGGCCGGGTATCCACGATGGACAACAGCGGGCCAATCATCCAGATGACCGCCGCGAGCGCCGTTACGCCCAGGAAGCTCCACAGAATGCGATTGGTCAGTATAGAAAGTAGAGTTGTCAGCATCCTTAGTTTCCTTGCGGCAATCCGTTCAGCTCGGCCTGGGTATTGTCAGGCGATACCAGCAGCGTAATCTCTACGCGGCGGTTACGGGCGCGATTTTCAGGCGTGGTGTTAGGCGCTACCGGGTTGATCTCACCCCGCCCTTCGGCTTTGACGCGCTCAGGCTGTGAGAGGCTACCCTGGAGCTGTTTTTGCACCGAACGGGCGCGCTCAAGCGAGAGTTCATAGTTGGAGGCGAAGCGTGCGCTGCGGATCGGCACGTTGTCGCTGTACCCCACCACCAGAATTTTGCCGCTGACGTTATTCATCGCCTGGGCGATGCGATCGATGACCGGCTCATAGCGATCGCGCACCACCGTTGAGGCCGAGGCAAAGAGTCCGTCCCCTTTCAGGATCACCACGCTGCGATCCGCCTCATCCTTAACGGCCACCAGACCGGCATCAATTTCTGGTTTCAGGAAGCCGCGCAGGTTCAGCACCGCCGGCAGCTGACGCGCAGGCTGCTGGATGGTGGTTTCCGGCAGTTGGGACTGGTAAATTTTCGCCAGCACCGGGCTGGTGTTATCACCCAGACGCCAGTTCAGCACGATATAGAACAGGCAGGCGATAAAGCCGACCAGCGCCACGCACGCCCAGAGTGGGATCATCGGCCGCCAGAGCTTGCGCAGTACGGGGCGATCTTCCGGGTGCGGCGAGAGCGGCGGCGGGTAGCTGCCGCGCACGCCACGGATCATCTGCCACAGGCGCTGTTTGATGGTTTCAAGCTGGGTCCGGCCATTGTCCAGGACGCGGTAGCGGCCTTCAAAGCCGAGCAGCAGACAGTAGTTGATCATCTCCAGCAGCAGAATGTGTTCGCGCGGATTCTGCGACAGACGCGCCAGCAGCTGGAAAAACTTCTCACCGCCCCAGGTTTCGTTATGAAACGTCACCAGCAGACCATTGCTTGACCAGACGCCGCTGCTTCCCCACGGGGTCAGCGCGGCGGCTTCGTCCAGCGCCGTGCAGAGGCAGTAGCGCGCGCCGACAATCACTTCATACGGTAAGCCCGCCTGCTGGCATCGCACTTCGAAACGGCGAATTTCGTCAATCAGGCGCTGGCGCAGCCCGACCTGATCGTCGTGGGAAACCGAATGACGGATTTGCGGAATCGCATTGAGCAGCGGATTGGCGGCCGCCACCAGCTGATTGTTCCCACTGGCTCCGGTAAACACGGCATCACTGCCGGTATCCTGTCGTTCCTGCATATTAAGCGCTCGCTTTATTATTCTGTCGGGCTACGGATGGCCCAGAACTCCATATCGAGACCCGGGAATTCCCCTGCGAGATGCAGCGCGAATGCCCCGGACTTGTCCATCTCGTGCCACAGTTCGCTGCCCCTCTCGAGCTCGAAATAGCTGTAGCCTGCATGCCACGGGATCTGCGGCGGCGCGACGGGCATTGCCCGAAGCATGATGCCCGGCAGCTGGAGCTGGACCAGATCGCGAATTTTCGACACTGGCGCAACCTTCATTTGGGCAGGGAAATGGGTTTGCAGGTGTTCGCCGGGGACATTGGCTTTTACCGCCAGCACGAAGCCAAATTCGCGGACCATGCTGGTCTCCGGCACGGTGGCGATGTTCAGCCCGTGGGAGCGTTCGTGCAGCGGCAGCTGGATGGCATGATCTTCCATGACCAGCGACAGCCCCTGACGCAGCATCAGCATCAGTTTGCTGAAGCAAACGGCGAGATCGTCATGGTCGTATACCGGCAGTATGCTCTCTGCGGTACGCTGCGGCGTCCAGGTGGCGAGCTCCGTGGCAAACGGCAGCCAGCTGCGCCAGAGCGCTTCCGGGTGAAGCAGCGGCAGCGTTTTTAAATGTGAGACGTCGCCATGGTGGCGGTTGATCAGCGAGAGAAGCGTGAACTCAACCATCTCGGACGTATTGAAACGCCCCGGCTGGCGCAGTCGACCGCCGATCTGCTGGCTACGCTGCACCAGCAAGCCGTGCAGGTCATTGATCATGCCGTACAGCTGCGGGCTGTTATTGGCGTTCAGCATTGGCGGAATGTAGCTGTTATCCAGCCGCACGTGGTTGTCGTTGCGCTTTTCGGTGACGTACGCCACGCCGATGGCGGTCCATTCTGCCGTCAGATCTTTCTCCAGCATCAGGGTCAGACGCAGGCGGCCAAACTGGACCGTCGCCTCCCCGACCGACATGGCGTTGTCGTCTTCCACCTCTTGTTCAAAGGTAATAAAACGCGCCAGAGAAGACTGCTCCTCGCTGAAAATCACCTCTTCACGGCCACCGCGACGAACCGGCAGCGCAAGCACCACCTTTTCGTTGGTGAGATTATCGGGGATTTTTAGCGGGGCCGGACCATTGCGGTCGCTGCGAACCTGGAAAAAGGTGCCGTCAGGCAGCAAACCGCTACAGTAGCTCAGGGCAATACAGCCCTGGCGTAGCATCGCTTCATCCAGCTCAAGGTCGAGAAAGCCCCAGAGATACGATCGCTGCAAGGCCCCCCACTCACGAACGTGGTTGAGGAGGTAGCTTTCTGTCCGCTGAAAATGGTGGGGACGCAGGAACATGCCCTCGGTCCAGACGACCTTTTCTGCTTTCGTCATGATGATCTCTTTCCTGTTATGAAGGGCGTTACTGGCTGATGACCCGGATACCATTTACGTCAAGAAAGACGCTGGCCTGGAGTTCATCTGCGGACCATTTCCAGAACTGGTAAATCGCGTTTTCGCCGGGAACAGGCAAAGGAAGTGAGACGCGCCATTTTTTGCCGTCCAGCGCCTGGTATTCCGCCATCACGCCGATATAGCGCGCTTCCGGTGAGCTTTGTCCGCTCAGGGTTTTCGAAAGCTGGCCCGGCATCAGGAAGAACACATCGCTGTTCAGCAGATTCGCGCCAAGCGTGGCTGACGCGTTGTTCTGTAAGGAGTAGAAGTCACTGGACATGAAATCCGCATCGGATTTCAGCAGCAACACTCTGACCTTAAGCGGCGCAGAATCATTGATTTGAGGATGAGCCTGAAACTGAAGATTGTAGCGGGAGGGGTCGCTGTGTGAAGACGACGAACAACCACCGATCAGCGCAAGAATCAACGCAAAAAAAGGGAACCACATCCGATGAAAATTTTTATTATTCATAAAAATATGCTCGTGAAACCCGTTTAGTTCAGGATCCAGGTACCGTTCGCGCTGTCTTTGCAGGCTTTGCTGTTGCCATCGACATCAACACAGGTGGTTTTCTTACGCGCTTTCGGGCGCAGTGCCTGTTTACGCACGGTGGCTTCGTACTGGTCAGCCTTGATCACGGCACGCATCGGCACGTAACCAATCAGCTGTTCACTCCCTTCATCGGCCAGCGCCATCCAGAAATGTTCAACCTGCCCCAGCACAACGTAAGTTTTGCCGGTCTCAAGCGTACGGATCACTTTTCCGCCGTAGTCAGGACGGCTCATCAGGGATGCCGGGTACATGGCACGGTACGGTTCATTCACCTGAGTGAACTCCGCCGGAGGGGTAACAGCGTGACGGTGCGTCAGCGTGATGCCATTCACCTGGCTGGTCACAATCGTATCATCGGTGATCGCTGGTTTCTGCGGCGCCTTACAGCCCGCCACCGCCATAACAAACAGAAGTGATAACAATACGCGCAGTTTCATATGCTTTTCCGTAGCGATATTTAGAGGATGAAGAGAGGGGATAAAATTTGACTTAGGTGCTATTGTTAAAATAGTCGGAATATTTTCAGCAGGTAACTATTTTAAGGCATAGCTACCGCACGAACCCGACAGAAATGGGCCCAGCATGCTCCTGACATATTTTGACAAACGGTAGACAAGTTTACATGAGCTTGTCATCAATTCAATATTTCCCACCTGCTTAATGGCGTTTAATGATACGCCCAATGCATTATAGGATTAATCTCATAAAAAATGCGCACTTAGGTAAAATCGTCTTTTTCTTAGACAGATTTCGAGCATAACTCTATGAAAATTAATGGCTAAACAGGAAAAAGAGAACCACTATCATTAACGTAACCCCTTATTATCTCCACTACCATAATTAGTAGAATTTAATTTTTTCTGTGCGCTGCGGGATATATCTGGGATATTTTCATTGTTGCATTCAGAAGATAACTTTTATTGTGCACGAGCGTCCCGCATAAACAAATGGCGGCTAAGAAAATGGCAGAAATTTAATTTCGCGATCCGAAATAACCTGAGCAAAATTCCCCTTTGGGGTTATTTTTTGCACCTAAACAATTAAGCCCGGCTACATCTTTTTGCTCTCTCATCGTTCAGCGCGCTCCCTTGCAGCCCATAAACTGGGGGGTTCAGCGGCGCTGACAGTGAACCTCACGCAAGAAGTTTTACCGTTACTACATATTTCTTTTACTTCTTCCCAACATCTGCCGTTCTACTCTTTCACCCGGCACGCCTCATTTGTCTCTTCTACAATGTTCGCCTTCCGCTTGACTTATTTTGTGATAAAGGTACTTTTCAGGACATGAAGAAGATCCTGATTATCGTTCCTGATGGTGGCATGTTGTTTGAGGCCGCCGGTATCGCCGACATTCTGATGCAGGCCAACCGGCTGCACCCGGACGGCCTTGCGCAGCCCCGCTACCGCATCATTATCGCCACCACCCAGCCTCATCTGGTGATCCACGGCCAGTCCGGCTTGAACCTGCTGGCGGACTATCGCCTGCCGGAGCTTGATCCGCGCGAGCCGCTGGACACGATCATCATTACCGGCCGCGGCATGAATGAGCTGGAGAGCACCGCCGTGGTGGACTGGCTGCACCTGGCCGCGCCGCATGCGCGCCGCGTCGCCTCTGTCTGCGGCGGGGCCCTGCTGCTGGCACAGGCCGGACTGCTCGACGGGCGCCGGGCAACGACCCACTGGCGGCTGCTGGAAACCCTGAAAACCCGCTATCCTGCGGTCAACGTTGAGGGCGGCCCGCTCTATGTTCAGGATGGCCCCGTCTGGACGTCGGGCGGCGTCAGCTCCGGGTTTGACCTGACGCTGGCGCTGGTGGAGGATGATTACGGCTTCACCCTCGCCCGCAATGTGGCGCAGGATATGGTGATGTACCTGCGTCGGCCTGGCGGCCAGCTACAGTTCAGCCGCTATAATCTGGAGCAGTCCGGCGCGACCGGACCAGTCAGCGAACTGCAAAGCTGGATCCTGCAAAACCTCACCGCAGATTTGTGCGTCGAAAGGCTGGCCGAACGGGTCGCCATGAGCCCGCGCAATTTCACCCGCGTGTTTACGCGTGACGTGGGCGTGCCTCCGGCCCGTTATGTCACCGAAGCGCGTCTGGCCGCCGCCCGACAGCTTCTGGAGCAGACCCAGGATCCGCTTGAGGTCATTGCCGAAAAAAGCGGGTTTGGTACCAGCATCAACCTGCGCCGCGTTTTTGAAAAGCAGCTTCATCTTACGCCGGGCGAATACCGCCAGCGCTTCCACTGCCGTAGAATGGCGTAATATGATCCTTTTTTGTCATTTACGCCATACGACCTGACGCCTACAGTAACTCCAGACAACACAGATAAGGAGTGCATCATGGTTAAGGTCGGTATTAACGGTTTCGGCCGTATCGGACGTAATGTCCTGCGCGCGGCGCTGGGCAACCCGGATCTCCAGATTGTGGCCATTAACGATCTGACGGACAGTAAAACCCTCGCCCATCTGCTGAAATATGACTCTCTGCTCGGCACGCTGCCGGTGCCTGTGGAAGCGGCGGACGGCGCGCTACAGGTTGACGGGCAACGCATCACCGTATTCAGTGAACGCGACCCGGCAAACATTGCGTGGAAAGACGCAGGCGTTGAGGTGGTAATTGAAGCCACCGGCTTCTTCACCGAACGTGAAAAAGCGGCGGTGCATATCACGAGCGGCGGCGCAAAACGCGTCATTATTTCCGCCCCGGCTAAAAATGATGATCTGACGGTGGTGATGGGTGTGAACCACACGCTGTACGATCCGGCCCAGCATTTTGTGGTCAGCAACGGGAGTTGCACCACTAATGGTCTGGCGCCAGCGGCGCAGGTGCTGCACCAGCAGTTTGGCATTGAGCACGGGCTGATGAACACCACGCATGCCTACACCAACAGCCAGGCGCTGCATGACCAGCCGGAAAAAGATCTGCGCGGCGCGCGCGCGGCAGCATTATCCATTGTGCCTTACTCCAGCGGCGCGGCAAAAGCGCTCGGGAAAGTGATCCCCGAGCTTGACGGTAAACTCACCGGGTATTCTCTGCGCGTGCCGGTTCCGGTGGTGTCGATTGTCGATCTGACGGTGACGCTGAGCCGCAACGTGACCGCCGAAGAGGTGAATGACGCGTTCCGTCAGGCTGCCGCCAGCGGGCCGCTGAAAGGCATCCTGGGCTACAGCGATGAACCGCTGGTCTCCCGTGATTATCAGGGCGACCCGCGCTCATCCATCATCGACGGGCTTTCAACGCTGGTGATTGGCGGGAATATGGTGAAGATCCTGTCGTGGTATGACAACGAATGGGGCTTCTCGAACCGTCTGGTGGATCTGGCGGTGCTGATGGATAAGAAAGGGTTGTAGCCGATCGTATTGCCGGGTGACGCTTGCGCATACCCGGCCTGCAAAATGGCCCCTCTGCCTGCTAACAGGGGGGCATCATGACACTCTTCAGAAATAATATTTAAACCGCACACGACCGCCATAACGATCGTCGTTCTTATCGCTTCCCTTTTTCGGCGACGCGTTCACCCACGAAGCGTAGGCGCCCAGGTAAATGTTAAAGTTCTTCATCTTCATTACGTTGGGAATAAGGTACGACGCATGGACAGTGTGAATATCATACTCACCCGGATCGGTGATCCAGCAATCATTCTCACACTCTGCGTCAAAGGTTGAAGTGTTAAATTCGTCGATTTCGTTATGCGCATAAATATAGCCCAGCTCAGCGTTACGCCACAGGGCATTGACGCCGGAGGTGAAGTCCGTTTCGTCTGCGGCGTCAAGATACGCTGTGTTGAGATTCACGACTATGCCATCCTCAGGATCGGCTTTCAGACCATCCCAGGTCATGGTGAATCCGTAACCGGTGCGGTCAGACTGATCGACCCAACGACCCGCGTCATCCCGATAGCCATAAGCATTGTTGACCAGATTGGTTTCCATGGCGACGGCCGTTGAGAACGGGCCGTCCTGCCACGAAATAACTGGCCGGACATAGGCGACGTTCTTATCATTTTCCAGTTCCGCGCCATGGTAGCGCTGGTCGACGTACAGATCGCTGCCGTCTTTGAACAGCGTATTCAGCTCGAAATACCAGTTATCCAGCGTTTTACTCACCAGGAAGTTACCGCCGCTGTCGGTACGGCCACGCCCCTCTTTCAGCATATAAATGTAACCATAGCCGTCGCTATAAAGATCGTCCGCTGTATTGCCTGAGTATTCAACAAAGGTATCCTGGTTGAGCGGGAACATATCGTAGGCTTCAAAACGTCCAACTTTAATTTCCCAGTCGTTTTCTGCGCCAAAGAAAAATACCGCATCATCAAGGTACATTTGCCCTGCCAAATCGCCCAGTGGTTGTACAGAAAATCCGGAAAAATGGCCGTTATCCATTTTTCGATAACCATCAAACCCCAGCAAAATACGACCATTAATATCCCACCGTTCTTTATCTCCCGGTGCCCAGTCGCTATTAGCACTTTGCTTAACAGAAGTCAGACTGCCGGTTTTGCTGGCAGCATCCATATTAAATTCCACATCGCCATAAAATTTTATATCTCCAAAGCCCGAAAGCGTCAGCTTCGGTGGTGCGTCTTTATTGACGGGCTCTTCTGACTGGACGACCACGGGAGCAGCCTGCTGACTGGCCGCCTGCTGTTGTTTCAACGCCTCGATTTGCGCCTCCAGTTGCGCCAGTTTTTCATCTACGCTCGTCGCGCTTTGTGCCGCAAAAAGAGAGCCAGAACAGAGTGCCCCCACGAGGACAACCATTTTTTTTAATTGCATAGAATCCATCCTGAAATAAAAGTGAATACCCGAAGTGATGGGCCACTCTATTTCGTCTAAATGTTTTTCGGCAGGCTATTATGTTTTTTGTTATGTCGGTTATGTTTTTTACTTTGTGTGACCTTCACGGAAAGTTATTCGCGGAATGTAATAAAGAAACACAACCCCGTTCACAGAATTAAAAAAGGTTGCAACCCATAAGCCTGGTCAATATTTATAGTGTGCCCTGACAGGATATTTAATTAAAATCATTCCCCAAAAAACATTCCCCGAGTAAATAGTTTTCGGCGCGCTTCTCACGTCCGGGCGCGGCGGTAAATTGTCTGGTAATGCGCAAAATGGGATATCTAACACGCGAAGCGGGCAATATTCGTCTAAGGTTTTCAGGTGATTGACGACAGCGGTGACGCTGCCCAGCGACGAATGGAGATGAACCGATGATAAAAACTCGAATGCTACGCCCTGGCTTGTTACACCTTACGTTGGCAGGCGCCCTACTCGGTGTTACCGCATTTGGTTATGCTGAAGACCAGCCAACGAGCCAGCAAAGCTCACCTGATATTCTCCTTGGCCCCCTCTTTAATGAAGTACAGAGCGCCAAACTGTTCCCGGATCAGAAAACCTTCGCGGATGCCGTTCCCAAAAGCGACCCGCTAACCATCCTGGCGGATTACCGGATGCAGCATACCCAGTCCGGTTTTGACCTGCGCCACTTCGTAGAGATGAACTTTATCCTGCCGAAGGAAGGTGAGAAATACGTTCCCCCTGAAGGCCAGAGCCTGCGCGAACACATAGACGATCTGTGGCCTGTACTGACCCGCACCACTGACAAAGCGAACAAATGGGACTCCCTCCTGCCCCTGCCAAAGCCCTATGTCGTGCCTGGAGGACGCTTCCGCGAAGTCTATTACTGGGACAGCTATTTCACCATGCTGGGGCTGGCCGAGAGCGGCCACTGGGATAAGATCGGCGACATGGTGGACAACTTCGCTTACGAGCTTGATACCTGGGGCCATATCCCTAACGGTAACCGCAGCTACTACCTGAGCCGCTCTCAGCCGCCGTTCTTCTCGCTGATGGTGGAATTGCTGGCCACGCATGACAGCGACGCGTTGAAGAAATACCGTCCGCAGATGGAGAAAGAGTACGCGTACTGGATGGAGGGGGCTGATGGGCTCCAGCCTGGTCAGGCGAACAAACGCGTGGTGAAGCTGGATGACGGCTCGATCCTCAACCGCTACTGGGACGATCGGGACACGCCGCGCCCTGAGTCGTGGCTGGATGACGTGACCACCGCCAAAAATAACCCTAACCGTCCGGCCACCGAGATTTACCGCGATCTGCGCTCTGCCGCGGCCTCGGGCTGGGATTTCAGCTCCCGCTGGATGGACGATCCACAGAAGCTGGGTACCATCCGCACCACCAGCATCGTGCCGGTGGATCTGAATGCGCTGATGTTTAAGATGGAAAAACTGCTGGCCCGCGCCAGTCAGGAAGACGGCGATAACGCCAGTGCAAGTAAATATGACGCGCTGGCCTCCGCACGTCAGAAAGCCATGGAAAGCCACCTGTGGAACGATAAAGAGGGCTGGTATGCGGATTACGATCTGAAAACCGGGAAGGTGCGTAATCAGCTGACGGCCGCAGCCCTCTTCCCGCTGTATGTGAAGGCCACATCACAGGATCGCGCCGATAAAGTGGCCGCAGCCGCGTCGTCACGCCTGCTGAAACCGGGCGGTATTTCTACCACCACCATCAACAGCGGGCAGCAGTGGGATGCGCCGAACGGCTGGGCGCCGTTGCAGTGGGTAGCGGTGGAAGGGTTGCAGAACTATGGTCAGCAGAAAGTGGCGATGGACGTAACCTGGCGTTTCCTGAAAAACGTTCAGCATACCTACGATCGCGAGAAGAAACTGGTTGAGAAGTACGATGTCTCTTCGACCGGTACCGGCGGTGGCGGCGGTGAGTATCCGTTGCAGGACGGTTTCGGCTGGAGTAACGGCGTGACGCTCAGGATGCTGGACATGGTCTGTCCGAAAGAGAAGCCGTGCGACAGCGTACCGGAGAATCAGCCTGCGGCAAACGATGATGTTGCACCTGCGAAACAGGCGGCGCAGTAGCGCCCCTCACCCTGACCCTCTCCCCGGTGGGGCGAGGGGATGGTTCCGTGCAATAGATTGGCCCGGTAGCGAAGCGCCACCGGGCTTTTTTCAGAAGCTGTAACTCGCCCCGACCTGGAACGTGCGGTCGCGGCCTATCCAGCAGTTGGTCGCGTCATAGCAGGTGAGCGTCTCTTTGTTGGTGACGTTCTGCGCGCTCGCTTTCAACGTCAGCCCCTCCAGCGATGGCGCCAGCTCGCCCATGCGGTAAGACGCCGCCAGATCGTATTGCGTCGTACCGCCCAGCTTGCCTGCGTCGTTGGCTGGCGAGATCTCCATCGGCCCGGTGTAGCGTGCCCCTGCCCCCAGCGTTAACCCTCTCAGCGGCGTGCTGTCAAAGGTGTAATCTCCCCACAGATTAAAGGCGTTCTCAGGGACCTGCGTCGGTCGTTTGCCCTGGTACTTGTCATCTTCGGTATTGATGGCGTGGGTGTAGGCATAGTTGGCAATCAGCGTCAGGTTATCCGTTGGACGACTCATAGCGGAAAGCTCCGCACCTTTCGATTCCACTTCCCCGGTCTGGCGATAGTTGAGGAAGCCCGGATCGCTGGTCACCACATTTTTCTGACGAATGTTAAACACCGAGGCGGTGAAGGTGGTTGCGTATTCCGCCAGCAGGTATTTCACCCCACCCTCCACCTGCTTGCTGGTGGTGGGCTTAACGTCTTTCGCGGTCAGCGTGCCCTGCGGCGATACCGGGGCGAACCCTTCCGAATAGCTGATAAACGGCGAGAGACCATTGTCGAAGGCATAAAGCGCGCCCAGTCGCTTAGTGAGGCGATCCTGCGATACCCATGCTTTGTCACCGTTTTGCAGATAGTTGGTGGTGACAGAACGGTAGTCGTCATAGCGCAGGCTGGCCAGCACGTTCAGCCCGCCAAACGCAATCTGATCCTGGAGGTAATAGCCATTCTGCTGATAGCTGAGACGGTTTTTCTGCGCGGTTTCAAGCCCCAGCGCATCGTTATCGATCTGCGAGTGATCCGGATTACGCATATCGATACCCGGTGTGGACGAGGCGTAACGATAATGGAAGTGAGAGTTCAGCTTCTGGTAGTCAAAGCCCACCAGCAGATGATGTTTCCAGTCCCCCAGCGCGACGGTTCGGGTGACCTGGTTATCAATGTTGAAGCTCTGTAAATCTTCATCCGTGGTATAGGCGAAGCGGTTAAGCTGGTAGACCTCGCTGCCCGTCCCGGTTGAATAGGCGCTGCGCTGGTGGGTGTCCACGTCAAAGTAGCGCGCTTTCTGGCTAAAGCCCCAGCCACTGTCAAACTCATGTTCAAAGCTGTAGCCCAGCATCCACTGACGCTGCTTAAAGCCGCTCCACTCATCCCCGGCATAGTCACGACGATCGGCGTATTTAGACCGTAGATAGCTTAGCGGCATCGGATCAGACGGCGTCAGGCTCGGCGTATTTTGCGCCAGCGCGTCAATGGTCAGGCGCGTTTTGTCATCCGGCTGCCAGGTCACGGAGGGGGCCACCAGATAGTTTTCATAGCGCGTGGTGTGCGCCTGTTCGTCACTCTCTGTCGCTTTACCCAGCAGGCGATAGTTCCAGTCGCTGGTCGCAATCTGCCCCGTGGAATCCAGGTACCCCTCTTTCAGATTGCGGTTTCCGGTGTTAAAGCCCAGTTCTGTTTTCGCCTCTTTCTGCGGCTTTTTACTCTGAATATTGACCAGCCCGCCCGGGGAGCCGCCGCCATACAGCACGGATGACGGCCCCTTCAGAATATCGACGCTCTCAATCAGCAGCGGATCGATTCGCGCTTTAGTGTTCCCGGTGACGTTATAGGGAAGTTGCAGGCCGTTGTAGAACTCCTGCTCGACGTTGAACCCGCGGATTTTGTACTCGCTCATGTAAGAGGTGCTCCCGCGCACCTCCGTGGAAACGCCCGGCGCATAGCGCAGGATCTCGTTTACCGAACTGGCGTGCCGCTGCTCAATCTCTTTAGCGGCAATGGTGTTGATCACCTGCGGCGTTTTACTTTCCGCGACGGCTGATTTCGTGGCGCTGTTGGTCCAGGCAGGGAGCGCGCTGCCCTGCTCTGTACCGGTCACCACGATGGTGGGTTCTTCTGCAAAAGCCTGTGTTTGCAACGCCAGCGTGACGGCGCCTGCCAACGCGCATAACGCAAAACGTGAGGTGCTCATAGTGTCGTCTTGTTATTAGATGGTATTGGGAACGCCAATTATTATCATTTCCATTAGCAAATCAATATCGGCGGAGAAAAACAGATCGTTTGTATTAAGTTTCATGCCAGCGTGCCGATAACCCAGAGACAGTCTGTCATCTATCGAGGAGCCATCTGGCGTGAGTAGCTACAGTGAGCAGTTCCTGAAACAAAATCCGCTGGCTGTATTAGGGGTGTTACGCGACCTGAAAAAGGGCGAGGTGCCGCTGCGCATCAACTGGTCAACCAGCCAGTTTATCAGCAAGATCCTGGACGTGACGGCAGAACACCTGATCGTGGATCTGGGTAGCCAGAGCGAAGAAAACCGTGCCGCGCTCCAGGCAGAAAACCTCTCGGTGATGGCCGAAACGCAGGGGGCTAAAGTCGAGTTTATACTGCCCCGCCTGACCACGATCGCGTACCAGGGTTTGCCTGCGTTTATCGCTCCCCTGCCCGCTAACCTCTGGTTCGTGCAACGCCGCGAGTTTTTTCGCATCAGCGCCCCGCTTCACCCGGCCTATTTCTGTAAGGCAAAAATGCCGGACAAAAAAGAGATCCGCTTTCGTCTCTTCGACCTGTCACTGGGCGGGATGGGCGCGTTAATGGATACGCCGAAGCCGGAAGGACTGGTGGAAGGCATGCGTTTTAGTCAGATTGAGCTGGATATGGGCGGATGGGGACGCTTCTGGTTTGACGCCCAGCTGATTGCCATCAGCGAGCGTAAGGTGGTGGACAGCAAAAACGAAACCATTACCACGCCGCGACTGAGCTTTCGCTTTCTGAATGTCGGGCCAGGCGCCGAACGCGAACTACAGCGCATCATCTTCTCACTGGAGCGTGAAGCGCGGGAACGCGCGAACAAAGTGCGCTGAAAGGCGTCGGGCAGCATGCTGCCGCCCGACAAAGGCGTTACATGGCGTCCATCGCTTTCTGTACTTTCCAGATATAACGTGGAGCCTGTGCTGACGGATGATTCTTCACAACGTGCTCGAAGAATTCATCTTTATCCATATCGTTAATCTCTTCTATCGCCTCTTTGCGATCGGATGAGAAGGTTCGGAGCAGCGCGCCGGCTCCGTTAACGTACGACACCACCAGCGCATATTGCATCACTTCCGGATCGTCAATCCCCTTCAGAATGCCATGCTCGAGAATGCTCAGGTAAGCGGTTCCCATAGAGATATTACGTTCCGGGTTTTTCAGCTCGCTGGTGGATGGCTGTCCCTTCCAGCCCATGTAGCGATAGACCTCTCTTCCCGCCGTCGAGGCTTTTAACTGCATCAGCCCCACCGCATTCGATTTACTCACCAGCGTCGGGTTGCCGCCGGACTCCACGGCAATGATCGCCGTGATCAGACGCGGGCTCACGCCCCAGGCCTTCCCGGCTTGTTCGCTGATCGGCATCCACTGCATGGCCCGCTTTACCGGCACTTCAGGGTTCCAGGGGGGATTTTGATAATCATGTTTTGAACTACAGCCAGCGAGCAGCACAATCAAAAAAGCAAACCATCTCAATTTCACGTCATCTATCCTTATAGCCGGTCATCGCGGTACGTCGCCCCTTGAAGCAGGCGGCGTATAAGCGGCATGATATAGACAATTAGATTCTCATTCAGCAAGGAATTGCCATGCCTCAGTTTCATCTCATCGCACCGTCAGGCTACTGCATCAACCAGGAGGCGGCACAGCGGGGCGTTCAGCGCCTGCTGGAAATGGGCCATCAGGTAGAAAATCAGAATATTATCCCCCGCCGTATGCAGCGTTTTGCCGGTACGGAGGCGCAGAGACTGAGCGATATCAACAGCCTGGCGACGCTGGAAGGTGAAAACACTATTGTGCTGGCCGTGCGCGGCGGCTATGGCGCAAGCCGGCTGCTGGAGAGCATCGACTGGGCCGGGCTGGCCGCGCGCCAGCAGCAGGATCCGCTGTTAATCTGCGGACACAGCGATTTCACGGCGATCCAGCTCGGCCTGCTTGCGTTGCATAACGTCATTACCTTTAGCGGCCCGATGCTGGCCGGCAACTTTGGTGCGCCGGAGCTGGATGCGTTTACGCAGGACCATTTCTGGCGCGCCCTGCAAAACCCGACGTTCACCGTCGAGTGGCAAGGCAATGGACCGCACTGGGAATGTGAAGGACAGCTGTGGGGCGGCAACCTCGCGATGCTGGTGTCGCTGATTGGAACGCCGTGGCTGCCGCAGATCGCGGACGGCATACTGGTGCTGGAAGATATCAACGAACACCCGTTCCGCGTCGAACGTATGCTGTTGCAGCTGTATCACGCCGGGATCCTGGATCGGCAGTCGGCCATTGTGCTGGGCAGTTTTAGTGGTTCAGCCCCCAACGATTACGATGCGGGCTATTCCCTGGAGACGATGATTGATTTCATTCGTTCCCGGCTGGATATCCCGGTGATCGCCGGTCTGGATTTCGGCCATGAGCAGCAAACCGTTACCCTGCCGCTGGGTGCCCAGGCGCACCTTGTACACGATAATTCAGGCAGTCGGTTAACAATCAGCGGTCATCCGGTCTTAAAGGCATAAAAAAGCCGTTATTCCCCCTCAATAAAACGCAGTTAACGTTGTTATTATGTTAGGGTTTTAATAACAGCGTTCACATTGAGGTGGGAGTAAGACGACATTGGGTGCCACAGCGATAATCAGTCTTTTCATTCTGGGTTCCATCCTGGTAACCTTTAGCATTTTATTAAGTTCATTTTCATCGCGTCTTGGCATACCTATTCTTGTCATTTTCCTGGCTATCGGCATGCTTGCCGGGATCGACGGTATCGGCGGTATCCCCTTCGATAATTACCCTTTCGCCTATATGGTGAGTAACCTCGCGCTGGCGGTGATTCTGCTGGACGGCGGAATGCGCACCCAGGCAAGTTCGTTTCGCGTTGCCTTAGGCCCGGCGCTGTCTCTGGCGACCCTCGGCGTGCTGATCACCTCCGGCCTGACCGGCATGATGGCGGCCTGGCTGTTTAACCTCGATATAATGGAAGGCCTGCTGATTGGCGCGATTGTCGGCTCTACCGATGCGGCGGCGGTTTTCTCGCTGCTCGGCGGCAAGGGGCTGAACGAACGCGTTGGCTCCACGCTTGAGATTGAATCCGGCAGTAACGATCCGATGGCGGTGTTCCTGACCATTACCCTGATTGAGATGATCCAGCAGCACGAAACCGGCCTGAGCTGGATGTTCGCCTGGCACATCCTCCAGCAGTTTGGGCTCGGGATTATCATTGGTCTCGGCGGCGGTTACCTGTTACAGCATACGATTAACCGTATTACGCTGCCTTCCGGCCTTTACCCGCTGCTGGCCCTGAGCGGTGGGATCCTGATCTTTGCCGTCACCACCGCGCTGGACGGCAGCGGTATTCTGGCGGTTTACCTTTGCGGTTTCCTGTTGGGCAACCGACCGATTCGCAACCGTCACGCCATCTTGCAGAACTTCGACGGTCTGGCCTGGCTGGCGCAGATCGCCATGTTCCTGGTGCTGGGCCTGCTGGTGACGCCGTCGGACCTGCTGCCTATCGCCGTACCGGCGCTGCTTTTGTCGGCCTGGATGATCTTCTTCGCCCGTCCGCTGTCGGTGTTTGCCGGGCTGCTGCCGTTCCGCGGGTTTAACCTGCGTGAGCGGATATTTATCAGTTGGGTGGGGCTGCGCGGCGCGGTGCCGATTATTCTGGCAGTGTTCCCTATGATGGCCGGGCTGGACAACGCCCGTCTGTTCTTCAACGTCGCCTTCTTCGTAGTGCTGGTGTCGCTGCTATTCCAGGGGACGTCGCTGGGCTGGGCGGCGAAAAAAGCCAAAGTGGTGGTACCGCCCATTGGCTGGCCGGTCTCCCGCGTGGGGCTGGATATTCACCCTGAGAATCCCTGGGAACAGTTTGTCTACCAGCTAAGCGCCGATAAGTGGTGCGTGGGCGCGTCCCTGCGCGATCTGCATATGCCCGCTGAAACGCGCATTGCCGCCCTGTTCCGGGATAACGCCCTGCTTCACCCGACCGGCAGCACGCGGCTGCGTGAGAACGATATCCTCTGCGTGATTGGCCGCGAGCGCGACCTGCCGGCCCTCGGCAAGCTGTTCAGCCAGTCGCCTCCGGTGGCGCTGGATCAGCGTTTCTTCGGCGATTTTATCCTCGAAGCCAGCGCCCGCTTTGCGGATGTGGCGCTGATTTATGGCCTGGAAGGTGGACTGGAGAATCGAGATAACCAGCAAACCCTGGGTGAGATTATTCAGCAATTATTAGGAGCTGCGCCGGTCGTCGGTGACCAGGTGGAGTTTGCCGGGATGATCTGGACGGTAGCGGAGAAAGAAGATAACGCGGTGCGCAAAGTCGGCGTAAGGCCGATGGAGGAGGAGGCGGAGTAGCTGCTTTTTTGCCGGGTGGCGGTTTCGCCTTACCCGGCCTACAAAACCCCGAATGTAGGCCGGGTAAGCGTTAGCGCCACCCGGCACACACACAAGTTACACCGTCACAACAGGCACTCTTGACGCCAGCGCGCACATCAGCTCATACCCGACTGTGCCCGCCGCAGCGGCCACATCATCAATTTTAACCTCGTTGCCCCACAGCTCAACCGGTGACCCGATCCCCGCCTGGGGACACGGCGTCAAATCGATGGCCAGCATGTCCATGGAGACGGTACCTACCGTGCCGGTGCGCACGCCATCGACCCACACCGGCGTGCCACTTGGGGCGATGCGCGGATAACCATCTGCATAGCCCCCCGCCACGATACCGATGCGCTGTTCACCTGCTGCCCGATAGCGGCTGCCATAGCCCACCGTATCGCCCGCTTTCAGGGTTTGCACGCCGATAATCTCGCTTCGTAACGTCATCACCGGCTTCAGGCCGCTGTTGGCAATATCCTGCCACTGACCTGAGGGTGACGCGCCGTACAGAACGATCCCTGGACGCACCCAGTTGTAGTGCGCCTCGGGATGCCAGAGCGTTGCCGCTGAGTTCGACAGCGAGCGCGGACAGTCCAGACCTTCTGCCGCCTGCTCAATGCGGACCATGGCATCGGCAATGCCGTCCGGCTTTTCCGCATCGGCGAAGTGCGCCATCAGCGTCATCTCACCGACGTTTTTCAGCGCACGAAGCTGCTGCCAGACCGTATGCACCCGTTCAGGCTGGAAGCCCAGACGGTTCATCCCGCTGTTCACTTTGAGATAGATATCCAGCGGGGCATGCAGCTTCGCGTCCTGGATGGCCTTGATCTGCCAGTTACTGTGAACGCTGGTCGTCAGGCGGTACTTATCCAGCAGAGGCAGATCCTGCGCATGAAAGAATCCTTCCAGCAGCAGGATCGGTCCTTTCCAGCCGCGCTCGCGCAGCAGGATGGCCTCTTCCAGATTCAGCAAGGCAAAACCATCGGTGCCGCCGAGCGCACTCCAGATACGGTCGATACCATGACCGTAGGCGTTGGCTTTCACCACCGACCAGACACGAGAACCCGGCGCAGCACGGCGAACAATTTGCAGGTTATCCTTCAGCGCCTGCAAATCCAGCTGGGCCAGAATAGGACGGGACATGACGACTCCTTAATTATGCGCGCCGTGCAGGTGTTGTGGACGCGATGGGGTAAACCCTGATTGATAGCGTGCGGCGCTCAAATCGTCAAACGGAATTGCCGGCGTCCTTCCGGAGATCAGGTCGCTCAGCAGCTGGCCCGAACCGCAGGCCATGGTCCAGCCAAGCGTGCCGTGGCCGGTGTTGGTCCACAGATTTTTATATGGCGTACGGCCCACAATCGGCGTGCCGTCCGGGGTCATTGGGCGCAGGCCGGTCCAGAACGTCGCCTGCTCAATGAAGCCGCCGCGCGGGAAGAGATCGCCCACGACCATCTCCAGCGTTTCACGACGCGGTTTGAGCAGCTCGGTATTGAAGCCCACGATTTCCGCCATGCCGCCGACGCGGATCCGGTTATCGAAGCGGGTGATGGCGATTTTGTAGGTTTCATCAAGAATGGTCGAGACCGGCGCGCCGCTGTCCTCTTTCACCGGGATGGTCAGGGAGTAGCCTTTCAGCGGATAGACCGGGATATCCAGGATCCCTTTCAGCATCGCGGTTGAGTAGGAGCCAAACGCCATCACGTAGGCATCGGCTTTAATTACCTCTTCCCCACACTTCACGCCGTAAATCTTCTCCCCTTCCGACAGCAGTTTGTCGACAGAAGTATTGAAGCGGAATTTCACCCCGGCCTGCTCACACATGCGCGCCAGACGCTGGGTGAAAAGCTGGCAGTCGCCGGTTTCATCGTTCGGTAAACGCAGACCGCCCGTCAGCTTGTGCGCGACCTCGGCAAGCGCTGGCTCCACCTGCGCCAGCTGGCTGGCTTCCAGCAGCTGATACGGTACGCCAGCATCTTCAAGCACGGCGATATCGCGGGTCGCGTTTTCGTACTGTTGCGCGGTACGGAACAGCTGAAGCGTGCCGCCCTGACGCCCTTCATATTCGATGCCCGTTGAGGCACGCAGCGCCTTCAGGCAGTCGCGGCTGTATTCCGCCAGCCGCACCATACGCCCCTTGTTTTCCATATAGTGGCGGGTGTCGCAGTTGCGCAGCATCTGCCACATCCACTTAAGCTGGAACTGCGTGCCGTCAAGGCTGATCGCCAGGGGCGCATGTCGCTGAAACATCCATTTGATCGCCTTCAGCGGAACGCCCGGGGCCGCCCACGGCGCAGCGTAGCCCGGAGAGATTTGCCCCGCATTCGCCGCACTGGTTTCCAGCGCCGGACCGGATTCGCGATCGATAACGGTAACCTCATGTCCCGCCTGACTCAAATACCAGGCGCTGGTTACGCCAACGACACCACTTCCCAGTATGACAACACGCATAGCCACTCCATTATGAGCAAAAGAACAATCATCTAATTACAGATTGATAACCTAGTTGAAAATATTATTCAACATATGACTTTTTTATGGTGACTCAACTCACATATCCCGCTGTATCAGGGGATGGCGCTTATTTGGGATCTCCTGCTGCGCGTTTTTTTTAACCAGTAGAAAATTCTGTGAGCACCGCTTTATTTGCCGTATCGAAAACGCGAAATCGCAAAGAAAAAATTTCTGCGCCCCGCGTATTTGAATGGGGTGATCTATGCTTGAAAGGAGGCTCTCCAGTCAGAGAGAGCGACCAACAACGAGGGCGCGCTAATGGCTACACTAGATTCCATGTCCAGGGACAGCACCCGTCTGAGCGATGGACCCGACTGGACCTTCGAGTTGCTGGATGTCTACCTGGCGGAGATCGACCGGGTGGCCAAACTCTATCGTCTGGATACCTACCCCCATCAGATTGAAGTCATCACCTCGGAACAGATGATGGACGCTTACTCCAGCGTCGGGATGCCAATTAACTATCCGCACTGGTCGTTTGGCAAAAAATTCATTGAAACAGAGCGGCTGTATAAGCACGGGCAGCAGGGACTGGCGTATGAAATCGTCATTAACTCTAACCCGTGTATTGCCTATCTGATGGAGGAGAACACCATTACCATGCAGGCGCTGGTGATGGCGCACGCCTGCTATGGACATAACTCGTTCTTCAAAAATAACTATCTGTTCCGCAGCTGGACGGACGCCAGCTCCATCGTCGATTACCTGATCTTCGCCCGCAAATACATTACCGACTGCGAAGAGCGCTACGGCGTGGACGAGGTGGAGAAGCTGCTGGACTCCTGCCACGCGCTGATGAACTACGGCGTTGATCGTTATAAGCGTCCGCAGAAGATCTCATTGCAGGAAGAGAAAGCCCGGCAGAAGAGCCGCGAGGAGTATCTGCAAAGCCAGGTGAATATGCTGTGGCGCACCCTGCCGAAACGTGAAGAGGAGAAAACCGTCGCCGAGGCGCGTCGCTACCCTTCCGAGCCGCAGGAAAACCTGCTCTACTTTATGGAGAAAAACGCCCCACTGCTGGAGCCGTGGCAGCGTGAGATCCTGCGCATCGTGCGCAAGGTGAGCCAGTATTTCTATCCGCAGAAGCAGACCCAGGTGATGAACGAAGGCTGGGCGACCTTCTGGCACTACACCATTCTTAACCACCTGTACGACGAAGGAAAAGTCACCGAGCGGTTTATGATGGAGTTTCTGCACAGCCACACCAACGTGGTATTCCAGCCGGCATATAACAGCCCGTGGTACAGCGGCATTAACCCGTACGCGCTCGGCTTTGCCATGTTCCAGGATATCAAGCGTATTTGTCAGTCGCCCACCGAAGAGGACAAATACTGGTTCCCGGATATTGCCGGTTCCGACTGGCTGGAAACGCTGCACTTCGCGATGCGTGATTTTAAGGATGAGAGCTTTATCAGCCAGTTCATGTCGCCGAAGATCATGCGTGATTTCCGCTTCTTCACCGTACTGGATGATGACCGCAACAACTACCTGGAGATCTCCGCGATCCACAACGAAGAGGGTTATCGCGAGATCCGCTCGCGCCTGTCATCCCAGTACAACCTGAGTAATCTTGAACCGAACATTCAGGTCTGGAACGTGGATCTGCGCGGCGACCGCTCCCTGACGTTGCGCTATATTCCGCACAACCGCGCGCCGCTGGATAAGGGGCGTAAGGAAGTGCTGAAGCATGTGCATCGCCTGTGGGGATTTGACGTGTTGCTGGAGCAGCAGAACGAAGATGGCAGCGTGGAGCTGCTGGACCGGTGTCCGGCGCGGTTGAATACGCTGTAGTGGGATTTTTTGCCCGGTGGCGCTACGCTTACCGGGCCTACGGGACCTGTAGGCCGGGTCAGGCGAAGCCGCCACCCGGCGAAAAAAAACCTCTCAATCGAGAGGTTTTTTATTTCAGCGGCTCTGAATCGCTAAATCACCCGGCAGCGTTTTCTGCATCCGGTGCCAGATTTCACCGGAGTCGTGGCCGTAACGACGCACCGTTTCATAGACCTGATCGTGCAGCCCTTCGGTGCAGAGTTTGCTCAGTTTATGGTAGAAGCCGAGCGCCAGGCTGCGGGCTTCAGGGTTAGCAAAGTAGTGACGACCAATGCGCGTATATAACCCTTTCATTCCATTCAGGATCAGACCGTAAACCGGATTGCCGGAAGCAAACGCCAGACCGCGGAACACGTTGTAATCAAGGGTCGCAAAGGCATCCGCGTGGTCTTCCACCTCATTAGCGGTGGCAAGCACTTTCAGCGCATCTTCAGGATGCTGACGAAACGCGGTGCGGATGAAAATGGTGGCGATGTTGGTGCGCACGGAAAGCAGATTATCAATCAGCTGCGGTACGCTTTCGTGGTCGAGACGCGCCAGCGTTTCCAGAATGTTCAGCCCGGACGTTTCCCAGAAGTTGTTCACCTTAGTGGGTTTGCCATGCTGTATCGTCAACCAGCCATCGCGCGCCAGACGCTGGAGCACTTCTCGCAGCGTGGTACGGGTGACGCCAATCAGTTCAGAGAGTTCGCGTTCAGCAGGTAGAATTGATCCCGCAGGGAAACGATTATTCCAGATGCTTTCAATGATGTACTCTTCCGCGAAACCCGCCGGGCTCTGCGCCTTAATGACCATAGTGAGATTTCCATTACACAGCTTTAGCAAATTGCACTCATCATACCAGAGGCGCGCAGAGGCAGATAGCGCAGCAGAGACAGAAAAGAGGGATCGCCGTTTCATTTTTATGAAATTTACAAATGGCTTAATCCCCCGCTCTGCCGCCATTTTTGCGTATACTGATGTCTTGTCTTATTTGACGGGTAAAGGACGTCTGTCGTGGAAATTTCATTTGGGCGCGCGCTGTGGCGCAACTTTTTAGGTCAGTCACCTGACTGGTACAAACTTACTTTACTGGTATTCCTGGTCGTTAATCCCGTTATCTTTTTGCTGGATCCCTTCGTTGCCGGGTGGATGTTGGTCGCCGAGTTTATCTTTACCCTGGCGATGGCGCTGAAGTGCTATCCGCTGTTGCCCGGCGGGCTGCTGGCGCTGGAAGCCGTGGTCATTGGAATGACCAGCGCGGAGCATGTTAAAAACGAGATAGCGTCGAATCTTGAAGTCCTGCTGCTGCTGATCTTCATGGTGGCGGGGATCTACTTTATGAAGCAGCTTCTGCTGTTTATCTTCACCCGTTTGCTGCTGAGCATTCCGTCGAAAACGCTGCTTTCGCTGGCGTTTTGCCTCGCCGCGGCCTTCCTCTCTGCCTTCCTGGATGCGCTGACGGTCGTTGCGGTGGTGATCAGCGTCGCCGTCGGCTTTTACGGGATTTACCACCGGGTGGCCTCGTCTCGTCCTGGCGATAACTTGCAGGACGACAGTCACGTTGAGGCGCACAACCGCGATGTGCTGGAACAGTTCCGCGCGTTTCTGCGCAGCCTGATGATGCATGCGGGCGTGGGGACGGCGCTGGGCGGCGTGATGACCATGGTCGGGGAGCCGCAAAACCTGATTATCGCCAAAGCGGCTGAGTGGCATTTTGGCGAATTTTTCCTGCGCATGGCGCCCGTCAGCGTGCCCGTGCTGGTCTGCGGGTTAGCCACCTGTGTGCTGGTCGAAAAATTCAACCTCTTTGGGTATGGCGCGAAGTTGCCCGATCAGGTCCGCCAGGAGCTGCATAAGTTTGACGAGCAGAGCCGCAAACAACGCACGCGCCAGGAGACGCTGCGCCTGATTGCACAGGGTTTCATCGGCGTGTGGCTTATCGCTGCGCTGGCCTTCCACCTTGCCGAGGTGGGGCTGATTGGCCTGTCGGTAATTATCCTTGCAACCAGCCTGGGCGGCGTTACGGACGAACATGCTATCGGAAAAGCCTTTACCGAAGCGCTGCCGTTTACCGCCCTGCTGGCGGTGTTTTTCGCGGTCGTGGCGGTGATTATTGACCAACATCTGTTCGCGCCGATCATCGCGTTTGTGCTTCAGGCTACGCCAGATTCGCAGCTAACGCTGTTCTATTTGTTTAACGGTCTGTTGTCCTCTATATCCGATAACGTCTTTGTCGGGACGGTATACATCAATGAGGCCAAAGCCGCGATGGAGCAAGGGATTGTCAGCAGTGAACAGTTCGAGCTGCTGGCGGTGGCGATCAACACCGGAACCAACCTCCCCTCCGTGGCAACCCCGAACGGTCAGGCGGCATTCCTCTTCCTGCTGACCTCGGCGCTGGCACCACTCATACGACTTTCTTATGGAAGAATGGTCTGGATGGCGCTGCCGTATACGCTGGTGCTTACCCTGGTTGGTTTGCTGTGCATCAAAATTACTCTCGTTCCCTGTACGCAATGGTTATTGCAAGCAGGTATACTTGCGGCGCATTAAAATTCGTTTACACTGCGCTGTCTAAGCATGTTCCAGGGAAATGATTATGTTGCGATTTTTGAACCAGTGCTCACGCGGTCGCGGAGCGTGGTTGTTGATGGCCCTGACCGCCTTTGCGCTGGAAATGGTCGCGCTGTGGTTTCAGCATGTGATGGGGCTGAAACCTTGCGTACTGTGTATTTATGAGCGTTGTGCGCTATTCGGCATTATGGGCGCGGGTCTGGTAGGTGCGATTGCACCTAAATCACCGTTACGCTATGCGGCAATTGCCATCTGGCTATACAGCGCCGGGAAAGGGATTGCGCTTGCCTGGGAGCACACCCAGATGCAGCTTCACCCGTCGCCGTTTATGACCTGTGATTTTGCCGCCCGCTTCCCGAGCTGGCTGCCGCTGGATAAATGGCTGCCGCAGGTGTTTGTGGCCTCCGGTGACTGCTCTGTACGCCAGTGGGAGTTCCTGACGCTGGAGATGCCGCAGTGGCTGGTGGGCATTTTTGTCGCCTACTTTGTGGTGGCACTGCTGGTGCTGATTGCCCAGCCGTTCAAACCAAAGAAACGCGATCTTTTTGGAAGGTAAAAGCAAAACGGCAACGTCAGTTTTGTTGGTCGGGTAAGCGCAGCGCCACCCGACAAAATTGCGCACAATAAAAAACCCGCCTCGGCGGGTTTTTTGTTATCACCGATTAGGGTGATTCATAATGTGGTCTTCCCAGTCGCGCACCTCGGACTCTTTCACCGCAATGTGGCGCACGGAAATACGTTCACCGTGCATCGCCGCTTTCGACCCCGTCAACAGCGGATGCCATGTGGGCAGATCCTTTCCTTCCGCCAGCAGGCGATACGCGCAGGTATGCGGCAGCCACTCAAAGGTCGGCAGATTTTCACGGGTTAACTTGATGCAGTCCGGCTCATATTCGAAACGGCGCTCATAGTTGCGGCACTGGCAGGTTTTGATGTTTAACTGCTTGCAGGCTACGTTGGTGAAATAGATCTCGTCTGAATCTTCATCCATCAGCTTATGCAGGCAGCACTGCCCGCAGCCGTCACACAACGATTCCCACTCCGCGTCGGTCATGTCGTCGAGAGTTTTGCTTTGCCAGAAAGGAATGTCGTTCATCGGGATGTCCACACGTCAAAATAGAGCGCACCTTATAACGAGTCTGGCACGTTGATGCAAGTTTTGCCGCCCTTTTCAGGCGGCAAGGTGCTTTTACAGCACGCGGGTTTTCAGCGACAGGCCGTTAAAACTGACGTCCAGCTCGTCGCCACTGTGCAGCGGCCCCACACCTTCCGGGGTGCCGGTGAGGATCACGTCGCCGGGTTTCAGGGTGAAGAAGCGGCTCATGTAGGCAATCAGCGGAACAATCTTATGGATCATGTCAGCGGTCGTTCCCTGCTGGCGGATCTCGCCATTGACCTTCAGGCTGAGGGGCGTGTTCTGCGGATCGTCGGTAAATTCACTCACCGGAACGAAACCGGAAATCGGGCATGAATTATCAAAACCCTTCGCTTTTTCCCACGGCTGCCCCGCTTTCTTCATTTTGCCCTGGACGTCGCGCAGCGTGAGGTCGAGCGCGACACCGTAACCCGCAATCGCTTTCTCTACATGCTCTTCGGTTGCCTGGCGCAGCGTCGCGCCGATCAGCACCGCCAGCTCCACTTCATGGTGCACCGAGCCCAGTCCCTGCGGCAGAACCAGCGGCTGGCGAATATCGCACAGTGCGGTTTCTGGCTTAATAAACAGAACCGGCTCTTCCGGCACGGCGCTGCCCATCTCCTGAATATGTTTTGCATAGTTGCTGCCCACGCAGACCACTTTGCTGACGGGATAATCCAGTAATGCACCTTGCCAGTTATGATGTTGATACATGGTCGACCCCTAATCGGTTGATGAGTTGTTCCCGGAAGGACCCGGGCTTATTTCTTTCCGCTCACCTCAAGATGCTGTTTTAATAAATTCTCCGGTGGCGGCGGAAGCTGTAAATAATAGCCCTGCTCGGTTAACGCCTTTTTGACTTTCTCCAGATCGGCGTTCACCAGCTTCTTACGGCCGTCCAGCGGCAGCAGCATCGCCAGCTGCGGTCGGCCAAAGCTTTTCATTAATTCTTCAGGCACGCGGGAAAAATCGTCTTTCTTTTCGACATAAAGGTAGGTCTGGTCGCGGCTGGTACTTCTGTAGATCACACAAAACATGTTTTTACTCTGAATTAACGGGTGGTTGCTTGCCTCAATATACTCCTGACTATAACATGCCTGATACTCTTCGGAATATCGCGGCGATGTGTTGCGGTTAATAGCAAATTGAGTAAGGCCAGGATGTCAAATACGCCCATCGAGCTTAAAGGCAGTAGCTTCACCTTATCAGTGGTTCATTTGCATGATGCAAAACCCGAGGTTATTCGTCAGGCGTTAGAAGACAAAATCGCGCAGGCTCCCGCTTTCCTTAAGCATGCTCCTGTTGTCGTCAATGTAAGCGACCTTGAGGGGCCGGTTAACTGGAAGCGGCTCCAGCAGGCCGTCGCCTCCACGGGGTTGCGCATCGTGGGCATTAGCGGCTGCAAAGACGCAGAGTTAAAAGCCGAAATTGAACGCGCGGGTTTGCCCTTGTTGAACGAGGGCAAAGAAAAAGCCCCACGTGCAACGCCTGCAACCGTTCCCGCTCCCCCGCCTCCGGCGCAAAATGTAGCCCCAGTCACAAAAACGCGATTGATTGATCTGCCGGTTCGTTCCGGTCAGCGCATTTATGCGCCAAACTGTGATCTGATTGTTACAAGCCACGTCAGTGCGGGCGCTGAACTGATTGCAGATGGCAATATTCACGTTTACGGTATGATGCGTGGGCGTGCGCTTGCGGGTGCCAGCGGCGATCGAGAAGCACAAATTTTTTGTACTCACCTGACGGCAGAACTGGTGTCTATCGCAGGTGAATATTGGCTGAGCGATAAAATCCCAGCCGAATTTTATGGCAAAGCGGCCCGTCTGCAACTGGCAGATAACGCTTTGACCGTTCAACCGTTAAATTGATCCCTTTTAACAAGGAATTTCTATGGCACGCATTATTGTTGTGACTTCGGGTAAAGGAGGCGTTGGCAAGACCACCTCCAGCGCGGCCATCGCTACTGGTTTGGCCCAGAAGGGAAAGAAAACCGTCGTAATCGACTTCGATATCGGTCTGCGTAACCTGGACCTGATCATGGGTTGCGAGCGTCGCGTGGTGTATGACTTCGTGAACGTCATTCAGGGCGATGCCACCCTTAACCAGGCGCTGATTAAAGATAAGCGTACCGAGAACCTCTACATTCTTCCGGCGTCCCAGACCCGTGATAAAGACGCCCTGACCCGCGAAGGCGTGGAAAAGGTGCTCGACGATCTGAAAAAGATGGAGTTCGACTTCGTGGTCTGCGACTCCCCGGCCGGTATCGAAACCGGGGCTTTGATGGCGCTCTACTTCGCGGATGAAGCCATCATCACCACCAACCCGGAAGTCTCGTCAGTACGTGACTCCGACCGTATTCTCGGCATTCTGGCCTCGAAATCCCGTCGCGCGGAAAATGGCCAGGAGCCAATCAAAGAGCACCTGCTGCTGACCCGCTACAACCCGGGCCGGGTGAACAAAGGTGACATGCTGAGCATGGAAGACGTGCTGGAGATCCTGCGCATCAAACTGGTTGGCGTGATCCCGGAAGATCAGTCCGTGTTGCGCGCCTCTAACCAGGGCGAGCCCGTGATCCTGGATACACAGGCAGACGCAGGTAAAGCGTATGCGGATACCGTTGACCGTCTGCTGGGAGAAGAACGTCCTTTCCGCTTCATTGAAGAAGAGAAGAAAGGTTTCCTCAAACGCCTGTTCGGAGGATAAGTTATGGCATTACTGGACTTTTTTCTCTCGCGGAAAAAAAGCACCGCCAACATCGCAAAAGAACGTCTGCAAATCATTGTGGCGGAACGTCGTCGTAGCGACGCCGAACCGCACTACCTGCCGCAGTTGCGCAAAGACATTCTGGAAGTGATCTGCAAATACGTGCAGATTGACCCGGAAATGGTCACCGTTCAGCTGGAGCAAAAAGACGGGGATATTTCGATTCTGGAGCTGAACGTGACGCTTCCGGAAGCGGAAGAGTCGCGTTAATCCGTTTGTGGTTTTGTAGGCCGGGTAAGCATCGCGCCGCCCGGCAATTTCCCCGGTGGCGCTGCGCTTACCGGGGCTACAATTCTTTAGCGCGGATACCCTTCCAGCAGGATATTCAGGCGTTCGGCCATCAGTTCCCCCCGCCATCCGGCGACCAGTTCCGGTAAACCATTTTGCGGTTTCAACTTCCAGTGCCAGTTCAGCAGCTGGTTAATCTGACGACGTGAAGCCAGCAGTTCGGCACTCAGTTTGCTTTCCCCCGCCACCGTCTGCACCAGCGCTTTGATATCTTTGAACGCCTTGCGGTAGCCCGGCATATCCATCAGGTTAAGCAGCGGTTCTGGCAGTGCGTCCTCTGGCAGCTGCTGAGCTTTCTCTACCAGCGCGAGCAGCGTTTTACCGTGGAAACGGATCTCACTTCCGGAAAGGCCAATGCTGTCCAGTTCACCAAGGCTACCCGGCATATAGCGCGCCACCGCCCACAGGTGTTCTTCACGCACCACGAAGTTAACCGCCAGATCGCGCTCACGCGCTTTACGCAGACGCCAGTCAGCCAGCAATTGCAGACAGGCCAGTTGACGGGTGCGCAGCTGCCAGGCGTTGGTGATGTCACGCCAGGCTTCTTTCGGATCAACCACTTCCTGGCGACGCTGCTGCGTCATGCGGCACTCGTCCAGTGCGGCAGACAGCCAACCGGACGCCTCAGCCTCTTTCATGAGCTGGCCGGCAATTGGAAGAAGATAAAAGACGTCTGCCGCGGCGTATTCAAGCTGACGCGCCGTCAGCGGACGCGCGAGCCAGTCGGTACGCGATTCGCTCTTATCCAGCGTCAGACCGGTGTACTCTTCCACCATCGCCGCAAAACCCCAGGAGAGCGGACGACCGCTGAACGCCGCGAGGATCTGGGTATCAATCAGCGGCTGCGGCATGATGCCAAAGGTGTTGAGAAAGACTTCCAGATCTTCACTGCCCGCGTGCAGATATTTGGTCACGGCGGTATCCAGCAACAGCTCGCGCATTGGCGCCCAGTCGGTAATGCCGAGGGGGTCAATCAACGACACGTGTTTGCCGTCATACATCTGAATCAGACCCAGCTGCGGATAGTACGTTCGGGTGCGGACAAATTCCGTATCCAGGGCGATAGCGGGAAATTCACGCGTCACCTCGCACAGCGAAGCCAGCTCGTCGTTGGTTGTGATCATCTGGTAATTCAAATCGGACTCTCTTTTGTTTGCGCCCATAAAAAACGCCGGATTAACCGGCGTCTGGGCGATTAACGTGAAGCTCAGGCCTTATTGTCCACTTTGGCACGGGCTTCGTCACGTAATTCTCGTCGTAATATCTTCCCGACGTTGGATTTCGGCAGCTCATCCCGGAATTCCACCAGCTTCGGCACTTTATAGCCCGTCAGCTGACGACGACAAAACGTTATCAGCGCATCCTCGGTCAGAGAAGGATCTTTCTTGACCACAAATATCTTCACCGCTTCACCGCTGCTGCCGGAGGGAACGCCCACCGCCGCTACTTCCAGCACGCCGCTGTGCTGCATCACCACGTCTTCGATTTCGTTCGGATAGACGTTGAACCCTGACACCAGGATCATATCTTTCTTGCGATCGACGATGCGCAGGAAGCCTTCGTCATCCATCACCGCGATGTCGCCCGTGTGCAGCCAGCCGTCTTTGATGATCTCATCCGTGGCATCCGGACGTTGCCAGTAGCCCAGCATCACCTGCGGCCCTCTGACGCACAGCTCCCCTGGCTCACCGTGAGGCACTTCGTTATCCTCATCATCCACCAGTTTTGCTTCCGTCGACGGGACCGGCAGACCGATACTGCCGCTGTGATAGTCGATATCATGCGGGTTAACGCTGACCAGCGGGGCGCACTCCGTCAGGCCATAGCCTTCCAGCAGATATTGCCCGGTGAGTTTCACCCAGCGCTCGGCAACCGCCTGCTGAACCGGCATCCCGCCACCCGCAGAGAGGTGCAGCGTGGAGAAATCGAGCTGCTGGAACTCTTTATTGTTAAGCAGCGCGTTAAACAGGGTGTTCACGCCGGTCATGGCGGTGAACGGGTATTTCGCCAGCTCTTTGACCAGCCCCGGAATGTCGCGCGGGTTGGTGATCAATACGTTTTGACCGCCAAGCTCAATAAACAGCAGGCAGTTCATGGTCAGCGCAAAAATGTGATACAGCGGAAGCGCGGTGATCACCAGCTCCTTGCCCGGATGCAGCAGCGGCCCGTAGGTGGCATTAACCTGCTCAAGGTTCGCCAGCATGTTACGGTGGGTCAGCATCGCCCCTTTGGCCACGCCGGTGGTACCGCCGGTGTATTGCAGGAAGGCCAGATCCTCGGACACGATCTCCGGCTTCACGTACTGCATCCGGTAGCCTGCATGCAGGGCGCGGCGGAAAGAGATGGCATCCGGCAGGTGGTATTTCGGCACCAGCCGCTTAACGTATTTAACGACAAAGTTGACCAGCGTACCTTTCGCGGTAGAGAGCTGGTCGCCCATGCGCGTCAGGATGACGTGTTTAACCTGGGTTCTTTCAACGACTTTTTCCAGCGTGTGGGCAAAGTTGGAGACAATCACAATCGCCGCCGCGCCGCTGTCATTCAACTGATGTTCCAGCTCGCGCGGGGTATAGAGCGGGTTAACGTTAACCACGATCATCCCTGCCCTGAGGATCCCGAACAGCGCCACCGGGTATTGCAGCAGGTTTGGCATCATCAGCGCGACGCGATCCCCTTTCTGCAAGCCCAACCCTTCCTGTAAATAGGCTGCAAACGCCCGGCTGCGCTCTTCCAGCTTACGGAAGGTCATCACTTCGCCCATATTCACAAATGCAGGCTGGTCAGCGTAACGCCGTACCGAGTGTTCAAATAATTCAATCAGGGATTGATAACGGTCAGGATTGATCTCCGCAGGGACATCCGCGGGATAACGGTTAAGCCAAACCTTTTTCAATGCATCACCTCTGAAATGAGTGTTCGTCGTCATCACAGCCCCGATAATAAACAGTTTGTTAACATTATATTAACTCAGCGTACCAGTTTATTAATTGTTCAGATTGCAGGTTGCGAAGCGCGTCACTCTTTTTTTTCGTTTTATCCGTAAAAAAACAGAGACAGCGGCTGAGCCGCTGTCTCTTTCCTAACAATAACAGTAAGTTACTCAGTTACGATTGTTTGAACCTGTGCAGGGCCTGGATTGTACCAACCCCAGCCACCGTAGCCGTAACGATACGGATGCGGTCCCCACATCCACGGATCAATTGGCTGTGGCGGCATCACCACCTGCTGGGCGATACGCCAGCGTTTGTAGCCGTTCACTTGCATGGTCATAAATTTGTATGGCGTATTGCCGATTTTCCCCGCCACCGAACCGGTAATCGGCCCGACGACGGTTACCAGCTGCCCGCGGAAATCTACCGGATCGAGGAAGCCGCTGACGTCAGCGTAGATCCGCCCGCGCGAGGCTTCACCCAGAACAGGCCGCGCGCCGTCGTCCAGCGGGACAGTGGCAATCTCCAGTCGGGTTTTACCCTGCTGGTTTATCACTTCAACCACCTTGCCGCCAAACCGCGCTTCCTGCCCGACATACAGCTCCGGGGCATTCATCACGCGTACCAGATCCTGCTGTGGCGTCGGGCTAGTGCCCTTGATCGCATCAGGAACGGTGACGCACCCGCTCAATGCTATGGCAACCGCGCCTGCCATAAGAAAGCGTACAACTTTAGTCTGAACCGCCATGATGCGACTCCTTTTTCTCAGTTCCTGTTACTGAGATTCACTCGCGGCCAGGAAGTTTCTTCCACGCGACGGTGTTTCGTAAATAAACCGGTTCAGCATGTTCAACCGCCACGGTTTTTCCTGCGGCAAGTAGCTGACAGGCAATCGGCAGCATATCTTCTGCGGCGGGCAGGAGCATGTTACCGTCCACCAGCGTAAGGCCGGTGTCCTTCGCCATCTCAGGCCATGCCGGCCAGCCGGTTCCGACCGTCGCCCACTCACCGGAGAGCTGCTTCAGGCGCCCGGTGACGGCTTCAGGTTTAAGCACCGCTTCCGTCTCTTCGCCGTGCCAGACGCCGTTTTCGTCACGGGTGTACTCCGCCCAGTAGACTTCCCCCATGCGGGCATCAATCGCAGCCAGCACGCGGGTGGCCCCGGTCATGCGCCAGGCGCCCTGAGCCATGGTCGCAAGCGTTGAGACGCCGATCATCGGCAGGTCAGCGCCCAGCGCCAGCCCCTGCGCAATGCCAATCCCGATACGTACGCCCGTAAAGCTGCCCGGACCACGGCCGTAGGCCAGCGCGTCGAGGTCAGTCAGGGCGGTGTTGCCCTCGGTTAAAACGGTTTTTACCAGGGGCAGAATACGTTGGGTGTGTTCCCGTGGGCACTCTTCGAAATGAGCAAAAGTCGTACCGTCGTTCCACAGGGCAACGGAACAGGCCTCTGTCGCGGTATCAATAGCCAGAATTCGCATCAGTCGTCGCGCTCTCGCAATGGTCAGTCACAAAATGGCGCGCATCTTAACACACTCCGGGAAGAATTACTCCGCCGTCGGGTTCGCCAGGAAGCGGACCGCGCGTTTAATATCCCGCGTGCGCGGCGCGGGCGGCAGGCTGGCGAGGAAGGTGGCGCCGTAGGGACGCATCACCAGGCGGTTGTCGCAGATCACCAGCACCCCGCGGTCGGTGACGTCGCGGATCAGTCGCCCTACCCCCTGTTTAAGCGTGATGACCGCGTCCGGCAGCTGGACGTCGTCGAACGGATCGCCCCCGCGCAGACGGCAATCCTCCATGCGCGCTTTCAGGAGCGGATCGTCCGGCGATGTGAACGGCAGCTTATCGATAATCACCAGCGAGAGCGTATCGCCGCGCACGTCCACCCCTTCCCAGAAGCTGCTGGTCGCCACCAGCAGGGCATTACCGGCGCTGACAAACTGCTGGAGCAGCTGGCCTTTGCTGGTTTCCCCCTGCAACATCACCGGTAGCGTCATGGTGGCGCGGAACTGCTCGGCCAGTTCGCGCATCATGGCGTGTGAGGTGCAGAGCATAAAGCAGCGCCCGTTGTTGGCCTCAATCATCGGCTTCAGCATGGCCGCCAGATGGCGCGCCGCGCCCGGCTGGTTAGGCAGCGGCAGATTGCGCGGCACGCACAGCAGCGCCTGTTTCTCATAGTCGAACGGGCTCGGCAGAAGCAGGGATTCCGCCTGCTCAATGCCGAGGCGCTCGGTAAAGTGGTGCAGATCGTCATTGACCGACAGCGTGGCCGAGGTAAAGACCCAGGTGCCGGGCTTTTGCGCCATCACCTCTTTGAATTTATCAGCAACGGTCAGCGGCGTGAGCGCCAGGGTGAAGTGGCGCGAGGTACATTCGTACCAGTAGCTATAGCCCGGCTGGTTGATCTCTTTCAGCCGCTTCAGCCGCCCACGGTAGAGCGTGGCGCGCTCGAAAGCGGCGTCCAGCAGCGCTGAACGTCCGAGGGACAGCTTCGCCACGTCGTAACAGAGTTCAAGGGCATCATCGAGCAGCAGCAGCGCGCGCTGGATATTTTTGTCTGCGAGCAGTTCGCGCAGGTTGCCGCGATAGCCCGGCTCGCCAAGCTGTAAGCGGAAATCCTGTGCGCATTGCGCCAGGCGGTCCGCGCACTTCTGCAACTGCTGGGTATCTTTGAGTTCGGTGCGATAGGCAATGGTAATATCTTTCGCCAGATCCTGAAGCTGACGGCTGGAGAGCGACTGACCAAAATACTGGCTGGCGATGTCCGGTAGCTGATGGGCTTCATCGAAGATCATCACCTCCGCCTCCGGGATCAGCTCGCCGAAACCACTGTCTTTGACCACCATATCCGCAAGAAACAGGTGATGGTTCACCACCACCACGTCGGCGTCCATCGCGGTTTTACGCGCTTTCACCACAAAACAGTCCTTATACAGCGGGCAGTCGCTGCCGAGGCAGTTGTCATTGGTGCTGGTCACCAGCGGCCAGGCCGGGGAGTCTTCCGGCACGCTCGCGCAGGTGCTGATGTCCCCCTCCTCCGTCTGGTTGGCCCAGGCGCGCAGGACGATCACATCGCTCAGGGTTTGTACCGGCAGGTCGCCGCCCGCCAGCGCCTGCTGTTCAAGACGCTCCAGACACAGGTAGTTAGAACGCCCTTTCAGCAAGGCCAGACGCCCTTTGTATTTCAGCGCTTTCGCCACCGTGGGTAAATCGCGGCTGTAGAGCTGATCCTGGAGCGCTTTTGATCCCGTAGAGATGATCACCTTTTTTTTCGCCCGCAGCGCAGGAGCGAGGTAAGCATACGTTTTCCCCGTACCGGTGCCGGCCTCCACGACCAGCGGCTGCGCCTTGTCGATGGCGTGCGCGACGGCATGCGCCATCTGACGTTGGGGTTCGCGCGGTTTAAAGCCGGGAATAGCCTGTGCTAACTGACCTTCTGGGGAAAAATCGTCTGCCACGGTGTTCTCTCACTGTATTTTTGCACAGGGATTATGTCAGCCCCTTCTCTCCGGTGCCACCCCAAATAGTGACGACGGCGGAACATTATGGCAGTCTTGCCGCCTGACGACGAAAGATAACGAGGATACGTTTATGACAATTACGCGCATTGATGCCGAAGCCCGCTGGTCTGACGTGGTGATCCACAACCAGACGCTGTACTACACCGGCGTCCCTGCCAATCTGGACGCTGACGCCTTCGAGCAGACCGCCAACACCCTGGCGCAGATCGACGCCGTACTGGAAAAACAGGGCAGCGATAAATCCCGCATTCTGGATGCGACGATTTTTCTGGCGAATAAAGACGATTTCGCGGCGATGAATAAAGCCTGGGATGCGTGGGTGGTGGCGGGTCACGCGCCTGTACGCTGCACCGTACAGGCCACGCTGATGAAACCGGAATATAAGGTTGAGATCAAGATTATCGCGGCAGTGTAAGCCGGTTATTCTTCATCTTCATCCTCAAAGCGCGCCACGATCCGCTCGCCGGTATGGGTGGCGCGAAGTTCTTCCGCGACCTGGGAAATTGCCTGTCCGCTGCTCATCCCCTGGGACATCAGCTCCTGAATACGTTCAACGGCTTTCTGCTGTTGGTCATGGCTGAGAGAAGGTAAACCTGCAAACATCGTTAACTCCTGCTAAATTATTCGCGCTAATTATTTCACGCTGCCCGGTAGTATGCCATACATGAACATGCGCTTCCCCACTGTTATGACCTTGCCCTGGCGTGCAGACGCCGCCGAGTTCTGGTTTGCCCGTCTGAGCCACCTGCCTTTTGCGATGCTCCTGCACTCCGGGCATGCGGATCATCCCTACAGCCGCTTTGATATTCTGGTGGCCGACCCGGTTAAAACGCTGACGACCGATGCGCTGTCGCCAACTGACGATCCGCTGATGCGGCTTCAGAACGAGATCCATGCTCTGGGCTTTTCTGCCACACCGGATCCGGAGCTGCCTTTCCAGGGGGGCGCGCTGGGCCTGTTTGGTTACGATCTGGGTCGCCGTTTCGAAAAGCTGCCCGAGCATGCGCAGGCGGATATTTCCCTGCCGGATATGGCGGTGGGGCTGTATGACTGGGCGCTGATCGTGGATCACCGTAAGCAGACGGTTTCTCTGCTAAGCCACCGGGACGTGCAGGCGCGTCTGGCCTGGCTTGAGGCGCAACGGCCCGCCGCCCCGGAACACTTTATGCTAACCTCCGGCTGGCGCTCGAACATGAGCGCGGAGGAATACGCGGAAAAATTCTCCCGCGTGCAGGCGTATCTTCACAGCGGCGACTGTTATCAGGTCAACCTTGCCCAGCGTTTCCAGGCGGCATACGAGGGAGACGAATGGCAGGCGTTTACCCGCCTCAATGCCAGCAATAAGGCCCCGTTCAGCGCATTTTTACGCCTTGAACACGGCGCCATCCTCAGCCTTTCACCTGAGCGTTTTATTCACCTGGCTGACGGTATGATTCAGACCCGCCCGATAAAGGGCACCCTGCCGCGCCTTGCCGATGCCGACGCCGACCGTCAGCAGGCGGAGACGCTGGCGGCCTCGCCGAAAGATCGCGCTGAAAACCTGATGATTGTCGATCTGATGCGCAATGATATTGGCCGCGTCGCCGAGCCGGGCAGCGTGCGCGTGCCGGAGCTGTTCGTCGTGGAGCCATTCCCGGCGGTGCATCATCTGGTCAGCACCATCACCGCACGTCTGCCGGCCTCGCGAACCGCCTGCGATCTGCTCCGCGCCGCGTTTCCGGGCGGCTCCATTACCGGCGCGCCGAAGGTCCGGGCGATGGAGATCATCGACGAACTGGAACCGCATCGCCGCAACGCCTGGTGCGGCAGCATCGGCTATGTGAGTCTGTGCGGCACCATGGATACCAGCATCACTATTCGCACCCTGACGGCCTGCGACGGTAACCTGTACTGTTCCGCAGGCGGTGGCATTGTGGCCGACAGCCAGGCGGAGGCGGAATATCAGGAAACCTTTGATAAAGTGAATCGTATCCTGAAACAACTGGAGAACTCACGGTGAAGAAAGACAACCTGACGCTGGATGATTTTCTGTCGCGCTTTCAGCTTCTGCGGCCCCAGGTTAACCGCGCCACGCTGAATCAACGTCAGGCGGCGGTGCTGATCCCGGTCGTGCGTCGTGAGCAGCCGGGTCTGTTGCTTACCCAGCGCTCACCGCATATGCGAAAACACGCCGGTCAGGTTGCGTTCCCGGGCGGCGCGGTGGACAGCACCGATGCATCCCTGATTGCCGCCGCACTGCGCGAAGCGCATGAGGAAGTGGCGATCCCCCCGGAGGCGGTCGAGGTGATCGGCGTGCTGCCGCCAGTGGACAGCGTAACCGGTTTTCAGGTCACGCCGGTCGTTGGCATTATTCCGCCCGATCTTCAGTATCACGCCAGCGTCGATGAAGTTTCAGCGGTATTCGAAATGCCGCTGGAAGAGGCCCTTCGTCTGGGTCGCTATCACCCGCTGGATATTCACCGCCGCGGACACGATCATCGGGTCTGGCTGTCGTGGTATCAGCATTATTTTGTCTGGGGCATGACGGCAGGCATCATTCGTGAGCTGGCCCTGCAAATCGGCCTGAAGCCTTGACTATACTTTACATTCCACCCTTTTCTGGCAGGTTTGCGATCGGCGTCGCGCTATTAGCAAAACCATCGTTAACCATTAGTTTAATTCATGTGAATAGTTAAGCCGAGGTTGGTGTTCCCTCTTACACTATGCGCAGTTATAACATCGTTACTGGAACCCCAGTAACCCTGTCAGGAGTGTGAAAGTGATTAGTATATTCGACATGTTCAAAGTGGGGATTGGTCCATCTTCTTCCCACACTGTAGGGCCGATGAAGGCCGGTAAACAGTTCGTCGATGATCTGGTCGAAAAAGGATTACTGGAAAGCGTTACCCGTGTCGCCGTAGACGTTTACGGTTCACTGTCATTAACGGGTAAAGGCCACCACACCGATATCGCCATTATTATGGGTCTGGCGGGCAATATGCCGGACACAGTTGATATTGATGCCATTCCGGCATTTATCCGCGACGTGGAAACGCGCGGTCGTTTGCTGCTGGCTAACGGCCAGCACGAAGTGGACTTCCCGCAGGATGACGGGATGCGTTTTCGTAGCGACAACCTGCCGCTGCATGAAAACGGCATGACCATCCACGCCTGGAGTGGCGAAAAAGAGATCTACAGCAAAACTTACTACTCCATCGGCGGCGGCTTTATCGTTGACGAAGAACACTTTGGTAAAGAGAGCGCGGGCGACGTCAATGTGCCCTATCCGTTTAAATCGGCCACCGAGATGCTGGGCTACTGCAAAGAGACCGGTCTGTCCCTGTCAGGCATGGTGATGCAGAACGAACTGGCGCTGCACAGCAAGAAAGAGATCGAAGACTATTTTGCTAACGTGTGGCAAACCATGCGCGCCTGTATTGACCGCGGGATGAACACCGAGGGTGTTCTGCCTGGGCCACTGCGCGTGCCGCGTCGTGCCTCTGCTCTGCGCCGCATGCTGGTCACTACCGACAAGTTCTCCAATGACCCAATGAACGTGGTCGACTGGGTGAACATGTTTGCCCTCGCGGTTAACGAAGAGAACGCAGCGGGTGGTCGCGTCGTGACGGCGCCAACCAACGGCGCGTGCGGTATCGTTCCGGCGGTGCTGGCCTATTACGATCACTTTATTGAGCCCGTGACGCCGGACATCTATATCCGCTATTTCCTCGCGGCAGGTGCTATCGGCGCGCTGTACAAAATGAATGCGTCCATCTCTGGTGCCGAAGTAGGCTGTCAGGGTGAAGTGGGCGTGGCCTGCTCTATGGCAGCAGCGGGTCTGGCGGAACTGCTGGGCGCCAGCCCTGAGCAGGTGTGCGTGGCGGCGGAAATCGGTATGGAGCACAACCTCGGTCTGACCTGTGACCCGGTTGCCGGCCAGGTGCAGGTGCCGTGCATTGAGCGTAACGCCATCGCCTCCGTCAAAGCGATCAACGCCTCACGTATGGCGATGCGCCGTACCAGCGAGCCACGCGTGTCGCTGGATAAGGTTATTGAAACTATGTACGAAACCGGCAAGGACATGAACGCGAAGTACCGTGAGACCTCGCGCGGCGGTCTGGCCATTAAGGTGCAGTGCGACTAAGCCTTCCTTTCGCCCATCTGCAACGGATGGGCGAATTTTCCCCTCTCGTCTCGTCGCTTCACGTATTCCCCACTACACTGTCACTGTTGCGTCTGGCTTTTCCGGCCGGTGCTTAACAGGCGACCGTTCATGCAAACTGCACAAACGATCATTAAAGACTATCGCCGAAAACGCGTTATCGTCTGTGTCACGGTTGCGCTCGTTACGCTCGTCCTGACGCTGGGTATTCGCTTTATTTCACAGCGCAACATAAATCAGGATCGGATCCACGACTTTACCCACCACACCGTGCGTGCGCTTGATAAGGTGCTTCTTTCGTTAGAGGCCCAGCGGGAAACGCTACTTTCACTGGTTGGCATACCCTGTTCCGAAGCAAATCTGATCCTGCGGAAACAGGCGGCGCTCCTCCAGACCGTACGCTCCATCGCCCTCATTCAAGACGGAATACTGTATTGCTCAAGCGTCTTTGGCAGCCGTAATGTGCCCGTCAGTGAGTTTGTGCCGGAGCTGTCGGTCAGTGAATCCAGGCTGTTGCTGCTGACCGATCGGTGGCTGGTAAAAGGCAGCCCGGTACTGATTCAGTGGTCTCCCCTCGCGAGCGACGGCAACGACGGGGTGATGGAGGTGGTGAATATCGATCTCATCACTAAAATGATTCTTGAGCCGCAGCGGCCGCAGATCACCGACGTTGTCCTGAGAGTAGGAGATAACTTCCTCCGCGACGGGCAACAGGTGACGACTACGCCGACCTTCGATGAAAACGCCTCCCTGCTGGAACAATCGTCACAGCATTACCCTTTCAGCGTCACGGTGAGCGGCCCCGGGCCTGGCGAAATGGCGTTAAAAAATCTGCCCACCCAGCTGCCGCTGGCGTTAATGCTCAGCTTACTGATGGGCTATATCGCCTGGCTCGCCACCGCGCGGCGCATCAGTTTCACCTGGGAAATCAATATGGGAATTGCGGCCAGGGAGTTTGAGCTCTTCTGCCAGCCGCTGGTGAATGCCCGCACCCGGGAATGCGTCGGCGTCGAGATCCTCCTGCGCTGGAACAACCCGCGTCAGGGATGGATTTCGCCCGATGTCTTTATCCCTCTGGCCGAAGAACATAACCTGATTGTTCCGCTTACCCGCTACGTCATCAGCGAAACGGTGCGGCAGATAGGCTATTTCCCGGCCTCGCGCGATTTCCATATCGGCATTAACGTGGCCGCCAGCCATTTTCGCCGCGCTGCGCTGATCCAGGATCTCAACCGCATCTGGTTTAACGCCAGCCCTGTTCAACAGTTGATCGTGGAGTTAACCGAACGCGATGCGTTGCTGGATGTGGATTACCGCATCGTGCGGGAGCTGCACCGCAAAGGGGTGAAACTTGCGATTGATGATTTTGGGACCGGCAACAGCTCACTTTCATGGCTAGAAAAACTGCATCCGGATGTGTTGAAAATTGATAAATCCTTCACCACCGCGATCGGCACCGACGCCGTTAACTCAACGGTAACGGATATTATTATTGCGCTGGGTCAGCGGCTGAATATTGAACTGGTTGCGGAAGGGGTGGAAACCGAGGAGCAGTCACGCTACCTGCGCCGTCACAGCGTACATATTTTGCAGGGGTACTTGTATGCGCGGCCAATGCCGCTGCGCGAGTTTCCGAAATGGCTGGCGGAAAGTCACTCTCCGCCAGCCCGCCACAACGGACACATCGTGCCCTTACTGCCGTTACGCTAGATAGCGTTACTCTTCTTCGTCGTGTGCAGAGTGCTCTTTAACAATACGCACCATATCAACGCGATAGTCGTTGGCTTCGACGATGGTAATTTGCAGCGGCGGCAGCTCCAGCACATCACCGATACGCGGGATCTGCCCGTTAACGGCAATCACCAGCCCCGCGACGGTGGCAATGTCTTCATCATCATTGACCACGTTTTCGACGCCCAGCGTGTGCGAGAGCGCGTGCAGGTCGGTGGTGCCTTTCACCAGCCAGCCGTCACCGTCGGCAACGATTTCCGGGGTTTCATCCGCATCAGGGAATTCACCGGCAATGGCTTCCAGCACGTCCAGCGGCGTCACCAGGCCCTGTACCACACCAAATTCATTGGTGACGATAACAAAGCTCCCGCGGGCACGACGCAATACGCCCAGCAGGTTGATCGGATCCAGCGTTTCAGGCACCACGATAGCGGGCGACGCGGCCGCTACGGCCTCGACGTTAACGCCCTCTTCCAGCGCCACCAGCATCTCTTTCGCGCGTACCACACCGATAATCTCATCCAGCTCACCCCGGCAGACCGGGAACAGGCTGTGTGGCGAGGAGAGCAGCTGCTGACGAATTTCGTCGACGCTCAGGTTGGCGTCCACCCAGCTGATCTCACCGCGCGGCGTCATAATGCCGCGCAGGGAGCGGGAAGCCAGCGAAAGCACGCCGTTGATCATGTAGCGTTCTTCTTCCACAAACGCGCCTTCAGGCACCGGAACCGGGTTACGGTTCTCGTTATCAGCCTGCACGTTGACCTGACGACGTCCGCCCATCAGTCGCAGAATCGCATCTGCGGTACGGGCTCGCAGCGGCTGATTCGACTGCTGCTTAATAAAGTTACGGCGCGCAATCTGGTTAAACAGCTCGATCAGAATCGAGAAGCCAATCGCGGCGTACAGGTAGCCTTTCGGAATATGGAAGCCAAACCCTTCTGCCACCAGGCTCAGACCAATCATCAGCAGGAAGCTTAGACACAGCACAACGACCGTCGGATGCTGGTTGACGAAACGCGTTAGCGGTTTTGACGCCAGCAGCATTACCGCCATCGCAATCACCACCGCCGCCATCATCACCGGCAGATGGTTCACCATGCCGACTGCCGTAATCACCGCATCCAGAGAGAAGACCGCATCAAGCACCACAATCTGGAGAACAACCACCCAGAAGCTGGCGTAACCCTTACCGTGGCCATCATCGTGCTGCCGGTTCTCCAGCCGTTCATGCAGCTCTGTTGTGGCTTTGAACAGCAGGAACAGGCCCCCCACCAGCATGATTAAATCGCGGCCGGAGAAGGTGAAATCCATGACGGTGAACAGCGGCTTCGTCAGGGTAACCATCCACGAGATCACAGACAGCAAGCCCAGACGCATGATCAGCGCCAGCGAGAGGCCGATCAGACGGGCTTTATCACGCTGTTTCGGCGGCAGCTTATCCGCGAGGATGGCGATAAACACCAGGTTATCAATACCGAGAACGATCTCCAGCACGACCAGCGTAAGCAAGCCTACCCAGATTGACGGGTCCATTAAGAATTCCATGACACGCTCCTGCTAAAGGAATGACAAAACGGTGCCCCGCTAATTTCGGGCATTTCAAAGGGAATGAGAGTCGATGCGTGGCGAAGATCGCCGATGAATAAGGCGCGGAATGGCCTGGAAGATGACTGACGTCGGTGACGGTCCATATAGTGGGCTGTAGCCCTATACTCCTGAATAATTAAACGGACGCTAAACATATCAGAGACAATTGGTTTTTAGCAAAGATTTACGTTCCTTTGCAAACTTCTGTAACACACGCGGATTAACTTAAAGAAAAATCTGTAAGGCGTAGCTAAATTACGGATCTTCATCACATAAATTATTTTTTCACTATCTAAAATAATTCGCGGAAGTCTTAGTTTTTTGAACTCTAACCCTTATCTGAATCGATTCGGTTCGCCAATACGATTCTCAGTACGCCTGCCTGGCAGACGTATACATGATAATAAAAGGAGGTAGCAAGTGACCATTGCTATTGTCATAGGCACACATGGTTGGGCTGCGGAGCAGTTACTCAAAACGGCAGAAATGCTGTTGGGCGAGCAGGAAAACGTCGGCTGGATCGATTTCGTTCCCGGTGAAAATGCCGAGACGCTGATTGAAAAATACACTGCTCAGCTTGAGAAGCTGGATACCAGCAAAGGCGTGCTGTTTCTCGTGGATACATGGGGCGGCAGCCCGTTCAACGCTGCCAGCCGCATTGTCGTCGATAAAGAGCATTATGAAGTCGTCGCCGGGGTGAATATCCCGATGTTGGTGGAAACCTTCATGGCGCGTGACGACAACCCAGGTTTTGATGAACTGGTGGCACTGGCGGTGGAAACCGGTCGCGAAGGCGTGAAGGCGCTGAAAGCGCAGCCGGTTGAAAAACCGGCCCCTGCCCCTGCTGCACCAAGGGCGGCAGCACCGGCGAAGCCAATGGGTCCGAACGATTACATGGTTATCGGCCTTGCGCGTATTGATGACCGTCTGATCCACGGCCAGGTGGCAACACGCTGGACCAAAGAGACCAACGTACAACGCATCATCGTGGTCAGTGACGAAGTGGCCGCCGACACTGTCCGTAAAACCCTTCTTACCCAGGTTGCACCGCCGGGCGTCACCGCGCACGTCGTGGATGTCGCCAAAATGATCCGCGTTTACAACAACCCGAAATATGCGGGTGAGCGCGTGATGCTTCTCTTCACCAACCCGACAGACGTCGAACGCATTGTTGAAGGCGGCGTGAAAATCACCTCCGTTAACATTGGCGGTATGGCATTCCGTCAGGGCAAAACGCAGGTCAACAACGCGATTTCAGTGGATGCGAAAGATATCGAGGCCTTCAACAAACTGAATGCACGCGGTATCGAACTGGAAGCCCGTAAGGTTTCCACGGACCAGAAACTGAAAATGATGGATTTGATCGGCAAAGTGGGGAAATAAGCCCGGGCCGGTTTTTCATATAGAGCTTATGTAATAGGAGAAGTGCAATGGAGATTACTACTCTTCAGATTGTGCTGGTGTTCATCGTCGCATGTATTGCGGGTATGGAGTCCGTACTTGATGAATTTCAGTTCCACCGCCCTCTGGTGGCCTGTACGTTGATTGGCGCCGTTCTCGGTGACATGAAAACCGGTATCATCATCGGTGGTACCCTGGAAATGATCGCCCTCGGCTGGATGAACATCGGTGCGGCAGTTGCGCCAGATGCCGCGCTGGCGTCCATTATTTCAACCGTTCTGGTTATCGCTGGTCATCAGAGTATTGGTGCCGGTATCGCGCTGGCCATCCCGCTGGCCGCAGCGGGTCAGGTGCTGACCATTATCGTCCGTACTATTACCGTTGCCTTCCAGCATGCGGCGGATAAGGCGGCCGAAAACGGCAACCTCACCGCGCTCTCCTGGATCCACGTTTCTTCCCTGTTCCTGCAAGCGATGCGTATCGCAATCCCTGCGGTTATCGTGGCGATTTCTGTCGGTACCAGCGAAGTTCAGGGCATGCTGAATGCGATCCCTGAAGTGGTTACCAGCGGTCTGAATATCGCCGGGGGTATGATCGTGGTGGTCGGTTATGCGATGGTCATCAACATGATGCGCGCGGGCTACCTGATGCCATTCTTCTACCTCGGCTTCGTTACCGCTGCGTTCACCAACTTCAACCTGGTTGCGCTGGGTGTGATTGGTGCGGTGATGGCGATTCTTTATATCCAGCTCAGCCCGAAATACAACCGTGTCGCGGGTGCCCCTGCGCAGGCTGCTGGTAACAACGATCTCGATAACGAACTGGACTAACAGGTGAGCGAAATGGTTGATATGACAAAAACTACCACTGAGAAAAAACTCACTCCGGGTGATATTCGTGGCGTGTTCATCCGTTCTAACCTGTTTCAGGGTTCATGGAACTTCGAACGTATGCAGGCGCTCGGCTTCTGCTTCTCCATGGTGCCGGCCATCAAACGCCTGTATCCGGAAAACAACGAAGCACGCCGTCAGGCAATTAAGCGTCACCTGGAATTCTTCAACACCCATCCTTATGTTGCGGCGCCTGTTCTGGGCGTGACGCTGGCAATGGAAGAGCAGCGTGCGAACGGGGCTGAAATCGACGATGGTGCCATCAACGGTATCAAAGTTGGTCTGATGGGGCCGCTGGCAGGCGTGGGCGACCCGATCTTCTGGGGTACCGTGCGTCCGGTCTTTGCGGCGCTGGGCGCCGGGATCGCCATGAGCGGCAGCCTGCTCGGTCCTCTGCTGTTCTTCATCCTGTTCAACGCGGTGCGTCTGCTGACCCGTTACTACGGCGTGGCGTACGGTTATCGTAAAGGGGTGGATATCGTTAAGGATATGGGCGGCGGCTTCCTGCAAAAACTGACTGAGGGGGCGTCAATCCTCGGCCTGTTTGTAATGGGGGCGCTGGTTAACAAGTGGACGCACGTGAACATCCCGCTGGTGGTATCGACGATCACTGGTCAGGATGGTCAGACGCGCGTTACCACCGTGCAGACGATTCTGGACCAGCTGATGCCGGGCCTGGTACCGCTGCTGCTAACCTTCGCCTGTATGTGGCTGCTGCGTAAGAAAGTGAACCCGCTGTGGATCATCGTTGGCTTCTTCGTCATCGGTATCGCGGGCTACGCCGTCGGCCTGCTGGGTCTGTAATAAAATGCGTTACCGACCGGGGGCTTGCCCCCGGTCTTTTTATCTGGAGGATGAATGACTGTCACGGACACCGTACTGGTTTTATTTATTGTTGCCCTTCTGGCTTACGCGATCTATGACGAGTTCATTATGCCTCGCCGCCACGGCGAGACGCTGCTGACCCTTCCCCTATTACGCCGTGGGCGCATTGATGCGTTTATCTTCGCCGGTCTGGTAGTCATCCTGATTTACAATAATGTGACCAGCCACGGCGCAATATTAACCACATGGTTATTATGTGCGCTGGCATTAATGGCGATTTACCTGTTCTGGATCCGCTCGCCAAAACTCATTTTTAAAAAACACGGATTCTTCTTCGCTAATGTCTGGATAGAATATAACCGTATTAAAGAGATGAATTTATCCGAAGACGGGGTTCTGGTGATGCAATTAGAACAACGCCGCCTGCTCATCCGGGTCAAAAATATTGATGACCTGGAAAAGATCTACAAATTACTCGTTAAAACTCAATGAGTTAATATTATAGCATCGGCTATATATTGCATTATTCTTAAACCAGCAATATAGCCGGTGCTATATCTCCTCTGTTAATTGCCTTATATTTGTTAACGATATTTTCACGCATAAATCTAAATGAAAATCGTTATCAATATAGTGGCTATATAAAGCCATCTTCGTTGTTGTTTTATATTCTCAAAATATGTTAAGGTTGCGCCCGTCGTTGGGGAGTAGCCGATTTCCTGCCTGCGGGAAATGTACGTGTCAACATACTCGTTGAAAAACGTGGCGCGTACGGATCGTTTTCAGCACACTGACTGTGCCAAAAGCGATCAGGCGAGACCATAGATACATCAACTGCTGTTTACTGGGGGCAGTGATGTGTCATATGGATATCCCCGGTCTGGACGCTCTTATGAATATCTCCGCTACGATCCTTCTGGCTTTTGGCATGTCCATGGACGCATTTGCCGCCTCTATTGGTAAAGGTGCCACCCTCCATAAACCTAAATTTTCCGACGCCCTGCGTACCGGTCTCATCTTTGGTGCTATCGAAACGCTGACGCCGCTTATCGGCTGGGGTCTGGGGATGCTCGCCAGCCAGTTCGTGCTGGAGTGGAATCACTGGATTGCTTTCGTGCTGCTGGTGTTCCTCGGCGGACGCATGGTGATTGAAGGCTTTCGTGGTAACGGCGATGAAGATGATGCGCCGCTGCAACGCCACGGCTTCTGGCTTCTGGTGACAACCGCCATCGCAACCAGCCTGGATGCAATGGCCGTGGGTGTCGGTCTGGCGTTTTTGCAGGTCAATATTATCGCCACCGCGCTGGCGATTGGCTGCGCCACGCTGATCATGTCAACGCTGGGGATGATGGTGGGTCGGTTCATTGGCCCGCTGTTAGGCAAACGAGCCGAAATTCTGGGCGGTATCGTGTTGATCGGGATTGGTGCCCAAATCCTTTGGGCACACTTCGCGGGTTAACCTTCGCGCTGCCAGCAATGGATGCTGAAATCCGTCTGGCAGCGAAATTCTGTCTGCGCTGCCAGCGTTTCCCACACCTCTGGTTTTGCCCGCCATGCAAACGGCGTCATTTGCAGTAACGCCACGGCTTCACTTCCCTGCAACGTCATTTCATACGCTACCGACTGCGCCTGCTTTAACGCAAAGCCCGCCAGCTGTTCAGAGTGCGGCGCATGCAGGTGAACTTCATCATAGATCAGCCCTTTTAACTCCAGCAGATGACGCGGCCCTGGCGTGACGGTGATAACCCAGCCGCCAGGCTTAACGACGCGCGCCAGCTCCTCTGCCTTGCACGGCGCATAGATACGCACCACGGCGTCCATACTCGCTTCCTCAAACGGCAGGCGGTGGCTGGAGGCCACGCAGAACGTTACCGCTGAGTAGCGTTTTGCTGCCGCACGGATAGCCACTTTCGACACGTCCAGCCCGTAAGTTTCGGCACCCTTCTCAGCCGCCACGTCAGCAAACGTGGCGGTGTAGTAACCTTCGCCGCAGCCGATATCCAGCATGGCGGATGCGCCTTCTGTCAGATATTGACGGAGTAAGGCGACAACGGCATCCCTGAGCGGTTGATAGTGCCCGGCATCGAGAAACGCCCGGCGCGCCTGCATCATCTCCGCGCTGTCACCCGGGTCCCGGGAGCGCTTGTGTTGTACCGGCAGAAGATTTACATAGCCCTCTTTCGCCCGGTCAAACTGATGTCCCTGTGGACAGATAAACGTTTTCTCCGCGCGCGTCAGCGGCGCGTGGCAAAGGGGACAACTGAAAGACATGACAGCTCCAGGGCGGAAACCAAAAGGCGAAGTGTACCGCTATTCGCCAGGGTTATAAACGGCTGGGTGACGCATCACGATCAGATGGTCAGAATCTGCCGGCAGCCCGTCTGGCTTCACATTTTCCAGGCGCAGGACGTTACCCATAATTTCGCTGAACACGGGCGCAGAAACGGCCCCGCCATAGTAGGCACCGTTTTGCGGATCGTTGATCACCACCACCAGCGCGAAACGGGGATCGCTGGCAGGCGCAACGCCTGCGGTATAGGCGACGTATTTATCCACATACTTACCATGTTCATCGATTTTTTTGGCCGTCCCGGTTTTTATCGCCACGCGATAGTTACGCACCGCCGCTTTGACCCCGCCACCGCCGGGTAACGCAACGCTCTCCATCATGTGCTCCACCTCGTGAACAATTTCCTCGGGCATCACCCGCTTGCCAATCACCGGCGGGTCGATTCGGGTGATGGACAGAGGCCGTTCAATGCCATAGCTGCCGATGGTGGCATACACATGCGCCAGCTGGAGGGGGGTGACCATCAGGCCATACCCAAAGGCAAAGGTCGCCCGGTCTAACTGGCTCCAGAATTTTCGCTGCGGCAGTAAACCTGCGCTTTCTCCCGTTAAGCCAAGCCCGGTACTCTCGCCAAAACCAAAGTGTTTATAGGTATCCAGTAACCGTTGCACGGGCATCGCCAGCGAAAGACGGGACACGCCCGTATCACTGGATTTTTGCAGGATCCCGGTCATCGTCAGCTCGGGGTAGTAGCCCACATCGCGGATACGATGGCCATCAATAGTGTAGGGATGCGTGTCTATGACGCTGTCAGGCTGTACCAGCCCCTGCTGTAGCGCCGTCATCAGCACCAGAGGCTTAACGGTCGAGCCAGGTTCAAAGGTGTCGCTGATCGCGCGATTGCGAAAATCATCCAGCGTTGCCCCTTCCCGGTTATTGGGGTTGAAGTCGGGGAAGCTCGCCATTGCCAGAATTTCGCCCGTCTGGATATTAATCAGCACCGACGCGCCTGATTCGGCTTTGTTCCACGCTACGGCATTATCCAGCGCGTCTTCGGTGATAGTTTGCAGGCGTTCATCGATACTAAGCTGGATATTATGTGCAGGTACGGGAGCCACCTCCGTAAGGTTCTCCACCACATGTCCGTAGCGATCTTTCCTGACCAGCCGCACACCTGCCTTCCCGGTAAGCTGCGTGTTAAAGCTTTTCTCGACGCCCTCAATGCCCTGACCATCAATATTGGTGAAGCCAATCAGGTTCGCCGCCACGTGCCCGGCAGGATAAAAGCGGCGGGACTCATCGCGAAGGTTGATACCGGGGAGACGTAGCTTATCGATCCACTTTGCCTGGGCGGGATCAACCTGACGGGCCAGGTAAATAAATCGCCCGTGCGGGTTACTGTTAATTCGCGATGCGAGCGTGCTCAGAGAAAGGTGTAAGGCATTTGCCAGGGCCTGCCAGCGCGAGTCAAAACCGATCCCCCCTTTTTCCAGCACTGTTTTGGGATCGGCCCAGACGGCCTGGACGGGTACGCTCACCGCAAGGGGTCGCCCTTCACGGTCAACAATCATCCCACGCGGGGCGTCTATCGCCACTTCGCGCAGGGAGCGCATATCCTCCTGCTTCACCAGATTATCCGGTTTGATAATTTGTAGCCACGCTACGCGGCCCAGCAGAAACGCAAGGCTACAAAAGATGGCGAGACACAGAAGTGCAAAACGTGCCGGAGTAAAATTTCCGGTGGTGGTTATTGTCTTTTTTTTCACCTTAACCCTAGGGCTGTTAATCAACGCCCTGATTTAACGGGAAAAGCGGATAATAAGGCGGGAAAACAATGCTAATAATCTCGCGGGTTTGCAACAAGATAATAACAGAGGAGGATTACGTAATATTTTGAAAAATAAGCGAATAAAAAAGCCCCGCATCGGCGAGGCTTATGTCTGAGATCGAAGCGCTGAGCGCTTCAGTCAGCAGTGATTCGATCAGATAGCAGTTACGTTAACCGCAGCTGGGCCTTTCTGGCCATCCTGAATTTCGAACTCAACGTTCTGGCCTTCAGCCAGAGTTTTGAAGCCGTTACCCTGGATTGCAGAGAAGTGTACGAACACGTCTTTGCTGCCGTCAGCAGGAGTAATGAAACCAAAACCTTTAGACTCGTTGAACCACTTAACTTGACCTTTAATCTTTGCCATTTGCAAAATTCCTTAGAGTGTTTTCTTAGCCCGCGGGCTTTGACATAGATAAAACTGAGACATTACTGCTTGAGGCACTAATATAAGGTTCGGCAGAGAAGCGGTATTCAACGACAACGTGTTTACTCAGGACTTCTTTACTGAAAATGCCACACATAAACAGAACTGTACCTCGTTTGACCCAAAACGTGTTATCACACACAACGTTTAATATGGCAAGCCATTTTTAAACGTGTCTCGATCCGCCGCACAAATTCAGACGTTACTCCATAACAATCTGCACAGTTATGCGAATTGTCAAATGAAGCGCCACCTGACCTCACTGCCCGCAGGGTGCGTTGACGCGCCCTGTAATCAAAGACTTTTTAAACATAGCTCAATCATTTCAAAGCGTCCATCCCAATCCCAGAATTTCTTTAAAGGAATGACTGAGTTAGAACATTTTGTGAAAAGTTATGCTGAAAACATTGCAACGCACCAACATGTGTCAGGGAATATACGATGTTAATTACATTTTGCTAACTGTATTAAAAACCACCATTTAATAAGTGTTATTCTGCACCAAAATAATGAAATTTTTATGACTCTGCCTCAAAACAAGGCAAGCAAAACGTTTCGATAAAAATAAAACACTTCAGTAAAGATAAAGCACACTATTTTTTCAACGAAACTGAATTTGTTAAATAAGGATAAATATTCGCCAGTTTTCAGTGTGCTAAAACATGAGTTAACTGCTGCTTAATTAAATGCCGGGATGTTGTGGGATGCATTTGATAAGGGAGGGGATTTACGCCGTACGTCAGGCCACCTCCCCGCTCCGGGCAGACTATCGTTCAGCTACCAGGCGAATGAAGTCTTCCTCGTCTTGTTGTTGAGCAACAGCGTCCTTCGGTACCGCTTTCTCCTCCGGCTCGTTGGCTTCGCACAAACGACGCAGCAGCGCAGTCTGCCGTTTCTGCTGATCGAGCAATGCTTCCAGCAGCTCAATCTGCTCGTTTGTGCGGGAGCTGGCGCGGTTAACGAAAAACCACAGCACCAGCCCAACGACCAGCACCACCAAAGACATTACCAGGGATGCAATGCTCAGCAGCCCCGAATTCAGTAACTCACCCATTTCACCACCTCAGTAAAAACCGCCATTTTACCACTGCCGCCGCGTAAGGACATCACTCAGCGTAAAAATGGTCTCTACCAGGGGATAAACTTATTGATTGAACAAATGCCGCTAAAGAACTGTACATCCTGATCGCACATCACATTGATAGTCTGCGTCCACAGCACCACGCATGCTATCAACACTATAATCAGAATTACCCAGCGTATTTTTTTCACTCCACACTCCGTCTTATGACCTGATACAGCCAGGTTATCACGGTTATCTTAAACAGGGGCTAACTGTACCTTCAACAGACGCTTTTCGGAATCGTGCACTTGTTTCACTGCGTAAAGCCGTTACGCTTACTCTATGACAACAAAGAAAAAAGAGGCAACGATGCGTTTACTTATTCGTACAGTAATTGTACTGGCCATTGTCTGGATCGGCCTGTTATTAAGTGGGTACGGCGTATTAATGGGGAGCAAAGAAAATGCCGCGGGTCTGGGTATCCAGTGTAAATATCTTACCGCCCAGGGGATAAGCACGGCTCAGTACATCCATTCCGACAGCGGGATCATCGGGTTAACCAACTGTCCTGTGCTGCGTAAATCATCTGTTGTGGTTGATAACGGTTAATCCGCGTTGAATTTCGCTTACAGAAACGCCGCAAAAGTGCGGCGTTTCTATTGGTGGCGTCGATCAGAACGGATAATCGTTATAGCCCATCTGCTCTGAAATTTTGCGCGCTGCGGTATGCAGAATCGCCACATATTCATGAAGACGCTCTTCAGAGAAACGCAGCGTTGGGAACGAAATGCTCAGGCCCGCAATGACAACGCCGAAGCGGTCAAACACCGGCACACCGATGCAACGCAGCCCCTCTTCCTGCTCTTCGTTATCTTCCCCGTAACCCTGCTCACGCACTTTATCCAGCACGCTCAGCAGTTCTTCCGTACTGGTAATCGTGCGGTCGGTGCTGCGTTTGTACTCCACCCCGTCAAGGATTTGCTTCACCTCTTCGCGATCGCGCCAGGCCAGCAGTACTTTACCAATTGCGGTGCTGTACAGCGGGTTACGACGACCGATGCGTGAATACATGCGCAGGTTGTACATGGAGTCAATTTTGTGGATGTAAACAATACTGTCTTCATCCAGCGCACCGAGGTGAATTGTCTCTTTCGTCAGTCGTGAAAGTTCACGCATCTGAATGTCAGCGCTGCGGATCAGATCCACGTTCTGCAAGGCGCGGGCGCCCAGTTCAAACAGTTTCAGGGTCAGAGAATATTTTTCTGATTCTCCTTCCTGCGCGACATAACCCAATGATTTCATCGTCTGCAAAAAGCGATAAACGGTGCTTTTCGACATCATCACACGCTGCGACAACTCTGTAATACCAATTTCACGCTCTTCTCCGAGCGCCTGCAAGATGCCAAACACCTTCAGCACGGAAGAAACAGAATCTGGCTGCTTATCCAAATCTGCGATTGCCATTTATCACCTCATGGAGAGTGTTTTATAAAAATCAGAACCGGTTTTTATTATAAATTCGTGTTATGCGTGCTGCAATCTATCTGGGTTTACTTCGTTACAAATCTGCGACATAAAACCGAAATAACGATGCTAAAATAGTTACTCTGAAAATAATTTCACGTTGAGCCATTCTTTTCCCATGCAAAAAAACGTTTCTGATGGCCTGCCCTTACCGCAGCGGTACGGGGCAATTGCCACTATTGTCATCGGTATTTCGATGGCTGTCCTTGACGGTGCGATTGCCAACGTGGCTCTTCCTACGATTGCCAAAGACCTTAATGCTTCGCCGGCAAGCTCCATCTGGATTGTAAACGCGTACCAGATAGCGATTGTGATTTCCCTTCTGTCACTCTCTTTCCTGGGCGATATGTTTGGTTATCGCCGGGTTTACCAGTGCGGGCTGGTGGTGTTTACCCTCACCTCGCTCTTCTGTGCCCTTTCAGATTCACTGCACACCCTTACGCTGGCGCGTATCGCGCAGGGCTTTGGCGGCGCGGCGCTAATGAGCGTGAACACGGCCCTGATACGGCTTATTTATCCTCAACGCCACCTGGGGCGCGGCATGGGCATTAACTCCTTTATTGTGGCCGTGTCGTCCGCCGCCGGCCCAACGATTGCCGCCGCCATCCTGTCCGTTGCCTCGTGGCAGTGGCTGTTTGCCATTAACGTGCCGCTGGGCATTGTGGCGTTCTTCTTCGCCCTGCGCTATCTTCCGGAAAATGGTCCGAAAAGTACCATGCCACGTTTCGATCTGCCCAGCGCCGTGATGAACGCGCTGACTTTTGGCCTGCTGATTACCGCGCTGAGCGGATTTGCGCAGGGACAGTCTCTGTCGCTCATTGCCGCAGAAATCGTTGCCATGCTTATCATCGGCTTTTTCTTTGTACGACGTCAGCTGGCGCTGCCCGTGCCGCTACTTCCGGTGGATTTGCTACGTATTCCGCTGTTTTCGCTATCCATTTGTACCTCCATTTGCTCGTTCTGCGCCCAGATGCTGGCGCTGGTTGCGCTGCCGTTCTTTTTGCAGAGCGTGATTGGCCGTTCAGAAGTGGAGACAGGCTTGCTGCTCACGCCCTGGCCGCTGGCAACCATGGTAATGGCCCCGCTGGCCGGTTACCTTATTGAGCGCGTCCATGCCGGGCTTCTGGGGGCGATTGGGCTGGTTGTCATGGCGGTGGGACTGTTTTCGCTGGCGCTCCTGCCCGCCTCGCCGGGGGATCTGGATATTATCTGGCGCATGATCCTGTGCGGGGCCGGTTTTGGTCTGTTCCAGTCCCCTAATAACCACACGATTATCACCTCTGCCCCACGTCATCGCAGCGGTGGCGCCAGCGGGATGCTGGGCACGGCAAGACTGTTAGGGCAAAGCACCGGGGCCGCACTGGTGGCGTTGATGTTTAACCTTGCCGGGCAGAATGCGACACAGGTTGCGCTGATTACCGCAGGGACCCTGGCGACCCTCGCGGCTGTCATTAGCGGCCTTCGCGTCACCCAGCCAAAGGCGCAGGCATAAAAAAACCGGGCGGAGAATGGCTCCAGCCCGGTTCTTTTCACCCCGATTACGTTACTTCAGGTATTCGCCGCTACGCAGCGCTTCAATACGTTTATCCAGCGGCGGGTGAGACATAAACAGCTCGCTCAGCGACTTTGATTTGCCGTTGATGCAGAAGGCCATCATGCTGTTTGCTTCCTGCGGCTCGTAGCTGGTTTTAAGACGTTGCAGCGCAGCAATCATCTTTTCACGACCCACCAGTTTCGCGGAACCGGCATCCGCGTGGAACTCACGATGACGGGAGAACCACATGGTAATGATGCTTGCCAGGATACCGAACACCAGCTCCAGCACCATTGAAACAGCAAAATAGATCAGCGGGTTGCCGTTGCTCTCTTCACCCTCATCACGGTTGCCACCCATAAACCCGGCAGCAATCTGTGCCAGAATACGAGAAATAAAGATAACGAAGGTGTTCACCACACCCTGGATCAGGGTCATGGTGACCATATCGCCATTGGCGATGTGGCTGATCTCGTGAGCAATAACCGCTTCCGCTTCGTCACGGCTCATGTTTTGCAGCAGGCCGGTACTGACGGCCACCAGGGACGCGTCACGACGCGCACCGGTAGCAAACGCGTTAATATCCGGCGCGTGGTAGATGGCTACCTGCGGCATGGCAATGCCCGCCTGCTTTGACTGCTGAGCAACCGTGCTCATCAGCCACTGCTCCATATCGTTACGCGGTTGCTCAATAACTTCACCGCCCACAGATTTCAATGCCATCCACTTCGACATCAGCAGTGAAATGAAAGAGCCACCGAAACCAAACAGCAGCGCCATAATCAACAGACCCTGAACGCTGCTCGACTGAATTCCCGTCAGGCTTAGCACCAGCCCGAATACCACCATCACCGCCAGGTTGGTGAGCAGGAAGAGCGCGATTCGCATCATAATATTCTTTTAACCTCAGTTTAACAAAACGCACTATGCGATTACCCACATCGTATGGGTATTACGGCTATTTTCAAGCATCCAGACGGCGTAAGTCACCAGAAAGACACAACTTTACACAATTGGAAATCTGCCTGACGGAAGGAGGAGGTACATAAAGAAACAGGCACAATTTCTTGTGCCTGTTGGGGGATTATTTTGTCGGAGCAGGTTGCAGGGCAGGTTTCTCTTTTTCCAGCTTCGCGAGATCAAGCGCGATATGCACCGTCTCGTCCAGATACGGATCGGGCTCCTGGTAATCCTTAGGCAGATCGTCCAGTTTTTTGAGCAGAGGCTTGCCTTCACGTTTGAAGCGATCGTTGATACGCGCCAGACGTGTCGCGTCATCTTCATTGTTCTCTTTCTCACGCTGGGCGTAGTTCAGAGACACAATGTTCCGTTTCGCTTTCAAAGCGTTGAAACGCGCGATGTCCTTCATGATGTACTGGAATTCCGGATCCTTCCCGATGCGATCGTTGTGATTTTTCAGCAGTTCTGGTCCGAACTGTTTCATATCACCCGATTTCACGAATGTCGCGGCATCAATGCTATCCCACGGCAGCGCGTTATCTTCAAACTTCTCGCCCGTTTCCGTCTCTTCGGTACCTGTCGGCATCATGATATCCGGCGTCACGCCTTTGCGCTGCGTACTGCCGCCGTTGACGCGGTAAAACTTCTGAATGGTGTACTGTACTGAGCCCAGCGCTGGCCATTCAGGGCGCAGCATCTGGTCGTAAATACGGTTCAGAGAGCGGTACTGCTGAACGGTGCCCTTGCCAAACGTCGGTTCGCCGACGATTAACGCCCGGCCGTAATCCTGCATGGCAGCAGCGAAGATTTCCGATGCAGAGGCGCTGAAGCGATCGACAAGCACCACCAGCGGCCCCTTATAGTAGACCACACCATCGGTATCGGCATCTTCACGCACTTTACCGTTGTTATCGCGCACCTGTACCACCGGGCCAGACGGGATAAACAGCCCGGAAAGCGAGACGGCCTCGGTCAATGCCCCGCCGCCGTTGCTGCGCAGGTCAATGATCACGCTGCTGACATTCTGCTTTTCAAGCTTCTGGAGCTGCACTTTCACATCATCGGTCAGGCCGACGTAGAAACCAGGGATATCCAGAACGCCAACCTTCTCTTTACCCACGGTTTTCACCGACATTTTCACCGCGCGATCTTCCAGACGGATACGCTCACGGGTCAGAGTAACGATACGAGTTTTGGTCCCCTTACCGGCTGGCAGGATCTCCAGGCGAACTTTGCTGCCCTTCGGCCCTTTGATCAGCGCAACAACATCATCAAGACGCCAGCCAATCACGTCCACCATGCTCTTTCCGGTTTGACCCACACCGACAATACGGTCGCCTACGCTGATCGCTTTGCTTTTCGACGCAGGGCCACCGGCCACCATGGAGTTGATTACGGTGTAGTCATCGTCCATCTGAAGCACAGCACCGATACCTTCCAGAGACAGGCTCATTTCGGTATTGAACTGTTCGGTGTTACGTGGAGAGAGATAATTAGTGTGCGGATCAATTTCATGCGCAAACGCGGTCATCGCCAGCGAGAAAACATCTTCACTGTTGGTCTGCGCCAGACGACGAATAGCGAATTTGTATCGACGATTTAACGTCTCACGGATCTCTTTCTCGTCTTTGCCTGTAAGCTTGAGGCTCAGTTCGTCATATTTGACTTTTCCGTCCCACAGCGCATTCAGTTCAGCCTCGTCTTTCGGCCATGGCGCTTTGCTGCGGTCCAGATTAAAGGTGTCGTTGCCGGTGAAGTCCATCGGACGTTCCAGCACTTTCAGCGCGTATTGATAACGCTCAAAACGGCGCTTTTGCGATAAGTTGTACAGATCGTAGAACAGATCGAGCTTTCCGGAGCGCAGCTCATCACCCACTTCGGATTTGCGTTTAGCGAACTGTTCGACATCGCTGGCCAGCAGTACGTTATGGCTGTAATCCAGCAAGTTCAGATAACGGTCAAAGATTTTGGCCGAAAAGGCCTGATCGAGATCGAACTGACGATAGTGCGAACGAGTAAAGCGCGACGTCACGCGCTCACTCACCGTCGCGTGCTGAGTCTCTTCCTTGAGCACCGGAATTTGATCAACACGCGTAATATCGTCCACAGCGAAAGCGTGGCCTGTTATAGCAAACAGGCCAGCCAGCGCGGTGAGCTTAAAAAAAGTGTTCATGCCAGGCTCGGCCTCCGTTTCAGAACAACAAGTGTTCTGCGCGTACAATCATTGACATACCAGAAGTCAGCTGTACACGAACGCCATCTTTGGTGATTTCCAGTACGGTGGCGTCCATCGCGTTGTTACCCGCTTTCACCTTCAGAGACTGACCTACGCTCAGCGCATTGATGTCAGAAACTGGGGTGTGGCGCGGCTCTTCGCGCGGCGCACGTGGGGCTTTAGCTGCGGGTTTGTCAGCACGCGGTTTGCGATCGTTATTTTCAGTACGACGCGGTGCCGGGCGCGGTTTACGCTCGCGACGAGGGGCGTCTTCCTGACCATTTGCCGCTGCGGCTTCGCGTTTTTTCGCCTGCTGTTCCGCACGCTGTGCCTGCACGCGAGCTTTGGCTTCTTCAAGCTGCTTACGCGCATGTTCTACGTGCTGCTCGTCCAGCTCACCGCACGGGTTGCCGTCAAGGTCGACACGGGTCGCACCCGGCTTGATACCGTACAGGTAACGCCAGCTCGAGGTATAAAGGCGCAAGGCAGAACGAAGCTGCGTTTTGCTGAGGTTCATCTCCCCCTCAACGCGCGCGACCAGATCCTGAAAGATACCGACTTTCAGAGGACGCGCTTCACCTTCAGCGCTGAAGCACTGCGGGAAACGCTCGGCCAGAAATGCGATAACTTCTTTACTGCTATTCAACTTAGGTTGATTTTCCATGAAATTTCCTGATTACAACGGACGTTGCCAACAAGCGCAGGCATGAACAGGCGACATTATAATGACGCTATCAGTAAATGCTACGTTATCCGTTGATTATCCTGCGACGCTCGCAAAGAATTTATGATAATCGGTCTCTGCCAGAACATTTTCCAGGTTTGCGGCCAGCGCGCGCAGCCCCTGCTCATCCTCGGCAGTAAAGCGGCTGAAGACCGTGCTGTCGATATCCAGAACGCCAATAATCTGATTTTTAACCACCAGCGGCAGTACGATTTCAGAATTGCTGCTGGCATCGCAGGCAATGTGGCCGTCAAACGCATGAACATCTTCGACACGCTGAACCTGACGGGTCGCCACTGCGGTACCGCACACGCCACGACCTACCGGGATGCGTACGCAGGCGAGTTTACCCTGGAAAGGCCCCAGCACCAGCGTGTCACCTTCCAGCAGATAAAAGCCCGCCCAGTTCACGTCAGAAAGGCGTTCGAACAGTAACGCACTGGTATTTGCCAGAGTGGCTAAGAAACTGGTTTCCCCTGCCATTAATGCCTTAAAATCGCGATTCAGATCCGCGTAGAATTCTGTTTTGTTCATTATTCAACCACTTAGTTATCTTACATAGTTACCGCATAGCCTATTAAAATAAGCATTAAATGCGCTCATGCTCAAGATGAATCCGTTCATGAGTTATTATAACTTTCAACAATACTAATCTGTGTGCGACTGATGGCCCTAAAAACACCCCAAATTACGCCGACACGAAAGATCGTTGTCCGTACGGTAAGCCAGGCTCTGCCCCGTGCACATTATCAGCGTTGTCCCCAGTGCGATACGCTTTTTATGTTGCCGAAGATGAAATCGCACCAAAGTGCTTTTTGTCCATGCTGCGATGCCAAAATCCGCGATGGCCGGGACTGGTCATTGACGCGTCTGGCGGCAATGGCGGTCACCATGCTACTGCTGATGCCCTTTGCCTGGACCGAGCCGCTGTTAAAGCTCTACCTGCTTGGCGTGCGTATTGACGCTAACGTGTTGCAGGGGATCTGGCAGATGACGCGCCAGGGCGATCCGCTTACGGCCGCCATGGTGCTGTTCTGCGTCGTCGGCGCGCCGTTGGTGCTGGTCGCGGCAATTGCCTACCTGTGGTTTGGCAACATTCTGGGGATGAACCTGCGCCCTGTCCTGCTCATGCTGGAAAAGCTCAAGGAGTGGGTGATGCTGGACATCTATCTGGTAGGCATTGGCGTGGCCTCCATCAAGGTGCAGGATTATGCGTTTTTACAACCCGGCATTGGCCTTTTCGCGTTTATTTCACTGGTCCTGCTGAGTATTTTGACCCTGATTCATCTGAATGTTGAACAGCTTTGGGAGCGGTTTTACCCGCAGCGCCCCGCGACCCGGCCTGATGAAAACCTGCGCGTCTGCCTGGGCTGCCATTACACCGGTTTTCCGGATAAACGCGGGAGGTGCCCACGCTGCCACATTCCGTTAAGATTGCGACGCAACAACAGCCTGCAAAAGTGCTGGGCGGCGCTAATCGCCTCCCTGGTATTTTTGTTCCCGGCCAACATGCTGCCGATCTCCGTAATTTATGTGAACGGCGCCCGTCAGGAAGATACTATCCTTTCGGGGATTATCTCTCTGGCGCACAGTAACGTGGGGGTCGCCGCCATTGTTTTCATCGCCAGTATTCTGGTGCCCTTTACCAAAGTGGTGGTGATGTTTACGCTGCTTATCAGCATTCACTTTAAATGCGAACAAGGACTACGCACCCGCATCCTGCTTCTGCGATTTGTGACCTGGATTGGTCGCTGGTCGATGTTGGATCTGTTCGTGATTTCGCTGATGATGTCGCTCATCAATCGCGATCAGTTACTTGCTTTTACCATGGGACCCGCAGCTTTTTATTTCGGCTCTGCGGTGATATTGACTATTCTTGCAGTGGAATGGCTGGACAGCCGCTTACTTTGGGACGCACATGAGTCAGGAAACGCCCGCTTCGCCGACTGAAGCGAGAATTAAAACAAAACGCCGCATTTCGCCATTCTGGTTGCTGCCTGTCATCGCGCTGATGATCGCAGGCTGGCTTATCTGGACGAGCTATGAAGATCGCGGAAGTACCATCACGATTGATTTCCAGTCTGCGGACGGCATTGTCGCCGGACGTACCCCCGTTCGCTTCCAGGGGGTGGAAGTGGGTACCGTGCAGGATATTTCCCTTGGCAAAGGGCTGAACAAAATCCAGGTCCGGGCGAGCATTAAGTCTGATATGCAGGATGCCCTGCGTGCCGAAACGCAGTTCTGGCTGGTCACGCCTAAAGCCTCCCTGGCCGGCGTTTCCGGACTGGATGCGCTTGTGGGCGGTAACTATATCGGCATGATGCCCGGCAAAGGTGAGCCACAGGATCACTTTGTTGCGCTGGATACCCAGCCGAAATATCGGCTGAATAACGGCGATTTGATGATCCATCTCCGCGCGCCGGATTTGGGCTCGCTGAACAGTGGTTCTCTGGTCTATTTCCGTAAAATTCCGGTAGGCCGCGTTTACGACTACGCCATTAACCCGAACAAAGATGGCGTGACTATTGATGTACTCATCGAGCGCCGTTTTACCAACCTGGTGAAAAAAGGCAGCCGCTTCTGGAACGTCTCAGGCGTCGATGCCGACCTGAGCTTAAGCGGTGCGAAAGTGAAGCTTGAGAGCCTGGCGGCGCTGGTGAATGGCGCTATCGCCTTTGACTCACCAGCTAACTCCAGCCCTGCCGCCGCAGAAGATACCTTTGGCCTGTACGCCGACCTGGCGCACAGCCAGCGCGGTGTCATCGTCAAGCTGACCCTGCCGGATGCCAAAGGCCTGAAAGCCGGTTCGACCCCGCTGATGTACCAGGGTTTAGAGGTCGGGCAACTGACAAAATTAACCCTCAATGCGGGCGGTTCCGTTACCGGCGAAATGACGGTGGATCCGAGCGTGGTGGATCTCCTGCGGGAAAAAACGCGCATTGAACTGCGTAATCCGAAGCTCTCCCTCAGCGACGCCAGCATCAGTTCTCTGCTGACGGGAAGCACCTTTGAGCTGATCCCCGGCGAAGGTGCGCCGAACAAAAACTTTGTTATCGCGCCGGCGGATAAAGCCCTGCTGCAAAAACCGGGCGTGTTGACGGTTACGCTGAATGCGCCGGAAAGCTACGGTATCGAGGCCGGGCAACCGCTGATCCTGCACGGTGTGCAGGTGGGCCAGGTCCTCGAACGTAAGCTGTCGGAAAAAGGGGTCTCCTTCTCCGCCGCCATCGATCCGCAGTACGGCAACCTGGTCCACGGCGACAGTAAATTTGTGGTTAACAGCCGGGTCGACGTGAAGGTGGGTCTGGACGGGGTTGAGTTCCTCGGCGCCAGCGCCAGCGAGTGGGTTAACGGCGGGATCCGCATTCTGCCGGGCAGCAAAGGTGCGCTGCGCGAGAGTTATCCGCTGTTCGCCAATCTCGACAAAGCCATTGAAAACAGCCTCGGCGACCTGCCGACCACCACGCTGACCTTAAGCGCGGAAACGCTGCCGGATGTCCAGGCAGGCTCCGTCGTGCTTTATCGTAAGTTTGAGGTCGGGGAAGTGATCACCGTTCGTCCTCGTGCGGACGCGTTTGATATCGAACTGCATATCAAGCCGGAGTACCGCAAGCTGCTCACGCCAAACAGCGTGTTCTGGGCTGAAGGCGGCGCGAAAGTGCAGCTCAACGGCAGCGGGCTGACAGTACAGGCCTCGCCTCTCTCCCGTGCCCTGCGCGGTGCGATCAGCTTCGATAACCTGAGCGGCGCGGGCGGCAACATGCGTAAAGGTGACAAGCGGATCCTCTTCCCGTCCGAAACCGCGGCGCGCGCCGTCGGGGGGCAGATTACCCTGCACACCTTTGATGCCGGTAAACTGGCAGAAGGCATGCCCATCCGCTATCTCGGCATTGATATCGGGCAGGTCCAGAAGCTGACGCTGATCACCGCACGCAACGAAGTGCAGGCGACCGCCGTGCTTTATCCGGAATATGTGCAGACGTTTGCCCGGGCAGGCTCGCGCTTCTCGGTGGTTACGCCGCAAATTTCTGCCGCAGGGGTTGAGCATCTCGACACCATACTTCAGCCGTACATTAACGTTGAACCGGGTCGCGGCAACGCGCGTCGTGAATTTGAGTTGCAGGAGGCCACCATCACCGACTCCCGTTATCTGGACGGTTTGAGCATTGTGGTTGAAGTGCCGGAAGCCGGTTCGCTGGGCATCGGTACGCCGGTCCTGTTCCGCGGCATTGAAGTAGGGACAGTAACAAGCCTGACGCTGGGTAATCTGTCCGATCGCGTGATGGTCGGCCTGCGCATCAGCCAGCGTTATCAGCATCTGGTGCGCAACAACTCGGTGTTCTGGCTCGCTTCAGGCTACTCGCTGGACTTCGGCCTGACCGGTGGCGTGGTCAAAACGGGGACCTTTAATCAGTTCATTCGCGGCGGCATTGCCTTCGCGACGCCGCCTGGCACGCCTCTGGCGCCTAAGGCGCAGGCAGGTAAACACTTCCTGCTGCTGGAAAGTGAACCGAAAGAGTGGCGCGAATGGGGAACGGCGCTGCCGCGTTAATCTCGCAGGCTCCGGTGTCAACGCGCCGGAGCCTTTATGTTACACTGCGCACCTGAATGTTTCCCTGTGGTGTGCCCGTGGCTCAAAACTCCGTATTTCTTCCCGAACAATTCCTCGCACAGATGCGCGAGGCGCTTCCAGCTCATCTCTCTTTCGACGATTTCGTTGCCGCCTGCCAGCGCCCTTTGCGCCGGAGTATTCGCGTCAATACGCTGAAAATCAGCGTCGGGGCGTTTCTGGATCTCGTCTCCCCCTACGGCTGGCAATTAACGCCAGTGCCGTGGTGTGAAGAGGGTTTCTGGATCGAACGGGATGACGAGGAGAGCCTGCCGCTCGGCAGCACCGCCGAGCATCTGAGCGGGCTGTTTTATATTCAGGAAGCCAGCTCCATGCTGCCGGTTGCTGCGCTGTTTGCCGACGGGAACCAGCCTGAGCGGGTTATGGATGTCGCGGCGGCGCCGGGCTCTAAAACCACGCAGATTGCCGCCCGGATGAACAACCGCGGCGCGATCCTCGCCAACGAATTTTCCGCCAGCCGCGTTAAAGTCCTGCATGCCAATATCAGCCGCTGCGGGATCCACAACGTCGTGTTAACGCACTTCGATGGTCGCGTGTTTGGCGCTGCCCTGCCGGAAGCCTTTGATGCCATCCTGCTCGACGCGCCATGCTCCGGCGAAGGCGTGGTGCGTAAAGATCCTGATGCGTTAAAAAACTGGTCCGTTGAAAGCAACCTGGAGATCGCCGCCACGCAGCGCGAACTGATCGACAGCGCGTTTCATGCCCTGCGCCCAGGCGGGACGCTGGTTTACTCTACCTGCACGCTGAATCGCGATGAAAATGAGGACGTCTGCCTGTGGCTCAAGCAACGCTATGCGGATGCCGTCGAGTTTCTGCCGCTGGACACCCTCTTCGACTCGGCCAGTCATGCGGCCACGCCTGAAGGCTTCCTGCATGTCTTCCCGCAGATTTACGATTGCGAAGGCTTCTTTGTTGCCCGTCTGCGTAAAACCCGCGCCGTCGCTCCCTTGCCTGCCCCTAAGTTTAAGGTCGGCAACTTCCCGTTCACGCCGGTCAAAGGCCGTGAGGCGGCACAGGCGCAAGCGGCTGCGAGCAAAGTCGGCCTGCACTGGGATGAGAGCCTGCGCCTCTGGATGCGTGACAAAGAGCTGTGGCTGTTCCCGGTCAACATCGAACCGCTGATTGGTAAGGTGCGTTTCTCCCGCCTCGGTATTCGCCTGGCGGAGATCCACAACAAAGGCTATCGCTGGCAGCACGAAGCGGTCATTGCGCTGGCCGGCAGTGAGAACACCTTTGCCCTGACGCATCAGGAAGCGGAAGAGTGGTATCGCGGTCGTGACGTTTACCCGGAAGACGGCCCTTCACAGGATGAAGTCATCGTGACGTATCAGGGCTATCCGCTGGGGCTGGCGAAAAAAGTCGGCTCGCGGCTGAAAAACAGCTATCCGCGCGAACTGGTACGCGATGGCCGCCTGTTTACCGGTAACAACCGCAGCGCCTGAAAAAAAGCGCATTTTTTTACTGGCGATTTCGCTCTCCTTGTCTAGGATCAAAAATGGGTGACTGCACTGGTCATACCAGATTTTGGGCAACAAACCGGAGAGCATTATGACGAAAACCAGCGTACGCATTGGCGCTTTTGAAATCGACGACGCTGAATTGCGCGGCGAATCACAAGGCGAACGAACGTTAAGTATTCCCTGCAAATCCGATCCGGATTTGTGCATGCAGCTGGACGCCTGGGATGCAGATACCAGCGTCCCGGCGATCCTTGATGGGGAACATTCCGTTCTGTACCGTGAGCATTACGACAGTAAAACCGATGCCTGGGTCTTGCGTCTTGCCTGACCCAAAGAGAACCCGCCCGAAGGCGGGTTATTTATTACTGAAGCTGCGCCAGCGTCAGAAAGCCCCCGAATACTGCCCCCGTATCAATGTAGTGCAGATTGTTAAAATCGTAGCGTTTGTCCACAGGCGTATGTCCAAACCAGAAGTGATCCGCACCGCTAATGCCCTGCCCTTTGCCCACCATAAAGCCCATTAGCCGGTCGCGATCCCACAGCACGCGCTGGGCATCCACCGGCTTATGCCAGCCATATTCGGCGGAGGGATAATCCGCATGAGCAATCACGTTCAGACCGTTTTTGCAGGTTATTTCAATAATGTGCGGTAGGTCCCGACACGCATCGAGTAAACCCTTCGCCTGTTTTTGTTGAGCGTCCTTAAGCCCGGTAAACCAGTTACCGCCATTTATCGACCAGAGACTAAAATCATTATTTTCAAGCGCATCTAACGCCATTTGCTCGTGATTACCGCGTACCGCATAAAACCAGTTTTCCTGCATCAGCTGTAAACATTTTACGCTGTCAGGCCCGCGATCGATAATATCCCCCACCGAGATCAGCAGATCCGTATCAGGATTAAAATGCCGTCGTTTCAGCTCATCCATAAGCCACTGATAGCAACCATGAATATCGCTGACAACCCAGACATGACGCCAGTGTTCTCCCTCTATTTTCTGATACATAACGCCTCCTGTAAGAAGTATAGCTGCCACAGAAAATGTCATGAGCTGGCGTTGGATTTTGCGAATCCAAACAAACCATAAACCAGCCGGAAATAAAGATCGCTGCGCTATTAATCCCTTATTCCCTGGCCTTTAAAATAGAGCGGAATAAAAAGAGGGATTTTCACGTGTCAAACATACACCTGCAAAACGATGTTTTTTATCCGCATCGCACAAATATTATTTCTGAACTGGTGAGAGGAAAACGCGTTCCCGGCCCAATCTGGCACAAACGTGATTACCGGTTAAAGTTCCTACTGCGCTCGCTTTTATTCTGGTCCTCCACCCATCGCATGCTGGAGGCCCTGTCCGGGCGCGATGATTTCGACAGGCTGCTCACCTCTCAAATTACCTTGCCGAGCAAAACTCACCGCCAGTATCTGATGCGCGGCCTGAACTCAAACGATCGGGCCGATGCTATCGTCAGCCACTATCAGTGGATTGATAGTCTGAAAAACATCGCCCTCGCCCACGCGCTGACCAGCCCGCAAGAGGTGCCGGTTGTCCGGTTCGAGGCAAAAAACGGCGAAATCTATACCGTCCACGCCTCGTCCGCAGGTAAGGCCGAACGCGAAGGCGAAAGCACGCTTTGGCTGCACGACAATGACAATACGCTGCTTGCCAGCCTGACGTTCTGTGTCGCACGCAGTAACGGCCGTACGGTGCTGGTGATCGGCGGCCTTCAGGGTCCACGTCGTCATGTTTCACGGGAGGTGATTAAGCAGGCTACCCGTGCCTGCCATGGGCTTTTCCCGAAACGCGTGCTGATGGAGGTGATCTTCCAGCTTGCCTCACGCTCGAACATTAGCGCGATTTTTGCCGTCAGCGATGAAGGCCATGTTTTCCGCGCGCTGCGCTACCGTCTGAGCAAAGGCCGTCATTTTCACGCCAGCTACGACGAGTTCTGGGAAGGCCTGAACGGAAAGAAACTCTCCCCCTTCTGCTGGCAGTTGCCGCTTCAGATGGAGCGTAAAGCACTGGATGAGATTGCCAGCAAAAAACGCGCCGAATACCGTCGCCGCTTTGCGTTACTTGATGATATTGCGGCTTCCGTACATGCGCGCATTGGTCCCGCAGTCGTCTCAGGCAAAATACAAACAAAAATTTAACAAAACAGCCAAAAAGGACTGGACTTACGCCTGCCGGGTTGTGGTATGTTTGAGGCAGGCGCACAGGAAGTGAACCTTCTGCTGAGACGAAAACCGGATTTTATCGTTTATTTTCAAGCAGATAAAAAGAGACCGAATACGATTCCTGTATTCGGTCCAGGGAAATGGCTCTTGGGAGAGAGCCGTGCGCTAAAAGTTGGCATTAATGCAGGCTCAATCGCCTTGCCCTTTAAGAATAGATGACGACGTCAGGTTTTCCAGTCCACAGTAAAAGTGGTCTGAAAAAAAGCGTCAGAACATCACTAAATGTGAAAAACCGCAGAGCTTTTACAAGCACCTGCGGTTTTTTTTTTACTGGAAACCTGACGGCTAGCAGAGCTTTTCAGCGCGCTCAATAAACGGTGCCAGACTCTTCTTCTGCCCGGGGTTTGCCGGGTCATCTACCTGGATCACGCTGACAGGCTGTCCGTTACTTTTCCCGCTGGCAACCTGCTGCTCCGCCACGTCATTTAACGGATACTGCACGAGCGTACTGGGATTGATGACATACAGCGCGTTACCGGGACGGCAGGTAAGCATGACTTCTTCACGATTAAATGCCCAGTTGTCCTTACCCACTTCAAACCGGCTGACAGTGATGACCTGCGGCGCGGCTAACGCACTGCTGGCACAGGTGAGAAGTAAAAGAGAAAGCAGTGTCTTTTTCATATGTTATTTAACCTTGTCAGAAGGGTTCCCAGGTCGCGAACAGGCTGACGGCCGCCAGTACCAGCGCGCCCAGCACCACCTCTGCCTGTGTCATCCTGATAAAAATCTGTTGTTCCCGCCCGGCCTCCGGGCGAAAGCGTGGCACAAGAAAATACCGATTCGCCAGCGCAATTGCCACCATCATCATGACCAGCGCACATTTGAACAACAACAGCTGGACATAAGGCGCCTGCCACGGCACGTTTATGCCAACAATAAAGAGCGTATTGATTATCCCGGTCAGCAGCACGCCTGCCACGGCGTAATGCCCCACGCGGGAGAAGCGCATCATGGTAAAGATAGCGGCTGGCTGCCAGCGGCCTTTCGCCAGACGCATACAAAACAGCAGCGGCAGTAAACCACCCACCCAGGTCGCGGCGCAGAGCAGGTGAAGCGCATGGTTGAGACGATGCAACGCTCCCGGTGCGCCACCGTTCATCGCGGCATGTCCCACGCCCGCCAGCAGCACCAGCTGCCCCATCGCGAGCAGTAACAGCCGTGAGCCTTTTTGCGGGGTAAGCCATGCAGCGCCCGCCGTCACAGCGGCCAGCACCATTTGCCACAACCAGACGCCGCCAAATTGCGTTCCCAGCACGCTGCGCCAGACCGCCGGACGAATGACATCGCCCCAGCCGTTGCCCATCAACCCACTTTGCAGGCCAAACATCAGCAGAGCCGCTATCAGGCTGATTAAGGCCGCGAGTTTCTGCTGCCGCTGGAAACGCCGGGTCATGAGGCGCTGCAACGAAGACGGCGCAAACCAGACGCTGTAAAGCGCGTTGCCGAAAAGCAGCATCAGCGCAGCAAAATGGATAAAGCGTAACGCGACGTAGCTCAGGGTCAGCATGCTATTTCACGCTAAAGTGATAGCTGCCTTTGGTTTTGTGGCCATCCACGGAGACCACATGCCAGTCCACCGTGTAGGTGCCGGACGTCAACGGTTTCTCAAGAGGAACAATCAGCTTTGCGTTATCCTTCTCGTCACGCTTCACCGCGCCGGTCTGGATCTTGTGCTGCTGTGCGTCCGTCACCACCACGCCGCTGAAGGCAGGCTCAATGCCTTCCGAGAAGTTCAGGGTAATGACCTCTGGCGCCACCGCAACGGTATTTTCCTGCGGGGATTGCTGCTTAAGATGCGCATGGGCCAGAACTGAGGGCGTGATGGCTGAAGAGAGCAGAAAGACCAGCGCGCACGCGACACGGGAAGGGGTAAAATGCATCACAATCATTCCTTTTCGTTATGCCTGAATGCTAAAGAATAACTCTGTATAATTAACGAGTCGAGGAACATCCTTTGCTCCCTTGTCATCGTTGAACAATCGCGGTAACGTTGCCGCCGCAGAAAAAGGAGAAGGAAATGAACGTTAATCTGGCCGCCCTTCCTCAGGACGAGATGGACAAAGTGAATGTCGATCTCGCCGCCGCGGGGGTCGCATTCAAAGAGCGTTACAACATGCCCGTCGTGGCTGAAGTGGTAGAGCGTGAACAACCCGCGCATCTGCGCGACTGGTTTCGCGAACGTCTCATTGCGCATCGCCTCGCCTCCGTCAATCTCTCGCGCCTGCCGTACGAACCTAAAGTTAAATAAGCTTAACGTCTCGTTACACTTCCTTACGCGTTATGTGGCAGGATAAGAAAACCCTGATAAATTTAGGTGTAATCTTAAAATCCCAGCGACTTAGTGTATAAGGAAGTCACGATGTCACGATGGAATATTGCCGCGGCTCAGTATGCCCCGCGGCACAACTGTGTTGATGAGCACGTAAAACATCACCTGCACTTTATTGCCGAGGCTGCATGGCATGGGTGCGATTTGATCGTCTTTCCGGAGCTTTCGCTTACCGGCCCAGGCGGAACATCCTTACCCCCACCCCCTGACGATTTGCAGCTTGCCCCCCTCCTTCACGCCGCCCAGTCACGTTTCATCACGGTGATTGCTGGTATTACACTCCAGCAACACGGCCAGCGCCAGAAAGGACTCGCGCTTTTCACCCCTAACCTGTCGACCATCCGGCGTTATCCGCAGGGCAACGGTGCGGGTGTTATTCCTGGCGATAAACGGTTAACCATCGTGGATAACCAGGCTGACGCCCCGGAACTGGACCCGGAGGCAACGCTGTTCACCAGCAGCCTGGCCGTGGGCGAGCATCGCTGGCGGCAATCCATCGGTTCGTTACAACGCTTCGCGCACAAGTACGCCATCGCGGTATTAATGGCGAACGCGCGCGGCGGTAGCGCGTTATGGGATGAAAAAGGTCAGCTGATCGTACGTGCGGATAAGGGAGAACTGCTGCTAACCGGTTCTTTAGGCCAACAGGGTTGGCAAGGCGATATCATTCCATTAGGCTAGGCATTTTGGATCAGGAGCGATCAATGCTGCGCGTTATCGATACCGAAACCTGTGATTTGCAGGGTGGAATTGTGGAAGTCGCTTCTGTCGACGTGATTGACGGAAAGATAGTCAACCCCATGAGCCATCTGGTGCGCCCGGATCGTCCCATCAGTGCGCAGGCGATGGCGATACATCGTATTACGGAATCGATGGTGGCGGATAAGCCGTGGATTGAAGAGATCATCCCTCTTTACCACGGTAGCCAGTGGTATGTGGCCCATAACGCCAGCTTTGACCGCCGCGTGCTGCCGGAGATGCCCGGCGAATGGATTTGCACTATGAAGCTGGCGCGCCGTCTGTGGCCGGGGATCAAATACAGCAATATGGCGCTGTATAAGTCGCGTAAACTCAGCGTGCGGACGCCGGAAGGGCTGCATCATCACCGCGCTCTTTACGACTGCTACATCACCGCAGCGCTCCTGATTGATATCATGAATACTTCCGGCTGGACGCCAGACGATATGGCGACCATTACCGGGCGCCCCGCGCTACTGACCACCTTTACGTTCGGAAAATATCGCGGGAAGCCAGTATCGGAAGTGGCGGACAAAGATCCGGGCTATCTGCGCTGGCTGTACAACAACCTCGACAGAATGAGCCCGGAACTGCGCCTGACGCTGAAGCATTATTTAGGCGAAGCCTGAGTCCCCGCCCGGCCTGGCAGCGTATCCTGCGCCAGGCCAATCAAAAAGGCGTACTCCAGCGCCACCCCCTCATAGGATTTAAATCGCCCTGATTTCCCTCCGTGCCCCGAGTCCATATCGGTACACAGCAGCAGCAAATTATCGTCAGTTTTCAGCTCACGCAACTTCGCCACCCATTTCGCGGGCTCCCAGTACTGTACCTGGGAATCGTGCAGGCCGGTGGTCACCAGCATATGCGGATAGGCTTTCGCCTCGACGTTATCGTACGGGCTGTACTCTTTCATGTAGCGATAATAGGTTTCATCCTGCGGGTTCCCCCACTCCTCAAACTCCCCGGTGGTCAGTGGAATGGACTCATCCAGCATGGTCGTCACCACGTCCACAAACGGCACCTGGGCGATAACCCCTTTAAACAGTTCAGGCCGCTGGTTGATCACGGCGCCCATTAGCATGCCCCCGGCGCTGCCCCCCATGCCAAAGCAGAGCTGCGGATCGCCATAACCCTGCGCGATCAGCGCATCGCAAACATCAAGGTAGTCATTAAAGGTATTTTTCTTTTTGAGAAATTTTCCGTCTTCATACCAGTGCTGACCCAGCTCGCCGCCGCCGCGAATATGGGCAATCGCATAAACAAAACCGCGGTCGAGCAGGCTCAGCCTGCTGCTGCTGAAATCGGCGTCCATGCTGGAGCCATAGGAGCCATAGCCATAGACGAGGATGGGGTTTTTACCTTTGTTGAAGTGCGCCTTGTGATAGACGAGCGACACTGGGACTTCAACGCCGTCGCGTGCGGTCACCCACAGGTGCTCACTGCGATAATTTTCCGACTCAAAACCCCGGACCTCAGCCTGTTTAATCACCTGACGCTGCCCGGTGTCCATATCCAGTTCAAACAACGTATCCGGGGTGGTCATCGACGAATAGCCGTACCGCAGGCGGGACGATTCCGGTTCCGGGTTAAAGCCGATCCACGTTACGTAAGCCGGGTCATCGAACGCAATGCCCACCACTTCGCGGGTTTTGCGGTTGATTTGGCGGATACTGGTCAGTCCGCGCTGACGCTCTTCCACCACCAGCCAGTCGGTAAACAGGGTGAACCCCTCCAGCATCACCTGATCGCGCGCGGGAATTAACACTTCCCATTTGCGTTCATCGCGCACTTTGGTTTTATAAAGGCCAAAGTTTTTGCCCTCGCGGTTCGAACGCAGGTAAAAGCTGTGCTGGAAGTGATCCAGGCTGTACTCATGATCTTTACGGCGCGGCAGGAAGCACAGAGGCTGCGCATCCGGCAGCTCTGCATCCAGCAGCAGCACTTCTGAGGTGGTGGCGCTGGAGAGGAAAATGATCACGTAGTGGCGAGACGACGTTTTGTGCAGGCTGACATAGAACGTCTCGTCTTTTTCCTCATACACCAGTTCATCGTCGGCGGAATCGGTCCCCACCGTATGACGCCAGACCTGATAAGGCAGCAGCGTTGAGACATGCTTTTTAACGTAGTAGACCGTTTCTGAATCGTTACCCCAGACGAAATCGGGGGAGACATTATCCAGCATTTCGGGATACCAGTTTCCCGTTTCAAGATTGCGGAAACGCAAACCGTACTGGCGGCGGGAGAGGTAATCCTCAGCCAGCGCCATAATGGCGTTATCGGGGGAAATGGACATGCCGCCCAGCGTATAAAACTCACTGTGGGCCGCACGTTTGTTGGCATCCAGCAGGATCTCCCATTCATCCCACTCGGCGCTCAGCACAGACTGGCGCTGGTAGATGGGATATTCGTTTCCCGGCTCATAAATATGGCGATAGCGATAACCGTTTTTGCACCACGGGGCAGAGACATCACGCTGGGGGATACGCTGCACCATTTCCTTCAGAAGTTGATCCTGAAGCGCCTGCTGGCTGGCCATGACCTGGCGGCCATAGTCGTTTTCCTCGTGCAGATAGTCCAGCACTTCTGGCCGGGAACGAGAATCGTCCCGCAGCCAGTAGTAGTTATCTATACGCGTATCGCCATGCGTGGTGATCGCATAAGGAGTACGTCGGGCTTTTGGAAGCATGGCATTCTTACTTTTTCGTTTTACATCCTATAAGGTTGGCAAAACACGCGTATGATGCAAGCGAAACATGGCCTTCTAGCCCACGAGGGTCTGCTTCTGCTGCTGAATATCCTGCTCAATTCCCTCACGAACGTCCTGTGGGATCTTCAGCGCATCGCCCAGGGCGTTCAGGTAGCTGCGCTCCATAAAGTGATCGATATCGATGGCGGCACAGCTCAGAAAATAGAGTTCCAGCGCCTCTTCTTCGTTTTTCACGCTTTGCGCCAGACGCTGCGGATCAAGCGGCTGTTCGATGGCCTGCGCCACCAGCGCCCTGCCCTGCTCCTCAACGCCCGCTTCCCGCATCTGCTGTTCAATTGCGGCACGTTCACTGGCATCAATATGCCCGTCGCTCTTGGCCGCAAAGACCAGGGCGAGGATCAACCGCTCGGTGCGTAAATCTAACGGCGATACCTGCTTCCCGTACTGCGGTTCATCCTGATGCGCGCTGCGCACCTTGTCTTTGTATTTGTTCCATAAGACGGAGCCTGCAATAGCCCCTCCGCCCGCCAGCAGCGCGCCGGTACCGTATTTGGTAAGCAGTTTCCGCGATGATTTATTGGCAACCAGCAAACCGGCCAGCCCGCCGAGCGCACCCGGCACCAGCAGCTTGCTCAGACCCTGCTCGCCGGACGACGAGCCTTTTTGTCCCAACAGGGATTGCAGTTGATTCATCCAGCCTGACATATTTTTCCTCACGTAACAGTGCGTAACCTTCACAGCCTAAGCGAGCGGGTGTCAGGAAATGTCTGTCAGTACTAAAGAAGCGCAAATTTCCCTGCTGTCCGGTTATCCCCATACAAGACAGACGCAAACGTTTTCGTTTATACTGCCCGCATCTTTTTCAGGGGGATTTTTATGACTCGTTTAGGAACCGCGCTGCGTCCCGCCGCGACGCGCGTCATGCTGTTGGGATCGGGTGAACTGGGTAAAGAAGTGGCCATTGAATGCCAGCGTTTAGGTGTGGAAGTGATTGCGGTGGACCGTTACGCGAATGCGCCCGCCATGCACGTCGCGCATCGCTCGCACGTCATCGATATGCTTGACGGTAATGCGCTGCGGGGGTTAATTGCCGACGAAAAACCGGATTTCGTGGTACCTGAAATTGAGGCCATTGCCACTGAGATGTTGATTGCCCTTGAACAGGAAGGCCAGCGCGTGGTGCCCTGCGCCACTGCGGCAAAACTGACCATGAACCGGGAAGGCATTCGTCGCCTGGCGGCAGAAGAATTACAGCTCCCGACCTCCAGCTACCGTTTTGCCGGGGATAAAGCTGCGTTTCTCCAGGCCGTAGAGGAGATTGGCTACCCGTGCATCATTAAGCCGGTAATGAGCTCCTCCGGCAAAGGGCAGAGCTTTATCCGCGACAGCAGCACGCTGGACAACGCCTGGGACTATGCCCAGCAGGGCGGCCGTGCCGGGGCCGGGCGCGTCATCGTGGAAGGCGTGGTGAAGTTTGATTTTGAAATTACCCTGCTCACCGTCAGCGCCGTGGATGGCGTTTATTTCTGCGACCCGATTGGTCATCGGCAGGAAGACGGCGATTATCGCGAATCCTGGCAGCCGCAGCAGATGAGCGCGCTGGCGCTGGCACGCGCACAGGAGATCGCCCGCAAGACGGTGCTGGCGCTGGGCGGCTACGGCCTGTTCGGCGTGGAGTTGTTTGTTTGCGGCGACGAGGTGATCTTCAGCGAAGTCTCCCCTCGTCCGCACGATACCGGGATGGTTACGCTGATTTCACAGGATCTCTCCGAGTTCGCGCTGCATGTACGCGCTTTCCTCGGCCTGCCGGTTGGCGGCATCCGTCAGTACGGCCCGGCAGCCTCGGCGGTGATCCTGCCGCAGCTGACCAGCCAGAATGTCACCTTTGATAACGTCGAAGGTGCGGTTGGCGCAGGCTTGCAGGTCCGGCTGTTCGGCAAACCGGAGATCGACGGAAGCCGTCGTCTGGGCGTGGCATTAGCGACCGGGGAAAATGTGGACGAAGCCGTCGCGAGAGCAAAAAGAGCGGCTGCGAACGTCAGCGTAGCAGGATAAAAAAACGGGCCGAAAGGCCCGTTTTAACTGTCTGGCTGGCCGGGTTAGGCGCAGCCGCCACCCGGCAAACAAACTTACTGTTTCGCGCCTTCTACCGCTTCGCGAGCCAGTTTAGTGATGCGATCCCAGTCGCCTGCTTCCAGCGCATCCGCCGGAACCAGCCAGGAGCCGCCGATGCACAGCACGCTTTTCAGCGCCAGATAGTCACGGTAGTTGGCCGGAGAGATGCCGCCCGTTGGGCAGAAACGCACCTGGGAGAATGGGCCCGCAATGGCCTGCAACGCTTTGGTGCCGCCGTTCGCTTCAGCCGGGAAGAATTTGAACTCTTTCAGGCCGTAGTCCATGCCCAGCATCAGTTCAGAAACGGTGCTGATACCCGGGATCAGCGGAATAGAACCTTCGGTTGCGGCTTTCAGCAGGGGCTCAGTCAGCCCCGGGCTGATGGCAAACTGTGCGCCCGCTTCGGTCACTTCCGCCAGCTGCTGCGCATTCAGAACCGTACCGGCACCAATGATCGCTTCCGGCACTTCTTTGGCGATAGCACGGATCGCATCCATCGCACAGGCGGTACGCAGGGTCACTTCCAGAACGCGAACGCCACCCGCAACCAGTGCCTTCGCCATTGGGACAGCGTGCTCCAGTTTGTTTACCACAATAACCGGCACGACAGGGCCAGTGGTCAGGATTGCTTCTGCACTTGTTTTCCAGTTTTTCATCAGAGTTTTCTCTCGCCAGATCGTTAAAATCAAGTCGTCTTAAAACGTAATACAGGTTGCGCCCTGCTCCGCACCGGAGAGTTTCTCACGCAACGCACCAAACATTTCGCGTCCGGTACCCACGCGTGACGCGCTCAGGTCAGGAATATGTGGCTGACGCGCCGCCAGCTCTGCTTCATCCACCAGCAGGGTTAACTCGCCTGTCTGACCGTTAACGCGGATCATGTCACCATCACGCACTTTCGCCAGCAGGCCGCCGTCGTAGGCTTCCGGGGTGACATGAATCGCTGAAGGCACTTTACCGGATGCCCCTGAAAGGCGTCCATCGGTTACCAGTGCAATTTTGAAACGGCGGTCCAATAATACACCAAGCGGCGGCATAAGTTTATGTAATTCTGGCATCCCGTTCGCTTTTGGTCCCTGATGACGCACCACGACCACACAGTCTTTATCAAGCAGACCCGCGTCAAAGGCAGGTAAAACGTCGTGCTGGCTTTCAAACACCACCGCCGGGGCTTCGATAACCTGATTCTCTTCCGGCACGGCAGAGGTTTTCATCACGGCACGTCCAAGGTTACCGCTCAGCACTTTGGTGCCGCCGTGAGGAGAGAACGGCTGTTCGAAGGTTGCGATAACCTGAGGATCGAGCGAGTCGCTCGCCCCTTCGCGCCAGTCCAGCTCACCGTTGTTCAGCCAGGGTTCAAGGGTATAGCGATGCAGGCCAAAGCCCGCCACCGTGTTGACATCCTCATGCAGCAGGCCGCCTTTCAGCAGCTCGCGCATCAGCACCGGCACGCCGCCCGCGGCCTGGAAGTGGTTGATGTCCGCCGGACCGTTCGGGTACAGACGCGCCATCAGCGGTACCACGGAGGAGATATCGGAGAAGTCATCCCAGTTGATCAGAATGCCCGCCGCGCGCGCCATCGCGACAAGGTGCATGGTATGGTTGGTTGAACCGCCGGTCGCCAACAGGGCGACAATCCCGTTTACGATGACTTTTTCATCCACCATTTTGCCCATTGGCATCCACTCGTTGCCGTTACCGGTCAGGCGCGTCACCTGACGGGCTGCGGCTTCGGTCAGCGCTTTACGCAGTGGCGCATCTGGCTGAATGAACGACGAGCCCGGCAGCTGCATCCCCATAAACTCCACCACCATCTGGTTGGTGTTGGCCGTACCGTAGAACGTACAGGTGCCCGGCGCATGATAGGACGCGGCTTCCGCTTCCAGCAGCGCCTGACGGTCCGCTTTTCCTTCGGCGTACAGCTGGCGGATACGGACTTTTTCCTTGTTTGGCAGACCGCTAGCCATCGGGCCTGACGGCACAAAAATCGCTGGCAGATGGCCAAACGACAGCGCGGCCATCACCAGCCCCGGGACGATTTTGTCGCACACGCCCAGATAGAGCGCGCCATCAAACATATTGTGAGAGAGGCCCACTGCCGCTGACATGGCGATCACTTCGCGGCTCAGCAGGGACAGCTCCATACCGTCCTGGCCCTGGGTTACGCCATCACACATGGCCGGCACGCCGCCTGCAACCTGGCCCACCGCGTTCACGCTGTGCAGCGCATTGCGGATGATAGACGGGTAGACCTCATACGGCTGGTGGGCTGAAAGCATGTCGTTATAGGAGGTAATGATGGCGATATTGTTACGCAACATGCTTTTCAGCGCGTCTTTATCACCAGGCTGGCAGGCCGCAAAGCCGTGGGCCAGATTCCCGCAGGCCAGCTGAGAGCGATGGACAGTTTCACTCTTCGCCTGTTCGATGCGGGCAAGGTAGGCAGCACGGGTCTCTTTCGAGCGTTCAACGATGCGCTTTGTTACGCGTAACAATGTCGGATTCATAAAAGCTCCTCTAATTTATCTGTCCAGGCTCGGGAGTTTACACAGTTTCTGACGGTTGTTAACAACGCTGAAACGCCTGTTATCCGGAGCGCAGGGGCAAAATGTCTGAAGGGAGTGTAATAAAAAAAGCTCCGCGGGTGAATCCACGCGGAGCTTAAAAGATAAAAATTATGCCACTTGCTGTGTTAGATCATGTTACCGGTAAAATAACACCTTTGGGCTAGAGAGGGGGGTTATTCAAACTCGTTCCAGGAGCGGCCATCCCGGGTGATCATCGCAACGGAGGCGACAGGTCCCCATGTTCCCGCCTGATACGGTTTTGGCGCGTCCTGATCGGCTGCCCACGCTTCAGTGATGGAGTCGACCCACTTCCACGCCTCTTCCACTTCATCGCGGCGGACGAACAGCGCCTGGATACCACGCATGGTTTCCAGCAGCAGACGCTCGTAAGCATCGGCGAGATGCGTCTGGTTGAAGGTTTCAGAGTAGCTCAGGTCCAGCTTGGTAGTTTGCAGGTTGTGTTTGTGATCAAGGCCTGGCACTTTGTTGAGGATCTGAATATCCACACCCTCGTCCGGTTGCAGACGGATGGTCAGTTTGTTCTGCGGCAGTTCCTGCCAGGATTCTTTGAACAGGTTCAGTTCCGGATTTTTGAAGTAGACCACCACTTCGGAGCATTTTGCCGGCAGACGTTTACCGGTACGCAGGTAGAACGGCACACCGGCCCAGCGCCAGTCGTCGATATCCACGCGGATCGCCACAAACGTCTCGGTGTTGCTGGACTTGTTCGCGCCCTCTTCTTCCAGATAGCCAGGAACTTTTTTCCCCTGGGCAAAACCTGCGGTGTACTGGCCGCGCACGGTTTTCTCACGTACGTTGGAGCGGTCAATACGGCGCAGTGATTTCAGTACTTTCACTTTGGCGTCACGAATGCTGTCGGCCGTCAGATCTGACGGTGGAGACATGGCAATCATGCACAGAATTTGCAGCAGATGGTTCTGGATCATGTCCCGCATCTGGCCGGCCTGGTCGAAGTAGCCCCAACGGCCTTCGATGCCCACCTCTTCCGCCACGGTAATTTCCACGTGGTCGATAGTGCGGTTGTCCCAGTTGTTCACAAACAGGGAGTTGGCAAAACGCAGCGCCAGCAGGTTCAATACCGTCTCTTTGCCCAGATAGTGGTCAATACGGTAAACCTGACACTCCTCAAAGAACTCGCCCACCTGGTCGTTGATTTCACGCGAGGTCGCCAGCGACGTACCCAGCGGTTTCTCCATCACCACGCGCGCCGGTTTGGCGTTCAGCTTCGCTTCGCCCAGACCTTTGCAGATGGCGCCGAAGGTGCTTGGGGGCATGGCGAAATAGTTAATAGTGACACGATTTTCCTGGTCAAGCATTTCACCCAGACGGGTAAAGGCGCCTACATCGTTGACGTCCAGGTTGCAGAAATCGAGACGCCCGCTCAGCTTATCCCAAAGGCTTTCATCGATTTTCTCTTTCATGAACGTTTCGAGCGCCTCGCGCACGACTTTGGTATAAGCCTCCTTATCCCAGTCTGCGCGCCCTACCCCAAGGATCCGGGTATCGGGATGGATCTGGCCCGCTTTTTCGAGCTGATACAGGGAAGGCAGCAATTTTCGGCGTGCAAGATCGCCTTTCGCGCCGAAAATGACCAGGTCACATGCCTGGGCTGTTTGCGTTACCGCCATGTCATTCTCCTCAGTTAGATCGCCTGGTACTCTGCCAGGTATCGTTGTAATTTTATTACAATGCACTGTACTGCTTTTACGCGTTTCCTGAAACCATTAGCGCTTAACGTCGCGTGCGATACGGTGATTTTTCGTCGCCCGGGCCATTACGCCCGTCTGATGACGCAACAAACGTCGATTCTTTGCGCAACAGGGTCAGAGCAAAACCCGACGTCGATCAAGTAATGAAAAAAAACAACAACATTTCTTGTCGACGATTACCCTTTCGGGAGTCCCGGGGGTAATATCGGCTAAATCGAATCAAGATTTCATCTCTTTATGAAATCGTTTATGCCCTCATGAGCGTCTTGTTAACAATGAACATGCTGGAAAAAATCCAGTTTCAACTGGAACACCTTAGCAAATCCGAGCGCAAAGTGGCTGAAGTTATTCTCGCCGCGCCCGCTCAGGCGATTCATTCAAGCATCGCCGCTCTGGCACAGGAATCGGGCGTCAGCGAACCGACGGTCAATCGATTCTGTCGTAGTCTGGACACGCGCGGCTTTCCTGATTTTAAACTGCATCTGGCCCAAAGTCTGGCAAACGGCACCCCGTATGTTAATCGCAATGTAGATGAAGACGACAGCGTTGATGCTTACACCGCAAAAATATTTGAATCGGCTATGGCCACGCTCGACCACGTTCGCCAGTCTCTGGACATGAGTTCAGTGAATCGCGCGGTCGATCTTCTCACGCAGGCCAAACGGATTGCCTTCTTTGGCCTTGGCTCGTCCGCCGCCGTGGCGCATGACGCCATGAATAAGTTCTTTCGCTTTAACGTGCCGGTGATTTACTCCGATGACATTGTGCTGCAACGCATGAGCTGTATGAATTGTAGTGAAGATGATGTCGTGGTACTCATCTCCCATACGGGCCGCACCAAGAGCCAGGTGGAGCTGGCGCAGCTCGCGCGTGACAACGATGCGATGGTCATCGCCCTGACGACGGCAGGTACGCCGCTGGCCCGGGAAGCGACGCTCGCCATTACCCTGGACGTACCGGAGGACACCGACATGTACATGCCGATGGTCTCCCGCCTGGCGCAGTTGACGGTCATCGACGTGCTGGCGACCGGTTTTACCTTACGCCGGGGCGCAAAATTCCGGGATAACTTGAAGCGGGTCAAGGAAGCCCTGAAAGAATCGCGTTTTGATAAAGAATTGCTTATAAAGAGCGATGTTCCCTAATAACTACGATGTACGATTTACGGCATTCGGTCCCCTCGCTACTGCCTTGCGATAGATGAAGGCCGATTCTATGTTCACGCAACACCAAAGTTGTTTCAGTCAACGGAGTATTACATGTCCAGAAGGCTTCGCAGAACCAAGATCGTCACCACCTTAGGCCCGGCCACCGACCGCGATAATAACCTCGAAAAGATTATCGCCGCGGGTGCCAACGTGGTGCGCATGAACTTCTCTCACGGTACGCCAGAAGACCATAAATTACGTGCCGACAAAGTGCGTGAAATCGCAGCTAAACTGGGCCGCCATGTTGCTATCCTCGGTGACCTGCAAGGTCCAAAAATCCGCGTATCGACCTTTAAAGAAGGCAAAGTCTTCCTCAACATCGGCGATAAATTCCTGCTGGATGCCAACCTGAGTAAAGGCGAAGGCGATAAGGAAAAAGTGGGTATCGACTACAAAGGTCTGCCTGCTGACGTTGTGCCTGGCGACATCCTGCTGCTGGACGACGGACGCGTACAGCTGAAAGTGCTGGAAGTTCAGGGTATGAAGGTATTCACCGAAGTGACCGTCGGCGGCCCGCTCTCCAACAACAAAGGCATCAACAAACTCGGCGGTGGCCTGTCTGCCGAAGCGCTGACCGATAAAGACAAAGCGGATATCGTGACCGCAGCGCAGATCGGCGTGGATTATCTGGCCGTCTCCTTCCCGCGCTGCGGCGAAGATCTGAACTATGCTCGCCGCCTGGCGCGCGATGCAGGCTGCGATGCGAAAATCGTTGCGAAAGTGGAACGCGCTGAAGCGGTCTGCGATCAGGACGCGATGGACGACGTGATCCTGGCGTCTGACGTGGTGATGGTTGCCCGTGGTGACCTGGGCGTGGAAATTGGCGACCCTGAACTGGTCGGTATCCAGAAAGCGCTGATCCGTCGCGCGCGTCAGCTGAACCGCGCGGTGATCACCGCCACCCAGATGATGGAATCCATGATCACCAACCCAATGCCAACCCGTGCGGAAGTCATGGACGTGGCGAACGCCGTGCTGGATGGTACCGATGCGGTGATGCTGTCAGCGGAAACCGCGGCAGGTCAGTATCCGGCAGAAACCGTGGCCGCCATGGCGCGCGTGTGCCTGGGTGCAGAGAAGATCCCAAGCATTAACGTCTCTAAACACCGTCTGGACATTCAGTTCGACAACGTGGAAGAAGCGATTGCGATGTCTGCGATGTACGCAGCCAACCACCTGAAAGGGGTCACGGCGATCATCACCATGACCGAATCTGGCCGTACCGCGCTAATGACGTCCCGTATCAGCTCCGGTCTGCCGATCTTCGCCATGTCCCGTCACGAGCGTACGCTGAACCTGACGGCGCTGTATCGCGGCGTGACGCCAGTATACTTCGACAGCACCAACGACGGCGTGGCCGCCGCGCACGATGCCGTGAACCTGCTGCGCGACAAAGGTTATCTGGTATCCGGTGATATCGTTATCGTGACGCAGGGTGACGTGATGAGCACCATCGGCTCAACCAATACCACCCGCGTACTGACCGTAGAGTAAGCTCCAATCCCCTCTCCCCTAAGGGGAGAGGGGTGAAGGTTTCCTATTTCTTCGGGAAAAGCTCTTTACGCTTGTACGGCTCTGTTTCGCCAGGTTTGCGCGTTTTGAGCAGCTTCAGGATCCACGTATATTGCTCCTTATGCGGCCCCACCAGCACCTCCACCTCTTCATTCATGCGACGTGCGATGGTGTGATCGTCTGCGGTCAGCAGATCGTCCATCGGCGGACGTACCTCAATGCTCAGGCGATGCGTTTTACCGTCATAAACCGGGAACAGTGGGATCACGCGGGCGCGGCAGACTTTCATCAGGCGACCAATCGCGGGTAGCGTGGCTTTATAGGTTGCGAAGAAATCGACAAACTCGCTGTGTTCCGGGCCGTGGTCCTGATCGGGCAGATAGTAGCCCCAGTAACCCTGACGTACCGACTGAATGAAAGGCTTAATGCCATCGTTTCGGGCGTGCAAACGCCCGCCAAAGCGACGGCGCACGGTATTCCAGACGAAGTCGTAGATTTTGTTTCCCTGATTATGGAACATCGCCGCCATTTTCTGGCCCTGCGACGCCATTAACATCGCCGGAATGTCTACCCCCCAGCCGTGCGGCACCAGGAAAATCACCTTTTCATCATTGCGACGCATCTCGTCGATGATCTCCAGCCCTTTCCAGTCAACGCGTTCGACGATCTTCTCCGGCCCTTTCAGCGCCAGTTCCGCCATCATCGCCATGGCCTGTGGCGCGGTGGTATACATGTCATCAATGATTGCTTCGCGTTCGGCGTCGCTTTTATCCGGAAAACAGTACAACAGATTTATTTGCGCGCGGCGGCGTGCGCTTTTACCTAAGCGCCCTGCCAGGCGCCCCACTTTGCCGAGCACCGGATCGCGGAGGGAAGCAGGTAGCAACGCCATGCCAGCAAACGCGTATACGCCAAGCCAGGCGCCCCAGTTACGCGGGTGGCGAAAAGATTTTTCAAACTCGGGAATGTACTCAATATTGTTTTTTTTGGTTTCCATGCGGGTTCCAGGGTCTGGTGACGCAAAAATATATTCGGATAGTGTAGCGAGGCTGCCGCCCGCGCACAAAAGAAAAAGCCGGCGCATACTGACGCCGGCTTTTTAAATCAGGAGAGCTTAGTCGAAGCGCAGCTGCGGCATCACCTCTTTCACCTGCGCCAGGTAATCTTTGCGATCTTTGCCGGTCAGCCCTTCGGTGCGCGGCAGTTTTGCCGTCAGCGGGTTAACTGCCTGCTGGTTGATCCACACTTCGTAGTGCAGGTGCGGCCCCGTCGACCGGCCGGTGTTACCGGACAACGCGATGCGATCGCCACGTTTCACTTTCTGGCCCGGTTTGACCAGCAGTTTACGCAGGTGCATGTAGCGGGTGGTGTACGTACGACCGTGACGAATAGCAACGTAGTAGCCAGCAGCACCGCTGCGTTTCGCCATGACCACTTCACCATCCCCTACCGCCAGCACTGGCGTGCCCTGCGGCATGGCGAAGTCAACGCCACGGTGCGGCGCTACGCGGCCAGTTACCGGGTTCAGACGACGCGGGTTGAAGTTGGAGGAGACGCGGAACTGTTTCGCCGTTGGGAAACGCAGGAAGCCTTTTGCCAGACCCGTACCGCTGCGGTCATAGAACTTACCGTCTTCCGCGCGAATAGCGTAGTAGTCTTTGCCGTCTGAACGCAGACGAACGCCCACCAGCTGGCTCTGCTCGCGCTTACCGTCCAGCATTTCGCGGGACATCAGGACAGAGAACTGATCGCCTTTTTTCAGTTTGCGGAAATCCATCTGCCACTGCATGGCTTTGATCACCGAGCTGATTTCAGCGCTGGTCAGGCCGGCATCGCGTGCGCTGGAAACAAAGCTGCCGCCGACGGTCCCTTTCATGACGCTGTTAACCCAGTCGCCCTGCTGCAATTCGCTGGTCATTTTGAAACCGTTTGCAGTGCGATCGTAGGTGCGGGTTTCGCGACGGGACATCTCCCAGGTCAGACGTTGCAGATCGCCGTCGGGCGTTAGGGTCCAGGAAAGCTGCTGACCAATTTTCAGGTTACGCAGCTCTTTATCGGATGCGGCGAGCTGGCTGATGTTGCCCATGTCGATACCGTACTGGTTCAGGACGCTGCTCAGCGTATCGCCAGTAGAAACAACATATTCATGAATGCCGGCTTCATTCTGGATCTTGTCATCCAGCTCATCCTGGGGAATCGCTTCATCTTCCTGAGCGGCCTGATCGATAGGCTCGCTGGCCTCAGGCAGCAGAGAGCGGATCTCGCTCTTCTCCAGTTCGATGGTTTTAATGATTGGGGCGGAACTCGGGTGGTAAACATAGGGCCGCCAGACGGCGACCGCTAATGTGAGAACTGTAAGCGACCCCAGCATAACGCGGTGGGGTCGAGGCAGATTGTTAAATGCCAGGGCGACAGAGCGGGCTATCTGTTGCACGTATTCACTTCCTCGTTAATCTCCTTTCAGGCAGCTCGCATACTGATTCGCCAGTTGGCTGAGGAACTGCGAATAGCTCGCTTTGCTCAACTGGATGTTCGTACCTAGCGGGTCAAGGGTTCCCATGCGCACGGATGTTCCCCTGGCCACGGCTTCTACGACCGCTGGCCTGAACTGTGGCTCAGCAAAAACGCATGTCGCTTTTTGCTCAACCAACTGTGTTCTGATTTCATGTAAACGCTGCGCACCAGGCTGAATTTCAGGGTTGACGGTAAAATGCCCCAGCGGGGTCAGACCGTAATGTTTCTCGTAATACCCGTAGGCATCATGAAAAACGAAGTACCCTTTTCCTTTAAGCGGTGCGAGCTCGTTACCCACCTGTTTGTCGGTTGCGGCTAATTGAGCCTCAAAATCCTTCAGGTTGGCGTCGAGTTTGATTCGACTTTGCGGCATAAGTTCCACTAATTTGTCGTGGATTGCAACCGCTGTAAGCCGCGCTATCTCTGGGGAGAGCCAGAGATGCATGTTGTATTCGCCGTGATGGTGATGGTCGTCACCTTTTTCACCGTGAGCATGGTCGTGGTCGTGTTCGTCACCCTCGTCCTCAGCTCCTTTCATGAGTAACGGTTTCACGCCGGACAGCCCGGCAATCGTCTCCTGTTTCTCAGCGGGAAGCTGACTGGCTGACTTCTGCATGAACGCTTCCATCTCAGGACCAATCCAGACCACTAAGTCCGCGTTCTGTAAGCGTTTTACATCAGATGGACGCAGGGAATAATCATGCTCGGAAGCACCATCAGGCAGCAGAACCTGGGTCTCAGTGACCCCATCCGCGATGGCAGAGGCGATAAATCCAAGCGGTTTAAGCGAAGCGACAACGGCGGCGTTAACATCTTGTGCTGTTGTACCCCAAAGAGCAGCGGATAAAGCTGCGAAAAGAAGCGTATTTTTCTGTAACATAATGCGACTAATCATCGTAATGAATGCGTGGAATGTGATATTATAACATTCGATGACTTCTGCAAGCTTAAATTGACATGACGACTTTAGTTTCTCTTGAAAATGTTTCGGTCTCATTCGGCCAGCGCCGCGTCCTTTCTGACGTGTCGCTGAATCTGAAGCCCGGCAAAATACTCACGCTGCTCGGCCCTAACGGTGCAGGCAAGTCGACGCTGGTACGCGTCGTATTAGGCCTGGTAGCCCCTGACGCAGGTGTTATCGTCCGCCAAGACAAGTTGCGTATCGGCTATGTGCCGCAAAAATTACACCTCGATGCCACCCTGCCCCTGACGGTGAGCCGCTTCCTGCGCCTCCGTCCCGGTACGCGTAAAGCGGATATCCTCCCGGCGCTGAAACGCGTTCAGGCGGGACATCTTGTTGAGGCGCCCTTGCAAAAGCTGTCGGGCGGTGAAACCCAGCGCGTATTACTTGCCCGCGCCCTGCTCAGCAGCCCTCAGCTGCTGGTCCTGGACGAGCCGACGCAGGGTGTTGACGTCAACGGTCAGGTTGCGCTGTACGATCTGATTGACCAGCTCCGTCGGGAGCTAAACTGCGCGGTGCTGATGGTGTCCCATGATCTGCACCTGGTGATGGCCAAAACCGACGAAGTGCTGTGCCTGAACCATCACATTTGTTGTTCCGGCACGCCGGAAGTGGTGTCAATGCATCCGGAATTTATCTCTATGTTTGGCCATCGCGGCGCCGAACAGCTGGGCATCTATCGTCATAATCACAATCACCGCCATGATTTACAGGGACGAATTGTCCTGCGTCGGGGAAATGGACACTCATGATTGAACTGTTACTGCCCGGCTGGCTGGCCGGGATTATGCTTGCCTGCGCCGCGGGTCCACTCGGCTCGTTTGTCGTCTGGCGCAGAATGTCCTATTTCGGCGATACGCTGGCCCATGCTTCATTGCTGGGTGTGGCGTTTGGTTTGTTACTGGACGTGAACCCGTTTTATGCGGTGATTGTCGTCACGCTGCTGCTGGCTGCCGGTCTGGTCTGGCTGGAAAAACGCCCTCATCTGGCAATTGATACCCTGCTCGGCATTATGGCGCACAGCGCCCTGTCGCTGGGCCTGGTGGTAGTGAGCCTGATGTCAAACATACGCGTGGACCTGATGGCCTATCTGTTCGGCGATCTGCTGGCCGTCACGCCCGAAGATCTGATTTCTATTGCCATTGGCGTGGCAGTGGTGCTCGGGATCCTGCTGTGGCAGTGGCGAAATTTACTGGCTATGACCGTCAGCCCGGATCTGGCCTTTGTCGACGGCGTGAAGCTTCAGCGCGTGAAGCTGCTGTTGATGCTGGTGACGGCGTTAACCATCGGCGTGGCGATGAAGTTTGTTGGCGCGCTGATCATCACGTCGCTGCTGATAATCCCTGCCGCCACGGCGCGCCGTTTTGCGCGTACGCCGGAGCAAATGGCCGGTATCGCGGTGATTATCGGAATGATCGCGGTGACGGGCGGGTTAACCTTCTCGGCGTTTTATGACACGCCAGCAGGGCCGTCGGTGGTATTGTGCGCGGCGGTGTTGTTTATTTTCAGTATGATGAAGAAGACCGCAAATTAACATCGAGGGCGCTGATGCCCTCACCCTGGCCCTCTCCCACAGGGAGAGGGAACAATGCATTACGGCATTGCGGGCGGCGTAATGCCGAAATGATTCCACGCCCGCACCGTCGCCATACGACCACGTGGGGTACGCTGTAAGAAGCCCTGCTGGATCAGATACGGCTCCAGCACATCTTCGATAGTCTCACGCTCTTCGCCAATTGCCGCCGCCAGGTTATCCAGCCCTACCGGCCCGCCAAAGAACTTATCCAGCACCGCCAGCAGCAGCTTACGGTCCATATAGTCAAAGCCTTCGGCATCGACATTCAGCATATCCAGCGCCTGGGCGGCGATCTCGGCCGATATAGTACCGTCGTGCTTCACCTCGGCAAAGTCACGCACCCGGCGCAGCAGGCGGTTGGCGATACGCGGCGTACCGCGGGAGCGCTTCGCCACTTCAAACGCCCCCTCTTCGCTCATATCCAGCCCCATGTAGCGCGCGCTGCGCCCCACAATATGCTGAAGGTCGGGCACCTGATAAAACTCCAGACGCTGCACGATACCAAAACGGTCGCGTAGCGGTGAGGTCAGCGAGCCGGCGCGGGTCGTGGCGCCAATCAGGGTAAACGGTGGCAGATCGATTTTGATCGAGCGCGCGGCCGGACCTTCACCGATCATGATATCCAGCTGGTAATCCTCCATTGCCGGATAGAGCACTTCCTCCACCACCGGTGAAAGACGGTGGATCTCATCGATAAACAGCACATCATGCGGTTCGAGGTTGGTCAGCATCGCCGCCAGGTCCCCTGCTTTCTCCAGTACCGGGCCGGAGGTGGTACGCAGGTTAACGCCCATTTCATTGGCGACGATATTCGCCAGGGTGGTTTTACCTAACCCCGGCGGACCAAAAATCAGCAGGTGATCGAGCGCATCGCCGCGCAGCTTTGCCGCCTGGATGAAAATCTCCATCTGAGAACGAACCTGCGGCTGGCCGATGTACTCATCCAGCAGTTTGGGACGGATCGCGCGATCCACCACGTCATCTGGCTGAATAGTGCCTGCCGATACCAGGCGGTCTGCTTCAATCATCCTTTACCTCACAATGCAGCGCGCAGCGCTTCACGAATCAGAGTTTCACTGCTGGCATCCGGTTTAGCAATTTTGCTCACCATCCGGCTGGCCTCCTGAGGTTTATAGCCCAGCGCCACCAGCGCGGCAACCGCTTCCTGCTCGGCATCATCATCCGATGCAGGCGCGCCCGGGGAAGTCAGCACCAGATCGGCTGCCGGCGTGAACAGATCGCCATGCAGACCTTTGAAGCGGTCCTTCATCTCGACAATCAGGCGCTCGGCGGTTTTCTTCCCGATGCCCGGAAGTTTAATTAACGCAGCCGGATCTTCACGCTCAACGGCGTTCACAAACTGTGGCGCTGACATACCGGACAGAATCGCCAGGGCCAGCTTCGGCCCGACGCCGTTGGTTTTAATCAATTCGCGGAACAGGGTGCGTTCCTGTTTGTTATTGAAGCCGTACAGCAGCTGAGCGTCTTCACGCACCACAAACTGGGTAAAGACAACCGCCTCTTTGCCCGCCTCCGGCAGCTCATAGAAGCAGGTCATCGGCATATGGACTTCATAGCCCACGCCACCCACCTCCAGCAGCACTAACGGGGGTTGTTTTTCAATGATGATGCCTCTGAGTCTGCCTATCACGTGACGCTCCTGCGTTCTGGAAGAAATTATCTGCCGACATAATAAAAAAAGGCTGGATAAACATCCAGCCTGATTTGTCATTATCGTAACCTGCCTCGCGCCAGATTGAGCCGCGACTCGCTCATTTGCATCGCATTCTGGCTGACGTGACAGTGGGTAATCGCAATGGCCAGCGCATCCGCGGCGTCAGCCTGCGGGTTCGCAGGGAGCTTCAGCAGGGTACGCACCATGTGCTGCACCTGGCTTTTCTCCGCGCTACCAATGCCCACCACCGTCTGCTTAACCTGACGGGCCGCGTACTCAAACACCGGCAGATCCTGGTTCACGGCGGCAACAATCGCCACGCCGCGCGCCTGACCGAGCTTTAACGCCGAGTCAGCGTTTTTCGCCATAAAGACCTGCTCGATGGCGAAATAGTCCGGCTGGAACTGGGTGATGATCTCCGACACGCCCGCATAGATGAGCTTCAGGCGCGACGGCAGATCGTCCACTTTGGTGCGAATACAGCCGCTGCCGAGGTAGGTTAGCTGGCGTCCCACCTGACGGATAACGCCATAGCCGGTGACGCGTGAGCCGGGGTCAATCCCGAGAATAATCGACATCACGCGTCTCCCGTAAACGGTTTACAGGATCTCATCAGAGAGTCGCTGCAACCTCATCAGAGATTTCACCGTTGTGATACACTTCCTGCACGTCGTCGCAGTCTTCGAGCATGTCGATCAGACGCAGCAGTTTCGGTGCGGTTTCCGCATCCATGTCCGCTTTGGTAGACGGGATCATGGAGACTTCAGCGTTATCCGCCTTCAGGCCAGCCGCTTCCAGCGCATCGCGCACGGCACCCATCTCTTCCCATGCGGTGTAAACATCAATAGCACCGTCGTCGTAGGTCACCACGTCTTCCGCACCGGCTTCCAGCGCCGCTTCCATGATCGCATCTTCGTCGCCTTTCTCGAAGGAGATGACGCCTTTTTTGCTGAACAGGTACGCTACGGAACCGTCAGTGCCCAGGTTGCCGCCGGTTTTGGTGAACGCGTGGCGCACTTCCGCAACGGTACGGTTACGGTTGTCGGACAGACACTCAACCATCACCGCCGTACCGCCAGGACCGTAACCTTCATAAATGATGGTTTCCATGTTCGCGTCTTCATCACCGCCCACGCCACGTGCGATTGCACGGTTCAGGGTGTCACGCGTCATGTTGTTAGACAGGGCTTTATCCACCGCTGCGCGCAGACGTGGGTTAGAGGCCGGATCGCCGCCGCCCAGACGCGCCGCTGTCACCAGCTCACGAATGATTTTGGTAAAGATTTTACCGCGTTTGGCATCCTGTGCCGCTTTGCGGTGTTTGGTGTTGGCCCACTTACTATGACCTGCCATAAAAAGTTCTCCAAAAATCGCGCCTTCTCAGGCAGCGTTAATTACAAATTCTTCAATCGCCTGCCGGTTGCTCCACGACTTGGTCAGTGCGGCGGCATCCGCCGCATTCACCCAGCGGTAGGTCAGGTGTTCCGTGAACACGATCTCCCGCTCATGGGGAAGCGCAAGGCAGAACCACGATTCCGTATTGCGCTCAATGCCCGGTGCATAGCGATGACGTAAATGGCTAAAAATTTCAAACTCCACCGTGCGCTGACAGTCCTTCAGGGTCAGTTGCTCGTAAGCAACATCAATGGCGACCTCTTCCTTTACTTCACGCGCGGCGGCCTGCGGCGCGGTCTCCCCCTCTTCCAGGCTGCCGGTAACCGACTGCCAGAAATCCGGATCGTCGCGCCGCTGCAACATCAGCACCCGCTTCGTGTCTTCTGCATAAATGACCACCAGAACCGAAACGGGACGCTTATATGCCATATCAGTTTTTCTCTTCCTTCTTCACCACCTCAATGCCCAGCTCAGCCAGCGCGGCCGGGTTGGCAAAGCTTGGCGCTTCAGTCATCAGACACGCCGCTGCGGTGGTTTTCGGGAAGGCGATCACATCACGGATGTTGTCGGTGCCGGTCAGCAGCATGGTCAGACGGTCAAGACCGAAGGCCAGACCCGCGTGCGGAGGGGTACCGTACTTCAGGGCGTCCAGCAGGAAGCCAAACTTCTCGCGCTGCTCCTGCTCGTTAATGCCCAGAATGCCGAACACGGTCTGCTGCATTTCACCGCTGTGAATACGCACGGAACCGCCGCCCACTTCGTAGCCGTTGATGACCATATCGTAGGCGTTTGCCACCGCGTCTTCCGGCGCTGCTTTCAGCTCTGCCGCCGTCATCTCTTTTGGCGAGGTGAACGGGTGGTGCATCGCGGTCAGGCCGCCTTCACCGTCGTCTTCGAACATCGGGAAGTCGATTACCCACAGCGGCGCCCATTTGCTTTCGTCGGTCAGGTTCAGGTCTTTGCCGAGCTTCAGACGCAGCGCGCCCATCGCATCCGCAACCACTTTCTTGTTGTCTGCACCGAAGAAGATCATGTCGCCGTCCTGCGCGCCGGTGCGCTCAAGGATCGCTTCCACGATGTCCGCATTCAGGAATTTCGCCACCGGGCTGGTGATGCCTTCCAGACCTTTTGCACGCTCGGTTACTTTAATATAGGCCAGACCTTTCGCGCCGTAGATCTTGATGAAGTTGCCGTAGTCGTCAATCTGCTTACGGCTCAGGGCAGCACCGCCCGGAACGCGCAGGGCAGCCACGCGGCCTTTCGGATCGTTAGCCGGGCCAGCAAAGACCGCGAACTCAACGGCTTTCACCAGGTCTGCCACGTCCACCAGCTCCATCGGGTTACGCAGGTCTGGTTTGTCAGAACCGTAGCGACGCTCGGCTTCCGCGAAGGTCATGACAGGGAAATCGCCCAGCTCAACGCCTTTCACGTCGTTCCACAGGCTACGCACCAGGGCTTCCATCACCTCACGCACCTGCTCAGCGGTCATGAAGGAGGTTTCCACATCGATCTGGGTAAATTCTGGCTGACGGTCAGCGCGCAGGTCTTCGTCGCGGAAGCATTTCACGATCTGATAGTAGCGATCGAAGCCGGACATCATCAGCAGCTGTTTGAAAAGCTGTGGTGACTGCGGCAGCGCGTAGAATTTGCCTTTATGGACGCGGGATGGCACCAGGTAGTCGCGCGCGCCTTCCGGCGTGGCTTTGGTCAGCATCGGGGTTTCGATATCAAGGAAACCGTGGTCATCCATAAAACGGCGCACCAGGCTGGTGATTTTCGCACGGGTTTTCAGGCGCTGAGCCATTTCCGGACGACGCAGATCCAGGTAGCGGTATTTCAGACGCGCTTCTTCGGTGTTGACGTGGTTGGAGTCCAGCGGCAACGCTTCCGCGCGGTTGATGATCGTCAGATCGGACGCCAGCACTTCGATAGCGCCGGTCGCCATGTCGGCGTTGACGTTTTTCTCGTCACGCGCACGCACGGTGCCCGTCACCTGAATGCAGAACTCATTGCGCAGCTCAGAAGCCAGCTTCAACGCATCAGCGCGATCCGGATCGAAGAACACCTGAACGATACCTTCGCGGTCACGCATATCAATAAAGATAAGGCTACCAAGATCGCGACGACGATTGACCCAACCACACAGGGTGACCTGCTGCCCGACGTGGGACTGACGCAGCTGCCCGCAATATTCTGTACGCATGAGATATCCCTTAATTAGCCGCAGGCTGATTGTCGCCTGTCTCGCAGGCTACGATGTCGCAGCTTTCTGTATGTCACAACTGGATGAAAAAAGGCGGCTATTATACTGGAAATTCTGCCGCACGATAAGAGCGAAGCACGGCCTGACGCGCGTTTGCTGAACTCTTATTGCCTATTCTCACAAAAATTAACAAAATTATCCGACCGATAACAGGCCATCACGTCGTAAGGTGTAGAAAAGCAATCATTTGACGGGAGTGACGATGTTTACACTTGATGCCACCAAAACAGCCCTTGTGGTCATTGATTTACAGGAAGGCATTCTGCCTTTTGCCGGTGGTCCGCACACCGCTGACGATGTGGTCAGCCGCGCTGCGCGCCTGGCAGAAAAATGCCGCGCCAGCGGCTCGCCTGTTGTTATGGTGCGCGTCGGCTGGTCCGCTGATTTCGCCGAAGCGTTAAAACAGCCGGTTGATGCCAAGGCCCCGGCGCAGGCGCTGCCGGACAACTGGTGGACATATCCTGTCTCGCTCGGTAAACGCGACAGCGATATAGAAGTTACCAAACGCCAGTGGGGCGCATTCTACGGCACCGACCTGGAGCTCCAGCTGCGCCGTCGCGGGATCGACACAATTATTCTGTGCGGGATCTCCACCAACATCGGTGTGGAATCCACCGCCCGTAACGCCTGGGAGCTGGGCTTTAACCTGGTGATCGCGGAAGATGCGTGCAGCGCAGCCTCTGCGGATCAGCACCAGGGCAGCATGACCCATATCTTCCCGCGTATCGGTCGCGTGCGCAGTACGGATGAGATCCTCAGCGCGCTATGATGTACGTGGGCCTGCCCCAGTGGTCGCACCCGAAATGGGTGCGCCTGGGTATTACCAGCCTTGAAGAGTATGCCCGACACTTTAACTGCGTGACGCGGCAATTTTAAAAATCACTAAAGAACGCCCAAGAGCATGTGTATTCTTTATGATTATCAATGACATAAAATTAACTTCATATGAAAATCACCAAAGTTCATATGAGTAAAAATGTCCCACTCATGCCCCAAACCGTCTCAAAAACAATTTTTTTGCCCCATCCATGCCCCATAGCTCTCTTCTGAAATGCTATATACCTAACCGTTGACACTGTACAAATAACCAGTATAAATTCTCTTTAAAAATACAGTCGTTTCCGGAGGTCTTTATGTTCGTTGAGCTGGTCTATGACAAGCGTAATGTTGATGGTTTGGTTGGCGCCAGAGAGATTATTCTGGCAGAGCTGACGAAGCGAGTGCACCAGATCTTCCCTGATGCCGAAGTGAGGGTGAAGCCGATGCAGGCGAACGGCTTGAATAGCGATGCCAGCAAAAGCGATCGGGAAAAGCTGAACCGCATGCTGGAGGAAATGTTTGAAGACGCAAATATGTGGCTGGTGAATGATTAGCAAAGCCCGTGTTCGCTTCGTGCATACCTTCAACTACGCAGACATGCACCACTACCCATCGTACTTTTCCGATATTGAACGGCACTTCATCTTAGTGGCGTTAAATAATAAGCACTTTTACTACTCACTGTTTTTGCGGTCACTCCAATAGATGCCCTTTTCAGTGCCGCATTAAATGCAACTAACGTTACCGGTCTTGGAGTTGTCTTGGTACGATGTGAATGGCTCTGAAACAAAAACACATCTTCAGGATACTTCTCCCTGCGGGAGTGGAGAATTCTTTTAACTCCTGGCTTAAGAGCAATGCATCTTTCCCTCAGTCCTTTTGTGGCTGAAAGAACAAGAATATCATGGCTCACATCATCAAACTTTGCCCCAAGAAGCTGTCCGGGCTTAGCCTGACTCAGATACAACATTGCCCAGAGATCTGACCATGTATCAGAAATATTCTCAAGATTCCGCTTGATAGCAATAAATTCAACTACGGTAAGCCCCCACACATCTCTCATCATTCCTTTCAGTAGATCCTCTTGTTACATGAAGCTTATGTACAAACAGAATCTTCATGGTTGTAACATTCAATATTCGAATTACCGAACAGTGCCCAGCAACCGTAGCTCATTTTTACATATGGCTGTCCGAAACATCAAACATCCTGCTCTCATACTAAGAATTTTTTGTTCTGAACGTTTGCAGTTCCGTATTGTCTAAATGAAAAGTTCATAAAAAAGGTTCAACATGGCAACGTTTATAATCGCAAGTACCGTAGTTGTTGCTCTTGGCTTGATAGTATTGAGCCTGATCAAAATTGGCATAAGCACATCGAATAACCCGGATGAATTTTAATGTGTTGAAGTTCGTGTAACGTCTTTATTTACTGGGAATTTTTTATATAGAGTACAAACGGCCACATCGTAAATGATCGCCACCTGCTTCCGATCCACTCCGTTTGCGATCAACCTGCCAGCCTGAGCCCATTGCTCAGGTGTCAATTTTGGCCGCCTCCCACCGATTCGCCCTTTCTCACGGGCTGCGGCCAACCCAGCCCGAGTGCGCTCCACTATCAACTCCCTCTCCATTTCAGCCAGAGCTGACATGATATGAAAGATGAAGCGGCCCATCGGGCTTGATGTATCAATGCTGTCCGTGAGGCTCTTGAAGTGGATGCCACGCTGACGTAGTTCATCCACCAGCAGCACCAAATTACGCATGCTACGACCAAGACGATCCAGCTTCCAGACCACAAGCGTATCGCCCTCATTCAGCGTTCTCAGAAGCTTTTTAAGCGCTGGTCGGTTTGCCACAGTACCGCTCATTTTTTCTTCGAAAATCTGTTCACATCCTGCGCGTTCGAGTGCTTGCTGCTGAAGATCCGTATTTTGGTCATTTGTTGACACCCTTACATAGCCAATTTGCATATTTTCCACCCAGTTATTTCTGCAAAAAAATCAGGTGAAGTTATCGGCATGGCTGCCGCAGGGCAATCTATAAAACGTCAGTTTGGGAAACAGCGCTACACGAGACGTTGATAGTCAGTTTGCCCCGGTGTCGTCGTACATCAATGGAGCCGCTGTTATGGCTCAGGTTCATCGCGATTACAGGAACCTTGCCTCTTATGATGGTATTTCACAATATCCGCTCGGCATGTCTTTTGGCATACAGCTTGGAGGAAATGGATGGGGTGGAGGCAGCGGAGTTGATACTTACACGGGCATGTTAACACTCCGTGGCTGGCATGATTCGTCGGGTGGTGGCTATGTATCGTGGCAGCTTGCCTCAACCTCTCAGGGACTGAAGTATCGTCAGGGCAATGGAACAATCCAGGGTAATGCTAACGTCGGGTTCTCCACGACGCACACCCTTTATTCGACGCAGAACACCACGAAAGCCAGCGACGGAACGCTCAAAGCTGCATCTCCGGTGATCAAAGTATTTTCTGATGGCGCATACCAGACTAACGATGAATCAGAGGGCTGTACCGTAACTCGCATGAAAACCGGAGAGTATCTGATCGAGGGCTGCATGGGTATGAACTCTGACGCAGAATGGGGTGGGATTGATGGCGGGTTTGATATCCCTAAAGATCGCAATGGACAAGCCCTGATCTGGCTGGACTATGAGGTTAATGCCGACGGGTCAGTGCTGGTAAAAACATTCCACCGGGAATACCCGACAGCGCCGGCATTTGCGAGGAACTCACGGGAAGGTTACGCGGATGGAGACCCGGCCGACATTCCGGCCGATCAGTTTGTCAGTGTCCGTGTAGAGATGCCGCAAAACAGTATCTGGAATCAACGTGCGGCTATGGCTCAAGTCCCTGACTCATCCTCTGATTAAAGGCAGAATCATCAGGCATATCGAGGCGAACGTCGATCCAGCTGTTGGCAGGAACATCTATAGGAGCCCCTTTCGTTTTAACAATTTCGCCTTCTTCGTTGAGTATGTATTTCCGCTTAAAAAGCCGAATCGTCAGCCCACCGCCTTCTGTCTGCTCAGCTTCAACTACACCCAGTTCCCCCATGCCGCCAGGGTCCATTGGTGGCAATAACTGCCAGCCCTCAGAGGCCAGTCCCGCTGAACCAGTCAGGACATAAACACCAACATCCAGTCTTGAAATCTTGATCCCTTCAGCTTCTTCATTGGCAGTTCCACCTCCACACCAGCTGAAACCGTCAGAATCAATGTCCTCACGCTGGCAGTCCTCACGGGATTTTACAATACGGGCGACAGGGGACGCCGCCTTCAAAGTACCATCGCTTGATTTTGTCGTATTACCAGTCGTGTAAGCTTCGTGATAGGCCCATGCGATCCCGCTGTAATATGAAAACCAGGTACGACGTAGAGAGTATGCCTGATGTATTCTGGTTGGCCTGTTGCCCCGATTGAGAATGATGGAAGTTAGTCCTGTATTCGATGTCAGGCCCAACTGAGTCAGACCATCATTTTGATGTGAGGTAAATCCGGTAGGCGTGAACCCGTCCATATTATCGAGGGTTGGACCGTCCCCCTGGATAGCGCCAAGGTTGAATGCGCCTACCTGCATGACGTTTCCTGCGGCTGTTCCAACGTCCTTCGTGGCGCTACTTCCCAAACCGAGGTTTGTGCGAGCGTCAGCGGCATTCGTTGCCCCGGTCCCGCCGTCCGAAACTCCTACCGCCCCATTGCTCCCTTTCTGGACCATTTTGCCGATCGCCGGAATGGTTACACGAGCGCCGTTGATGGTAACGGTGATGTTCTGGTTTGCTGAGGTGGTGGCGAACGTCTCCCACGCGCCGATGTTTTCGTCATACTCGTTGATGAGCTGAGACATGCTCTGCGCCAGGCCGTCGACCGAGAGACTATCAGTAACAAGAATGCCGTATTTCTGTCCGCTCAACGCCGGAGACGCGGCAGGCGTAACCGTCAGTGACGTCGCACTGTTGATGGCGGTGATCTGAAACATCTGTACCGGGTTAGAAAGAACAAACAACGTCTGGCCAACCCGAATCTGACTGGCTGGCGCCGTCCAGTTCGTGCCGGTGCCGGTTGCGGTGTTTCCGTTAATGGCGATGGTGCCAGTGTTATAAAGCATATTTTCTCCAGGCAATAAAAAACCCCGCCGAAGCGAGGTTGATTAAAAAGACTGTTTATTCAGACGTACATATCGGGAAGAACGGGAAGGTTCAGTGGCGTTACCGTGTCATTACCAAAAATTGCATACCGCTCGCGCCCCAGATATTTCCCACCCTGAACTGAAGCACTGCCGTTCTGTATTTTTATTCCGAACATTCGATACACGTACATGCCATTAACTTCGTGAGCCATCAGCCCGAACCTACCCAGCGGAACATACCCGCTGCCGATGCTCACGGCATTTTTTGAAGGCGTCCAGAGCTGGTTGAGGTAGACGAAAGGCCGCTTTGTCGTTGAAAACGTGCAGGCCCCGGCTGCATTGAAGATGTTGAGCCCGGTGCCCGGCTGCGGCGCCACGCCACTGGCAAAGATGACAATATCTATCGTGCCGGTCGTTGGAGCATCATCGTTGGTGGATGGAGGGCTGAAGAACCTGACCGTGTTGCCATCGAAATCGACGGTGTTACCGCTATTACAGCGCCCAAAGACGATATATTTGGACTTGTCGTACCCCGCTATCGTGGGAACTGCCCAGCCGCCTGTGGGGACATTGACGGTCCCCTTCCAGATACACTGCCCTGACTGCGTGGCATTGGTTATTGAGGTGAAGTCAGTGCTGTTGCTTATGAGCAGTCCCACCCCACTACGCTGGCCTGACGGAAATATCTGCCAGAGGCTTCCGGGGAACGTGTACGTACTCTCACGCTCACTGATACTTACATCCTTCATCGTGGAGTTCTGCGTTACGCGGCCACCGGATATGGTGACCGAGTTCATTTTATGAAGCAGCCCTGAATCAAGGTAAGCCGTCGCGTGAGGGATAAACAGCACCTGCGCCCCGGAAACATAACCGGCAACATCAGCGTACTTGGCTTTCTGGTAGCCACTGTCAAAGTTGGCCCCAAACGACGGGCATCGCAGGCCCGCAGTTATCTCCATGCGCTTTCCGCCGTCATTCAGGTCAATCAGTAGTCCTGTCGGCATTTTATGTCCACGTCCCCAGTACGATGCGGCCGCCACCCGGAATATTAATGGTTACGCCATTACCATTAATCACCGTTGTATTGCCGGAGCCATTGAAAGAAAAATTACCGTTTGTGGCGTAAATCGAGCCGCGAACGGTCACGTTGTTAAACGTCGCGTAGCCAGATTTGTTGATGTGCCAGCCAACGTTCCCTGTGCCGTCCCAGGTTGAAGATTGGATATAGCTGCCGATCTTGGCGTTTCCAATCGTCCCGTCTCCAATAACCGTGTCCCGAATTATGGTCTGCCCATTCTGGATAACGAAAGGAAGCGTAACGGTCGCTCCGGCCTGGTGCGTTACGGCGAAGCGGTCAGCCAGGAAGATAACCTGCGACTGCATGCCGGACGGCGTATTCTCAACGCCGATCCCCATCCCTGCCGCGTAAAGCTGACCATTGCTGGATAACCCGACCTTAATGCTGTACATCGCCTTCAGGTCGCCGTTGACGTTCGCAATGGCCTGCGCGTTGGTGGTGATCGCTGAAGTGTGCCCGTTGATGGTCGCCGTGATGCCGTTTATCTGCGTGGCGGTGGCCTGCTGATAATCGGAGAACGTCTGGTTCAGGCTGTTGATGGATGCCTTGTTGCCGTTCACGTCAGTCTGCAAACTCAGCAGCGAACGCGCCGTTGCCTCCTTCTCGCTGACGATCACCTCATCAATGCGGTCCAGCTGCGCGCTGTTACCGGCGACCGATGCCGACAGCGTTTTGCGCGCCGCTACCTGCGCCAGATTGCCCTGAATAATCGCGATGGCAGAGTTCTTCACTCCTCCCGTCATACCGTCCACAGACACGCTGATGTTATCGATTCGCTGACCCAGCGCGGTATCAGCAGTCGCCACTGTCTGCTCAAGTTCGTTCAGAGAAGAAGACACATCTCCGACCGTGCTCGACAGGTTTGTAACGCTGGTCTGAACCTTCCCGATATCCTGGGCATTTTGGGCAATTTTCTGCGCCTGTTGCTCCAGTTCGTCGTTGGCCTGTTTGATGTCGTTTGCCATGCCAGCAATTTTTTCATTGCTGTCCACCGCGTTCTCGATCAGGTCTTTGAACGTATCGGAGCCTTTCATGTCCTCCAGAATGGCATCGGTGATATCGGATACATCAATGCTGGCCTGTCCGCGCACAAAGTCTGTATACCCTGATTCGTTTCCGCTGCGGTCCACCAGCTGCGCGCGGTACCAGAAAATTTGCCCTGCCTTAAGGCCCATCTGCTGATACTTGCGCTGCGGATAGGGTACATCTGCCAGCAGCATCGCATCGTCTTCGGTACCGGTCAGGCTGTACTGAATTTCCGTCTTCAGCGTGTCGTCGGTATTCGCCGGAAATCCCCAGCTCAGTTCGATACCAAATACCACATTATCGGAAGCGATGAAGCCGACCGGTTTCGGCGGATTGCCCACTTTACCGGTCAGCGTTTTCTCTTCTGAATAGCCCCATCCGGACGAGATTTCTGCGGCATTGATTGCGCGCACGCGCACCAGGTAGCGCCCGGCATATATCCCCGGTACGTCGAATGACGTTGTAGAGCTGCGCGGCACGTTAACCCAGTTCCCGTCGTTGCGGCGCCATTGCGCTTCATAGGCGATAGCGTTCTGCGCCTGGTCCCAGCTCACGCGCATCGTTTCGACGCTGATATTTTGCTGCACCACAGAAAACGAGCTGATCACGATGTTCGCAGGCGGCGACTGGTTGCCCGGCGGGATCACGCTCACCGGCCGCTGGTCAATGATGGCTCCGGTATCGATTCGGGCATATTTATCCGGATCGTGCCATGCACCGGTAATGGTGAAAGTGCCATCATCGTTATCAGCGACGCTCACAACACGATACTGCTGCGCGTAGAGTTCGTTTGACTCAACCACCCAGACAGCTTCGGCCTGAGGCGTCTCACTGTACGCGGTGGTTACTGTGACCGATTCCCCGTTAACCGCCTGAATGGTCCTGCTCTGTGACGCTCCGGAGGGAAGGTTGAGGATAAGACGATCACCTGCTGCTGCATCAGCTACACGGTCAAGTTTGATAACGCGACCGTTAACGGCGCTGATGCGACCGCCCATAACCTTTCCGGAAAGCAGCTCGTCTGCCACAGCGATGATATAGCCTGGCTGCGGTATGTTTCCGTCCAGCCCGACATCGAACGAAACAACGCGATCCTTGTTGTTGGTGAGAATACCCCAGCGCCCCTTTCGGTTCGCTTCTGACTGTCTGGTGCAGCCGATGGCTGTCATTTCCAGCTGATTGAAGCCGTACCGAGCCACCAGCGCCTGCTCGAATACGGGTTCCATCGCGTCAGCATAGGCGTTACCCGGATCGGACCATGAAACCAGCGCTGTAGTGTAGCGGGTTTTCGTGGTGCTGCTTGAATAGGTGAAGCGACCGCCAACAACGTTAGCGCGCGTGTAGCTGTAATCCACATCACGGGGCATATCGGCCAGAGCAACGATCTGATCGCCACCCCAGTACGTCATGCCACGGAATATGGCCGCAAAATCACGCAGGACTGTGTAAGCGTCGTTTCGGTCCTGGATGTACACGTTGCAGGTATAGCGTGGTTCTGTTCCATCGCCACCCTTACCGTCCGGAACCATCTGATCGCAATACTGGGCGACCTGATAAAGCGTCCATTTATCGATGTTAGCAGCAGTCAAACGGTGACCGAGGCCGAACCGGTCAGAAACAACCAGATCGTAAATTATCCACGCAGGGTTATCCGTCCATGCCCACTTAAACGCCCCGGTCCATGTCCCGCTGTAAGAGCGGGTTTCCGGGTCGTAAGTATCAGGAACCCGAATAACGCGGCCACGAGGCTCACAGGAGATCTGAGGTATAGAACCATTAAACTGGCTGGAGTCGAATTCAATGTACAGCAGCGCGGTGTTCGGATATCGCAATTTCGCATCAATCACCTCAGTGAAGCTCTGTAGCGTCATCGTGTCGCCGATTTTCGCGCTGTTGGCGTCAGCGGTAATTTTGCGTAGTCTGATTGTCCAGGTGCTGCCCACCTGAGGTAAATCAATACGGTGGCTACGCTCATAACCTGAGGTCGTTTTCCCGGTCACACTGGTATTGAGGACTGTCTGCCATGTCCCGCCGTCCGTCTGCAAGTCAATCGCATAATTAACCGAGTAACCAACCAGATCGCCATCGTCCTCCTGCTTGAAAAGCGATGGCCATTTCAGGCGTAAACGAACCGCTGAAAGCTGTGTATTGGTGAAGGTTCGTGTCCACGCTGTAGCGCTCGTTACCTCGGTTCCCACGCTGATTTCGTTTTCGGTACCGGGAATGCCCTGAATGTACTTCTGGGCCTGTGTACCCGCGCGAAATTCCCACGTAACGCCGCTGAAGTTTTGGGAGCCGTCGGAGTTCTCCAGCGCCGTTCCGTCCAGGTAGATATCCTTCCCGGTGAGCTGTCCAGCAAACTCCCCTTCCCCAAGCGCAACGAGAATCTTTGCCTTCGCTACAGATTGCAGATCATCAGGCTGTTCGGTAGGAGTTCGGGAACTGGAGCTCCCCCCTTTTCGTCCGGTAATTTTATTCGCCATATCGCGCCCATAAAAAAAGCCACCCGAAGGTGGCTTGTAAAAAGGTTTGTTATCTACTGCTGATCTTCGACATAAATCCCGGCGGAAATAATTGCCCCGCCGATTCGCCGGCGGCCGTAAAGGAGCGGAACCGGGTAACCCTGTGCGGCGGTATTTGTCACCCCGCCAAACGCATACGATGCACGGTTATCTGCGCTTTGTTTGCTGGCTAACCCTGTAGGCTGAGGCGAAAGCATCTGAACAACTCCACCCAACATCATGGCTGCACCAAATTTGTATCCAAACGCAGAAATCGGGTTTCCCGGTGCAAAATAACTGCCAATTGCAGATGCCGCAATAATTACTGCACCAAGAATAGTCTGTAGCAAACCATCCTTTTTACTTCCAATTATTACTGGAACAATTCTGATGACCTCTCCTGTAACTGGAAAACCAAGGTCGTCTACTCCAATATTCTTTTTACCTTTGAAGATGGCAAATGTTAGCCCGCGACTTTTGCTGCTAATCATATAGCTTTCAAATCCGGGAATAGTTTTAGCGAGGGCCGTTCCAGCTTCTGATACTTTATTGATAAGGCGATGGTGTATCTTTCCAAAGATCTTACCCGGCTCCCCACCTAGTTCAATTCGCGTCATTACCTCTTGCATCGTACCCTCGACTTTCTATTAGCTATTGTTCTGATTTATCTGCTCTAATCACAATATTACACTCTTTATTATTTAACTCTCCGGATTGACCAATGCTCCTTTGCGTTAAACAATCATTTGCAAGCTTTTTAACCGCTAATCTTGCATATACATCACCATTATTTGAAAGCAACCCAGTAATAAATTCATTATCAGATCTATTATGCTTTTGTTGTGCTTCCATCATCGCAATCATAAAGGCGTAATGGCTTACATAAGTTTCAGCAACAGAATTTGATTTTATTTCAGAATGACGCTCCAGATAATCGTCTACAGTTCCTGCGTATGAATTAAATGCTGTCAATAACAATACACTCAATACAAATTTCATGGTTTTGCTCCTTTGTTTTGAGCAAAGGTTAGCACAGAGATTTGTACCGTAGAATCTTCATCGTTCGTTCCTGCCAGTATCCACCATACGGCACGCGCTGACTCAGATGACCGTACAGGTGGTGCAGCAGCATATTGCCCTCCAGCAGAATTCCCGCGTGGTTCCACTTATCAGCCTGGACCTGCATGATCACCATATCGCCAGGTTTCGGCGGCCCGTCGAATTCACGGAATCCGCACTCGTACCAGCAATCCTGATAGAAGTTGTCCGGATAGTCTTTTTCCCACCAGGGATAATCAACCCGGTAATCGTGGAGTTCGATACCATGCGTTTGCCGGAAATAGCTCATTACCAGCCCCCAGCAGTCGAAGTGACCAAGCACAAAAGGACGCTCCAGCAACGGCAGCTCTCCGCGCGGCTGGATGGTGCGTAAATCCCCCTCCGGCCAGCTCACGATATGCCAGGGTAAAAGCGTTGCGTCGCATTGCGCTTTATCCAGTTCGCTCGGTTGCGTAGTGGCGTCAGGGTGACTGTGAACGATGGCGATCACCGTACCCCAGTCCTCAGCAGCTGCGTAATCTTCCGGGCAAAGGACAAAATTGTCCTCCGGCGTCGCGGCAAGATTCCGGCAAGGAAAATAACGTTCAACGCGGCTTTTCTGCGCCACCACACCACAGCACTCACGAGGATATTCAGCGGCGGCATGCGCCATAATCGCATCAATTGTTTTCTGACGCATATCAGCTCCTGATCAGCGACGTACCGGGGAACCCACCAAACGAGAGTTCGTTGCTTTCACCGAATCGAAGTTTGCAGGCCGTCAGCGTGCCGTTGCATTCATCCAGTGACGGATCGCTTACCGGGTTGTTGTTTTTGTCGAAATAGCGCGTACCGGCATAGTCGCAACCGTCGCCGGTGCGGTACTTATTACGAATGCACCATGTGCACAGGGAATGAAGCTGCCGCGTGGGGATCATTTGTCCCTGAAGATCCATGGGACTGGACAGTACAAACTCAATGGTTTCGCCAGCAAGCTCGGTCGTTTTCCCGTCGATATACCAGACCTGAAGTTTCTCCTGAGTCGGATCTGCTGTAGGGTTACCGCCTGCGAAGTTTTTCGCATCGAGATATTTTGCCTTTGTGTCGTGAATGGTGACCTTAGCCTGTAGCAAATCGTCATACGCAAGACACAGGGCAGAAATAGAGCTTTCGATGTTCGCGACCGTCAGTGATGGCGTCGCATTGCTGCCACTGGTCGATTTCTCCAGCCCTTCCAGCTGATACGGCCAGGCGGAATATTCATTACCCTGCCACCAGATTGGTTTCGCCGGGAGCTTGGCCTCTTCCCCGCCGGCGGCGACTATTTCCTCTTCGGTGTGGGGAATGTTGTAATTGTGAAAGCGGAGAACTTCCGTCAGTCCAAAAGAAGAACCGTCCAACTCAATCAGGCGAACGTCGTTCCCTGATTCCAGCTTCTGATAATCTGCGTTTAAGCTCATGGTTTAAATGCCTGGATGAATGTTGCAGTCAAAGACCAGTTGCCTCCCCCCATTGGGGAGGGCTTGTACTGTTTGCATCGATAGAGACCCAAGTCCTCTAGCGGCGGCTTCCATGCAAATGCTTTTGTTCCCTCATGACGATCAAGAAAGTCTTTGATCGACTTGATATAGGGTTCCAGGCCTACAAAGGTCAGATCCCAGCTTTGTGAGCGAGGGTTAAGTCCGTCACCGGATGTCTGGGTGTAACCATCTCCGAACTGCGCCTCACGCGTACGCATGGTGACGTCCTGAGAAGGATTCACCCTAGGGCTCCAGTTAAAAGTTTCCAGCGCCATTACCGCCTCCCGTTTGTACTGTTCCAGATTGCCCCTCCGGGACGAAGATCAGCCTGTATCAGCTTTCGGTATTCATCTCTGACAAAATTGCCTACGCTTTTACCGAATTTTTCCAGACCGCCAGATGATTGTGATGCAGTACTGCCATCGCCATTGATAGTGATGAATACCTGAGGAGCAGCACCTTCAGAGGCACCGCCTGACACTGCGCGAACCCCAAGTGAACCATCAGCTGCCCGAGTCAATGGCATGATCGCTTCTGGTCCTGCCTCACCCATTACTCCGGCACCTTTCGCGAATGCGAAAAAAGTAGGATTATCGACTACCTGGCCGCTATAGGCACTTAAGTCTGAGGAGGAATAAACGCCGCCTTTGGCATTGAACTGGAAATTGCTCCCATAATCGGCAATCGCTGTCCCTGAGCTGCCTGCCGTACTTCCCCCAACACCGCCAAGTACACTCGAACCAACCCCCATAATTGAACTCAGGATTGTATTTGTTACGAGCGCCTGTGCTGCCATATCGACGAGGTTTTGAATTATCGACTGAGTAAGCGTGGAGAAGAGGTTGATCACGCCCTCTTTAAAGGTCTGCGTTTTAGTCAGCAGCCCCGTCAGGACATTAGTGGTTCGCTCCCGGGTAGCCTCAACCAGTCCGATCGCCAGATTATTGAATTCACTCTGTGAGCGATATAATTCCAGCGCGGTCTGATACTGTGCATCAGCAGAATCTTTACTGCTCTTCTGCATCAGCATTTCGTATTGCTGCTTACTCAGCGCACCATTGCGATAATAGGTCTCTACCAGACTTTGCTGCTGTGCAAGTTGGTTCCTTTGCTGGGCAAGCGGATCAACGTCCCCGGCAAGCTCAAGCCGTGGTGCTGATAGAGCATTAGCCTGGGCCTGTAGGATTTGTCGGGATGTCTCCTGTGACAGTGTGACACGCGCAGCCATGTACTCTTTTTCAGTAAGCAAACGTGCATCAAGGAGAGACTTGAGCTCCTGGCTCGCTTCCTTCTCTTTATTGATGGCCGATCGTGCCGGGGAATACTGCTCAGCAAGTTCGTTACGTTGCTTCTGATAATTTTCAGCATTCATTAACAGCGCACGCTGTAGATCCTGCTGGCTTGCTCCATTTTTACGCGCCGCAGCGATCAGCTTTTCCTGACTGGCTTTCTCCTGAAGATCAATTTTTCCAAGACTGGTTGCATGAGCTTCTTCGATCTCCCTGCGCAACTGAAGATACTGATTGACCGTTTCCTTCCTAGCCTTTTGAGTATCTTCACCGGTCCATGGTGTGGTAACACCCTCTCCGGCTTTAGCTGTCTGAGCTGTGATATTTTTGATGTCATTCGCGAGCGATTTTGCTTGATCGGCGATCCCTGTCTGGACCAAAAATCGCGCCTTGCTGACATTCTCAAGGTTAGACTGTGTTGTCTCTAACCCTTTATTAACGGCTTCAAGGTCAGCTTCTGCCCGTTTCTTACTGTCCTCTACCCCTTTTTTCTGTCGGAATGGGTCAAATCCACCGAGGCTATCTAGTCTGCTGTCTGCGTCCTGAATTTCCTTGATGAGCTGGTTACGCTGAGTTACCTGATTTTCATACTGGTCTTGCAGGTCAATCTGCTTAACGGCGAGCTGTTTATCAGACATCTGCATCAGCGCAGCAGTGGTTTCAATGACAGCATCCTTGAGGTTAATTGCTGACTGTCGGGCATCCTTCGCCTGCTGATGAAAATACAGAAGTGCGGAGCCTGCCAGCATCGCAGCCCCAAAAGGTCCACCGACAAGCGCCAGGGCCCCGCGAGCGAGCCCCACAGCTACCGAGGCAGCACGAGCGGTCAGAGATACCTGACGATTAGCTGCTGCCAACTGCATTTTTGCACGAGTGGCCAGATTAGTTTGCTCGGTTTCTTCACGGATAAGTCGGTTAAACTCTCCCTGGTAATTTACGTTCAAACCATGCTGCCTGGCCGTTTTTTCCAGCTGACGGTAATAACCAAATTCCGCATCATTTCGCTTTAGCGTGGCAGAAGTAGCTTCCAGCGTTTTACGTGCACCATCAGCCTGAGCCGCTGCTGCTGCTTTAACGGCTGCCTGATTCTGCTGCCATGCGCTTATGTTTTCGCGAAGACCAGCTGTCAGTTTGGTCGAAAGAACCGGGATCAGTGTGTATAAGGCCACACTTGCAACCGCGTTGAAATTATCGGTAAGCAGGTTGATACCGTCAGTTACTGACTGAATGCCTGAACGAAGCGGTCCGGTACTACTTTGACCAATTTTAATGATCATGCCTTCAAAAGCACTGGTCAGCCCCATGATGTCGCCATTCAGGTTATTAACACGAATAGCGGCCTGCTCATGCGCAGTCTGTGTTCCAGTTAGGGCAAGGGTTAATGCGTTAAGTTTGCTGCGGTTGTCCACCAGCACTGATGCCGCGTTGATATTCTCAACACCGAACAGTTTTACAGCCTGAGCCGTAGAAAGGTTTTTCTTTGAGAGATTATCCAGAGCACCACTGAGCCCCACAACCGATGGTTTGAGCGTTTTGTCTGTACCTTTCTCAAGGGCAAGAATAACGTTTCTCAGCGCGGTTCCTGCTTCACCGCCTTTGATTTCACGCTCAGCCAGAACCTGAATCGCTGCGTTAAGCGTTTCAAATCCAACTCCTGCCTGTGCAGCGGCCACCCCACCATTTTTAATAGCCGCAGCTGTATCTGCGATTTCCGATGCCCCGAACTTGGCACCGGCAGCCAGCACGTTAATATAACGATCCGCTTCCTGAGCCCCGGCCCCGAACTGGTTAAGGGAAAGAGCCAGAGTGCGGGTTGCATCTGGCAAAGTTGAGCCTGCGGCCTGAGCAAGCGTTAGTGCGCTCTTTGTCGCCTCAGTAAGTCCGTCTGCGGTCTGAAGAAGTTCAGGTTTAGCGGACGCCATCAACTTCAGGGCTTCCACCGCCTGGCTCGCACTGTATTCAGTGCTACGCCCCATCTCCTGGGCGGCTTCATCAAGCGATTTTAACTGGGCGCCTGTAGCGCCGGTGATAGCCGAAAGGTCGGATAAAGCCTGTCCGTATTCACGCGTGGTAGTAATGATGGCGCCAAGTGATAAACCGGCACCGGCAAATCCCGCCAGGCGACCAGCAACACCCGCGATGGTTTTCCCCATCCGGGAATAGGCTTCATCTGTCCTTTTAGCATCTTCCTGTGCGTTACGGTTGAAACGCTTTGATGAGTTCTCAGCATCACCGTATGCACCCATCAGCTGAGATTTAAAATTGGCTGCGTTGAGATGCAGCCCGACGGCGAGGGAAGCAACGTCAGCCATTACATTAACGCTCTCATTACTGCCGCACACTGATCGTCAACATTACTGACTACAGCAGGAGGCGGGGTTTCAGGAGTCGGAGAAATCTCTTCACCGGGTCGGCTTATGGCACCAGTACGCAGAAAGTACGCGCGCCAGTGAAAAAGAGTTTCTGCCGGAAGTGAAGCTATCTTTGAAGGGTCAGGCTCGCCCCAGCGGTCAGCCAGCCAGAAAATCAGCTCAAGCCAGGGCGAGCTCGTTAGTTTTTTTCCGCGTCTTCAAGCTTACCCAGCGCATGTTTTTTTACAGTGGCGATTGCATCAAGGAGCGCCACGTTGTCATGAGTCTGGAGTAGCTCGGCTGCGGTAGGCTTGTCTTTAGCTGCGATTAGGCTGCCATCGGGATGGACAAGACAATCGACGATCAACTGCACACTGATCTCTGAAGCTTTACGTGCATCTTCTGCAATCTGACTGTCTCGCAGCGCTTCTTCATGATCGATGAGTTCTCCCGCCGTCATACGGCGTAGATAAACGGTGGTTCCAAAAATTTCGGCGGTAACAACGGCGCTTTTAGGCTTCAGAAGTGCGGATTTAAGTGCAGAAACATCGATGGTAGACATAGTTTTTCCTGAGAATTAGATAATAAAAGGCCACCAGGAGGTGGCCAGTTAGTAATGCCCTGATCAGCTGCCGGCAGCCGTACCCCAAGTAATATTGTTCTGTTTTCCCTGAACAGTGATTTGAATGACTTCACTTGCCGGGGCGGTAATTTCATTCATCTGCCAGCCAGAAAGGGCCAGAATCATGTTCGCCGTTCGACCATTTGGCAGCTCAACGTAAAACTGTACGGTTTCCCGGTTCTCTGCTGCGTTGAGGAAATCAGCAAAGTCCTGGTTGGCTGGATCGTCAATAAAGCCCAGCGATTTTTCAGGGCCTTCAGGCAGGTCAGAGATAAACTGTTTACTGGTATCGATCAGCGTAGTGCAGTCTACAAAGCTGCCCGTCTGTCCTGTAGCGCCCAGCGCTTTACAGTTAATGAGTGGTTTCATTGTTGCTACGTCGCTGCCCGCAGCACCCCACATAACGACGGTGCCAGCAGGCAGCATCGCGTACTCTGGCGAAGTTTTATCAGCCATAATTTCTCTCTCTTTGAAGGTGGCAGCGAGCGCTACCGGTGGTTTTCAATTCGGTCGCGTATTTCTATCGCAAGGATGCGCAGAACTTTCGCTTTCTGATAATCGAGCGCCGGACGAATGAAGGGACTTGCGACTTGCTTTACGGTTCCCATCTCCTGAGCCAACGCTTTGATGAAGTGTTTTTTACTCGGGCCAACGCGAAGATAAACAACTGCATTGCCCTTTGCTTTCGAAGAGGATGAGCGGATTTTAATTGAATCGCGCATGTGCTCATCTTTCGCTGATTCGTCGTAACCAGCATGCGCTTTCATATCCTCCAGAACGGGCTCAAGTGCAGCTTTCCCGGCCTCCCGTAAAACCTGCGTACCAACCTTTTCACCAAGGGAAAGTAATTGGCGTTCGAATTCCTGAAGCCCTTTAACTTCCATGCGAATCATGATGATTCCTCATAAAAATAAAGCACGAAATCTCGGGTAAGCCTGTACTGAACCTGATTGCTGGTAAGGGTTGTTTTGTCCTGAAGTATATTCCCACGCTGGATGTACTGAACGGGATAACCTTCAAGCTCTCCGTGGACAATACTTTTCCATTGAGACCAGATAGCCTTATCCAGTTTCACCAGCCCGGTATAATCATCCACTTTGTATATTGAGATTTGAAAACGACCAGCAATAAGCCCTGTTCGTACCATTCCCGTTTCAACTTCCGGGTCTGATATCCGCTGGAATGTAATACCGTTTTGCTCGCTGTCTGGTAGAAGAAGAGGATAAACAGTCATCCCGGAAAGACGCTCAAGCGAGATTTTAATTGCCTGTTCTATCATGTCGTATATCCCGTTCAGCCGTTATTACACATCGATCAGACTTGCTACGATCAACGGCGCGAACTGTATAGACATCATCATTCCACGCTATTTTCCAGTCAGTCTGGACGTCTGAACGCACCCTGATAGTGAATAACCAGGTTTCAACAACCTGTTGTTGATCCAGTGTGCGAATTTTTCTGTTAGAAACATTCTCAGCCCTGGCCCAAACAGTAGCGACCACGACGGGGCCACTTGGAAGCGGCTCTCCCAGTGGACCTCGCTGAATTTCGAGTTTTTGTAATACGATGCGTTTATCAAGCTCGCCAGCACGCAATGAACTCATAGGCCATATATCCTGTAAGGCTGAAGAAGAGCCTCCACAGCTAATGGAACCTGAGACACGGTTTCACCTATAACTACCGATTCCCTGTTTGCATACCAGTGACCGATAAGCAGTAGCATGGCTGCCTTAACATCATCATTGAGCAGTATCGGGTCCGGGTCGTCAGCGTAGCCAGGGCTGCTTTCCTTTTCATAGAGCGTTCGGCGTGTCCATGTCTGGACGTACCGGGCCGCCGCACCTGTGTAAATCTCCAGCAGAGCATCATCACCCGTAAAGTCGGTATCAATGCGGCAATGCTGTTTCACCACATTCTGATCAAGCATTTGTTTGCCCCGAAAAAAGAGCGGCCCGAAGGCCGCAATAGTTATCAGCTACCCGCGCCGGTGCTGAATGAACCGTACACGAACGCCTCAGGGCGTTTCACAGCCAGCGCAAGACGTTCTTCGCAACGGATGGTGATCATGTTCTTCTCGAAGTCGTCGGCGTTCTCCGTGGAGATAACTACGTTCGCATCTTCGCGATCGAAGATTTGCGCGCCAGCGTTAAATGCACCGGTCAGGAATTTACCCTGGAAGGCTGCCGCTTCCGTTGCAACAACCGGCAGGCCCCACAGAGTCGGACCAGTCAGCGCCGCAGGGTTCGCCAGAATGTAACGACCCAGGCTGTCTTTGGTCAGCTCGATCCGCGCCCAGTCAATGAAGTGAAGAACATGACCAGACGCCGGGAAGCGTGCCAGCTGTGCCTGCAACATTGCCAGACGCAGATCGTCAATCCCGCTCTGCTGTTCGACAGTGAACGCCGGATTGAAAGCTGACGCCTGAGGAACGATGCCGTGCAAATGAACGCCGGTACCATCACCGAAGAGAATTTCCTGCTCTTCTGCATACTTCAGTCCGTAGCGCATTTCGGCATCAACGGTGGACTGCAACTGTGCGAAGTCATCCAGGATCTGCTTTGAGGCTTTGAACAGGTGGGCGATGGTGCTGACGCCAGTGATTTTCGGCGTGAACTCAATTTCGCTGTATGGTTTCTGCGTATTTTCAGGAACCACTTTCGCGTTATTGGTAAAGCCTGTCTGCTGCACCCAGAAAATAGCTGAGGAGGACGTACGGCCTGGAGCAATCAGATCGCGGATGAACAGGCGCTGCTTCGGTGCCGTATCAATACCCGGCAGGCGCTGTGGCTCCACGACACCATCAGGCACATCCACCGAAGTCAGGGCGGCCTTGACCGGGATGCTGATGCGCTTACCGCCTTCCACGCTGGAAGCAAAGGTTTTCAGGGCTTCAGCGGAGATCACCTGGTGGCCAACGGACTCGATAACCTGTTTTGCGTTTGCCAGCGGCATCTGGGCAACATGTTGCTCCAGTTCGCCCATTGCGGCCTTCAGGGTTTTTTCAGCTTCACGCAGCGCGTTGAACTCAGAAGCCATTTTATCAACGGCAGCTTTTGTTTCTTCTGACAGCCTGCCTGACTTCTGCGCCTCTTTGAGTGCGTCTTCTGCTTTCGCGTTGAATTTGCCGGTTGCCTCTTCAATGCTGGCAGTGACTTTTTTCAGAATTTCGTTTACTTCAGACATAAAGGGTCCTTATTTGACTAACGCCGCAAGAGCGCTTTCAAGTGAATTGAGGGTTTCAGGTTTGATATCTTCGGCAGCGCCCGGCGTACCGTCGTTGGTGGTGACAGCGCCAGGCATGCCACCGGATAAGGCTTTAATGAGTTTTCTGCGCTCAGAGCGCGGGGTGTTGGTTTTAGCCAGCAGCGCATCAAGTTTGCGAAGCGCGGCCGCGGGTGATTCATCGCCATCACTGACCGCATCAGCAGAAAGCAGGCTGTCTGCCAGTCCCTTCGCCACAGCGTCACTGCCACCGATATAACTCTCGGCATCCATCAGTTTCTGAACAGCTGCCATATCAAGGCCGGAACGCGCCGCGTAGATGTCTGCCATAGCGTTATCGAATGGCTCCAGAGACTGTGCCAGTTCCGCAAAGTCATGGCGGTTACCCATCGCATAGACCCAGCAGTTGTGGATCATCAGAAATGCACCACGACCGATCTGAATATCATCCCCGGCCATCGCAATGACTGAGGCGGCACTGGCGGCAATTCCGAGCACCTTCACCGTCACACGGCCTTCGTATTCACGCAGAAGGTTGTAGATTGCCAGGCCTTCGAACATGTCACCACCAGGGGAGTTGATATTGACCGTGACGTCGGCGCCATTCATCGCCCGTAGCGCACCGGCGATACGTTTGGCTGTTACGCCTTCACCCCAGTAGTCCTGTCCGATCACATCAAAAACAGAAATACTGTTGTCGTCGGTGGCCGCAGCTTTGATCCCGCCATCCCAGCGATCCAGGGCGGAGGGTAAAGTTTCACAGGTGACCCGCGCGCAGGGGCGACCCGCCGGTGCTGCCGGAAGTTGTTTTTTGCTCATCAGGAAAGTGCTCCTAAGCGGCCTGTTTCAGCGGAGATTGTTCAAAGGAAATGTCAGGGAATATGTGGTTATGCAGTTCTCTCAGGGCCAGAGCCTGCACAGCAGGATTGCTGCTTTCGAGATTTTTCAGTTGCGTCAGGTTGAGCTGAACGGTGTAAATGTCACCCCCTTCAATCGGTGGCATATTCTCAAGACGGCGCACGTCATTGCGGGACATCCACCCATTCTGGAGCGCGCTGGTATAGTACGCAGCACGGCCCGCGCTGTCGGCCCGCAGCAGTCCTTCTACAGAGAACTCCGCGAACACCTCATCATCGCTGTCCAGCAGGCACCTTCCTATTTCCTGCTCTATGTTCACCAGCAGGGGGCGCAGGGTGTGCGTCAGGAACTGGAGGTTCATGCCCTCCAGACTGGATGCCCAGCTACTTTGCTTCGTGGTGTGACCGACCATGAAAGGCGGAACGCGAAACCAGCGGCAGATCTCCTCAATGCTAAAGGCGCGGCTTTCGAGCATCTGAGCATCTTCCGGGTTCATGGTTACGCCCTGGTACGTCAAGCCTCCCTCAAGCACCATGATTTTCCCGGCGTTTTTTGAGCCTGTAAACGCCGCCATGTAACCGCGAAGTTTTTCACGTTGAGTATCATCCAGAGCTTTATCAGAAGAGAGAAACCCTGAACTTTGCAGGCCCTGTTCGAATATCTTCGCCGCGGACTCTTCAACCGCCATTGCAGAACCGATCACATCCCGGCCTGTTTTCATCGGCATCATGCCGCAAACACCGTCAAGACCGAACCCGCGAATGTGCATGATGTTTTTGACGGGAATGACGCGCTCGTTACCGTTTTCAGTGTATTTGTATTCCAGCGCCCCGGTCGTGAGACGTTTAACCACCATGTTCTGCGGCAGCAAAGGCACCAGCGAAACCAGGCGGTTTGCGATGAATTTCTTCTCAATGAAGGCGTTCCCGCGCAGGCAAATACTGGCGACCACCATCAACATAAAGCGTGATGGTGTCATTTCTGAATTGGGTCGGCGGCACAGTATCGAATAGGCCGTATGATCGGTTGCCGCTTTACGCGAACCGTCAGGCTGTCGAACGTATATTTTCAGCGGAAGGGTTGAAATAGACTCGCTTAACAGTCTTACACATGCCCACACAGCCGATAGCTGGATGGCTTTATCGGCCGTTACCACCTTTCCGCTGCTGCTGGTACCAAACCATTCCTCCCAGAATGTGCCGGTAGTCAGGCTGATAGGCACACCAAGCCAGTTAAGCAGAGCACTTTTAACCCTGCCTGGCCGTTTGTTTTTTTTCATCAGAAACCTACCATGATGGGATTATTGAAGAATCCGGAGAGATCCTGCTGGTCGTTTCCACCGTTAACCAGAACGCGGCTCATTGCTGTGAACAAGGCCGCAGGGCCGTCAATTTTGGCCTCTGGTGTGGACTTATTCGGGAATATGTTCTCGTTCCGGTCCGGTTTGACGGTTACGTTGGACATCATCCAGTTCATCACCGGGTGATCGCTGTGATGGAAGCGGCCACCGTATACCAGCGCTTCGACCTCTTTCATCGCCTCTGAGAAATTGCGAACCGTCTGCGGCACTTCCACCAGCGGCAACCCTTCTTCTGCCAGCGCAAGGCTGAACTGCGTCGCACTCCACGGGTCGAAGCCAATTTCTTTCAGGCTCTCGCCAGCTACCCACAGCTGTAGCTCTTCCTTAATCTGAGCATGGTCGATTACATCCCCGTCGGTAAGGATCAGCTTGTCCATCCCGGCCCACTTACGATAGAGCTCTGCCATCTGGCGTGAACATTTCTCAAGGCGTCCTTCCGGTAGCCAGAATTTGAAATCCGCATGAACGTGGCCATCTGGCGCGCGCCAGACTTTAGCGGCCGCACAGATATCAATTTTGTTTGACAGGTCAACGCCCACCCAGGAGGGATAGGTTTTAAGTTCGTGCTGCGGGGCGATAAACTCGCATTTCTCCCATTTCATCATGTCCATCCAGGCTGACTCAGCGGTAACCCAGATATTCATGTGCTTGGTAAAAAAGTTAATTCTGGCCGAAACCTGCTCTTTCGCCTTTTTAGCCAGGCGGCGCAGGTCATCCCAGCGCTTACAGATACCCAGCCCCGGATTCGCCTTCTGCCAGACTTTTTCATCAAAGGGATCGTCACCTTCATCTAAGGTGTAGATGATGGCAAAAAACGTATCGTCTTTTACCAGCCCACGCAGCACCTTGATGGCGTAATCACGCAATTCGTAGCAGATGCCTTCTTTGTTGAAACCGGCGGTGGTGATACCGAAAAGCAGCGATTGTAGACGTGCGCCGGTTGCCGTCTCCAGAACGTCCCAGACGTCACGGGTTTTGTGAGCATGCAGCTCGTCGACGATGGCACAGTGGATGTTCAGGCCGTCGAGGTTGTTCGCATCTGATGATAAAGGCTCGAATTTGGAGGCCGTTTGCTCCTGGTAGATAGCGAGCTTGTTGAATTCGAAGATCCGCCCAAGAGTGGCTTTCGCCTTCTTGACCATATTCTTCGCATCTTCAAAAACAATTCGTGCCTGGTCACGGGTGGTTGCAGCGGAATAAACCTCCGCACCGCCCTCGCCGTCGGCACCAGCCATATAAAGCCCCACGCCGGAGCAAAGCGTTGATTTGGCATTTTTACGGGCCACCTCAACATCTGCTGTACGGAAGCGCCGAACCATTACTGGACGACCGCTGCCGTCGTTACGCAAAACGGTTTCTCCCGTTTCCTCGTTAACCAGCGGGATCACGAAACCAAAAATATTAATCAGGATGAAAACGTGCCAGTCCATCAGCTCAATAGGCTGCCCTGCCAGTGCGCCTTTTACGTGAGGTACAAAATTATAGAAATTCAGAATGTGCTGCGCGCGCGGTTCACTGAAGAAAATACCGCGCTCTTCGCCGTGTGCCAGATCGTCAAGAAAACGCTGACAGGCAAGGCGCACATACTCACAGGCAATAATTTCCCCCGCCACTACCCTCTCGGCGTAGCGGATGCCTTCTGCAACCTTAGCCATTAATCCCTCGCTTTCATAAACTCGGCCAGCGGATCAACCGCTTCAGGACCTTTTGCATTCACTTTCGATCGGCTGGCTGGCGTCATGCCGAACTCACCAAGCATGGCACGCAGACGTTTCCAGGCATCAGCTTTCATCATGGCGGCGGGGTGAGCCTTGATCAGCACATCCCCGCTCTGCGTTTCGGTCCGGTAGGTGTAGCCCTCAACTTCAAGCGTGTCGCAGTGATGCCGGTATTCGGTATAGGCCTCAACCAGCAGCTCAAGGGCTCTGGCGTCCAGCTGAGACATCACACCGATAGCATCAAGCTCGTCGGCCATCCGTTTAAACCAGTATTTCCCCTGCTTGTCGAAATGCTTCGGCGTTGGGGGTACCCCTGAAGGGGGTTTTGGTTCGTTCTCATTGATCGGGCGTTTAGATGGGTTACCCCTCACCAAACGTAGATGGGTCGGGGTTTTCGGTGGTCCAGACATAATCGAAAACTCCTATTAATCATCGAATGGGGGACCCCTAAAAAAAGTTTTCTAACCTGCGGCGATGTGAAAAGAGGTTAGGCGGCGGTCCTTTGGCGCGTCGTTCCTGAACTTTCAACCCGCCCTCCCCCTCGGTCGATTCAAATGAGAATTGATGTCATTTGAATCTTTCGACCGCTGTCTTCGCCCTGTGGCAAGGCTTGCAGAGGCTTTCGAGGTTGGACAGGTCATCGGTCCCCCCATTTGCTTTGGCGGTAATGTGGTCCACCGCCTCAGCAGGTGTATACCTTCCATTTCGCAGGCATTCCTGACAGAGGTGTTTATCTCTGTCGAGAACGATTGGGCGCAGCCTGTCCCACTTACTGCCATAGCCGCGCTGATGTCGGCTCTGTCCCCGCTGATGCTGCTGCCAGCCTTCGTTAAGGTGCCTGGGACAATAGCCTGAGCGATCTGTGGTTGTGCCGGGGCAGCCACGCTTGCGGCATGCCCTTGGTATTTGTGATGGCATTAACACTCCTAAAAAATTGAGTCATCGCCACGTTGAAAACGGTGAATCTTGCTGCAAAGTGTATTTGCCACACTTTTGTGGCTTATATCGTGGAGGTATTTATGGGTTTGAAACCTGGCCAGTCTAGTGGACGTGATGGCGGCGTATATCGTGAACGCGGTCCGCGTGGCGGCCAAACCGATAACTACACAACCATTCCTGATAACCATACTGCACCACCAACTTCTAAACCTGGTGCAACATGGATACCAGTTAAACGGACTCCAGACAGCAAAAGATAAAACTAATTAAACCGGCCAATTGGCCGGTTTTTCAGGCGATTCGCCACGCTCGACGGCGTTCTGTTCGTTGCGCTGAATCAGGGTGACGCTCAACAGGCACACCATCCGCATGATCCACCAGCGAATAACACGGATAGATCACTGAGCCACCCCATGCATCACCCACAGCGTAATCGGCGGGTTTGCTGTTATCCCAACGGGATAGCACGCGATGCACATGCTCAGGCGGGACGCTATAGCAAACGCCATGAATGAGTCTCGACAGCGTGATGTAATCAGCGCGTGTCTTATCAGCCACGGTTAGCCGCTCAGCAATCTGCATTTGATACTGTGGAGGCCGCCCGGTACCGAGATAAAAGCTCAGCATGTCGTCAGGAAAACGAGCCAGCCAGTCAGTTACCTTTTCGGTGAATCCATGTACCGGCAGCGCGTCATCTTCAACAACAACTACCCGGCAGGTTTGTTCTGCTGCCCACTCAAGCACGCGGCGATGATTCCAGTTCGCGCCGTGGTTACCGTCATCAATCAGCAGATGAGCATCCAGCAGCGCAGCAAGACGTTGTGCTTGTCCCGTCCGGGTGTGGTGACCAACCACAACAAACTTAACTTCTTCAGCCACCAGCGAATCTCCAATAAAAAAGCCGCACAATGGCGGCTACTGTCTGTATATCAGGGTATAACTTCGCTTTAACCCGGGTTAATGTAAGCATTCAGCCCGTCAGTGGTGGGACACTGACGCACTCTGGCACGGAGGAATGGCTGATTACCTCTGATAAGGAAATGAAATGTCTTTTTTGCACAAAAGAATGCATCTGAATCAAGGTGATACCGTTGTTGTAGATTGCTCACATCAATGCAACATCATGATTCTCACTGATAGTAATTTCAATAATTACAGAAGTGGCAATCGCTTTGAGTACCATGGCGGTTTTTATAAAATGCTCCCTGCTAGGATTACTGCGCCGCATAGCGGGGAATGGAATGTTGTACTGGATTTAGGCGGCGGAAGTGCTAATGTTCGCCACGGAATCAGCGTCATCAGAGCATAGCAATTCGCCCTTAGCCTGACTAAGAGCCTCCTCAAGGGCGGTAATTATTTTTTGCTGTGTGCCGTCCTTTAAGTGCCCCAGAGAAGCAATTCCCTCTAACGAATTTGAATCTCTAGCCCAAATAACCTCACCGCCATTTTTTATTTCAACTTTCACAGTCAACCCTCTCTATTTATGTTTCCACCAGGCATTATCTTTTCCGATCCCATCAGTTTTAAAAACGGTGTGCACCTGAGGTCCGGTAATCACCTTTCCTGCGAATGAATGAGCGACAATACCGAACGCCAGCATGTCCCCCACCGCGGCGCCAGCCTGTTCTTTCTTCCAGAAACGATAGCTCTCGATCCGGTAGTAAAGACGGATGATGCCGTGAGCAAACGCCATTACATCGGCGCGGGTACCACCCAGCAGCCCAGCGTTAAGCATCACATCGTTGCGGTGCTCTTCAATGAACTCATGATAGACGCGCTCCGGATGATTCTGCTTTGCCCAGGAATCGACGTAGGTCTTTGGTTCAGAACCGACGTACACCTTCCCTGCCTCCATTTCTTCCCACGGCGCGCGAAGCATTTCGACATCGGTACCATCGGTACACCAGACGAACCGGTATTCAGGGTGATCTCGCAAGTGCTGCCAGATGTGCAACCAGCGACGAAAGTAGACATTCATCTTCACGTCAGGAACGCGATAAAGCTCAACACCTGCCGGGGCCGTCAGTAATTCATCTACCAGCGCTATGCGGCCACAATTCCGAAGTGATGAGGCCCAGTTAGCCAGCATGTCAGGCGAGGCCGCCATTTTTGTGCCGCGCTGCGGGTCAGGCTGACTGGTAAGCAGCGTTGTGATAACTACATCGCGCTGCTGACGGTATTCAACGTAACCAGTAAACCCGGAATCACGCCGTTCGTTGTGGATCTTCACGTTACGTTCCACCAGCGCCTGTCGGTCGGGGCGCGGTACCGAACGCTCTACGGCTTCATGCTCATCGAGAGAATGGATTAGCTTTTCTGAACCGACCACATCACCGTAAGCCCACGTCGTCAGGCCAGCGTTATGGATACGTAGCGCGAGGTCACTGTGTTCGTACATGCCGCGACCGTATACCGGATCGAAACCACCAACCTTCTCGATAGCGCTGCGGTGGTAATACAGCATCACGCCACGCTGCCCGGTGTAAGCGATGTGCTTATCATCCCGGTACAGGACCGCCATATCCTTCAGCTTATTCGTCCCTGCCAGATCGAGAAACTGGTAAGCAAGGTGCGGTTCGGGTGATTCGATGTATGGCAGGTGCCAGTTATCGGCGATCGGATAAGCATCATCATCCCATAAAAAGATATGCTCACACCCGGCGTCCATCAGCGCGGTTAAACTGGCGTTCTTCGAAGCAACAATGCCGAGTGATGTTTCATGGCGAAGCAGCTGCACGCCGTGGGGAACTACCGCCGCAGGTTTTGAACCATCATCGACCACCACCACCAGCGCACCAGCTGGCAGATGCTTCTGGTGCTGCTCAATAGCACGCTTTAAAACGTCCGCCCGGTTGTGGGTTGTAATCGCAATGCCGATCCGCGATACAATTGCGCAGGCGGGTGCATACGGGACACCATCAATAGTAACTTGCATTACTAGTCTCACATTTTGAACAATGGGGTATGTAACAAAAACATTGTTAGATATAACATGTTGAAAAACGATAAGAGGAAAAGCCAGTATGTCTAGAGAAGGTTCGTTGGACCTATTGCAAGAAGTTGAAGAAAATCTTGATATCATGAAACAAACACAGAACATCAAGTCTGTAAAAGTCAAAGCCATCCTGGAAAACTTGCGAAGTTCCTTAGAGTATCTCGCGAATGACACCTACGATAAATATAATGAAACTAGTCCTGCGGACAAACGCCCAAATATATACTTCCCTTACGTAAAAAAAACCTTTGTTGATAATTTTTTTATCAAAATTTTAAAAGTAAACCCGCCAAATTCATCTCCGCTATACAAAGTATTTACTTCCATACAGGACTACCACACTGGTGAGAAATGGCTGGAAATGATGTGTAACCTTACAAATGAAGTTAAACACAGACAACCAATTCCTTTAAGAGAAGATAATTCCGTTAAAGATATCAGTATCAGCGTGGATGGTTTTGGTTTAATTAAAGCAGGAAGTACTGCAAACATCCTTCTACAAAACAATTACGTTAATGGGAAGAAACTAGAAGATTTCACTTTTAAAAATGGAAATTTGCAAAGAAGTGGCAATGGAATCCCATTAAACATAGTAATTACCGAAGAGAAAAAAATAAGATTTCATGGAAATGATTATGAAGTAATTCCTTTCATTGAATTGTGCCTTAGCAAAATCAGGTCTCTTATTATTGAAGCCTATGATGAACTAGATAACATATCAATTTAATTTGCAGCGTCACAGTGGATCATAACTATGCATCTGCTGTGATTACTATCCTTTTACTCAGAGAATGTTCGTCATATCCATTAATGAGGATGATATAATTTAGAACTCGCTTGTTGTGTTTTCGGACAGTTCTTTTGCCACGCTTTGTTATGCGCCAGGATATCTTTCTTAGTCTGGCGGTCCAGAACATCGATGTCGTGGTTTGTCAGATAGATAATCCGAGTCCAAAGACAGCCCGTATCAACCACCACCGGGGCGGGTGAAGTTTTCGCGCAGCTCGCGATCAACATCGTCATCAGGCATGTGATTAACAGTCTGCTGGACATTACTGGCCTCTTTAGTCACTTCAGCTTTACGTTCTGCCACCGCAACGCTCGCCGCTGCGTTATCTTCAGTGCGCTGCTGGTCGGCTTTCGCTTCCGCTTTGCTGGTGCCGCGAATATGGCCCAGGCCAAAAGCGCCGGCAATAGCGGAAATAACCAGTGCGGCCAGCCCGATTATCGTTTCGATCCCCACATTCACCTCACAACAGAACTGATTTCGCCAGGTTAAACAGCGCGCGGCGTTTATCCAGCCCGTTACGGCCGCCATTGATTAATAGTGTCACGCGCTCCACGTCGCCGGAATGAAGCAGGCAACCGCGGGAGGCAAAGAACCATGCAGCTGAGCGCGCGGCGTATTCATCCTGTTCAAGCAGCTCCGGGTGGGTAACAAGGTCCAGTTTCAACGCCTGGCCACAACTGCGATAGTTGCTCAGGCCGGTAATCTGTTTCAGCCCACGACCGCGATATTTCCAGCCATCACCGGCAACCTGATTGCCCAGGTGTTCTTTTCCCCACTCACCGCCGTATACCAGATTGGCGATCGCTTTCTGGTTTGCCGGTTGCGTTGCTGTTCTGCCAAGAGCTGCTGCCTGCTGTTGCGTGATGCGGTGGCTACCGAACGTCGGTACCAGGTTTTCAACCGCGTAATTCAGGTTCTCCACTAGTCGGGCAAATCTGGTGCTTTCATGCCCCATCTGGGCAATAAACATGGCCTGATCGAGCGGTGCGGTGATGCCGTATTCCTTCATAGCGGCGTCGATATGTGGAAACCAGCGCGCAGCTAACCCGGCGCTGATACCAGCCGCCCTCTGAAATTGTGTTTGGTTCATTAGTGCCTCAGACGATCAACCAGCCGCGCCATATTTCCACGAACCTTCAGGATGGCGGCGAAGATAAGAATGTTTGCGACCACCACCAGCCAGCTGGAATCACGATAAAGGCCGAAGATGAACTGCAAGGGGATCGCGGCGTAAACCAGCACGGTTATATACGCCAGGACAGAAATAAAGGGGCGATGCCGGGCGCCATGTCGCTGGTAAAACATCAGCACGATGACGATGGCCGCACAAATAAACGCATTAAAGACTGCTGACGGGTCAATTACCATTTCCCCCTCCCCCACGTAGCCGCGAGAAAAACTTGAACACGTTGTTCAGGTCCTGGTTGTTAAGATAAGTGAGGATTTTTATACACAGGGCAGACAGAATCACTGCACCCAGTGCATCCAGCGGTTTTTCATAGTGCGAAGCTGCATTTAGCAGTGAGCCAATAAGTCCCGCCCCAAGCACCCCAACGATAAACGACGTCAGGAAATATGCTGCCAGTCGGGCGCGGGACAGGTTTGTGGCTGTCGCGACGTAGAACACCGCACCACCAAACGCCCCGAACACCACACCAAAATCTGTATGAGTAAAGACGCCGTACAGGACTGAACCCAGCAGGCCGCCGCCGAGAACAGCGCCGGTGCCGGTTAATGGATCGGACATTAAGCCCCCTCTTATTGCTGTGATCCCTCTCAGGAAATTTGAGGGGAATAAAAAAAGCCCGCTCGCGAGAGCAGGCTAAAGTGATGATTATCACAAGAAGGTAGAAAGGAGATCATCCGAAAGACAGGTAGTGACGTCCGGGTATCGAGGCCGATTCACTGATGGTTCAGGAGAACCATCTGCCAGCGGATATATCCCCTTCTTCTTTAGCGTAGCCGTAACTTCGGGAAACGAGCAAAAAAAACCTGCTGTTTAAAGCAGGCTCTCAAGGAATTATCAATTCGATTTTATTGTTATCGTGGTGCCGGGTGCCTCCCGGTGAGAATTACTCCAGCAAACATTCCCGCGTCTGAGAGGTTTCCTTTTCAGGTAACTGCTGGAACGCCCCTCCGCATAGGGGGATTCACCACAATAAAAAAATAGCGCATAAATCAGAGTTGAGAAACTTCCTCGCTTAACGAATTGGACACTGGTCCGCCATCGAGGATTCGAACCCCGAACCACAGAGGTAGAAGCTCCGTGCTCTTTCCAGTTGAGCTAATGGCGGAAAAAAGACCAGCATTGGGTTGCTGGTCATGGGTCATGCAGTTGTCTCTGCGAAGTTGGTGTATCCCCATCCCCACCAAGTGTTATCAGTATCGAGAGCATTATCGAATGCCAGTTTACTATAGCACCGAAGAAAAAATTCACTCTGTCAAAGGCCATCAGAAATGACCTTTTGCAAAGTGTTATTTACTGGATTTAAACAGGGGCCAGAGTAAAGCAATTACCCCGGCTACCAGCACGCCATCAGCAAGAATGGACATCATTTTGCTGGTGAAGTCGATGGCAACCACCAGGAACATCAATACCCCGGCGGCTACCCAGCGCAGTTTTCCGATCACAGGTACTGATCCAGTGGAAGTTGCAGCGCCTGAGCAATTTTCTTGAGCTGCTTCTCTTCTTCTTCCCCGATGCCGTCGTTGTCAGCGACATCAAGGCACAGGCAAAGAACATCAACAGCATCGTTTGTGCCGGCAACGTCAGCCAGTTCGCGCAGCGCCTGTGCATTAGCAGAGCGCGGCGAAGCTTCATAGCGAGCACGGATATTGCTACTCATCTGTGCGATCTCACCAGCGAACGGTGCGAAAGCAGGCAATGCTGAAATAGTTTTTTCCAGAGTGGCGATTTCTTTCGCGTCGCATGTGCCGTCGGCATACGCAATGGAGTAAGCACCCCACACCGTAGCTTCAACCGCGTCGCGGTTTTCCATTTTCTTAACTTCGACAACAGCTTTACGTGCTTTCTTTTTAAAGATACCGAACATAGTGACTTTCCTTTTAGCGGGTGAGCCAGCGCTCAGGAATGATCAGCCCACAGAGACAGTCACACCGACCGTTCCCTATGGCTCACCCCTGAAAGGCTCTGTGGTTGAATTGCGCCGAGCGTGGCGCGAAGAATTTCGGACATAAAAAAACCCGCACTGAGGCGGGTTTGGTGTCGTGTAGGCGTTAACGACACATTTCAGCTTTAGCTTTCATGTAAGCCTCGTGAGCCAACTCCGCAGTTTGGAAACTACCGAGCTCTTTACGTTGCCCGTTGATGCGAATAGCGGAACGCCATACGCCGCGAGCTTTGCACCAGTTTGCTCCAATCAGCTTGGACTTCGCCCCTTTTCGAACTTTGTGTCTGTTCTGTTGATTAACAAACTGGGTAACGATACGTAAGTTGTCCCATCGGTTATCTTTGGGATTGCCATTGATATGATCGACACACTTATCAGCCGGCGGCAGCGCACCGTCCATATACAAAAAAGCCAACCGATGAGCGAAAATTAATTTCTTATCGATCATTATCTGGATATAGCCGTACGTATCTGCGTTCCCGGCTATTTTGCCAGGCGTAGACCGTGAGTTTGTTCGCTTGATCCAAACAAATAAACCAGTCAAAGGGTCGTACTTCAGAACCTCTTTCAGCCGTTCTTGGGTGATGCTCATGATATGCGTATGCCTTACTTTGAAATGAACCTTTGCCGCACAGGAAACCAGCCCGTCGAGGCTCGCCAGCGCTAACCGACTTCCTCAAAGGCTCATTTCAAATGGATTGGTTCGACGTGATGAATGCGCGGGCGGTGCGCAGGAAATACGGGTACAAAAAAACCCGCAACGTGGCGGGCTTTTAGAGGTTAATTATCTACAGGCGCTATACTCCATAATCAGAAGCATACAGGACATTTTTATGCAAAGTCAACACTAACGTGCAAAAAAGTGTCGCCATTTGCTCCGATCCTATTAATAAGTTGTTGCCTTCTCAAATTCTACTGCCGCGTGACGCTCCCACTGGCGCAGGGTGTCCACCAGCATTTCATAAAAGGGTTTCCAGTTGCGTGACCATGAGGACTGATGGAGGTCCGGGAGACGCTTCAGAATGGCACGGTGTACCGTCGCCGAGGAGATAGCAGAGAAGCCATTACCAGAGCAACGTTCACACGTTTTGAAAACCGGTGCGCCACGTTCTTTGGTCGCTTTGCGATCCAGCACTTCACCTTTACCGCCGCATCTGCACCGCGCAAGGATTACCTTTTTCCCTCCGCAGGTTTCGCAAACCCTTTTCACCAGCTCATTTTTAATCTTCGGGGCCACCACTTCGGCACCGTCATCGTCGAAGATACCAGGATGTTTAACCACATCCTCATTCCCGGAGATAAAACCGGTACCGCTGCAACTGTGACATGTCACGCTGGTAGCCGCCGAACGGGAGTAATCAGCAAAGGCAAACTGCGCCAGCGTCAACATGCATGCTCCGAGCTTGTCGCCAGCGGCTTTGCGGACATTTTTAGGAGCGTTTTTGATAGCAACCTGCGCCAGCGCCTGAACTGCGAGCTGTTCATCCGTTTTGCTGATTCCCGCTTTACCGAAGAACGCCGCCAGGCCGAAGCGCGCACGGCTGCTGGTGGTACCAATCGCCGCCATTACGTCTGTTCCTGTAAGGCGGTCCGGAGAAGTTCCCTTCACGTCGTCGCTGATCTGCATTCCCTGAGGGCTAAAGTGTTTTAGTGATGCTTCAAGTTCCATATCTCAAACCCTCGTTACGTTGCTGGCTTCCCACTCGAGATCAAGCTCGCTTTGCGGCTTACCGACCAGGTAGTTAAATGGTTTTTTCTCGCCTTCCAGGAACTGGTGAGAGCGAGAGTCGAAATTAGCTCCGATGTCACCGATCCACCCTTCCCCTTCTCGTTGCTTCAACAAACGAATCATTGAAGCGGGGAGATTGATCGCGGCCTGTTCGTCTTTGTCGAGGCTCTCATAACCCATACGATCCGCTTTTCTCTGCGCCAGCTCACGGGGAATGTTGCGCCAGACGGCCATAACGTTGTCGGGCATGTCGGTTAAGGCGCCAGTGCCTTTTACGTCCATCTTTCCTGTTGGAGCGGAGTCGTTTGTTTTTCTGGCGTGGGTAACCAGCAGGACGTGACAGTTATGCTCGTTCTTGAAGTCGCACAGCGTATCGATGAAGTCCTTCTGACCTGTGTAGTCTTCTTCGTCTAAGCCACATTTAGCCAGGTTATCTATGATGAACAGCTCAATGCCATAGCGACGCCGGGCATAGGCAAAAATCTCAAGAAGCCGGTCTGCTTTGGCAGTTCCGGTAAGTTTGAATACCCAAAGGCGGTCAGAAAACCATTCGTTGGTCATAATGATTTCTTCACGTTTCGGTGAGGAAGTGCAGATGGTTTGCCGCGTGAGTCGGGCAAGCATTTTGCCTGGTTTAAGCTCCAGAGAAGCAATACACGTCCTGACGCCCTGACTCATCGCATCAATCGCGATATGTCCAACGAGCTCTGTTTTTCCATGCCCATTAACGCCATTAACGAGGGTCAGTTCACCGGCACGGAACTTAAAGTTGTTGTTCAGCGAAGCCCATGGGCTTGTAAACAGACCGGTATCCCGATGTTCGAATGCCTCGATAGTTTCCTGAAGCAAGTCCCCTGCTGAGCAAAGCTCATCGGGATCGAAGAATTTGGCGCGCTCCATGTATTCCAGAATGGAGTCGCTGTCCATGCCGTTCATCAGGCAATCGTTGATATCTTTGTGGGGAAGTTCAACCATGCGGCAACGATGTTCCCCAAGACGTCTGGCGATTTCTTTTGCAGCTTCACGGCCTACATTGTCGTTGTCCAGGCACAGCCAAATTTCCTGGAAGCGATCGAGGTTATGGTATTCATATTCAATCCACTGCTGTTTGGCCCCTTTGCCACCGCCAAAGGGAACAGACAGGGCATCATAGCCAAGCTGCGTAAAGGTCATGCAATCAATCTCACCTTCGCACAGAACTACCAGGCGGGTGTTTTTATCCAGAGCCTGCCAGCCAAACAGACATGGTTCGCAATCAGCTTCAGCCATAATCAGTTTTTTGCCGTTTGGCCTTTCGGTTCCAATACGTTTTACCTGTAGCAGTTCACCATTCCGGATGTACGGGAATGCCACTGCTGGTACCTCGCGGCTTTCGTCGTGATACCAGACCACCGCGTCTGTTACCTTAAAGCGATCGGCTGTTTCACGGGTAATTCCACGTGAAGCAAGGTAGTCATAGCATTTGCTGGCCGATTTAACGCCCTTTTTCGTCGGACGAGAGAACAGTTTTTTCTTCGCTTCGAAGTGGTGGTCGTCATCTTTCAGGCCAAGAAACTCTTTCGCCTCTCGCATTGCATCATGCAGCTGGCAGTTACGAACCAACACCCAGAGATCCAGCAGGTCACCGCTGTCACCGCTGGCAAAGTCAGCCCATGATTTTTTACCGCCGATATTGACCTTGAGGCTTTTGCCTGAGTCACCGTTCGTATTGCCAGCACACCACTCCTTCCCCTCCAGATGTCCTTTCGGAAGGAGAAACTTAGCGACGCGTTCAGCGTTATCCCATAGTTTTTCTGATAGTTCAGCTGGGCTCATAACTCACAAACTCCGTAAATCGAATTTAACAAAAAACCATCTCACAAATCCCTCGCACAGAACGCCGTGGTTATATCCGGCCACCAGCACACGCTTGAGGAGTATTTTCATGGGCGATACCCGCCACGGTTCATGCGATCGATCGCTGACTGATTGATAAACACCTCGGCAGAGCCGTCATCAGACTTTGCGTACCACTCGTAGCGAGACTGGTCTTGTCGGGTAGGGACTTTGTTTTCCTGGGTCTCTACCAGCCACGGTTCATCGAAATGTTTATCCGGCCCGAAGAACGTCGCCGCCTGCTTGACGAACGAAGTACCGATCTTTCCCTCAGAGGCCATGAAAGCTGCGTAGCGCTTAACCCCTTCCAGCATCGTCTCTGGTTTTACGCCCTGTTTAATACGTGCGTTCCAGGCTTTGAATGCGCTTAGCTTGTTATTTCCACCGCTACGTTTTGGGTATGCCTGCCAGGCTTCTTCAAATGCAGGAGAATAATCAGTTGAAGATTTCACTTTCGGTGTGTCGGCTTCAGCCGATGCACCAAGATATTTATTCTCTGTATTAATCTTCTGTGTAGTCTCCTGGTAATCTACTGTATGAATGGATGCGGAATTTCCACATGACTGCTCGTTGGTTTTCCCCATACCTGCATGCTGGTTTTCCGCATCACTGTTTGCGGAAATTCCGCATCCTTGTTTGTTGGTTTTCCCCATACCTGCATGCTGGTTTTCGCCAAGTAGAAGTTCTTCCAAGCGCTCCTGGTTTACTCTGAAATATAATTTTGCTGGGATGCCACGTTTTGCTTCTTCCAGTACGCCACAGGAAACCAGCTTTTTACGCGCTCCCTCTTGTTCGTAACGCGTTAATCCAGTCTCTTCTTCGAGATCTGTCTGGGTTTTGTAGAACCAATTCCCTTCCATGCGGTTCTGCCAATAGACAATCTGTGACAATAGCAATGCACCTGTAATACCCACGCCAAGGCGAACGAAGGACCGTTGAAAGGCTATTGGACGATCAACGAGCTGTAAGAAATTGCTCACTCCACAACCCTCCTGAAATAATTTTGAAACTTCCAGACAGGCTGCATGCATTCATGCGGATAATTCTGCCTGGTGAAGTACACCTGCTGTTTATCCCGATTCCAGCCGGTGACATGCACAATCACACCGCGCGGATCGCGATAATCGATATCCAATGGCTTAACTTGGTTTTCGGTAGTGATCGAGTGCGACATATCACACCTCATTGCCCGGGTGCGGGAATAATTTTGGTTTGTCAGGTCTCAGTTCATGGGCGGGAATCCCAGTAAAGGCCGCAACATCAGGCACATGTTCCACCCCAACAACACCAACCTTTCTCCAGCGAGAGACAGAGGGTTGTTTTACACCTATAGCGCGAGCTAGAGCATTTACTCCTCCAGCAGCATCAATAGCTCTTTCAATTGCTGATTTCATTTTTTTGCTAATCCCGTTCAGTTGCTATCGAAATTATGATAGCATTTGCTATTGGAATGAGCAATAGACTTGTTTATCATGCTTGACTAGAATGTGATAGCGGAGGCTATAAATATGCAAGAGAGAACACTTAAGACGCTAGCTGACAGACTTAACTACGCAATGCATGAGATGGGCATGAGCCAGGGTCAGTTAGCCAAAGCGGCGAATATGGCACAACCAACCATATGGCGAATAACATCTGGAAATGCTAGAGGCACAACTAAAATCGTTGAAATAGCTAATGCCCTGGGTGTTCGTTCGGAGTGGCTATCAAACGGTACTGGACCAATGAGGGGTGACGACCAACAACCACCCCCACCGATGAATAACAAAAAAGATCCAGCCATCTTCAGAGTTGACGTACTCGACCTTACCGTAAGTGCTGGCCCGAGCATAATTAACAGCGAATTCGTGGAGGTGCTGCGCTCCGTGGAATACTCAGTTGAAGATGCCCGTCAAATGTTTAATGGCCGGAAACAGGAGCAGATACGCATCATCAACGTTCGAGGTGATAGCATGTCTGGCACCATAGAGCCAGGGGACTTACTCTTCGTCGATATCAGCGTTCAGCATTTCGACGGCGACGGTATATACGCGTTCATCTACGATGACACATCGCATGTTAAGCGCTTACAAAAGATGAAAGACAAACTCTTAGTTATCTCTGACAACCATACCTATCTACCATGGGACCCAATCGAGAAGGAAGAGATGAACAAAATTTTCATCTTCGGAAAGGTGATCGGCAGCATGCCGCAGACCTACAGGAAGCATGGGTGAATAATGCAAATGAAAATAAAAACTTACGCATAACAAGCTGAGTAGATTCTTAACCCGGCCAGTGCGCCGGGTTTTCTATGTGCCCCCACAATAGTAACCACCAGTCAACCAGGCGGGCGACTACCTGATCGGAACTCCTACCCTCTTTCTCTCTGCGAGTATCTCGCCCTTTCACAGTCCATTTTATTCTCAAGCTTCGATGCTCCAACTCCCGATATCTCATGTATTGGTAGATCACTGTCTAAAGGACAATTATTTCTACCGTGCTGTTACAAACACATCAGCAATATATTTTTTTTATTTTTGATATCAATGACATAAAAATCAATAGCAATTTAAATAGCAATACCTATTGCAAAGGCCAATAGCAGGCTCTATCATCATTCTATCAAATCAACTCAGAGGTGATAGAAAATGTCTCAGAAGATAAAAACATTTAAGGGGTTGTCCATCCATCCTTGTGATGCCTTCAAGAATATGTCCTTGATTGTTGAAGCAGCTAGTTTGTTATCGGCGGTTGATGATGACGAGTATAGAGAAATTAGCGACATTCTTCTCGCGTTTGTCTGCAACTATGCAAACGAGGCCCATAAAAATGAATGGGATAAACGATAATGAAAAATCCAATCGAAATGCTAAATGATATTGCTGCGGAAATCACTGAGAATGCTTCGTTACTGGAGGTTATTTACCGCATAAATGAATTTTCACCGGAAGCCGATAACACAATTGCCTGCCTGATTCGTTCTATGCTAAAGACCAGCCAAACTGCTTACGAGTATGTGGAGCAACTTAGCATCCATGCTGGAGCTGAATGTCAACGGGGACAAAAATTAGAGTCGCTAACAGCGCTAGCTAATCAACTTAACTCTTGGGCTTGTGATATCGGCGATTGTAAGCTTGCCGTTTATAATTCAATGGATGATATACCAACAGAATCAAACTCAATTGGGGTTTTAAGTCTCGTCTCCCAAAAACTGGATGAAATGCAGAGCATTATTAGCTCTAAAGCGGACAAGATCGAATTCAATAAGTAACGCTAAACAATAAAACAAATAACACCTTCACTGGTGTGGCTTCCTGCAACCTGAAAACAGGATTAGGTTAAAAATGACATTCATCAAAGATAAATCTGCGTATTTAACAGCACGGCTTTTCTTCGCGACCTATGGTGAGGAATACCGCCATATCTCTAACCTTTTCATGCGCAAAGCTTACGGGGTCTGAATATGCTCAGTAAAGACAGCTCTCTAGAAACCGCAAAAAACACAGCAGATAACCTGTATCAATTAATGGAATTAATTAACTCCAATATTATTGATATGGATATCGAGCAAATAATTTCTCTGTCTGGCCTCTGCCTTGACTTGTCGGCTCAGGTTTCAATGTGGATGGATTCGGAGTTTGAACGTCGTGAAAAACAACGTAATTGAAACCTACCGACGCCGAATTTTAAAGGCAGCGTTATTACGCCACCAACGTAAAACAGGCAGTAACTGCCTTGTTATTAAGCTCAATAAAGGCGGTATTAATACGGTCGAGTTAACAGAGATTCTTCTCGATGGATTATTGCGAAAATTCGAAAGGCTTGCGATTAGTGAGTATGGGAATGTCGAAGGCGTAAAAGCTATTAAGGGAATTTACAGCAGCTCTGTTGATGTTAATGGCAGCGGTGAATTCCTCACAGATAGCGGAAAGGAATTAATCGACGAGCTCATTTCTGAGCTGGTTGAGTTCGTCAAAAAGCAGAAACCAGTTACCCCGGAGGCCAGCCATGAATAACCAGCAAACAATGCTCTTTCAGGGCATGCAGATTCCCCGCCCCGTGTTGAACGTGGATCTGAATGTCCTCCCTGATTTTACCGGGCGGGTAGTTCTGCACATCGAGAACGGGAGGGTGATATGCGACCGCCGGCTGCTCGACGACGAGCACATTTGCTCACTGGCCACGTTTATCGAAATGGCGCGCGAAATGGAGCTGAGATTTGAGGAGGTAGCTGGTGGCACTGACAGCGATACGAATTCCTGAGTGGGTTCACTTTCAGGCAGTGAAGATTCTCCTGCAATTCCGGCAGCAGCGGATTTCACCGCGGCGAATGCGTCGGACTGGTTACCTCAGCCTTAAAGTGAACCTTCGGTGGAGGCTGCTTTCACGTGATGGAGGACAGAACTGGGAAGTTATGAGTCACGAACGATACAACGAAGTTAAGGACCGGAAATGAACGATAAACGCACCGTAAGCATGATTGACCTGGCATTACAGAAACATGGTACGCCAGTTGGCCCACTGTACGTGGCGGTACGCCACAGACGTATCAAAAAATGCTTCACGCGAGATACGGCGATCCGCTATCTGGCTTTCTTCATGACCACCGAGGCTTTTGAGCGTTCTGGTTTTCCGCAGCGTCACCCGAGGGTGCGTATTGATCGCGATGATATGGAGGTATGGCGAGATGGGGAAACAAAAGCGGAGTATCTGGCCGCCCACCAGCGTTGTGTTCGCCGTCTGCGTCGTATCCTGGCGCGCAAGCGAGAAATGGAGAAATGGTGTGCAAAATGGGACGCGATGCACGAGCGCTACGTCAAAGAACGTGACGAACTCAAAGCAACAAAGCCTGCCGGGGTACGCTGAATGAAAATCCAATACCAAGACTATGGCGCTGTAGCAAATATCGTTATCTCCAGCACCGTATTCGAGTACCGGAAGCATAACAGGGTAGTTGAAAACACTCTGTTTCTGGTGCCAGCCGTAGTGAGTTCACGGCACGGAACTTTCATCCTGAAAACGGTTATTTCTGGTAAAAGCCGTGATGCATTACGCGCTTACAGAACTGCAATCAGGGAGGCGGCACGATGAATACAGCTTTTGAAATATGGGTTCGTAAGCGATACGGAAACCGCTACGACCTGACACGGGATATTCAGGGGCTTTATTGCCGGGAAGTGGTTAAGCGGATGTTTGAAGTGTGGTGCCACTGCTGTGGCCTGGATGTAGTGTGAGGTGATTATGAGCGACGTTGTTCTTCTGGTACCGAATGACTGGGTTAGCGAAAAGGTTCTGATTGCGGTTACCGGGCTCAAGCCCGGAACCATCCTCCGGGCCAGAAAAGAATGCTGGATGGTTGGGCGGGAATATGTGCACGTTTCACCGGACGGAAATCCGAAACCTTCCAGCGAGTGCATGTACAACCGTAAAGCGGTCGATGCGTGGGTGGCCTCAATGAAAAACAAACAGCCTGGGTGATCTGAGGCCATGAAAAAGGTAATCTCATATCGCTCTTGGGCGTCTGGAGGAATCAATGGATAGAGTTACATATCCAACAGGCGTCGAAAACCACGGTGGCACATTGCGCATCTGGTTTAATTTCAAAGGTAAGCGTGTCAGGGAGAGCCTCGGTGTCCCTGACACCGCTAAGAACAGGAAGATCGCCGGGGAACTGCGGACATCGGTATGTTTTGCCATCAGAACAGGCACATTTGAGTACGCGGCACAGTTTCCGGACTCCCCTAACCTCAAGACTTTTGGGGTGGGGAAGAAAGAAATTACAGTGTCAGAGCTTGCCGAAAAGTGGCTGGATCTGAAGAGAATGGAAATCTGCGCGAACGCACTCAACCGTTATGAGTCGGTCACAAGGAATATGGTGCCAAGGATCGGGGGTAATCGGCTGGTGTCGGCGGTGACGAAAGAGGAATTACTGTATATCAGGAAAGATTTACTGACCGGTCACCAGATGCCAATGAAGGGGAAGGTCCCGGCAAAGGGAAGAAGTGTTGTCACCGTAAATTATTACATGACAACTATTGCCGGAATGTTTCAGTTTGCCGCAGATCACGGTTACTTAGAGGCGAACCCATTCGACGGGATCAAGCCTCTCAAAAAAGCCAGGGCAGAGCCAGATCCGCTAACTCGTGACGAATTTATTCGCCTGATTGATGCATGCCGGCATCAGCAGACGAAAAACCTGTGGTCACTAGCAGTATACACAGGGGTCCGTCATGGGGAGCTGACCTCCCTGGCCTGGGAGGATATCGATCTTGAAGCTGGAACAATAACAATCAGGCGCAATTATACAAAACTGGGTGAATTCACTCTACCGAAAACTGAGGCCAGTACCAACAGAGTGATACACCTCATTCAGCCTGCGATCAGCGTCCTGAGGAATCAGGCGGAAATGACCAGGTTTGGAAAAAAGCATCAAATCGATGTTCAGCTGCGCGAATACGGCAGAACTGAGAGCCACGAGTGTACATTTGTTTTCAACCCTCAACTGGTCAGAAGATGTCAGCAGGTGGGGATCATCTACAAAGTCGACTCGATAGGTGATTTATGGGACGCAGCGATGAAGCGAGCAGGGATAAGGCACAGGAAAGCATATCAGTCGCGTCACACGTATGCATGCTGGTCACTGTCAGCTGGCGCTAACCCCAGCTTCATTGCCAGTCAGATGGGCCATGCGAGCGCCCAGATGGTCTTCAACGTATACGGTGCGTGGATGGCAGACAGCAGTAGTGAGCAGATCGCAATGCTGAATCAGAGGCTCGCGGATTTTGCCCCACAGATGCCCCAAAGCATACCTAGCGGCACCAGAGCATTATTGAAATCAGTAAGTTAGTTAATAACGCCCGACATGTTAACTGCGTGGAGGGCAATACCACGCTGTACGCTCTGCCCCGCGCGGAGATCGTCGAACGCTGGCGCGAGCAAACCAGCGACGACTTCCGCTTTTGCTTTAAATTCCCGGCGACCATCTCCCACAACGCCGCGCTGCGCAACTGCGATGATTTAACCCACGAGTTTTTCACCCGGATGTCGCCTCTGGCCAACCGTATTGGCCAGTACTGGCTCCAGCTTCCCGCCACGTTTGGCCCGCGCGACCTGCCTGCCCTCTGGCAGTTTCTCGACGCCCTGCCGCATGGCTTCACCTACGGCGTAGAAGTAAGGCATCCGGAATTCTTTGCCAAGGGCGACGCGGAGAAAGCGCTCAATCGCGGCCTGCATGAACGATCGGTCAACCGCGTGATCCTCGACAGCCGCCCCGTACATAGCGCAATCCCGCACAGCGAAGCCGTTGTTGATGCCCAGCGCAAAAAACCGAAAGTGCCCGTCCACGCGATCGTAACGGCACAGAACCCGATGGTCCGGTTTATCGGCAGCGATAACATGCAGCAAAATGAGGAGATGTTCGCCGTCTGGCTGCAAACGCTGGCGAAATGGGAGCACACCACCACGCCGTACCTTTTTTTACATACGCCGGATATCGCACAGGCGCCTGAACTGGTCGATGCTCTCTGGCAGGCCTTGCAGCAGGCGGTTCCGTCGGTTGGCCCCGCGCCGTCCATCCCACAACAATCTTCTCTTTTCTGAAATCACCCCCTATCATAGAGACGTGCCATCTGCCAAAAACAGGGAGTTAGTATGGTCAGCGCGCTGTATGCGGTGTTAGGTGCATTACTGCTGATTAAGTTTTCATTTGATGTTGTGCGCCTGAGAATGCAGTACCGCGTCTCGTACGGTGACGGGGGCTTTTCTGAGCTACAAAGCGCAATCCGCATCCACGGCAACGCGGTCGAGTACATTCCCGTCGCGTTAATTTTACTGCTGTTAATGGAGATGGATGGCGCTGAAACCTGGATGGTGCACGTCTGTGGGCTGCTGCTGATTGCAGGGCGTTTGATGCATTATTATGGTTTTCACCACCGCCTGATCCGCTGGCGTCGTTCCGGCATGAGCGCGACCTGGTGCTCGCTTTTGCTGATGGTGCTGGCTAACCTTTGGTATATGCCGTGGGAGTTGGTTTTCTCCTTCCATTAGCGCACAATATGCCCCTTTATTTTTCCCGGATTTTTACGTTATGTCAGATCGCGACACGCTTTTTTCCGCGCCTATCGCCAGCCTGGGCGACTGGACCTTTGATGAACGGGTAGCCGAAGTCTTCCCGGATATGATCCAGCGCTCTGTTCCCGGTTATTCCAATATTATCTCCATGATCGGCATGCTGGCGGAGCGTTTTGTTCAACCCGGCACGCAGGTCTATGACCTGGGTTGTTCGCTGGGAGCGGCAACGCTGTCTATTCGTCGTAACGTTCATCACGAAGGCTGCAAGATTGTGGCTGTCGATAACTCACCGGCTATGGTTGAACGCTGCCGTCGCCACATTGATGCGTATAAAGCCCCTACGCCTGTGGAGGTGGTAGAAGGCGATATCCGCGATATCGACATCCAGAACGCCTCGATGGTGGTACTGAACTTTACCCTTCAGTTCCTGGTACCGGACGATCGTCAGCGGTTGCTGGATAAGATTTATCAGGGCCTGAACCCGGGCGGCGCGCTGGTGTTGTCTGAGAAATTCAGCTTTGAAGACGCCAGCGTGGGCGAACTGCTGTTCAACATGCACCATGATTTCAAGCGTGCAAATGGCTACAGCGAGCTGGAGATCAGCCAGAAGCGCAGCATGCTTGAAAACGTCATGCTGACGGATTCTGTAGAAACCCACAAAGCGCGCCTGCGCAAAGCCGGATTTGAACACAGCGAACTGTGGTTCCAGTGCTTTAACTTTGGTTCTCTGGTGGCGCTTAAAGCCGGAGACGCAGCATGATCGAGTTCGGTAATTTCTATCAGCTGATTGCCAAAAACCACCTTTCCCACTGGCTGGAAACCCTGCCTGCGCAAATTGCCGCCTGGCAGCGCGATCAGCAGCATGGTCTGTTGAAGCAGTGGTCCAACGCCGTGGAGTTTCTGCCTGAACTGACGCCTCATCGTCTGGATTTGCTGCACAGCGTGACGGCGGAGAGCGAAGAGCCGCTCCCGGCCGGGCAGATCAACCGCATCGAAACGCTGATGCGTAACCTGATGCCGTGGCGCAAAGGGCCGTTCTCGCTGTACGGTGTAAATATCAACACCGAGTGGCGCTCTGACTGGAAGTGGGATCGCGTTCTGCCGCATTTATCCGACCTGACCGGGCGCACCATTCTGGACGTGGGCTGCGGTAGCGGCTATCACATGTGGCGCATGATCGGCGCAGGCGCGCATCTGGCCGTCGGTATCGATCCGATGCAGCTGTTCCTGTGCCAGTTTGAAGCGGTGCGTAAGCTGCTGGGTAACGACCAGCGTGCGCACCTGCTGCCGCTGGGTATCGAGCAACTCCCTGCCCTGAAAGCGTTTGATACCGTTTTCTCGATGGGCGTGCTGTACCACCGTCGTTCCCCGCTGGAGCATCTCTGGCAGTTGAAAGATCAGCTGGTCAGCGGCGGCGAACTGGTGCTGGAAACGCTGGTCATCGAAGGCGATGAACATGCCGTTCTGGTGCCGGGCGATCGCTATGCGCAGATGCGCAACGTTTACTTCATCCCTTCCGCGCTGGCGCTGAAGAACTGGCTGGAGAAATGTGGGTTTGTCGATGTACGCATCGCCGATGTGTGCGTGACGTCGGTTGAGGAACAGCGCCGCACCGACTGGATGATCACCGAATCGCTGGAGCAATTCCTCGACCCGGACGATCACAGTAAAACCGTCGAAGGCTATCCGGCCCCGATGCGTGCGGTATTGATTGCGACCAAGCCGTAGCCTTTAGCCGGGTGGCGGCTGCGCCTTACCCGGCCTACGCGTCGCACGTTTTCTCCAAAATAGTTCAAGTTGCAGCAAGGCGGCAACGCAGCGAATCCCCGGGAGCTTACATCAGTAAGTGACCGGGGTGAGCGAGGCGGCCAACGCGGCTGCGGCTTGAAATATGAAGGAGAAAAAAAGGCCCCTGTTGAAGTTGCAGGGGCCTGGTACAAGCAAGCATCATATTGGGCGACATGATGCGCGGTAAAAATCGGTACGTTGCTACACGTGATGACGTTCAATCAACGATTTCATTACCGCAACCGACTCTCCATCCACACCGTAGCGCGAGTACTCATCCGCTTCAGCATCCGTCGACATTGACAACCCTGTATTGCGATAACGCATGGGTGAAGGTATCCATTTACCCGCCGAGCTGTGCAGCTCTTCCACCCCTGCGTTTAAAAACAGTTCCAGATTGCTGGCGCGTACTCCTGCGCCCGCCATGATTATTGGAACACCGGAATGTGCTTTTAGTTCCGTAATTAATTTCAGTCCTTTTTCAGCCGAGGACTGCTGGCCCGACGTCAGAACGCGCGCCACGCCCAGTTCTGCCAGCGTATCAAAGGCTTGTATCGGATCCTTACACATATCGAACGCACGATGAAAAGTGACCGCCATCCCCCGGGCGGCGCGCATGACCTGACGCATACGCGGAAGATCGATGTTGCCGTCTTCGTCCAGCACACCGATCACAAGCCCCGGAAAACCGGAATCACGGACGAGGGCGATATCCTCAAGCATGGCACTGAACTCACCCGCCGTATAACAAAAATCACCGCCGCGCGGGCGAATAATCGGGTGCACCGGAATGGTGATGGCCTGGCGGGCTGATTTCAGCACGCCAAAGGACGAGGTTAATCCCCCTTCTTTCGGTGCCGCGCAAAGCTCGATGCGATCGGCCCCGTGCCGTTGCGCAGTGACGCCACACTCCACGCTGTAACAACAAATTTCCAGCAGCGCCATGTCATCCTCCTTAAATTTCACTCAACGTACCATCGTGGCACGTTGCCCGATTGATGTCTGGATCGACGCTCACAATGCTTACGCTTCGCTGGCGACGATCTGCTCGATAGTCCAGGGATGGAATTTCACCGTCACGTTGCCGTCCGTTACGGCAAGCGTAGGGTTCGGTAAGCGTTCGCGCTCCCCTTTTGGCGAGCTGGTTTTGACGAAAATACCCGGCTGGCTTAACCCCTCGTCGGAAAGCAGCGCCAGCGCACGGGCGTTCAGCGTCTCGGGCTCCCCAGGCAGAACAATTTCGATATGCTCCCAGCCTTCGTGCGGATAACGCTTCTCTCCTGGCCAGGGCAGTTCCACAACGGTGAATTGCCAGTGCGCCACCGTTACCGGCGCGTGAAGTTTGAACAGGCAGATCGGGCGACCGTTAATGATATTCTCCGACAGCAGTTCTCCGCACTGCTCAAAGCCACGCCGCCAGCGTTCGGCGGTGGCATTCTGGTGGCAGCGCAAAGAGATGTGATCGGCCTCAAGCGGCGCGATATCCAGCCCGAGACGGGTGGCAAGTTCTGTGAACGCCTGAGTGAAGCGCGGTAAATCTGCGGAAATATCATGCAGTTCGTCAATGGTATGCCAGTTCGCCATAGGTCAGTCTCGTTTCGTGTCGCAAAGCCGCTAATTTACTCTGTTGCCCTCTGTCGACCAACCGCAGAATCACGGTTTTTTCGACTGCATGATTATGCATACCGTCTTCGCCTGGATTCTGAGCGATCTTCGCCCCCCGCAGGGCTGACGCCCGAAGGCATTTGCAGTATACTCCCGCCCTAAATTCTTAAACTGGCGTGGGTGTTTTTTACCCGCATCAAAAACGTAAGGTATCCAGGTGAATATTCAGGCTCTTCTCTCAGAAAAAGTCAGTCAGGCACTGATTGCCGCAGGTGCGCCTGCGGATTGCGAACCACAGGTTCGTCAGTCAGCGAAAGTACAGTTTGGCGACTATCAGGCTAATGGCGTGATGGCAGTGGCTAAAAAACTGGGCATGCCGCCGCGACAGCTCGCTGAGCAGGTACTGACGCATCTGGATCTCACCGGCATCGCCAGCAAAACCGAAATCGCCGGTCCAGGCTTTATCAACATTTTCCTTGAGCCTGCATTCCTCGCAAGCCACGTTGACGCGGCGCTGAAGTCTGACCGTCTGGGCGTGGCTCAGCCAGAAGCGCAGACCGTGGTGGTTGACTACTCCGCGCCAAACGTGGCGAAAGAGATGCACGTCGGTCACCTGCGCTCCACCATCATCGGTGACGCGGCGGTGCGTACCCTGGAGTTCCTTGGTCACAAGGTGATCCGCGCTAACCACGTAGGCGACTGGGGCACGCAGTTCGGCATGCTGATCGCGTATCTGGAAAAGCAGCAGCAGGAAAACGCAGGCGAAATGGCGCTGGCAGACCTGGAAGGTTTCTACCGTGAAGCCAAAAAGCACTATGACGAAGATGAAGCCTTCGCCGAGCGCGCGCGCAGCTACGTGGTAAAACTTCAAGGCGGCGACCCGTACTTCCTCGAGATGTGGCGCAAGCTGGTGGACATTACCATGTCCCAGAATCAGCTCACCTATAACCGTCTGAACGTGACCCTGACCCGTGACGACGTGATGGGTGAAAGCCTGTATAACCCGATGCTGCCAGGCATTGTGGCGGACCTGAAAGCTAAAAATCTGGCGGTGGAAAGCGAAGGCGCAACGGTGGTGTTCCTTGATGAGTATAAAAACAAGGAAGGCGAACCGATGGGTGTGATCGTCCAGAAAAAGGATGGCGGCTATCTCTACACCACCACCGACATCGCCTGTGCGAAATACCGTTACGAAACCCTGCATGCGGACCGCGTGCTGTATTACATCGACTCCCGTCAGCACCAGCACCTGATGCAGGCGTGGACTATCGTGCGTAAAGCGGGTTATGTGCCGGATTCCGTGCCGCTGGAACATCACATGTTCGGCATGATGCTGGGTAAAGACGGTAAGCCGTTCAAAACCCGTGCGGGCGGCACCGTGAAGCTTTCCGATCTGCTGGATGAAGCGCTGGAACGCGCGCGTCGCCTGGTGGCCGAGAAGAACCCGGATATGCCTGCTGACGAGCTGGAGAAACTGGCTAACGCGGTTGGGATCGGCGCGGTGAAATACGCGGATCTCTCCAAGAACCGTACCACCGACTATATCTTCGACTGGGACAACATGCTGGCGTTTGAAGGCAACACGGCGCCATATATGCAGTACGCTTATACCCGCGTACTCTCCGTCTTCCGTAAAGCCAATATCGACGAAAGCGTGCTGGCGAATGCCACGGTGACCCTTACCGAAGATCGTGAAGCACAGCTGGCTGCCCGCCTGCTTCAGTTCGAAGAGACGCTCTCCGTGGTCGCGCGTGACGGTACGCCGCACGTTATGTGTGCATACCTGTACGATCTGGCCGGTCTGTTCTCTGGCTTCTACGAACACTGCCCTATCCTCTCTGCTGAGAGCGAAGCGGTGCGTCACAGCCGCCTGAAGCTGGCGCAGCTGACGGCGAAGACACTGAAGCTCGGTCTGGATACCCTGGGTATCGAAACCGTAGAACGTATGTAAAAAAGAAACCCGGCGAGCGCCGGGTTTTTTATTATCAGAAATATTTCCGCAAATATTCCGTCAGACACAGAATCGCCATTGCCTGGCCATACGGCATCGAGGTCAGCGGTATCTGGCGGTAAAACACCAGATCGCTTCCCATCCCCGTCCCGAAGGACGTTTGCAGCAGCTCCCCTTCCGGCGAGATGTTTTGCACGATGCCGCGAATCGCTTTCTCCGCCACCTCTGCGTACTCTGCGCCGACATAACGCTTGCGCACGGCTTTCAGAATGCCGTAAGCAAACCCTGCCGTGGCCGACGCCTCCAGATAAGAATCAGGATCGTCCAGTAGCGTATGCCACAATCCACTCTCGTCCTGACATTTTGCCAGTGCGGCGATCTGCGCGTTCAGTACCTGCACCAGATAGCGACGAACGGCGTTGTTTTCCGGCAGATCCACCAGCTCGAGGAAATCCGGGATCACGATGGTCAGCCAGCTGTTGCCGCGCGCCCAGCGGGCCCGGGCAAAGTTGTGATTGCCGTCGTAATTCCAGCCGTGGAACCACAGCCCGGTCTCCCGATCCATCAGATTCTGTACGTGGAGCAGGAACTGATAGTTCGCCTCCTCGACGTACTCCGGCTTGTTCAGCAGCTTGCCGATTTTCGCCAGCGGCAGCACCGTCATCATCAGCGTGTCATCCCACATCTGCTGATGGTTCTCTTCCGCCAGGGTGATGTGCTGCATGCCGCCATGTTCGGTGCGCGGCATCTCATTCATCGCCCATTCCGCCCAGCTTTCCAGCCACGGCAGCCAGGCCGGGTTTTTGGTCTCTTCGTAGCGATACGCCAGCGTCAGGAACGGCGACATGGTATTCACGTTTTTGGTGGTTGCGCCTTCAGCGAAACGGTCAGCAAACCAGCTGTCGATAATCTCGCGCATGCCTTCGTCACCGGTCTGGCAGTAATACTGCCAGATACCGTATAAACCGACGCCGTGGGTCCATTCCCATCCGGCCCAGCCTTTGGTGTCGATCACGCGCCCGTCGTCCAGCCGCAGCAAAAACTCACCCGTTTTGTCGTGGATATTGACCAGGTTATGCGTCACCTTTTGAATCAGCGATTTCAGCTCATCCCTGGCGATAAAGCGCTCAGGCTGACGCAGTAACGGGCTATGTTTGACAGGCCAAACTTTCATCATCTTAACCTCTGTTGTATGTCGAATTCAGTACCGCGCGATCCTTCAGCGAAGGGGCCGCCGGCTTATTGCGATTCAGATAACCGATGTTGTTGTTGCCCCACAGGGATTCATACGGCATTCCGGCCAGCATCTCCACGGTAGCGCGGGCCTGCGGGGTCACCGCCTCTGGCATCGCATGGCCGGACTCGCGCATTTTCACGGTCTCTTCACGCAGGGTGCTGTGGGTCTGCAAATTGAGTTTGAAGCGCAGGGAGACAAGGAAGCCGCAGAACAGCACCAGAATAGTGCCAACGCTCAGGATCATCAGAATGGTGTGGCTCACTTCCGCAGGCTGCACTTTTTGCCCGCTGACAAAGCCCGACATCTGCATCACGATCCCCACCAGCATCACCGCACCGGCCTGAGACGCTTTACGGGTCAGCGTCATGATGCCCGCGAAGATCCCTTCGCGACGCTGACCGGTGATCACTTCGTCCACGTCAGCAATGTAGGTGTAGGTATTCCACGGTACGTAGTTGATCCCCCCGCGGCCAAGACCGGCAACCGCAGAGATCAGCAGCAGCAGAGCGTAAACGTCGCTCAGGCCCGCGTAATAAAGCACCGCGTAAGAGAGCGAGGCCAGACCAAACAGCACGACCACCATGCGGTAAGACGGCGCAGGTCCGAAGCGAATGCACAGCGGGATCATGCCGATCACGGCGAGGAACTGGAAGATGGCCATCGTGCCCAGCAGGTTGGACGCCATTGACGCCTCCTGCATCAGCACAAATACCACGTAATAGGTGAACACCGCATTAAAGACATCCTGTGCGATGTAGCCGCCAAGGTACATCCCCAGATGCTGGCGGAAAATCTTGATGCGCAGCGTCGAACTTAATTCGACAAAAAGACGGTTCAGGCTCTGGCCCAGGGTCAGCTTTTTCTTCTCTTCCTCGGCACGCAGAGCCGCTTCAGACCACTCTTCCCGCGGACGCTCCCAGGTGAAGAACCAGACGAAAGTAAGCATCAGCGCGCAGAGTACGGAGAAGACCAGGCTTGCATAGAAGAAGGAGATCGCGTTGTCTTTGCCGAAATGCGTGAGCAGGATCCCCGGCAGGAAGGAGGCCAGAATGGCGGACATCTGCGCCATAGAGATTCGCGCCCCGGAGAATTTGGTTTTCTGTTTGAAATCGTCCGTCATCTCCGGCACCAGCGTTTCGTACGGCACCAGGATCATGGTGTAGACGATATCAAAGATCAGATAGGTCAGCAGGTAGTACCAGAAACTCATGTCCCCTACCCACATCAGCGAGTAGCTGAAAACGCAGGGAATACCGAGCAGGATGAAGAACTTACGACGGCCAAAACGCTTGCCCAGCCAGGTGGTGCCAAAGTTATCGGTTAAAAAGCCCATTAACGGGCTGACAACCGCATCCAGCACCCTTGCGGCAGCGAAGATAAAGGTTGCTTCAATCGGTGTGAGTCCACAGAAGGTGGTATAAAAATACAAAAGCCAGGCGGCCGTCAGGGCGGTAGTCCCCGCCCCGAGGAAGTCCCCTGACCCGTAAGCAAAATAATTTGCGAGTCCAATTTTACGTGTTTTCATTGCCGTCAACCCTAATCAGTTTTGGGAGACTCCCTGTAAGCAACCTCGTCCGGGAGTTTTTACACGGCTACAGTAAAAGTATCGACCTGTTGATACCTTTCTGTTTCTGCCATCACAAAGTGGTGAATGGCAAAAACGCAAAGAGTGTCAATACGCGTGTCACTGATTTATAAAACAGCGTTTCTTTTGTATCAAAAGGGAAGGTCATTTTTGCGAGCCAGCCTTCAGAAATGCCTGGAGACTGGCGAAAAGGCGGGCAGTTAGCGGTAGTTGACGAGCACCTCGTTGCGCTGAACCTTCAGCGCCGGGATGAGACGTCCACCGCCTGGCACTTCCCAGATAAAGCGTAAAGGCTCCTGAGCAGACACCCCGTTGAAGGCCTGGGTAGTGCCACGTTGACCCTCGATTTCCGCGCAGCGGTTCAGCGAGCACAGCCGCACCCGCAACCCGGCCGGTGTGGGTCCCGTCAGGGTGTAATTCCAGGCCACCAGCGTCATCTGCCCGGACACGGGCTCAGAGGCGGACAGCGGACGGGAGGAGATCGACTCCCCCCGATGGTTGAGCGTCAAGCCGATACTGCTGGCCTGCCATGCCCCCTCGCCTGCGGCCTGCGCCGCCAGCGGGAAAAGTAAGATCCACAGCCACTTACGCATTATTTCCCTCCTATGGTCGCCGTCATGCGAATATTGCGGTTATCGGACAACTCCATATTCGACAGCACCACCAGCTGGTTCAGGCTCCGGCGCAGGAAGCGCGACAGCAACGGACGCAGCGCGTGATTCACCAGCAGCACCGGCGGCGCGCCCAGCATCTCCTGACGCGCCAGCGCCTCCTGGGTTTGCGCCAGTAATCTGTCCGCCAGACCCGGCTCCAGCCCGCCACCGCCCTGCAACGCCTGAAGCAGCAGACGTTCCAGCGGCGTGTCCAGGCCAATGACCTGCACTTCGCCAGTTCCCGGGAACCATTGCTGGGTAATGGCGCGTCCGAGCGCCACGCGCACCACCGCCGTCAGTTCGTGCGGATCGCTTTGCAGCGGCGCATGTTCGGCCAGCGTCTCAAGGATGGTACGCATATCGCGAATGGGCACCTTCTCATCGAGCAGATTTTGCAGCACTTTGTGCAGGGTGGTTAAGGTCAGTACGCCCGGCACCAAATCTTCGGTCAGCTTCGGCATCTCCTGCGTTACGCGGTCGAGCAGCTGCTGCGCCTCCTGACGTCCAAACAGTTCCGCGGAGAACTGGCCAATCAGGTGGTTGAGGTGCGTTGCCACCACGGTACTGGCCTCAACGACCGTGTAACCCTGAATCTGCGCCTGCTCTTTCAGGGCGCTCTCAATCCAGATTGCCGCCAGACCAAAGGCCGGGTCGGTCGTCTGCTCACCCGGCAACGTGCCTGCGGCGGTGCCCGGGTTAATCGCCAGCCAGCGGCCGGGGTACGCATCACCGCTGCCGATTTCCACCCCTTTCATCAGGATGCGGTAGCGCGCGGGCGGGAGATCCATATTGTCCCGGATGTGGACCACCGGCGGCAGGAAGCCCATATCCTGGGCGAATTTTTTACGAATGCTGCGGATACGGCCAAGCAGCTCACCATCCTGCTGGAAATCCACCATCGGGATCAGGCGGTACCCCACTTCCATCCCCAGCGAATCTTCGAGCTGTACGTCGTTCCAGGTGGCTTCCACCGCCTGGGTGTTCTCAGGCATTTTGACCGGCGCAGGCTCTGCCTTAGGCTGCGTTTCCCGGCCACGCATCCACCAGGCAAGCCCCAGCAGCGCAGCGGTGAACAGCAGGAATACCAGGTTTGGCATGCCCGGCACCATACCGAGCAGGCCCAGCACCGCCGCAGAGAGCAGCATAACGCGCGGGTTGCTGAAGAGCTGCCCCACCATCTGCTCGCCCACGTCCTGATCGGTACTGACGCGAGTCACAATCACGCCCGCCGCGGTGGAGATCACCAGCGCCGGAATCTGCGCCACCAGACCGTCACCAATGGTCAGCAGCGTATAGCTTTCCGCCGCGTGGCCCATGTCCATGCCGTGTTGCAGCACGCCGACGAGCAGGCCGCCGACGACGTTAATCACCATGATCAGAATGCCCGCGATGGCGTCACCGCGCACAAACTTACTCGCACCGTCCATGGAGCCGTAGAAATCTGCCTCCTGGGTCACTTCGGCACGGCGTTTTTTCGCTTCATCTTCCGCGATCAGCCCGGCATTCAGGTCGGCGTCGATGGCCATCTGCTTGCCCGGCATCCCGTCGAGCACGAAGCGCGCGCCCACTTCAGCGATACGCCCCGCCCCTTTAGTGATAACCATGAAGTTGATAATCACCAGAATGACGAACACCACGATACCGATGGCGAAGTTGCCGCCCACCAGGAAGTGACCGAAGGCTTCGACCACCTTGCCCGCCGCCGCCGCGCCGGTATGCCCTTCCATCAGGATGATACGCGTGGAGGCAACGTTCAGCGCCAGGCGCAGCAGCGTGGTGAACAGCAGGATCGTTGGAAACGCGGCGAACTCCAGCGTGCGCTGGGTGAACATCGCCACCAGCAACACCATGATGGACAACGCAATGTTGAAGGTGAAAAGCAGGTCGAGGATAAATGCCGGTAACGGCAGCACCATCATCGACAGAATTAACAGGATCAGAATCGGTCCGGCAAGGATCTGCCATTGCGTCGATTTCAGGTTGCCGGGCAGGCGCAACATTGCCACCAGATTAGCCATCAGTGTCCTTCTCGTTCAAAAAATCCAGTGCTTCAGGCACCGGCAGGTTCTCAGGTTTTACAGGTCGTTGACCGCCCGCTAAACGCCAGCGTTTCAGTTGCCACACCCAGGCCAGCACCTCTGCGACAGCGGCGTAGAGCTGGCCCGGGATCTGTTGTCCAATTTCCGCGTGGCGATACAGCGCGCGAGCCAGCGGCGGTGCTTCCAGGATCGGCACACGGTTTTCCGTGGCAATTTCACGAATGCGCAGCGCAATCAGCCCGGCCCCTTTCGCCACCACTTTCGGCGCGCTCATTTTGTTTTCGTCGTACTGAAGCGCCACGGAGTAGTGAGTCGGGTTGGTGACGATGACGTCGGCTTTCGGCACATCTTCCATCATGCGCCGACGCGCGGCGGCGCGCTGCATCTGGCGGATACGGCCCTTAACGTGCGGGTCGCCTTCCATCTGTTTATATTCATCGCGGATGTCCTGACGCGACATTCGCAGCTTTTTGATATGGGAATAGATCTGGAAGATAACGTCGAACGCCACCATCGGAATAATGCTGAGTACCACCAGCAGCGAGCATAACCCGACCAGGTTCAGGGCATTCTTCATCGCCGTCATCGGGGACTCGCTGATGAGGCGCATCATCTCCGGCCAGTGGTGCCACAGAAAAAACCCGGCGGTACTGCCCATAAGAAGCGATTTCAGGATCGCTTTAAGAAGCTCTGCCCCGGTTTGCGCGGAAAACATTTTCGCAATGCCGGGGAACGGATTGAGCTTGGAAAATTTCGGTTGCAGCGATTTACCGCTAAACACCAGGCCACCGAGCATGACCGGCGAAACCAGGGCCACGATGACCACGCCCGCGATCAGCGGCAGCAAGGCGAGCATCGCGCTTTTCACAAGGTTGATGATCTGAATGAGGATCAGATTGGGGTCATTGACCATGCTGTGATCAAAACGTAAGCCAGCCGAGAGCATTCCCGCCAGTCTGCGGGCGAGCATCTCCCCGCCCCACCAGATTATGCAGACGCCCACCACCAGGATCAGCAGGGATGTCAGCTCTCGGGATCGGGGGATCTGCCCATCCTCACGGGCTTTTTCAAGTCGGTGGGGTGTGGGGGCTTCTGTTTTGTCGTCGTTCTCTTCTGCCACTGTGCCTGCTCGCAGCCCATTAATTCACGGGTATCATGCCAGCGCAGAGAAAATCCAATGGCGGGAAAAGCCCGTTTATTCGGGCTCTTTTCGCTGTTTTTATTCTGAGCTGCCTCAGGCCGCGTTAACGACCTGAGGCAAAACGGGCAATCAGAAACCAAGACTGTCCAGCAGATCGTCCACCTGATCCTGGCTTGCCACCACGCCCGCTTTGCTGGTGTCAAGCTGTGGACCATTGAGCAGGCTTTCGTTCTCGCGTTTCGGACGGGCAGCCGGTTCCGGTATGTTCTCCAGCAGCACCATCAGCAGCTGACGTTCAATCTCCTGAATCACATCCATCATGCGCTTGATCACCTGGCCGGTGAGGTCCTGGAAATCCTGTGCCATCATGATGTCCAGCAGTTGGGCATTGGTGAAGCTGGTGTGCCCCGGCACGTCACCCAGGTACTGACGGGTATCCGTTACCAGTTCGCGGGCATCCGCCAGCTCAATAGGGTTCTCAAACCACTCATCCCAGCGTTTGCTCAGCGCTTTCGCCCCCTTCTCCATCGCATCCTGGTGCGGCTGCGAGGCTTCAACGCTGTTCAGCGCACGCTCGGCCGCCTGCGCGGTCATCTGTACGACGTAGTCCAGACGGTCGCGCGCGTCAGGGATGGCTTCCGCCGCTTCGGCGATAGCCTGGTCCAGCCCCAGCTCACGCAGGCTGTCGCGCAGCATGCGGGTCAGGCTACCAATGCGGGCAATAATGTCGCTCGGCGAATGTTCTTCAACGGGTTTCATAGCAGGTTGCAACATATCCATCACCTCACATGCCGAGTTTCTCGAAGATCTTCCCGAGCTTCTCTTCCAGAGTCGCCGCGGTGAATGGCTTCACCACGTAGCCGCTTGCGCCCGCCTGTGCAGCGGCAATAATGTTCTCTTTCTTCGCTTCTGCGGTCACCATCAGCACCGGCAGAGAGGCCATGCCTGCATCCGCGCGGATGGTTTTCAGCAGTTCGAGACCGTCCATGTTCGGCATGTTCCAGTCGGAAATCACAAAACCAAACCCGCCAGCCTGGAGTTTGTTCAGCGCATCCACCCCGTCTTCTGCTTCTTCAACATTGTTGAAGCCCAGCTCTTTCAGCAGGTTGCGCACAATGCGACGCATGGTGGAAAAGTCATCCACAACCAAAAACTTAAGCTCTTTATCCGCCATAAAATAATACTCCTGAGTCAAATACGTATTGCCTGTCCGGCACTGATTTTCGCCAGCATCTGCTGGCTTACCTGGCTAAGATCGACCACTTCGCTTACGCCACCCATATTGATGGCCTCGCGCGGCATGCCGAACACCACACAACTTGCTTCATTCTGCGCAATCGTCCAGGCACCAGCCTGGTGCATCGCAAGCATTCCGGCGGCGCCGTCGTTGCCCATCCCCGTCAGGATCACCCCAACGGCGTTGCGCCCCGCATGTTTCGCCACCGAATGAAACAGCACATCCACCGACGGACGGTGCCGGTTAACCGGCGGCCCGTCATGAATTTTGATTTGATAGTTCGCCCCGCTGCGCGCCAGCTCCATGTGCTTGTCACCCGGGGCGATATAGGCGTGACCCGGCAGCACGCGCTCGCCGTCTTCCGCCTCTTTCACGCTGATCTGGCACAGCTTATTCAGGCGCTCCGCGAACGAACGGGTAAACCCTGGCGGCATATGTTGCGTGATCAGAATACCCGGGCTTGAGAGCGGCAATGGCTGGAGTACATGGCGAATTGCCTCTGTTCCTCCGGTTGACGCCCCAATGACCAGCAACTTTTCCGAGCTGAGTAACGGCCCTGCCTTCAGGGTTGCCGGAGCTGCCATCGGCTTGTGGGCCGCGAGTTTTGCGCGCGACGCGGTACGGATTTTCTCGGCGATCATCTCGCTGTACGCCAGCATCCCCTCGCGAATGCCGAGCTGCGGCTTGGTGACAAAATCCACCGCCCCCAGCTCCAGCGCGCGCAGGGTGATTTCTGAACCTTTACCGGTCAGAGATGACACCATCACCACCGGCATCGGGCGCAGGCGCATTAATTTTTCAAGGAAATCGATGCCATCCATGCGCGGCATTTCAACATCCAGCGTCAGCACGTCGGGGTTATATTTTTTGATTAAATCCCGCGCGACCAGCGGATCGGGTGCTGTCGCCACCATCTCCATATCGCTGTGGCTATTGATGATTTCGGTCATGATCTGACGCATCAGCGCCGAATCATCGACAGACAATACCCTGATTTTACTCATGCTTTTTCCTTACTCAGCGCATATACCGTTTGCCCACGCAGGCTAAACTCACGCACGAGGTTGCTGAAGTTTTCCGAGTGCCCGGCAAACAGTAAACCGTCAGGCTTGAGCAACGGAACAAAGCGACGCAGGATGTCCTGTTGCGTCGTTTTATCAAAATAGATCATCACGTTACGGCAAAAAATGGCGTCGAATGGCCCCGGCACGTTGTACTGCTTATCCAGTAAATTAACGGGAGCAAATTCCACGCAGTTCGCCAGCTCCTGGCGTACGCGCACCAGTCCTTCATGCGGGCCGGTACCGCGCATGAAGTAACGCTGTAGCTGCTGAGGAGACAGCGTTTTAAGCTCATCCTGGCGATAAACGCCGTTACGGGCTTTTTCCAGCACTTCGGTATCGATGTCGCTGGCGTACACTTTCCAGCGGCCCGGCGCCATGCCCAGGGTGTCCGCCAGGGTGATGGCCAGCGAGTACGGTTCTTCCCCGGTAGAGGCCGCCGCGCTCCAGACGCGATACTCTCCGCTACGGCGACGGGCGTGTTCCGCCAGCACCGGGAAGTGATGCGCCTCGCGGAAAAACGCGGTCAGGTTGGTGGTTAATGAGTTGATAAATGCCTGCCATTCGGCGCTGTTCTGGTTCGCTTCGAGCATGCTCAGATAGCGGCCAAAATCATCCAGCCCCAGCGTACGCAAGCGCCGCACCAGCCGGTTGTAGACCATGTCTCGCTTATGGTCCGCAAGCACGATCCCCGCACGCTGGTAGATTAACTGACATATCCGACGAAAATGCGCGTCGGACAGCGCGAGGCGCTGTGTCATCTGCAACAATAATGACGTTTGCCCTGAGGGCATGGGTGATGTCATAGCGCCTTCTTAATCACATTCAGGATACAACGGGCACGGCCTGTGACCGTCCGACTTCTGTTACTGCTTCAACGTGCTCTTTCACATTAAATACGGCGACCAACCCGGTAAGGTGATCCGCCTGGTTTGCCAGCTGATCGGTAGCCGCCGCCGCCTCTTCCACCAGTGAGGCGTTCTGCTGCGTAACCTGATCCATCTGTGTAACGGCCTGCGCCACCTGCTCAATACCACGGCGTTGTTCATCAGACGCCGAGGCAATCTCGCCCATAATGTCGTTAACCCGCGTCACGGAGGTGACAATCTCGTGCATGGTCTGCGCGGCGGTATCCACCAGCGCGGAGCCCTGCTGAACGCGGGAGACCGACTCTTCTATCAGCCCTTTGATCTCTTTCGCCGCATTGGCGCTGCGGCTGGCGAGGTTTCGGACTTCACCGGCAACCACCGCGAACCCGCGCCCCTGCTCCCCGGCACGCGCCGCTTCAACGGCCGCGTTCAGCGCCAGAATATTGGTCTGGAACGCGATACCGTCGATGACGCTGATAATGTCGCCAATTTTCTGCGAGCTGGCGGCAATCTCCTGCATCGTGCTGGCGACGTGAGAGGCCTGATCGCCCCCACGTTTCGCCGTCATCGCCGCCTGTTTTGACAAGTCGGACGCCTGACGCGCGTTATCGGCGTTCTGGCTTACCGTCGCGGTCAGCTGCTCCATGCTGGCCGCCGTCTGCGCCAGCGATGCCGCCTGCTGTTCGGTGCGGGATGAGAGATCGTTATTGCCTGCCGCAATCTCGGAGATCCCGGTATGCATGGCGTAACTGCCCTGGCGAACGTTGCTTACCGTTTCCCGCAGCGACCCCTGCATCGCCTTCAGGCTGGCGAAAATCGCTGATATTTCATTCCTGCCATACACGGCCACCGGACGCGCCAGATCGCCCTTCGCCATACTGTCGAAGTGGCTTCTGACGATGGCCAGCGGCTGGACGATCATTTTGCGCGACCACCACAGCGAGCCGCCGGTCAGCAGGGCGGCCAGGATCACCATGGTCAGGAAAATCGCCCCTGACATGCGGTAGCTGGTACGGCTGTCCGCACCGGCACGCGCCACAAACTGGTTAATATCCTGCTGCCAGGCGTTAAAGCTATCGTCGAACGCCGCCTGAGACGCCTGCACCGGCGCGGTCAGGAAGTCAGAAAGCTGGTTGTTCTCCAGCCACGTCGCCTGATGGTCGAGATCGCCGTACCACACATCAAAGGTCTTTTTCATGGCGACTTTCAGCGCTTTCTCTTTCTCACTGACCGCCTCCTGCGCCGTAAAGGCCTTAAACTGCGCGTCGGCCTGCTTCAGGCTGCTGCGGGCCACGACCATCAGCGCCTTAATATCCTCCGGCGGATAGCTCAGCGCGGTTAACGTCCCTGCTTTGTTCAGCGCAGTGCTTGCCTGCAACAGCACGGCACGCGTTTGTGCCAGTGCGGAGCGCTGCTGATTACTCGTCTCAACTTCCTGCAAATTCTGATAGCCATCGCGAAACGCCCAGAAAGACAACCCGTTACTGCCAACCTGCAAAACCCCACACAGGATCAGAATCAAAAACAGTGTGGTCGAGATACGAATACGATTTAACATCCACGCTCCCATCAAGCGGCAAGCAGCCGCGGTTTAATTGTCAGTCAAAATGTTTCCCAGTTTTCATCTTGTCCGGTCACCGCTGCGCGCGTACGTGTTGTCACGGGCGCCGGGGTTGCTTCGCTGTACGCCGACCGCGAGCTGACCGTATTTGTCGTTTTTGAAGTAAGACGGAACGCCGAGACGGCCATTTTCAGGCGGCTCGCCTGGTCCTCCAGCGCAGCGGCCGCGGCAGCGGACTCCTGCACCAGGGCGGCGTTTTGCTGCGTCACACGATCCATTTCCGATACCGCCAGGGCGACCTGGTCAATACCACGACTCTGCTCATCCGATGCAGAGGCGATTTCACCCATGATGTCCGTCACGCGCGTCACGGCATTCACGATGTCATTCATGGTTTCACCCGCACTTTCCACCAGCACCGAGCCGGTATCCACGCGTGAAACAGAGTCTTCAATCAGGGCTTTGATCTCTTTCGCCGCATTGGCGCTGCGGCTGGCGAGGTTACGCACTTCGCCGGCGACCACGGCAAACCCGCGCCCCTGCTCGCCCGCACGCGCCGCTTCAACGGCCGCGTTCAGCGCCAGGATATTGGTCTGGAAGGCGATGCCGTCGATTACGCTGATGATGTCGGCAATTTTCTTCGAGCTGTCGGCAATGTCATGCATGGTTTTCACCACGCCGTCGACCACCCGACCGCCGCGCTGGGCGGTGTCGGACGCGCTTTCTGCAAGCTGCGACGCCTGGCGGGCATTGTCGGCATTCTGCTTCACGGTCGCGGTGAGCTGCTCCATGCTGGCCGCCGTCTCTTCCAGTGCGGATGCCTGCTGTTCGGTACGGGACGAGAGATCGTTGTTGCCCATCGCGATTTCACTCGTGCCGGTATAGATGGCATCCGCCCCCTCGCGCACGTTGGCGACGGTATCAATCAGCGAACGCTGCATATGGTCGACGCTGGTTGCCAGCTCGGTGATCTCATTGCGGCCAGAAACGGTCAGCGTTTTCGTGAGATCGCCCCGGCCAATATCACGGATATGGGCAATGACGCGGCCAAGCGGGTTAAGCAGGATATGACGAATGCCGTACCACACGGCCACCAGTACGATGACCAGCGCGAGGGCGAGAACCGCCATCTGCCATTTCGCGAAACGGTAGTCGTTCTGGCTTTGCGTAAAGGCGGAGTGATAAAGTTCGCCGCTGGCTTTGGCGTACTCGCCGAGCGCCGCGCCGAGGGCGTTCTGCATTCCCTGGGTCGGCTGCGCGAAATAGGCGTCCATATTGCCCTGCTCCAGGAACTGTACCAGCTCCGTGAGGCCGGCGAAGTAGGCCTGATATTTTTCATCTATGTTCGCGCTCGCCTGCGCCATTGCTGGCTGAGGGGCGATTTTTTTGAAGGCGTCGTAATGTTTCGCCGCGTCTGCCAGCGTGGCGCGCGCATTCTTCAGCAGTTCCGTTTTTGCGCTGCTCTGCTGGTTATTTGGGTCCATCATCATGCGGGCAGACGAGCGGCTCAGGTTGATACGCGTCTGCAACATCAGATCCCAGGTCGTGGTCAGTTCGCTTTGCTGCATACGCAAATCGTTCGAGGCCGCGAAGCTGTCCTGGTTCTGTTTTAACGACGAGAAAAAGAGGCCGCCAGAAGTAAGCTGAAGAAGTGCGAAAATGACCAGCACCATCATAAGCATTGTGACAACGCGGATACGGTTCAACATACAACACCTTCTCATAGATTTATTAACGGTGTTATCGGCACAGGCCACAGGAACTTTACATTTGCGAAAGGGAAAAGCGCGGGAGTCAGAATGCGACGTCGACAATCAGCGTGTCGGTATAGGTTCCGGCAGGCGGCGTGGCCTGGCTGGTCAGAACTTTGGCGGTGTAGTTGTAGGTACGTAAAAGCCCGTCCGTACTGACCTGCGATGAGCTGGCGCTGGCCCAGCGCTCGCTGCCGCTGCTACCCCAGCGGTTGCTGGTCGCCTCTTTGTAGATGTCGTAACTCATGAAGTTGCTGCCGCTGACCATACGACGCACGTTGTTCAGGGCATTTGCCCCATTATTAATGCCTATGGTGTAGGTGCTGCCTTTGGTGCAGGTGACGGCAACCGACTGTGAAACGGTGGGAAAATTTTGCACCAGCGGCGCGCTGTTAAAATTCACGTCCGGCGTGGTCATGGTGCTGCAATCGTTGGTGACGGTCATGTTGAGGAGGATCGAGGTGGTTGCCGTACCGGTTTGCGGGGTCAGGCACGCTCCGACCGCGCCAACGGCGCACACGTTGTAGTTAATGCTGAACGTTAACAACACCTGATACGGCCCGGCGGTGACGTTCTGCCCCATTACGGTCCGGAAATAAAGGGGAATGTTGTAGCGCCTTGAACCCAGCAGCCCGAGCAGCGTGTTTCCGCTCCAGGTATAGGCTTTGCTGATTTGTATTTCACTGTTTCCGCCGCAGCCGGACGCCCCGCACAGCCGCGCAGGGATGACATCGGTAATAGCCGCGTTGTCCGTACGCTTCATGGTCGCCCGGCTATTCGCGAAGACGGATGCCGAGGTGTAATTCAGCGTCACCGAGTCGTTAGTTAACAGGTTGAGAACGGTATCGCAGGTCACCACCAGCGTGCCCGTCGTTTCCACTTCCCCGGTGCCGCTGAGTGCGAACGAGGTGACGCTGCCAAACGAGGCATTCACCGTACTGACGGTACAGGCCGCCCAGCTGCCGCCGGAGCACAGCAGCAGGAGCGCGATTAACAGGCGTCTCACGGCGCCTCCCGACAGGTCAGCGGACCGTAGGTTTGCAGCTTATGTTCAGGGTTTGCGCCAACGGTCAGCGTTGCCGTACAGCGTTTACCCTCCGGGGTGATGACCTCGAGCGGATTCACGTCGTTGAGGTTTTCCAGCCAGGCGAGGCCGTCGTAGCCGACAACCGCGCTGCTGCGGGACGCGCGTCTGACCTGGCTTCCTACCGGGATCGAATTGCCCTGCGCATCGTGCAGGATCACGCTGGCAACCCGCTCCTGCTCCATCGGGAAATCCACCAGATAACCGTTATGCCGACGAATCGCCACCCGACGCTCGGTCTCTTTCAGCCGGGTATCCGCGGGTAAGTTCAGGGTATCGATGCGGTAACTTGCCGGGTAATAGGCTGAAACGCCGCTCACCAGCAGATAACCTTTGTTATTGGTTTTACCGACCGGCTGGTTTTCGTAGCTGACGGGAACATCCGGATGTCCGTCGGTGCTGATCACCACAAACGCATCGTTGATTTTGTTCGCCGCAAACAGTTCACCGTCCATCAGCACGACAGAGCCCATCGCCTCGCCCCACCAGGTCATCATGCCCTTCTCACCGTAGCCGCCGCCCTGTAGCTCCACGTTGTTATTCCGCCAGCCGAGCGTGGCCTGCTGATAGTTACTCGACCGCGACTGGTTGGCCCAGGCCATGTTCCAGCTAAAGCCACCGTCTGAAGGCATCGAGTGGTTGTAGTTAATGCGTTGAGTGCTGCCTGCGTCAGGGGTGTTTTCAAAGGTGACGGCGGCGCTATCACGTTCGCCGAGGGGGACCTGCAACGACAGCGCAACCGTCCAGTCGCCCCGCTGCTGGTCACGGCTGGCAGCCAGATAAATACTGCTTGAGCCCCACAGATTACGGCTCCAGGAGAGGTTGAGCAGCTCAGTTTTCTGGCTGTCAAAACTCTCAACGCCGATCCACGCCGCGCCGATATTGCCGTATCCGCCGAGGTTAAAGGTTAAGGAATACTGGTCGGTATTGCGGCTCAGGCTGGCAACGGGGTTATCATTTTCATCATAAACGGTGGGCTGATCGTACAGGGCGAGATTGCCAAAACCACGATCACGTCGGGTATGCTGGGTCGCTACGCTAAACTCGCTGGTGTTGTATTGATAGCCCCAGTTTATCTGGCCGCCGCTATCGCCGCGCATGCGGCTTTGGGTCCACGAGGTATTTACCACGCCAAAACGCCCGAGCTTCAGTACCGTGCCCGCGCCGCCAAGCGCCAGCGACTCCGCCCCTTCCGCATGCCCCTCCAGCGTCAGCCAGTCGGTCACCCCGTAGCGGTACGATCCGCTGCCCGCCGCCGGGCCATAGTCAAAATTCTCAATACCGTAGTTACGCCGCAGGCTGCCCAGCGTCACGGCGCCGTCGCTTAACCCCTGCTTAAGCAGATCGCTGCTGACATAAAACGGCAGCGTGGTACTCACCTGACGACCCAGCGCATCAGTGGTAACCAGTACTGCATCGCCAGCACCGTTGATATACGGCAGATTGGTGAGGGTAAACGGCCCCGGCTGAAGGCGGGTGGAGCCGGAACGGTAGCCGTTAATAAAGAGATCGACCGAGGTCGGGACAGCCGCCTCGCCGGAAAACGCCGGCAGCGGCCAGGTCACCAGATCCGGACGCAGGGAGAAGTCGCGCCCGTAGCTGATCCCGCCCATGCGCACGCTGGTGCTCCAGCTCAGCGCATCGCTGATGACGTCCCCGGCGGACCAGGTGGTGGCATCCTCTTCGTTGGTGATCAGTAACGTAGAGTCATAACGCACGTACCCTTCCTGCTGCCCGCTGTTACCGGTGAAATTCTGCCGGGCGTAACCCGTCGATGAAAATGAATAATCCTCATTGAAATAGCGGAACTCGTGCCAGACCGATGCCTGACCGCCCGTGTGTTCGGAATGGTTGGTATAAACGTCGTAATTGAGCAGCGCGCCGCGGCCATAGTGCGGTTTGCTTTGCGTGCTCTGTTCGCTGAACGGCGTGATCCGCGCCGCGACCCAGTCCCGGGGGACCGTCAGCAACAGGCGCTGGGCCGTACTGTCGTACTCTGCGCGTACCGACGTAAGCGTCGAGAGATTCACCTCTCCGGCTGGCACATGCGCGGGCGGCAGCCCGGCGCGGAGCAAATCCGCGCCCGAAATAAACCAGGCGCCCTCACGCTGCGTCACCGGCACCACCAGACCCGTGTCATAGTGGTTCAGCACCAGGGCGAGCTGGAATACTGCTTCGCCGTTTATCGTCCGTGCATCCGGCGGCGGCGGTAAACTGTCGTCGCCGGTTTCGGCAAAGGCGCTGGTACTGACGCAAAGCAGGATCATCATCGCCGGTTTCAGTTGACGGGCGTCGATTGCCATTGCGTATCCCTGGCATTAATTTGCGCGCTCATCCGGTTCGGCTGATAAATCCCTGCCGGAAGCGGCCAGCTTCGGGTGCTGCCTGGCAGCACATAGCCCAGCAGCCCCTCCGCAACCGTGCGTTTTTGCCCGCCCTGCTCAACCGCAACCTGGCTGAGCCGGACGTGCACATCCCCCTGATTACGGACCTGAAGCGCGGGTTTCCCCCCTTCCTGAACGACCCGCCAGCTCAGCTGTTGAGTATTCGCCAGCGCGTGGTGCGCCCCTTCGTTGAGGGTGGGGATCCCCTGCCCATAAACAAATAAGGGAATGGAATAGCGCATTTGCAGTTTGAGGCCCATGGACGGTTCCGCTTTGGCATCCGGCTGGGGAATTTCATCCACAATAATGCGGTAGGCCTGCTCAACCCCCGACGGGATCGTCCCCTGCTTGATCAAGCGAATAAGCTGTTTACTGCCTTTGGCGATGGTCACGATCGGCGGGCTGGCGACCACATCCTGCTGGGCGGTGTAACGCTCATATCCTCCCTCCTGCTTCCAGCGCACAATACGCACCTGCATTGTCGTGGCGCTGTTGCCCTGATTCTGGATCCACAATTCAGTTGCTCTGGCCTCTGCCGAAAGCCACGGATCGATCGGCCACAAAAGAATGGTTGCCGCTGCCTGCGCCTGGCCCGCTGCCAGAGCCGTTGCCCCCAACAGACCCACCAGGCCTGATCGCCTGAAAAATGGCTTCATCGATGTTCTCCCTTTCCTACCATGACAAGGTCACGGTGAGTTGATCTGAATATGTTCCCGGCAGGCTAAACCCCGTCAGGAGCGCGACGCCAAAAAGAGGCAGCGCGATGTTATTGCTGTTGGTATAGGTAATCGGTATGGCCTGGTTAACCCCAATTTCGCTGTTCGCCGCCAGAGAGCTGCTGCTGTAAAGCCGGTAACCAACAACTTCGGTCCCACCTGAACGCGTCATCCGTCGCACCGAGCTGTAATTCTGGCCGCCGTCAATGCTCATGCTCAGCGCCACGCCCGGCGTGCAGGCGATGGACAACGCACCGTCGGCGACAAAGCTGGTGCTGACCGGCGTGTTGTCCACGCCGTTACGGGTTCCAAAATCCAGCGTCCCAAAGCGCCCGCCCGTGCCGGTACTCACCGAGCACCCTGGTACTACCGTCGCGCTCACCCTGAAGGACTGGGAGGTCACCGCCCCGGCGTCGCAGTTCATCATCAGCCCGACGATCAGGGCCAAAAAAGGGTGCACGACGCCCTCTGCGCTTTCGCGCAGACATAAACACAATGCCTTCATGGCTGAATCAGTAGGTGACGCTGACGTTAATCGTGTCGGTATAGGTTCCCGGTACAACCGTTACGCTATTGCCACCGCCCGTTATGCGTCCGTAGAGGGTATAGCTGTCCACCCCGCCCGCCGTGGAGGCAACGGGCAACGCGGCGTTGTTAGCGATCACGTTGTTGTACCCGCTGTCGCTATAGAGGCTGTATGCCACGCCCTGTGCCGCATTGGCGGTGTTCACCAGATAGCGGGCGGGTGTGCCGGGGGTGCCGACAACGGTTCCGGGTGCGGTCGCGTTGGTGTTGCCGGTGATCGCCACCGTGTAACTGGCAGTGGTACATTGAATGGTAAAGGTGTTTCCGCCGCTGGCCCCGGTTAACTGGGTTGTCAGGGTGGAGAATGTCGCAGGATGGGTCCCGAAATCGAGTGTCCCGAAGTTAATGCCGTTTTGCGTTGGCGAGCCGTTGATCAAACAACCGTTCGTCAGCGTCAGCGTCGCCCCGATAGTACCGCTACTAGTGACTGCCAGCGCCTGACCGACAGTCGCCGCCGTCAGCAGTGTACCCGCGCAGATAAAAAGAAGTGTTCTTTTCATTTACCACCCTCCAGAAGAAATAATGGTCCGCTTACCCTATTTTATTCATACTGTTCAGTATGTTAGCCCCGCTTAAACATTCCCCGGCGCGGTTACTGAGAATTTAGTTTATGGTTCACGCTTCAACCACTTTCAGCGAAGGTGAGACACCCGCCCTCCAATTAACAGACTATTAACAAACATTACAAAGAGTTAGCAAAATAAAACGGGCATTATTCTTGCTTAATTTGAGGATATATCGCCTGTAATGTGATCCGCATCACAATATATCGTCATTATAAAAACAACGAATTTCATAAAAATTAAAAACAAGTTGTAACTCACGCAGCTTTACTTCAATTTATGCCCCGAATATTTTCCTGCGCTTAAATAAAAATTTTGTATGCATTGACGCAGGAAACTCTTTTAGCGCATAGAGGATCTTTTTGTGGCAAGTGCAAACAAACTCACGCTCTTCATCGTGATTTTCATGCTGGCGGGTATTCTTTCAGGTGCGGCGATCCATGAGTATGCTTCGCCCGACGCGATACAGGCCTGGTCGGAGAACATTACGCTGCTGACCGATATTTTCCTGCGGCTGATTAAGATGGTGATTGCCCCGCTGGTGTTCAGCACCCTGACGGTGGGCATTATGAAGCTGGGTGAAACGTCGACGATTGGGCGCGTCGGGGGTAAAGCGATGGTGTGGTTTATCAGCTCATCCGTGCTTTCCATTCTGGTGGGGCTGTTTATTGTTACCCTTGAACAACCCGGCAGCGGTCTGAACCTGAGCATTCCGACAGAGACGGTTGATACCGGCCTGGCCGTTAGCGGGATGTCGCTGAAAGCCTTCCTGTCACACACTATTCCAACCAGCATTGCCGGCGCGATGGCGAACAATGAGATCCTGCAAATTGTGGTCTTCTCGATGTTCTTCGGCATCGGCGGCGCGTCATTAGGTCAAAAATTCAACGCCCCGCTGGTGGCGGCGCTGGATGTGGTCTCCCACATTATGCTGAAAGTGACGGGCTATGTGATGTACGTTGCGCCGCTGGCCATTTTTGCCGCGATTTCGTCCGTGATTGCCACTCAGGGTCTGGGCATTTTGCTGAACTATGCCTCGTTCATTGGCGGTTACTATGTGGCGATCCTTCTGACCTGTCTGGTATTGCTGGCGGTAGGTTACATGGTACTGAAAAAAGAGATTTTCCGTCTGGTGGCGATGCTGAAAGATCCGGTGCTGGTCGCGTTTACCACCAGCAGCTCAGAAGCGGCATACCCGAAAACGCTGGAGCAGTTAGCGCGCTTCGGCTGTTCACGTAATATCGCCTCTTTCGTCCTGCCGATCGGCTACTCGTTTAATCTGGTCGGCTCCATGGTATACTGCTCGTTCGCCTCGATGTTTATCGCCCAGGCATACAACATTCACCTGAGTTTCACCGAGGTGACGGTGCTAATGTTAACGTTGATGCTGGCCTCGAAAGGGATTGCGGGCGTACCGCGCTCGTCGCTGGTGGTGCTGGCGGCAACTATTCCGAGCTTTAACATTCCGGTGGCCGGGATCCTGCTGCTGATGGGGATTGACCATTTCCTGGATATGGGACGATCGGCCATTAACGTGCTGGGGAACGGGATTGCGACGGCGATGCTGTCGCAGAATGAAGGGGCGCGGGAAGCGGAATCAGCGCTGGTGGAGCAGGAGGCGTAAGGTTACAAAAGAGCCGGGTGGCGCTGACGCTTACCCGGCCTACGTGTTCGAGCCATTTGTAGGCCGGGTAAGGCGAAGCCGCCACCCGGCTTTATTTTATGCCACGTGATTCGCCGCAATATCCAGCAGCGCCATCTCTTCGCTGTTCAGCAGCTTCTCAATATTCACCAGAATCAGCATACGCTCGCCGAGCGCACCCAGCCCCGTCAGGTATTCCGTCGACAGCGTGACCGCAAACTCCGGCGCAGGACGGATTTGATCGGCGGTCAGCGACAGCACATCAGACACGCCATCCACCACGATCCCCACCACGCGCTGCCCCAGATTCAGGACGATCACCACCGTGTTATCGTTGTACTCCACATCGCCCTGGCTAAACTTCACGCGCAGGTCCACGATAGGCACAATCACACCGCGCAGGTTGGTCACACCCTTGATAAACGCTGGCGTGTTCGCAATGCGCGTTACCTGGTCGTAACCGCGAATTTCCTGCACTTTCAGGATGTCGATACCGTACTCTTCATCCCCTAAAGTGAAAACCAGGAATTCCTGTCCAGATGGCTCGCCCGCCAGTTTCGTTACGTTACTCATACCGGTCATGTTATTACCTTTTACTTAATCAGGCGGCTGTGTTCGCCACACGTTGTTCACGATTTAATCCCTGAAGTGCCGATACATCGACGATCAGCGCGACGCTACCATCACCCAGGATGGTGGCAGCAGAGATCCCCGGCACTTTGCGGTAGTTACTTTCCAGGTTCTTAACCACCACCTGATGCTGACCAATCAGCTGATCGACCAGCAGCGCGTAGCGGCGTCCGGCGCTTTGCAGGATCACAACGATACCCTGCGTGGCCTCGGTTTTTGCCCCGTCCACTTCAAACACTTTCCACAGTTCCACCAGCGGCAGGTACTCGCCGCGCACTTCGAGCACGCGCTCGCCGCCCGCCAGCGGATGCAGATCTTCTTCACGCGGCTGGAGGGACTCCATCACCGCGTTCAGCGGCAGAATAAAGACTTCGTCCGCCACTTTAACGGACATGCCGTCAAGAATGGCCAGCGTCAGCGGCAACAGGATACGAATCGTGGTGCCCGCGCCCTGCTTAGACTGGATCTCAACGTGACCGCCCATCTCCTGAATGTTACGTTTCACCACGTCCATGCCCACGCCGCGGCCGGAAACGTCGGTGACCTGCTCTGCGGTTGAGAAGCCCGGGGCAAAAATCAGCATGCCCACCTCTTCGTCGGTCTTGTTTTCGTTAACCGCCATTCCCTGCGAAATCGCCTTCGCCAGAATGCGCTCGCGGTTCAGGCCGGCGCCATCATCGGTCACTTCGATGCAGATGTTGCCGCCCTGATGTTCCGCTGACAGGATCAGGTTGCCCACGGGCGATTTTCCAGCTGCTACGCGGTTTTCCGGCAGCTCGATGCCGTGGTCGAGGCTGTTACGCACCAGGTGCGTTAACGGATCGATAATGCGTTCAATCAGGCTCTTGTCCAGCTCGGTGGAGCTGCCCATCAGCGTGAGTTCGATCTGTTTGTTGAGCTTGCCGGCCAGGTCGCGCACCAGGCGCGGGAAGCGGCTGAAGACATATTCCATCGGCATCATGCGGATGGACATCACCGATTCCTGCAAATCGCGGGCGTTACGTTGTAACTGGCCCATGCTGGTGATGAGATCGCCATGGGTCACCGGGTCCAGCTCGTTGGAGCGCTGGGCCAGCATCGACTGGGTGATGACCAGTTCACCCACCAGGTTGATCAGCTGATCCACTTTCTCCACCGCCACGCGAATGCTCGTGGACTCGCTGGAACGCGTCGCTGGTTTTTCACCGCGGGCCGGAGCGGCCGTCTCTTTTGGCACGGCTTTCAGGGCCGGGGCAGCGGCAACTACCGCAGGGGTATTCTCTGCCGGAGCAGGCGCTTCAACGGCCGCCGCCTCGGTTTCAAACGCAATCTGATCCGCTTCAATCACGAAGCAGAGCACCGCCACGATGTCATCCTGGCCGATCCCGCCGTCGAGCGTCGCGGCCAGGCTGTCTTTGCCCTTCACCACGTTGCTGAGCGTCGCCAGGTTCCCCAGCTCCTCTTCCAGCAGGTTGACCTCGTTCTCCTTCAGACGTGACAGCACCACGCGCAGTTTTCCTGCGGGCGCGTCAGGCGCCGTATCGGGTTCGGCCACGGCGTCAACAACGCTCAGTTTTGCCGCAGGGACAGCGGGCGCAGACGCCTCACCTTTGGCTTCCAGCGCTAACTGACGCAGCGCGTTGCAGATGTATTCAAAGCTGGCGGCATCAGGCTCTGCCGAACTTTTATAGGCGTCGAGCTGTTCCTGCATAATATCTTTCGTTTCCAAAAACAGGTTGATAATGTCGGTATTGAGCTGCATCTCACCGCGTCGTGCTTCATCCAGCAGGTTTTCCATTAAATGGGTGGTTTCCTGCAAAATGGTAAATCCAAACGTTCCGGCACCGCCTTTAATGGAATGCGCCGCACGGAAGATGGCATTGAGCTGTTCTGAGTCCGGTGCCTCGGGCACCAGATCCAGCAAATGTTGCTCCATATCGGCCAACAATTCGTCGGCTTCATCAAAAAATGTCTGGTAAAAATCGGTAATATCCATGCTCACGCTATCACCTCGGATTGGCTGGTGGCGATGTTGGAACGGCAGCCGAAGGGACGGCCCCAGGCTGTTTTAAATCGTCCAGTGACTCATTCTGACTTTCGGCGTTTTCATGCAGGATGGCCTGCTCCGCCTGCTGGTTCAGCACTAAAAGACTGATACGACGGTTGATGGCGTCATCCGGTCCGCGGTCGGTAAGGCGCATGGTTGCAGCCATGCCGACCACGCGCAGGACCTTGCCATCATCAAGCCCACCCGCCACCAGCTCGCGACGCGAGGCGTTGGCGCGATCGGCAGAAAGCTCCCAGTTGCTGTATCCTTTCTCTCCCGTGGCGTACGGGAAATCATCCGTGTGTCCGGACAGGCTAATGCGGTTTGGAATACCGTTCAGCACCGGTGCAATCGCACGCAGAATATCGCGCATGTAGGGCTCCACGTCGGCGCTGCCGGTTTTAAACATCGGCCGGTTCTGGCTGTCGATGATCTGAATACGCAGCCCTTCCTGTACCAGGTCAATTTTCAGATGCGGACGCAGCGCGCGCAGCTTAGGGTCTGCTTCAATCAGCTGATCCAGGTCACCGCGCAGTTTTTTCAGACGCGCCTGCTCCATCTTTTTTTTCAGCTCGTCGATGTTAGGCTGTTTTTTCACTTCACCCTGCTGCTGGGTGTAATCGTCACCGCCGCCGGGGATCGGGCTGTCGCTGTTAGAAATGCGCGGCCCGCCGGTAACCGCCGTCGCCAGCGGCGTTCTGAAATATTCCGCAATCTGAATAAGCTCTTTCGGGCTGGAGATGGAGATTAGCCACATCACCAGAAAGAAGGCCATCATGGCGGTCATAAAGTCGGCGTACGCGATCTTCCAGGAGCCGTGAGAACCGTGCCCGTGCCCCTTATGCTTGCGCTTTTTTACGATGACGATCGGATGGGACTGGTTTTTCATGCGTCCTCAGTTGTCGTCTGTTGGTTAGGGTTTTTCACCGCGCGCACGTGCTCTTCCAGTTCGATAAACGACGGACGTTCGCTGGAGTAAAGCGTCTTACGACCAAATTCGACGGCAATCGGTGGCGCATAGCCGTTGAGGTTTGAGAGCAGCGTAATTTTCACGCACTGCATCATTTTGGTGGTTTCGGCGCTCTTCTGGCGCAGCACGCTCGCCAGCGGGGAGATAAAGCCGTAGGCCAGTAAAATACCGAGGAACGTCCCCACCATCGCGTGGGCAATCAGCGCCCCCAGTTCAGCCGCCGGGCGATCCGCCGAGGCCAGGGCATGAACGACGCCCATGACCGCCGCCACGATGCCGAACGCCGGAAGCGAGTCGCCCACCAGCGCCAGGCTGTTGGCCGGTACTTCGGATTCGCTCTCGTGGGTTTCGATCTCTTCGTCCATCAGGGCTTCAATTTCGAAGGTGTTCATGTTGCCGCTGATGATCAGTCGCAGGTAATCGACGATAAAATCGAGCATCATCGCGTCGGCCAGAATACGCGGGTAGCTGGCGAAAATTTCGCTCTCTTTCGGGTTTTCGATGTCCCGCTCCAGCGAGAACATCCCCTGCTGACGTGACTTCGCCATCAGGCGATAGAGCAGCGCCAGCAGATCCATATACATGCTTTTGGTGTATTTCGAGCGACGAAACAGCAGCGGAATCGCCTTCAGCGTGCCCTTGATCGATTTGCCGTTGTTACCAACGATAAAAGCCCCTACCCCTGCACCGCCGATGATGACAAGTTCAGCCGGTTGATAGAGTGCTCCAAGGTGCCCGCCGGTCATCATGTAACCGCCGAAAACTGTACCGAGAACTACCAGGTAACCTAATAAGATAAGCACGACATCATCCTTCCGCTAGTGACTATGGCAGGACGTTCATTTCGAGCGCATGACCTGAACGCAGGGTAAAAAAAAGCAGCGGTAATCGCTTACCGCTGCTGGAATCTTGCCCACAGGTTCGGGTTAAACAGCGTGTTCGATCTGTTCATCCAGCAGTTGTGGAATAATATCGGCAGCATCCCGGGAAAGTTTACGTCTTTTTACGGCTCGGGATGGAGGCTGGCACAAACTACAGGCGAAGCTGCCCGCAGGCTGGTGCGCGTGGGTAATGAAATTGCCGTCACAGCAGTTGCAGCGGGACAATTCAAGCATTCCGCTTTCAACAAAACGCACCAGCGTCCAGGCGCGGGTCAGCGCCAGCAGGGGTCCCTCTTCCTGCTGCGGGCATTGCTCAAGGTAAAGTTTGTAGGCTTTGATCACGGCATCAACGCCGCTGCATAAGCCCGTTTTAAGCAGGTACTGCCAGGCGTTACAGAACATGGAAGCATGGATGTTCTGCTCCCAGGTCATGAACCAGTCAGTCGAAAACGGCAGCATGCCTTTTGGCGGCGGGCTACCACGCAATTCTTTGTACAGCTTGATCAGACGACCACGGCTCAGCTGCGTCTCGCTTTCCAGCATTTGTAAACGCGCACCGAGCGTGATGAGTTCCATCGCCAGCTGGATATCACGGGCTTCCTGAACAATGCTTTTTTCGCTCATTGTTAAGCCCTTTTCTTCCGGGCTACGTCATCAGGCTGGCTGATTTCGTTGAGCAGGCGGGTGGAGAGAAGAATACCGGTGTGGATCTGTTGCAGATCGTCCACGCGGGATTCCTGAGTCAGACGCGTAATGGTCTGCGGGTTATCAAAACGGAACTGGCAGACAAGTTGATTGGTTTCAGCCAGCTTGACCATTTGCGGGAGGGTTAATCCACCCAGCATGGTTGCCATCTCTTCGTTAACACCCAGACGAAACATCGCTGACGGTTTGTCCTGACTAATCAAACGCTGCGCGAGCAATAAATACGACAAATTGATGTCATAAATATGTTTTAGCAACTCGGATGTATGCATTTTTCCCATCCCGAATAACCAACTATTATTTTTATGCGGAAAGACCGCACCCCGTGATGTCGCCGGGAAATCACCCGGTATAAAAAGAAAAGGCCAAATGCATAGTTGAATTTAGGTTTGTACGTCGTAAAGCGCGTGACCGGTTAACATGGCCAAAATGTCGGTTACACATTTTATCTTTTCTTACAAATAACTAAGATTTTTCCTAATTCGACGCAAACTCTACTCGTCAGTTTTGACACATACAATGCAGCCCCCCCTGGAATTTAAAAAAAATGTGATCTCCGTCACATAATTTACGCGAATGTAACCCATAAATCCATCAGCGTGACTTGTAATTTGACTATTTATTGAGCAACTGAAGCTTGTTTATATTCTTATGGAACGAATACTCATGCAGAGGGATGAGGGGATCGGGTATGAAAATTGCTACGTCGAAGAAGCACTGCCCTTTCGCGTCACAGCGGGCGCGAACGCCAGAGAAGAGGCGGAGTTAATTAAGTAAAAACAGCAGCTTAAGTTTTCCTTTCGAGAAAAAAGTTTCCATGGGTAACCATCACGCTTGCGTTGACGATCGGTTAACGCGATTTAACAGCACGGAAGGCTAAATGTGTGATTTACGTTAAGTTGTTAATTACTTTCATTTAGCGTCCCCATTTCGTTATTCTTCTTATAAGAATAATTAATGAATAATTATGATAAGCTTCACACTATTGTCGCATGTGCCTCTTGCAGAAGCGGCAGATTCGCGGTAAAGCTTGAGAAACGTGTCATTCTGACATAAAAGGAGTGTGTGATGAGTTACTCCCATCTTCTTGTTTCTGTTGCGGTTTCCCCCGAAAGTCATCAACTCGTCGCCCGTGCCGTTTCCATTGCCCGCCCGAATAATGCCCGCATAAGTCTGATCACCCTGGCAGCTGAACCCGAAATGTATAATCAACTGGCAGCGCCAATGCTGGAAGATATTCGTGAGGTTCTTCAGGAGGAAACGCAGCAATTTCTGCGCGAGCTGGTTGAGCGGGCAAAATATCCTGTCCACCAGACGGTGATTGCCACCGGCGAGTTAAGTGGACATATTCTCGACATTTGTCAGAAACAGAATGTTGACCTGGTCATTTGCGGAAATCATAACCAGAGCTTTTTTTCCCGGGCGGCATGCTCGGCAAAATCCATCGTTTCGTCAAGCCAGGTGGATGTCCTGCTGGTGCCTCTCGGGGGCAATTAATGCCCCCGGAGAAAATCAGGCGAGTTTAGGGAAGGTCGCGATCTTTTTTTGCAGATCACCTTCCTGAGTTTGCGGCTGGATCGCGCGCAAATCGTCAATAAAACGCGCCTGCCAGCGGTTGATATCATTCTTAACGATGGTCTCCATCATTTCTGAATGACGTGAAATACGTTCCGCAAGCGGCATGGTTAACGCGCGGTTCAGGGCATTTGCCACGTCATCGCGATCGTAAGGGTTCACAATCAGCGCCGAGGTTAACTCGTTTGCCGCACCAGCAAATTGGGACAGCACCAGCACGCCCGGGTCAGCAGGATCTTGTGCTGCTACATACTCTTTTGCCACCAGATTCATCCCGTCGCGCAGCGGGGTGACCAGCCCGACGTCCGCATAGCGGAACACTTTCATCAGGATTTTGCGCTCAAAGTGCTGATTCAGATAGAAAAGTGGAGTCCAGCCGAGCTGACCATAGCGCCCGTTGATGCGCCCTGCTTCGGTCTCCAGCTGGTGACGAATATCCTGGTAAGCCTGAACCTCACCGCGCGAGGTCGGCGCTATCTGGGTATAGCGGATCTTGCCGTGATGCTGCGGGAATTTATCCAGCAGGGTTTCATAAGCGAGGAATCGCTCCGGCAACCCTTTGGAATAATCCAGTCGTTCAACCGAAAAGATATTCTTAACGTGCTTGAGTTCGTCCTTGAGCTGGGCAAGCTTCGGCGGCAGCGGACCAGAGGCCTGCTCGGCGATTTCGTCTGGCTCAATACCAATCGGGTAGACTTCGGTATGGAAATTTCGTCCCCACGCGGTGTGAGATTTGCCGCCGTGAGTGACCAGCCGGGTTTTACCCGACACGCTGTCGAGGAACGCCAGCCTGTCATTTTCCGTCTGGAAACCGAGCAGGTCGTAATCAGACAATGCTTCAAGAATTTCATCATGCTGCGGCAGCGCCGTAAAGATCTCCGGGGTCGGGAACGGAATATGCAGGAAGAAGCCGATCCGGTTCTTCACACCCCGTTTACGCAGCTCCCTGGCGAAGGGCAGCAGATGGTAATCGTGGATCCATAAAATATCGTCTTCTTCGATTAGCGGCAGCAGTTTATCTGCCAGCAGCGCGTTAACGCGCATGTAGCCTTCATAGGCTTCACGCTGGAATTTCACCAGATCCAGACGATAGTGAAACGCTGGCCACAGCACGGCGTTTGAGAACTCGGAATAATATTCATCGTAGTCCTTCTCACTAAGTGCGAAGGAGGCCCACGTGATATTGCCCCGTGACACCTTTTTTAGCGGTTTCTCATCATTACTGATTTCCCCGCTCCAGCCAAACCAGAGACCACCCGCGGCTTTGAGGGCACCTAATACCCCGACCGCCAGGCCACCGGCACTGGCTTTTTTATCATCCGGCGGTGCGATGCGATTAGAGACGACGACTAAGCGACCCATAATGATTTCTCCCGTTGTTTTGCGCTATTTGTTGTTGTTGCTGGTTAGCGACGTCAGATATCCACTGCCAGACGCTGGCGACATTTTCCAGCCGCCATCCGGCAATGGTTTCACCAGATCCCACCTTGACAGACATGCCCTGGGCCTGGTTTACCACCCTGAACCCGGCCTCGTCGGTCAGGTCATCCCCAAAAAAGACTGGCGTACGCCCTTTGAACGGCGCTTCCGCCATAAACGCTGCAATGGCAGCGCCTTTATTAATTCCTGCCGGTTTAATCTCGACCACACATTTACCCGGCTGTAACGCCAGCTCCGGATGGGCTTCCGCCACGCTTCTTGCCACCGCAAATATCGCCGCCTCATGATGGGGCGCCTGACGGTAGTGCAGCGCAAAGGCCATGCCTTTGGCTTCCAGTTCCGTACCGGGAAGCATTTCCAGAGCCGAAGAGAGTTGCGTACGCAGCGCCTGAATCAGCGTGTCGGGGAGTGAAACTATATGCAGTTGATCATGGATATCGCGGCGCTCCGCTCCGTGCACACCGGCCAGCGGAAAGTGATAAGGACTGGCGAGCACGTCCAGCTCGGCCATTGAGCGCCCTGAAATCAATGCCAGTGCCCCCTCGTTCTGTCGGGAGAGCTGCTGCAAATTCTCTAACACCGTGTCCGGTACAACGACGTCATCCGGATGCGGTTCAATCCCGGCGAGCGTCCCGTCGAGGTCAAAAAAGAAAGCAAATTTTCCGGGCAGTACAGGCGGTGCGGTTAACAAGTCAGCCACCCTAATCCTCCTTACAGTGAACAAAACAGCCATGTAAGTATAGACAGTGTGACGGTGCTCGCCATTTGGCAACCGGCCCGTCAGCAAAACTGGCGGGCCGGTCAGGGGGTCAACTATGGTTAATAGTTGAGCATATTGATGGCTAAAAATAAATCAGACGGTACGCTTCGCTTTTTGCTTGTAACGGTCGAAGATCACCGCTGCCAGCAGGATCAGGCCGCGTACGACGTACTGAGAGAACGGAGAAATATTAAGCAGGTTCATGGCGTTCTCCACGGTCCCCAGAATCAGGATCCCCGCCACCACATATGAGATTTTTCCGATGCCGCCCTTGAGGGAAACGCCCCCTAAAACGCAGGCTGAGATGACGATTAGCTCATAACCAATGGAGGTCATTGGCTGGCCGCTGGTCATACGCGACGCCAGAATAATCCCCGCCGCCGCCGATACCAGCCCGGAAAGCACGAAGATAATGATCTTGGTCCGTACGACCGGGACACCCGCCAGACGCGCCGCCTCTTCATTGCCGCCAATCGCCAGCGTGTTACGGCCAAACGTGGTGCGGTTAAGCAGGAAACCGAACAGGATCAAACAGCCTACCGTCAGCCAGATTGGCGCAGGCAGCCCCAGCCAGTTGGCATAGCCCAGCGTGAAGAAACGCTCGTCTTCAATCCCCACGGCTTTCCCGTCGGAGATGATATAGGCCAGACCGCGCACGATTTGCATGGTCGCCAGCGTCGTGATCAGGGCGTTAATCTTCAGGCGCGCAATGACAAACCCGTTCACCAGGCCGCTCAGCACGCCGAGCAGCAGCCCGGCCAGCACGCCGATCCACAGGCTTTCGGTCATGTTGATCACCACGGCAGTGGTGACGCCTGCACAGGCAATCACCGAGGCAACCGACAGGTCAAAATCACCGGAGGCCAGGCAGAACAGCATTCCGCAGGCCACCATGCCGGACATGGAGATAGCCAGCCCCAGCCCCTTCATATTGATGAACGTGGCGAAATTCGGCACAAAAATCGCGCAGGCGACGAACAGGGCAGCAAAGACCACCAGCATGCCGTACTGGTCCCAGATGCGGCCAAAACTGAAAGCCGACTTCGGCGCTCCGGATGTAGTAACAGAGGACATCATTGACTCCTTACTCAGGCGACAGCCTGGCTAACTTTAGGCATGGCGAGACTCAACGCCTGTTGTTCATTCGCCTGTTCATGCAGCAATTCACCGGCAATTTCACCTTCACGCATCACAACAATGCGGTCGGCGACGCCCAGCACCTCAGGCAGATCGCTGGAGGCGAACAGGACCGCCACACCGCGTTTTGCCAGTTCATAGATGACGTTATAGATTTCGTGTTTCGCCCCCACGTCGATACCGCGCGTTGGCTCATCCAGCAAAATGACCTTCATATCTTCCGACAGCCAGCGCCCCAGAATGGCTTTTTGCTGATTGCCGCCGGACAGGTTCATGATCAGCTGTTCAGCCCCGGGGGTTTTGATGTTCAGCGAACGGATATGGTGATCCGCGTTGCTCGCCTCCCAGCCGTCGTTAATCAGACATCCCGCGCGGATGAACTTGCGCCGGGCAGAGATGTTGATGTTGTCGCGCACCGAGTGCACCGGAATAATGCCCTCGGCCTTTCGATCCTCCGGGCAGAGCATAATCCCCGCGTTAATCGCCTGCGCAGGCTTCTGAATATCGACCTTTTTCCCGTCGACGAAAACCTGGCCCTGGGTTATTCGGGTGCCGCCAAACAGCCCTTTCATCAGCTCGCTGCGCCCTGCCCCCACAAGGCCAAACAGCCCGACGATTTCGCCGCTGCGCACCGAGAGTGAAATGGGCGTGCGCACGCCCGGGGCTTTGACGTTATCCAGACGCAGACGCTCCGGGCCATACTCGCGCGGTTTCCAGTGGTAAATATCCCCCAGATCGCGTCCGACCATCGCCTGCACCAGTTGGTCATGATTGACCTGCTGCATATCGGTGAAGGTGCGCACGTAGCGGCCATCTTTAAACACGGTGATGGCATCGCTTAAGGCAAAAATCTCTTCCATTCGGTGAGAAACGTACAGAATGATGCGGCCCTCTTTGCGCAGCTCGCGGATCACGCGAAAGAGATTTTCTATTTCACGCGCCGAGAGCGAGCTGGTTGGCTCGTCAAAAGCGATAATTTTGGCGTTACGCGCCAGCGCTTTGGCAATTTCCACCATCTGCCACTGGCCGATGGAGAGATACTTAAGGGGCGTTTGCGGATCGACATCCAGCCCAAGGTGCTTGAGCTGCAAGCCCGCTTCATAGTTGAGCAGCGAGCGGTTGACCACGCCGCTTTTATGCGGAAGCTGGCCCAGATAGATGTTCTCCGCCACGGTCATTTCAGGAATGAGATGCAGCTCCTGATAGATGATAGCGACGCCCGCATTTAACGCTGCCGTGGTGTCGGCAAAGGCCACCTCTTCGCCGCGAATAGCCAGCGTGCCGGTGGTGGGTGTGTAGTTGCCGCTGAGAATTTTTAGCAGCGTGGATTTTCCCGCGCCATTCTCCCCCATCAGGGCGTGAACCTGGCCGGCATAGCAGTCGAAGCTGATATCGGTCAGCGCGTTTACACCGGGGAACGTTTTACCGATGCCGCGGAAAGAGAGATACGGATCAGACTGTTGCATAACGACTCCGTGATTCCTGTAGTGTGTACGTCTGGCCCCTCACGGTGAGTGAGGGGCGCAATCACAGCGTATTACTTACCGCCCAGTCCTTTTTTCGCCAGCTCCTCTTTGAAGTTATCGCGGGTGATCAGCACCACATCGGTCACTTCGGTGAATTTCGGCGGCTCAACCCCTTTAGTCACCCAGTTGTAGAGCATTTCGCTGGATTTATAACCGTGGACATCCGGGCTTGGCAGCAGAGAGCCATAGAAGCCGGTCGCCTGCGCTTTAGACAGTTCGCTCACGGCGTCAACGCCGTTGATGCCGATCCCGATCACGTCCGGTGCTTTAAAGCCCTGGCCTTCCGTTGCACGCACGCCGCCCAGTACGGTGTTGTCGTTCATCCCCACCACCAGCCAGTGCTTCACTTCCGGATGCTGGACGAGCATGGAGTTCGCCGCATCAAAGGCGCCCGGAATATCGTTGGATTTGGTCGGAACTTTGTAGATCTGTTTTTCCGGGAAGCCAGCCGCTTTCAGGGCGTCCATGGACCCGGTAGTACGACGACGGGCGGTGTCCAGCTCGTCAGCGGTAATGGCCATCACGGCGGTCTCTTTGACATCCCAGCCGCGTTTTTGCATCTCTTTGTAGAGCTCCTGGCCCTGACGCTCACCGATTTTAGTGGCCGCCATCATTACCAGCGGAACGGTATCCATCGGTTTGCCTTTGGCATTTACGAACTGATCGTCCACCGCAATCACTTTCATGTCGTAACCGCGCGCTTTCGCGGCAATCGCTGACCCCAGTTTTGGATCCGGCGTACAGATAACGAAACCTTTCGCGCCGCTGGCCGCCAGGCTATCAATGGCGTTCAGCGTTTTCTCACCGTCAGGTACGGCGATTTTAATTACCTCAAATCCCAAATCTTTTCCGGCTTTATCAGCAAATTTCCATTCGGTCTGGAACCACGGCTCTTCCGGCTGTTTAACCAGAAAACCGAGCTTTAAATTTTCAGCGATAGCGGATTGTGACATAACGGCAGCCAGGCCGATGGCCGCCAGCGCTTTAGTAAATTTGTGCATGGTAAACTCCAGCTTTAGCATTCTTATCTGTAGGGAATAATGGCGAACAACTTATTTAATCGGACTTAAAACAAGGCATTAGCGCTTACCTCGTCATAAGCGTTATTGCTGGAGATAGTTTTAGCGGGAAATTAATCATCCATAAGAGAGCGACATCACACCGCAGAATTACAGTAATTGCGTACATAAATTCAGCGAAAAATGACATAAAAAAGGACGTAATTGTCCTACAAATGGAAAGGAGTTAAGCAGGATTATCCATAAGGTCAGCTAAGAAATCCCTGTAACCCGGACGCCTTAGCGCCCGGCAGAAAAAATTACCAGCGGTAATAGATGTGTTCAGCATGATCGCGCACGGGGGCGTCGTCACCCAACAGACGAGCAGAGAGCGCCAGCGCAAAGTCAAAAGCGTGCCCCAGCCCCTTGCCGCTGATGAGGTTATTATCCACCACGACCGGCGCATCCACATATACTCCCTCATCAACGCTCTGCCAGAGATCGCCGGAACAGACGTAGCGGCGCCCCTTCAGTAGCCCGTTACCGCCCAGCACCCGCGCGGCCGCAGAGCAGATTGGGCAGATGAGTTTGCCCTGCTCGTCATGCGCGGAAACAAAGCGGATCACCTGCTTGCTAGCCGCAAGATTGACGCTCCCCTGCGGCCCACCGGGCAACACGACTGCGTCATACAGCGTATTAATGCGCTCCGTTAACGTACTGTCAGCCACCATGGGGATATTGTGGTAACTCACTACCGCACGGGACTCCGCACAGGCCAGCGTCTCCACCTCAATCTGTAAACGCCGCAGAATATCAATCGTGATAATCGCTTCTGCTTCTTCAAAACCGGGTGCCAGCAGCACCGCAACGTTAGCCATCATAAACCTCAACGAATGAAACGATGTAAAACAGTGTTTCATTTTCACTCTTTATCAGATCACAATCTTGCGACGCGATCACAGAACCGTATATTGAGTGAAAATTGATTTAGCTCAAATTTGATACGACAGGATATATTTGCAGATATTATTTCTGATTTAACACTTTTACAGAATTTCCCGCCAAAGAACGTTTCCTGAAACGATAAAAATGAGCGATATTAATTTCACACCCATTAAAATCAACAAGTTATATTAAATACAATCTCTTAACCCTCTTTCTATTCTGGCCTATATTTAAATTTGTAATGTATGGTAAACACAGCCTTATTAAGAGTTTTCTTAAGTCAAAGAGAAGCGTATGCTTATTTAAATCGAACACAGGAAGTGAATTTTCGAGTTTTTTACCTTGCAGAAATCTATTTCTGCCATTCAATCGTCAATACCTGCCGGGTCAGGTTAAGTAGCGGACATCAAGTCCCACAGTCAATAAGGATATGAGAATGACTACCCAAACGATGATGCAAAAACTGAATGCCCAGATGAACCTGGAGTTTTATGCTTCAAATCTGCATCTGCATTTGAGCGCGTGGTGTTCCAGAAAAAGCCTCAACGGCACTGCCACCTTCTTTCGTACTCAGGCGCAAAGTAACGTCACGCACATGATGCGCGTCTTTAATTTTTTGAAAGCTGTCGGGGCAAACCCTACCGTCAAAGAGCTTGAAACGATTGAAGATAATTACACTTCTCTGGAAGAACTGTTTCAGAAAACGCTCGAAGAGTATGAGCAACGCTGTGCGAAGCTGAGCAAACTGGCTGATGAAGCCAAAGCGCAACGGGACATCATTACCCTCAAGTTTTTACGTGATATGGACAGAGAGCAGCAGCAGGATGGCATGCTGCTGAAGACGCTCGCAGATGAAATCCGCAACGCGAAACGCGCGGGGATTTGTCTGGAGCAGACGGACCGCCATCTTCTCGACATTGCTACCGTGCAACACCACTAAGTCCTTCACCCGCTCCCATCAGGGCTGAGAGTTCCCCACAAAATAATGCCTGCACAGACGGCCCCCTCTCCCTTGAGGGAGAGGGCTGGGGTGAGGGGGAACATACGGCTCTGGTGGTCATTCCGTTCACTTTATGTTCCTTGCTACTCTGTCACGACATGACCGGTGAACGTGCCAGGGTGGCTCAGTCGCCACCACCCTGGCGACCCGGGCTTCCGGCGGAAAATCGCCGCTTCGCGGTACCTTCAGCTTATTCCTTCCGGCTTATCGGGGACGGGCGGAGGTAACATCCCTGTAAAGCCCGCCCTCTCGGCGCATCCCTGCGCCTCGCCCCGGCCTACAGGAAACGCCTCAGCGATTTACAGCCGGACCGAGGCATCGCTGAAAGCCTTCAGTTATTCTGAAGGCAACGTTATCGCTTTTGCTTTCAAATTACTGGGGATCCATCAGCCCGTCAGGGAGTGGGTACCAACTCCCTGCTTTTGCTGACATTTAACAAATCAGATCTTGCTCCCAATGAATAACCATACATCGTGTAATGATTTGTTTAATTACATTCATTAACGAGGGAGCATCATGATCACCATTGAGTTTATTGTCATTATCCTCTGCCTGCTGATAGGCACCCGCTTCGGCGGGATGGGCCTGGGGCTGATAAGCGGCATCGGCCTGTTTGTTTTGAGTTTTGTCTTTGGTCTGCAACCCGGTAAACCGCCGGTTGACGTGATGCTCACGATCCTCGCCGTCATCGGCTGTGCGGCCACGCTACAGACCGCCGGTGGCCTGAATGTAATGATGCAGTTTGCAGAGCGCCTGCTGCGTAAACATCCCCAGCACATCACCCTTCTCGCACCGTTTACCACCTGGATGTTGACCTTCCTGTGCGGGACCGGGCACGTCGTCTACACCATGTTTCCCATTATCGCGGATATCGCCCTGAAAAAAGGCATACGCCCGGAACGGCCGATGGCGGTGGCCTCGGTGGCATCTCAGATGGCGATCACCGCCTCCCCCGTTTCCGTGGCCGTCGTTTCGCTGGTCTCGATTCTGGGTGCGCAGCACGGTATCGGCCACGCGTGGGGGATCCTTGAAATTCTTGCGGTCTCCGTACCGGCCTCACTGTCTGGCGTCGCCATTGCGGCACTGTGGAGCTTGCGTCGCGGGAAAAACCTCGCAGACGATCCTGAATTTCAGGAAAAGCTGAAAGATCCGAAACAGCGGGAGTTTATCTATGGAGGAACGGAGACGTTGATGGATCAACGTTTCCCGAAACAGGCCTACTGGTCCACGTGGATCTTCTTCGCCGGAATTGCCGTAGTGGTCCTGCTGGGTGCGCTGCCCGAGCTGCGTCCGGCGTTTGAGATCAAAGGGAAAATGACGGCCCTGTCGATGAACCTTGTCATTCAAATGATGATGCTGATCGCCGGGGCCATCATGCTGATGACCTGCAAGGTGAATGCGTCGGCCATTTCAAACGGGGCGGTATTTAAGGCGGGGATGGTCGCGATTTTCTCGGTGTTTGGCGTGGCGTGGATGAGCGATACCTTTTTTCAGGCGCATCTCGACGAGCTGAAAATGGCGCTGGAGGGGGTGGTGAAAAGTCATCCCTGGACGTATGCCATCGTGCTGTTCCTGGTATCAAAACTGGTCAACAGCCAGGCTGCGGCCTTGACCGCGGTCGCCCCGATGGGGTTGATGCTGGGCATCGATCCGAAAATGCTGGTGGCCTTCTTCCCGGCATCCTACGGCTACTTTGTGCTGCCCACCTATCCGAGCGATCTGGCCTGTATCGGGTTCGATCGCTCCGGCACCACCCGCATCGGTAAATTCATCATCAACCACAGCTTTATTCTGCCGGGGCTGATTGGCGTCAGCTGTGCCTGCGTGGTGAGCTATCTGCTGGTGCAGACGTTCTTCTGATCCTTCTGCGGGCGACAGGCTCTGTCGCCCTTCGACGTAAAAGCAGAAAAGAGTTTCTAATTTTAAAACATCGGTTTATTTTAGTGTGACTCACCCTGCGGTGTGAAGCGGAGTTCAATCAGCGCAATCGCTTTCTGGATCGCGCGGAGCGTAACCGGGTCCGCCGCAGCAGGATGGTTGGTGAAATCGATGTTTTTCAGCTGGGTCGACATCTTTTCGCGTACCTCAACCGGCGCGATAACGTCAATCACATCAAGGATTTGTTTGATAACCAGCTGGCAGGCGACGACGTCAGATACCAGTTCCTGATCGGCGCTCAGGTTTTGTGACATGGGGTTCTCCTTATTCAAAGGCCGCCATAGTAGCAAAACAGACGCCCTTCCATCTCCCTCTCGTCGTCCGCAGATATAAAAAAACCTGCCGAAGCAGGTTTTTTTATCAGAACATCGCACCCGGTGGGACGTCTTTAAACGTTGTGCAGTAGTTTGCCCACATGCTTTTCAGGATTTTGCGCAGTTTCATTATGTTGCTCCAGTAACGTGTTATGCAGGTGTTATTGTCAATACGCTTATAATATGACCACCATCACAAAAATCAACCATTTTGTGACCTGCATCACGGTTATTAAACCCTCAGTGCTGCTGGTTTGTTAAAAAAAGCCATGATAAATCCGCACGTTACAGGCTTAGAAATTCCAGTAAATGTTTATAAAATTTTTTGAGCGGGCAGGAAGAGAATGAGTGAAAACGTATCCGGCAAAGAGAGCCGTGGATTATCGCCTGCGGCGCTGCTGGTGGCCGGTGCTTTCTTTATGGAGTTTCTGGACGGGACGGTGATCGCCACCGCGTTGCCGGATATGGCAAAAAGCTTCGGCGACCAGGCGGTGGATCTGAATATCGGCATCAGCGCCTATCTGATCACCCTGGCCGTGCTGATCCCCGCCAGCGGCTGGATCGCCGACCGCTTCGGCGCGCGAAAAGTGTTTGCCCTCGCGCTGGCGATCTTCACGCTGGCCTCGGTATTTTGCGGCCTGTCCACCACGCTCGATCAGTTCGTTGCGATGCGCGTCCTCCAGGGCATGGGTGGCGCGCTGATGGTGCCCGTAGGTCGCCTGGCCGTGCTACGCACCACGCCAAAACATCAGCTCATCACGGCAATCGCCACCCTGACTTGGCCTGCGCTGGTCGCGCCGATCATCGGCCCGCCGCTGGGTGGGTTCATTACCAGTTATGCCGACTGGCGCTGGATCTTCTTTATTAACGTGCCGCTGGGGATAATCGCCATTTTGCTGGCACTGCGCATCATTCCAGACCTGCATGAAGATACGCGCCGACCGTTTGATTTACCGGGTTTTGTTGTCACCACCCTTGCCATGGTGAGCCTGGTTTATGCGATGGAGTTGATGGGCGCAGAGCCTCTGCAAACAGGTTTAACCGCCACGCTGTTTATCGTCGGTGTCGTCGCCTTAAGCCTGGCGCTGCGTCACTTTAAGCGGGCAACCTGGCCGATGATCAGGCTCGATGCGATGCAGGTGCCGACGTTTCGCGTCACCCTGTACGGCGGATCGCTGTTTCGCGCCTCCATCAGCGCGGTTCCGTTCCTGTTACCGCTGATGTTCCAGGTCGGCTTTGGCATGGACGCGTTCCATTCTGGCCTGCTGGTGCTGGCGGTTTTCGTTGGCAATCTCACCATTAAACCGGCGACGACGCCGCTGATCCGCAGCCTGGGGTTTAAGCGGCTGTTGCTGATTAACGGTGCGTTGAATGTCCTGGCGTTGCTGGCCTGCGCGTTTCTTACGCCGCAGACGCCCGCGTGGCTCATCATGCTGATCCTTTATCTGGGCGGCGTTTTCCGTTCGATTCAGTTTACAGCCATCAGTACGCTGGCTTTTGCGGATGTGCCATCGGCGCAGATGAGCTATGCCAATACTCTGTTTTCAACCGCAACGCAGCTTGCCGTGGGGCTTGGGATCACGCTCGGGGCGATTGGTATTCGTATCGGGGAAAAAGTCAGTGAGGCGATGGGGATTGCCGGTATGCCGGGAATGAGCTTCCGGCTGGCATTTGTGGCAATCGCGCTGATCTGCCTGGTGGGAATGGTTGACACGCTGCGTCTGACTAAAGATGCGGGCAGCGCGGTCTCATCGAAAAAGTAACGCTATCTGCCGGGCAGGCAACGCACCGCCCGGCAAAGTTAATCAGCCAACAATACCGCGCACGAAGGCTTCAATCTCTTTGTCCTGGCAGTTCTCGAAGAAGCACTGCTGGAAGCGCTGGCCTGATACGGCGGTTTTAACCAGCTCAGGATCGATTGCTCGCAGGGTATCCAGATAGTTTTCTTTCACCACCGCCGCTTTCACCTGGTTCAGGATCCCGGCGTTACGCACCTGCGGCTCTTTACGCTCTGGTGGATAGCCTTCGCCATTGCGTCCGGTAAAGGCTTTCTCAAAGATAAAGCGTACGTTCAGTTCTGCCCCCCAGCCGAAGCCCTTCGCAAACGGCAGAGAAAGCGCGTTACCGTTGTTGATTTGCGCAAACAGGAAAGCATCCGCAGGATCGATGCAGTAACCGCAAATCACACCCGGATGGATGTTCAGGGACATCAGCGCGCCCTGCCCGGTACCGCAGCCGGTAACAACAAAATCAACGGCTTTAGCGTTAAGCAGAATGCTCGCCATGATGCCCAGGTGAATATAGGTGAGATGATGATCGTTCTCATCACTCATACCGACGTTATAGACCGGAAAACCTTTCTCATCAGCAACGGCTTTCAGCTCATTAAGGATGATGGGATTCTTAGCGGCCTGGCTGTTTTCCATCATCAGTGCAATTTTCATCTTGTCTCTCCTGAATGCATGGCGGGCGATCCCGCTGTGGATACCTTTTCAACTTAACCTTACTATCAAACAAACGCACTTTCAAATTAAGTGAAAACTTGTTTTAAAAAACAAAGATGCGCTCACAATTTCGCGCGGTGGCCCGGCTCGTTGCACAGTGAGAGGGCAGATCCTCCGGCTATTCCAGCCATTGCGTACCATCGCGTTGGTTACAATGGCGTATTTCCCGTCACGCAGAGTGAACCATGAAACGTGTAATCATAGCCGGAACGATCCTGTTGCTCGCCGGGTGCAGTATCAACCGGCAGGCAGAAGTCAGCAGTACGGATGCCCCAAACGGAATTGTGCGCCTCGACTATGGCCAGGCCATGCTGCAAAACGCCTGGTCTGATGACTATGTTAATAACGGTACGGCAACCAAAGCCTGTCAACATATGGGCTACGCCACCGCCTCAGCCTACGGGCAGCCAATTAAAACCTGCACCCTGATCAGCGGTTCACTCTGTCTGAACGAAAGTGTGACCATTCAGTATAAATGTCAGGGATATGCCGTTACCTCTTCCAGCCAGAATCCGTGGTATTAACCGCTACTGCCAGTCATGCTGGCAGTTTATTTAATAAGAACTAAAATAATTCTCATTAATAAATATAAAAGGCGGCAATGCGTTTTATTCCCATTCGTATTTTTAATAAAGAAATACTTATTTTACTTTTTGCAAATAATTAAATAACAAATTATAGTGTCGCTCATCGTGAACCAGAATTAATAAACCGGAGCTGCACCATGTTAAAAACTGAAATGATCGACAAGCTCAATGCGCAAATGAATCTTGAGCTTTTTTCTTCCCTGCTCTATCAGCAGATGAGCGCCTGGTGCAGCTATCACAGCTTTGAAGGGGCGGCCGCCTTCCTGCGTCGCCATGCCCAGGAAGAGATGACGCACATGCAGCGTCTGTTTGATTACCTGACGGACACCGGCAGCCTGCCGCGCATTGATAACGTGGCATCGCCTTTTGCCGAATACGGCTCTCTTGATGAACTGTTCCGCGCCACCTATGAGCATGAACAGCTGATCACCCAGAAAATTAATGAACTGGCTCATGCCGCCATGACCAGCCAGGATTATCCAACCTTTAATTTCCTTCAGTGGTATGTGGCTGAACAGCACGAAGAAGAGAAGCTGTTTAAATCCGTGCTGGATAAATTATCTCTGGCAGGTAAATCCGGGGAAGGTCTGTACTTCATTGATAAAGAGCTGTCGACGCTCGATACCCAGAATTAACAGAAAAGCGGTGCTGAGTTTTCAGCACCGCATTATTTAATGGCGGCAGATTTTACTTTCGTGAGTGGAAAATCCGTCTGCTGCTGGAATGAATTTTCCGCGCGCCGCCAGAAACGCCACCAGCTCCGCGGCCGTCATCTCCGAAGCTGAACAGGTATGGAAACGCGCCGCTTCGCCAAAGCGGGCATGTATCGCCTCAACCAGACTCTCCTCCGTATAGCGCTCACCTGACTCAATCATCATATTCAGCACGTCGTGTCCGTGAATTGACATGGTTACCTCTCGCAAATAAAAAGCAGACTAAACGTTCCCTCTACGGCACGCTTTGCGCTGGCGCAGGTTACCCTTTTCTTTTTGTAAATTAATTATTACACCCTATGTAACGGTGATTTGACGAGATGGTGCTTTTCCCTTACTCTGCGCCGCAGAATGAGTCGCGGTATGGAAGCGTTGTAGAGGAAAGCGTGAAGAACAGAACTCTGGGAAGTATTTTTATCGTCGCCGGAACGACAATTGGCGCAGGAATGTTGGCCATGCCGTTGGCTGCCGCCGGCGTCGGGTTTGGGGTTACCGTAGTGCTGCTGGGCGGTCTGTGGGCCCTGATGTGTTACACCGCGCTATTATTGCTGGAGGTTTATCAGCATGTCCCTGCCGATACTGGCTTAGGCTCCCTGGCTGCACGCTATCTTGGACGCTACGGGCAGTGGATCACCGGTTTCAGCATGATATTCCTGATGTACGCCCTGACTGCCGCTTACATCAGCGGCGCCGGGGAGCTGATTGCGTCAAGTATCAATGACGGCTTCGGTGCGTCACTTTCACCGGAAACAGGCGCCATTGTCTTTACGCTGATCGGTGGCGGCGTGGTTTGTGCGGGCACATCGCTGGTCGATCTGTTTAACCGTTTTTTGTTCAGCGCCAAAATTCTCTTCCTGATTGTGATGCTGGTGCTGCTGGCACCGCATGTTCACAAGATTAACCTGCTCTCCCTCCCGCTGGAGAAAGGTCTGGCGCTTTCGGCCATCCCGGTTATTTTCACCTCCTTCGGTTTTCACGGCAGCGTGCCGAGCATCGTGAGCTATATGAACGGTGATATTCGCAAGCTGCGCCGCGTCTTTGTTATCGGCAGCGCCATTCCGTTGATTGCTTACCTGTTCTGGCAGCTGGTGACGCTGGGCAGTATTGATTCCAATACCTTTATCGGCCTGATGGCAGAGCATTCTGGTCTGAATGGATTCCTGGTTGCCCTGCGTAACGTGGTGGCCTCTTCACACGTGGAGCTGGCGGTACATCTGTTTGCAGACCTGGCGCTGGCAACCTCCTTCCTCGGCGTAGCGCTTGGCCTGTTTGACTATATGGCGGATCTGTTCCAGCGTCGCAATACCGTTGCCGGACGCTTACAGACGGGGGCGATGACCTTCCTGCCGCCGCTGGCCTTCGCGCTCTTTTACCCGCGCGGGTTTGTGATGGCGCTGGGGTATGCTGGCGTGGCGTTATCGGTACTGGCCCTGCTGCTGCCTTCCCTGCTGGCGTGGAAGAGCCGCCAGCAACATCCGCAGCAGGGGTATCGCGTAGCGGGCGGTACGCCAATGCTTTGCGCGGTGTTTGGTTGTGGGGTGGTGATTATTCTGGTGCAGATTTTGATTGCAGCGGGGATGCTGCCGGAAGTGGGATAACTTATTTATACAGGTCCTGAGGTACTGTTCCGTTCACCTTAAGATCAACAGAATATAATTTTTTCACAGCATGTGAACGGGATAAGGGGGCCGCCGCGGCCCCCTTATCAATCCCCGCGGCCCCGCGAAAAATCGGTGCTTCGCACTGCGCTCACCTCCCGACCATCTGCCTGCGGTCGGCTCAACTCGACATCCTGTCTCGATTCGCCTCTGGCCGCCATCCATGGCGTCCAGCCCTTGTCATCTGGTCTCCGGTTCGCCGATTTTAGCGGGGACTCAACACCCGTGCCCCATTCAGGCCACAGTAATTAATGATTTAATGCAGGCAGCAGCTTTTAAACTTCTTCCCACTCCCGCACGGGCACGGATCGTTACGCCCCACCTTCGACCCGTTCACGATCGGCTTTTTCGCTTCCGGCTGCTGCGGGTTAGCCACCCAGTAGTTATACAAACGCAGCGCCGCAGGCTGAATGCTTTCGATGCTGGCCATGTACTCCTCTTCGGTCAGCGCATCCAGCTTCTCGCTGTTCTCTTCCGTCCCGTGCAGGGCAATCACCGCCAGGTCCGCTTCCAGCGCTTCCGGCAGGGATGACCAGTCCGTCAGCGCCACGCCGCGCATGTAGCCATAGCACCACTCTTCCACCACGGTATAGCTCTGACCGTCAACGTCGTTATAGCCAAACAGCGGTTCAAACTGATCCGGGTATTCGCTCAAACGCTCGGCAATATCGTTCATGTGCTTAAAGCAGAGATCGATAAAACGGTTCATCTCACGATCGTTTTTCCAGCGCGGAATATATTTCTCACCACCCCAGACCGCCACCAGCCAGGTGTCGGGCTCCACCACAACGGGACCGGAAAGTACTGCGGTAAGCATGCCGTCCAGTTCGGACACGTCAATCACGGATGCATCGTCGTGACCGTAAGAGATTAATGTCTCTTCCAGCCACGCCATCTCGCTTTCATTTAATGGGCCTTCAGCCATTGCTGATACTCCTGATAAAAAAAACGATCCTGACATATATCGCCGCGCGTGCCTATCTGAAGTTTAGGTCTTTATTGCTGCAAAAACGTGCAAATCGTGACCGTTGCACAACTTATGGGCTTTGTTGTTAAGGAGATGTGATCTCCGCTGTAAATTCATCTCCTCCCGCAAAGGCGCATAAAACGGCGCTCTATACTCAACGTGTTGTGACCCGGTCAAGGGATTAACCATTCTGGCAACCTTTTTGCTTAATGTTCTGCGCGCTTCGCGGTGCGTGGGATCCTCGCCGTATTAAGCATGAGATTGCTTCTAAAGTGCATTTTGTTCTCGCTCTTGTTTTTGGATTTACGATGCCATCAGGCGTTCGGGTTTATACCTGGTGCAAAAACCTCTTTGCTAAGGAACATAATAATGTCGCTGAAATTTACCAAAACTCCCCTCTCCCTGGTGCTGGCCGGTTGTCTGGTGACGGCCTTTTCCGCGCAGGCCGATATCGTCATCGGCGTGGCCGGGCCGTTCACAGGCCCGAACGCAACCTACGGCGATCAATACTGGCATGGCGCTACGCAGGCGGCGGAAGACATTAACGCCGCCGGCGGGATCAACGGTGAGAAAATCAAACTGGTTCAGGGCGACGACGCCTGCGAGCCCAAACAGGCCGTCGCCGTTGCCAACCGCTTAGTCGATCAGGATAAGGTGAAAGCGGTCGTCGGCCACTTCTGCTCCTCGTCGACCATGCCCGCCTCCGAGGTCTACAGCGATGCCGGGATCCTCTCCATCACCCCCGGCTCAACGAACCCGCTTATTACCGAACGTGGCATGAGCGATATATTTCGCATGTGCGGACGTGACGACCAGCAGGGCCAGGTCGCCAGCGATTTCATTCTTGATAAGCTGAAAGCCAAACGGGTGGTCATCATCCACGATAAAGACACCTACGGCCAGGGGCTGGCGGACGCCACTAAGGCGGCGCTGGCTAAACGCGGCGTGAAGGAGGTGATGTACGAAGGGTTATCCCGCGGGGAGAAAGACTTTAACGCGCTGGTGACCAAAATCGGCGCACAAAAACCGGACGTGGTGTTCTTCGGGGGCTGTCACCCGGAAGCGGGCCCGCTGGTTCGCCAGATGCGTGAACAGGGCGTGCAGGCGAAGTTCTTCTCGGGAGACTGTATCGTCAATGAAGAGATGGTCACCGCCGCCGGTGGGGCGCAATACACCAACGGTATTTACATGACCTTCGGTAAAGATCCGCGCCTGATCCCGGACGGAAAAGCCGTCATCGAGAAATTCCGCACCGGTAAATTTGAACCTGAAGGATACACCCTCTACGCCTACGCGTCTGTGCAGGCTATCGCGGCGGCATTCAAGGCCACAAAAGGGACGGATTCCGCAAAAGCCAGCGAGTGGCTGAAGGCCAACCCTGTCGACACGGTGATGGGTAAAAAAGCCTGGGACAGCAAAGGTGACCTCAAAGTCTCTGACTACGTGGTCTATCAGTGGGATGACAAAGGCAAATATAAAGAAGTGCCATAACGGGACGGAATCTGCTCAGCGCCGGCAGGTCTGACTGTCGGCGTAACCCTTTATTCAGGTGCGCGACCATGAGTACATTCTTCCTGCAACAATTAATTAATGGCTTAACGCTGGGTTCGGTCTACGGTCTTATCGCCATCGGCTACACCATGGTGTACGGCATCATCGGTATGATCAATTTCGCCCACGGCGAAGTGTATATGATCTCCGCCTATCTCTCGGCCATTGGCCTGGCCCTGCTGGCGTTTTTTGGACTCCACTCCTTTCCGCTGCTGATCCTGGGGACGCTGGTTTTCACCATCGTGGTCACCGGCGTTTATGGCTGGACGATTGAGCGCATCGCCTATAAGCCGCTACGCAACTCGACGCGTCTGGCACCGCTGATTTCGGCCATCGGGATGTCGTTGATACTGCAAAACTACGTCCAGCTCAGCCAGGGCCCGCGCCAGCAGGGCGTGCCCACCATGCTTGATGGCGTGCTGCGTTTTCACCTCGGCGAAGGGTTTGTCCAGATAACCTATACCAAAGTCTTTATTCTCATCGCCTCGTTCGCGGGCATGCTGGTGCTGACCTGGATTATCAACCGTACCCGCTTAGGACGCATGTGCCGTGCGGTACAGCAGGATCGTAAGATGGCCTCCATCCTGGGTATCAACACCGACAGAATTATTTCGCTGGTGTTTGTTATCGGCGCAGCCATGGCCGGGCTGGCGGGCGTGCTAATCACCATGAATTACGGCACCTTTGATTTTTACGTCGGGTTTGTTATCGGCATCAAGGCCTTTACGGCGGCGGTGCTGGGCGGCATCGGCTCTCTGCCCGGTGCGATGCTTGGCGGGCTGATTCTGGGCGTCGCAGAAGCGCAATTCTCCGGGATGGTGAACTCGGATTATAAAGACGTGTTCTCGTTTGGATTGCTGGTCTTAATTCTGATCTTTCGTCCTCAGGGGCTGCTGGGCCGCCCCGTCGTGGCTAAAGTGTAAGGAACAACGCGATGACCTCTGACGGTTTTTCCCTGAAGCGCTGCATTCTGGACTCGATTTTTTCCGGAATGATCGCCCTGATTATTTTCGGCCCGATTGCGGGCGTGATACTGGATGGTTACAGCTTTATCTTTGACGGCCAGCGGCTGGCGTGGATTGTAGGCACGGTGATGGTGGGACGCTTTTTACTGAGCGCCTTTTCAGCTACGGCGGCCGGAAGACGTTTACAGGCACGGTTTGAATCCGACAATGCGGGGGTGTATGTCCGGCCGCCGGCGTATAAAAGCCGCATGCGCTGGATCATTCCGCTAATTGTCACGCTGGCGATCTGCTTCCCGTTTGTGGCCACTAAATACGTTCTGACGGTTGCCATTCTCGGACTGATCTACGTCCTGCTCGGTCTTGGGCTGAACATTGTTGTTGGCCTGGCAGGGCTGCTGGATCTGGGTTATGTCGCCTTCTATGCCATCGGCGCTTACGGGCTAGCGCTCGGGTATCAGTATCTGGGGCTTGGGTTCTGGAGCATGCTGCCGCTGGCGGCGCTAATGGCCGCGGGCGCGGGCGCCCTGCTCGGCTTTCCGGTGCTGCGCATGCACGGGGATTATCTCGCCATCGTCACGCTCGGGTTTGGCGAGATCATCCGCCTGGTGCTGAACAACTGGCTCACCTTCACCGGCGGGCCTAACGGCGTTTCAGCCCCTGCCCCGACCTTTTTTGGCCTGGAGTTTGGCCGACGCGCCAAAGAAGGCGGCGTCCCCTTCCACGAGTTCTTCGGCCTGACCTATAACCCCAACTTGAAGTTTATCTTCATCTATGCGGTGCTGTTCCTGGTAGTCATGCTGGTGCTGTACATTAAACACCGGCTGACCCGAATGCCCATTGGACGGGCGTGGGAAGCGCTCCGTGAGGATGAGATTGCCTGCCGTTCAATGGGGCTAAATCACGTTCTGGTCAAACTCTCGGCCTTCACCCTGGGCGCATCGACGGCAGGTATCGCCGGAGTGTTTTTTGCCACCTACCAGGGGTTTGTTAACCCGACCTCTTTCACCTTTTTTGAATCGGCCCTGATCCTCGCCATTGTGGTCCTGGGCGGGATGGGCTCTACCGTCGGCGTCGTACTGGCCGCCTTTGTGCTGACCGTCACGCCGGAACTGCTGCGCAGCTTTGCGGAATATCGCGTGCTGCTGTTTGGCATGCTGATGGTGGTGATGATGATCTGGCGTCCTCGCGGTCTGATCCGCATCAACCGCAGCGGATTTGCCGTGCGTAAAGGAGTGGCGCCATGAACGCAACGATTTTACGTGTAGAACATCTGATGATGCACTTCGGCGGGATCAAGGCCTTAAACGACGTCAATCTTGAGGTGCAGCGCGGCTCCATTACCGCACTCATTGGGCCTAACGGCGCGGGAAAAACGACCGTCTTTAACTGCCTGACCGGTTTCTACCGGGCCTCCGGCGGCAACATTCTGTTCAATGCACGAAATAAAACCACCAATGTCATTCAGGTGCTCGGCCAGAAATTCCAGCCGGGCGACTGGCTCAACCCGGCGCAGCTTGGTCAACGCCTGTTCTATAAGATGTTTGGCGGCACGCATCTGGTGAACCGCGCGGGTCTTGCGCGCACGTTTCAGAACATCCGCCTGTTCCGCGAGATGTCCGTTGTGGAAAACCTGCTGGTGGCACAGCACATGCGCGTCAACCGCAATCTGCTGGCGGGGGTGCTGAACACCCCTGCGTATCGTCGCTCAGAGAACGATGCGCTGGACCGGGCGTTTTACTGGCTGGAGGTGGTGGATCTGGTGGATTGCGCGAACCGTCTGGCCGGGGAAATGTCCTATGGCCAGCAACGACGCCTCGAAATCGCCCGCGCCATGTGTACCGGCCCGGAGATGATTTGTCTCGATGAACCTGCTGCCGGCCTGAACCCGGTGGAAACGCACAAGCTGAGTGAGATCATCCGGTTCCTGCGCGACCACCATGACATTACGGTTTTGCTGATCGAGCATGATATGGGGATGGTGATGGGCATTTCGGATGACATCATTGTGCTCGATCATGGCGATGTGATTGCCAGAGGTAAACCGGCTGAAATCCAGCACAATGAAAAAGTGATTGCCGCGTATCTGGGCACCGACGAAAGCGAGGTAAATCTGTGAGCGAACCGATGCTTCAGTTTCAGGATGTGGATGTTTTCTACGGGGTGATCCAGGCGTTGAAGCAGGTTTCGCTTGAGGTTAACAAAGGGGAAACCGTGGCCCTGATTGGCGCTAACGGCGCGGGGAAGTCAACATTACTGATGTCTGTCTTTGGTCAGCCCCGGATCCGCAACGGGCAGATCCTCTTCTGCGGCGAGGATATCAGCCACAAATCCACCCACTATGTTGCCACCGGTGGCATCGCGCAGGCACCTGAGGGACGACGCATTTTCCCGGATATGTCTGTAGAAGAGAACCTGCTGATGGGGACAATCCCCGTCGGCAATCAGCATGCAGCGGAAGATATGCAAAGCATGTTCGACCTCTTCCCCCGCCTCAAGGAGCGACGTAACCAGCGGGCGATGACGCTCTCCGGCGGTGAACAGCAGATGCTGGCTATCGCCCGCGCGCTGATGAGCCGTCCTAAACTTCTGCTGCTGGATGAACCCAGCCTCGGCCTCGCGCCAATCGTGGTTAAACAGATTTTCCAGACGCTGCGCGAACTGGCCCGTAACGGAATGACGATTTTTCTGGTCGAGCAGAATGCGCACCACGCGCTGAAGTTGTCCGACCGCGGCTATGTGATGGTTAACGGGCAGATTCGGTTAAGCGGCAGCGGCGAGGCGTTGCTGAAGGATCCGGAGGTGAGGAAGGCGTATCTGGGTGGAGTGTGAAATGAAAAGGCTATAGTGAGAAAAACTCACAGTGATTGCCATTATTAATCGTTTTTCAAAAACGCACGCCTTCCAATATTATCCTCTCGACCTACCCTGACGGTGGGCCAATTAAAACATTCAGGCGCAAACTGAATAGTCATAATGAGAGGAACCGGGGCAAACATGACACTTGATGCTTTATTTCAATTAATAAAAATTATATCGCCATCTGAAACTCCATCAGATGGCGATTTAGCGAATTTTATGACCCTGCTTATCTCCACCAAAAATCATTCTGACGCCCTGTTACCGTTTTCGCAGCGCGCGTATATGCTTTCAGTTGCCTATCGCGATCCCCAAAAAGCAGCTGCGTTGCTTTCATCCTGTCAGCCCGAAGCAGGCAACCCTCTCCCGCTGCTCAACTTCTCTGGCTGGCCGGACGTGCGTTACGCCACTTCTGGTGAATTACAGACGCCCGAGTCTGAGGACTATTTTCACAAGATTTCGTCTGCCGCCACGCTATTACGTGCGGCAATTATTGACGCTGAGCAACAGAAAAACACGCCAGCATTTTATATTCTGGATAAGGTGCTCAACCTGAACAGCGCTTTGCCAGAACGTTATAAAAAGATGGCAAATATATCTTATTCATAACGGTATTAATAAATCCGACTGTCATCGTATGCCAGATAATCGATATCCAGCGCCGGAACGACCGGGGTATGGTTTTGCAGCCAGGCCAGAAGATGCTGAATGCTCTCTCTTTTGAGTGAATTTTTTGGCCAGACGAGGTAGTAGCCATCCCCCGTCGCGATAGCTTTCCTGAAAGGCAGGCCCAGCAGGCCACTTTTCAGGGCATCAAGCGTGAGATGCAGGTCGGCGATAGCGATGCCGTGCCCGTTCATCGCGGCAATACTTCCCTGTTCAAGGGTATCGAACACCATACCGCTGCTCATATCGAGCCCCGGGAACAATCCTGTTCTTCGCAGCCAGCGCCGCCAGTCACGTCTGTCCGGTGAAGGATGGATCAGATCGCATTGCGGAAGCCGCTGCCGGGCCGGTTCGATAAGCGATGGAGTACAAACCGGGATAAGCCATTCATGAAATAGCAGTTGGCTTTCCGTTGTGTCACCAAAACGCCCATTGCCGAGAAGAATGGCGCAATCGTAGGGCTCAAGATTGAAATCAACGGTGTCAATGTCCATCCAGACGCTGGCAATCTCAACCTGTGGTTTTGCATGGTTGTTGCGAAAAGATCGCAGCACGTCGAGAAGCCATCTCATGGTCAGGGTACTGGGTGCTTTAAGCCGCAGCAGGTGGTTTTCACTACGAAATACCCGGCAGGCCCATTCAATGCTCGTGAAGCTTTCGTTCAGCTGCCCGGCAAGCACTCGCCCGGCTTCAGTGACCTCCACCCGAGGACCTTGCCTTTTGAAAAGCTCGCAGTCGAACCACAGTTCAAGGGTACGAACATGTCTGCTGACCGCGCCCGGTGTAATATTGAGCGTTTCAGCGGCTTTACTGAAGGAATTCAACCGCGCAGCAACTTCAAACGCACGCAGTGCATACAATGGCGGTAAAGACATAGCGTCCCTTAAATGAGGTGATGGCATGGGGAATCAGGATCGCAAACCTGCAAATCTTCACACTGCAAATCGCGCCCGCTACACGATAGCATAATGGGTATCTGTTTAATTCCGTTGAAAAGGATCGTTGTTTTATTACGTGAGGGTCAGAAATGAAGGTTGTTGATTAGCAGAATGGCAGGCACAAAAAAACCACCTTTCGGTGGTTTCACGACACTGCTTATTGCTTTGATTATTCTGCTTTTTCCCATGGTAGCCGGAGTGGGACTTGAACCCACACAGCGCGAACGCCGAGGGATTTTAAATCCCTTGTGTCTACCGATTCCACCATCCGGCCAGGGAAGAAAGTGGAGGCGCGTTCCGGAGTCGAACCGGACTAGACGGATTTGCAATCCGCTACATAACCGCTTTGCTAACGCGCCTTAAATCTGTTGTCTTTCGACCTGCACCCGCAAGCTGCCGATGCATTAATCTGGAGCGGGAAACGAGACTCGAACTCGCGACCCCGACCTTGGCAAGGTCGTGCTCTACCAACTGAGCTATTCCCGCATGTCATCAAGTAACTATTTAACTACTTCCTAACCACTTGATTTCATTGTCGTCCGGCTAACTGTGCCGCCGTTCGATGCGTTGCATTCTACTGATATGACGTTTTGAGTCAACGTTATTTTTTGCATCTCAGGATCGTTTGCTGAAAATTAAGCCGAAACGATCACTGTTCAAGCAAATCACCGCGCGCAGCGTTCAAATATTGCAGCATTGACCACAGCGTCAGCACCGCCGCAACCCACAGCAGACCAATGCCGGCCCACTCTACCCAGGCATTCGGACGCCACAGCATCCATACCAGCGCCGCCATCTGTGCGGTGGTTTTAACTTTACCGATCCAGGACACCGCCACGCTGCTGCGTTTACCCAGCTCCGCCATCCACTCGCGCAGGGCAGAGATAATAATCTCACGGCCAATCATGGTCGCGGCAGGCAGCGTTACCCACCAGGTATGATAATGTTCCGCCACCAGCACCATCGCGATTGCCACCATCACCTTATCCGCAACCGGATCGAGGAACGCGCCAAAGCGGGTACTCTGGTTCCAGCGACGCGCCAGATAACCGTCAAACCAGTCCGTCACGGCAGCGATCAGGAAAATAAGCGCACAGGCAAAAGGCGCCCAGACGACCGGCAGGTAAAATGCCAGGACGAAGAACGGAATGAGCACAACGCGAAAGAGAGTGAGCAACGTAGGGATATTAAATCGCATGATGACGGTAACTGTCTGTTGTCAGTAAAATTTAGCTCTATGTTGCTACAGAGCCCTCAATGTTTCAACGAGTAGTAGATCTTTTCTGCCAGCCCTTGCGAAATACCCGGCACTTTTGCAATTTCTTCCATACTGGCGTTGAGTAATCCTTGCAATCCGCCCATATACTTCAACAGCATCTGGCGACGTTTTGGCCCGACGCCTTCAATCGTCTCAAGGGTACTGGTATTTTTCACTTTTGCCCGTTTTTTACGGTGCCCACTGATGGCGTGATCGTGCGACTCATCGCGGATATGCTGGATCACGTGCAGCGCAGGGGAATCCGGCGGCAGGCTAAAGCCCTCGCCTTCCGGCTCAAAGAACAGCGTTTCCAGGCCAGCCTTACGATCTGCCCCTTTCGCTACCCCTAGCAGCAGCGGATGGTTCTTATCCCACTCCACGTCGAGTGATTCAAATACCGCCTTCGCCTGCCCCAACTGCCCTTTCCCGCCGTCGATAAGGATAACGTCCGGGATTTTGCTCTCTTCAATCGCTTTGCCATAGCGACGGCGCAGCACCTGGTTCATGGCAGCATAATCGTCACCGGGCGTAATGCCGGTGATGTTATAGCGACGATACTCTGCCCGCAGCGGACCGTTGGCATCAAAGACCACACACGACGCCACGGTCTGCTCACCCATCGTATGGCTGATGTCGAAGCATTCCATGCGTTTCACTTCCGGCAGCTTAAGCAGCGTAGCAAGCGCGGTTAAACGCTGGCTGACGGTCGACTGCTGGGACAGTTTGGTGGTCAGCGCCGTGGCGGCATTGGTTCGCGCCAGCTTCAGATAACGCGCGCGATCGCCGCGCGGTTTCGTCTGAACATTCACCCGGCGGCCTGCCAGCTCTGAAAGCGACTCCGCCAGCAGGGTTTTATCATCGAGCGTGAAGTCGAGCAGGATCTCCGAGGGCAGCGTACGCATCTGGCTGCCCTGCAAATAAAACTGGCCGACGAAGGTCTCCACCACTTCACCCAGCTCAGTGCCGCCCGGCACTTTCGGGAAGTAGCTGCGGCTGCCGAGCACTTTGCCCTGACGAATAAAAAGCACATGAACGCAGGCCAGACCGGCGTCAAAGGCTACGCCGATAACATCGAGGTCGTCGCCCGTATTGGAAACAAACTGCTTCTCGGTCACCCTGCGCACCGCCTGAATCTGGTCGCGGATGCGTGCGGCCTCCTCAAATTCCAGCGCCGCGCTGGCTTTTTCCATACGGGCAATCAGTTGCGTCAGCACCTGATCGTCTTTCCCGGCTAAAAACAGGCGGACATATTCCACCTGCTGCGCGTACTCTTCTTCGCTCACCAGCCCTTCAACGCACGGCCCCAGGCAGCGGCCAATCTGATATTGCAGGCATGGCCGGGAGCGGTTGCGATAAACGCTATTTTCGCACTGGCGAACAGGAAAGATTTTTTGCAAAAGCGCCAGCGTTTCCCGCACGGCATAACCGTTCGGGAACGGGCCGAAATATTCACCTTTCGCATGCTTAGCGCCACGATGCATCGCCAGCCGCGGGTGCGTGTCGCCGCTCAGGAAGATAAACGGATAGGATTTGTCATCGCGCAGCAGAACGTTGTAGCGCGGCTGATACAACTTAATATAGTTGTGCTCAAGGAGCAGCGCTTCCGTTTCCGTATGCGTTACGGTGACATCAATGTTATGTATAAGTGCGACCAGCGCTTCGGTTTTACGGGAAGCAAGGTTGCTGCGGAAATAGCTGGAAAGGCGTTTCTTCAGATCTTTCGCCTTACCGACATAGATAACCGTACCGCCAGCATCGTACATACGGTAGACGCCTGGCTGGCTGGTGACGGTTTTCAGAAATGCTTTTGAATCGAACGCTTCACTCACTGACTTATTAACGACTCCGCATTGCACAAACCATGGCGAATGGCCAGGTGAGTCAGTTCGACATCACCGTGAATGTTCAGTTTACTGAACATTCGATAGCGATAGCTGTTGACCGTTTTCGGGCTGAGATTCAGTTGCTCTGAGATCTCATTCACCTTCTGACCTTTAGTGATCATCAGCATAATCTGCAATTCGCGCTCAGACAAACTGGCAAACGGAGATTCCGTTTTTTCCGGTTCAATCTGACTCAGAGCCATCTGTTGAGCAATATCAGAAGCGATGTAGCGCTGCCCGGCGTGTACGGTGCGGATCGCATTGACGACTTCCTGCGGCGCGGCGCCTTTACTGAGATACCCGGCAGCACCCGCCTGCATAACCCTGGCAGGCAGCGGATTTTCGGTATGGACGGTCAGCATGATAACTTTGGTATCAACGAACATGCGCGCGATTTTGCGCGTGGCTTCAAGCCCGCCAATACCGGGCATGTTCATATCCATCAGCACCACGTCTGCGGAGTTAGCGCGACACCATTTAACGGCATCTTCGCCACAGCACGCCTCGCCGGCAACTTTAATACCCTTTATATCTTCAAGAATGCGTCGTATCCCTGCGCGCACCAGTTCGTGGTCATCAACAAGAAGGACGTTGATCAAAGGAAATGTCTCCAGAATAGGGATAACGCTACTGACTGCTAATTGGGTTTATATTAACGGTTTTCCATGCAAGATTAAAACGCTAAAAAATCGGCTATTCGATTCTTGTCTCGTTTTTGGAAATTAAGCTGTACAGTAAGTGGAAAGAAAACCCTTGCCCGCTGGGCTTTTACCTCTATTTTATAGCATCGACATTCGAAAAGTTACTAAAACAGTTGTTAACTCAAACGAAAAAGAGCGCGCGATTTTTTGTAACAACAATTAACGAATGGCGAACCGGGGATAAACATTTAATTGTCGCTAACATATTGGACAGAGTACCTTCATAATCCGCGCCGCCCAATAATCACTGCGCGATAAGTATAAAAAACAACCACTGCATTTTTTGCCGTAGCTTGTGGTATACTCCGCCGCCTTAACTTTCATCGTCGCGCTCATGCGCTGTTTTATAATGAGGAAAATAAATGAGCACACCTGAATTTGCCACTGCCGAGAATAACCAGGAACTGGCACAGGAAGTAAACTGCCTGAAGTCGCTGCTGACGCTAATGCTACAAGCGATGGGCCAGGCTGATGCTGGTCGTGTGATCATTAAAATGGAAAAACAGATCGCGCAGATGGAAGACCAGGCGGAATCCGCTGTTTTTGCCAATACGGTTAAGCAAATTAAACAAGCCTACCGCCAGTAACAAAAACGGCTGGATGCAAAGCATTCAGCCGTTTTCTCGTCTGACACGCAGAACGTGATATCAGTCAGATAAGCCCCGTCGCCGCGGCATAACACGCTATCTGGATCTTATTCGGTGCGTTGAATTTCTTCTGCATATTCTTTTGATGGAAATTGACGGTATTTTCCGAGATGGAGAGAATGATGGCGATTTCTGCCGACGTCTTCCCTTCTGCGGTCCACTTCAGAATTTCCCGCTCACGCTTGCTGAATTTCATTTCAGGCGGCATCACCGTCTCATGTTCAAAGCGTAACAGTGTGGTGAGCGCCATCTGGACGAGCATTTGTAAACGCAGCTCAACTTCTTCACTGGATATCGAGTGTGCCTGTAAGCTGGTACATGACACGGAGAGGAAACCGAGCGCATGATTTGGCATCATCAGACACTGCGTTATTCCCTTGCGTAATCCGTGGTCCCGCGCGCCGTCCCATAATTGCTGGGCATCCGTGAATAATTCATCCGTCCAGGGCAAATGTCCCTGAATGAAATTCTCGGGCTTCAGCACCGGGTCAATGGCGAAATAATTCTCGGACTGATATTGCGCCATCCATTGTTGCGGATAACTGGAATGGACGGAGGTTCGCGGGCGGGTAAATGGCACAGGGTGTCGAACACAAAGCGCATAATAATCGAATTCAAGCGCCTGCGTTTGTCGCTGAAGTTCCTGATATACCTCTTCGGCACAGGTCATTTCCTGAAACCGGAGGAAGCATTCCCGTCGCCAGGTGAAAAAGTCTATATCCCTCATACTTACTGAATGAAGCCTCTGATAAAGATAATCATTATTATGGTGAATATAACCTAACACATAAAGCATGATTATTTATATAAAATATCGGCCACAGGCAGATTATCTTTAATTTGGCGATGGCTTATCCACATCAGGCGGAATAAAAAAGCAACAGAACGGAGTTTAAGGGAGGATAATTTGCTCCAGAAGCGGCATCTGGAGCAAATTGAACGCTAAAATGCTACTGCATTAAGAATTTTTCAAGGAACTGACGGGTTCGGGGCTGCTGCGGATTGGCAAACAGCGCTTTAGCCGGCCCCTGCTCAACTATTCTCCCCTGATCCATGAAAATAGCCCGATCGGCAACGTCGCGAGCGAAGCTCATTTCATGCGTCACAATCACCATCGTGCGTTTCTCCTGCGCCAGCTGTCGGATCGTGTTCAGTACTTCCCCGACCAGCTCAGGATCGAGCGCGGATGTGGGTTCGTCAAACAGGATCACATCCGGGCGCATCGCCAGCGCGCGCGCAATGGCGACACGCTGCTGCTGCCCGCCAGATAAGCGACGCGGATAGCTCGTCTCCTTCCCTGCCAGCCCAACCTTCGCCAGCAGCTCGCGGGCGCGGACCGTCGCGTCTTCCTTAGGTTCCCCCTTGACGATGACCGGCCCTTCAATAATGTTTTCCAGCACCGTGCGGTGCGGAAAGAGATTAAAGCTCTGGAACACGAAGCCGACATGCTGGCGCAGGCGGCGAATCAGCCCTTTTTGCTGGCTGATGGGTTTCCCGGTATCAATGGTGATATCACCCACGCGGATCGTCCCGCCTTCGGGCTGCTCCAGTAAATTGATGCTGCGCAGCAGCGTGGTTTTGCCTGATCCGCTCGGGCCGATAATGGCCACCACTTCGCCCTGCTCAACTTCAAGGTCAATGCCATGCAGCACCGTTTGTCCATGGAATTTTTTCACCAGGTTTTTAACGTCAATTGCACTCATTTTGGATCACGCTCCTGGCGGTTAAGCTGGTTTTCAAAATAGTTTTGCAGAGCGGACAGCACCGTCGCCATCACCCAGTAAATCAGAGAGGCCGCCAGATACATGGTAAACACTTCCAGCGTGCGCGAGGTGATCAGCTGCGCCTGACGGAACAGCTCCGGCACCTGAATGGTCGCCGCAAGCGAGGTGTCTTTCACCAGGCTGATAAAGCTGTTGCTCAGCGGCGGCAGCGCCACGCGCGCCGCCTGGGGCAGGATCGCCCGGCGCAGCGTCTGCCACGGGGTCATCCCGATACTGGCCGCCGCTTCCCACTGTCCTTTATCGATGGAGGAGATCGCCGCACGCAGCGTTTCAGAGGTGTACGCCGCGGTATTCAGCGACAGGCCTATCATCGCCGCCGGGATCGGATCCAGCTCAATACCGAACTGTGGCAGACCGTAGTAAATCATAAACAGCTGGGCGATAAGCGGCGTTCCGCGGAACACGGAGATGTAAAACCGCGCCAGCCACCGCACCGGCCAGATGTTCGACATGCGCATCAGTGCCAGCACAAACCCGAGCACCAGCCCGAAGAACATCCCGCCGATACTGAGCTGTAAAGTAAACACCGCGCCCTTAAGCAAGAACGGCAGCGAATCAATAACCAGTTGAATACTTTCTTGCATTATTATTTTTCTACCTGATTTTTAGACATGAGGATGATAGGCAAACAGCGCAGGCGCTCCGCCAGTATGAACAAACAAAATGGGTCCTTCATCCTTAAAGCGCTTGCGGGCGATGCCGTCGATCAGGCCCGCCATTGCCTTGCCGGTATAGACCGGGTCGAGCAGAATACCTTCGAGACGGGCCAGCAGCTTAACCGCCTCCATCCCTTCATCATTGGGGGTGCCATAGCCCGGCGCGAAATAGTCATCCCACAGCACTATTTCCGCCTTCGCCTGAAGCGCAAGCTGTTCAGCCACCGCCTGTTGCAGGGTGACGACTTTCGGCTTCTGGTCCGCAACGCTTCTGGAAACGGTCACGCCAATCAGCTCGACGTCTGGCATCAGCTGCTCAAGCCCGACCGCTAAACCGGCATGGGTTCCCGCACTGCCGGACGCCACCACCACCGAGGATAAACTTACCGCGCCTTCGCACTGCTGAGCGAATTCCAGCGCGCTCTCAACATAGCCGAGGGCACCCAGCGCATTCGAGCCGCCAACCGGGATCACGTACGGACGAAAACCCTGCGCTTCCAGACGCGTCGCCAGCTCGTCGAGCTGTGCAGCCGGGTCGGTCAACGCGTCGACCATTTCAACCTGCACGTTGAACAGATCCAGCAGCAGACGGTTACCGTTAGTCAGGTAATTCTCTGCCTGCGTGCCGATCGGATTCTCCAGCAGGGCTACGCAGTGGAGTCCCAGCTTCGCCGCCACTGCCGCCGTCTGGCGAACGTGGTTAGACTGAATTGCCCCGGCGGTGATCAGCGTGTCCGCGCCTTCGCGCAGGGCATCGGCGGCGAGAAATTCCAGCTTGCGCAGCTTATTTCCGCCCATCGCCATGGGCGTCACATCGTCACGCTTAATGAATATATCGCGCCCCAGGTAGTCAGAAAATCGCGGCAGATACTCCAGCGGCGTGGGTGCGCCGATAAATTCCAGACGGGGAAAGCGCGTTAAATTCTGTAGTGACATGGTTCCTCCGGTCACGCAAACAATTGTTATTTCATTATGCACGCAGACGCGCGAGAAATAAAAAAGGCGCTTTTAAAAGCGCCTTTTTTTGTCAGTCAGAGACTTATTTCGTCACGTCTGCACCAAACCACTTCTCAGAAAGCGCCTTCAGGCTACCGTCTTTCTGCATCTCAGCAATGGCGCCGTCGATGGCTTTCAGCAGATCCTCGTTACCTTTACGCACCGCCACGCCGGATTCCTGACGGGAGAACGCATCACCCGCGACAGCCAGGGTATTGTTGGTTTTCTTCACCAGATCCAGCGCTGCCAGGCGGTCAACCAGAATGGCGTCAATACGGCCTACGCGCAGATCCTGGTATTTCGTCGGGTCATCATCGTAGGTACGGATGTCCACGCCCTGCACATTCTGGCGCAGCCACTCCTCGTAGTTGGTGCCCAGACCGACGCCGACTTTCTTACCTTTCAGATCCGCTGCGGATTTGATACTGCCTTCGTTACCTTTCTTCACCAGCGCCTGAATACCGGACACGGTGTACGGCGTGGAGAAGTCATACTTCTTCTTACGCTCGTCAGAAATGGTTACCTGGTTAATCACCACGTCAATACGTTTGGAATCCAGTGACGCCAGCATCCCGTCCCATTTGGTGGGTTTCAGGGAGGCTTTAACGCCGAGGTGTTTTGCCAGCTCCTGCGCAAACTCCACTTCAAAACCGGTCAGTTTACCGTCGTCGCCCTGGAAGCTGAACGGAGGATAGGTTCCTTCCAGCCCAACCAGCAGCGTGCCGCGCTCTTTAACTTTGTTGAGCAGATTCTCTGCCGCGAACGTTTTCACGCTCATCCCCGCGACCAGCGCAACGGCCATCATCCCCATCAGCGCCTGACGACCCAGAAGTGCTAATTTCATAAGTACCCCGATACAGTGGAATTTTTGAGTAGTGTAGAGAAATCGCCTGCAACGTCAAAGGCGGCTGCGCTACATCTTATTCTTTTTTAATATATATCAGAAGTTGTTCCGGCGCGGACTTTCTGCTTTATGACGCCCGGCATCTGGACTTTATATTGCGCGTACTTTCGCAGCGCGATGCGGTAATTATTGGTACTGGTGGCGGGCAACCAGGGTTCCAGATTTTCATCCAGGTATCCGGTCGTCAGCAGATCGCGGGAGATATTTTGCATGGTCAAATGCTGACCCAGGCGGCGCAGGCGAACCACGTATTCACGCACGGTGCCGTGACTCATCTCCGTTTGTTCAAACAGGAATTGCTTGAAGCCGATAATATCGAAGAAGTCGCTTTGCTCTTTGCAATGGAGATCGCCACAGAAACGGCAAAGCGCTACCCACTCTTTTTGCTCTTCAAGCCAGGCGGCTTCATCCATCAGCGTGTCGAGGCGGGAAATCGCAATCTTATTCACGATTTCACCGCGACGAACCAGCGTGATGCGGTCGAGTAATTTTTTACAGTGGGCGCAATGCGTCTGGCTGTGTTTAAAGTCTTTCAGGTAGCGGCTTAAAGGCCGTCTTTTAGATTGCTGCACCGTCATGATAACTCCTGGTTGTCAATACGTTGTGCGGCATTTCCAAGGCGAATAACTCACCTATAACTTACCCAGTTTTGTGCGCAGGCGTTTAATGGCCTGGCTGTGCAGCTGGCTCACCCGAGACTCGCCCACCTCCAGCACGGCGCCAATCTCTTTGAGATTGAGCTCTTCCTGGTAATAGAGGGTTAACACCAGTTGCTCACGTTCCGGTAAAGCTTCGATCGCTTCCATCACGCGCTGGCGTAAATTCCCTTCCAGTAAATGGTGTAACGGGTTTTCTTGCTGATGTTCATCGGTCACCAGCTCGATGCTATCGCCATGCTCTTCGCGCCACTCATCATAAGAGAAGAGTTGGCTGTTATTGGTATCGAGCAACATCTGGCGATACTCTTCAACAGGAATGCCCAGACGCTCCGCTACTTCGGTTTCCGTCGCGTTGCGCCCCAGCTCCTGTTCCAGCTGCCCCATCGCATGCGCCACTTCGCGCGCGTTGCGGCGAACGCTGCGCGGCACCCAGTCGCGGCTGCGCAGCTCGTCCAGCATCGCACCACGAATACGCTGCACTGCGTAAGTCGTAAATGCCGTTCCTTGCAGAGCGTCGTACCGGTCAACTGCATTCAATAACCCGATACCGCCCGCCTGTAGCAGATCGTCCAGTTCCACGCTCGCCGGCAAACGCACCTGGAGGCGCAATGCTTCGTGACGCACCAGCGGAACATAACGCTGCCACAGCGAGTGTTTATCCATTACACCTTCAGCGGTATAGAGTGAATTCACGATAAACAGCCCTGCGTTAGTTGAGTTATCGGCATGATTATCCGATTCTGGAGGGGTTTTAATCGGGTGAATAGTGGGTGAAATGAGGGGTTATTTGGGGGGTTACGCGTAAATGCGGACAGAAAAAACCCCGCCGAAGCGGGGTTTAAGCGTCATCAGGCGATTAGCCTTGCAGCAGAGACAGAACCTGCTGAGGAACCTGGTTAGCTTTGGACAGCACGGAGTTACCGGCCTGCTGAACGATCTGCGCTTTAGACATGTTGGACACTTCGGTCGCATAGTCGGCGTCCTGAATACGGGACTGCGCTTCAGACAGGTTGGTGGTGGTGTTGTTCAGGTTGGTTACGGCAGAGCTCAGACGGTTCTGTACCGCACCCAGTGAAGAACGGAATTTATCAACATCAGAGATAGCAGCATCCAGTTTATCTAAAGGATCCAAATTCAGATCGCTCAGCGCAGTATTTGCAGCCGCAGCCGCAGTCACTTTACCAGTGCTGTCAATGGTCGCTGAAGTAAAGGTATTAGCAGCAGAATCATAAACTGCATATGCGTTATTGCCGCTCGTATCTTTATATGAAACCAGTGACTCAGTTGCACCTAAAGTAGTTGTATCAACAGCAATTTTTGCGCTTACAGTGTCTGTTGCTGCTGCAACAGAAGATACGGAACCAGATACCGTGCCAGCTGTATCTGCATTAAATTTGATGGTATTTGCTGTATAATCGACCGTTGCTGCGTAATACTTATCATCACTGCCTTTAACAAAATAATTACCTGCATCATCTTGAACTAAAGAATCACCAGTTGCTGTAGTATTCGTAGTCCCTGTATTGCTAACTGTGGCGGAAGCAAAATCTACAGTAGCATTTAACTTAGTACCATTACTGACGGTTGTAGCAAGTTTGGTGGCATCGAAACCAGTCAGACCCAAAGTTGAGGCTGTGATTTTTTTCAGATCAATGGTAATGTTTTGCCCATCATTGGCACCAACCTGAATTTGCATAGAACCGTCTTTAGCCAAGACATTGACACCGTTAAATTGGGTCTGTCCTGAAACACGGTCGATTTCATCCAGTCGAGATTGAATTTCATCCTGGATTGAAGACAAATCAGTTTTAGAGTTCGTACCAGTAGAGGCCTGAACGGTCAGTTCACGAACACGCTGAAGGTTGTTGTTGATTTCAGACAGCGCGCCTTCAGTGGTCTGCGCCAGAGAGATACCGTCGTTAGCGTTACGTGCAGCCTGAGTCAGACCTTTGATGTTAGAGGTGAAGCGGTTAGCGATAGCCTGGCCCGCAGCGTCATCTTTCGCGCTGTTGATACGCAGACCAGAAGACAGACGCTCGATAGAAGAAGACAGAGCGGACTGGTTCTTGTTGATGTTGTTCTGAGTGATCAGCGAGAGGCTGTTGGTATTAATGACTTGTGCCATGATTTCGATTCCTGTTGTTCATCAAATCTGTTTGGTTAGATTTGGGTTTCCACCCTTCGGCTTCATCGCCGTCAAAGGTGTTATCGTCTGGTCCAAACCAACCTTTAGATATTTTTTCAGGATCGCGTTAATTTTTTTAGCCACGGAAAAGCTCTTCTCTATTACCGTTATTCCCGCCATTAAAAAAAAGAAATTAACCGTAAACTTTCCCCCATTAAGGCCGATAACCCCACTATTCGTTCTACGTGTCGATAGATTAAGGAATAAATATGGCAAGTATTTCATCATTGGGGATTGGTTCGGGTCTTAAGTTAGCAGACATTCTGGATAGTCTGACCACGGCCGAAAAAGCACAGCTGACGCCAATTTCCAAACAACAGACATCGTATACCGCCAAGCTGAGCGCTTACGGCACGTTGAAAAGTTCACTGGAAGCGTTTCAGACCGCCAACACCGCGCTGAATAAAGCCGATCTGTTTACAGCGACCAGCACGTCGAGCAGTACCACGGCATTCAGCGCCACCACCACCGGCAGCGCGATTGCCGGTAAATACACCATCAGCGTGTCGCAGCTGGCGCAGGCGCAAACCCTGACGACCAAAAACGCGCAGCCGGATACCAAAACGGCCATTGCCACGGCTGACAGCAAGATCACCTTTACCGCCGGTAACGGTAAAGATCCGGTGACCGTCGATATCAGCGCGGCAAACTCCTCGCTGACCGGCATTCGCGATGCGATTAACAAAGCTGACGCCGGCGTGACCGCCAGTATTATTAACGTCGGTAATGGTCAGTACCGTCTGTCCATCACCTCCACCGAAACCGGGGCGGACAACGCGGTCAGCATCAGCGTGAGCGGCGACAGCGCCCTGCAATCCTTTATGGGTTACAACGGCACCAGCACCGACGCCAGCAACGGCATGACAGAAAGCGTCACCGCGCAGAACGCCAAGCTGAAGGTGAATAACGTCGATATCGAAAACAGCAGCAACACCATCAGCGATGCGCTGGAAGATATCACCCTGAACCTGAACGATGTCACCACCGGTAACCAGACGCTGACGATCGCTAAAGATACATCGAAAGCGGAAACGGCGATGAAAGCCTGGGTGGATGCCTACAACACCCTTCAGGACAGCTTTGCATCATTAACCAAATATACGGCGGTTGATGCGGGTACAGATGCGCAGGATTCCAGCAACGGTGCCCTGCTCGGAGACAGTACGCTGCGTACTATCCAGACGCAGCTGAAAACCATGCTGGGCAACTCCGTCGGCGGAACCGCCTATAAAACGCTGTCTCAGGTCGGCATTACCTCCGATCCAAGTACGGGTAAGCTGGAGCTGGACAGCGACAAGCTGAAAAAAGCGCTGACGGATAACCCGTCTGCCGTGAAAGATTTGGTTGTGGGTGACGGTAAAACCACCGGGATCACTACCACCATGGCCACCCATCTGACTGACTGGCTTTCCAGTAAAGGCATTATCCAGGCGGCCAAAGATGGCGTCAGCAAAACGCTGAACAAGTTAACGGATCAATATAACGCCGTGAGCGAACGTATTGACGCGAGAGTGGCGCAGTACAAAGCCCAGTTTACCCAGCTGGACGTACTGATGACCTCGCTGAACAACACCAGCAGCTACCTGACGCAGCAGTTCGAAAATACGTCCAGCAACAAGTAGTAAACGCTAATCAGACCCGAGGGGGATAACATGTACGGCGCAAAAGGCACGCAAGCCTACGCAAAGATAGAAGTTGAAAGCGCGGTGATGAGCGCCAGCCAGCAGCAGCTGGTTATCATGCTATTTGATGGAGCCCTCAGCGCGCTGGTACGCGCGCGTCTGTTCCTGGCAGACGGTAATATCCCGGCAAAAGGGCTGGCGCTCTCAAAAGCCATCAACATTATCGAAAACGGGCTGAAGGTTGGCCTGGTGGAAAATAACGGTGATGAGCTTACGCAAAACCTGATTGCCCTTTATGCCTATATGGTACGTCGCCTCCTGCACGCCAACGTGAATAACGACGCCAGCGCCATCGAAGAGGTGGAAAACTTGCTGCGCAATATCGCTGACGGGTGGAAGGAGGTTGCCGGTACGCCACAACTGATGCAGGACGCCGTCTAATGAGTAACGCACCGCAACTTTATGCCCTTTATCAGCAACTCCTTGAGCAGAGCCAGTTGATGTTGCGACTGGCCCGGCAGGGACTATGGGATGATCTGATCATCTGTGAAACCGACTATGTTAATGCGGTGCACTCACTGGCTCGTCTCACTCAGGAAAGTGAGCCTTCGATGCAGATTCAGGAGCAGCTTCGCCCGACGCTGCGGGTGATCCTGGACAACGAAGGCCAGGTAAAAACGTTGCTGCAAGCCAGAATGGATGAACTGGCGAAGCTGGTTGGGCAATCCTCCATCCAGAAAACCGTTCTCTCCACCTACGGTAACCAGGGCGGTCATGTCCTGGTTCCGCAAAGTAATAGCGATATTAATTAGCCATTTAACTGGCGTTCGAGCGTTAACCGTTTCGTTCGCCAGGCATTTCTGCCAAACCTGCTCCATACTTGAGTTTCGCGACCTCATGGAGATGGTGCATGCGCAACCCAACACTTTTACAATGTTTTCACTGGTACTACCCCACCGGCGGTGAACTGTGGCGAGAAGTCACGGCATTAGCCCCCAACCTGAACGAAATCGGCATCAATATGGTCTGGTTACCGCCGGCATATAAGGGGGCATCCGGCGGCTATTCCGTCGGGTATGACTCTTATGACCTTTTCGACCTCGGTGAGTTTGACCAGAAAGGCAGCGTCGCCACCAAATACGGCGATAAAGCCCAGCTGCTGGAGGCCATCAACGCCTTAAAAAGCAACCAGATTGCGGTGCTTCTGGACGTGGTGGTCAACCATAAAATGGGGGCCGATGAAAAGGAACCCGTCCGCGTGCAGCGCGTGGATGCTCAGGATCGCACCCAAATCAGCGATGAGATCATCGAATGCGAAGCCTGGACGCGCTACACCTTCCCCGTTCGGGCCGGGCAGTATTCGCAGTTCATCTGGGATTACAAATGCTTCAGCGGTATCGACCACATTGAAAACCCCAATGAGGACGGTATCTTCAAAATCGTGAACGACTACACCGGCGAAGGCTGGAACGATCAGGTCGACGACGAGATGGGCAATTTCGATTACCTGATGGGTGAAAATATCGATTTTCGCAACCATGCGGTGACGGAGGAGATCAAATACTGGGCGCGCTGGGTGATGGAGCAAACCCACTGCGACGGCTTCCGCCTGGACGCGGTAAAACACATCCCGGCCTGGTTCTATAAAGAGTGGATTGAGCACGTCCAGGAGGTGGCCCCGCAGCCGCTGTTTATCGTGGCGGAATACTGGTCTCACGAAGTGGATAAATTGCAGCACTACATCAATCAGGTGGACGGTAAAACCATGCTGTTTGATGCGCCACTGCAAATGAAATTTCACGAAGCCTCACGCCAGGGACGCGACTACGATATGAGCCAGATTTTCACCGGTACGCTGGTGGAAGCCGATCCGTTCCATGCCGTGACCCTGGTAGCCAACCACGATACCCAACCCTTGCAGGCGCTGGAAGCCCCGGTTGAAGCCTGGTTCAAACCGCTGGCCTACGCGCTCATCCTGCTGCGTGAAAACGGCGTGCCGAGCGTATTCTACCCGGATCTTTTTGGCGCCAGCTATGACGACACCGGCGGGGATGGCGAGACGTATCACATCGATATGCCGGTGATTGAACAGCTCCACGAGCTGATCCTCGCCCGGCAGCGTTTTGCCCACGGCGTGCAGACGCTCTTTTTCGACCATCCAAACTGCATTGCGTTCAGCCGCAGCGGGACTGAGGAGCACCCGGGCTGTGTGGTGGTGCTGTCAAATGGTGATGACGGCGAGAAGACCATCTGCCTCGGGGAAAATTACGGCAATAAGACCTGGCGTGATTTTTTAGGCAACCGCGAGGAAACCGTGACCACGGCGGCGGATGGCGAAGGGACGTTCTTCTGTAACGGGGGAAGCGTCAGCGTCTGGGTGATTGAGGAAGCGCTGTAGTGCTGGGAAAGTGCGGCCTGATGCCCTCACCCCGACCCTCTCCCACCGGGAGAGGGAGCAAACCCTAAAAACGGCAATATGATTGCCGTTTTGCTTTTACCGCTACGGAAGCTTACTCTCCAGCGGATTCTTGCTCAGGTAATCTGCGCATTCCACCGTTGGACGGTCAACCTTGTACAGTTCCATACCGTCATACTCCAGCGCCGCCCCATCACGCTCCAGCGGATAGACATCCAGCTTACGGGTCACGTTGTAATAATCATCTGAACGCAGCATGATCTTACCCGGCACCGCGATAACGCGCTGCCACTGACGGCAATCCAGCGTATCCCCCTCTGGCGTCACCACCAGCGTGGCGATCGCTTCCGGGCTCACCATCGCGCTCTGCGGCCCTTTCGACTGCCAGTAACCTGCCAGTTGCGAAGGTACCGGGTGCTTAATCACTTCCTGATAGTTATCTACCTGAACACATCCCGCTAACGTCAGCATCGCAGCCACAATTGCTACTTTTTTCATCATCTTTCCTGCATGCGAAGAAAAAAATATTGTGGCATTAAAGCCATCAGGCTGCCAGCGTAAGATAGGTATTGATTAAACCTGCATCCCCATCACTTCCTGGTATGCCGACACCAGCTTGTTACGCACCTGCAACCCCATCTGCAATGACACCGACGCTTTTTGCAGATCGGCCATCACATCGTTGAGCGCCACGCCGGGTTCGCCAAGGGTAAATCTCTCAGCCTGGGTACGGGCCGCGTTTTGCTTGTCGCTGATCAGGTCCAGCGCCGCATGCAGTTGACCGGCGAAGCTAACGCCCGGCGGCTGGTCAGCCACGCTCTGATTACGGGCGGTCATCGCCGTTGCCTGTAACTGACTGAGTACCCCTTCAATGCCCTGTATAGCCATGACTCTCCCCTGGATGGTTTTTTACGAGGTCAAGACTAACAGCTTGTCAATAAGATAATGGCGGTAAATAGCGTTAAAAAACCAGGTTATTTGACGCATAGAAAATCCCGAATCATCAAATAATGGCAGGGCCATCAGTATGGAACTTTTGTCGTGTTTGCCGACCCGGGAGTCAGTTTTGTTTCTCTACACGAATAACGTAAACCACCAGGATTTAAGAGGTGCGCAATGAGTGCGACAGCAGCATCGACAGCGCCACAGAATAAATCACTCGAGTGGATGAACCGCCTTCGCGCCAACCCTAAGATCCCGTTGATTGTGGCAGGCGCTGCCGCCATTGCGATCGTTGTCGCGATGGTCTTATGGGCAAAAAGCCCGGATTACCGCACGCTCTACAGCAACCTTTCCGACCAGGATGGCGGTGCCATCGTCACCCAGTTAACCCAGATGAACATCCCGTATCGCTTTGCCGATAACGGTGGTGCGCTTGAAGTACCGGCAGATAAAGTGCACGAGCTTCGCCTGCGTCTCGCCCAGCAGGGGCTGCCAAAAGGCGGCGCGGTTGGGTTTGAGCTGCTGGATCAGGAAAAATTCGGCATCAGTCAGTTCAGCGAGCAGGTTAACTATCAGCGCGCACTGGAAGGTGAGCTGGCCCGTACGATTGAAACCTTAGGCCCGGTGAAAAGTGCCCGCGTGCACCTGGCGATGCCTAAGCCGTCCCTGTTTGTCCGTGAACAAAAGTCCCCTTCGGCCTCTGTGACCGTTAACCTCGAACCTGGCCGTGCGCTGGATGAAGGGCAGATCAGCGCCGTCACGCACCTGGTCTCCAGTGCGGTGGCCGGTCTGCCGCCGGGTAACGTTACGCTTGTCGATCAGAGTGGTCATCTGCTGACGCAGTCCAACACCGCCGGGCGCGATCTCAACGACGCTCAGCTGAAATACGCCGCGGATGTGGAAGGCCGTCTCCAGCGTCGCATCGAAGCGATTCTGGGCCCGGTGGTCGGCAGCAGCAACGTACACGCGCAGGTCACCGCGCAGATTGATTTCTCGAATAAAGAACAGACCGAAGAGCAGTACGCTCCGAACGGGGATGCCTCCCGCGCCGTGTTACGCTCGCGTCAGATCAATGAGACGGAACAGGTCGGCGGCCAGTATCCTGGCGGTGTGCCGGGCGCGCTCTCTAACCAGCCTGCGCCTGCCAACGCCGCGCCAATCTCCACCCCGCCGGCAAACCCGCAGAACGGTCAGCAAACGAATCAGCAGACGACCTCGACCGCGAACAGTACCGGCCCGCGTAACAGCAGCCGTAACGAAACGACCAACTACGAAGTCGACCGGACTATCCGCCATACCAAACTGAACACGGGCGATATTCAGCGTCTCTCTGTTGCCGTGGTGGTGAACTACAAAACGCTGCCGGACGGTAAACCGCTGCCGCTCACGGCGGAGCAGATGAAGCAGATCGAAGATTTGACCCGCGAAGCGATGGGCTTCTCTGAAAAACGTGGCGATACCCTCAACGTTGTGAACTCACCGTTCAACCCGGTGGATGAGACCGGTGGCGAACTGCCGTTCTGGCAACAGCAGGCGTTCTTCGATCAGCTGATGTCCGCAGGTCGCTGGCTGCTGGTGCTGATTGTCGCGTGGCTGCTGTGGCGTAAGGGCGTTCGTCCTCAGCTACAGCGCCGTGCTGAAGCCGAGAAAGCCGCGCTGGAACAGAAGAACGCGCGTCCGGACGAGGAAGAAGCGGTTGAAGTTCGTCTCAGCAAAGATGAACAGATGCAGCAGCGCCGTGCTAACCAGCGTATGGGCGCAGAGGTGATGAGCCAGCGCATTCGCGAAATGTCAGATAACGATCCGCGCGTCGTCGCGCTGGTCATCCGCGGTTGGATGGGTAACGAACATGAGTAATACGCTTACAGGCACCGATAAGAGCGTCATCCTGCTGATGACCATTGGCGAAGATCGTGCGGCGGAGGTGTTTAAACACCTCTCCCAGCGAGAAGTGCAGATCCTCAGCGCGGCGATGGCCAACGTGCGCCAGATCTCCAACAAGCAGCTGACAGAAGTGCTGGCGGAGTTTGAGCAGGAAGCCGAGCAGTTTGCCGCGCTCAACGTCAACGCCAACGAATACCTGCGCTCCGTGCTGGTTAAGGCGCTGGGCGAAGAGCGCGCCGCCAGCCTGCTGGAAGATATTCTCGAAACGCGCGACACCGCCAGCGGGATCGAAACGCTCAACTTTATGGAGCCGCAAAGCGCCGCCGATCTTATTCGCGACGAGCACCCGCAGATTATCGCCACCATTCTGGTCCACCTCAAACGGGGCCAGGCGGCCGATATTCTGGCGCTGTTCGACGAGCGTCTGCGCCACGACGTAATGCTGCGTATCGCCACCTTCGGCGGCGTCCAGCCAGCCGCGCTGGCGGAGCTGACCGAAGTGCTGAACAACCTGCTCGACGGCCAGAACCTCAAGCGCAGCAAAATGGGCGGCGTGAGAACGGCAGCGGAAATCATCAACCTAATGAAAACGCAGCAGGAAGAGGCGGTTATTACGGCGGTACGCGAGTTCGACGGCGAGCTGGCGCAGAAAATTATCGACGAGATGTTCCTGTTCGAAAACCTGGTCGAAGTGGACGACCGCAGTATCCAGCGCCTGCTTCAGGAGGTGGACTCCGAATCGCTGCTTATCGCCCTCAAAGGCGCCGAGCAGCCGCTGCGCGAGAAATTCCTGCGCAACATGTCCCAGCGTGCGGCCGATATCCTGCGCGACGACCTGGCCAACCGTGGCCCGGTGCGTTTGTCTCAGGTGGAAAACGAACAGAAAGCGATCCTGCTTATTGTTCGTCGTCTGGCAGAAACCGGCGAGATGGTGATTGGCAGCGGAGACGACACCTATGTCTGATGAACTGTCGTGGAAGCGCTGGACGCCTGACGACCTCTCCCCTCCCACCGCAGAGTTCACCCCTGCCGTTGTGTCGTCCGACGAGGGCGACGCCGGGGCGGGCATACCCGAGCTGAGTGAAGAGGAACAGCGCGCCCAGATGCTGGCCCAGATGCAAATGCAGGCGCACGAGCAGGGCTTCAACGCCGGGATGAACGAAGGCCGTCAGACCGGGCACGCACAGGGTTATCAGGAAGGGCTGGCGAAAGGTTTAGAGCAGGGCATCGAGCAGGCGCGCCAGCAGCAGGCGCCGCTGCATGCCCGCATGCAGCAACTGGTGAGCGAGTTTCAGCACACGCTGGATGCGCTCGACAGCGTGATTGCCTCGCGCCTGATGCAGATGGCGCTGGAGGCGGCCCGTCAGGTGATCGGCCAGACGCCGGTAGTGGATAACGCCGCGCTGATTAAGCAGATCCAGGGGCTGCTCCAGCAGGAGCCGCTGTTCAGCGGCAAACCGCAGCTGCGCGTTCATCCTGATGATTTGCAGCGCGTGGAAGAGAGCCTCGGCGCGACGCTGAGCCTGCACGGCTGGCGGCTGCGCGGCGATCCGTCGCTCCATCACGGAGGCTGTAAGGTCTCGGCGGATGAGGGCGATCTGGATGCCAGCGTCGCGACCCGCTGGCAGGAACTGTGCCGCCTGGCGGCACCGGGAGTCGTCTGATGACCGCTCGCCTTACGCGATGGCTTAACACGCTTGATAATTTTGAAACGAAGATGGCGCAGCTGCCATCCGTTCGTCGTTATGGACGCCTGACGCGCGCCACCGGTCTGGTCCTGGAAGCCACGGGGCTGCAACTTCCGCTCGGTGCCACCTGCGTGATTGAGCGTCAGGACGGGGGGGAGACGCGTGAAGTGGAAAGCGAAGTGGTCGGGTTCAACGGTCAGCGCCTGTTTCTGATGCCCCTTGAAGAAGTGGAAGGGATTTTGCCCGGCGCCCGCGTCTACGCGAAAAACATCAGCGGTGACGGCCTGCAAAGCGGCAAACAGCTCCCGCTCGGTCCGGCGCTGCTGGGCCGCGTGCTGGACGGAAGCGGCAAACCGCTCGATGGCCTGCCCTCCCCTGATACCACCGAATCCGGCGCGCTGATCACCCAACCCTTCAACCCGCTGCAACGCACGCCCATCGAGCACGTACTGGATACCGGCGTGCGGCCGATTAACGCCCTGCTCACCGTGGGACGCGGCCAGCGTATGGGGCTGTTTGCCGGCTCCGGCGTGGGTAAATCGGTCCTGCTCGGCATGATGGCGCGTTATACCCAGGCGGACGTTATCGTGGTTGGCCTGATTGGTGAGCGTGGTCGCGAAGTCAAAGATTTCATCGAAAACATTCTGGGTGCGGAGGGCCGCGCCCGCTCGGTAGTGATCGCCGCGCCTGCGGACGTGTCGCCGCTACTGCGTATGCAGGGTGCCGCCTACGCCACGCGTATTGCGGAAGATTTCCGCGACCGGGGCCAGCACGTGCTGCTGATTATGGACTCCCTGACCCGCTACGCGATGGCGCAGCGTGAGATTGCGCTGGCCATCGGCGAGCCGCCCGCGACCAAAGGCTACCCGCCGTCGGTCTTCGCCAAGCTCCCGGCGTTGGTTGAGCGCGCGGGGAACGGCATCAGCGGCGGCGGCTCCATCACCGCGTTCTATACGGTACTGACCGAAGGCGATGACCAGCAGGACCCGATTGCCGACTCCGCGCGCGCGATCCTCGACGGCCATATCGTGCTGTCGCGCCGTCTGGCCGAAGCCGGGCACTATCCGGCAATTGATATTGAAGCCTCGATCAGCCGTGCGATGACGGCCTTGATCACCGAGCAACACTACGCCCGCGTGCGTAACTTCAAACAACTGCTCTCCAGCTTCCAGCGCAACCGCGATCTGGTAAGCGTCGGGGCGTACGCCAAAGGCAGCGACCCGATGCTCGATAAAGCGATTGCCCTGTGGCCGCAGCTGGAGGCATTTCTGCAACAGGGTATTTTTGAACGCGCCGACTGGGAAGATTCCCTCCAGGCACTGGAGCTGATTTTCCCGCAGGTGTAACACAGGTGGAGGGCGAAGGTCATGGCGCAGAACAGCGCGTTATCAACGCTGAAAGATCTGGCTGAAAAAGAAGTTGATGATGCCGCATTGCAGCTTGGCGCAATGCGACGCGGGTGCCAGCAGGCTGAAGAACAGTTGAAGATGTTAATCGACTATCAGCATGAATATCGCACCAACCTTAACACCGACATGACGCAGGGCATTGGTAGCCAGCGCTGGATTAACTATCAGCAGTTTATCCAGACGCTGGAAAAGGCGATTGAGCAGCATCGCCAGCAGCTTAACCAGTGGACGCAAAAAGTCGATACCGCGCTGAATTTCTGGCGCGAGAAAAAACAGCGGTTGCAGGCCTGGCAAACCTTACAGGACCGGCAGATTGCAGCCTCGACCCTGGCGGAAAACCGTCTGGATCAGAAAAAAATGGATGAGTTTGCCCAGCGCGCATCAATGAGGAAACCAGAATGATCACACTGCAACAACTGCTGATGACCGACAGCGACCCGTCCGGCGGCACGCTGACCGGGAAAGGCGCTGAGGGCGCGCAAGATTTTCTTTCTCTGCTGGCGGGCGCGCTGACCGAGACCACCGGCAAAGGCAAAGATGCCCCGCTGACGCTGGCGGATCTGAAAGCGGCGGGCAACAAGCTGTCGACAGCGGCAAAGGAAAAAAACGGTGATACCACGCTCCAGGCCAAAATCGCCGAACTGCTCTCCCGTCAGGAGACCCTGACTGGTGAAGATACCGCCGTCTCCCTGCAAAGCCTCGTCTCCGGCCTGAAACCCGCCGCGAATACGGATGCGCTGAAGACGCTGACCCAGCCGGAGGCGAAAACAAACAGCGAGACCACGACTGAAGAAGAGGAGCTGGCCGGGTTAAGCGCGCTGATGGCGATGTTACCGCACCAGCAGACCACCACCCCGGTAGCGACGCAGCCTGCGAGCACCGGGGAGATCGCCCCCCGAACTGCCCTCCCCTCTGCGCTAGCCCAGACGGACAACGGCCAGCATCAGCCGCTTAGCCATGCGTTAACGGGTCAGGAAAAAATGCCGGTTCAGGACAGCGACACATCGCTGCCCGCCACGGCAGCCGTTACGCCAGCCGTCGCCGCCGTCGCAGAGAAGCAGGACGTAGCGAGCGCGGCGTCGTCTGCCGCCAGCCCAACCGCGACGCTGGCGCCGATCGTCAGTCACCTGGCGCCTTCACAGCCTGCCGCTACCGTTGCGACAGCGCCGGTGTTAAGCCAGCCGCTGGGCACGCACGAATGGCAGCAGAATCTGAGCCAGCACATCACCCTGTTCACAAAGCAGGGACAGCAGACCGCAGAGCTGCGTCTGCACCCGGAGGATCTGGGTCAGGTGCAAATTTCGCTTAAGCTGGATGACAACCAGGCGCAGTTGCAGATGGTTTCGCCCCACAGCCACGTCCGCGCGGCGCTGGAAGCGGCCCTGCCGATCCTGCGCACGCAGCTTGCGGAAAACGGCATTCAGCTTTCCCAAAGCAGCGTCAGCAGCGAGGGCTTTGCCGGGCAACAGCAGTCCTCATCCGGGCAGCAACAGCACACTTCGCGTTCCGGCCAGCATGGCGGGTTTAACGATGAGAGCGAAGAGTTATTGCCTGCCCCTGCCGCCCTGCAATCCGCCGCGCGCGGCAGCCGTGCCGTAGACATCTTTGCCTAAACGCCAGAGGTAACGTGATTATCTCCGTCTTTTCCACGCTTTGACCTAAGCCGGACACGGGATAATCACCGTATTAAGCTGTACCGAAACAGGAAGCTCGTATCAGATGACAGACTCCGCTATCACCAAAAAAAGCAAGCGTTCCATCTGGATCCCGCTGCTGGTGTTGATTACCCTCGCGGCCTGCGCCACCGCAGGCTACAGTTACTGGCGTATGCAGCAGGAGCCCTCCGGCGCAGCCGCCAAAGCTGACGTGCCGCCTCCGCCGGCGCCGGTCTTCTTTCCGCTGGATACGTTCACCGTTAACCTGGGCGATGCGGATCGCGTGCTGTACGTGGGCATTACGCTGCGTCTGAAAGATGAAGCGACCCGTGCACGCCTGAACGACTACCTGCCAGAAGTGCGTAGCCGTCTGCTGCTGCTGTTTTCTCGTCAGGATGCCTCCGCGCTCGCCACCGATGTGGGCAAGCAAAAGCTGGTCGATGCCATTAAACAGACGCTGGCGACCCCGCTGGTAAACGGCCAACCTAAGCAGGAAGTCACTGACGTTCTGTATACAGCCTTCATTCTGCGGTAACGACATGGGCGACAGTATTCTTTCTCAGGCAGAAATCGATGCGCTGCTCAACGGCGACAGCGATAAAAGTGACGAACCGAAGCCGGGTCTGACCGGCGATGATAATATTCGTCCCTACGATCCCAATACCCAGCGTCGCGTGGTGCGCGAGCGTTTACAGGCGCTGGAGATCATCAACGAACGTTTCGCACGTCAGTTCCGTATGGGGTTGTTTAACCTGCTGCGTCGTAGCCCGGATATCACCGTCGGTGCGATCCGCATTCAGCCGTATCATGAGTTTGCCCGCAACCTGCCGGTGCCAACCAACCTTAACCTGATCCATCTGAAACCGCTGCGCGGTACCGGCCTGGTTGTGTTCTCGCCAAGCCTGGTGTTCATCGCGGTGGATAACCTGTTCGGTGGCGATGGCCGTTTCCCGACCAAAGTGGAAGGCCGCGAGTTTACCCATACCGAACAGCGTGTGATTAACCGCATGCTGAAGCTGGCGCTGGAATCCTACAGCGACGCGTGGAAAGCGATTAACCCGCTGGAAGTGGAGTACGTGCGTTCCGAGATGCAGGTGAAGTTTACCAACATCACCACCTCCCCGAATGACATCGTCGTGAACACCCCGTTCCACGTCGAGATCGGCAACCTGACGGGCGAGTTCAACATCTGCCTGCCGTTCAGCATGATTGAACCGCTGCGCGAACTGCTGGTGAACCCGCCGCTGGAGAACTCACGTCACGAAGATCAGAACTGGCGTGAAAACCTGGTGCGTCAGGTGCAGCATTCGCAGCTGGAGCTGGTAGCCAACTTCGCCGACATCTCCATGCGGTTATCGCAGATCCTGAAATTACAACCCGGCGACGTTTTGCCGATAGATAAACCTGACCGCATTATTGCCCATGTGGATGGCGTACCCGTGCTGACAAGCCAGTACGGCACGATTAACGGCCAGTATGCGTTACGCGTTGAGCACTTGATCAACCCGATTTTGAATTCGCTGAATGAGGAACAGCCCAAATGAGTGACATGAACAATCCGTCCGATGAAAACAGCGGAGCACTGGACGATCTGTGGGCTGACGCGTTAAACGAGCAGAAAACGACGCCGACGAAAAGCGCGGCAGACGCGGTCTTTCAGCAGTTAGGCGGCGGCGACGTCAGCGGCACGTTGCAGGACATCGACCTGATTATGGACATTCCGGTCAAGCTGACCGTTGAGCTGGGTCGCACCCGCATGACCATTAAAGAGCTGCTGCGCCTGACGCAGGGTTCCGTGGTGGCGCTTGACGGTTTAGCGGGTGAGCCGCTGGATATTCTGATCAACGGCTACCTGATTGCACAGGGCGAAGTAGTGGTGGTGGCCGATAAATACGGCGTACGTATCACCGACATCATTACCCCTTCCGAACGCATGCGTCGTCTGAGTCGTTAAGTATGAAAACCCAGGCAACACTGTCCGCGCCCTCCGCCGTACCCGGCTCACCGCTGCTCCAGGTGAGCGGCGCGCTGTTCGGTATTATTGCCTTTATCCTTATCGCCGCCTGGCTGGCAAAGCGTTTCGGTCTGGCGGGGAAAACGGCCGGTACCCGCGGGTTGAAGGTCAGCGCCAGCACCCCGCTAGGACCGCGCGAGCGCGTGGTCATTGTGGAGGTGGAAGATGCACGACTGGTGCTGGGCGTGACCGCCTCCAGCATTAACGTCCTTCACACGCTCCCCCCTGCGCCTGTCACGGTGGAGGCTAACGCCCAGGCCACTGCGGATTTCCAGTCCGTAATGAAGAGTTTGCTCAAGCGTCCCGGGAGATCCTGATGCGCCGTTTGTTATTCCTTACGCTGACAGGCCTGGGTCTGTTCGCGCCCTCTGTGTATGCGCAACTGCCGGGGCTGGTTTCCACGCCGCTGGCGAACGGTGGACAAAGCTGGTCCCTGTCCGTGCAGACGCTGGTATTCATCACCTCGCTGACCTTTATCCCGGCGATCCTGCTAATGATGACCAGCTTCACCCGCATTATCATTGTGTTTGGCCTGCTGCGCAACGCGCTCGGCACGCCGTCCGCGCCGCCCAATCAGGTGCTGCTGGGTTTAGCCCTGTTCCTGACCTTTTTCATTATGTCGCCGGTGATCGACAAGATTTACACCGAGGCCTACCAGCCGTTCAGCGAAGATAAAATTTCCATGCAGGTTGCCCTGGAAAAGGGCGCGCAGCCATTACGTGAATTTATGCTTCGCCAGACGCGCGAAGCGGATCTGGCCCTGTTTGCCCGTCTCGCTAACACCGGTGAGTTACAGGGGCCGGAAGCGGTGCCGATGCGCATTCTGCTCCCGGCGTATGTGACCAGTGAGCTGAAAACGGCGTTCCAGATTGGCTTCACCATTTTCATTCCGTTCCTGATTATTGACCTGGTGATCGCCAGTGTCCTGATGGCGCTCGGGATGATGATGGTCCCGCCCGCAACCATTGCCCTGCCCTTTAAGATCATGCTGTTCGTGCTGGTCGACGGCTGGCAGCTGCTGGTCAGCTCGCTGGCGCAGAGTTTCTACAGTTGAGGAGCGCGCAATGACGCCTGAGTCGGTCATGATGATGGGCACGGAGGCGATGAAAGTCGCGATTGCCGTCGCCGCGCCCCTGCTGCTGGTTGCGCTGGTCACCGGTCTGATTATCAGTATTCTCCAGGCCGCCACGCAGATTAACGAAATGACCCTGTCGTTCATCCCGAAGATCATTGCCGTCTTCGTGGCGATTATCGTTGCCGGGCCATGGATGCTCAATTTGCTGCTGGACTATATGCGCAACCTGTTCACCAATCTGCCTTACATCATCGGCTGACGGACGATGCTGCATTTCACCAGCGATCAGTTTGTTCAGTGGCTCGGGATCTATTTCTGGCCGATGCTGCGCATCATGGCGCTGATCTCCACCGCCCCCATACTCAGTGAAAAGTCGGTGCCTAAACGCGTCAAAATTGGGCTGGGCATCGTTATCACGATTATCGTTGCCCCTACCCTGCCAGCGGTGGATATCCCGATCTTTTCCCCGAATGCGATCTGGATTGCCCTGCAACAGGTGATGATTGGCGTGGCGGTCGGGTTTACGATGCAGCTCGCCTTCGCCGCGGTACGAACGGCGGGTGAACTTATCGGTTTGCAGATGGGTCTGTCTTTCGCGACGTTCGTTGACCCGGGCAGCCATCTGAATATGCCCGTGCTGGCGCGTATTATCGACCTGCTGGCGATGCTGTTGTTTCTCTCGTTCAACGGCCACCTGTGGCTCATCTCGATGCTGGTGGACACCTTCCACACGCTGCCGATTGGCGACAACCCGGTAAACAGCAACGCGTTTCTGGCGCTGGTGCGGGCTGCCGGGCTGATCTTCCTCAACGGGCTGATGCTGGCGCTGCCGATCATTACCCTGCTGCTCACCGTTAACTTCGCATTAGGTTTACTCAACCGAATGGCTCCGCAGCTGTCGGTATTCGTCATCGGCTTTCCGGTGACTTTGACGGTTGGCCTTTTATTAATGTCATTATTGATGCCACTTATCGCCCCCTTCTGCGAGCATTTATTCAGTGAGATATTCAATCTGTTAGCGGATATTGTCAGCGAACTTCCACGCAAATAATAACCCGCAGTGTTTGCAATGTCTTTCTGAGGATATTCCTAAAAATAATCTCGAAAAACATCTACCAGGATATATCTGACGCGGTTTAAATGTTTCTAACCACCTCACAATACTTAATATTTACTTTACTTTAAGATGATTCCTGGCAAATTATACGTAACTTTACGGGATAGTGAGTTCGCCTGAAAGTCTTTGTCATGCTCACAGGTTTTATTAGATTTTTTCCATCCCGTATGGCTGTTTATGAGCTCTCAGGCAGGTGGTGAATTATCGTTACGCATTGAGTGAGGGTATGCCATGTCAACGATCATTATGGATTTATGCAGCTACACCCGGCTAGGGTTAACCGGGTACTTAGCAAGCAGAGGGGTAAGAAAGAGAGACATCAACGATGCACACACCGTTGAAGAACTCGCAGCCGCTTGTGACGCCCACAAGCCCGGCGTGGTGTTTATTAATGAGGACTGTTTCATTCACGACCCCGCTAACAGTCAGCACATTAAGCAGATCATTAATCAGCATCCTAAGACCCTGTTTATTGTTTTTATGGCGATCGCCAATATTCATTTCGATGAGTATTTGTTGGTGCGTAAAAACTTATTAATCAGTTCGAAATCGATTAAACCAGAGTCGCTTGATGATATCCTGGGCGATTATTTGAATAAAGAAGTTAAGAATGTAGGGGCGGTTAACTTACCCACCCTATCATTAAGCAGAACTGAATCAAGTATGCTAAGAATGTGGATGGCTGGACAAGGGACAATTCAGATCTCAGACCAGATGAATATCAAGGCAAAAACAGTATCGTCACACAAAGGAAATATTAAAAGGAAAATTAAAACGCATAATAAGCAAGTCATATACCATGTCGTACGCCTGACAGATAATGTGACGAATGGGATTTTCGTTAATATGCGCTAATTTGCACGGCCATGTTGTACCCTACCTTGATCTCTGGCCTGGCCAGAGATTTTGCTTTTCAGTAGCCGGAGCCGGGGAGAAGATGCCCCCGACGCCGCCCTATTCCGCCGTTTCCACAAAGATCCCATCCGGGTGCCCCAGTTCGTTGAAGAACCAGATGCCGAGCGGGTAATCTTCCAGCGACACCAGATACATTGTGCCTTCATTAAACTCTTCTATAGCCAGCACCACGCCCGGGCGGCGCGGCCCACCGTCCGTTTTGACGGTTACCCGATCGTTGACCTTCATACATTCCTCCTGTGGTTTTGAGCCAGTGTAGAACAAATTGCATTGCCTGGCATCGCCACCTGGCGCGAATGGCGTTTTTGTGTGCGGTCTATACTTAACTGTTGAGACGATTAAATGAGGAACCCGCCATGAAGACCGACAAAGAGTACAGCGACACCATTAAGCGTGAGGTTGAAGTGGATGTCGATGCCCTGCTTGCCGCCATCAATGAAATCAGTGAGTCCGAAGTTCATCGCGCGGAGGATAATTCCGACCGTGTCGTGGTCAATGGTAGGGATTACCATACCTACCGTGAACTGGCTGAAGCATTCGAGCTGGATATCCATGACTTTAGCGTCTCGGAGACGAACCGCTAAGGCGAAAAAAATCCCGGTCATGGGGATGACCGGGATCAAACTTGCTTATGCAAGAAGCACTTGTAAATTCGTTACACCAGGAAATCTGATGCAGGTAAGACATTATCCCCAACGGAATAGTCTTACAAGCATATATTCTCTTAGCGAATATTATATTTTATACATGTGAATTTTGGTTATGAGTATAAACATGCGCCGCGTGTGGGTTTGTCGGGATCGTTTCCACTTCAACGGCGCGTCAATGCCTGTTTTTTTAAGATTTATCTTAGGTGAAATCATCACCCGGGAGACGTTATGCCTTCGTTTGAGGAGACTCTGCTTGTTTTTACCGACCTCGACGGCACGCTGTTGGATTTTCACACACTCGACTGGCAGCCTGCGGCCCCCTGGCTGGAAAAGTTAATGGATGAACAGGTACCGGTCATTCTGTGCAGCAGCAAAACCGCGTCCGAGATGGATGACATCCAGCAGGAGCTGGGGCTTGGCGGGTTGCCCTATATTGCGGAAAACGGCGCGGTGATCCAGCCTGACGTACGGTGGGAAAACGCCGCACGGTTCATCTCAGAAAAGAAGCATGACGAGATCCGGCAGTGTATTGCCCGGGTACGTCAGGAAATGCATCTTAAATTCACCACCTTCGATGACGTGGATGAGCGCGTGGTCGCCGGATGGACTGGGCTGAGTCGTCCCCGCTCAGTGCTTGCGCGTAAACACGAGGCTTCCGTGACGCTGATCTGGCGTGACAGTGATGAACAAATGGAACGCTTTGCCGCCGAACTCGCCCGGCAGGGGCTGAAGATCGTCCTGGGAGCACGCTTCTGGCATATCCTGGACACCTGCTGCGGCAAAGACGCGGCGGTTCACTGGCTTGTGGACCAGTATCGCCTGCACGAGGGTTCCGAACCGACGACGCTGGGCCTGGGCGACGGCCCGAATGATGCCCCGCTGCTGGACAGCGTAGGCTTTGCCGTCGTGGTGAAAGGCTTCAACCGGGAGGGCGTCAGCCTTAAGAACAACGATCCCGCCCGGGTTTATCACACTCAGCACACCGGGCCGACTGGCTGGTGCGAGGGGCTTGATTACTTTTTGACGTGATCCTGCCAGATGACCCGGTTACGCCCGCGCTGTTTCGCCTCATACAGACGCGCATCGGCGGTGGATTGCAGATTTTCGAAGTGATAATTGCCCTTCTCCTGCGCGCCAGAGACGCCAAACGACGCACTTACGCGCAGGGTGGTACTTTTCTTAATCAGGATCTCTTTGCTGTCGATACGCTCGCGGATCTGCTCTGCGACTTCCGCCGCCTCTTCAAGCGTCATGCCCGGCAGCACCACACAGAACTCTTCGCCCCCGACGCGTCCGGCAATATCTTTAGTCCGGAGGGTGCTGGCAATCAGACCCGCGGCATGGGACAACACCTTATCACCCGCCTGATGCCCGAACCGATCATTGATGCTCTTGAAGCAATCAAGATCGATCTGAATGACCGAGAAAGGCAGCGACTGCTGTTCACACTGCTTCGCCAGCATTTTCGCCTGCTCGAACAGCGACCCACGATTATTCAGCCGGGTCAGAGGGTCGTGCCAGGCCTGCCATTGCAGCGAGTTCTGCATCGAATACATATTACTGACCATGCGCCGGATCACCAGCCATGAGATGAGCAGCATCGCCGTGAACAGCGCCCAAAGCAATGCCAGCACAATGCTGATGCTGCCGAAATCACCGCGCACCCCTTCATCCAGGGTATGCACGCGCAGGACGATGCCATCAAAATGGTCGAGACGCTCCCAGCTGACAAAACGACTCCCCAGGCGAATGCCGCCTTCGGAATCCGATTCTATCGCGTGCGCTATCTGCGCTAATTCGCGCGCGTCAAAATGATTAACGTCCGCAGCAGGTGATTCAGACGTTGCAAGCTGAGTAAGCCGACTGTCATACAGTTGGTATTCCCCTTCCGGGTTATCGCCCACGGCTTCCACCAGCAGGCGACGCAGGGTGGCAAAGGTGAAATCCATCGCCACCACGCCATACCAGACGTGATTGTAATAAACCGGCACGCTGGCGGTGATCAGCGGCTTTTTGCCGACAAAGGTGGAAGGCGGCGAGATAAACCAGCGCACGGCACGCGCACGGTTTTCACGCTCGGACTGTTGGGTAAACCAGGGCTGAGTGACCAGATGGTAATAGCGCTGCACGATATCGCTGGAATTTCCCGGCGTATCCGTTTCCAGAAAGAATCCGGCGCGAGAGACATAAATCACGCGCTCTTCGTTGCGGGAAGGGCTGGATGCCAGACGCAGCAAATACCCCACTTCAAGCGCGGCGGACAGTTCATTATCAAGGTACTCATCATCACGGTTCAGAAGGGTCGTCTTTTCAACGAAGGCATCCGAAACACCGTTGATCGGTAACGTGCGCTGTTTATCAACCGCAATTTGCCAGCTGGGGGACGTGCGCAAATGCGCAAAACGCTTTACCGCATCATGCAGCACGCCAAACGCCAGCGGCGTTTCCAGCGCATCACGCATGCTGTGGCGAAAAAACAATAACTTATCGACGCTGAACTGAAGCTGTCTGTCCAGCGCACTGGCAACCGTTTCCAGATGGTTACGCTGGCTGGAGATATAAGCATCTTCCAGTACCACAACTTCGCGCCAGGTCAGGAGGGTGGAAAAGATCAGGACAACGATAAAACAGAAGTTAACAATCAAACGGGGATTGCTACGCTTATGCAGCCACTGCAAAAAAGATTGTTTTACAACAAAGGTATCGTGCTGCACACACACTCCCTGATTGTCGCTCACCATCCGATATGATAAGTCTTCTGCCAGTAAAAACGCCCGGCAAGGCCGGGCGTTGTGTGATTAAGCCTTGTCGCGTTTTTGCCTTTTATTAGCAGGCTGAAGCTCGTCTTCGCGAAAAGCCTCCCGCTTAATGCCGTATCCATCATGCCACCGACACTCCACCATTCCGCTGGAATACCCGGTGACGATCATACCTGGACCACCATTTTTGGGCTTAACTTCATCACTGATCAAAAAGACCATACCTGCCTCCTGTATCAGGGTGAAACGTTTTCAATTTAGACGAGGAATGGTCTTTTTGCATCCGGGGTCAGCAATAATTAATGCGATTTCCCGCGTACTTTTTCAACCAGCTTAACAACGGCTACCACAATCAGACCGACGATAAAGCCCAGTACGAGGTTAAGCAGTGTGGGCAGAATTGCAGCAACTACCGCTCCCTGGCCTGACGCAAAATGTTCAATCATGTGATGCAGCGAAGCAACACCGTGCACGATAATTCCGCCGCCGACCAGGAACATCGCCAGGGTTCCCACCACCGACAAGGTTTTCATCAGCCACGGCGCCAGCACCAGCAGGCTTTTCCCAATGCCGCGCGCAATTGCGCTGGATTTTTTTTCCAGCCAGAAGCCGATATCGTCCAGCTTGACGATCAGCCCGACCAGGCCATAAACCCCTATCGTCACGAGGATCGCAATGCCGGACAGGATCAGCACCTGGTTCATCAGAGGGGCATCTGAGACGATCCCCAGCGTAATCGCCACAATCTCGGCTGAGAGGATGAAGTCCGTGCGGATCGCGCCTTTGACCTTATCGCGTTCAAACGTTTTTGGATCCTGTGCGGCCAGCGCTTCCAGACGCTGCTGGCGCATTTCCGGGGTGTCTTTCTCTTTGCGTGCAGCGAACATATGCAACACTTTTTCGGCACCCTCGAAGCACAGGAACGCCCCGCCAATCATCAGCAGGGGCGTAATGGCCCAGGGTATAAAGGCGCTAATCAGCAGCGCCAGCGGAACGAGGATCACCTTGTTAATAAAGGACCCTTTCGCAACGCCCCACACCACCGGCAACTCACGGTTCGCCCGCACGCCGCTGACCTGCTGCGCGTTAAGCGACAAATCATCTCCCAGTACCCCGGCGGTCTTTTTCGCCGCCAGTTTTCCCATAACCGAAATGTCATCCAGCAAGGTGGCGATGTCGTCCAGTAATGTTAATAAGCTACTTCCTGCCAAAATCTCTTTCCTTCTTTTTTTGCTAATTAAGTGAATAGTATGGAACAAAACTCACCGCCCGGAAACTGGCACCTCGCGTCAACAAAAATTTCACATCAACAACACAATTAAAGCACTCGCCAGGCTGATAGTTTTGGCGTTAACTATGAGCGAACTTTTTATTTCGTCGTGAGGGACTATGCGTTTCCGGCATTTATTACCGCTCATTGGAGCACTCTTTTCCCTGTATATCATCTGGGGGTCCACCTATTTTGTCATTCGTATAGGCGTGGAAAGCTGGCCCCCGCTGATGATGGCCGGTATTCGTTTCCTTACGGCCGGCGTGCTGCTGATGGCGTTTTTATTGCTGCGCGGCCACAGACTACCGCCGCGGCGTCCCCTGCTTAACGCCGCCCTGATTGGCCTGCTGCTGCTGGCGGTGGGCAATGGCGCGGTAACCGTCGCCGAACACCAGAACGTGCCGTCGGGCATCGCCGCCGTGGTCGTCGCAACCGTGCCGCTGTTTACGCTCTGCTTTAGTCGCCTCTTCGGGATCCGCACCCGTAAGCTCGAATGGCTGGGCATCGCGATTGGGCTTGTGGGTATCATCCTGCTGAACAGCGGCGGTAACCTGAGCGGGAACCCCTGGGCTGCCGTTCTGATCATGATCGGCTCCATGAGCTGGGCCTTCGGCTCGGTCTACGGTTCACGCATCGAGCTGCCCTCCGGGATGATGGCAGGTGCGATTGAGATGCTCGCGGCGGGCATTGTGCTGCTGATGGCCTCCGCGTTGACGGGTGAAAAACTGACGGCGATGCCAGACCTTTCAGGTTTCCTGGCCGTCGGGTATCTGGCGCTGTTTGGCTCGATTATCGCCATCAACGCCTATATGTACCTGATTCGCAACGTCTCACCGGCGGTTGCCACCAGCTACGCCTACGTTAACCCGGTGGTTGCCGTGCTGCTGGGTACCGGTTTTGCGGGCGAAGTGCTGTCGACGATTGAATGGCTGGCGCTGGGTGTGATTGTCTTTGCCGTGGTGCTGGTCACGCTGGGTAAATATTTGCTGCCCGCAAAACCGATTGTCAAGACGTGTGAGGTGGAGAAACCGTGATCGGGTGAATGCCCTGGGTATCGATCTGCGCGGCCTGACCGCCGCCGCAGATCCACTCTTCCAGCCGCTCCGTCAGTTCCACGTCATTCAGCTTCATTCTTCCGCGCAGCGCGCACTCCCAGACAATCAGCACCCGCCAGCCCTGAGCGTAAAGCTGAGAAACATCGCGTTTATCACGCTCGACGTTTCTGCCAATCTTCTCCAGCCAGAAGTCGGTGAGTGTCGCCGGGACTTTAAACAGATAGCAGTCGTGATGATGCCAGAAACAGCCGTGGGTAAAGATGATACACTGGTACGCGTCGATGACGAAATCAGGACGCCCGGCAAGCGTGGCATCCTGAACCCTGAATTCAAACCCGGCGGCGGTCAGAAGGCCCGCGATCCGTTTTTCAATCGCGGTATCACGCGTGCCGATGGCACGCATGTTTTTACTGCGCGTGGCCTTATTGTGAACGTCCGCCATCGACGGCCTCGCTCTGACGAAGCTGAACGGCCTTGCTGATGCGTGAGGCCAGCAGTTTAGCTACCGCGGCAAAGGCTGGCACCACCACCGAGTTGCCAAACTGACGATAGGCCTGGGTATCCGACACCGGGATGCGAAAACTGTAGCCCTGCGGCGTCTCAAAGCCCATTAAGCGGGCGCACTCGCGCGGCGTTAAGCGCCGCGGCCGGTGCTGTTGGTTCTGGGGATGGTCAAAATCTTTTTCGCCCAGCGCCTTATCCCAGCCGCGATCGATAAGAATTTCCGCGCCATCTTTGTAATAGCGCGCCGACAGCGTACGCGTCACGCTATCAGGATTAAGCGGATTGACCATGCCAAACCCAAAGCCATTGCCTTTGGCCTGATGCTTTTTGGCATAGCGATAGAGGTATTTCCACAGCACCGGCGTCAGAATGAATTTCGCATCGACGGCGGGCTCCAGCAGATCGGCCACCGTCGGTCGGCGCGCCGGATACAGCGAAGGCAAATCACGCAGCGTAAAATCGCCTTTCAGATTGAGATCGCGGCGAAAGCCCACCAGCACGATGCGTTCCCGGTGCTGTGGCAGGAAGTGTTTGCCGTCGATAATTTTCGGATCGTCCGGCCCCATGTCCTCTGCATCCGCCACGTCGTAACCCAGTTCATCCAGCGTTTGCATGATAATGCGGAAGGTTTTGCCGCCGTCATGACTCTTTAAATTCTTGACGTTCTCCAGCACAAAAATTGCCGGGCGGCGGGCATCAATAATCCGGGCAACGTCAAAGAACAGTGTGCCCTGCGTATCGCAGGCAAAGCCGTGTGCGCGTCCCAGCGCGTTCTTCTTCGACACGCCAGCCAGCGAGAACGGCTGGCACGGAAAACCTGCCAGCAGCACGTCGTGCGCCGGAATGGTATTGCGAATGTGTTCGGCGGCCTCTTGATCGCTGACGCCGGTTTTGTGGCTCAGCGTGACATCACGAATATCCGCGTTGAACTGGTGCGCGTCGGGATCGCAATACCAGTTGGCTTTATAGGTACGGACGGCATGTTTATTCCATTCACTGGTGAACACACACTGCCCGCCAATAGCTTCAAAGCCATGGCGAATGCCGCCGATACCGGCAAAGAGATCGATAAAGCGAAAGGCATAATTTGGATGCGCAGCAGGCGGACGCGGCAGCAGGTTGCGCAGATAGCGGAACTCACCGTCGCTCAGGCGGTGCCCTGCCCTGTCGCTTATCAGCAGCCGCTTGAGTATCGCCGGGCTCCAGTGGCTCTCGCCATGGGCCACCAGCTGGTTTGCCAGCGTTTTAGCATCATACATTTCCAGCAGCTGACGCAGGAGTGCCTGCACGGCTGCCGTTGATTTCTCAACCCGCTCAGGCGCGGGCACAGTCACTGATCGATTTTCCTGCATTCTCTTAACCGGACAATAAAGACAGAAAACAGAGTACCACAGTTCAGGATCGCACACTGCGACGGAAATGGGTCAATATCTGGCTGTCGGTTCCGAGGTAATCGCCCTGTAATTCGGCACTCAGCTTCGCCATAAACTGGATCAGAAAATCGGCATTGTGACGCGCAAGTTCGCGCCCCCGCGCGGTTTGCATGGTGTCAGGCAGGCGCAGGAGTTTGGTCTGAAAGTGGTCGAGCGCGAAGGCTTTATCATCCAACTCTCGTGTTCCGGCGAACGGGTCGTCGGCATCAAACAGCGCGGCGCCCAGCGCACCGGAGACGGCAAAGACGCGCGCCAGGCCGATAGCGCCTAACGCCTCCAGCCGGTCGGCATCCTGCACAATTTTGGCCTCCAGGCTTTGCGGCGCGATACCGGCACTGAAGCTGTGCGCTTCAATAGCATGCTCAACGGCTGCATAACGATCCGGCGGAAAATCAGGAAAATCGCGACTCAGGATCTCGCGCGTTTTTCCCGCTGCCAGCCGCGAGGAGTGGCTACGTTCCGGGTGATTTTTCGGCAGGCTGACAATGTCATGGAAGTAGCATGCGGTCAGCACAACCAGCGGATCGCTATCCTCGTCAGCCATAATACCCTGCGCCGTCATCCAGACGCGGCGAAAATGGGCGATATCGTGCGCCGTATCATCAGTAAAATGATTTTCGTCGAGCCAGCGCTCAAAACGGTGTTGCCACTGCGCAAGTTCCATCATCCTGTCCTGTTGCTCAAAAGTGAGTGAATTATAATACACCCGAATTAAAACCCTTTATAAATAGAATTACGAAATACTTAATAATAATTACCCTCTATATTTTCAATGAATTAATTCATATGAAAAATAAAGAGATAAAAAGAAATATTTTGCAATATTTTTACCACTTTAATTACATTTATTTTTGAACCTAAATAATAATCCATAGAATAGTATCAGCCATGTAGTTACGGAGGGTAATTACATATATTCAGACAATTTATATTTAAAGGGAATATATAATGAAAAGAAAAGTTCTGGCAATTCTCGTACCCGCGTTATTAATGGCTGGCGCAGTAAATGCGGCGGAAATGTATAACAAGAATGGCAACAAAGTTGACCTGTACGGTAAGGTTGATGCGCGTCATACCTTCTCCGACAACCCTGGCGACGACGGCGATGAAACCTATGTACAGGTGGGTTTCAAAGGCGAAACGCAGATCACGAACGACCTGACAGGCTATGGCCAGTGGGAATATAAAACCTACGCTAACGACACCGAAGGCGCAGGGGATAAATCTTTCAACCGTCTGGCATTCGCTGGCCTGAAATATGGCGACTACGGCTCATTTGATTACGGCCGTAATTACGGCGTCGTGTATGACGTAGAAGCCTGGACCGATATGCTGCCGGTATTTGGTGGAGATTCTTACACCTGGACCGATAACTTCATGAACGGTCGTGCTAACGGTCTGGCGACCTATCGTAATAACGATTTCTTCGGTCTGGTCGACGGCCTGAACTTTGCGCTGCAATACCAGGGTAATAATGAAGGTGGCAACGCAAACGAAAATCAGGAAGGCACCAAAAACGGCCATGATGATGTTCGTTTCCAGAACGGCGACGGCTTCGGTATGTCCACCTCTTATGACTTCTCTGGCGATCTGTCTGGTCTGAGCCTGGGTGCTGCATACTCTTCTTCTGACCGTACTAACGAACAAGTCGGTGCGGGTAGAAATAACGCCCACTTTGCTGGCGGTGAAACAGCCGAAGCATGGACCATTGGCGCGAAATACGATGCCAATAACGTCTATCTGGCAATGATGTACGCTGAAACCCGCAACATGACCCCATACGGCGATGATGGTATTGCGGATAAGACTCAGAACTTCGAAGCAGTGGCACAATATCAGTTCGACTTCGGTCTGCGTCCATCCCTGGCATGGGTTTACTCTAAAGGTAAGGACATGACTTATCCAGGCTACGCCGGCAACCCGCAGGGTCAGAAAGGCGATATGGATCTGGTTAACTACATCGACGTGGGCATGACCTACAGCTTCAACAAGAACTTCTCTACCTATGTTGACTACAAAATCAACATGCTGGACAACGATGAACGCTTCTACGAAGCAAACGGTATTTCTACCGATGACATCGTTGGCGTAGGCATGACCTACCAGTTCTAATCCCCATCAATATTAAAGCCCGCGATGCGGGCTTTTTTTATTTGACGCTGAAATATTACGGCGCTTCCTGCAAGGCCAGGCGAACAAACCCGTTATTCTGCGCCAGCAATTCGTGCGCTTTCCAGGCATCCAGCCCTGTCAGCACCATCAGTACCGCCGTTTTGCACTGGTGGTTGCAGCTTTCCAGCGCGGCCTTCGCCTGAGCCCGGCTACATCCCCCCGCTTCCATCACAATGGCAATTTGTCGTTCGGCCCATCTGGTATTGCTTGCCTCCAGATCAACGCGCAGGTTGCTGTACACCCGTCCGGAACGTACCGCCAGACCGGTGGTGATCATATGCAGGATCATGCTTTGCGCAATGCCTGCTTTAGCGTTGGTATACCCGGCCACCACATCCGCGCCCAGTTCGGGGGCAATGACCATGCTCGCCAGCTGCGCCGCTTCACTTTGCGCATCCTCCGTAATGATCGCAACCGTTGAGCCCAGAGACCACGCATGACGCATCGCGCCCCATACCCATGGGGTTTTGCCGCTGACGGACAGCGCCAGCATCATGTCATGCTCGCCAAATTCTATCGTCTGAAGGTCGGCAACGCCGCGCGCGTAGCTACCGGCGTGATCGCCTGCTGTCATCGCAATGACGGGATGTTTTCCCGGCGCAAACGCTTCTGCCGCCTGTTCAGCCACGCGTCCGGACGCGCCCGCGCCGGTCAGTACCAGACGTCCGCCGTGGCTAAGCGTCGCCGCCGCGTTATCCACCACGCGGGCCAGCATACTTAAGTGAGGGGTAAGTGCAGAAGAGATTTGCGCGTCATCCTGGTGTATGACGTTAAGCATATCCAGCGTCGATAATCTGTCGATGTTCGTGGTGCTGGCGTGCCGTCTTTCCCTGGCCGTACCGGTAAGCATAATGCTCATAAACTGCCTCCTTATTATGAGTACCCTCACACTATAAAGTGTTTTATATAGGTCACCTGAGAGGAGGCTCACGAAACGCCTCTCTTTACATGGCTTTATGAAACGCCCGTCATCAGCGATAATTAGCCCTTTCTTATTCATCGCGGAGTGTTAATGAGCGATTTGCAGCCCTTCCCCCCGACGCGCAAGCGCCCTATGAAGCTGAATACGCTGGTTACGCTGATGGTGTGCGCGATTATCGGCTCAGTGCTGCTGGTGGTCTTCGCGCTGTACTCTGTGCAGATCACCCGCGCCACGCGCGATGACGTGAAAGATACCGCGCTGGGTATCGCCCGGACGCTGGCCGACAGCCCGGAGATCAAGCGTGGCCTGATGGAATCGCCGCAGGCTGGCATCATCCAGCCGATTGCCGAGGCGGTGACGAAGCGCAACGACCTGCTGTTTACCGTGGTCACCGACCTGCGTGGGATCCGCTATTCCCATCCAAACGAAGCGCTGTTAGGTTTGCATTTTATTGGCGACGATCTGACGCCCGCCCTGGAAGGGAAAGAGAATGTCTCCGTTAACCGCGGCGCGCTCGCGGAAGCGCTGCGCGTCTTTACGCCAGTGTATGACGACCAGCACGACCAGATCGGCGTGGTGGTGGTGGGTATTTCGCTGAATAAAGTTGAAGATCAGATTGCCCGCGGGCGGCTCAACGCCGTGTGGACCATCTTATTCAGCGTTCTGATGAGCTCAGTGGCGATATGGGGTCTGGTCCGGGTTCTGAAACGTATCCTCTTTGGGCTGGAGCCTTACGAAATCTCAGCTCTCTTTGAGCAGCGCCAGGCCATGTTGCAGTCCCTGCGCGAAGGCGTGATGGCCGTGGATATGCACGGGCGCGTGACGATGATTAACCACACCGCCAGAGAAATATTACTCCTGACCTCAGGCCAGCACTCCGAAAGCAGCAGTGAACCGCTGCTGGCCAGCCTGCGCGAAGTATCCAGGACCGGCATTGCCCGCCAGGATCAGGAGATCGGCTGTAACGGGCGGCTGTTGCTCTGCAACATGGTCCCCGTGAAAAGCCAGAATCAGGTGATCGGGGCGATCAGCACGTTCCGCGATAAGACCGAAATCAGCCAGTTAATGCAGCGTATTGATGGCATGGTCAGCTACGTTGATGCCCTGCGCGCTCATACGCACGAGTTTATGAACAAGCTGCACGTGATCCTCGGCCTGCTGCACATGAAGCGCTACGATAAGCTGGAGGAGTACATCATCCAGACCGCGCAGAATTATCAGACGGATATCGGCGCGATACAACGTAAAGTTAAATCGCCGGTCATTGCGGGCTTCCTGCTGGGTAAAATTAACCGCGCTAAAGAGGCCGGAGTGACCCTGACGCTGGCGGAGGAGAGTCAGCTTCCCGACACCGCCAATGAAGAGCAGGTTGCGGTGCTGATCACCGTGCTGGGCAATTTAATCGAAAATGCCCTGGATGCGATGGAAGGCCAGCCGGAAGGCGAGATAGGCCTGCTGCTGCATTATCAGAACGGCTGGCTGAGCGGTGAGGTCAGCGATGACGGTCCCGGCATTGATCCCGAGCGGCTGGAGGCTATTTTTACAAAGGGCTACTCAACAAAAGGTGAAAACCGCGGCGTTGGGCTGTTCCTTGCGCGTCAGCAGATCCAGAATCTGGGCGGAGATATTACCGTCGAGTCGGAGCCTGGCGTATTTACCCAATTTTTTGTTCAGATCCCCTGGGATAGCGAGAGGAATATCGCGTGATAAATGTGTTAATTGTCGATGATGACGCCATGGTAGCCGACCTCAACCGTCTGTATGTTAACCGCGTTGAGGGTTTTAGCTGCTGCGGCGTCGCTTCCACGCTCAACCAGGCCGAGGCGTTGATCGCCAACCCAGGCCAGCCGATCGATCTGGTGCTGCTGGATGTCTATATGCAGCAGGATAACGGGCTGGATCTGCTGCCCATCATCCGCGCGTCGGGCCGCCCGATTGACGTCATCATGATCTCGTCGGCCTCCGACGCCGCAACGATCCAGACCTCAATGCACTATGGCGTGGTGGATTACCTGATTAAACCGTTCCAGTTCCCGCGTTTTGAAGAGGCGCTGAACGGCTGGAAGGCAAAGCGCAGCCTGATGGGATCGCATCAGTATTATGAACAGGCCGACGTCGACAGGCTGATCCACGGCGGCGCGCCGGAGCTGGCCGACAGCAAAAAATTACCGAAAGGCCTGACGCCGCAGACGCTGCGCACCATTTGCCAGTGGATCGACAGCCATCCGGAGATAGAGTTTTCCACCGACGATCTGGCGAATGCGGTCAACATTTCCCGCGTCTCCTGCCGCAAATACCTGATCTGGCTGGCGCAAATTAATATCCTGTTCACCAGCATTCACTACGGCGCTACCGGCCGGCCGGTATATCGCTACCGTTTGCAGCCGGAACAGGTCGGCCTACTCAAACAGTACTGCCAGTAATTCGGTAGCTGTCGTCCAGAAGGGTAAAACGGAAGTGGTGCATCGAGGAGATCACCACTTCTTTTGTTTTGGTGACAAAGATGGCTTCAATATCGGGGCGCGAACGCAGCGCGGCGCAGCCCTTTTCCACGCCCATGCCGTAGATCAGCGTGGTCCAGATATCGCCGTCGAGGGAGTCTGGCGAAATAATCGTCACGCTGTCCAGTTCGTTATCCAGCGGGTAGCCGGTGCGTGGGTCAAGTATGTGGTGATAACGTTTGCCGTTCAGCTCGAAGTAACGCTCATAGGTGCCTGACGTCACCACCGACCGGTTTTCGACCGTCATGGCGCCAATCAGCGCGTCACCGGCGAACGGTTTTTTCAGGCCGACGCGCCAGCCGCCCTCCGGCGAACCTAACGTCTGAACGTTGCCGCCAAGGTTGATCAGCCCGAGTTCAGCGCCCTCTTTATGCAGGTGATCCCGCACCCTGTCGGCGATATAGCCTTTAGCAATGGCCCCCAGATCGATCTCCATTCCCTGGCGAGTAAGGAACACGCTGCTGTTGGCTTCATCCAGCACCACGTCCGCAGGATGCGTGATGCCCAGCAAGGCGGCGATCTCGTCCGCGGGCGGTACCACGTCCCCCTTAAAGCCAATTTTCCAGCGCTTCACCAGCGGGCCGATCGCCAGGTTAAAGGCGCTGTCTTTAAGCAGGCTGGCCGCTTTCGCGCAGCGGATCAGCTCGAACACCGGGCGACTGACGGCAACCGGATGCTGACCGGCCGCATGGTTGATGTCCATTACCTGGGAGTGCGCTCGGTTAACGGTGAGCAGATCTTCGTACTGTTTGATCAGGCGAAATACGCGAGAGGCAAGCGCTTCGTCATGGGAAAAGAGTTTCAGGAGGATGGGCGATCCCATCAGAACGGCGGAGTAGCTGTAAACACGATGGCTATCAGGCATTTCATGAGTCCTCAGATGTAGCCCCGGCAGGCACCGCGCCGCCGGGGAAACAGGAGCCTTACCGTGTTTTCGAACGCATAGCCGCCTGATGTCCTGCAAGCGTACCAAAAATAATGATATCTGCCACCGCGTTACCGCCGATGCGGTTACCGCCATGGATGCCCCCGACAACCTCACCCGCAGCAAACGCTCCCGGCAATACGTTGTGGTTGCTGTCCAGCACGCAGGTTTCTGTGTTAATGGTCACGCCGCCCATGGTGTGGTGAACGCCCGGTGCAATCTGAATGGCGTAGAACGGCCCTTCGTTGATTGGCGCACGCAGCGCGGTGGTGCGACCGAAATCATCGTCGTGCTGTTTCTCCACAAAGCCGTTGTAGCGTTCCAGCGTTGCCAGGAACTGGTGGTGATCCATCCCCAGCGCTTCCGCCAGGGCTTTTGGCGAGCTGGCGCTGGTAACAAACCCTTTTGCGATGTACTCATCCGCGGCTTTGTTTTTGGCGCGAACATGCTCGTCAAAGACGATGTAAGCGTATTTCTCCGGCAGCGCGATGATCTGCGCCGAGACTTTGTCGCGGGTCGACATTTCGTTATAGAAGCGGTTGCCCTGCTGGTTTACCAGAATCGCCCCGCCGCCGCGGATGGATTCGGAAATCAGATACGACGTTTTCTGCTCAACGGTTGGGTGGATCTGAATTTCGCCCATATCCACGGTGCCCGCACCGATACGCTCCAGCAGCGCGATACCGCCTCCGGTCGCCCCTTTGTGGTTGGTGGTAACGAACCCTGCCAGATCCGGACGGTATTTCACCACCATCTGGCTGTTGGCGCTGAAGCCGCCCGTTGCCACAATCACGCTTTTAGTTGCCACGGTGAGGGTTTCGTTCTCTTCGGTGGTCAGACGCACGCCGGTCACTTCGCCATTTTCGAAAATGATGTCGCTCACGGAGGTATCCAGCATCACCTCGATGTTGCGCTTGTTGACGTTACGCACCAGGCCGCTGATCAGATACCCGCCCACTGCGGAACCGTCTTTCGGACGGTGCGTACGGTCGATGCTCATCCCGCCGGTGGTGGTAATGTCGTTCAGCATAATGCCGCGCGTGGCCAGCCATTCGATAGCCTGCGGCGCGTTCTCGACAAAGCGACGCAGCAGTTCAGGGTCGTTCTTGTTGCCACCGCCTTTCAGACTTTCCTGGTAGAACAGCTCTTTGCTGTCCTGAATACCTTTCACGCGCTGGAAGCGGGTCTCCGCCGCGTTCATCCCGGCCGAGGCTTTAATGGTGTTCCCGCCGATGGTGGGCATTTTCTCGACGATCAGCACGCTCGCGCCTTCGTCATGCGCCTGAATCGCCGCCGCCAGACCGGCGCCGCCGCTGCCGACCACCACCACATCCACGCTTTTAGTCTCATTCGGGTCAGCGCCCTCTTCCGCCGCCAGCGCTTTGCTGGATTTCAGCATCGCCTTCGAGACCGCTTTTTTCACCGCCTCGCTCTGGCTGGTCGCGCCCGTAATCGCGTCTACATGCGGGGTGTTGGCATCCAGAATACGGGTACGGATCTCTTCGAAGCTGGTGACAAACTCGACGTCTTCACTCGGGCCGGAGGCCAGTTCGATATCGGCGATGCGGTCGGTTTCGAGGCTGACGTTAATCACCAGCTCGTTAGCATCGTCCTGCACTTTTTCAATAAAGGTGCCCGGTTTGAATTTAGATTCGCCCATGCTCATGTCGCGGATCATCGCTTCCACCAGCGAGAAGCGCCACAGCGGTTCCGGGATGCTCAGTTCTTCGCGTCGGGTACTGTCCATAAACAGCTCCAGGCTTTCGCCCGACGCGATGCGATCGGTCCAGTCCGGATAGGCGATGGTGGCGCGGCCAACGGCAATCAGGTCGTAACCGTGATCCAGCGCTTCATTCACATCCGTGGCATTTACCACGCCGCCAACGCCCATCACCGGTACCTGCGCCAGCGTGTCAGAGCGCATGGCGCAGTATTTTTCGATAAGTGGCGTCGGGTCCTGAGTATCGACGATAGATGAACGCAGGGCGGCACCAAGGGAGAAGTGGAGATAATCTACCCCGCGCGCGGCCAGTTTTTCCAGCAGATACAGGGTGTCTTCGAAGCGAATGCCCGGGACTTCAAGCTCTTCCGGAGAGAAACGGTAGCCAATGATAAACGCGTCGTCCGCGTACTGGCGCACCATCTTGTGGGTAATGTCCAGCACCGCCAGCGGGAATTTCGCGCGGTTTTCGCGGCTGCCGCCCCACTCGTCGTCGCGCTGGTTAGAGTTCGGGGAGAAGAACTGCTGGATCAGATAGGTATTCGCCCCGTGGATTTCGACGCCGTCGAACCCGGCCTGAATTGCGCGGCGCACGGCTTCGCCGAACTTGCCGATCATGCCTTCCACCTCTTCCGCGGTCAGGGCAACCGGCGTGGCGGCACCGTCACGCGGCGCGGCAACGGCGCTTGGGCCAACCGGCGTGCGACCCCCAATCAGTTTTGGGTCGACCATACGGCCGCCGTGGTAGATTTGCAGCAGGGCTTTAGAGCCTTTGGACTTGATGGCGTCAGCGATTTTTGCCAGCCCGGCGATTTTCTCGTCGTTATCAATACCAATTGCGCCCGGGAACGCCAGGCCGAGATCGTCAACAAAACAGCACTCCACGATGATGGTGCCGATGCTGCCCGCGCGGGCGCGGTAGTACTCCACCAGCTCGCTGGTCACGGTGCCATCGTAATAACCGGTACAGGTTGTCATCGGGGCCATTAACAAACGGTTTTTCAGTTCAGTACCATTCGGTAATGTGAAGGGGCTTAAAATACGTTCGTTAGTGCTCATAATAGAAACTCCAAACTTTAAAAATTAAGAATTCGTTATCGGGATGATTTTTTATTTCGTGTTTTTTGCCGATGTCATGATAGTAATATAAAGCTTTTTTTAGTTTCTAAAGTCATTACGTTAGTTAATAAACTATTTAATCCCTTCGATAACATTAATAACACATTGGTGTTAGCGGGAATGTTTCACTCGTTCACAAGAATTTAAAAAAAGTTAAATTATAAAAGGTCAAACCAATACACCAAATCTATCAAAAAACCTTATAAAACAAATACAAACAAAATCACCAGAATTTAAATGTTATAGTTTTGATACATAAAATGCGTAAAGCTAGCGAATAACCACACTACTCAGAGTGGTTATTATAAAAAATATAAAAATAGCCATTCAGTTCCGTTTTTTTGATCGCGATCAATAGTTATGGCATTCAAAAGAGCAATATAAAAACATCATCATTTTTTATTTAGCGCAAACCAAAATGCGTTAAATCGCTATTAGTGAAAACACAAATCCGCACCTTAAATAACTAAAAAAAGCAAAAAGGATATTTCAATCGAATTTGTGTTTTCGCCGGGCGACGAATTTTTGACAACTTAAGACGTGAAACTATGAATACAAAAACTGCTGTAACGCCTCCTGCGGCGAATCTGGCATCAAATGGAACAGCAAAACGACTGCTGATGATGGCTTTGCCCGTCATTGTTGCCGTCCTGCTGTTGTTTGTCCCCGTTCCGGAAGGGCTGCCGCCTTATGCGTGGCACTACTTCGCCATCTTTGTCGGCGTCATCGTCGGCTTAATTTTCGAACCGCTGCCGGGCGCCGTGATCGGTCTTACCGGCGTCGTGGCGATTGCGCTGTGCAGCCAGTGGGTACTCTTTAGCCCGGAACAGCTGGCTGACCCAAAATTCAAGCTGGCGGGCGCCTCCTTTAAATGGGCGGTCAGCGGGTTTGGTAACTCCACCGTCTGGCTGATTTTCGGTGCCTTTATGTTCGCCGCAGGCTACGACAAAACCCGCTTCGGCCGCCGTCTGGCGCTGATTCTGGTGAAGTACCTGGGCCGTCGCAGCCTGACGCTCGGTTACGCCATTACGTTTGCGGACCTGCTGCTGGCCCCGTTCACCCCATCCAACACCGCGCGCAGCGGCGGGACCATCTACCCGATCATCGCCAACCTGCCGCCGCTGTACGGTTCAAAACCCAATGACCCAAGCGCGCGCAAAATCGGTTCGTATCTGATGTGGGTAGCCATCACCGCGGCCTGTATCACCAGCTCGATGTTCCTTTCCGCTCTGGCACCTAACCTGCTGGCGCTGGCGCTGGTAAAAAGCACGGTTGGAATTGATATCTCCTGGGGGACCTGGTTCCTCGCCTTCCTGCCGCTGGGCATCCTGCTGATCCTGACCATGCCGCTGCTGGCCTACTGGTTCTACCCGCCGGAAGTAAAAGTGAATAACGAAGTACCGCTGTGGGCGACCCGTGAACTGGAAAAACTGGGCAAACTGTCGCGCAATGAGATCCTGCTGCTGGTGTTCGTGTGCTGTGCGCTGCTGATGTGGATCTTCGCCGCGGCGTGGATTGAACCGGCCATGGCTGCCCTGCTGATCGTTGGCCTGATGCTGTGGACCGGCGTGCTGGAGTGGAACGATATCACCGGTAACAAAGCCGCGTGGAATACCTTCGTCTGGTTCGCCACCCTGGTGGCGCTGGCGGATGGCCTCTCCTCCACCGGTTTTATCAGCTGGCTGGGTAAAGAAGGCGGCCTGCTGATGAGCGGTATTTCTCCGGGTGTCGCCACCATCGTGCTGCTGCTGGCGTTCTACCTGCTGCACTACCTGTTCGCCAGCACCACCGCGCACACCACGGCGCTGCTGCCTGCGATGCTGACCATCGCCTCCACCATTCCGGGCATGAATATGGAAGTGTTCGTTCTGCTGATGGTGACCTCGCTGGGCGTGATGGGGATCATTACCCCCTACGGTACGGGTCCAAGCCCGATTTACTACGGTAGCGGCTACCTGCCAACCAAAGACTACTGGCGCCTCGGCACCATCTTCGGCGCCATCTTCCTGGCAGCTCTGCTGCTGATTGGCTACCCGTGGATGTCCATGATGTTCTGATTCCTGACCGCCGGGCTAACCCTCCGGCGGTTTTATTTTTATGGAGCAATACGCTATGTCGAACAAACCCTTTTTCTACCAGAACCCCTTCCCCCTCGCGCATGACGACACCGAATATTATCTGCTGACCAAAGAGCACGTTTCCGTTGCCGAGTTCGACGGTCAGGAAGTGCTGAAAGTCGAGCCAGAGGCGTTGACCCTGCTGGCACAGCAGGCCTTCCACGACGCGGCATTTATGCTGCGCACCTCTCACCAGAAGCAGGTTGCGGCTATTCTGAGCGACCCGGAAGCCAGCGAGAACGATAAGTACGTTGCCCTGCAATTCCTGCGCAACTCCGAGATTGCGGCGAAAGGCGTGCTGCCCACCTGTCAGGATACCGGTACGGCAATCATTATGGGTAAGAAAGGCCAGCGCGTCTGGACCGGCGGCGGCGACGAAGCGGCGCTGAGTCAGGGCGTGTATAACACCTATATTGAAGACAACCTGCGCTACTCGCAGAATGCGGCGCTGGATATGTATAAAGAGGTGAACACCGGCACCAACCTGCCCGCGCAGATCGACCTCTACAGCGTTGATGGTGACGAGTATAAATTCCTGTGCATGGCGAAAGGCGGCGGTTCCGCCAATAAAACTTATCTGTATCAGGAAACCAAAGCGCTGATCACCCCGGCGAAGCTGAAAAATTATCTGGTTGAGAAGATGCGGACCCTGGGCACCGCGGCCTGCCCGCCTTACCATATCGCCTTCGTTATCGGCGGCACCTCAGCGGAAGCCACGCTGAAAACCGTCAAGCTCGCCTCTGCGCGCTATTACGATGGCCTGCCAACCGAAGGCAATGCGCACGGCCAGGCGTTCCGCGACGTCCAGCTCGAGCAGGAACTGCTTCAGGAAGCGCAAAACCTCGGCCTTGGCGCGCAGTTCGGCGGGAAATACTTCGCGCACGATATTCGCGTGATCCGTCTGCCGCGCCACGGCGCCTCCTGCCCGATCGGCATGGGCGTCTCCTGCTCCGCTGACCGCAACATCAAGGCGAAGATTAACCGCGACGGGATCTGGATTGAGAAGCTGGAGCACAACCCGGGCCAGTATATTCCTGAATCCCTGCGCCAGCAGGGAGAAGGCGACGTGGTAAGCATTGATCTGAACAAGCCGATGCCCGACATTCTGGCGCAGCTTTCCGCGCACCCGGTCTCCACCCGCCTGTCGCTGAGCGGCACCATCATCGTGGCGCGTGACATCGCCCATGCGAAGCTGAAAGAGCTGCTCGACAACGGGGAAGAACTGCCGCAGTACGTTAAAGATCACCCGATTTACTACGCAGGCCCGGCGAAAACGCCAGAAGGTTACGCGTCTGGCTCCTTAGGCCCAACCACCGCCGGACGTATGGACTCCTACGTGGACTTACTGCAATCCCACGGTGCGAGCATGATCATGCTGGCCAAAGGTAACCGCAGCCAGCAGGTCACCGACGCCTGCCATAAGCACGGCGGCTTCTACCTCGGCAGCATCGGCGGCCCGGCGGCGGTGCTGGCGCAAAACAGCATCAAGAGCCTGGAGTGCGTGGCGTATCCTGAACTGGGAATGGAAGCCATCTGGAAAATTGAAGTAGAAAACTTCCCGGCGTTTATCCTGGTGGATGACAAAGGCAACGACTTCTTCCAGCAGATCCAGAATAAACAGTGCAAAGGGTGCTCACAGCGCTGAACGTTTCCATAACGCCGGAAGCAGCGACAGCGTATCGTTGATCAACCCGCGCTTGTCGCTGCCCGGCTTCCAGATAGTGACCATCGTCTGGCTTATTCCCTGGCTGCCCACTTCGGTGGGCAGCCTTTTTACATTTTTCCACTGCGTTGCCTGAAGATGGGTCGGCAAAAACCCCCAGCCGCAGCCCTGCTCCAGCAGGCCGCGCAGCATCTCCAGTTCGTTAGTGAAAAGCGTGTGCCCTGAAATTTGCAGGCGACGGGCGACCGGCTCGTCTGATGCGGCATGCATAATCACCTGTGGCACCAGAGAGAGAGCGAGCAGCGACACCGGCGACGCAACCTCCGCAAAAAGCGCCGTTGCAGCGTAAAAATCCATTTCGATCGCCCCCAGCGCCCGCCACTCCATCTCATTGCCTACGCTGCGGTTGCGCGCCTGGCAGATCCCCAGATCGGCCTGACCGTTTGCCAGCATCGCTTCCGCCTCATCGCGCGATGCGCTGGTCAGGCTCAGGCGGATCTTTTTCGCCGCCAGTGTGGCAATCAGCGCCTGTAAAAAAGCTCTGGGGGTGAACGGATCGTAAACGAGGGCGATGTCCTGCGTCGCGCTGTCCGGTACCGATCTGGCAAACGCCTCAAACGCTTTGACCTGCCGCATCAGCAGGTGTGCCTGCCGCTGAAGCTGCTCCCCCTCCGGCGTCAGGCGCAGGCTGCGCCCCTCCCGCAGGAACAGAGCGTAGCCCAGCCCATCCTCAAGAAAATCGATCAGATCCCGCAGGGTAGTACGATCTTTGCCGAGTTTACTGGCCGCCTTCATCAGGCTGCCGTGTTCAGCGACGGCGGTGAACGCCTCAAGCTGGGCAAAGGAATAGATCAGTGATGCCACGTCATTCTCCACGCGATTTTCCGGGGGATTTTCCCCCATAACGCGTTTTTTATTATAGGCCGCAGGTTCTTAAACTGAAGTCCTTCCTGAGCCAAACGAGATAAATATGAAAATCAAAACAAACCGCACGCTGCTCGCGGCGCTGGTTGTCAGCAGCCTGCTCTCGCCCGCTGTTATGGCGGCCTGCAACGGTACCGACCTCACCACCTGTCCGGCGCCTTTCGACGCCAGACTCCCGGACGCACATACCATGCTCACCTGGAGCCAGGCCGATCGCGTGGTGGGCTTTCGCAATGACTACCGCAACTACGCGGGGGATGTGTTCCGCCACGGCAACGCTACGCCGCTGCTACCCGCAGAAAAACCGCTCACCGATGCCCGCTATCAGGTGAAGGGTAAGAGTTACACTCTTCAGGATTACCTGAAACGCCAGAACGTCAGCGGCATGCTGGTGCTGAAAAATGGCAAAGTGGCCTATAAATACCTGGGAGAAGGCAATACCGACTCAACGCTCTGGACGTCGCGCTCCGTGGGCAAATCCGTAGTCTCCGCGCTGGTGGGTGTTGCAATTAAAGAAGGGAAAATCCACTCCCTGGACGACCTTGTCACCCAATACGAACCTGATTTAAAAGGCACCGCCTGGGAGGGCGTAACGCTAAAACAGCTCATCACCCACACCTCTGGCGTGGCGTGGAACGAAGATTACACCAACCCGCAATCTGACTTCGCCCGGCTTACCGAATGCGAAGCGAAGCCGGGCACCTACAACTGCGTGCGCACCCTGGTGAAGGGGTTACACCGTGAACACCCGGCGGGCGAAAACTGGTCCTATTCCTCGGGTGGCGCCTGGCTGTTAGGCGATGTGCTTGAGCGCGCCACCAGCATGACGCTCGCGGCGTATCTGGAGAAGACCATCTGGCAGCCGTACGGCATGGCGAGCGACGGCGTGTGGCATGCCTACAGCAAAGGCCAGCACGACGTGGGTGCGCATGGGTTCAACGCCACGCTGGAAGACTGGGGGCGTTTCGGGAAGTTTATCCTGCATAACGGTACGCTGCCGGACGGGAAGCAGATCCTCCCCGAGGGCTGGGTGAAACAGTCCTCAGCCTGGACACAGGCCAAAGGATCGGTGTCCGACGCGCATCCGAAGGGGTTATACGGCTACCAGTGGTGGAACAACGAAGTACCAGCCACCGCCACACACGTGGAGCCGAAAGTCGAAAATTCGCTGAAGGATTCCCTGTGGGCGCTGGGTATATTTGGTCAGATGATCATGGTTAATCAGAAAGAAAATCTGGTTATCGTCCAGTGGTCCACCTGGCCGCAGGCAGAGCCGTCATTCAGCGCCCAGCCGCTGGAAGCGTCGCTGATGTTTAGCGCGATTGCGAACGCGCTGCGCTGATAATCCCAAGCCAGGCCCCGCCTGGCTTCTCACCTGCGCGATGTCACAAAACCGATATATCAGCAACTTAGCGAAATCGAGTAAATAAAAGATCACCAAAATGTTAAGTTATTGTTGAATATGTAAATACTGGTCAACGCTTTGTCATTAATGCACCACACGCATCAGTCCATGCGCTATTTGCGCTTATTAATTTCCACTTCCTGATCCAGTTTTCAGAAACAGACGAGCATAACGTCACTATAAAACTGGAGATAATCATGGTTTCCTCAACCTCACCTGCAACGCTTCGTGCCAAAGCGGGCGCGATTTTCCGCGTCACGTCGGGCAACTTTCTTGAGCAATTCGACTTCTTTCTGTTCGGCTTTTATGCCACCTACATCGCCCATACTTTTTTTCCGGCAAGCAGTGAATTTGCGTCCCTAATGATGACCTTCGCCGTCTTTGGCGCGGGCTTCCTGATGCGTCCGATCGGGGCCATTGTGCTGGGGGCTTACATTGATAAAGTGGGTCGCCGTAAAGGGCTGATCGTCACCCTGTCAATTATGGCCACCGGAACCTTCCTGATCGTGCTGATCCCTTCTTACCAGAGCATTGGCCTGTGGGCGCCGCTGCTGGTGCTGACCGGCCGCCTGTTGCAGGGTTTTTCGGCAGGCGCCGAGCTGGGCGGGGTTTCGGTTTATCTGGCGGAGATCGCCACGCCGGGCCGCAAGGGTTTCTACACCAGCTGGCAGTCGGGTAGCCAGCAGGTCGCCATTATGATCGCGGCGGCGATGGGATTTGCGCTGAATGTGGTGCTGCAAGAGAGTGCCATTCGCGAATGGGGATGGCGTATTCCGTTCCTGTTTGGCTGTCTGATTGTGCCGTTTATCTTTTTCCTGCGCCGCAAGCTCGAAGAGACCGAGGAATTCAGCGCCCGTCGCCACCATCTGGCAATGCGTCAGGTCTTCACAACGCTGCTCGCCAACTGGCCGGTAGTCGTCGCGGGCATGCTGATGGTGGCGATGACCACCACCGCGTTTTACCTGATCACCGTTTACGCGCCGACCTTCGGTAAAAAAGTCCTGATGCTTAGCGCGTCGGACAGTCTTCTGGTCACGCTGCTGGTGGCGGTGTCCAACTTCATCTGGCTTCCGGTGGGCGGCGCGCTGTCGGATCGCTTCGGGCGTAAACCGGTGCTGATCGCCATGACGCTGCTGGCGCTGGCGACCAGCTATCCGGCGCTGACGATGCTGGCCGCAGCCCCGAGCTTCTCAATGATGCTGACCGTGCTGCTGTGGCTCTCTTTCCTCTACGGCCTGTATAACGGCGCGATGATCCCGGCCCTGACGGAGATCATGCCAGCAGAGGTGCGCGTGGCGGGCTTCTCACTGGCTTACAGCCTGGCAACGGCGGTCTTTGGCGGTTTCACGCCGGTGATTTCGACTGCCTTAATTGAGTACACCGGCGACAAAGCCTCCCCGGGCTACTGGATGAGCTTTGCCGCCGTTTGCGCCCTGCTGGCAACGCTTTATCTCTATCGTCGTCGCACGTTAATCCTGCAAACTGCCGTTAAGGAGTGATCCCTCATGCTTACATTCAGAACGGTGATTGCCGCCCTGACCTTCGCCACCCTCAGCGCGGGCGCGCTTGCGCAGGATGTGACGGTGATGATTTCTGGCGGCTTCAAAGCGGCGCTGGAGAAGCTGACGCCGCAGTACGAAGCGCAAAGCGGTGACAGGCTCATTGTGATCTCCGGCCCGTCGATGGGCAAAACGCCGCAGGCCATTCCGGCCCGGCTCGCCCGGGGCGAAAAAGCGGACGTGGTGATTATGGTGGGCGATGCGCTGGCGAAACTGGAACAGGATCGCAGGACGGCGGCGGGCTCTCGCGTGGAGCTGGCGGATTCGCCCGTCGGGATGGTCGTCAAAGCGGGCGCGCCGGTGCCGGATATCAGTACGGTGCCTGCCCTGCGGCAAACGCTGCTGAAGGCGCATTCCATGGCTTATTCCGACAGCGCCAGCGGCCGGTATGTAGAGAGCCAGCTGTTCCGTAAGCTGGGCATCGACGGCCCGGTCCACGATAAAGCGCACCGGGTTGAGCGCATCCCGGTGGCGTCTGAAGTGGCAAAAGGGAAATACGATCTCGGCTTTCAGCAGGTGAGCGAGCTTCTGCCGGTCCCGGGGGTGACGTTTGTGGGTAAGTTGCCTGACGACATGCAGTACATTACCCGTTTCGCCGGAGCCGTAACGCAGAAGGCTGACCATCCCGAACAGGGAAAAGCTCTGCTGGCCTTTCTCTCTTCGCCACAGGCCGCCAGCGTCATTACGGCAACGGGCTTAACGCCCGTCAGTGCACCTCGCGATACTGCTCGGTAATCAGCGTTTCGAGTTCGGCAGCAATATAGGACTGGATCCGCCCGCGGCGGCGGATCAGCCCCACGGTTCGCCTGACCTCAGGCTCGGTTAAAGGTACCGACGTCAGCAGCGAATGCTCTGCGCGGGGCATTGACATGGCGGGAACGGCCGCAATGCCGATCCCGGCTTCAACCATCCCCAGCATGGTCGTCACGTGCCGCGTTTCGCAGATGCTGGGGCGCTCAGGCCGAATATGCCCGACCCGCTGGTCGAGAAGATTGCGGTTGCCGGAGGTCTTATCCAGACCGATATAATCCTGCTGATAAAAAGCCTGCCACGTCAGGCTTTTTCTTTTTGCAAGCGGGCTGTCGCGCCGGCAGGCAGCCACGTAGACATCCTCCACCAGCGGGACAAACTCGATGTCGGGCTGCAAACTCCGGGCAAAGCAGATACCAAAATCCGCCTGTCCGCGGGTGACGGCCTCGATAACATTTCCGGCGCTGCTGTCGATCAGTTTTATGCGCACGCGGGGGTAACGGGACTGAAAGCGGCGGATAACATCCGGCATAAAGTAACAGGCGGCGGACGGCACCGTCGCCACGGTGATTAGCCCCGTACGCTCCTCGCTGGCCTTATCGATATCCGAAAGCATGGACTCCACATCAGCAAGCAGCTGTCCGCATCGGTCGGCAAAGGTCTGTCCATACAGGGTCAGCGTGACGCGCCGGGTGGTTCTGTCGAACAGTTTTGTCCCCAGTGCCGCCTCGAGCTTTTCAATTCTGCGACTCAACGCCGACTGGGAAAGGCAGATAGACTCCGCCGCAAGACGGAAATTGCCATATTCCAGTAAAGCGCGGAAGGCATAGAGATCGTTGAGGTCAAAATTGACGGGCATACTGACGGGATCCTTAAGCACGGTAGGGTAAGAAGATATTTATCATAGTCGTGCACGACATACTTCACAAAATGAAGGGGATACCCCTAAAGCGCTATCAACCTGACGGCACATAGTGATAGTTTATGCGGGCTGGATTCCTCTTAAACAGGCTGCCAGTCTGCATGCAGCCGAAGAGGAGTGTCATACTGCTTAACAGAGTATGTTGGCATGCTAACAGCCCCTGACCTTTCCATTTTGTTCACGTGCGAGTAACGAGCAAAGCGATGATTAAGTGGCCCTGGAAAACGAACGACGCTGGTCGAAATATGGCGCTGCCCTGGGATGAGGCTCTGGCGATCCCCGTGCTGGCGAATCTCTTGCCTGAAGAGCAATCAAAGCTGATTCAGCTGGCCGAGCGTTTTTTACAGCAAAAACGGCTGGTACCGCTACAGGGCTTCGAACTGGATCCGCTTAAAAATTCCCGCATCGCCCTGCTCTTCTGCTTGCCGGTGCTGGAGCTGGGTATCGAATGGCTGGATGGCTTCCACGAAGTGCTGATCTACCCGGCGCCGTTTATCGTCGATGATGAGTGGGAGGATGACATCGGGCTGGTGCACAACCAGCGTATGGTGCAGTCCGGGCAAAGCTGGCAGCAAGGGCCAATCATCCTCAACTGGCTGGATATTCAGGACTCGTTCGATGCCTCGGGCTTCAACCTGATCATTCACGAAGTGGCGCATAAGCTGGATACCCGCAACGGCGATCGCGCCAGCGGCGTGCCGCTGATCCCGCTGCGTGAAGTCGCGGGATGGGAGCACGACCTGCACGCGGCGATGGAAAACATTCAGGATGAGATAGACCTGGTGGGTGAAAGCGCGGCCAGCATTGATGCCTATGCCGCGACCGATCCCGCCGAGTGTTTTGCGGTACTGTCCGAGTATTTCTTTAGCGCACCTGAGCTTTTTGCCCCGCGCTTCCCGGCGCTGTGGCAGCGTTTTTGCCAGTTTTATCAGCAGGATCCGCTTCAGCGTCTGCGGCAAAGTGAGGACGCAGCCAGCACATCCTCTCATCCGTTCCACTAATGTTCAGCAGAGGTACGATCGGTCGATCGTACCCACACGCTCACCGCGAGAAACAGCAGCGCCATTCCCCATGCGGCAGTAATCAAAAACTGCTCACCGTAAAAGCGCGTCACCACGGGTACCAGCAGCGCGCTGGCCCCGTATCCCAGCGTATGGCTGGTGGCGATCACCCCTGCGCCTTTGCCCGTCGTCAGCCGATCGTTGAGCAAAAGCTGGTATCCCGGCGTTGCCATGGCGGCCCCCAGCGAAGTGATGACAATTCCCACGTAGAACAGGGCTAAACTGGCGAGACACATCAGCCCAAGACCCGCCACCATCAAGACCGCGGCAATTAAGAGTAAAACTCTCGGGGTAAAATGCTGCGGGCGTACCACCAGAAACTGCGCCGCCAGGGTCGCCAGCGCGGCCAGGCTCAGCAGCAGCGCGACATGATGGCTGATTTGCACGGCATCGCCATTAAATAACGGGTGAAGATGCGGCGATAAACCAAGCTGCATCAGGCTGACCAGCGCCGCCAGCAGCAGTGCCAGCACCAGGAAAGGCAGCATGGAGGCCTGTAACCGCGTCGACTGGTGCGCCACCGGCGGCAACGGGGGATCGGCGGCTTCGCGCAGCACCAGCAGCAGCGCGATAAACGGCGCCACCGCCATCAGCCAGAGCGGTGCGACCGGGCTGACGCTGAGCATCAGCGCGGCCAGAGGCGGTCCCAGCAGACGCCCGCAGCTAAGGCCAGAGCTTATCGTCGCCAGCGCCGCCATCCTTTTATCCAGCCCCGCGCGTTGAATGGCCCACGTCTGGGCCGCAGGCACCAGCCCTGATACCGTCAGGCCGTACAGCATGCGCGACAGCACCAGGCCTGCCATTCCCCAGAGAGCATTCAGCGCGCCGTTCGCCATCGCCCACACCACCAGCGCCATCACGACAAAGCTCGCCAGATAGCCGCCCAGCGAGGCCAGCATAACGATCTTACAGCCGTGCCGCTCGCTCTGGCGTCCCCACCAGGGCGATGCGGGTAAAAAGAGCATCGAGCCGAACATCAGCAGCCCGGCCCAGACGGAGAGCGACAGTCCGGTCAGGGAGACCAGCTGCGGCAGCATAACCAGCAAACCGTTTTGCCCAATACCTAATAAACCGGCGCCCAGTGCCAGGGGCCAGTTAGCTTTAGGGGTCACAACGTCAGTGAGATTCTCAGTACGGGTGCGCATAAAATTGTGAAGATAATGTCAATAAATGTGTGGAAATTATGAAGTTTATGAAAACAAATATTGCAAAAATAGTTGCCACTGTAAACAGAATGAATATCATAACGAGAATTATTATCAGTCATGGAATGAGGTACAACTATGCGTACTCTGCCCCGCTCCGCCGGTACAGATGTTGCGGCCCAGTGTTTTTTGAACGCGCTGCTGCGCGAAACGAAGGACTGGCATTATCTTCCCGCAACCCGTGCGGATGAGTTATCACAGATTCATATCCCGCTCTCCCCAACCCAGGCCATTCGGGTTCCGGTACGCTATTTCTCCCCCACGCAGCATCACCAGTATCGTTTTCCGGCAACGCTGATTCAGGCCGACAGCGACGGCGGTGACACGGTCACATTTCATCAACTGATTGATTTCATTCTTCAAAAAGAGACGGTAAAAGGCGAGCTGGATGCCGATACGCTGGCTCGCTTTAAGCAGCGCGTCCTGGAAAGTCATACGCACACCTGGCAGGCCATTGATTTACGCCACAACTGGGCAAACCTGCGCGATAAGCCGCTGACGTTTGCCGAAGCGGAACAGGCGCTGCTGGTCGGCCATGCTTTTCATCCTGCCCCAAAGTCGCACGAGCCGTTCAACGAGGCCGAGGCGCGTCGCTATCTGCCGGATTTCGCCTCCCGCTTCCCGCTGCGCTGGTTTGCGGTTGAGCATGAGCTGATTACCGGCGACAGCCTGAATGTCTCCCTGCGGGAACGTCTGCTGCGCTTTGCAGCGCAGAGCGCGCCGGCCCTTCTCGGTCACTTCACCGACACCTGCTGGCTGCTGCCGATGCACCCGTGGCAGGCCGACTATCTGCTGGAGCAGGACTGGTGCCAGCGTCTGGTAGAAAAAGGCGCCCTGCGCGATCTGGGCGAAGCCGGTGCGCAATGGCTGCCCACCAGCTCTTCCCGCTCGCTGTACAGCGAAACCAACAGCGACATGATTAAGTTTTCCCTGAGCGTGCGGCTGACCAACTCCGTGCGCACGCTGTCGGTGAAAGAGGTTAAGCGCGGCATGCGCCTGGCACGGCTGGCGAAAACGGCACGCTGGCAGGAACTTCAGGCGCGCTACCCGACCATGCGCGTGATGCAGGAGGACGGCTGGGCGGGGCTGTGCGATGAGCACGGCGTCGTCCAGGAAGAGAGCCTGATGGCCCTGCGCGTCAACCTGCTGTTCGATACCCCTGAAACGCAAACCAACGTGCTGGTGAGCCTGACCCAGGCCGCGCCGGACGGCGGCGACAGCCTGCTCGCCGCGGCGGTGCGTCGTCTGAGCCAGCGTCTGGATCTCCCGCTCGCCCAGGCCGCGCGCTGCTGGCTGGACGCTTACTGCGACCGGGTATTGCTTCCGCTGTTCAGCGCCGAGGCGGACTACGGTCTGGTCCTGCTGGCGCACCAGCAAAATATCCTCGTTGAGATGCAGCAGGATTTCCCCGTTGGGCTGATCTACCGCGACTGCCAGGGCAGCGCCTGGACCGAAGGGGCCGACGCGTGGCTGAAAGAGGCAGGTGAAACCGAGGTGGAAAACCGCTTCGGTGAGAGCCAGCTGCTGCGCTACTTCCCTTATTACCTGCTGCTGAACTCTACCCTTGCCGTCACCGCCGCGCTCGCCGCCGCCGGTTTCGACAGCGAAGAGAACCTGATGTCCCGCGTGCGTGACGCGCTGGCCGAACTGCGCACGACGGCGAAGCAGACCCGCTGCCTCGATTACGTGCTCGACAGCCCGACCTGGAACTGCAAAGGCAACTTCTTCTGCTACCTGCACGATCGCAACGAAAACACCATCGTCGATCCGGCGGTGATCTATTTCGACTTTAGCAACCCGTTTTATAAGGAGAAGGCGTGATGGCAAACGCGAATATCGTCCATTCCGGCTACGGCTTTCGCTGCACGGTCACGGAACAAAACCTGCCGCTGACGCTGGGTCTTGACGGCAGCGCGGTGCTGGAGCGGCTGACCGGGCTCCCGGACGGCTGGCTGGTGGACGCCCTCGACCAGCTGTTTGTTGCCGCGCCCGCCCTGACCGGCATTACCCTGCCGTGGGCAGCCTGGCAGGATGAACCTCAGGCGCAGGCGCTGTTTAGCCTCGTTCACGGGGATTATCTGGCGCGTGAAATTTTCTGGCAGCTGCCGCTGTGGCTGAAAGGCGAACGTCCGCAGGCGAGCGGCGGAATGCAGTTTGACGAAAGCCGTCAGCTGTACTTCCCGCTGCGCCCTCACCGCCCGCAGAGCGAGGTGTACCGCCGTTACGATCCGCAGATTAAGCGCACCCTGAGCTTTCGCGTGGCGGACGTGGCGCTGGATGGCGAGCGTTTTACCCGCTGGATGAACAACCCGCGCGTAAATGCCTTCTGGGAGATGGCCGGTCCGCAGGCCGAGCAGGAGAACTACCTGCGTCGCCAGCTCGACTCGACTTATTGCTATCCGGTGATCGGCTGCTTTGACGATCAGCCGTTCGGCTATTTTGAACTCTACTGGGCGGCAGAAGACCGCATTGGCCGCCACTATCGCTGGCAGCCCTTTGACCGCGGGCTGCACATGCTGGTGGGTGAAGAGAACTGGCGCGGGGCGCAGTATATCCGCAGCTGGCTGCGCGGCCTGAGCCACTATCTGTATCTCGATGAACCGCGCACGGCGCGCATTGTGGCGGAACCGCGCTTCGACAACCAGCGTCTGTTCCGCCATCTGGCGTCCGCCGGTTTCGACACGGTGAAAGAGTTCGACTTCCCGCACAAACGCTCCCGTCTGATCATGAGCGAGCGTCACCGCTTCTTCCACGAGGTGGAACTGTGAACGCACTCTGGCAGAAAGTGAACCGCGAGATGGTGGCGAAGATCCTCGCCGAACTGGAATATGAACGCACCCTGCGCGCCGAGCCGGTTTCGGCGGACAACTGGCGCATCAGTATGAGCAACGCGTGCTGGCAGTTTCGCGCCACGCGTGGGATATGGGGCTGGCTGCATATTGACCCTGATACCCTGACCACCACCAGCGGCGCGGCGGTCGAAGCGGAAAACGCGCTGCTGCAACTGGCCACCGTGCTGGAGATGAGCGACGCGCAAACGGCGGAGCACATGGAAGATCTCTACGCCACGCTGCGGGGTGACATGCAGCTGTTGCAGGCGCGTGAAACGCTGGATGCCGATGCGCTGATCCACCTCGACCCGGACGAACTACAGTGCCTGATGCGCGGTCACCCGAAGTTTATTTTCAACAAGGGACGCCGCGGCTGGGGGCTGGATGCCCTGCGCCTGTACGCGCCGGAATATCGCGGGCGTTTCCGCCTGCACTGGGTCGCCTTGCAGCGCGAGCGTCTGGTCTGGAGCAGCGACGCCGATTGCGATATTAACGCCCTGCTCTCCAGCGCCATGGACGATGCCGAGCGCGAGCGGTTCGACGCCCGCTGGCAGGAGCTGGATCTGGACGACAGCTGGCTGCCGGTGCCGCTGCACCCGTGGCAGTGGCAGCAAAAAATTGCCATTCATTTCCTGGCGCAGCTCGCGCGCGGTGAGATGGTAGAGCTGGGTGAGTTCGGCGATGAGTATCTGGCGCAGCAGTCCCTGCGCACGCTGACCAACGCCAGCCGTCGCGCGCCGTATGACATCAAGCTGCCGCTGACTATCTACAACACCTCCTGCTATCGCGGTATTCCGGGCAAGTATATCGCCGCCGGTCCGCTTGCCTCGCGCTGGCTACAGCAGCAGTTCGCCAGCGATGCCACGCTGATTCACTCCGGGGCGCAGGTGCTTGGCGAACCCGCAGCCGGATATCTGTCGCATCCGGGTTATGCCGCATTGCCTGAGGCGCCGTACCGCTATCAGGAGATGCTGGGGGTGATCTGGCGCGAGAACCCATCCTGCTATTTACAGGATGGCGAACAGGCGGTGCTGATGGCGGCGCTGATGGAAACCGATAACCAGGGGCACCCGCTGATTGACGCGTGGATCAAACGCTCGGGGTTAACCGCTGACGCATGGCTGGAAAAGCTGTTTGAGGCGACGGTGATCCCCTTCTATCACCTGCTCTGTCGCTACGGGGTGGCGCTCATCGCCCACGGCCAGAACGTCACGCTGGTGATGAAAGATTACGTTCCGCAGCGCATTTTGCTGAAGGATTTCCAGGGCGACATGCGCCTGGTGGATGAAGATTTCCCGCAGGCGCAGAGCCTGCCTGAGCAGGTAAAAGCGGTGACGGCGCGCCTCAGCGCGGATTACATCATCCACGACCTGCAAACCGGCAACTTTGTCACGGTGCTGCGCTTTATATCCCGCCTTACCCTGCAATGCGGCGTGAGCGAAACCCGCTTCTATCAGATCCTGGCGCTGGTGTTACGTCGCTATATGGCCGCCCATCCGGATCTTGCGGCGCGCTTCGCCAAATTCGACCTGTTTAAGCCGCAGATTATTCGCGTGATCCTCAACCCGGTCAAACTGACCTTCTCTGAACACGACGGCGGCAGCCGCATGCTGCCGAACTACCTCTGCGATCTTGATAACCCTCTTTTTCTGGTCTCCCAGGAGTCAGCGCAATGAAAACCTATGATTTCATCGGCATTGGTATCGGTCCGTTCAACCTCAGTATTGCCGCGCTGGCAGAGGGGCTGGACGGTTTTAGCTCGCTGTTTCTTGAACGCAAGCCGCACTTCTCCTGGCACCCGGGGATGATGGTGCCGGACTGCCATATGCAGACCAGCTTCCTGAAGGATCTGGTGAGCGCCGTGGAGCCCACCAACCGCCACAGCTTTCTGAACTATCTGGTACAGCGCAAAAAGTTCTACCGTTTCCTCACCACCGAGCAGCGCACCGTGTCGCGCGAGGAGTTTGCCGACTACCTGTGCTGGGCGGCGGATAACCTCACTAACCTGGCCTTCAGCCAGCAGGTACAGCAGGTCAGCTTTGATGAGCAAAACGGCCTGTTTGAGGTCGTGACCCAGCGGGATCGCTTCCTGGCGCGCCACGTCTGCGTGGGGATTGGGAAGCAGATCAATCTCCCAGACTGCGTCACCGCGCAGGACGACACCTGCTTCCACGCCAGCGAAATGATGCTGCGCGCGCCGGATTTAGCGGGCAAGCGCGTCACCGTCGTCGGCGGCGGCCAGAGCGGTGCGGATCTGTTTTTAAATATCTTCCGTGGGGAATGGGGGCAGCCGCTGAGCCTCAACTGGGTGTCGCGCCGCAACAACTACAACGCGCTGGATGAAGCCGCGTTTGCCAATGAGTATTTCACGCCGGAGTACGTGGACAGCTTCTCGACCCTTGGTGACGACGCCCGACGTCAGATGTTGCAGGAGCAGAAGATGACCTCCGACGGGATCACCACGGAGTCGCTGCTGGCCATCTATCGCGCCATGTATCACCGCTTCGAAGTGCTGCGCGAAAAACCCTGGGCGCATCTGATGCCGTCCCGCTCGGTGACGGCGCTGACGCGCCAGGAAACCGGACATCGCCTCAGCATCCAGCATCACCTGGACGGCGGGCGCGAACAGCTGGAGAGCGACGTGGTGATTTTCGCCACCGGCTACCGCGCCGTGCAGCCCGCGTTTCTCGCCCCGCTCTCTTCCCGACTGCGTCTGGATGAGAATGAAGCCTTCTGCATCAACAACGATTTCACCCTTGAATGGGACGGCCCGCAGAGCAACCGCCTGTTTGCCGTCAATGCCGGGATGCACCGTCTCGGTATTGCCGAACCCCAGCTCAGCCTGATGGCCTGGCGCGCGGCGCGAATTTTGAATCGCGCTCACGATGACGAGCCGTTTGAGCTGGCAACCACCCCCGGCGTGATCCACTGGCGGAGCACCACCAGCCCGGAGAGCAGCCAGGTTTTTAAATCATTAATGAAGACCACCGAGTACTGACACACACATTCAGGATCAACATAACAATGAAACGTTCTCATCTTTGGGTTTTAAATCCGTGCTTGCTTGCCATGCTTTCTACCTCTGCGTGGGCGGAAGAACAAAAGGAAGAAGATATTGTGGTGTCCGCCAGCCGGGCACATCGCAGCGTGGCAGAGATGGCGCAAACCACCTGGGTTATTGAGCGGGCGGAAATTGAGCAGCAGGTTCAGGGCGGGAAAGAGATTAAAGACGTGCTGGCCCAGCTGATCCCCGGCATGGACGTCAGCAGCCAGGGACGTACCAACTACGGCATGAACCTGCGCGGTCGCTCCATGATGGTGATGGTGGACGGCGTACGTCTGAACTCTTCCCGCAGCGACAGCCGCCAGCTCGACTCTATCGATCCGTTCAACATTGACCGCATCGAAGTGATCTCCGGCGCCACCTCGCTGTACGGCGGCGGCAGTACCGGCGGTCTGGTGAACATCGTCACCAAAAAAGGCCAGCCGGAGACCGAAGTGGAGTTCCAGACCGGGGCAAAAAGCGGGTTTAACAGCCATAACGACCATGATGAGAACGTCTCCGCAGCCGTGAGCGGCGGCAATGACAACGCCTCTGGCCGTCTGTCGGTCTCCTATCAGCGCTACGGCGGCTGGTATGACGGCAACGGCGACGAGGTGATTATCGATAACACCCAGACCGGCTTGCAGTATTCCGACCGTATCGACGTGATGGGGACAGGCACCATCAACATCGACGATCATCAGCAGCTCCAGTTAACCACGCAGTACTACAAGAGCGAATCCGACGGCAAGCACGGCCTGTTCCTTGGGGAGAATTTCGCTGCGGTCACGGGCGATGCCAAAGCCTATAATAAAGATAACCTGAACTCTGACCGTATCCCGGGCACAGAGCGTCACCTAATCAACCTGCAATACTCGAACACCGATTTCTGGGGTCAGGATCTGGTTGCGCAGATTTACTACCGTGACGAGAGCTTGACCTACTACCCGTTCCCGACGCTGAGCAAAGGCGCGGTGACCAGCATTGGCGCATCCCAGCAGAAAACCGATTTTTACGGCGGCAAGCTGACGCTGAACAGCAAGCCGATAGACGACCTGACCCTCACCTGGGGTGTGGATGCCGACCACGAAACGTTCGATGCCAACCAGCAGTTCTTTGACTTGAGCAAAGCGGCGGCGAGCGGCGGCATGGAGCTGGACAATGCCTACAACGTGGGCCGTTATCCGGGTTACAGCATTACCAACCTCGCGCCGTTCCTGCAAGCCAGCTATGACATTGACGCCATCACCCTCAGCGGCGGCGTGCGTTACCAGTACACCGAAAACAAGGTGGACGATTTTGTCGGCTACGCCCAGCAGCAGGCAATCGCCACGGGCAAAGCGACCTCCGCTGACGCGGTGCCGGGCGGGAAAACCGACTACAACAACTTCCTGTTTAACGCCGGGATCCTTGGACGTCTTACCGAACAGCAGCAGCTGTGGTTTAACTTCTCCCAGGGCTTCGAGATCCCGGACCTGGCGAAGTACTACGGCTCCGGCACCTATCAGCTGGTCGATGGTCACTATCGCCTGCAAAACAGCGTCAACGTGAACGACTCAACGCTGGACGGTATTAAGGTCAATGCCTACGAGCTTGGCTGGCGCTTCACCGGCGATAACCTGCGTACCCAGGTGGCGGCGTACTACTCGCTCTCGGATAAAACCATCACCATCAACAAAAGCGACATGACCATCAACCTGGAGGACGACAAACGTCGTATCTATGGGGTTGAAGGCCAGGTGGACTATTTCTTCACCGACAGCGACTGGAGCACCGGGGCGAACTTTAACGCCATCAAGTCCGAAACGCGTGAAAACGGGAAATGGGAGAAGCTGACGGTCGACAGCGCCAGCCCGTCTAAAGCCAGCGCATGGGTTAACTGGGCGCCGGGCGACTGGGCCCTGCGCGTGCAGAGCACACAAACCTTCGACGTGTCTGACGCCGACGGTAAGAAGATTGATGGCTATAATACCGTTGATTTCCTGGGCAGCTACGCCCTGCCGGTGGGCAAAGTCAGCTTCAGCGTGGAGAACCTGCTGGACAAAGGCTACACCACCGCCTGGGGCCAGCGCGCACCGGGGCTGTATAGCCCAACCTATGGCTCACCGGGTCTTTATACTTATAAAGGCCGTGGACGTACGTTTGGCCTGAACTACTCCGTTCTGTTCTGATCCTGCGCGCCGCCTGCGGGCGGCGCGATTTGCTGTGCAATTTGAAAGCAAATTTGCTATTAAATCATCGGTTTGCTGAAATTCTCGGCAAACGAACAAAAACGGTGTTTTCCCCTTTGACAAGGCGCACGCAGGTCGATAATATGCGCCTCGTTCACACGATTCCTCTGTAGTTCAGTCGGTAGAACGGCGGACTGTTAATCCGTATGTCACTGGTTCGAGTCCAGTCAGAGGAGCCAAATTTGAAAAGCCTGCTTTTAAAGCAGGCTTTTTGCTTTTCAGCGCATGAGAAATGCAGGACGGCGCCCGTTGCCGTTTTAGTGTTTACCCCCACCTCCTCACCTGTCCCTGTTATATATTCCACTAATAAATAGAATCATTAATATTAATAACACATAACTATCATTCATCAAATATCGATCGGCAAAAACTATTAATTATATTCCGTGTGATATTCATCACAAAACGGGATTGCTCAACGTTTATTATTTATCGCATAGCAAAAGCAAATCGTTAGACCAGGAAAAATAATCTCATCAAGAGCTAAAGTTTTTTACTTATATACCCTATGGAGGTAATTGCTTTGCCATGGAAAGACCCATCATCAAATGCATTTTTTAGCTGGCTTTACATAATATTATTTGGCGCGTGGGGAGGACTTGTCAGATATCTCCTTGACGTTAAGTCAGGCCAGTCGGGAAGAAGTTTATTTTCTGCGTTAGCACAAATTATTGTATCAGGATTTACCGGTGTACTTGCTGGGTTGATGTCACAAAGCCTTGGTTCAGTATTTCATACTTCGCTTGCAGTCAGCGGTATATCAGGTGCAATGGGTGTTGTTGCTCTTAATTATTACTGGAAGAAAATCTCTGGAGATAGTAATGATAAATCATGAATTTAGTAGAAAGACTGAAAAGAACCTTAAAGGAGTACATAAAGATCTTTCGGAGGTGATGAGAAAAGCATTGAAATTATCGCCTGTTGACTTCGGTATTTCTGAAGGGGTAAGAAACCAAAAACGACAGCTTGAGCTATTAGCATTAGGAAAATCATTAACGTCTAAAAGCAGGCATTTAACGGGGCACGCCGTCGATGTATTCGCGGTCATCAACGGTACCGTTTCATGGGATTTTAAACATTATCAGACAATTGCAACGGCTGTTTTTCAGGCCGCTAAGGAGTTATCAGTTGATATTGAGTGGGGTGGCAACTGGACGGAAATAAAGGATGGCGTTCATTTTCAGCTATCACGAAAGATGTATCCTGAATAGAACCTAACACTTTTGACATGTATATTTCCGCAGAGAATACAGCGCATCGTTATTTTCCGGATGATTAACCATGTTCTTTTTACATAAATTTTATAATAGGAGAATGAGAATACAAAATCGCTTTTAATTATCAAAGCTCAAAATTATCCGTCAGGCGTTTATTTACTCGTTATTTATACAGGCGATGCTTAATTGCGTTGACAAAAAAACCATATATCTTATTGAATGAAATAAAAGGAATACCATCATGACAATTACTTATATTAAAACTGAACTTGCACCAGCCGACAACCAGCTCGCTGCATACCTTTATTTTACCTCAGATACCCCGGTAAGTTATTCTTACACTGTTACAAAAAGGACGACCAGTCCAACCAGCGTAGATTTTACCTATACATCGGATCTCATTTATGGTGTTACGCAAACCATTAAAATCCCTGTTATTGGTCTTTATGCGCAATATGCAAACAGTGTGCAGGTCGTATTTAAGGATGACACGGGTACTGAAGTTTTCAATCAGCCATTTATCATCAGTACAGAAGATCAGGAATATGATACATCTGTCATCTTCCACCTCGATATTTAGCAAACCGATCCTGCACTATTTACCTCTGTATGGGGAAACAGTTGGTTAATGGAATCCACTGGCCGAGGTTATGACCAAAATGGCGACCTGCGTTTTAACTTCTTATCGGTTTATCATCTCCAGCCGCTGCGGATCCACAATGGCTACCTCTATACCGGCAGCGACGAAGATATGGCGTGGTACGGCCGTCGCTTTTTCAAAATTGATATCATGGGCAATGTCGTCCTTGAATTCGACATGCGTGATGCTGATGGCAATCACTATGCAAATACTCATGATGTAGTCTGGGACTCCGCGGGCGACATTTATATGTTTGGCACCGATAGCCCTAACCGACTAACCAACACGATGGCGCAAGATGCGCTGGTTCTGAAATTTAACGATCAGACAGGGAAAATGATTTGGGCGAAAAACTATACCAGCGAATATAGTGGTTCTCAAATTCTGAATAACAATACGCCTAATGATGTCCATTTTAACTCTCTTACATGGATTGCAAGCAGCCCAAATAACGAAGAAGCCATTATTGTCCATTCTCGCACAACGAGTACAACTTTTGGTATCTCTATCGTTGATGGAAGTATCTTGTGGGCAATCGACACAGGTAATTTCAACCCTCAGTTCCCGGCAAAACAAGCGACTATTCATATTGATAATTCGGGTATTACTCATTTTGAAAATGGTGCCCATACGGTGTGCATTACGAATAATAGTGCTTTTTCTGCCAGTATCGATCCTACCGCAGGAAAATTTGTCTTATCAGTGTTCGATAACCGATCTTGCGTAGATGAAAATGGCAACCCCGTTATTCGTCCGATAAATGACGCAGCGACGTCGGACCCCTATCAAACAGATCCAGCCCGCATTCTGTTCTATGCGGTCGACTTAGCAGCAGGCACCGCTGTTGAGATTCATGCGCCTGTTGAACTCCCAACGACGCCTATCCTCCAATGGACCGACTTTATGGGAGGCGTGTTTGATCATGGTGATTATTTCACTATTTTTACCTGCCATGCGCGCTCATTCTTTATCAGTGACGTAGACGGTAATATGGTTGCCTCTATCTATGATGTGATTTCTTTATCTGATGGCGCTCCTCAATACCCTGGGGAGGCCTACCGTGCAAGATTATTTAATGAAACGGAGCTTACTGACGTCATCACTGCGGCATCTATTTATGCAAATTAATCAAATGATGTAACAATCTGGAACAGATGCAATTGATCACTGCATATGTTAATAGGGGGTCATGTCGAGCCATGACCCCTTGATGCTATATACGAAGCGCACAGGTCATGACTTCATCGCCGAAAAGATTGAGCCATTATTCATACCTGAAGGCGCTAATGTAAATTTATCGTTATAGTCTTGCGCCAGGGAAAGTAGTATTTGCGTCACCCGCCCTGCGGATAGTTGCGCGCTGCGACTAAAATGCGTTTGTTTATATAGCCAGTTGATAAAGCACCTGCTGGCCGTTAAAGAGAGCCTTTTAGCGTTACTGCTATCCCCCCCTGTTAATGGGCAAACCATCTTACGGTTTCTTCCCTGCTCCCAAAGCTGCCACTGACTTTGCCACCAGCCATGCTGTGACGTTCTCTGAAAATTCCAGGGTATATCACTATCATTATCGTTGATTTCTTCTTCTATAAACCACATTTCACCTTGCCCCAGGCGAAACAAATTTGCCCAGGCGGTAATGACTGCTCCCCGAAGAAAGCATTCGTGTGAAATAACATGCATCTTTACCTCAGGAAAGAGGAGATTCAGTATTCGAAAATGCCCGTGAGCCGCTATCACCGGGCGCACAATCGAACCTCTGGCGTTACATTTCAGAGCCGCGCTTCCATACTGTATTTCATCGAACTGGCTCCGACGCAGAAACTGTGTCTCTCGCATATCAACGCGTTTTACAATATCAGCGTGATGCAAATCAGGCTCGATATTTCCCTTCCAGTGATAACGTAATGTTTCCCCACTTTGATGCTCAGTAAAATTAGTAGAGAGATGAATAATATTACCGCGGATGGCATCAAAACTGATCAGGACATACAATTTCTGTTCTGCAATTCTCCCCTGGAACGGTACAACCAGTGACACAGTTTCAATACGTTCTGGAGACACTATTTTTTTTTGCTTTTGCTGTTTGGGTGTCCAGACTTTTTTGCAGGCGCGGCACTGAACGCGCTGTGTCCCCCGTGGGTTATAACCATAACAAATAGTTTTCGGGCAATAACATTCAGGGCAAAAATAACCGTTTTCTAAGGCATAGGCGCTTAAGCAAGAAAAAAGCCATTCATTAAATTGTTGTTCATTAAACAGAGGGGGATAACTCCCACATGCCCGGCAGTGCAATGCTGGATATCCTAGCCTGTAGTCTGGCCAACTGTAATCTTCGGATGCTGATACTGGCAGCCCTAAATTACGGCAACCAAACGATTTACAGGTATTAATCGTAAACAGAATCAATATTAATCACCAACGATTTGAATGGGTCGGTGATTTTGCCGCATAACTCTTGCATAAGTGTGTGAGCAGGTTCGCATAAAAAATCCTTTCAGAACGTAAAGTAGCGAATCTTTATATGACTGAAAGGAACGACTTATGAAGATAAAGTTAATCGCTGCGGGTATTCTGACGACGCTACCATTTTGGGCCTGCGCTAAGGATGTCACCATCCTTTATACCAATGATCTCCATGCTCATGTAGAACCTTATAAAGTGCCATGGATTGCTGACGGCAAACGGGATATTGGTGGCTGGGCGAATATCACTACTCTGGTAAAAGAGGAAAAATCAAAAAGTAAAGCGACATGGTTTTTTGATGCAGGTGACTATTTCACTGGCCCTTATATTAGTAGCTTAACTAAGGGAAAAGCAATTATTGATATTATGAATACCATGTCGTTTGATGTTGTAACGATAGGTAATCATGAATTTGATCATGGCTGGGATAATACATTATTACAGCTAAGCCAGGCGAAATTCCCTGTCGTACAGGGCAACATATTCTATGAGAACAGCAGCAAATTATTCTGGGATAAACCTTATACCATCGTCGAAAAAGATGGCGTGAAAATTGGCGTCATTGGTTTGCACGGCGTGTTTGCCTTCAATGATACCGTCTCCGCGGCAACGCGCGTAGGCATTGAAGCGCGGGATGAAATTAAGTGGTTACAGCGCTATCTCGATGAACTGAAAGGCAAAGTCGACCTGACCGTATTGCTGGTCCATGAAGGTACACCGGCGCGTCAGTCCAGTATGGGAGGGACCGACGTACGACGTGCACTGGATAAAGATATTCAAACTGCAAGCCAGGTGAAAGGTCTGGATATTCTGATTACGGGACATGCGCATGTCGGTACGCCGGAACCGATTAAAGTTGGCAATACTCTGATCCTCTCGACCGACAGCGGCGGCATTGATGTGGGGAAACTGGTACTGGACTACACGAAGCCGCATCAGTTTACGATGAAAAATTTTGAGCTTAAAACCATTTACGCCGATGAGTGGAAGCCCGATCCGCAAACGAAACAGGTTATAGACGGCTGGAATAAGAAACTGGATAAAGTAGTTCAACAAACGGTGGCGCAGTCGCCGGTTGAGTTGACGCGCGCGTATGGTGAATCAGCCCCGCTGGGTAATCTGGCTGCGGACGCTCTACTGGTGGCTGCGGGTAAAAATACTCAGCTAGCCTTGACCAACTCGGGCGGCATTCGCAATGAGATCCCGTCGGGCGCAATTACGATGGGTGACGTCATCAGTACGTTCCCCTTCCCTAACGAGCTGGCCACAATGGATCTTACGGGTAAACAATTACGCACGTTGATGGAACATGCCGCAAGTTTAAGTAATGGCGTCTTGCAGGTTTCAAAAGGCCTGGAGGTGAAGTATGACAGCAGTAAACCAATCGGTCAGCGGGTCGTCGTATTTAACCTTAATGGCAAGCCGATTGAGGATGCGACAGTCTACCACATTGCCACTCAGAGCTTCCTTGCTGACGGCGGCGATGGTTTTACCACCTTTACCGAGGGTAAAGCGCGTAATACAACAGGCGGTTACTACGTTTCTAATGCCGTGATCGATTACTTCAAAGCGGGCAACACTATTACGGATGAGCAGCTCAACGGCATGCGCGTTGCTGATGTGAAAAAGTAAAGGTTCTTACCATACAGGCTTTTGGCGCCGCATTGGTGATGAATGCATTGAAATAAAATAAACGTTTAAGGGTTCATACCTCTACATGGACCCTTTTCAAGCTATTATTTTTTTCAAGGGAATTGATTATGAAGAAAAATATAAAGCTGAGCCTGATTACGTTATGTTGGTTCGCAACGTTAACCGCCTCAGTTCATGCAAAAGATGTAACAATTTACTATACCAACGATCTACATGCTCATGTCTCTCCTGGGAAACCACCCACCGTTGACAAAGAACGTCTGGTAGGAGGTTTTGCGAATATAGCGACCATCGTCAATGATGCTAAGAAAATAAGTAAAGATGTTTTTTTCTTTGATGCAGGTGATTACTTTACCGGGCCCTATATAAGTACCTTGACCAAAGGCGAAGCCATTATTGATATCATGAACACCATGCCCTTTGATGCTGTGTCAGTGGGAAACCACGAATTTGACTATGGCGTTGATAACATGGTTAAGCAGTTATCAAGAGCACACTTCCCCATTTTGTTAGGTAATGTTTTTTATACCAACAGTGAAAAGCCCGTCTGGAATACCCCCTGGACGGTTGTCGAAAAAGATGGCATCAAAATTGGCGTAATCGGGGTACATCAGAAATTTGCATTTTATGACACGATTGCAGCTAAGGCTTACGCTGGTTCAGAGGCGCGTGATGAAGAGCCTTATATTCAAAAAGGGCTTGATGCCTTAAAAGGTAAAGTGGATATCATCGTGCTGCTTATTCATGAAGGTACGCCAGCGCGCCAGTCAAGCTATGGAAACAAAGACGTAGCCAGAATGCTACAAGCTGATATCGATACCGCGAAGAAATTTAAGGATATTGATGTATTAATCACAGGCCATGCCCATGTAGGGACGCCAGAACCGATTAAAGTTAATGACACTCTCATTGTTTCAACGGATGCCTATGGTACTGACATTGGTAAATTAGTATTGGATTTTAACCCTCAGACGAAGAAAATTGAGCGTTACAAAGGTGAATTAATCACTGTATTTTCTGATGAATATAAACCTGATCCAAAAGTACAGCTTAAAATTGATGAGTGGAATGCCAGTCTGAAAAAAATCACTGGCCAGGTTATTGGTTCGACAACGGCGCACTTTACGCGTTCATATGGGGAATCATCACCCGTCGGTAATTTGATAATTGATGCCATGATGGCAAAAGTGCCGGATGCCGTCGTTGGATTACAAAACAGCGGAGGGATACGTGCTGATTTCCCACAGGGAAATTTAACCTACGGCGATGTTATTACCACCTTCCCGTTTAATAATGACCTGGTTGAAATGGATCTTTCCGGAAAAGATCTCACCGATTTAATGATCCATGCGACTAATCTCACCAATGGTATTTTGCAAGTATCAAAAAGCGTTCATGTTGTCTATGACAGTACAAAACCGCTGGGCAAACGTCTCATTAAATTCACTGTCAATAATCAACCCATAGATCCGACCAGGATATATCGGGTTGCTACACACTCATTTTGTGCGACAGGTGGCGATGGATTTTAAGCATTTTTAAAAGGGAAAAATATTAAAACTATTAACAGCACTACCTCTGCCGATTCAATTATTGATTATGTGAAGGCGCATAGCCCAGTTAAACCCGATCATGAAATGAGGGTGACTGATGTAAGCGCAGCAAAATGAATTAAACAAGAAGTGATTAAATACTGACATGTATTTTAAATACCACTCGCTTTTCAACATACTCCCATTAAAGGAAATACACGCATGAAAAAAATGAAATATCTTTTACCAGGCGCATTGATAATGCTCCCCATGATTGCGTTTGCGGACTCTGGTAATAATGAATATCTATCAGACTGGTGGCATCAAAGCATTAATATAGTCGGCAGCAACTCTACTCGCTTTGGGCCACAAAAAAGATCGGATCTCTATCCAGAATACCGTGCGTGGGCACATGTGGATTGGTTTGATTTTTACGGCTATGCGGATTTACCTAAATTTTTTGGTTTAGGAAATGACAACGACATTGGTATTTGGGACAATGGCTCGCCATTCTTTACAGAAATAGAGCCACGTTTTAGCATCGACAAATTAACGGGACTTGATTTGAGCGTTGGTCCATTTAAAGAATGGTATTTTGCTCACAACTATATTTATGATGCGGGTACTAACGAAGGACAGCGTCAAAGTACCTGGTATATGGGAATTGGGACGGATATTGATACGGGATTACCGATGACTTTATCTGCAAACATCTACGCTAAATACCAGGGGAATAATTATAACGCCGCCAACGAAAACGAATGGGATGGATATCGCTTTAAATTAAAATATGCTATTCCTTTAACTACACTGTTTGGCGGCAAGCTAAATTACATCGGTTTCACCAATTTTGATTTTGGCTCAGACTTAAAAGACGAATCAGGTGGCGAGCAATCCTTTTACTCCCGTACTAATGACTCAATAGTTTCTACCCATATCCTCAGCTTAGTTTACTCTCACTGGAGCTATGGCGCCACCCTTCGTTATTTCTATCATGGTGGGCAATTTGAAGAAGGCAGTAAAGCATATAATAGCAAAGGGCAGATTACCCGTATAGACTCTACGGGGTGGGCCTACTATTTAACTGCCGGATACACTTTTTAAATATGTCTAAAAGGAATTAGCCATTAAGGAATAAAATAATAATGCCATTCATTTATGGATGGCATTATTTTATTTAACTCGGTACACGCATCACCCAGGAAGACTTAGAGCCACTCTTACCGTTCCCGGCAGACAATGCGCCGCCGGGCAAAAACTAAATCTGATAATCAATCGCCACCTCTTCCGGCTCCATCACCTGGCGTTTGATCTCATCTACGGAGAGCCCCGCATTGCACAGCTCGATAAAACGCCACACATAGTTACGCTGAAGCTGCCCGCGCTTCAGCCCGAGCCAGACGGTGTTCGCATCGAACAGATGACGTGTATCCAGACGCACCAGATTACCAGCCTCATATTCTCCGCCAGACTGCTCGGCCACCAGGCCAATCCCCAGCCCTAACTCGACGTAGGTTTTGATCACGTCGGAATCCTGCGCGCTCAGCACCACGTCCGGCGTGAGCCCTTTACGCTTGAACGCTTCATCTATGCGCGAACGCCCGGTAATGCCCTGCCGGTAGGTGATAAGCGGCCATTTGACGATCTCTTCCAGCGTCAACGGTGAAACCTGGTTCAGCGGGTGTTCGGCGGGTAATAGCAGGCTGTGGTGCCAGCGGAACCACGGGAACGCCACCAGCAGCGGGTCATTGCTCAGCCGTTCACTGGCGATACCGATATCGGCCCCACCGTTATGCAGCAGCACTTCAATTTCCTGCGGCGTGCCCTGGATCAGTTCGAGACGTACGTCCGGGAAGATCTCACGAAATGCTTTGATAACCGTCGGAAGGCTGTAACGCGCCTGTGTATGGGTGGTGGCGATAGTCAGCACACCGGAAGCGTCGTTGGTAAAGAGATCCGCCAGCCGACGAACGTTGCTGGCCTCGTTGAGAATGCGCTCAGCGATGGTCAGCAATGCCTTGCCTGGCTCGGTCATACCCAGCAGGCGCTTGCCGCGACGGATAAAAATCTCAATGCCTAACTCCTCCTCCAGCTCGCGGATATGTCGGCTGACGCCCGACTGAGAGGTGTAAAGCATATTGGCGACTTCGGTCAGGTTGTAATCCCGCCTGGCCGCCTCACGAATAATTTTAAGTTGCTGGAAATTCACAATTCACTCCGGCGCATCTGACATAAGGCTATTGTTAGAGTCAGGCGGGCTGGAGAACAAATAATAAAAACCAGCATCTTATGCTTATTTGGAATATCAGCTGACGAGTTGCAGCTCGCGATTTTCCAGCGACGGCTTACTGACCAGAGACATCAGGATCTCTTTCACCGCCTGCGCCTGCGGTGACAGGGAGCCGCGCGCGGACATATTCAACGACAGCGGTAAGCTCATGGATGGCGTGGTGATGCGGGCCATCCAGCCGTTCGCCGCGCTGCACAGTGAACGTGCGGCAGACTCAGGCAGAACCGTTACACCCATGCCGCTGGCAATGGCGGCAGTCAGCGTGGAGATGGAATCAATCTCGCCGATAATTTTGGCCGTCAGACGGCGCAGCGAGAACGCTTCGTCAACGCGCACGCGCACGGCACTGTAGTCGCGCGGCAGGAACAGGTTCATCTCTGCCACAGCGGTTAAATCAATGCTCTGGCCGGGGCAATCACGTGTACCGACCAGGTAAAGATCTTCCTTCAGCAGCGGCTGGCTGGTGATCCCGGCAACCGGGGAGCGATCGTACAGCACCGCCATATCCAGCTGACCGTTGAGCAGTTTGTCATTGAGCACGGAACCACTGTTCTCATGCAGATAAACCAGCACTTCCGGTAGCTCCGCGCGCACTGCCTGAAGCAGCGGCATGGTGACAGACGATGCGGCCGTTCCCGGCGCCAGCCCGATGGAGACATGGCCACTCAGGGTCTGACCCACATTGTGCACGGCCAGCTGCGCCTGTTCACACTGACGCAGGATCGTGCGGGCATGGGTATATAAAATTTTTCCCGCTTCGGTAGGCGTTACGCCGCGCTTGGTGCGGATCAACAGTTGCTGGTCCATTTCGCCTTCCAGAGTCGCGACCTGCTGGCTCAGCGCAGGCTGCGCGATATGCAGCACTTCAGCCGCCTGGGTCAGGCTGCCGATATCGACGATTTTTACGAAGTATTTCAGTCGTCTTAAGTTCATGTTGCCCCCTGTTCGAAAATAGCGTGCCGGTAACGGCTGTGTTGTTAAACAGGTTTTGCAATATGGATGCCAGTTTTTTGCAGCGGGTGTATGTCGCTGCTAAGCGGCTGAAAATAAGGAAAGCCAATCACTGGTGCCTGTTTTGAGACGGGGACAACGGTTTCCGATCTGCCCCATTCGGGGTATATCTGCACAATAATGGTGCATTCCGTTGGCAAAAACGTCACTTTGCTGGTTTTGTCAGCAAACAGTTCAAAGTCGGCGATCCATCCTTTGACAAGGCGTACGCAGGTCGATAATATGCGCCCCGTTCACACGATTCCTCTGTAGTTCAGTCGGTAGAACGGCGGACTGTTAATCCGTATGTCACTGGTTCGAGTCCAGTCAGAGGAGCCAAATTTGAAAAGCCTGCTTTTAAAGCAGGCTTTTTGCTTTTCTGCGTTCGGTCAGTTTGTCGGGTGGCGCTGCGCTTACCCGACCTACATTCTGCGTTCGGTAAAATTGTCGGGTGGCGGCTTCGCCTTACCCGACCTACGGTCCTGTAGGCCCGGTAAGCGCAGCGCCACCGGCATAGCAAGCTTCACCGGCATCCCCGACCGCCGTTCCAGCTCAGCGCCCGCCCCTTCACTTATTAGCTGCGTCCTTTGTGCGGCTGAAATGGGCAGCGGCACCTTATTTGTCGATTCAAATTCCGCGCGATTGCGTGAAAGCGGCTCGTGAACCTCTACCCAACGGCTACCGTCCGGCTCGGTGGTCACCTTTAAGGGCTGATCGATAAGCTGTACCCGCGTCCCCACCGAAACGTTATCGAACAGGTATTTGATATCGTTATTACGCAGGCGAATGCAGCCCTGGCTGACGCGCAGACCAATGCCGAAATTTGAGTTGGTACCGTGGATCGCGTACAGCCTGCCGATATAGAGGGCATACAGCCCCATCGGGTTATCCGGCCCGGCGGGAAAGAACGCGGGCAACGTTTTCCCCTCTTTCGCGTAAGCGCGTCGCGTATTTGCCGTGGGTGACCAGGTTGGGCCTTCCTGTTTGCGCTCAACGGCGGTTACCCAGTTACGCGGCGTTTCGCGCCCGGCCTGACCGATGCCAATAGGCAGCACCTCAACCGTGTTGCTGCCGGGTGGATAATAGTAAAGTCGCATTTCCGCGACGTTCACCACAATCCCCTCGCGCACCGTTGGCGGCAAAATAAGCTGCTGCGGTACCACCAACTGTGTTCCGGCTCGCGGTAAAAACGGATCCACCCCCGGGTTGGCTTCCAGCATATTGCTCAACCCCTGCCCGTGCTGCGCTGCAAACGCTTCGAGCGGCAGAGTATTGCCGTCAGGCACGGTGATGGTGATCGGCGCCCCCACCAGACGGCTGCCCTCGGGAGGGAGGGGGTAGGTTACAGCAGATGCAGCGGGAACCAGAATACCAAGCGTAAAAACGAACGAGGCAAATCGAATCATAGTGTTCTACTCAGTCAAAGAGAAAGCCTGCCGGTGGGCAGGCTTAGCCTACTCATTCAGTCATCTTTTCGTCGTGCGCCATCTCCGGGTAAGGACTTTTTCTGCTTCAACAATCATGAACATCGCAAACCCAATCAGGAAGGTAATGATCCAGTAGCGGAACGGTAGCGCTTCGGTACCGAACAGCATTTGCATGAACGGCGCATAGATGATCAGAAGCTGAAGGGCCAGAAGTACGCCGCTCACGATCCATATCCCCTTGTTAGCCAGCAGACCTTTACTCAGGGAGAAGCCGTCGGTGACGCGGCAGTTGAGCATGTAAAACCACTGGGCGGTGACCAGCGTTTGCAGCAACACGGTGCGAATGAACTCCGGTGAGTAGCCGCGTGGTTGCAGCCAGGCCTCCAGCACAAAGGCGCTGATGGCAATCATCAGGCCGACAAACACCACTCGCCAGATGGCATAACCGTCCATCACATGCAGGTTTGACTTACGCGGCGGCCGGTTCATGATGTCCTTCTCACCCGCTTCAAACGCCAGGCCAAACGACAGCGTTGCCGAGGTTGCCATGTTCATCCACAGGATCAGTACCGGCGTTAGTGGGATCAGGTTCCCCGCCAGCAGGGCAATAATGATCAGTAAGGCCTGGGCGATGTTGCTCGGGATAACGAACAAAATGGTCTTTTTCAGGTTGTCGTAGACCCGACGCCCTTCATGGACCGCCCGGGCAATGGTGGCAAAGTTATCATCCGTTAACACCATATCGGCGGCTTCTTTGGTGACTTCAGTACCTTTGATCCCCATCGCGATGCCGACATCCGCCCGCTTCAGCGCCGGCGCATCGTTCACCCCGTCCCCGGTCATTCCGACCACTTCCTGCTTACTTTGCAGCGCCTGCACCAGGCGGAATTTATCTTCCGGGCTGGTGCGGGCAAAGATATCGTATTTTTGCGCCGCCTCGCTCAGCTGGTGATCGTCCATCGCCTCCAGCTCGCGCCCGGTGATGGCGCTCGCCGCGTTGCCAATACCCAGCATCTGTCCAATGCTCATCGCCGTTTGTGGATGATCCCCGGTAATCATTTTCACGCGAATACCCGCCTGCAAGCAGTCGGCAATGGCCGAAATGGCTTCCGGGCGCGGGGGATCCATCATGCCCGCAATGCCGAGCAGTATGACCCCTTCTTGCAGATCCGCATGCGTCAGCTCGCGCTGCCCGCTGGCGGCCGGTTTCCAGGCCGCAGCCACCATGCGCAATCCCTCGCGCGCATACTCTTCAATCTTCTCTTCCCAGTAGTGCAGGTTGAACGGCTCCAGCCCGTTTTGGGTCTGCTGGTGCTGGCAAAGACGGAAAAGGACGTCCGGCGCACCGGTGATTAACATCACCTCTTCGTCGCCCAGGCGATAGAGGGTGGACATGTATTTATATTGCGAATCAAATGGGATTTTACTGCGCAATTCGGCGTCAATTGCCGGAAGCGGGATTTTGGCCGCCAGCACCTTCAGCGCGCCTTCGGTTGGACCGCCGGTGATTTTCCACAGCCCCTGCTCATCTTTGATCAGCTGGCTGTCATTACAGAGATCGACTGTGCGCAGATAGCGCTCAAGCACAGATCCCGGGGTCACGGTGACCGGTGTCGGATCGTCAACGGGGTGAATAGTACCCACCGGCTCGTAGCTGTCTCCCTCCACGCGGTAGGTGGTGTCCGCGGTAATCACCGCTTTTACCGTCATCTCATTCATGGTCAGGGTGCCGGTTTTATCCGAGCAGATAACCGTCATCGCCCCCAGCGTTTCCACGGTAGGCAGCTTGCGAATAATCGCCTTGCGACGCGCCATCGCCTGCACGCCCAGCGAGAGGATGATCGAGATAATGGCCGGTAATCCTTCCGGCACCGCCGCTACCGCAAGGCTAATCAACGACAGCACCAGCTCTGATACGGGCATATCACGGAAGATAAGACTGAAAACGAACAGCGCCAGCATCATTACCAGAATGGTGATAAAAATGGTCTTGCCGAGCTTGTCCATTTGCACCATCAACGGGGTACGGTGTTTTTCAATGTCTGACATCATCTGGTTGATATGGCCGAGTTCGGTCTCCCCACCGGTCGCCACCACCAACCCTTTTCCCCCACCGGAGCTGACGGTGGTGCCAGAATAAAGCAGGTTGTAACGGTCGCCTAACGGCAACTCCCCGTGGAGCGCATCGCTGCTTTTCTCCACTACCGTGGATTCGCCGGTGAGAATAGCTTCTTCCACCCGCAGATTGTGCGCCTCTGTCACGCGAAGATCGGCAGGAATGCGATCCCCGGCGCGTATCACGACGATATCTCCGGGCACCAGTGCTGTCGTCGGGATAGTTTCATGGTTGCCCTGCCGGATGACCACAGCCTCGCTGGAGAGCATATTGCGAATACTTTGCAGCGATTTCTCCGCATTGCTCTCCTGAATATGGCCAATCAGGGCGTTAATAATGGCTACCCCAAGAATGACAAACATATCCACCCAGTGTCCCATTATCAGCTTCAGCAGCGCCGCCGCCAGAAGGACGTAAATAAGGACATCGTTGAAATGGGCCAGAAAGCGCAGCCAGCCAGGTTTACCCGGTTTTTGCGGTAAGGCATTTTCACCGTATTTTTCCAGCCTGGCGGTGGCTTCTGTACTGCTAAGTCCGTCGAGGCTGGATTGGATATTTGTCAGGGTTTCATCAACGGTCTGTTGATAATACGGACGGTGAGGCTTTTCTGTTATCATCGTTCCTTCCTCAGGTTCTTTTCAGAAATCACCTTGCTTTCATGACATTAACGAATAACGAAAACAGGAACATGCGCGTAACGAACGATACTCGCCGCCTCTGATCCTAATAAATGAGTTTGAATATTTGGATTACGTGATCCCACAATAATCGCACCGACGTTAAGCTCATCCGCCAGTTTGATTACCTCATCACGTATATTCCCGCTGCGAACATGTAGATGGACATTTGCTTCGGGCAGGTTGATTTTTTTTACCAGCGCAGCCAGTTTTTCTTTAGCATTATTAATCATATATTCATCCATCTTTCTCGCGTCTGCAATAAAACCGCGGGTCAGTTCCGCCGAGAACTTTGGCATAACGTACAGCAGATGGACATTACCCGATGCGCTTTGCGCCAGGAATTGGGCATGCTGTAGCGCTTTATCAGACAATGCTGTTTCGTATACATCCACCGGCACCAGAATCGTTTTATACATATCAAGCATCCTTTTTATAACCAACACAACAGTGAGTGAATCAGGAGAGATCGCATCAAACCCATGGGTACAGGCGTGAATGCCTTTTACGGAAAAAAGGAATGGATGCTATTAAACGTAGCACAGGAATATCAGGATGTTATTCAAAGGGGATACACCATCGTAACGCTTGTTTCGCCTGAGTATGTCACGCCACTAATAATGGTTATTTAACATTTATTTATTCACCGACTATGCTCATAGTCAGGCATGCAACACGTTTATTCTCTTTATCCCGCGCCACCTTCTACCTCATGGAGGAATGCATGTACGGTTTAAGCCTGATTCGCCTTGGTTTGTTTATTGCGCTCGCCATTATCGCCAGCACAGCAATCGGTCTATTTACCTATGTGGTCGTCTCGGCCCTGGCAGAATAGCGCCACCCCAGCATTGATGACGAAATAAATAAAACAATTATTATCAGGGGAATACTGTGAAGCGCTACCTCTCTCTTCTGCCTGCTGTTTTATTGCTGCTGACGGCGTGCGATCCGAAACCCGACCGCGCCGCGCCCCTGCCGAAAATGGTAAAAGTCGCAGAGGTGGTCAAGGCCGGCAACGCGCAGCAGCGCGTGTTTCCCGCCCGTATTGAATCCGGCGACGCCACGGATCTCGCGTTCAAACGAGCCGGGCAGATTGAGACCCTGGACATTCGCCAGGGTGCCGTTGTCAAACAGGGGCAACGACTCGCCAGCCTCAACGCCCGTGAAGCCCGGCAGCGCCTGAACGACAGGCAAACGGCGGCGACCCTGGCTCAGCGGCAATTCGACCGCTTCCAGACCCTGGCGGGACGCCAGGCCGTGTCGAAAGCCGAGATGGATGTCCAGCGCGCCAACCGCGATTCAGCAAACGCCGCGCTACAGATTGCGCGCGAAGAATTAAGCCAGATGACGCTCGTCGCCCCCTTTAGCGGGACAGCGGCCAGCGTCCATGTGCGAAATCATCAGGTCGTCTCCGCCGGCCAGCCCGTCGTCACTTTGACCCGTACCGATCTGCTGGACGTGGTGTTCAGCCTTCCAGAGAACCTGTTTAACACCTTCGATATTCGCAATGCGCAGTACAAACCGGTAGTGAGGATCAACGCCCTGCCCGGTCGCGAGTTTACCGCTGTGTACAAAGAGCACTCAGGCAGTAGCGACAGCAACACATTGACCTGGCAGGTGATTTTAACCATGCCCCGCCCGGATGATTTTCCCGTCGTGGGCGGCGTCAGCGGAACGGTCACCATCAATTTAACCAACCTTCCGGCTGGTGTGGGCAGTGAGGCGCTGGTAGTGCCGGTTGAAGCGGTCTTTAACCCGGATAACCGCCCGCGCAATGAGCCACATGTCTGGGTGGTGACGGGCGAAGGCGATACGTTGCACCTTGAAGATCGTAAGGTCAGCGTGGGGCAAGTCAGCGCTGAGGGGGTCGTCATCGTCGGTGGGCTTAAGGCCGGTGAACGCGTGGTGGCCGCAGGCGTTGGGGAGCTACATCCCAACCAGCCGGTACGTATCTGGACGCGTGAACGGGGACTGTAATGGATATCTCTCGTCAGTTTATCAGCAACCCGGTTCGCGTCTGGCTGACGATTTTGCTGCTGGGCGTAGGCGGCATTATTGCCCTGTTGAACATTGGCAGACTGGAAGATCCGGCGTTTACCATCAAAACGGCGGTGGTGATCACCCATTATCCGGGCGCGTCGGCGCAGCAGGTTGAGGAAGAGGTCACCCTGCCGCTGGAAAATGCGCTTCAGCAGTTACCTTATCTGGATAACGTCAGCTCCATCTCCTCCAGCGGCCTGTCGCAGATCACGGTCAATATAGCCTCGCGCTACCACTCAAATGCACTGCCGCAAATCTGGGATGAACTGCGTCGCCGGGTGGGAGATGCCGCCAGACAGTTTCCACCCGGCGTAGTGACCCCGTTTGTGAATGACGATTTTGGCGATGTGTTCGGCTTTTTCTTTGCCATTTCCGGAGATGAATTCAGCAATCCGGAACTGGTCCGGTATGCCGAGCAGCTGCGCCGGGAGTTGGTCCTCGTGCCAGGCGTGGGCAAAGTGGCCATCGGCGGAGCCCTCACTCAGCAGATTAACGTGGACATTTCTCTGAGCAAAATGGCCGCGCGCGGGATAACGCTGAACCAGCTTTCTGCCCAGCTCAGCAGGCTGAACGTGGTCTCCAGCGCGGGAAAGATCCCCTCCGGTACCGAGTCAATTCGTCTGCATCCTACCGGTGAATTCGAAAGTATTGACGAGCTGGCCGATCTCATCGTGACCCCGCCCGGCGTTGGGGCGGCTACCCGCTTACGGGATATTGCCACCCTGTCACGCGGGCTGGATGCGTCCCCTGCCAGCATCTACCATGCCAACGGCAGAAAAGCCGTCACCATGGGCGTCTCCTTTATCCCCGGCGTTAACGTGATCGACGTGGGACATGACCTGGAGGCGAAGCTAGAGCAGATGTCAGCCGAGAAACCGGCAGGTATCCATATCGACCTGTTTTACGATCAGGCGGCGGAGGTCGGGCATTCCGTTAACGGATTTATCATTAACTTCCTGATGGCGCTGGCGATTGTCATCGGCGTGTTGTTGATCTTTATGGGCTTACGCAGCGGGATCATTATTGCCTTTTCCCTCGCCCTCAACGTGCTGGGCACGCTGCTGATCATGTATCTCTGGGGTATTGAACTACAGCGCATTTCACTGGGCGCGCTGATCATCGCCCTCAGCATGCTGGTCGACAATGCCATTGTTATTGTCGAAGGGGTACTGGTAGCCCGGCAGCAGGGCTCGTCCCTGATGAACGCCATTAGCGACATTATTCGCCGTTCTGCGCTGCCGCTGCTGGGTGCAACGGTCATCGCCATCCTGGCCTTTGCGCCCGTCGGGCTGTCGCAGGATTCCACCGGCGAATACTGTAAGTCGCTGTTTCAGGTCCTGCTGATTTCGCTCATGCTGAGCTGGTTCTCAGCCCTCACCATTACGCCAGTGCTGATTAAGTGGTGGCTGTTTAAACGAGATGCTGCACCGCCAAAGGCCGACGAAACGGATCCCTATGACAAACGCATCTATCGGATCTATCAGGGTGTGCTCAACGCGCTGTTACGGCGTAAAGCGCCAACGCTGGTAGTGATGGCCGCACTGCTGGCCGCCGCCATCTGGGGCTTTGGCTCGGTGCGGCAGAACTTCTTCCCCTCCTCCAGTACGCCAATTTTCTTTGTCGACCTCTGGCTCCCTTACGGTACCGACATTAACTGGACCGAGAAGATGACCGGTGATATCGAGAAAACCATTAACGGCCAGCCAGGCGTGGAAACTACGGTCTCGACGATTGGTCAGGGAAGTATGCGATTTATTTTGACCTACAGCGGACAGCGGCAGTACAGCAACTATGCGCAAATTATGGTGAGAATGGACGACCAGCGTAACATCCCCGCCCTGACCCGCCACGTTGATGAGTACATCGCACGGAACTATCCGCAGGTTAACGCCAGCACGAAGCGGGTGATGTTTGGCCCCTCCGGCGACAGCGCCATTGAAATACGTATTAAAGGCCCCGATCCGGACAGGCTGCGTCTGATCGCCAGCCAGGTAGACAACATCCTTACGCGCGATCCGGCTACGGACAGCGTCAGGAACGACTGGCAAAATCGCAGCAAAGTGCTCCGCCCGCAGTACGTCACCGCGCTGGGACGTGAGCTTGGCGTGGATAAGCAGGACGTCGATAACGCACTGGAGATGAATTTCTCCGGCAGTCGGGCAGGACTGTACAGAGAAGGCAGCGACCTGTTGCCCGTGGTGGTGCGCCCGCCGGAAAGCGAGCGGCTGGACGCCAATCACCTGAATAACGTTCTGGTCTGGAGCCAGACCCGGCAGCAGTATATTCCGCTGAGCAACGTCATCAGCGGCTTCGCGCTGGAGTGGGAAGATCCGCTGATCCTGCGCCGTGACCGCTCCCGCGTGCTGACCGTGCAGACCGACCCTGACCCGCTAAGCCAGCAAACCTCCGGCGATATTCTCGCCCGCGTGAAGCCGCAAATAGATGCCCTGCCCCTGCCCCACGGCTACAGCATTGAGTGGGGCGGGGACGCGGAGAACTCCAGCGAAGCGCAGCAGGGGCTGTTCACCACGCTGCCGCTCGGGTATCTGGTGATGTTTGTGATCACGGTACTGATGTTCAGTTCGGTGAAAAACGCCGTCGCCATCTGGCTGACCGTGCCGCTGGCGCTGATCGGCGTGACGCCGGGGTTTTTAATTACCGGCATCCCTTTTGGCTTTATGGCGTTGATTGGCCTGCTGAGCCTGAGCGGGATGCTGATCCGCAACGGCATTGTGCTGGTTGAAGAGATAGAACAGCAGAAAGTGCAGCAGGATCAGCACAGTGCGATCGTTTACGCCGCCACGTCGCGCCTGCGTCCCATCCTCCTCACCGCCTTTACGACCGTACTCGGCCTCGCCCCTCTGCTGCTGGATGTGTTCTTCCAGAGCATGGCCGTTGTGATTATGTTTGGGCTTGGGTTTGCTACAATCCTGACGCTGCTGGTACTCCCCGTAATTTACGCGTGTTTCCATCGTAAGGACAAAGCTGAACAACAATGAATGCGACAGGGCTGAATATCATCAAGACGCTGGGGTGTATGACGGCGGTTACCTTTTTCACCATCTACAACACCTGGGATCATTACGATTATGACTATCACTGGATCCTCGGTTTTTTAACCTTCATTTCGACCATCGCCACGCCGTTATTTTTTGTGGTTGCAGGGTATCTGGACGGGCAATCCCGACACGGCACGCGCTGGCAGCTGGATAAGATCAAAAGCCTGGTGAACGTCTTTCTGTTCTGGGTAACGATTTACTACCTGTGGGAGCCCTATCAGCGCGGATATCTGATCCAACCCTGGTTCGTGTTCGCGTTTATCGTGATTTACACGTTTCACCCGGTGGTGGAGTGGCTCAGCCAGCGACGAACGCTCTTTTGCGGGGTAATTGCCGCCCTGCTGCTTTTCTCATACGGGTACGATTTACTGTCAGCCCTCTATCCTGATGCCCATGTCCTTTCATTGTCGCCGCAGTATCGCCTGTGGACGTGGCTGCTGTTTTATCTGACGGGGCAGCTCTTTTGCGATCCGCAGATCGCGGCGTGGATCGGCCGCAAAAATGTGGTCAGGGCAGCGGTGATTGCCATACCGTTTATTTATCTCTTCACGTGGTTTTACGAGCGGCACTTCTTTTTTGCGCTATTTAAAGCAGACAGAAACGCCTTTATCCTCACCGGATCGCAAATCTACATTCTGATTATTGCCCTGGTGATTGCGGCCAACGGCGTGCGGTTTCGCCGCAATGCGGAGTTTAAAGAGTCCGTGCTGGCCGCCATTAGCAAAACCATGACCGGGGTCTATATTATGCACTACTCGGTGTTTCACCTGCTGACCGCGCTCATTCCGGTGACGTCCCTGAGCACCAAACTTGCTCTGATTGTGCTTACGTTTGTTACGTCGGTCCTGTTTTCGCTGCTGATCCTGTCCAACGCAGTGGCCAAAAAAGTGATCACCCTCTAAAAGCCCAGGCGCAGCCAGGCAAACAGCACGTTGCCGTTGTTGTAGGTTCCGGGAATATAGGTGAACTGGACGGTGACGCGCTTATATCCGGCAGAGAAAAGCGGGAAGATAAACGGCAGCGGGACATAGTTGGCAAAGTCGTCGCGTGCCGTGATCCCCGCAGCGGCCCCCAGCCCCAGACGGAAATCTTTTGCGTTATCCAGATACCAGCCCTTCTCCCAGCCGTAGCCCATCGCGGGCTGCCACTCGTTATGTGAATCTTTGAACATCATGGCAAAGAGCGCGCTCCAGTTGCCCTCGTCATTGTAGCGGGACACGCCCAGCCCCCCGCCCCACGGCATTTCGTTGTAGTTGTCCGTTTTCTCTTTGTCATACATGAAGCGTGCATGCCAGCTCAGAAACGGAAGGTAGAGATCGTAACGATCCGGCTGTTCCCAGGTTTGCGCAATATCGTCCGTTACTGCATCCCACCAGCGGTGAATACGCTGTTCGCCATAGACTTTCGGCTCCGCATGCAGCGGAGATACGACTAAAACCAGGACTACCCACAGTGCAGGAAAGAGGCGTTGCATCGTTATTCCCTCAGCTTACGTCACGCAGCGATCATTATTACTGTAAACCATTCAGCCCTAACCGGAGCCAAACAGGCTGATTTATGTTGTCGCCCGATAAGATGAAAATTATTTATTCTGCGCTTTCAGGAAAGATAAAAACGTTTTCTCAGGCCGCCTGTCGCGGTAGTCTCATACATTCCGTCAATATGACGGCCGCGATGTGAGTGACCTTTTCTTATACCAATAATTAAAAATCAGTACAGACAGGACAACTATGGACTCCACCCTTATCTCCGCTCGCCGCAACGAGGAGACACCTTCGCTTAACCGCGCCCGCCGCGCCGCTTTAGGTAGCTTCGCAGGCGCCGTCGTCGACTGGTATGACTTTCTGCTCTACGGTATTACCGCTGCGCTGGTCTTTAACCGTGAATTCTTTCCCCAGATCAGCCCCGCCATGGGCACGCTTGCTGCGTTTGCCACCTTCGGCGTCGGTTTTCTGTTTCGTCCTCTGGGCGGGATAATTTTCGGCCACTTCGGTGACCGCCTTGGCCGGAAACGTATGCTGATGCTCACCGTCTGGATGATGGGCATTGCCACCGCGCTGATCGGTATTTTGCCCTCCTTTGCCTCGATTGGCTGGTGGGCTCCGGTGTTGCTGGTGACGCTGCGCGCCATTCAGGGCTTTGCCGTCGGCGGCGAATGGGGCGGCGCGGCATTGCTGTCCGTGGAAAGCGCTCCGAAGAATAAGAAAGCGTTTTACAGCAGCGGCGTGCAGGTGGGTTATGGCGTGGGTCTGCTGCTCTCCACGGGCCTGGTGTCGCTAATAAGTCAGCTCACGACAGACGAGCAGTTCCTGAGCTGGGGCTGGCGTATTCCGTTTATCTTCAGCATTGTGCTGGTCGTGGTGGCCCTGTGGATCCGTAACGGCATGGAAGAGTCGGCTGAGTTTGAACGGCAGCAGCGCGAAAAACCGGTCGCGAAGAAACGGCTGCCGGTGATGGAAGCGCTGGTGCAGCACCCTGGCGCTTTTCTGAAAATTATCGCCCTGCGCCTGTGCGAACTGCTGACGATGTATATCGTCACCGCCTTTGCCCTGAACTACTCCACGCAAAACCTCGGCCTGCCGCGGGAATTGTTCCTGAATATTGGCCTGGTGGTGGGCGGGATCAGCTGCCTGACCATCCCCTGCTTCGCCTGGCTGGCGGATCGCTTTGGCCGTCGACGGGTGTATATCACCGGGGCGCTGATCGGCACACTCAGCGCCTGGCCGTTCTTTATGGCGCTGGAGGCACAGTCGGTCTTCTGGATTGTCTTCTTCGCGATCATGCTTGCGAACATCGCTCACGATATGGTGGTCTGCGTGCAGCAGCCAATGTTTACCGAGCTGTTTGGCGCAAGCTACCGTTACAGCGGCGCGGGCGTGGGATATCAGGTGGCGAGCGTGGTCGGCGGCGGGTTTACGCCATTTATCGCCGCCGCGCTGGTGACGTTCTCGGGCGGTAACTGGCATAGCGTGGCGATTTATCTGCTGGCGGGTTGCCTGCTTTCTGCCGCCACCGCCCTGTTGATGAAGGAAACCACGCACAGCTGATCTCCTCACTTTTGTTTCACAGGCGTGTGACATACTATCGGGTAAAGCCGCACACCTGTGGAACAAGGAGACAGACATGAATAATAAGGGCTCCAGCCTGACCCCGGCTCAGGCGCTGGAAAAACTCGACGCGCTGTATGAACAGTCCGTTAATGCACTGCGCAGCGCCATCAGTGACTATATCGAAACAGGGAAGCTTCCCGATGAAAAGGCCAGAACCCAGGGCCTTTTTGTTTATCCATCGCTCTCTGTCACCTGGGACGGCAGCGCCAGCAGCAATCCGAAAACCCGCGCCTATGCGCGTTTCACCCACTCCGGCTGTTACAGCACGACCATCACGCGACCTGCGCTGTTCCGCCCCTACCTGGAAGAGCAGCTTACCCTGCTGTATCAGGATTACGGCGCGCATATCAGCGTTGAACCGTCCCTGCACGAGATCCCTTACCCGTACGTGATAGACGGTTCAGCGCTGACGCTGGATCGCTCCATGAGCGCGGGGCTGACCCGCCACTTCCCGACCACTGAGCTGTCGCAGATTGGCGATGAGACGGCGGACGGGATCTATCACCCGGCAGAGTTTTCACCGCTGTCGCACTTTGATGCCCGCCGTGTCGATTTCTCGCTGGCACGCCTGCGCCACTACACCGGCACCCCAGCCGAACATTTCCAGCCGTTCGTGTTGTTTACCAATTACACCCGCTATGTGGACGAATTTGTCCGCTGGGGCTGTAGCCAGATCCTCGATCCGGACAGCCCTTACATCGCCCTCTCCTGCGCGGGCGGGATATGGATCACCGCCGAAACCGAAGCACCGGAAGAGGCCATCTCCGACCTGGCGTGGAAAAAGCACCAGATGCCAGCCTGGCACCTGATCACCGCCGACGGTCAGGGCATTACGCTGATTAACATCGGCGTTGGCCCGTCGAATGCGAAAACCATCTGCGACCATCTGGCGGTACTGCGCCCGGACGTCTGGCTGATGATCGGCCATTGCGGCGGCCTGCGTGAAAGTCAGCTGATTGGCGATTACGTCCTCGCCCACGCTTATTTGCGTGACGACCATGTCCTTGACGCGGTTCTGCCGCCGGATATTCCTATCCCGAGTATCGCTGAAGTGCAGCGCGCCCTGTACGACGCCACCAAAGAGGTGAGCGGCATGCCGGGTGAAGAGGTGAAGCAGCGCCTGCGTACCGGTACGGTCGTCACCACCGACGATCGTAACTGGGAGCTGCGCTATTCCGCCTCCGCCCTGCGTTTCAATCTCAGCCGTGCGGTCGCAATCGATATGGAAAGCGCCACCATTGCCGCCCAGGGCTACCGCTTCCGCGTCCCTTACGGCACGCTGCTGTGCGTGTCCGATAAACCGCTGCACGGCGAGATCAAACTGCCGGGCCAGGCGAACCGTTTCTACGAAGGGGCGATCTCTGAGCACCTTCAGATTGGTATTCGCGCCATCGATTTACTGCGTGCAGAGGGCGACAAACTGCATTCCCGCAAGCTGCGCACCTTCAATGAGCCACCGTTCCGCTGATAACAAGGACCCACTCACCCGGCCTGGGATTCCGTAGGTCGGGTAAGCGGAGCGCCACCCGACAAACTGACCGAACGCAGAAAAGCAAAAAGCCTGCTTTAAAAGCAGGCTTTTCAAATTTGGCTCCTCTGACTGGACTCGAACCAGTGACATACGGATTAACAGTCCGCCGTTCTACCGACTGAACTACAGAGGAATCGTGTGAACGGGGCGCATATTATCGATGCGCCCTGAGGATGTCAAAGGGTGAATGCAGATTTTCAATCGTTTGCCGATTTATTCTCCACTTCGCACATTTGTCAGGCACTTGCCGTTTCCGAAACCTCCTGCTCCGGTTTTTTTCGCGGATATTTCCACAGCCAGCGCCCGCTCACCATGCGCCAGTAGAACAGCGCCCCGCGCACGGCCCAGTCAAGGAACATCCCCAGCCAGACGCCGACAACGCCCATACCCAACATTACCCCCAGCGTGTAGCCCGCCACAACGCGACAGCCCCACATGCCGAGCATGGAGACCCACATCGCAAACCGGGCATCGCGCGCCCCTTTCAGCCCGGCAGGAAGTACCCAGGACGCGGCCCAAATTGGCATAAACGCCGCGTTGAGCCAAATGAGCACCTTCACGACCTCTTTCACGTCATTTTCATGCGTATAGAACGAGGCCATCAGCCCGGCAAAAGGCGCAGTTCCCCACGCAATCGCCGTCAGTCCAATAGTTGAAAGCCAGAAGACGTGCCGAAGTTGTCGTTCCGCCTGCCCTATCTGCCCCTTTCCGAGGCGTCTGCCGGTGATGATCGTCGACGCCGACCCCAGCGCGTTTCCCGGCAGGTTAATGAGCGAGGCGATGGAGAAGGCAATAAAGTTGCCGGCGATGACGTCCGTTCCCATCCCGGCAACAAACATCTGCGTCAGCAGTTTCCCACCGTTAAACAACACGGATTCGATGCTGGCCGGAATCCCGATCCCCATCACTTCCCAGATAATGGCGAAGTTAAGCGGACGGAAATAGCTTTTCAGTGTCAGGCGCAGCGATGGCGTAATTCCCGCCATCAGTACGCCAATTATCGCCGCCGCACCAATATAGCGGGAAATGGTTAGCCCCAAACCCGCGCCGACAAAGCCCAGCCCCTCCCAGGAAAAGACGCCGTAAATCAAAACGCTGCTGATAATGATATTCAGGATGTTCATGCCGCCGTTGATCAGCAGCGGAATTTTGGTATTTCCTGCTCCACGAAGCGCACCGCTACCAATCAGCGCGATGGCAGCCGCCGGATAACTCAGCACCGTCATTTCCAGGTAGGTGAGAGCCAGATCCTTCACCTCGCTGGTCGCTTCTCCCGCGACAATGTCGATAATTTCTTTGCCGTAATAATGGATAACCGCCGCAAGGATGATCGAAAAGAGGGTCATGATCATCAGCGACTGTCTGGCCGCTTCGCGGGCACGCTTCGGATCAAGCTTGCCCAGGCTAAACGCCACCACCACCGTCGTACCGAGATCGATAGCGGCAAAGAAGGACATCACCACCATGTTGAAACTGTCCGCCAGCCCCACCCCGGCCATGGCTTCTTTACCGAGCCAGCTCACCAGAAAAGTGCTCAGCACCCCCATTAGCAGGACGCAGGTATTCTCCAGGAAAATAGGCACGGCAAGGGGGGTGATTTCACGCCAGAACAGAACTCGATAGCTCTTACGTTTTGCATACCAGGGCGTGCGCATAATCGCCTGGCGTAGGGGTGCGGTGACGTTCAAAATGGACCTTAGCGAGAAAGTTGAAACTCCATTTCAAATGATGGGGCAGAAATGCGTATCCTGCAAAGTATTTTCCATAAAATTATGTTTGGATTTACAACAAAATGACGACAGAATCATCAATCAAACGCTTTTGCCTGAGATCAGGTTTGACAAAAGTTTTTTCGCCGCTAAGATAAGCCTCCACAACGATTCCTCTGTAGTTCAGTCGGTAGAACGGCGGACTGTTAATCCGTATGTCACTGGTTCGAGTCCAGTCAGAGGAGCCAAATTTAAAAAGCCTGCTTTTAGAGCAGGCTTTTTGCTTTTCTGCGTTCGTGAAATTGTCGGGTGGCGGCTTCGCCTTACCCGACCTACGTAATAACAGTCCTGTAGGCCCGGTAAGCGCAGCGCCACCGGGCAACAGAGTGTGCGATTACTCGCCTTTAGCGTCGACGTTTTTGATTTCGCCCATCACTTTCAGCTTCTTGGAGATGTCGCGACGCTCTTTGGACAGCTCAGCGTTTTTGATGATGTAGTCATCAACGCGATCTTCATAATCGCTCTTCATGCTGGCGATGATGCCCTGAATAGCTTCAACGCTCATGCCAGGCTTGATGTAGTCGCTCAGGTTGTCCAGCAGCAGGACACGTTTCTGGTTGTCACGGATCTTCTTCTCTACGTCCTGGATTTCGCGCTGTAGCTTGTTTTTGCGGCGGAACAGGCGGACGAACTCCAGAACATCCTGGAACGAAGGCTTGGTAGTTTCCATTTTTATACCCCTGATAATGTGAGATTCGGATTCGTTAAAGCAACCGTTTTAACAGACAGCGGCTGCGAATGACAATGAGTATATCGTTTAAAACCATCATAACCCTAATTGTTGCTGAATCGAAGCAGCAGGCATCACATACGCTTTTTATTTGCGCAGCGCCCGGCAAATCAGCTGCGATAACAACTCCAGCTGTCGCGCCAGCTCCATACTCAGCCAGACATAACCATGGATGGGCGTTTCCGCCACATTGTCTCCCTGGCGCTCATTCATCAGCTGTTTAAGCTCGGCGACGATTTCGTTCAGCCGCTCGCTGTTCGCCCGTATCGGCTGTGGGTTACCTTCATATAGCGCATGGGCGATGGTCAGCAGGGTTTGTTGCGTCATCTGCTGCGTCTCTTTCAGCGTATGCGCGTTGAGCATCAGAAGATGGCTGGGGCGTGAGGCCCAGTGGGCATTGATTTGCAGTTCAAGCATACAGACCAGATTACGGCTGACCGTCTGAATAGCTTCAAAAATGGCTTTCTGGATATGGGTTTCTTTGCTTGCCGGGGTAATCAACCCGCGCATTTTGACCACATCATTGAGGATTTTTTGCAGGTGCTTTTCCAGACGCGGGCGCTCAATCAGATTCGGCGAAAACCCGGCCTGGTAGACCCGGTTAAATGCCGTGACGTAGTTTGCCATCTGAATGCGCCAGTGCAGGAAGGCGCGCTGCGGCCAGATGCCGGTAAACAGCATGGCGAGCAACGAGCCGAGGATCACGTCCCCGCTTCGCCACAATGCGGTGGTCATATCGCCCGCCGGTGCGCCGACCACAACCGCGAGCGTAATGCCAATCAGCAGCGCCTGATACGGTTTCTTGCCGAGGGCCAGCCATCCACAAAGAAACATCGCCACCGCGCACCACAGCAACATGACCGGAAACGAAATCAGCTCCAGCTTCAGGGCGATAAGCCCAAGCGCTGAGCCTAAAACGGTGCCGCCTATGCGTTCGAAAGCGCGCGGGACCACGTTCCCCCAGAATGAGATCGGCCCCATCACCACCACCAGCGTGATCAGCGGCCACGTCCCTTCCGGGATATCCAGCAGACGAACCAGTACGAAGGTCAACACAAACGCCAGCGCAATGCGGCAACCGTGCACCACGCGATAATGTTTGTATAACCGAATTTCAAAAGGGGTTAATGACTTGTCGGGGCGCACACCCGTCTCCAGCTCTACGGCAAACCACAATTGTACTGTGTTTTCAGCCGGGTGGATCGCGCCCGGCTGAAAAACCCTGCATTCCGCAGGATTATCCCACTTTGTGCTCTACCGGTACAAACATCTCAATATCCCAGTAGCCGTCAGCATTGCCATCGTTCAGATAGCGTTCGAAGCAGGGTTTTGCCGCGATCTGGAATTTGTTGTCTTCCAGCAGGGAGTTGAAGAACTGATACCACGGAGTGGCGAAATCATGATTTTCGACGCGCGCGGCGGCAATAGCATACTCTCCGGCAGCAATTTCGGTCATCATCACCCCTTCGCTGTTTTCAGGGATAGTGAAATCGTCCGTTACCGTTACGGCGGTAACGCAGCGGAGCTTTTCTGCCGGCACGTCATCCGGATTGTCATAATAAACGGCCACCCACTCCTGCGGCTGAATATGACGCCCGTCTACCCACATGACCAGCTGTTCAAATCCCTGCTTGACCGTCTTTTCCCACGGCCCCACGAGATGAAAGCCAGCGATCATACGTTTCTGTTGCTGCCTGATGCTGTAGTCCATGCTGCCTCCGTTTATTACTGTATATATATACACTGTAAAGCAGAATCGAGATTAACGGCAAACCAGGAGTGTTTATTATGTGAGCAGACTCGCAACACTGCCAGTCTGCCCAAAAAGGTCAGAGTTTATGATGCAGATAATCGCCAATACGGGAGAAAAGGCCGCCCTTTTCAACGCTTTCCAGCGTAACCAATGGCCAGTGCGCGACCACCTTGTCACGATCGTACAGCTGGATCTCCCCTACCCGCTGATGCGCGGCGATCGGCGCTTCCAGCTCTTTTTTATCCATCACGTATTTCGCCTTGATGTTCGGCACTTCCGATTTGGGTAATGCCAGCCAGAAGTCCTGATCCGTGCCCAGCGCGATCTGCTCTTTATCGCCGTACCAGATGCGCTCGGTTCCCACTTTTTTACCGTTATGCAGGATCTGCACCGTATCAAAATTTTGCTGTCCCCAGTGCAGCAGCTTGCGCGCCTGATCTTCACGTCCTTTCGGGCTGTCTGCCCCCATCACCACAGCAATCAGTCGACGCTGACCGTCCACCGCGGAGGCAATCAGGTTAAAGCCCGCGCCCGAGGTGTGACCCGTTTTCAGGCCATCCACGTTCATGGTCTTATCCCACAGCAGGCCGTTGCGGTTCTGCTGGGTGATGCCGTTCCAGGTCAGGCTCTTTTCGCTGTACATGTGATAGAACTCAGGCTCGCCGTGAATGATGGCCCGGGAAAGCACGGCGAGATCGTAAGCGGAGCTGTGCTGACCCGGTGCATCCAGCCCGTGTACGGTTTCGAAGTGGGTATCGCGCAGGTTCAGCTTTTCAACGTAGTCATTCATCATCCTGACGAACTGCGGCTGACCGCCCGCCACGTGATCCGCCAGCGCCACGCAGGCGTCATTGCCGGAATCAACAATCAGGCCGCGGCTGAGATCGCGCACGGAAACCCGATCGCCCTCCTTCAGAAACATCAGCGACGAACCGTCAAAGACCGGATTGCCTTTTGCCCATGCGTCACGTCCGACCGTCACAATGTCATCGGGGCTGATGCGGTGGCTATCAATGGCACGATCGACAACGTACCCCGTCATCAGTTTGGTCAGGCTCGCCGGATTACGCTGCTGATGTTCGTTGCCCGCCGTTAAGATTTGACCCGTGGTGTAATCCATCAATACCCAGGAGCCAGCCTGGATGGCAGGCGGCTGAGGTGAAAAATCCAGCGGCTCGGCAGCCAGCGCGGATGAAATACTCGAAACGAGTAAAGAAACAGCAATAAACAGACGGCGTTTCAACGGTATATCCTCAGGTCAGTAAAAATCGATGACCTTTTTACGGGAGTTCTGATGTCGTTACCTGCCTTAATTGCAAAAAAATGTGACAGCACGCAGATTTTTTCGGAACAAATCTCGCAAATTTCTTGCCTGACGGTGCTTTTTATTCGGACTGCTCACCCCAATCGTTTACCATAGAGACGTCAATTTTTAACAGGATGAGATTACTGGTGTCTGACTCTGCCGCGCGCCCGACTTTTTTGTTCCACGATTACGAAACCTTTGGCACCCATCCGGCGCTGGACCGACCGGCGCAGTTTGCGGCTATCCGTACCGATGACGAATTTAACGTCATCGGCGAACCCGAGGTGTTTTACTGTAAGCCCGCCGATGACTATCTGCCGCAGCCGGGCGCGGTAATGGTGACGGGCATCACGCCTCAGGAAGCGCGGGATAAAGGCGTTAGCGAAGCAGAATTTGCCCGTCGCATCCACGACCTGTTCACGGTGCCCAATACCTGCGTGGTGGGTTACAACAACATCCGTTTTGACGATGAAGTGACGCGCAATATCTTCTACCGCAACTTCTACGATCCGTATGCCTGGAGCTGGCAGAACCGTAATTCACGCTGGGATTTGCTGGATATCATGCGCGTTTGCTATGCGCTGCGCCCGGAGGGGATTAACTGGCCGGAGAACGACGACGGCTTGCCGAGCTTCAGGCTCGAGCACCTGACGCGGGCCAACGGCATTGAGCACAGCAACGCCCACGACGCGATGGCAGACGTTTACGCGACCATCGCTATGGCGAAACTTGTAAAAACCGCGCAGCCGCGCCTGTTTGAGTATCTGTTGAGCCATCGCAGCAAGCAAAAGCTGATGACGCTAATTGACGTGCCGCAGATGAAACCGCTGGTGCATATTTCAGGGATGTTCGGTGCGTGGCGCGGGAATACAAGCTGGGTGGCGCCGCTTGCCTGGCATCCGGACAACCGTAACGCCGTCATCATGGTGGATCTCGCCGGAGATATCTCCCCGCTGCTTGAGCTCAACAGCGACACCTTACGTGAACGGCTCTATACGCCGAAAGAGGCGCTGGGTGACCTGCCAGCCGTACCGGTAAAACTGGTGCACATCAATAAGTGCCCGGTGCTGGCGCAGGCCAACACGCTGCGCCCGGAAGACGCCGACCGGCTGGGGATTAACCGTCAGCACTGCCTCGATAACCTGAAAGTGCTGCGCGACAACCCGCAGGTGCGCGAGAAAGTTGTCGCCATTTTTGCCGAAGCAGAGCCGTTCGTGCCGTCTGAGAATGTGGATGCGCAGCTTTATAACGGCTTCTTCAGCGACGCCGATCGCGCGGCGATGAATATCGTGCTGCAAACCGACCCGCGTAACCTGCCCGCGCTGGATATCACCTTCGCAGATAAGCGCATTGAGAAGCTGATGTTTAATTATCGCGCGCGTAACTATCCCGGCACGCTGGATGAAGCAGAGCAGGAACGCTGGTTACAGCATCGGCGCAACGTGTTTACGCCGGAGTTTCTTAATAGCTACGCCCAGGAGCTGGAGATGCTTTACGGTCAGTATGAAGGGAATGCTGAGAAGCAGGCGCTGCTGAAAGCGCTGTTCCAGTATGCGCAAGAGATTGTCTGAATAGCGGGTACAAAAAAGCCGGAGGCGATGTCTCCGGCTTTTTTTTTGCCGGGTGGCGCTAACGCTTACCCGGCCTACGGTTTAGAAGTCCGTAGGTCGGGTGCGTAGCCGCCACCCGACACAGTCTTACGCGACGTCTTCGTACTGAGGAACCGGGTTGCGGAAGCTTCTGGTCACGCAAGCCAGGTAAATCAGACCGATCGCACCCCAGATCAGACCCAGAACCATTGAGCTCTCTTCCAGGTTAATCCACAGCGCACCCACCGTCAGGGCACCACACACTGGCAGCACCAGATAGTTGATGTGGTCCTTCAGCGTCTTGTTGCGCTTCTCACGGATCCAGAACTGCGAAATCACGGAGAGGTTAACGAAGGTGAACGCCACCAGCGCACCAAAGTTAATCAGCGCCGTGGCCGTTACCAGGTCGAATTTAATCGCCAGCAGGGCAATAGCGCCCACCAGCAGCACGTTCCACGCCGGGGTACGCCATTTAGGATGCACGTAACCGAAGAAGCGGGTTGGGAACACACCGTCACGGCCCATCACGTACATCAGACGAGAGACGCCCGCGTGCGCAGCCATACCGGAAGCCAGTACGGTGACGCTGGAGAAGATCAGCACGCCCCACTGGAAGGTTTTACCCGCCACGTACAGCATAATTTCAGGCTGTGATGCATCCGGATCTTTAAAGCGAGAGATATCCGGGAAGTACAGCTGTAAGAAGTAAGACGCACCAATGAAGATCAGGCCGCCAATCAGCGCGGTCAGGAAAATCGCTTTCGGGATCACGCGCTCAGCGTCTTTGGTCTCTTCAGACAGAGAAGAGATACCGTCGAAGCCCAGGAACGAGAAGCACAGGATAGTTGCACCGGTGATCATCGGCACTACGTGCGCGCCTTCAGACCAGAACGGACGGGTGCTGGTCAGCGTACCTGCGCCTTCACCGTGGGAAACGCCGTAGATGATCAGCCCAACGATAACCGCAACAATCCCCATCTGAAGGATCACAATCAGGGTGTTGAAGTTAGCCACGGTCTTGATGCTGCGCAGGTTAGAGATGGTCATAAAGGCCACCAGCGCCACAACGAAGATCCACGACGGCACGGAAGGCACCAGCGCTTCGAAGTAAATTTTTGCCAGCAGAATGTTGATCATCGGCATGAACAGGTAGTCCAGCAGTGATGACCAGCCCACCATAAAGCCAACCGCCGGGCTAATGGATTTCTGAGCATAGGTGTACGCAGAGCCTGCGGACGGGAAACGGCGAACCAGTTTACCGTAGCTCAGCGCTGTAAAGAGGATGGCGACCAGCGCAAAGGCGTACGCCGTTGCAACGTGACCGTCAGTAAGGCCTGATACGATACCGAATGTATCGAACAGCGTCATCGGTTGCATATAGGCAAGGCCCATCATAACAACCGGAATCAACGTAAGCGTTTTACGTAATTCCACGCGAGAGGTGTTTGGAGTTGCGTTATGCGACATAGTTATTCTCCTTTACGGTGATAACCGCCACGTAAGCGAAAAATTGCCCCATTTCTTTCTTCCTCAGCGACAACAACTGTCGGATTTTAGTAAATATCTATCCGGTACGAAGCCCGGCCTCTTGGTTTTTAGTTTCGTTTCGTACATGCAAAAAAAAATAACCGACGCCTTTTATATCGTCGATTATTCATTTGTTTGCAGCGGCGGCATTTTGCCCTATTCCAGATACAAAAGGCAATACATTGAGAAACCTGCCCATAAATTAATTTTACTAACTGATTGATTTCCCATCACCTGCCTGAGTGTAAACTGTAGCGATAGCACTATTTGCTAAAATTTCGTCTCGCCACCAGGCGCTGGCAAGCCCGGCGGTCTGTTCATTCCAGCCTACCCATACCGATTCGTTACTGCTTTGCGCTAAAACCTGTTTTTCCACCAGCGCTCCGCTGTTAATAAACCGCTGCGCTAAATAACGGGGAAGGTAACCGCACCCCAGGCCGCTTATTTGCAGCTCCAGCTTGGTTTTGAAATCAAAAACGGTGATGGCCTCCTGCTCATCCAGCAGCTGCGATGAAATGCCGCACTCGGGGCGAGAACTGTCTCCAACCACAATGGCACGATAGTTTTTAATGACGCGTCGGGTAACAGGCTCCGGTTCATTCGCCAGCGGGTGATGAGGCGCAACGGCAAAAACCTGCTCCAGAACGCCGAGCCGCGCAAAACCAAATTCGCTCAACTGGGGAGGCTCATGCAGCGCGCCAACGATGATATCCGCCCTGCCCTGCGTCAGGGCCTCCCAGGAACCGCCCAGCACGCCATTGATAAAAACCAGCCGGGTGACGCTGTGGCGCTGATAGAACGCCTCAATAAGCGGGGTAAGCAGGGAGAAAGGGAATGTATCATCAACCCCAATCACCAGCTCATTTTCCCAGCCCTGGTGAAGTTTGACGGCCTGTTTTTCCAGCTCGCGCACCGTATGCAGCACGTCACGCCCTTTTTCCAGCAGCATCTGCCCTGTACGGGTGAAACGCGCGCGATGCCCGGTGCGGTCAAGGATTTGGATATTAAGATCGCTCTCGAGCTTTTGCACGGTGTAGCTCAGAGCCGAAGGGGTTTTATAGAGCTTCGCCGAGGCGGCGGCAAAGCTCCCCTCTTTTTCCAGCGCATCCAGAATAACAAGAACATCCAGCAGCGGTTTCATCTTCGCCCCCTTGCGGTGTGCGATTGTCTCCGCCGGCGCAATTATTCCATGGGCATAACCAGCGGATCGGGATACTGATATTCAAATCCCAGTTCATGGCAAATACGATTGCCATCAATAATTTTGCCTTTGCGTTCCCCCTGCGCCTCACTGAATACCGGCGGCGCCAGACCCAGCTGGCGCGCCATCAGCGGATAAAAGGTACTGCGCGGCGGATGCGAAGGCGCACATATATTATAGATGTGCCCCCCTTTCGGAGCCTGCAAAAGCAGTTCTATGGCGCCGATAACATCCTCAAGATGCACAAGATTAACCCCGTGCTGGCCATCCGGCGCAGATTTACCGGCAAAGAAGCGCCCCGGATGACGCCCCGGCCCCACCAACCCGGCCAGACGTAAGATATCCACCTGCGTGCCAGGCAGATTGTGCAGCCAGTCTTCCAGCTCTTTCAGTACCCGGCCGCTGGCGGTCACCGGACGGCGCTCGGTGTTTTCTTTCGCCGTACCGTCGATATCGCCATAGACGGAGGTGGAGCTGGTGAAAATGATACGCGGGATATGGTGCGCCAGGGCGCTGTCGACAATCTCCTGCACCGCCTGCAAGTAAAAAGACTCACCCGGGCCGCTGCGCCGCGCCGGTAAGGTAATGACCAGCGCGTCCACATTCATCAGTTCATCCAGCTCGTCGGTATCGCAGATAAGCTCGGGTTCGAGACGCAGCTCGACACCATCAATGCCGCACATGCGTGCCGCTTCAACCCCATCTCGGGTGGTCTTACTCCCTGTCACCTGCCAGCCTTTCGCGGCTAATGACATCGCCAGTGGCATTCCTAACCATCCTAACCCGACAATCGCGACCTTTTTCATTACATTCTCCGCTTAACGATGCCTGTTATAAGGCTACGCCAGCCTGGTGGAACGCACAATTCATACCATCAATATGAAATGAATTAATGATCAAAAAAAGCCCTTGCTTTATGGCGTACAACTGGTTTAGGTTAAAAGACATCAAATGCATAAGCATTCAACGAGAATTTATATGACACGCGTTCCTTTTAAAAACCACCATCATCACCATCATCCTGACTAGTCTTTCAGGCGATGTGTGCTGGAAGACGTTTGGATCTTCCAGTGGTGCATGAACGCATGAAAAAGCCCCCGGAAGATCTTCTTCCGGGGGCTTTTTTTTGGACCGCATTCAGACAGGTTAAAACAGGTTAACGAGGAACACAGAATGTTAGATAACTCACGTTTACGCATAGCTATTCAAAAATCAGGCCGTTTAAGCGACGATTCACGCGAACTGCTGGCCCGCTGCGGGATTAAAATCAACCTGCACACCCAGCGCCTGATCGCCCTGGCTGAAAATATGCCGATCGACATTCTGCGCGTACGTGATGACGATATCCCGGGCCTGGTGATGGATGGCGTCGTTGATCTCGGCATCATCGGCGAAAACGTACTGGAAGAAGAGTTATTAACCCGCCGCGCGCAGGGCGAAGATCCGCGCTACTTTACCCTGCGTCGTCTGGACTTTGGCGGCTGCCGCCTGTCGCTGGCTACGCCGGTCGATGAAGCCTGGGACGGCCCGGCCGCGCTGAACGGCAAACGTATCGCCACCTCTTACCCTCACCTGCTGAAGCGTTACCTCGATCAAAAAGGCGTACAGTTTAAATCCTGTCTGCTGAATGGCTCCGTTGAAGTGGCGCCGCGTGCGGGCCTGGCCGATGCCATCTGTGACCTCGTCTCCACCGGCGCCACGCTCGAAGCGAACGGCCTGCGCGAAGTGGAAGTGATCTACCGCTCCAAAGCGTGCCTTATCCAGCGCGACGGCGAGATGGCCGACGCCAAACAGCAGCTCATCGACAAACTGCTGACCCGCATTCAGGGCGTGATTCAGGCGCGTGAATCCAAATACATCATGATGCATGCGCCGACCGAGCGCCTGGACGAAGTGATTGCCCTGCTGCCGGGCGCTGAGCGCCCAACCATTCTGCCGCTGGCGGGCGACCAGCAGCGCGTGGCGATGCACATGGTGAGCAGCGAAACCCTGTTCTGGGAAACCATGGAAAAACTGAAGGCGCTGGGCGCAAGTTCCATTCTGGTGCTGCCAATTGAGAAGATGATGGAGTAACGACCATGAGCTTTAACACAATCATCGACTGGAATACCTGTAGCGACGCGCAACAGCGCGAGCTGCTGATGCGCCCAGCAATTTCCGCCTCGGAGAGCATCACCCGCACCGTGGCGGAGATCCTTGATAACGTCAAAGCCCGCGGGGACGACGCGCTGCGCGAGTACAGCGCGAAGTTTGATAAAACTGAGGTCGACGCGTTACAGGTTACCGAGCAGGAAATCATTGATGCCAGCAATCGTCTGGGTGATGACATCAAACAGGCGATGGCCGTCGCGGTGAAAAATATTGATACCTTCCACACCGCGCAGAAATTGCAGGCGGTGGATGTGGAAACCCTGCCCGGCGTACGCTGCCAGCAGGTGACACGCCCGTTGGCGTCCGTCGGCCTCTATATTCCTGGCGGCTCTGCCCCGCTGTTTTCGACCGTCCTGATGCTGGCCACCCCGGCACGTATTGCCGGTTGTCAGAAGGTGGTGCTCTGCTCTCCGCCACCGATCGCCGACGAGATCCTGTACGCGGCGAGGCTGTGCGGCGTGCAGGCGATCTATAAAGTGGGCGGTGCGCAGGCGATTTCCGCCCTGGCGTTCGGGACGGGATCCATTCCGAAGGTCGACAAAATCTTTGGCCCGGGCAATGCCTACGTGACCGAGGCGAAACGCCAGGTCAGCCAGCGTCTGGACGGCGCGGCGATTGATATGCCTGCCGGTCCGTCTGAGGTGCTGGTGATTGCCGACAGCGGCGCTACACCGGATTTCGTGGCCTCTGACCTGCTCTCGCAGGCCGAGCACGGCCCTGACTCGCAGGTGATTTTACTGACGCCAGATGCCGACATGGCAAAACGCGTGGGCGACGCCGTTGAGCGTCAGCTGGCTGACCTGCCGCGGGCGGAAACGGCGCGTCAGGCGCTATCCGCCAGCCGCCTGATTGTGGCCCGCGATCTTGACCAGTGCATCGCCATCTCTAACCAGTACGGTCCTGAGCACCTGATTATTCAGACCCGCAACGCGCGCGAACTGGTCGACAGCATAACCAGCGCAGGCTCAGTGTTTCTCGGCGACTGGTCACCGGAATCCGCCGGGGATTACGCCTCCGGCACCAACCACGTGCTGCCGACGTATGGCTATACCTCAACCTGCTCCAGCCTGGGGCTGGCGGATTTCCAGAAGCGCATGACCGTGCAGGAACTCTCCCGCGAGGGATTTGCCTCGCTGGCGTCGACCATTGAAACCCTGGCCGCCGCCGAGCGCCTGACTGCCCACAAAAATGCCGTGACGCTGCGCGTTGCCGCCCTGAAGGAGCAAGCATGAACATCGAAGAATTAGCCCGCGAAAATGTCCGTCGCCTGACGCCCTATCAGTCTGCGCGTCGTCTGGGCGGGAACGGCGACGTCTGGCTGAATGCCAATGAATATCCCACGGCGGTGGCCTTTGAGCTTTCGCAGCAGACGCTGAACCGCTACCCGGAGTGTCAGCCGAAAGCGGTGATCGAGAACTATGCGCAGTATGCAGGCGTGAAGCCTGAGCAGGTGCTGGTCAGCCGTGGGGCTGATGAAGGGATTGAGCTGCTGATCCGCGCCTTCTGTGAGCCGGGTAAAGACGCGGTGATGTACTGCCAGCCCACCTACGGGATGTACAGCGTGAGCGCCGAAACCTTTGGCGTGGCCTGCCGCAACGTGCAGGCGCTCGACAACTGGCAGCTGGATTTGCAGGGCATCGCCGATAACCTCGACGGCGTGAAGGTGGTGTTTGTCTGTAGCCCGAATAACCCCACCGGGCAGATTATTCATCCGCAGGATATCCGCACCCTGCTGGAGATGACGCGCGGAAAGGCGCTGGTCGTCGCTGATGAAGCCTACATTGAGTTCTGCCCGCAGGCGACGCTGACAGGCTGGCTTGAGGAGTATCCGCATCTCGTTGTGCTGCGTACCCTTTCCAAAGCCTTCGCCCTCGCTGGCCTTCGCTGTGGATTTACGCTGGCGAATAAAGCGGTTATCGACCTGCTGCTGAAAGTGATCGCCCCGTATCCGCTCTCAACGCCGGTTGCCGATATTGCGGCACAGGCGCTGGCCCCGCAGGGCATCAGCGCGATGCGCGAGCGTGTGGCGCAGATCCTGGAAGAGCGTCAGTATCTTGTTGATGCCCTTAAAACGATTCCGTGCGTGGAGCAGGTGTTCGACTCGGAAACCAACTACATCCTGGTGCGCTTCACCGCCTCAAGCGCGATATTTAAATCGTTGTGGGATCAGGGCATTATCTTACGAGACCAGAATAAACAACCTACCCTGAGCGGCTGCCTGCGTATTACCGTCGGCACCCGTGCAGAGAGCCAGCGCGTGATTGACGCCCTGAAAGCGGAGAAAGTATGAGTCAGAAGTATCTCTTTATCGATCGTGACGGCACCATCATCTCGGAGCCACCCAGCGATTTTCAGGTCGATCGTTTCGACAAGCTGGCCTTTGAACCCGATGTGATCCCGGTGCTGCTGAAGCTTCAGAAAGCAGGCTATAAGCTGGTGATGATCACCAACCAGGACGGTCTGGGCACCGACAGCTTCCCGCAGGGAGACTTTGACGGCCCGCACAACCTAATGATGCAGGTGCTGACCTCGCAGGGCATCGCCTTCGACGAAGTGCTGATCTGCCCGCATATGCCTGCCGACGAGTGCGACTGCCGCAAGCCAAAAGTGAAGCTGGTTGAGCGTTATCTGGCGGAAGAGGCGCTGGATAAAAGCAACAGCTATGTGATCGGCGATCGCGTCACGGATATCACGCTGGCGGACAACATGGGCATTGCGGGCCTGCGCTATAACCGCGACACGCTAAACTGGGCGATGATTGGCGAGCAACTCACCCGACGCGACCGCTATTCCCACGTTGAACGCAACACCAAAGAGACGCAGATCGACGTGAAGGTCTGGCTCGACCGCGAAGGCGGCAGCAAGATCCACACCGGCGTCGGTTTCTTTGACCACATGCTGGATCAAATCGCCACGCACGGCGGCTTCCGCATGGAGATCACCGTTAAGGGCGACCTGTATATCGACGATCACCACACCGTGGAAGATACCGGCCTGGCGCTGGGCGAAGCCCTGAAGCTGGCGCTCGGCGACAAGCGCGGCATCAACCGCTTCGGCTTCGTGCTGCCGATGGACGAGTGCCTGGCGCGCTGCGCGATGGATATCTCCGGGCGTCCGCACCTGGAATACAAAGCCGACTTTACCTACCAGCGCGTGGGCGATCTCAGCACCGAGATGGTGGAACACTTCTTCCGCTCGCTCTCTTACACCATGGGCCTGACGCTGCACCTGAAAACCAAAGGCAAAAACGATCACCACCGCGTCGAGAGCCTGTTCAAAGCCTTTGGCCGTACCCTGCGCCAGGCGATCCGCGTGGAAGGTGACGCCCTGCCCTCGTCGAAAGGAGTGCTGTAATGAACGTGGTGATTCTGGACACCGGATGCGCCAACCTGAACTCCGTACAGTCGGCGATTATGCGCCACGGCTATGAGCCGGTGGTGAGCCGCGACCCGGACGTGGTGCTGCGTGCCGATAAACTCTTTCTGCCGGGCGTAGGCACCGCCCAGGCGGCGATGGATCAGATCCATGAGCGCGAGCTGGTGGATCTCATCAAAGCCTGTACTCAACCGGTGCTGGGCATTTGCCTCGGCATGCAGCTGCTTGGCCGGCGCAGCGAAGAGAGCAACGGCGTTGATCTGCTGGGCATTATTGAAGAAGACGTGCCGAAAATGACCGACCACGGCCTGCCGCTGCCGCACATGGGCTGGAACCGCGTTTATCCGAAGGCGGGCAACAGGCTGTTCCAGGGTATTGAAGACGGCGCGTACTTCTATTTTGTTCACAGCTACGCCATGCCCGTGAATGCCTACACCATCGCCCAGTGCAATTACGGCGAGGCGTTCACCGCCGCCGTGCAGAAAGATAACTTTTACGGCGTGCAGTTTCACCCGGAACGCTCCGGCGCCGCCGGTGCGCAACTGCTGAAAAATTTCCTGGAGATGTGATGATAATTCCCGCTTTAGATTTGATTGACGGCACGGTTGTTCGTCTCCACCAGGGCGATTACCGGCAGCAGCGCGACTACGGCAACGACCCGCTGCCGCGGTTACAGGCTTACGCCGCCGAGGGCGCTGAGGTATTGCATCTGGTCGATCTGACCGGCGCGAAAGATCCGGCCAAACGCCAGATCCCACTGCTTAAAACACTGGTGGCTGGCGTGGACGTCCCGGTGCAGGTGGGCGGCGGCGTGCGTACGGAAGCCGATGTTGCCGCCTTACTGGACGCGGGCGTGGCGCGCGTGGTAGTGGGTTCGACCGCTGTGAAAGATCCTGAGAGTGTCAAGGGCTGGTTCCGCCGCTTCGGTGCGGATGCGCTGGTGCTGGCGCTGGATGTGCGCATTGACGCGCAGGGTAACAAGCAGGTCGCAGTCAGCGGCTGGCAGGAAAACTCCGGCGTAACGCTGGAAGAGCTGGTCGGGATGTATCTCCCGGTAGGGCTTAAGCACGTCCTGTGCACGGATATTTCACGCGATGGTACGCTCGCAGGATCTAACGTCTCACTGTATGAAGAGGTTTGCGCCCGTTATCCGCAGGTGGCGTTTCAGTCCTCTGGCGGTATCGGCGACCTGGCGGATATCGCCGCTCTGCGCGGAACCGGTGTACGTGGCGTGATCGTGGGTCGCGCGCTGCTGGAAGGCAAATTTACGGTGAAGGAGGCGATTCAATGCTGGCAAAACGGATAATTCCCTGCCTGGACGTGCGTGATGGTCAGGTTGTAAAAGGCGTGCAGTTCCGCAACCACGAGATCATTGGCGACATCGTTCCGCTGGCAAAACGTTATGCCGAAGAAGGCGCAGACGAACTGGTATTTTACGATATCACCGCCTCCAGCGATGGCCGCGTGGTGGACAAAAGCTGGGTGGCGCGCGTGGCAGAGGTGATTGATATTCCCTTCTGCGTGGCGGGCGGGATTAAATCTGCTGACGATGCGGCGAAAATTCTCTCTTTCGGTGCGGACAAAATTTCGATTAACTCCCCTGCGCTTGCAGATCCGGAGCTGATTACGCGTCTGGCGGACCGCTTTGGCGTGCAGTGCATTGTCGTGGGGATCGACACCTGGTTTGATACCGCGACGGGCAAATATCACGTTAACCAGTACACCGGCGATGAAAGCCGCACGCGCGTCACCCAATGGGAGACGCTGGACTGGGTGCAGGAAGTACAAAAACGCGGCGCGGGTGAGATCGTGCTGAACATGATGAACCAGGACGGCGTACGCAACGGTTACGACCTCGAGCAGCTGAAAAAAGTGCGCGCGGTCTGCCAGGTTCCGCTGATTGCCTCCGGCGGCGCGGGCACCATGGAACACTTCCTTGAAGCCTTCCGCGATACGAACGTAGACGGCGCGCTGGCCGCTTCCGTGTTCCACAAACAGATTATCAATATTGGTGAGTTAAAAACGTACCTGGCCGACCAGGGCGTGGAGATCAGGGTATGTTAACAGAGCAACAACAGGCGCAGCTGGACTGGGAAAAAACTGACGGATTACTGCCGGTGGTTGTACAGCATGCCGTTTCAGGCGAAGTGCTGATGCTGGGATACATGAACCAGGAGGCACTGGCAAAAACGATCGACAGCGGCAAGGTGACGTTTTTCTCGCGCACCAAACAGCGCCTGTGGACGAAAGGGGAAACCTCAGGTCACTTCCTGAATGTGGTCGGCATTACGCCAGACTGCGACAACGACACCCTGCTGGTGCTGGTCAACCCGATTGGGCCGACCTGCCACAAAGGTACCAGCAGCTGCTTTGGCGAGGCGAGCCACCAGTGGCTGTTCCTCTATCAGCTGGAACAGCTGCTGGCAGAGCGTAAATCAGCGGATCCCGAGAGCTCGTACACGGCGAAGCTGTACGCCAGCGGCACCAAGCGTATTGCGCAGAAGGTGGGTGAAGAAGGCGTTGAAACGGCGCTGGCGGCCACCGTGCATGACCGGGAGGAGCTGACGAACGAAGCGTCGGATTTGATGTATCACCTGCTGGTGCTGCTTCAGGATCAGGAGCTGGATTTAACGACGGTGATTGAGAATTTGCGGAAACGACATAAATAAAAAAAGACCGGGGAGACCCGGTCTTTTTTTGTGTGTAAATCAGGCTCTTGGTTTGTAGTTTCTCAGCGCGTTACGGCCGAGGACGACAGCAGAACCGATGATCCCGCCGAGGAGAACGGCAAGGATGAGGGTGATGGCCTTTTTAGGGCTGTCACGCTTGATTGGCAGATCTGGTTTCATCACGTAACGATACACGTGTACTGTGTCTGGGTTAACATTGAGGTTTTCAATATCCAGTAAGTTCTTTTTGGTCTGATAGTAAGAGCCAGGGAAGACCAGCGGACGGGACGCCTCGTTATCAACCATTGATTTGAGCGCTACGGTGCCCAGCAGGAACATGGTTTCCTGAGTAACATCCTGCGTTTGCTGGAGCTGCGGTGTACTAATTTTCGCCGCTTCCGCGTTCTTAAGCGCCTCAGAAATTTGCTTGATACGCAGATCTTTTTGCTCCTGTGCCACTTTCTCCTGGTTCAGAAGAGAGTCGTTCAGGGTTGTGATCTGTTGCTTGAGGTTGTCTCTGAGGTCAAGCGTCAGTTCTTTGGCCGTTTGTTCGTCAACCTGCTGGATGTACTGAGCCAACTGCTTTTGTGCTGCTTCAGCCGAATCGCTCTGATAACTGACAGTTAAAGGTACACTCTGTCCCTTTACAGTAGGCTCAATGCTCAATTTCTCGGGAAATTCCTGGTTGTCCAGCGCTTGCGCTAATGCTGAAAAAGAAGAATTAAAACGACCAATAGCACGATTTTGGATATCTAAGGTTGAAGGTGCTGCCCCGCCATAGAGGATATTCAACGCATTGGAATAGGTGGCGATTTGTGCCGCATCTGGCTGGGCTATGATGGCGGATGACGTCCATTTCTCTTTGGCTACAGTAATATAAATAACGGCGAGAACGATAAAAGCAGCAACAAATGCCCCTATTACCCACTTACCACGCCACAGCTGTAGCACTAAATCCAGTAAATCAATTTGCTCCGGGTCATTGTTGCGTGTGACCAGGTTATCGTTGTTGTGCGTCATACAATCCCTAACAGATGAAAAAGGGCAAAAACAATCTTGTTTCCATAGTGTATCTGTTGCTGGCGATTTTTCTATAAGAATCCGATGAGTTATATCGGAAAGATGAGTTATGTAAGTGAAGTGCGACGCGCTATCATAGTCGGATTCTGATGTCTGGGGCATCAATAAGAACACTGTAAATGAGGGAAGCTATGAAATTTCTGGTAACGGGCGCGGCGGGCTTTATCGGTTCTCATGTCAGCAAGCGCCTGCTTGATGTAGGGCATGAAGTTGTTGGGATTGATAATCTGAATGATTACTATGACCCTAACCTCAAGCTCGCTCGCCTCGAACTGCTCAAATCCGAGAGTTTCACCTTCCACAAGCTGGACTTAGCGGACCGCGAGGGCATGGCTGCGCTCTTCGCCAATGAGAAATTTGACCGCGTGATCCATCTTGCCGCACAGGCGGGCGTGCGTTACTCGCTGGAAAACCCGCATGCCTACGCAGATGCTAACCTGGTAGGTCACCTGAACGTGCTGGAAGGCTGTCGCCACAATAAGGTTCAGCATCTTCTGTATGCGTCATCCAGTTCTGTTTACGGCCTCAACCGTAAGATGCCGTTTTCTACTGACGATTCCGTAGACCATCCGGTATCCCTGTATGCGGCAACCAAAAAAGCCAATGAGCTGATGTCGCATACCTATTCGCATCTGTATAACCTGCCAACCACTGGCCTGCGCTTCTTTACCGTGTATGGCCCATGGGGACGCCCGGACATGGCGCTGTTTAAATTCACCAAAGCCATGATTGAAGGCAACAGCATCGACGTATACAACTACGGCAAGATGAAGCGCGACTTCACCTATATCGATGATATTGCGGAGGCGATTATTCGCCTACAGGACGTCATTCCTCAGGCCGATGCCGACTGGACAGTCGAAACCGGTTCGCCAGCAACCAGTTCAGCCCCGTATCGCGTGTATAACATCGGTAACAGTTCACCTGTCGAACTGATGGATTACATTACCGCACTTGAAGAGGCGCTGGGCAAGGAAGCGGTAAAAAATATGATGCCGATCCAGCCGGGTGACGTGCTGGAGACCAGTGCGGACACCAAAGCGCTGTATGACGTTATTGGGTTTAAACCACAAACCTCAGTCAAAGAAGGCGTGAAAAACTTCGTCGACTGGTACCGCAACTTCTATAACGTTTAAAAACAAAAACCCGGCAGAGCGCCGGGTTTTTTTATATCACGATATTAATCAGTCGCTGCCGAACAAATCGCGGGTATAGACTTTATCTTTCACGTCCGCCAGCTCTTCCGCCATACGGTTGGAGATAATTACGTCCGCTTCTTTTTTGAATGCATCCAGATCGCGGATCACACGCGAATGGAAGAACTCGTCTTCCTGCATGGCCGGTTCATAAATAATCACCTGAACGCCCTTCGCCTTAATACGCTTCATGATCCCCTGAATGGAAGAAGCGCGGAAGTTATCAGAACCGCTCTTCATGATCAGACGATATACACCCACCACTTTCGGCTGACGCGCCAGAATGGAATCTGAGATGAAGTCCTTACGCGTGCGGTTGGCATCCACAATGGCGGAAATCAGGTTGTTCGGCACTGCCTGATAGTTTGCCAGCAGCTGCTTGGTATCTTTTGGCAGGCAGTAACCACCGTAACCGAAGGACGGATTGTTGTAATGGTTACCGATACGCGGGTCAAGACACACGCCCTCGATGATCTGACGGGTGTTCAGACCTAAGCTTTCGGCATAGCTGTCAAGTTCGTTGAAGTAAGCCACACGCATCGCCAGATAGGTATTGGCGAAAAGCTTAATGGCCTCAGCTTCTGTGGAATCGGTGAACAGGACCGGAATATCTTTTTTGATTGCGCCTTCCTGAAGCAACGCAGCAAAACGCTCCGCACGCTCGGAACGCTCGCCAATCACGATACGGGATGGGTGCAGGTTATCGTATAACGCCCTGCCCTCGCGGAGAAATTCCGGCGAGAAGAAGACATTATCAATACCCAACTCTTCTTTAATCGATTTGGTGAAACCCACTGGAATTGTCGACTTGATGATCATCACTGCGTTCGGGTTGATTGCCGTAACGTCTTTAATCACCGCTTCAACGGTTGAGGTATTGAAGTAGTTAGTTTTAGGATCGTAGTCGGTTGGGGTGGCGATGATGACGAAATCCGCATCGCGGTATGCGTCTTCTTTGTCCGTGGTAGCGCGGAAGTTCAGCGGTTTGGTCGCGAGGTATTCTTCAATCTCTTTATCGACGATCGGGGACTTCTTCTGGTTAAGCATGTCCACTTTTGCCTGCACGATATCCAGCGCAACCACTTCATGGTTTTGTGCAATCAGAATACCGTTTGAGAGACCAACATAGCCTGTTCCGGAGATAGTTATTTTCATTCGTTTAACTTCTTCAAGTTTGAGTTTCTGGAGGCGTAAGCACACCACCGCAATAAACAACTGTTGAGGTTTTTACCTCTTAAGTTGAGGGACTGTCAAGGCGAATGCCTTGCTTCAGAAAGGGATAAACGTAGTGATTTATGCGGCAATGAAAGTGGTTGGCTGGAAAAAGTAAGTCAACATGGGCCGAAAGCGATAAAAAAAGCCCGGTGAGACTCACCGGGCCATGCTATCAGACTGAGTTAAATCAGATTAATCCAGCCATTCGGTGTGGAACACACCTTCTTTATCGGTACGCTTATAGGTATGCGCACCGAAGTAGTCACGCTGTGCCTGAATCAGGTTCGCTGGCAGAACGGCAGCGCGATAGCTGTCGTAATATGCCACCGCAGCGGAGAAGGTCGGAACCGGGATACCATTCTGCACCGCGTACGCAACAACATCACGCAGCGCCTGCTGATATTCGTCAGCAATTTGTTTGAAGTAAGGCGCCAGCAGAAGGTTTGCGATACCCGCATTCTCAGCGTAGGCATCGGTGATTTTTTGCAGGAACTGAGCGCGAATGATACAGCCGGCACGGAAGATCTTCGCAATCTCGCCGTAGTTCAGATCCCAGTTATTCTCGTCAGATGCCGCGCGCAGCTGAGAGAAGCCCTGCGCGTAAGAGACGATTTTACCCAGATACAGCGCGCGACGGACTTTCTCAACGAACTCTGCTTTATCACCAGCGGGTTTGGCCTTCGGGCCAGACAGCACTTTAGATGCTGCAACGCGCTGCTCTTTCAGAGAAGAGATATAACGTGCGAAGACGGATTCGGTGATCAGGGACAACGGCTCACCCAGATCCAGAGAGCTCTGGCTGGTCCATTTACCGGTACCTTTGTTAGCGGCTTCATCCAGAATCACATCAACCAGGTATTTACCCTCTTCATCTTTCTTGGTGAAGATATCTTTGGTGATGTCGATCAGGTAGCTGTTCAGCTCGCCTTTATTCCACTCGGTGAAGGTCTCTGCGAGCTCCTCGTTGGAGAGGTTCAGGCCGCCTTTCAGCAGAGAGTAGGCTTCAGCAATCAGCTGCATGTCGCCATATTCAATGCCGTTGTGAACCATTTTCACGTAATGACCAGCGCCATCAGGACCGATATAGGTCACGCATGGCTCGCCGTCTTCAGCTACGGCTGCGATTTTAGTCAGAATAGGCGCAACCAGTTCGTACGCTTCTTTCTGACCGCCAGGCATGATGGATGGACCTTTCAGAGCGCCCTCTTCACCGCCGGATACGCCGGTACCAATGAAGTTGAAGCCTTCAGCAGACAGTTCACGGTTACGACGAATGGTGTCCTGGAAGAAGGTGTTGCCGCCATCGATAATGATGTCGCCTTTATCCAGATACGGTTTCAGTGAATCGATAGCGGCATCGGTACCTGCGCCCGCTTTCACCATTAACAGGATACGACGAGGTGTTTCCAGAGACTCAACGAACTCTTTAACCGTATAGAAAGGAACCAGTTTTTTGCCTGGATTCTCAGCGATGACTTCTTCGGTCTTATCACGGGAGCGGTTGAAAACGGAGACGGTATAACCACGGCTTTCGATGTTGAGCGCCAGGTTGCGCCCCATCACTGCCATACCGACAACGCCGATCTGTTGCTTTGACATTACATACTCCTGTCTTGGGGATAATCACTGCGGTGCGATGCAGTTTGAATGTATATACGATGTTAACTCAAGCCTGTTACTTATGGATAGCCTTTGGTGCGCTAACGGCCGCGAGATAGGCAAACAGTGTATCGTTTAGTCAAAATAGACGGAATCGGCGAACGTCTTGCCTAAACTATCCTTGGATGACAGCAGGGGTAACTCACCATCAATAAGTGGCCACTTAATCCCAACAGAATCATCATTCCACAATAGGGAATGTTCAGACAAAGGGTTATAATAATCAGTGCACTTATAGACAAACTCAGCGCTTTCAGACAAGACGTAAAAACCGTGAGCAAATCCCTCAGGGATCCAAAGTTGACGTTTGTTTTCAGCGGAAAGCATAATACCTGTCCAGCGCCCAAACGTGGCTGATGATTTTCGCATATCAACAGCAACATCAAAGACTTCTCCGCTGACAACACGTACCAATTTTCCTTGTGGATTTTGAGTCTGGTAATGTAAGCCTCTCAAAATATTTCTTGCAGATTTTGAGTGGTTATCCTGCACGAAGTTACGTTCGCATACCAATTCACAAAATTTCTTTTGTTGCCAAGTTTCCATAAAGAAACCCCGTTCATCACCAAAAGTGACCGGCTCGATGATTTTTACATCAGGAATTTCAGTATCAATGACTTTCATTATTAACTCTTTATTTCCCCAAAACTTCTATTACCACACGTTCAACACCTTGTTTCCAGTCTGGAAGTGTCACATTAAACACACGCTGGAATTTCTGATTTGAGAGGCGTGAATTCAACGGACGAGTAGCAGGTGTCGGATATTCACTGGTAGAAATGCCGTTAACTTCCTGGATAAGCAGAGGCTCACCCTGAGCTTTAGCCGTTTCGAAAACAAAATTAGCATAATCAAACCAGGTCGTTTCCCCGCTTGCGACTAAATGGTATTTACCAACAACAGATTTATTATTCTGCTCTTCACGAATTGCGAGTGCAGTACAATCAGCCAATAATTCAGCACTTGTCGGAGCGCCATGCTGGTCGTTGATAACGGACAACCTCTCTTTCTCACGAGCTAAACGCAGCATGGTTTTCGCAAAATTATTACCACGAGTGGCATAAACCCAGCTGGTGCGGAATATGAGATGTCGGGGATTAAGGCGCGTAATTTCCAACTCGCCTGCTAATTTAGTCTCACCGTAGACATTTAACGGTGCTGGTGCCTCATCTTCCAGACGATAATGATCGCCCTCACCATCAAACACATAATCTGTAGAGTAATGAATTAGGAGCGCACCTAATTTCGCTGACTCCTCAGCGAGAACCGCAACCCCTTTCTGATTGAGCAACTTAGACAGGTTACGTTCTTGTTCGGCTCTGTCCACAGCGGTATGCGCTGCCGCGTTAACGATAACATCAGGTTTCACCAATCGTACGGTTTGTGCGATGCCAGGAAGGTCAGTCAAGTCACCACATAAATGCTTGTCGAAATAATCTACTGCGATGACTTCTCCAAGAGTGGAAAGAGAACGTTGTAATTCCCATCCAACCTGCCCATTTTTTCCTACAAGTAAAATTTTCATTGGCATGCCGGTTTATTGTCCAATCAACATTTTCAAATATTGACCATAAGATGTTTTCTGAAGCAGATCGGCCTGAACTGCTATTTCGTCCGCACTAAGCCATCTATTACGGAATGCAATTTCTTCAAGGCATGCCACTTTCATACCCTGCCGCTTTTCAATGGTATGAATGAACTGAGAAGCTTCAATCAAGCTATCGTGAGTACCTGTATCGAGCCAGGCAAATCCACGACCTAATAACTCCACCTCAAGCTCACCCCGGTCAAGATACATCTGATTTAGAGTTGTGATTTCAAGCTCACCGCGAGCAGAAGGCTTTATTTCCTTAACCATGTCGACAACATTATTGTCATAGAAATAGAGTCCAGTAACTGCCCAGTTTGATTTAGGCTTGAGGGGTTTTTCCTCAATAGATAATGCTTTGAAATGTTCATCGAACTCGACAACACCAAAGCGCTCCGGATCCTGAACCTGATAACCAAACACAGTTGCCCCTGACGTTTTCTTTGCCGCCGCATTCAACTTCATACCGAAACTTTGACCAAAGAAAATATTATCACCCAACACTAATGCGCAAGGCTCGTCGCCAATAAACTTTTCACCGATCGTAAATGCCTGTGCCAGGCCATCTGGTGAGGGCTGCACGGCGTAGGTGAAATTAACACCAAACTGCGAGCCATCTTTCATTAAGCGCTGGAAAGCAGGCATATCTTCAGGTGTGGTGATAATGAGGATATCCCGAATACCGGCAAGCATGAGTACCGATACTGGGTAAAAAATCATAGGCTTGTCATATATAGGGAGCAGTTGCTTAGACACACCTTGTGTAATCGGGTACAGGCGTGTACCTGAACCGCCAGCTAAAACAATTCCTTTCATAACGCTATACCTCGATTATTTGTTCAGGCCAAGACGTTCACCAGCGTAAGAGCCATCAAGAACACGCTGCCACCAACCTTCATTATTAAGATACCATTGAATAGTTTTTTCGATCCCGCTTTCAAAGGTTTCAAGAGGCTCCCAGCCGAGATCATTTTTCATTTTAGTTGCATCAATGGCATAACGAAGATCATGTCCAGGACGATCGGCAACAAAAGTTATAAGCTCTGCAAAATTGACAATACCGTTTGGTTTTTTATCTATGATTTTATCAAGAATTGCGCAAATAGTTTTTACAACATCAATATTTTTACGTTCGTTATGACCACCAATGCAATATGTATCACCGATCTTGCCCTCTGTAGCCACTTTGTACAGTGCGCGGGCGTGATCATCAACATACAGCCAATCGCGGATCTGCTCGCCGTTCCCATAGACCGGGAGTGGTTTTCCCGACAAAGCATTAAGAATAATGAGCGGAATTAACTTCTCTGGAAAATGGTAGGGGCCATAGTTGTTAGAACAGTTGGTAATCACCGTTGGTAAGCCATAGGTACGATTCCAGGCGCGAACTAAATGATCGCTACCAGCCTTAGAGGCCGAGTAAGGGCTACTTGGCGCATAAGGTGTTTCTTCAGTGAATAATCCGTCAGCATCGTGAAGATCGCCAAAAACTTCATCAGTAGAGATGTGGTGGAAGCGGTAAACCTTCTTCCTATCATCATCAAGTGATGCGTAATACTGACGCGATGCTTCAAGAAGAATGAATGTACCTATTACGTTAGTCTGGATGAAGGCCGCGGGCCCGTCGATAGAACGGTCAACATGACTTTCAGCAGCCAAATGCATCACGATATCAGGCTGGAAGGAATTGAAAATATCCGCAACAGCTTTCGCATTAGTAATATCAGTTAGAGAGAATGAGTATCGCGAATTTTTTTCAACTGGTGCCAGAGACTCAACATTACCTGCATAGGTTAAACAATCAACCACGCATACTGAATCCTGAGTATTATTTATAATATGCCGAACCACGGCTGAACCAATAAAACCAGCACCACCAGTGACAAGAATTTTCATAGTTTTCACTTTCTGTTAGTTATTCAGAGGAGCTCTATACTCAACTGACTCATACAATTCTTTATAAGCTGTTAAAGGATCACTTTTTTTTGAGTATATTATCTATATGCATTGCAAGCATCTCTTCCGTACGGACAAAGTCACATTTTTCTTCGAATGTTTTCAATGCATTTTTAGACATTTGAGCAACCAACTCGGGATCCCTATTAATCTTTTCTAGAGCGCGCGTCCATTCAATTAAAGAATTATCTTTAATATAAATCCCGCACTTCTCTTTCTCAATATCGACATACCAGTAAGGGTTGTATGTAGCAATAACTGGCACGCCTAAAGCGATAGCCTCAATCAATGAAGACAATCCGACACAATAATTGATCTTATCTGTTTTAATAGGGATAATCATGCTCTTTGATGCACTTACTTTCTCAAGCAAGTCTGTATATGCCCAGCGACCTTTATTTATCCTAATGTCGCCATTTACATTTGCATAGCTATCAGGCAAATTTAAATCGCTGGTATAGATATCAATTGTAACGTCGCTATTTTTTACCGATGACATTACAGACGGCAGATCCCTATTTTCACGCCCTGTCGAAATTATATTCTCGTTATGTAATCCATTAATAAAAGGTGCATAGAAAGTTGCATCTCCTCCCCATGGTATAAAGTGACATTGATGAGAATGAAGTCCTCTTGAGGCCTTGATTTCATCGCGTGACTTTTCCGAAAGAAAGAAAATCGCATCAATTTTTCTTACATAACACTTTAAAAATGGCAGAAGCAATGAATGTATTACTTTCTTTAACCGAGACACTGGAGGGGAGAAAACATCGAGATGCATCCAACCCGCAAACTTTGTTTTAAATAAAAAAATACGTGCCAGAATATAAAAAAGCATCGTTTTTCTTTTAATAAAAGGCATAAAGAACAAATCTGGTTTGAACTTCCAAAATGAAATCAGATCATTAAGTAAGTTTCCCCGACCGACCATTACCTCAAAGCCCATCTTTTCTAATTTGGATACGCCGTATACGAACTGCGCAGGGATCTCATTTTTTTTATAACGGCTAAAGGCAGCGCCGTTATCATTAACAAAAACAAAGGCTTTCATTAAAACTCCGTATTAGAGGCCATATCCAATGTGCTTAATTCAGTAAGCGCCTTTTCTCAACAGAACCACATTGACGGTTTTGAAGAGAATGACGATATCATTCCACAAAGACCAGTTTTTGACATACCAGGAGTCAAAATAAACACGCGTGGTGTAGTCAACATCGTTACGTCCACTCACCTGCCACAGGCCAGTCATGCCTGGCTTTACCATCAGATAATATTCAACGTCATCGGCATAGCGTTCCAGCTCTTCGTGGATGACCGGACGCGGGCCGACCAGGCTCATCTCACCTTTGAGTACGTTAAATAACTGAGGTAACTCATCAAGACTCGTTTTACGAATGAAGTGACCAATAGCAGTAATACGCGGATCGTTTTTCAACTTAAAATCTTTTTCCCATTCAGCACGCGCTTCAGGATCTTTCTCAAGTAATTCTGCAAGGATCTCTTTTGAATTGATATTCATAGAGCGAAACTTATAACAGTCAAATTTCTCACCACGGCGCCCAATTCTCGTATGAGCATAGATAGCTGGCCCACCATCACGGGAAACTTTATACCACAGGTAAACCAGCAGTGGCGATGAAACAAGAAGAATGCCTAAGGTGCAGACGATATCGAAAGTACGCTTAATGAAGCGCGAGGTCAGTTTAGACAGATTATTGTGAACCTGAAGAAGTAATACTTCGTGGCTAAATATAAATGACATACTAGTGCCGTATAAAGGGAATCCTCTCAGAGATGGAATAATTATAACGTTACGGCACTTATGTTTCGCAAGGAATCGTAACCAGTTTTCAAATTTATCTTTTTCGTCAAAATCGCACGCGACTACGAACTGAGTTGAAAACGAATTATAATGAGTAAGCAATGTCTCTTCATCTTTAACGATCGGACACTCTTCCATAATATCGGCTGTCGCATCAAAATCACAAAACGCATCAATTTTGAAACCAGACACCTCATGGCTTTGTAAAGCATAATAGGCTTCACGCGCATTTCGTCCGGAACCTAAAATAACGGTGCGCTTTTTCCAGTAGCCAAATTTGTTAAGAATGATTTTTGTAATTTCACGCGATAACGGAACCATAATGATGGCATATAGCCAACAGTAGGCCCAAATATAGCGAGAAAAGTGCCATTTAGAAAATGCCACTAATGCAAGATCGAAGATCGAAAAAATGACAATAGTACGCAGTGTTTCTTTAAGTTCAGACCAGAAGGGTTTCTTTTGTGCATAATGACGTAAGCGGACGCCAAACCAAAACACACACATTACAGTCAGAATAAAGTGTGATAACACCCTCACATCAATCTGGCGAATTGGCATAAAGGTATTTAAATCGCCAATAAAAAACATGACGGTTAAAAAGGAAAGCCCCAAAGAAACATTAAGCCAAAATAAATCCGATGCAATTAAGGCCCCACGGCAAATGAATTCTTTCTTTTGATCTTTAAATACGCTAATTTTCATTGTTTAATCCCTGACATAAATCGACTGATTTATGCCGTGGTCATTATTTTTCCGGATGAGTATAACTGTTCTGTACTCGCGCAGCCTGAGTATTGATCAGTGACTCAGAATATTGAGCCCAGGCACTATCGACATACTGACTAATCTCGTCACGGAAACGCTGCTCTGAGAAGGTTAAAGCATGTTCGCGACAGTCTTCTGGCTTAATTTTATCGGCGTATTTTTCAAAAGTATTCACGGCTTCGCATATAGCGTCTGCGGTTTGTTCAAAGAAGAACAGCCCCGTCGGTTTATCGCTACCAAGGGGTTTAACCGTTTCAAGGCACCCGCCTTTACCGTACGTAATGACCGGCGTACCGCTTGCTTGTGCTTCTACAGGTGAGATACCAAAATCTTCTTCTGCGGCAAATACGTAAGCTTTGGCACGCTTCATATAGTCTACCATGGCAGCATCATCCTGATAGCCGAGTAGCGTGATATTATCCGTCGCCAGCTGTTTGATCTTATCCATCTCAGAACCATCACCGATAACCACTAACTTTTTATCAGGCATTTTGGCAAACGCACTAACAATGAGATCTACACGCTTATAAGGTACCATGCGACAAGCAGCCAGATAGAAATCCTCTTTTTTTTCACTGAATTCAAACTTATCCGTATTCACAGGCGGATAGATGACGTCTGCTTGTCTGCCATAAACTTTGTTAATGCGACGTGCAATAAATCGCGAGTTACCAATAAAATGATTAACGCCCGCAGCAGTACGGTAATCCCAAATACGAATCTTATGCAGGAGATACTTGGCAAGCCAGCCTTTAAGACCTTTGTTCAGGCCAGATTCACGCAAATACTGGTGCTGGAAATCCCAAGCATAACGAATAGGCGAATGGACATATGACACATGAATCTGGTCAGGGCCTGTAATCACCCCTTTAGAAACAGCATGACTGCTTGAAATAACAACATCATAAGCTGACATATCAAGCTGTTCAATTGCCAATGGCATCAACGGCAGATAAGACTGGAATTTTTTTGCTGCAAATGGTAAACGCTGAATAAATGTAGTAGTGACTTTTTTATTATTAAGAAAATGTTTGTCTTTCGGCTTTAAGAAATCACATACAGCGAAAACATCCGCATCGGGATAACAACGTAAAATTTGCTCAACCACTTTTTCAGAACCCGCATAGGAACTGAACCACTCATGAACGATTGCTACTTTCATTGCGCTTCTCATCAATTAGCTTAAACATTTTTTTAGTGCGTGACTGGTAAGTATATTCTCGGGCAAGCTCCTGACATTTCTCCACAGAAATCCGATCGCCAGAGGTAATATCTTCCAGAGCTGAAATAAACTCAGCGGGGGTGTGGGCAACGCGAAAATAGTCTTTAAAGTCACACAAGGACGCTAAATCGACACTCACCACTGCCTTCCCTGCCGCCAGATACTCAAAGAACTTCATAGGGAACATTGAAGCAGTATATTCATTCAAATTATTAGGCAGCAAAGTTGCGGCAAAGCCCTTCAGGTAGCCAGGCAACTGCTGGTACGCCCTTGGCCCAATTAAATGAATATTTTTGTGACGGGTAAGTTGGGTCGCATCAGTGTTAGGATCTCCTTCGCCAACATCGCCAATCATCACGAGCGACCATTCAGGATGAGCTTCTGCAATCGCTTCCAGGAGAGAGAAATTCACCTTATAGCCGCTAATCGCACCAATAAAGCCAATTCTTGGCTCCGGGATCGCGTTCAGGTCGGCAGGAACGGGCAGTTGATCATCCAGCGCTTTTGAAAAGTGATTATAATCAGCTACGTTAGAGAAGTAATAGACCTCATCGCTCCAATGCTTTCTTGACTTCAGAAGCGTCAGAGAAGTGACAAAGGTAATGTCTGCGCGACGTACAAGCTCTTCCTCTGCATCCTGAAGGATCTCTACCGGCATTCCAGGCTGAGCTTTAATTTCGTCGACACAATGATAAACAACATAACCGAAATCACCCGGCTCCAGAAAACGCGTGGTCAACGGGTTATAGGTCCATAGCGTTTCGTCTTTGAATTTTAAACGCCAGCACCAGAATTTGAGCGCGCTGCTCAAAATCAGTTTATTAAGCTTACGCACAAAAGCGTAGTTATTAAATGGGATGGAAATTGGTGACCATACCCAGACATTGTCGCGCACTTTTCGAGGTGCTTTAATCGCTTTAAGAACCCGGCGGAAGATACGCGAAAGGTCTTTCTTATTTACACTAGGTCGGCGCAGTCCCAGAGACTCTATGTAAAGAACACGGTGCCCACGGTTTGCCAGCTCTAAGGCAACATGCTGTTTATTTGTCCAGAATGGGTTGTCCCAGTCTGCCGTGGATAAGACGACGATGTCTTTTATATCTTTTTTTTTGTTCATAAAAATATGCTATCTCAGTCCTTTTTTTAGGAAAATCCCTTTAATACCATTTCGGTACAATGGGAATAACATTGCCCATAACAGACTAAACATCACAAATATTGCGCCATTAATTAAAAGTCGGAAAATAACATTATCAGGTTGAATAATGTAATGCCCAAGAGTCAAGATAATAGATGTATAAAGAATTAATCCCAAAGAAATTTTAATTATCACAGGAAAAAGATCTTTTGCAATCCTTAAGTAACACGCGCTAAGGATAAACATCATTAAACTGTATATCGAATTCCCTAGCCCTAACCCAAATGCACCCCACATTTTATACGTCGCCAGGTTGACAACCGCATTGCTCAGCAATGCAACCATCATCACAACTAATACTTTCTTATTATTGAGATGTGCGCTCAATGCCTTAATGAATATATAACCTATCACCTGAGCCCAAAGGCCTATGCACATTCCTTGAATAATATCAGTTGTTACCGTTACGGAGTGCTGATCAAATGCACCACGCATAAACAGTAGAATAACGATGTCTTTTGCATAGAAAAAAATGAAAAAAGACATGTTTATAACAAGCAGTGCCAGCCAATTATAAATAAACCTTATCTTATCTCGAACAACTTCTGGCTTCTGCGATGACCATTCAGATAATCCAGCAAATGCTATCGGCACAGACAAAATAAAAACAACAGTGTCAGTAATAAACCGGGCATAATCGAGTCCGGACACTACATCAATACTGATTAATGATGCTAGTGCTCTTTCCAGAGTAATATTACCTTGCAATATTAGAGGTAGTATAAGCAAGGGCCGAAGCGTTATCCAAAAACTCTTCATTACCAATTTGACTTCGGTCGCATCAAAACGACCAGGGAGGGCTAGAATAGTGCCCTTTCTTGCACGGATAAGCGCCCAGATACTAAAAATTATATAGCTACCTGTAAAACCCCATGCAAGTAATAGATAATTATTATAATAATATGCAGCAACCACACCCAACAGCATGCCGACATTTTGAATGGAGGCCCGCATAGATATGGGTTTATAATCTCCATGTGCCATCGACAAATAATTTATTAACGCTGAAAAAAGATAGAAAGGACAACAGATAGCCATTATCTTAAGTAACTCAGTCGACATCTCACGCGCATTCCCGCCAATTCCGGGAGCCATGATACCGACCCAATAGTCTGATAAAAAATACAGAACAATGAATATAAATACAGATATCAGAGCGAAAAAAATAAACATACAGAGCTTGAAAGTCGATGCACGAAATTCATTCTCGGTGAGATATTTTTTATATAATGGGATGAATGCTGAATTAAGGCTGTCACTGGTCATAAAATTGATTGGTACAAGGGTTCCCGTCTGCGCAATACGATAAGCCCCGTTGACATCTCCTGTACCAAAAAACTTTGCCATCAAAACTTCCCTGACCAATCCAAGGACTTTCGAAAGCATGTTGCCGCCTAGCAGCTGGCTAATAGCTTTTTTCATTTAGAATTTCTTAGGAATAATGAGGTATATTCGCTCACAGAGTGACTTAATGTATTTTTTTTGGGGATAAAAGATCTTCTTTCCTTGCTACTAAGAGTATTAATATAAGCCTGCACATCTTTAAAAGGAATATGATTAGGATTGCACTTGAATATCTTATCGCTCGAATTAAATGTAAGATGTTCCGATATTATAAGAGGTAATCCGGAGCTCATCGCCTCCAGTACATTCAATGGCAATCCTTCAACTCTTTTGGTAAGGAATAGAAAAATATCGGCACCTTGCATTATTTTTGCCAAATCAGTTCGCGTTTTTGCCCCCAAGAAAATTACATCATGATTTAACTTGAGTTCGTCAACTTTCTTTCGCAACTGTTTTTCATAAGGTCCATCACCACAAATCAAAAGTTTCGCATCTACGTTAACTTTTTTTATTTCAGCGAAAAGATCGATATTTTTATCAACCCCCTTTTGCTCATGTAGGCGTGATGCTGACAAGAATATTTTTGCTTCAAAGCTTATGCCTAACTGCTCGCGCACAGTGTTTCGCTGAGATATATCATCAGAGAACAAATATTCGTCAATTCCATTTTCGATTTTAACTACTTTATCGTTACTGCAAATAAGCGTTGTTGGAAAGGACGTTAAATCTTTTTTTACAGCGTCCCCAACAGCAACAACCCAGTCGAAGTAAGAGTAATGTTTAGCATCTGAATAAAAACCAAGTATATTTTTAACACTTGATAAAATCTTTTTAATTTTCCGTGTTTTTATCTTAGAAACTAATTCACCAATTGATGTGCCATGGGCCTGCATAATAAACTTTGCATTTGGGAATAATTTTTTGTGTTTAAGTGTACTAAATGCCCCTGCGCTAATGCTAATTACCGCACTAACATTATCTTTAGTTCTCCACGTTTCAATGATTTTTTCAGTCTCAGCCCACCAACCGGGCGAATATGCCGCCTTAGGGATATTTTTTAACTTTATTATTTGTGGGGTATTTTCTAAAACAGGAATATCTTCATCAAAATCCGTGGTAACTACAGTAACCTTAAAGCCTTTAACCTGTAGCTGAACCGCTAAATCCCATGCTACAACTTCCATTCCGCCAAGGTGATGGAATGGAAGAGAGCGAGCAAATATGATTACTTCCTCAGCCATGAATCAGTTCCTGATATATTTTTTCTAATTTTATGGTTTGTTTGGACAAGTTAAATTTTTCGCTAATGAAAATACGGGCATTTTTACCCATTTCAAACCGCTTATGTTCATCCTTCATTAGAAACGAGATTCTTTCCGCTAATTGCTTATCATCTCGCTCTTTAACTAAAAACCCAGTTTGCTCATCGATAATCGCCTCTGGTATCCCACCATGCTGAGTACCGATGACAGGAACACCGGTCACTGCCGCTTCAAGAAGAACCATACCCAACCCTTCAGCATCACCGGTTTTCGCTGTAATGCTTGGTAAAACCAACATGCTGGCTTTACGCATCCATTCCATAACATCGACGTGGGGCAACGCGCCTGTAAAAGTAACGGTTTGATCCAGACCAAGGGATGTGACCTGAGCCTTTAGCCCATCCAATAACGGACCTTCTCCTATAATCACAAGCTTAACATCAGGATTTGATACCTTTACCTGCTTGACTGCATTGATTAAAACGGCCGTCCCTTTTTTCTCTACCAGCCTTGCAACATGAAGGATAATGCCTTGATCGTCCTCTTTTGCACGCGGCTGATATTTATTCACATCGATACCAATATAGTGCTGAATGATTTTGCTTTCCGGGAAACCATGTTGCAGTGCCTGACGGGCAATGAAATCTGAAACACAAATAAACTTATCGCCCTGACTTTTAACTTTGTTTTGATGGAGAAGATAATTAATCCAGGCTGGTGACCGGGACGCCAGTAAATCCTTATTACTGACCGTCACATCAAATCCATGAAGTGTCGTCACCAAAGGAATACCTTTCTTCTGCGCCAGCTTTAAAGCATAAAGTCCATCGATCGCAAAGTGTGCATGAATGAGGTCTAAGGGCTGTGATTTTAAAACAGACTGATAAGGCAGCTGCGACGTGGTGATCGCATTCACCATTTCTGCGAGTTTACCGTAAACATTTCCATGTTCATTCAATACACATGCGACTGAGCCTTCTGGTTTCGTCCCGATGAGGCGTCTGCCGATATAGCATTTATCAAAACACTGTAATGCTTCAGCCTGCTGCTGAATAAAAACTTCCGAACCCTTAAAAAGCTGGTTTCTGAAAATACCGACCGTCTTCATTCCTGTACCCTATTATGCCGATTAATTGGTAAATTTGCTGCCAGGCAAAGCCCAAGCATTACGGCTAACACGATCATCTGGTGTTGCTCACCTATTAAGCCAAAGTTTTCGCCAAATCCGTGAGCAAAAAGCCAGGAAAGCACCATCAGGAAGGAAAAGCCGATGTTTTTTTGTTCATTATTTGTACTTCGTATTGCTCTCAAAGCAACCCCAATGCTGCAAAGGATAAAACCTAGCCCCAGCATTGAAGCAATAATTCCTGACTTAGACCAAAGATAAATAAGCGTGTTGTGTGGCGGAAGGAAATAATCAGTGTGCTTACTGTAATCGGCTTCCCAACCACCGTAGCCCTGCCCCATCAGTGGATTATTTAAAAATGCGTCAAATGCATAGTTCCATATCTCGTAACGTGTTTCAGCCGTATCCGTGGATTCTTTTAAAAAAACGCTTTGTTCGGTAATGCTGAAAACAACGCTTATAGCGATTAATACTATGGCAAACGAGGCGCCTACTGAACTCAAAATGACGCGTGTCGAACGCTGAAGTTTCAGATAGAAAATAAATGCCGGGATAAGTATCGCGAAAAGGACGCCCGCTTTGGAGCCGGTAAAAAATACGGTTGCCCAGAGCAGAATAGCCATCATAAGCGTGATTTTTGATTTCAACGCCTTGTAAATGCCCCAAGCCATAAAGGATGAGATTCCTGCATAACAGGCAGCAGCATTGGCATTAACGAACAAAACCCCACCCGCTTTAACCGGATCGTAGAAGTTATTCCTGGCTCCATCTAATAAGCTCTGAAGCGTATTCATTCCCATCGTATATTTACTTATAGGGGACAACACTACCGCCAATTCGAGTGACTCATTAAATCTAAAGATGATGACCGTAATCGCCTGCAAGCAAACAAAAAACAGCATAACGTTGATAGTTTTATACAATGCAACTCGATCTTTCACCGCTAAAACGTAGACGGCGTTTGAGATGACGATAAATTCACACAAATAGGCAATATCACGAATACCCATCGATTTCTCAACCGACCACGCAAGGCTCAGGGTGCTGATGAGTATCAGGCCAAGAAGCATAATATTCGTTGCTTTTGCTAAGAACCGGTTTGCATTAATAATAAATTCAGGCAGGAGCAATGCCGGAAGCAGAAATGCCATTGGAACATCGGCTCCACCTAATTGCACCAGATAGAGCTGCGGAATGCTACATACCAGCACCATTAACAACCTGATGCGTAGGTGCAGAGCGAGGAAAACAAAAAAGAAAATTAAACCTACGATTGCCGCTAATAAGACTTCTAACATTAATATTTTCCCACGCGATTAGGCAACTTAGAAATTAGCTTTTTATCAGCCCTAACAGCTCATCTCGTTTCGCTTCCATTAAACCCAGATCGGCATCTGCTTCCACATTTAGACGCAGCAGCGGTTCGGTATTGGAGGTGCGAATGTTAAAGCGCCAGCCCGGGAAAGACATGCTCAGTCCATCCGTGTAGTCAATATCCACAGCCAGGGAGGAGTAGCGGTTTTCAATCTCATCAATTAACGCAGAAGCATGGACCACTTTGCGATTAATTTCACCAGATACAGGGAAGCGTGCGATACGTGATTCCACCAGCGAGCCAAGAGAGCGTCCGGATGTTATTACCAGTTCAGCAACCAGCAACCATGGAATCATGCCGCTGTCACAATAAGCAAACTCACGGAAATAATGGTGAGCGCTCATTTCACCGCCGTATACCGCATTCTCTTTGCGCATACGCTCTTTAATAAAAGCATGACCGGTTTTAGACATCACAGGGATCCCGCCCGCGCGCTCGACAATATCAACCGTATTCCAGGTCAGTCGCGGGTCGTGGATGATTTTCGCGCCACGCTCTTTATTCAGGAAGGCTTCTGCTAAGAGTCCAACGATATAGTAACCTTCGATAAAATTGGCTTTCTCGTCAAACAGGAAGCAGCGATCAAAATCTCCGTCAAACGCGATACCCATATCCGCTTCAGCTGTAACAACCGCATTGGCGGTATCCTGGCGTGCTTCTGGCAGAAGTGGATTTGGAATACCGTGCGGGAAAGTACCATCCGGATCGTTATGAACTTTTATAAAATCGACAGGAATGCCGGCCGTTTTGAAACGCTTTTCAATTTCATCAATAACGTGCCCCGCGGCACCATTACCGGAGTTGATGACTAACTTAATCGGTTTAATGCGGAAATTGTCGAGATTGATATAGCCCAGTAAATGATCAACATACTCATTAAGAACGTTAATCTTTTTATAGCTTCCCATACGCTGAGATGGGGCGAAATCATTTATTTCCGCGAGGAGCTGGATCTCTTTCAAACCCGTGTCACCGCTGATCGGCCGGGCACCGCTGCGAACCAGCTTCATCCCGTTATAGTCAATCGGATTATGGCTGGCCGTTACTTCTATACCGCCATCAACGCCCAGATGGAAGGTGGCGAAGTAAATCTCTTCTGTGCCAGAAAGTCCAATATCAAGCACATCACAGCCGCCCGCCATCAAGCCTTCCGCGAGAGCCAGCTTCAGAGACTCACTTGTCAGACGAACGTCGCCGCCGACAACAACCTGTTTTGGTTCCAGACATTGCGCATAAGCGCGACCAATACGCCAGGCAATATCCTCATTAAGCTCTTCACCTAATTTCCCCCGAATATCATAGGCCTTAAAACAACTTAATTTTTTATTGTTATTTTCCATTATGAAATCCTTAGTACGTCATCTTCACCCAAATAACTACCAAACTGAATTTCCAGAATTTCCAGATTTATTTTTCCTGGATTCGAGAGCTTATGTTTTTTTCCCACAGGGATTGTCGTTGATTCATTTTCAGTGAGATAAATTTCGTTCCCTTCGACACCAATTAGCGCCGTTCCGGTCAGCACAACCCAGTGCTCAATACGATGATGATGCAGCTGAAGCGAGAGCTCACCACCAGGAATAATGGTTACACGGTTAACCCGGTAACGCGTATCCCGAACAAGCGTTTCGACATGGCCCCAGGGCATATAACGCGTGGTATGTTCGCGACATTCAGCACGTGAATGGGCTTTTAGATGCTCAACAACAACTTTCACATCCTGGACATTATCCTTATGGGAAACCAGCAGCGCATCTTTGGTATTAACAATAATAAGGTCGTCCAACCCTAACGCTGCGGTTAATTTCCCTTCGCTGCGGATATAACAATCGCGGGTCTGATGGGTGAAAACATCGCCAATCAGCGCGTTGCCATTAGCATCATGCGACGAGGTTTCCCATAGCGCTGACCACGAGCCCACGTCGTTCCACCCTGCATCCATCGCCGTCACAATGCCCAGGTCTGTATGTTCCATCACCGCATAGTCGATGGAATCAGACGGACAACAGGTGAATGTCTCTTTATCGAGTTTGATAAAATCGAGATCGCTGACGGGCTGCTGCATGGCATTTTTGCATGCATCAAGGATCGACGGACAAAATTTCGCAACTTCGTTCAGATAGGAAGAGGCCCGGAACATAAACATACCGCTGTTCCAGAGATACTCTTTACTTTCGAGGTAAGAGATAGCGGTCGCCTGATCCGGTTTTTCAACAAAGCGCTTGATTTTCCAGGCGGTAGACTGATCGGCATGTTGTTCTTCACCACGCTGAATGTAGCCGTAGCCAGTTTCTGGCTGCGTAGGCACGATACCGAAGGTAACCAATTTGCCTTGTTCTGCAAAAGGAATGGCGTTGGTAATGACGGAATGGAATGTGGCTGTGTCGGCAATCAAGTGATCGGCAGCCAGAATGAGCATGACAGGATCTTCACCAGTTTCCAGTGCATGGAGGGCAGCCAGAGTAATAGCCGGTGCCGTATTGCGCCCAACAGGTTCAAGAATGATATTCCCGGCGAGCTTATGCATTTGTCTCAACTGCTCGGCCACCAGAAAACGGTGATCTTCATTGCAGATAACAATCGGATCGGTCACATCCAGACCGTCGAGGCGTGAAATCGTATTTTGCAGCATCGATCCGCCCTGATGGAATGAAAGGAATTGCTTAGGCTGCAACTCGCGAGACATCGGCCATAGTCGACTCCCTGTTCCTCCTGCGATCACCACTGGAAGTAACATCCTGCTTCTCCTGCTTTGCTCAATACTAGATTGTGTGTAAAAAAGGCACGCTACCGCCCCTGGCTTAACAGCTACCAGTGCACTGAGCGAATGTTGAATAAAGGATTTTGAGGTCTGATTACAGACAAAAAACTGGCGTTAATTGTCGTCCTAAATGGACTCGGAAACAAGCACAAATCGTTACAAATCAGTCCACTTTTGAATCAGATAACTCCATGTTATCACTAGAATTAATAACGAAAAACGGCAGTTACCATTTTGGTTATGTTTACACATACCAAATGATAACTGCCGCTTTTTCAAAAAGACAGAGACGAATCAGTCGTTAGCCAGCAACTTCTCAATGCGGCTTCTGAACTTCGCCCCTTCCTTCAGGTTACGCAGACCGTAGTTCACAAATGCCTGCATATACCCCATTTTCTTACCGCAGTCGTAGCTGTCGCCGGTCATCAGCATGGCATCAACGGACTGCTTCTTAGCCAGTTCAGCAATCGCATCGGTCAGCTGGATACGGTCCCAGGCACCAGGCTCGGTTTTTTCCAGCTCAGCCCAGATATCCGCATTCAGCACATAACGACCGACTGCCATCAGGTCGGAGTCCAGGGTCTGAGGCTGATCCGGCTTTTCGATGAACTCAACAATGCGGCTCACCTGCCCTTCCGTCTCCAGCGCTTCTTTCGTCTGAATGACAGAGTACTCAGAGAGATCGCCATCCATGCGTTTCGCCAGCACCTGGCTGCGGCCCGTCTCGTTGAAACGCGCCACCATCGCCGCCAGGTTGTAACGCAGCGGATCCGCAGATGCGGTATCAATGATGATATCCGGCAGAACAACGATGAACGGGTTATCACCCACCACCGGGCGCGCGCAGAGGATTGAGTGGCCCAGACCCAGCGGCTGCGCCTGACGCACGTTCATGATGGTCACGCCAGGAGGACAGATAGACTGAACTTCTGCCAGAAGCTGACGCTTAACGCGCTGCTCAAGCAGCGCTTCGAGTTCATAAGAGGTGTCGAAGTGGTTCTCAACGGCATTCTTCGAAGAGTGCGTCACCAAAACGATTTCTTTGATCCCCGCAGCAACAATCTCGTCGACGATGTACTGAATCATCGGCTTGTCAACGATCGGCAGCATCTCTTTAGGAATGGCCTTTGTGGCGGGCAACATATGCATGCCCAAACCCGCTACCGGTATGACTGCTTTCAAATTAATCATTATTTCTTCCACCTTAAAATGGTTGACGAATTATAGCTTTTAAACCTGTTTTCGCCAGCATGTTTTGCCGTAAATATGAAGTAATCCTAGGTCACCCCACCACAAATTACAGTAGTTGTAATCTGAATAGATCGCGATTCCGTACCAGGAATAGTCGCAAAATAGGCTCTAGGATTACCTGTGCGGCAGCGCAAAATTCAACCGTTCCGTATTCACCACGTGTTGATCGACCCGATCAATATCCACCGAACTCTGCCCCTTTTCATTAACCGCTTTTATGTTCGCGAGCGACAACAGCGTCTCGTTTTTGGCCATAAACTTCCCACGCACGTCTTTGCGCAAGTCGAAGTTCATCTTAAGCGCTGGTCCCGTCGCTGACTCCTGCATCACGTTGATATTACGCAAGAAAAGGTGCTGTGGCTTGTTGTGCAGCTCAAGCGTTGCTCGCTGCATGTTGACGTTGGTGATGGCAACAAACGAGGTGGCATTGCCGGAGGAAATCTGTATCCCGCGCAGCTTATAGGCCAGCTGGCGGTTATCCAGGCGAATATCGTTAAGTTTGAAGTTTTGCGGTATCGACAGATAATCGCCCTTGATCACGCCATACCCGATTAACATTCCGGCGCTGTTCACCATATCGATATTATCAATAACGAAATTATCACAGCCATAAATAGCTACCGTCGCGTTATCAATTCCGGCCTTTTTACTGAAGTCGGGAGTAATATTGCTGGCCTTGATATTACGGATCACAAAGTGTTTACCGTTTTCAACATGGACCAACTGCCGACAGTTGCTGCCGGTGATATTTGCCACCACGAAGTTTTTAACGGTCTGCTGTTCAGGATAGTCATTGTCGTACGTGCTGCCAGCCAGCCCAATACCTATGCCCCAGTTGATCTTGCCGTTGGTGCAGTTGATGTTATCGATCACGTGGTCAGAGATCAGGATGTTACGGTCGTTAATCGCCACGTTCCACTCAATCGCGTCACCCTGCAAATGGCTGAATTTACTGTTGGTTATGCGCGCACCGTCCACCTGATTATGAAAACCCTGGCGCAGAATGGCGTAGTTGGCCTGGCTCACGGCAATGCGATCGATAAGCAGGTTACGCATCACTCTCGGCTTTTTACCGCCGATGTAGATCTGGGTGACGGGGCCGAAGCCGCTCATCGCCAGCCCTTTAATGACACAGTCGGAGCCACGCACGTCCAGCGTAATGTTATGCGTGCGCCCCTCTCCTTCCCCAATGACCTTACAGCCTTCCTGGAGCACAAACCGCCCGCGGCCGTTGCCCTTCAGCGCACCGCGGATCAGCAGGGTTTTGCCATCAGGAATGAAAATGCCGGTATTGATGTTTTCACAGGTTAACCCGGCGGGAACAACAACGGTATCGCCCTCGGTAAATGCCTGCTTAAAGGCGGCGTTCCAGTCGTGATTGTTGTAGCGATCGACAGAAACCGTCTTCCCGGTTGCCGCCCGCACAGCGCGGGGCGACAGCAGCGGCATGGCAGCCAGGACGGATAAAGAAGAGACAAATCGGCGTCGGGTAATCTTTTTCAGCATACAACCTCAGCGTTACAGCGTTTGCAGCAGGCTCGCTAACTGGCGATTAATCACCTGCTGATTGAATTCTGCTTCAACTTTTTGCCGCGCATTTTGCAGCACAGGGATCAGCGTCTGCTGATCGATATCACTGAACGCAGCCAGACGATCCGCCAGCGCCAGCGCATTGTTTTCAGGGACCAGCCAGCCGGAGTATTCAGAGGTGATCAGCTCAGGGATCCCGCTGTGCAGGGTCGAGACTACCGGAATGCCGACCGCCATCGCCTCCATCAGCGCCACGGGAATACCTTCCATATCGCCGTCGGCGCCGGTTACGGAAGGCAGCAGGAATACATCCGCATCATCAAGCATGGCTTTCACTTCGTGGCTCGGCTTGAAGCCCGGCATCTCGACCACGTCTTCCAGCTGATACTGTTCAATCAGCGTGCGCAGGCGACGCTCCCACGGCCCGATACCCAGGATGCGGTAGTGGAAGTCCACGCCGCGCGCCTTCAGCTGGCGACAGGCTTCGATGGCTACGTGCAGCCCTTTCTTTTCGGTCAGGCGGGCAACAGAGATAATTTGCAGCGGCTTGCCCGGCACCTTAACCGGTCGCTGAGTGAAACGTTCCATATCCACGCCCATGCGTGAAACGGTGATTTTCTCGCTCGGGCACCCCATGGTTTTCAGGCGTCCGGCCCACAGGTTGCTTATCGGCAGCATCATGTCGCCGCGGCGAAACAGCTGCTGATATTCCGGCGTGTAGTGGTTCAGTACTTCCCGGCTGGAGATGTCGATACCGTGGAAAATGGTTGCGATTTTGCCGTCAATCACCCCCAGCTCACGCAGTTTTGCCGCAGTGACGCCCGCCGGGCCAAAGTGGGCGATAAAGACATCGGCCCGGTACGGCTGGGCCGTTTGCCCGCAAATGGCGGAAAGGATCAGGTTGCGGGCCTCCGCCCCATAGCGCGACATATTCAGCGCCCGCCACGTCGAGGCGCGATGAAGGCCGCGCAGCGTCTGGCTGGCGCGATGGCGCAGTTTGTTCATTCGTCCGGTGGGTTCATCCTGCAACCAGCGGGTTTTCGCCTCCAGCCCATACCGGGTATACGCCGCATGGGTGTTTTGCGTATCGCCCTTTTGCAGGGCGATAATCTCCACGTCATACCCCATATCGATAAACGCGGTGATTTGGTTCAGCACAAAGGTTTCAGACGACAGCGGAAATTTCAGTAAGAAGAAACCAACCTTCATTTCCCCTCCCGGACGCGGTCGAGTACGGATTTCACCATGCCAATACCTTTTTCGCGTTCGGCTTTTACCGCTATCGCCAGACGTTCGTTGATCGCAGGCAGCTGGCCGAGCGTGTCGCCCACCATCGCACCCAGCGACCCGTCCAGCAGATGACGAATATCAACGGCCATTTCCGGCATACCGAGCTGCTGCATAATGCCCGCGGACTTGTGTTCGTAGTTAATGGCGATGGCTGGCGTGCCGAAGTTCATCGAGATAATAGCCGAGTGCAGACGCGTGCCCACGGTCAGGTCGCAGGCGGAGAGCAGCTTGCCCATCTCAAGGTCGTTCAGCTCGTCCATCACCACGTGATAGCGGGACGGGTCGTTCACCAGGTTGCGCAGGTTGAGCGCCACCATACGGTCATCTTTGTTGTAGCTGTCGATACCGGTACAGGTGGAAAGCGCCAGCACCTGGTAACCGCTGTCCAGCACGCGGTTCACCACATCGGCAAAGGCTTTCTCGTACGCCGCCTGGGTCGTGCCGAGGCGTTTATCGAACGGCGCAAGTTCACGTAGGGTAATGGCGACGGTTTTCTGCTTTGCCGCCACGTCCAGCCAGTGCTGTACCGCGTAGCTGGCCTGGAAACTGTCATCCTGATGATCCACCAGCCAGGCGGTGTCCACACCGTGCTCCACTTTGCTGGTGTCGATTTCACTGCGCTTCATCATGTCGAGGCTGACCGATTCACGCAGGATCAGCGCGTCGCAGTGGCCGAAGACATAGTTCGCCAGCTGGTTAAACTGCGGATCCTGGAATGGCCCGACGCTGTGGCCGATCATAAACAGCGGCTTTTTCGCCATGAACGTACAAAGTGCATGCTCAAACTGCGGCACGCCGTACAGATCGACGAAGAACGAACCGCCCACCTGAATAATGGCGTCATAGCCGGACAGCAGACGAACAAAATCGGTAAAGCCCTGCGCGATGGCAATGTTGCGCAGCTTGCCGGTGTCGGTCACGCGAGAAAGCAGCACCTGATGCTGGTAGCGGCGACGCAGCACTTTCTTCACGCGCCCCATCACGCCCGCGGCGTTGTTGTGCTGTTTCATCTGGCTGTAGAGCGGGTCGCCCATCACCGGGCGGTTCAGTAACCAGGATGAGCTGACCGGATAACGGCTCATCACATCCACTTCAGTCTCAGGCTTAAGGGTGTTAATTGCATCCAGTAAACCGCGCAGGATGGCGCTGTCGCCACGGTTGCCGCAGGTATGGTTGCCAAGAATAAGTAATTTCATAATGGCCTCGTAAAATTAGCCTGCGCGAAGCAGCGTTTTCATTTTTTCGTTACGGCAAAACTGGCGCTTCATCTCGACCACCAGCGCATTGCGTGACAGCACAATCATCACGGCGAACGCCAGCGCGCCTGCCGCGACCTGCACCGCAAGCAGCGCCGCCAGCGGCAGATGCCCGTTGAGCACCACGCCCAGGCCGTAGCTCACCGCAAGCGTCGGTAAGGAGAGATAGAACGGCAGCCACAGGCTGAGGATGTACTGACGGTAGCTGGAGCCCAGCACCGGTTTGATCATCACGAAGTAGCTCAGCACGGTATTGACGATTTGCACCAGCAGGAAGCCGAGCGTCACGCCAATGGCGCCCGCCATGTGGCCGCCCACAATAATTGCCGGAATAAACAGGAAAGTTTTAAACACGTTGAACTTGAAGCTGATATCCACGCGCGCCTTCGCCATTAGCAGAGAACCAATCGGGTTCCCCACCGAGCGCAGCAGCCCCACGACGCACAGCAGTTGCAGGATCGGGATGATGCTGTTCCACTTCTCGCCAAACACCAGCGGTACGAAATTGCTGGCAACCACCATCAGCCCCAGCAGCACCGGAAAGTTGATGATCCCCACGACGGAGAGCAGCTTGTAAAAGTTCACGCGCAGCTTTTCGGTATCGTCCTGAATTTTGGCGAACGCCGGGAACAGCACGCGGGTAATGATAGGGTTGAGCTTCATCGGCGGGACAACCGCGACGTTATACGCCAGGTTGTAGCCACCCGCGACGCTCGCGCCCAGAATACGCGCCAGCACCAGCGTGGAGAGGTTAGTATTCACGTAGTTGATAATGCTGTCTGCCGTCAGCCACGCGCCGAAGCGCAGGTTGGATGAAACAGACGCCAGCGAAAAATGCAGCCCCGGGCGATAAATCTTACGGCCAAAGAAGCCAAACAGCAGCGTGCGCACGGCAGAGTTAACCAGGTAGCCGAGGATGGCGGTCATCGCCAGCGGCCAGAAATGGGCGCTGACCACAGTGAAGGTAAAGCCCGCCAGTACGGCGCTGGTTTCAATCATGCCGATTTTGTTGAACTCCAGCTCCTTCTGCATCAGCGCGCGGAACTGCTGCCCGTGCGGGATCACCACGAAAGCGAACGACAGGGTGCGCATCAGCGGCGCCAGGTCCGGGTTATGCAGCACGCCGGCAATCACATCGCTCAGCAGGAACACCAGCACAAAGACGAAGATACCCAGCCCGACGTTCAGCCAGTAGAGGGTGGTCAGCTCCAGATGGCTGATCTCTTTGCGCTGGATAATGGAGTTGGCGATACCAAAGTCCGACAGCGTATCGGCCAGGGCGATAATCACCAGCGAGACGGTCAGCAGACCAAACTGGTGGTTATCGATAATGCGCGCCAGCACCGTCATCTGCACCAGGCCGAGGCCAATAATGACGATGGTGGCCATGGCTGACCATTTCGCGCCGCTGATGGTTTTTTCTCGTAAGCTCATCTTAGTACGCCGCTTTGTTCACGAAACCTTTGAAAATGGTCAGAAAAACAATCTTGATATCGAACCAGAGGCTCCACTCGCGGATGTATTCCAGATCGAACTCGATACGTTTTTCCATTTTTTCCAGCGTGTCGGTCTCGCCGCGCCAGCCGTTGATCTGCGCCCAGCCGGTGATGCCTGGCTTCACCTTATGGCGCAGCATGTAGCCTTCGATCAGGGTACGGTACTGCTCGTTATGGGCCACGGCGTGAGGACGAGGCCCGACGATGGACATCCCGCCGGTGAACACGTTGATGAACTGCGGCAGCTCATCGAGCGAGGTACGACGCAGGAAGTTACCCACGCGGGTGACGCGCGGATCGTTCTGCGTCGCCTGGGTCACCACCTTGTCGTTCTCCATCACCTTCATGGAGCGGAATTTCCACACCATGATCGGCTTACCGTCCATGCCGTAGCGGGTCTGACGGAAGATGATCGGCCCCGGCGAGCTGAGCTTCACCGCCAGCGCAATGCAGCACAGCACCGGGGAGATGAGCAGCAGGATCAGGGACGAAAGGACGATATCTTCCACGCGCTTCAGCACGCGGTTAATCCCCGACAGCGGCGTGTCGTACAGTGGAACAACCGGTACCCCGTTCACCTCTTCAATACGGGAGTGGAGAATATTGAAGGTGAAGACATCCGGGATGAGGATCACCGAGCAGGTGGTATCCGCCAGCTCGCGCATCAGTTTCTTGATGCGGGATTCATCTTTCATCTGCATGGCGATGTAGACGTTATGAATTTTGCCGGCTTTCGCATCGTCAATAAGCTGTTCGTAGTTACCTGCCCAGTCGGACGGCACGCCGCCGGGCTTCGCATCGTGATAAATCCCGACCACTTCAAAACCTAACCACGGCTCTTTGCGGAAGCTGTCGAGCAACACCTGCCCCACCGGCAGGTCGCCCGCTACGGCAACGAAGCGACGGTTATACCCGCGGTTGCGCAGCCAGCCCGCGCCAAAGCGGATCAGCGAGCGGCAGACCACCATGCCAATGCTGGTTAACAGATACCAGCAGAGATAGGTCACAAGACGGTTATCAAAATCATGGCTGAACGCCACCAGCCCTGCGCTGAAAACCAGGCTTAAGGTCCAGTTCTGGAGCAGCAGCATCAGTTCGGTGGTCATTTTGACGCCGCGCCATGAACGATAAAAATCGGTCATGCCGCCGATCATCTGAAACACCACCAGCGCAATCAACGCCATCAGCAAGTGCATGTATAAGAACGACTGCCCGCTGACCCAACACACCGCCCACAGTCCGCCGACCATGATGGTGATATCAGAAAAACGCTGCACCATAGAGATTAACGATGCATTCGTTCTCGCTCGTTCGCGCTTTTTTAGATTTGTCATCGTTGTTCCTTTAGTTCTAAACCTTACCCCTCGCCCCTCACCCCGGCCCTCTCCCCAAAGGGGAGAGGGTGTTCAAGTTCCCTCTCCCCTTTGGGGAGAGGGTTAGGGTGAGGGGTAAGGTTTTCTTTTTACTGATTCAACAGCGCCAGAATGTCCTTCGTTCGGGCTTCCATCAGCGCGGTATCAGCCCGGGACTCCACGTTCAGGCGCACCACCGGCTCGGTGTTGGAGGAGCGCAGGTTGAAGCGCCACTGCGGGAACGCCATGCTGATACCGTCGGTACGGTCAATCTCCAGCGCATGAATGGCAAAGTGGTGTTCTACGCGGGCAATGGCCTCAGCGGGCTGCGCCAGTTTGCTGTTGATCTCCCCGCTCGCCGGGAACGCCGCCATGCGGTCGCGCACCAGTTCGCCCAGGCTCTTCCCTTTCAGGCACAGCAGCTCAGTCACCAGCAGCCACGGGATCATCCCGCTGTCGCAGTAGGCAAAATCACGGAAATAGTGGTGGGCGCTCATCTCGCCGCCGTAGATGGCGTCTTCCTCGCGCATACGCTCTTTGATAAACGCGTGACCGGTTTTGGACATCACCGGCTCGCCGCCCGCGGCCTTCACCACGTCGACGGTGTTCCAGGAAAGACGCGGATCGTGAATGATCTTCGCCCCCGGGTTTTTCTCAAGGAACGCTTCCGCCAGCAGGCCAACGATGTAGTAGCCTTCGATAAACTGCCCTTTCTCATCGAACAGGAAGCAGCGGTCGAAATCGCCGTCAAAGGCGATACCCATATCGGCGCCGTGCTCAATCACCGCGTTGCGGGTGTCGTCACGGCACTCCGGCAGCAGCGGGTTAGGAATACCGTTCGGGAAGTTGCCGTCTGGCGTGTTGTGCACTTTGACGAAGGTCACCGGCACGTTCAGCGCCTTAAAGCGGGCTTCAAGTGCATCGATAACCGGGCCTGCCGCGCCGTTGCCGGAGTTAATCACCAGCTTCAGCGGTTTGAGGTTTGCCACGTTGATGTAGCCCAGCAGGTGGTCGATGTACTCTTTTTGCAGGTTAATCTGCTTATAGCTGCCGCGTCTGGCTTCATTCACCGGCGGGAAGTCGTTGGCCTCGGCCAGACGCTGCACGTCGCGCAGGCCGGTGTCGCCGCTGATAGGACGCGCGCCCTTGCGTACCAGCTTCATGCCGTTGTAGTCCATCGGGTTATGGCTGGCCGTCACTTCGATACCGCCGTCCACGCCCAGGTGGAAGGTGGCAAAATAGATCTCTTCGGTACCGGAAAGGCCAATGTCCAGCACATCGACGCCCGCGTCCTGTAGCCCTTTCGCCAGCGCCAGCTTCAGGGATTTGCTGGTCAGACGCACGTCACCGCCCAGCACGATAGTTTTTGGTTTCAGGTATTCGCCGTACGCGCGGCCGATGCGCCACGCAATGTCTTCGTTCAGCTCTTCGCCCAGCTTGCCGCGAATATCGTAGGCTTTAAAACAGGTTAATTTTTCCATGATGACCCCTTTTTCAGGCAACAGTTGGCCCTGACCATGTAATGGCCAAATTTATTTTTGTCATTCGTAGGCCCGGAAAGCGCAGCGCCACCGGGCATGATGCGGAGTGCTACACGCGCCCGTAGCGATCCTGGAAGCGGATGATGTCGTCCTCTTCCAGATAGGAGCCGGAACGCACCTCAATTAAGTCGAGCGGAATTTTCCCCGGGTTCTCCAGACAGTGCGTCGCCCCCAGCGGAATATAAATGGACTCGTTTTCACCGAGCAGCTTCACTTCACCGTCGATGGTCACTTTGGCGGTCCCCGCCACCACCACCCAGTGTTCGGCGCGGTGATGGTGCATCTGCACCGACAGCCCTTCTCCCGGCTTCACGGTGATGCGTTTCACCTGGTAACGCTCGCCGGCGTCGATGGAGTCATATTTGCCCCACGGGCGGTAAACTTCACGGTGAATATGGTGTTCGTGGCGGCCATCGGCCTTGATCTTCTCCACCACTTTTTTAACGTCCTGCACGGCATTACGGTCGGCAATCAGCACCGCGTCTTTGGTCTGCACGACCACCAGATCCTTCACCCCTACCGTAGTGACGAGGCCAGATTCGGCGTAGACGTAGCTGTTTTCCGTTTTGTGGCTGATCACATCCCCGTGATGGACGTTACCCTCCGGGGTATGCGCGCTAATCTCCCACAATGACGACCAGGAGCCGACGTCGCTCCAGCCCGCATCCATCGGTACCACTACCGCATCTGCCGTACGTTCCATCACCGCATAGTCAATGGACTCTTCCGGACAGGCGAGGAAAGCTTCTTCGTCCACGCGGATAAAATCGAGATCCGGATCCACCACCGCCATCGCTTTTTCGCAGGCGCGTAAGATATCCGGGCGATATTTTTCCAGCTCTTCCAGGTAGCGACCGGCGCGGAACAGGAACATACCGCTGTTCCAGTAGTATTCACCGCTGGCGACGTACGCCTGCGCGGTTTCCAGATTCGGTTTTTCGACAAACTGCGCCACGTCAAAGGCCACGCTGTCGCCTTCACCCGGCGTAACGCTGCCGCGGCGAATATAGCCATAGCCGGTTTCCGGGAGATCCGGCACGATGCCGAAGGTCACCAGCTTGCCGTTCTCAGCGTAAGGAATCGCGGCGCGTACCGCATCGCGGAAGGCCTCTTCCTGCTGGATGACGTGGTCAGCCGCCAGCACCAGCATCAGCGGGTCGCAGTCCGGGCTGCTGCGTTTTGCCGCCAGCGCCGCAAGGGCAATGGCAGGCGCCGTGTTGCGTCCGGCAGGCTCCAGAATGATATTTTCGGTCAGTTTGTTCAGCTGGCGCAGCTGCTCGGCAACGATAAAGCGGTGCTGTTCGTTACAGATCACCACCGGGCTTTCACACTCCACGCCGTGCAGACGGTTAACCGTCGTTTGCAGCATGGTGAGGTCGCCTTTCAGGCACAGAAATTGTTTTGGATAAAGCACGCGGGACAGTGGCCACAACCGGCTCCCGGATCCACCCGCCATTACGACCGGATACAAAGTGGTTTGACTCATGATTTATCCCCGTATATCTGCAATAAATTGGCTCAGCACGTTCTCTTTCTCAAGCGTGCGTTCGGCATATTCACGTGCCACCGTGTTCTCTTTTGACATGGCGAGTGCCTGCTCAATTCCGGTCACCAGCGCAGGAACCGATTCCGGCTCCACGCAAACGGCAATGCCCGGGTAGCTGTTGCACAGCTGGCCTAATTCTGTTGCGGCTTCTGCCGTAATCACCGCGTTTCCGCCCACTGCCAGAATGTTGGTCAGCTTGGACGGCAGCACCGCATCCGCCGCGCCGCGTTTTTGCACCACCAGATGGCAATCCGCCATTTTCAGCAGCGCGGGCAGCGCGTCATAAGACTGAAGCGGGAAGAAGCGGATGTTGGTCAGTCCGCGCTCGCTGGCCATTTTTTCCAGCCGCGCTTTACCGCCGCCCTGCCCGACTATCACGAACATCCACGGGTGTTCGCTCAGCTGAAGCGCGGCGTCAATCACGCTCTCCAGCCCCTGTTTTTCGCCGATGTTGCCTGAGTAAAGAATGATTTTTTGCTCAGCAGGCAACCCGAGCTGCGCGCGTAACGCCTGCGCATCCTGGTCTGTCACATCGCGGAAGCGCGCCACTTCGGACCAGTTCGGAAAGAAGATCACTTTTTCCGCCGGGACGCCCTTCTCCTGCGCCTTGTTCATCATCGAGCGCGAAATGGTCGAGACGTAATCCACGTTGTGCAGGCCGCTGCGCTCAAAGGCGCTGGCGAGCTTCGCCACCTTGCCGCCCTTGCCTTTCCCGGCCATTCCCAGCCCGAGCATGGCGTCCACTTCATAATCCTGAATGTGCAGCAGGGTGCGCGCGCCGGAGAGTTTGCCCAGCAGGCGCATGCCTGGCGTGCAGAACAGCGTCGGCACCACGCCGATGATGCGATCCGGCTTCCAGCGACGCTGCGCCATCAGCGGGAAGAAACTGCTCAGGGCAAAGCTACCCAGATGAATTAAACGTTTCAGCGTCGAGGGCTGTTTCGGCACGTAGAGCGGGCAGCGCCAGACGGTCGCGGCGCCCTCTTCGCGGCGGTAGCGCCAGCTGGAATAGCGTTCGCCTACCTTCCACTCCGGGTAATACGGCGGGGCAGTAATCACCCGCACGTCATGTCCCTGGCTCGCCATCCACTCGACCATCTCGCCGGTGTATTTCCCGATACCGGTAAGCTCCGGCGAGTAGTTAATTCCGTAGACGAGGATTTTCATAGACCTGGCACCTCGGCCTGACGTTCCGCAAGGAAGTACGCCCGACTGTTGTCATGGACGTTGTCGCTTGCCAGCAGCGCCTCTGGCGTTAACCAGCGGTAATCGTCATGCTGAGAATCAGGCAGACGCAGGTCTGCCTCACTCACCTTCAGGCGGAACCCCAGCACGATGTAGTGCGTGGTGAACCCGGTGCCTGAAAAGTTATCGTCATAGAAGTGCTGCCAGACCCCGTAAAACTGGCCCGCTGCCATCGGCAGTTGCAGGCCCAGTTCCGCCAGAGTGAGACGCTCAAACGCATCGGTAAGCGTCTCATCCTTCTGCACGCGCCCGCCGGGCACGAACCAGAAGCCCTGTGCAGGACGATTGGTTCGTTTCCCCAGCAAGAACTCGCCGCGTTCGTTCTCCACGATCAAATCAATTGAGATCAGCGGAGTGGAACGCACTACCGTGGCAAAATCTTCCTGACTTAAAAACATCATTACCCCCGGAAGCGGTGCTGGTTTTCCAGGAACCACTGGTAGGTGCTGGCCAGCCCCTGCTCCAGTGAGACCTCGTGATACCAGCCCAGCTGATGCAGACGGGTCACGTCCAGCAGCTTGCGCGGCGTGCCGTCCGGTTTGGTGGCGTCAAACACCACGCGTCCTTTGTAGCCCACCACCTGCGCGATGGTCTGCGCCAGCTCGCGAATGGTGCAGTCCACGCCGGTCCCGACGTTAATGTGCGACAGCATCGGCTCGGTGTTTTCCTGCCACACCTCGCGATCCAGCTCCATGACGTGAATGCTGGCCGCCGCCATGTCGTCCACGTGCAGGAACTCACGCATTGGCGTACCGCTGCCCCACACCACCACGTCCGGGGCGTTCTCGGCAGTCGCCTCGTGGAAACGACGCAGCAGCGCCGGGATCACGTGCGAATTGCTCGGGTGGAAGTTGTCGTGCGGTCCGTACAGGTTGGTCGGCATCACCGAGCGATAGTCGCGGTTATACTGACGGTTGTAGGATTCACACAGCTTGATCCCGGCAATTTTGGCAATCGCATACGGCTCGTTGGTGGCTTCAAGCGTGCCCTGCAACAGTTCGCTCTCGGCGATCGGCTGCTTCGCCATTTTCGGGTAGATACAGGATGAGCCGAGGAACAGCAGTTTATTCACGTTGTACAGATGCGCCGCGTGAATGATGTTGCTCTCAATCATCATGTTCTCGTAGATGAAATCCGCCGGGTAGGTGTTGTTAGCGACAATGCCGCCCACCTTCGCCGCCGCCAGATACACCTGGTCGATACGTTCGCTGGCGAAGAAGTCCTGCACCGCTTTGCTGTCAAGCAGGTTCAGCTCGTCGCGGGTGCGAACAATCACCTCAACGTCGCCGCGCTGTTCCAGCTGGCGAACAATCGCGGAACCCACCATTCCGCGATGACCGGCGACAAAAATACGTTGTTTTGTCATTCTCAGGACTCCAGCGCGATGGCAACCTCGTAGCCATGAGACTTGAGCAGGGAGTGTTTTTTCGCTGCTTCAAGATCTTTGGCCACCATCTCGGATACCATTTCTTGCAGGGTGGTTTCTGGTTTCCAGCCCAGCTTCTCGTGCGCTTTGGTTGGGTCGCCCAGCAGGGTTTCCACTTCAGCAGGACGGAAGTAACGCGGATCAACCTGGACAATCACGTCGCCTGGCTTCACGCCCGGTGCGTCGTGGCCGGTCACGGAAACAACGATACCCTTCTCTTCCACGCCGGTGCCTTCGAAGCGCAGCTTGATGCCCAGCTGTGCCGCAGCCATCTCAACGAACTGACGCACGGAGTACTGCACGCCGGTCGCGATCACGAAGTCTTCTGGCTGTTCCTGCTGCAACATCATCCACTGCATTTTCACGTAGTCTTTCGCATGGCCCCAGTCACGCAGGGAATCCATGTTGCCGAGGTGCAGGCAAGACTCCAGGCCCTGAGCGATGTTGGCGATCGCGCGGGTGATTTTGCGGGTCACGAAGGTTTCGCCGCGACGCGGAGATTCGTGGTTGAACAGAATGCCGTTACAGGCGTACATGCCGTAGGATTCACGGTAGTTCACGGTGATCCAGTAAGCGTACAGTTTCGCCACAGCGTACGGAGAACGTGGGTAGAACGGCGTGGTTTCTTTCTGCGGAATTTCCTGCACCAGACCGTACAGCTCAGAGGTAGATGCCTGGTAGAAGCGGGTTTTCTTCTCAAGACCAAGGAAGCGAATCGCTTCCAGCAGACGCAGCGTACCCATCGCATCCACGTCAGCGGTGTACTCCGGGGACTCGAAGGATACCGCAACGTGGCTCATTGCCCCCAGGTTGTACACTTCATCCGGCTGTACTTCTTGCAGGATGCGGGTCAGGTTGGAGGTATCGGTCAGGTCGCCGTAGTGCAGATGGAATTTCGGGTTTGCCGCATGCGGATCCTGGTAAATGTGATCGACACGCTCGGTGTTGAATGAAGAGGCACGACGCTTAATACCGTGAACTTCATACCCTTTTTCCAGCAGCAATTCTGCCAGGTAAGAACCATCTTGTCCGGTAACGCCGGTGATGAGAGCGACTTTAGACATGTTTATATTCCTCTGTACTTATCAAAGTTTTTCAGTTTCAACGCGTTCGCGTATCACCACTGCGGGGTTGCCACGGCAAATTTTATTTGCCGGAAGCGATTTAAAAACGCTGCTGCGGGCACCGACTACCGTGCCATCGCCAACAGAAACACCGGGTGCAACAAAGACGTCTGTTGCCAGCCAGCATTTTTCACCGATCACAACAGGCGAAGCGGTAATATCAAAATGCGGGCTCATAAAATCGTGGCTGCCGGTGCACAAATAACACTTCTGTGAAACCACCGAATTTGCGCCAATCGTAATCTCGCCAAGGGTATATAACACCGCGTCATCCCCAACCCAGGCGTAATCCCCAAGCGTTAATTTCCAGGGATAAGTAATTTTCACCGAAGGTCGAATGACTACGTTTTTTCCTATTTTTGCGCCAAACAGACGCAGCAAAAATGCGCGCCAGCGGTACAGTATTTGCGGCGACCAGGCAAATAACGTTGCCTGTACAGCCCACCACAGTTGAACTTTAATACCGCTCCCGCCCCGAAAACCTTTCGGCACGGAGAATCCATTTAATTCCTGCATTACGTTTCCTTATATCTCAGGCTTTGTTATATAAGGCTTTCGCTTTACCCGTCGTTTTCAGACGTAAGAAATAAGATAATTCCGCCCAGAACCCCGGCACGCGTAATATTTTACGCTGCACGTTTTTGGCATCCTGGCACAGTTCCAGATTATTCGAGGTTGACACACCACCCATTGAAAATTCAGATACCAGTCCTTTAATTCGACGGAACGGGTAGCCAGATTTGTACAGGCTGGCCGCCAGGGCATAATCTGATGACACTTTATAGCGCAAATCGTAAGGCTGTTTTTTCAGGCCGCTCATTGGGAAGAAAATAGCCTGATGGCTGGCCGGCAGGCTGTGGTAGATATACCAGCCTGGTTTCGCGCCGCGCAGCACTTTTTTCCCCTCGCCGAAATCAAGCAGCGCATCACCAATAAACATGGCATCTTCTTTCTGGCGCGCCAGCTGACGGGCAAACAGCGCCACATCTTCATGGAACACATCGCCGGAATTGAGGAAGATGGCGTAACGCCCCTGCGCCATGTTGATGCCTTTATTCATGGCATCGTAAATGCCTTTATCTTTCTCGCTGATGTAACGTAAGTTGAACTCACCGTTGAGTTTTTCCAGGAACTCCGCCGTGCCGTCGTTCGAGCCGCCATCGACCACGATCCACTCAAAGGTGAGGCTCGGATCGCGCGCCAGGTTGCGCAGCGAGCGCCAGGTTTTTACCACCCCTTCGTAGTTACGAAAGGCGACAGTAATGACGCTAAGAAACATAAATCACCTCATTTCGTCATACGCTCGTAATATTCAGCGCTTTGCGCAAAATAAACGGACATACAATTAAGAATGCATATTCCGGGCTAAATATTGACCCGGTAAAAAACAACGACACCGGTGTGAACAGATAAAGTTGCACGCGAAAGTTCTGGTTATCACCAAACGCGTTAATCATCATTTTGAAAACTTTAAACAGATACCACAGTGTCAACAGTACGGCGAACCAGGAAAAATAGATAATTAACAGATACAGACCATTGTCTATGGTTTTACCGACATCCGCACCGTTAAAGATTCCGAATGATGCAACATATTCGTAAAGTGAGCCGAATCTTACTACGCCATCAATATGGGTTAAGGAATAACCCACCATCACCAGTGGACCAATGATGCGATAATAGGACGACGAACCTTCCGTTCCCAAATCACCCAGACGTTCAGAAATGTACGGAAACGCAAATATTACGCCCACTAAAAATACCGTCAGAGAGATTATCGCCAGCGGCAGTTTTTTCTTAATCGCCTCTTTGTTCAGGTACTGGAACGCCCACTCCAGCAGGTAAAACAGAATAAACGTCATTACCCCGGAGAACGACCCTGACAGAACGATTCCTGCAAGAATCATAGCATCGGTCTTGGGGGTTTTGATACCGAACTGTTTGATGCTGAGCCAAATTGAGATTAATGCCAGAGCAAAAAACGCCGGTTCAAAATAGAGCGCGGTTGTACGCTTGCCACCAAACTTAATGAAGTTCAGTACATAGCTGTTGCTGTATATAAGATATTTCGAAATTATTTCCATCAGGCTGCTGCCGCCTGTGAGAATAATTTGCGCCATCTCCATTGCCGCAAGCACAACAATCAGCCCGACGACAATATAAAAGAACCTGAGGATTTTCCTATAATTGTGCGGAGAAATAGTTTTAAAGCGAATACTCCACACCATGCCAATAATGATAACGATATAAACAAACAGCATGGTGGAGGTGACATATTTGCTGGCGTCCAGCGACTGACCAAAGATGTAGTTAAACGCCGTCAGACCAAACCCGATGCCCAGCGCAATCATCAGCTTTTTGAGGTTAAGCTTGTCAACGTAAAGCAACAGCAGAACCGGCAGGAAGGTGACGATAGTGATCGGGAAGCTTTCGCCGAGCTGGGCAATCTTGACGTTGACCAGCAGGTAGATCAGCGGCAGCAGCAGATAACTACAGATTCTGATAGAACGAGACATACTCCTCCAGCATCTGTTGTCCACTGTACGCTTTGCGGCTACGGTTGCGGAACGATTCCAGGTCCGTGCCAAAAACAGCCTGCGCGATATCGGCCTTCGACAACTGCACCAGCGGCAGCACCTCATTTTCACTGAAGGTTTTACCGCCGGATTTCTCCAGCACTTCCCGCGCGGCGTCGCTGTGGGTGGCAATCACCGGTACGCCGATGGAGAGCGCTTCGCACAGGATCAGCGGGTAGTTGTCCACGCGGGAGCTGAACACCAGCGCGTCCATACCGTTCAGCGCGCTCATCAGTTTGCGCTTGTCGGTTTCAAACCCGTGGTTCACCACGTTAGCGCCATCAAACGGCGAGAATTTGCCAAAGGTATGCAGCTCAATTTTGTCGCCGAGCGCCATCATGTCGCGCACCAGCTGCTGGTTGGTTTTGCCGTCGTAGCGCAGGTCATGGGCGACGACCGCAATTTTCGGCCTACCGGGGGTAACGGCTACGGGCATCAGTTCGGCCAGGATCGCTTCCGTTGCCACATCAATACCGTTGTTGATGATCTGGCAGCGCCCTGCTCCGTACAGGCTATTAAAAGCGTCCGCCACGTGCTGGCTTGGGGAGATAAAGGTGCAGCCGAGCGAGAGCATATCGCGGAACAGCTGACGCTTACCCTCAACCAGCTGATGCGCGCGATCGACCTTCACCGGCGGGTAGTTGCTGAGCGTAGGGCATTTCTGGCAGTTATCTTTCCAGCCTTCGCAGCCGTCGGTAAAGGCGCAACGTCCGGTCACGCTCCAGTGGTCGTGCAGCGTCCAGACAAATCGGGTATCCGGCTTGTGCGCCTTCACCTTGCCACAAAACGCCACCACCTCCTCCAGATTCAGCCAGTAGCTGTGCAGCACGTGGAAGTGCAGCACAACCGGGCCGCGAGTGCGGGTGACGGTGCGGTAGAGATTATTCAGGTTGCCGAACAGGTCGCGGTTAAACAGGCGGAACAGCGCAATATTGGCGATGGAGGTCAGACGTGGCGTCTGCTTCAGCACCTGCGGATAGTTATCATGGCTGACGCTTTTCTTGCCGCCTTTACCGTAACCGTAAACAAAGCGCGACTGGAGTCCTTTTTGCAGCGCGCGCTGGTGCAGATCCAGCGCTACGCCTGCCGCCCCGCCCTCTGCGAGGCGTACGTTAAATTGCAGAATGTTCATTTAATCACCTTCACGCGGGCTTTCTCGCCCACCACCAGCGCGTTGTCCGGAATGCTGTCCAGCACCACGCTGCCTGCGCCAATTGTCACGTTATTGCCCACGGTAATGTCCCCGATCATCACCACGTTGGCGCCCAGCTCGACGTTATTGCCAATCACCGGGCAGGCCAGGCTGTCTGGCCCGCGGTTGCCGATTGTCACCCCGTGGCGAATGGTGAAATCATCACCCGCGACGACGAACTTGTTGATGACCACCGCATAGCCGTGATGAATGGTAAAGCGGCGGCCAATGGTGGCAGCGGCCTGAATTTCATAGCCAAAAAAGCATTCGGTGATGATGCGGTACAGCACCAGCACCGGCGCGGCCCAGATATTGTTCAGCACATTTTTTTTGCGCCACACCGAGCAAAAGTGCGCAATACGGTAGGCCAGAACCATGCAGCACGGGCGCAGGCTCCAGCTGTTAGCGCGGCAATCTTCCAGAAACATTATTTCCCCCGAAGCCCGTCAGCCAGACGCTTGCCGTTACGTACCGACAGCAGCGTCAGCAGCGTGCGCCAGTTCATGCGCTTATTACGGATCTGATACAGGGTGAAGAGCTGATACTTCCGGCTGGCACGGTCAAACTTGTCCTTGTGCTTGCGGTAAAAATGGAAGTAGCCCGAGAATTTCTTCGGCGACGAGGTGATTTGCATCTCCCCGTGATTGATGTGCAGGATCTGCGTGGCCTCTTCCACCTTCCACGGCTCGCCGTACTCCACCACCATCCGCAGGAAGATGTCGTAATCCTGCGCGGCCTTCAGCTCGGTATCGAACAGGCACTCCTTAAAGCGCCATGCCCAGGTAAACACCTGATTGCCGATAATGTTGCGCTTGTAGAACAGGCGGCGGGAATACGGTGATTTCGGATACAGCGGCAGGCTGGCCGGCTGCGAATAGACCTCGCCCTGGCAGACATAGTCATTGGCATACAGAAACGCGTGGGTCACCAGCTGCGCTTTGTGCGACAGGAAGATTGACAGACGGTTTGGCGTCCATTCGTCATCGTCGTCGATACCGGTCAGATACTGCCCTTTCGCCTGCATAATCGCCTGGTTGCGCACCGCACACGCCCCGGAGTTGATGGCGTTGTGGGTGTACACCACGCGCGGGTCGTTCAGGTCTTCAACAAACTTTTGCAGTTGTTCGTAAGAGGAGGAACAGTCATCCACGATAATCAGTTCCCAGTTATCGTAATCCTGACGCAGGACCGATTTAATCGCGCGGATCGCCAGCTGCTGACGATTCCATGTCGGCATATAGATAGAAATCAAAGGGCGTTGTGTGGTCATGGTCTTCCCCTTATCCCTCACCCCGACCCTCTCCCGGAGGGAGAGGGAGAAAAGCTGCACCATGCAGTCCTCTCTCCCCCCTGGGGAGAGGGTTAGGATGAGGGGGATTATTATTTACTGTCAGACTTGTATTCGTACTCGTAGTAGCCGTAATCCTGATACCCGGTCGCGCGGCGGAAGATGGAGTTCAGAATGACCCCCTTAACCTCAATACCGTTCTGCTCAAAGCGGCTCAGGCTGGTTTCCACTTCCTTCAGGGTGTTCACCGCATAGCGTGCAACCATCAGCGTGGTGCCCGCATGACGCCCTACCACGGCAGCGTCGGTGACCGCCAGAATTGGTGGGGTATCGATCAGCACCAGGTCATAATTTTTGCTCGCCCACTCAATCAGCTGCGTGAAGCGCTCGCTCATCAGCAGTTCAGACGGGTTCGGCGGCACCTGGCCACGCGGGATCAGGTCAAATTTCGGAATCGACGTCGGCTTGGCGCTCTCGCTGATTTCCCCTTTACCGAGCAGGATTTCCGACAGACCGTTAACGTTGTTGGTGCCCAGCAGCTCGTGGGTGTAGCCCTTACGCATATCGCAGTCGATCAACAGCACGCGCTTGTTGGTCTGGCTCACCACCGCCGCCAGGTTGGCGCAGACGAAGGTTTTACCGATTGACGGGCTGACACCGGTCATCATCAGGACGTTGTTTTTGGCCTGCATCATGGCGAAATGGAGGCTGGTACGCAGGCTGCGCACCGCTTCAATCGCCAGGTCGGTCGGGTTACCCACGGCCAGCAGCTGGCTCTGCTTGTAGCGCTTGACGCCCTTAACGGTTTTGACGCTGTCACGGGACTTCTGCCACTCGGAGAGCGGGATGCTGGCGTACACGCTGATCCCGTTCTCTTCCAGCACCTGCGGGCTTTCGATACCGCGGTTAAACAGCGAGCGCAGCAGCACGCCGACGATGGAAAGCATCAGGCCGAGAATAATGCTGCCGAGAATAATCAGCGCTTTCTTCGGCTTCAGCACGCCCGGCTGGGTAATCGCCGGGTCAACGATACGCACGTCGCCGACGGTGCTGGCTTCGGTGATTTTCAGCTCCTGCTGTTTGTTCAGCAGCTGCATGTAAACCTGCTGGCCGGATTCCACATCACGCGTCAGGCGTACAATTTCCTGCTGCGTCTTCGGCATCGCGGTCACGCGGTCATTCAGCTTCGCCTTCTCTTCTTCCAGGGTACGACGTTTCTCCAGCAGCGTGCGGTACGCCGGGTGACGTTTGGTATAGAGCTTGGAAATCTCCGCCTCTTTGAAGGTCAGCTCGTTCAGCTGCGCATCAATATTCACCATGGAGTCGAGAACCGATTTCGCCTCCAGCGGCAGATCGACGGAATCCTTGTCCTGACGGTACGCGTTCAGCTTGTTCTCAGCGTCATCCAGACGGGCGCGCACCTCCGGCAGCTGTTTACTGAGAAACGCCAGGCTTTTTGCAGCTTCCGCTGACTTACGCTCAACGTTCTGCTCCAGATAGTTGCGGGTGATGCTATTGAGGATGTCGCGAATTTGATCCTTGTCTTCACCGGTGAATGTCATGCTCAGGACGCCGGTGTCCTTGCCGTTTTCGGTGACGGTCAGGTTGTTTTGCAGGTTGTTGATCATCCCGAGCGTCGAGAATTTGGTGACCGTAAACTCCCCGCCCTCATGCGCCTGAATTGCGCTGACCTTGATGCTGACGCCCTCTTTGGTCAGCATCTGCCCCACCTCACCGCGTGCGCTGAAGCCCGCGTCGCTGGTCAGCTGATACTGTTTTGGTCCCAGCACGGTCAGGGTAAAGGTTTGGTCCCCTGCCCCTTTTGGGATCACGAAGTCAGTCACTTTTACCGTATCGTTACTGCGCCCCATCAGGCGATCCCAGCCTGCGCCAAACACCGGGAAGGTATTTTTGGTGACCGCGATATCAAGCCCCAGATCGTGAACCGTTTTGCCCAGTACCAGGCGCGACTGAATCAGCTGAATTTCGGCTTCCGATGCCGGCGGCTTGTTGGCCAGCGCCGAGCCGATATCCTGAACCAGCGAGTTTCCGGTATTTTGTTCGATCTGCACCAGCGCGTCGGCGCTGTAAATAGGCGTCGCGAACAGCGTATAAACGATCGCCGCCACGGCAAAGATGGCGGTAATACCCAGCACCCACCATTTCGCTTCAATAACGGTCCCGACCAGGCGACCGATATCGATTTCATCACTGCCCGACGTCGGGGCGGCAGAAGGTCTTGTTTTTTCTGTCATTGTTATCCCTGCTGAGCTTTCAGTGCCTGCGCCCACTGACGGGCAGACTGGTCTAGTAAGGTGTATACCGCCTCAAAGGCCTCGCGGCTCTTGCGATACGGATCGGGAATTTCGCGCTCACCATCCCAGTGACCAAACAGCATCACCTTGCCGCGCATCTCCGGTGCGATATCGCACAGCGCGTGAATGTGGCGTTTTTCCATCGCGAGGATCAGGTCATATTCCCGGCACATCCGGCCAGAGACCTGACGGGCAACGTGCCCGTCGAGTGAGAGGTTATGCTCAAGGGCAACGCTTGCGGCACGTTCGTCGGCACCTTTTCCGACCAGCGCGCCCAGCCCTGCGGAGTCGACCGTTAACGCAGGCTGGTAATTTTTCAACAGCCTTTCAGCCGTGGGGGAGCGGCAAATGTTCCCCACGCACACCACCAGAATTTTGTTAAACATCGCGGCTTACCAGTTATGAACGTCGCTCGCCGTATCCGTCATGTAGCGAACGCCACTGATGGTAGGCAGCAACTGGTTGATCAGACGGTTCCAGCGGGCAACCGGCGCGGTGGTGACATAGACCACATCGTACGGCTGGAGACGGAACGACGTTGCCATGACCAGCGACGTCGCGTCGGACATATCCAGCTGGTAGATGTTGGCAATCTTGCCCTTCGCGTTCTCGCCTTTGATAGGACGGATCACGAAGATACCGCTGGCGTTGGAGGCGGTCAGATCGATGCCTTCCGCATTGCCCAGCGCTTCGGTCAGGGTCATACCGCTGAAGTCCATCTTGAGGGTGCTCTGTTTCTTCACTTCACCCATCACGAACACTTTCAGATCGTCGTTGCGCGGCACGTACAGAATGTCGCCCGGATAAAGGAGGCGGTTCTGGGTCAGGTCGCCGTTTTGCATCAGCGCCTGAAGCGAAATGCGCTGCTCTTTGCCGTTGTGGGTCAGCACCACGTTGCGCCAGTCAGCGCCGTCGGTTAAGCCGCCTGCGGCATTGATCGCATCGAGAACGGTGAGCGGGACGTTGGTGATCGCCTGCTGGCCGGATTTATTGACCTGGCCAGAGATATAGGCTTTCTGGGATCGGAACGCGGCGATATTAACGTCCACCTGCGGGTCAGCAATGTACTGCGCCAGGCGGCCGGTAATATCACTACGGATCTCAGCAAGCGTTTTGCCCGCGACGTGCACTTTGCCAATGTAGGGATAGAACATGGTGCCATCGGACTGTACCCAGTTACCGGTGTCGCTTGAGCTGCGGTACTGGCCCGCAGGCGTGGTCAGTTCAGGGTGATCCCAGACGGTCACATTAATGACGTCACCCGGACCCACGCGATACTGGTAAGAGGCAATTTCCTGGTCCAGAGACATATTTGGCTGAGCAACATTTGGACGTGGGCGTAATTGTTCCACCAGACGTGGGGTTAATGGATACACATTCACCATTTTGTCGAGATCAAAATCAGCATCCTGCTGTTTAATCACATCCTTGCCCATTGTCGACATATTGCTGCCGGGAAAGACCGTGCAACCACTCATCAAGGTCACAGACACCAATAATGGCATCAATTTCATTTTGGATTTCATCATTGATTATTTATCACTTTGGCAGAGTAATTATCCTGTGCAATTAAAATAAGCGCGGGTCGTGGTGACAATCAGAATGCAGTTAATCATTTAGCAATATAACTGGCATCAGTCCTAAAAAAAGCTTATTCATCCATTGGCTATTGACAGAATAATTGAGGCTGATTCACACGCTTTCAGGCACGCTACCGCCCTTGGCTTTCAGTTACCAATCCACTGACTAAACAATGCGTTATGGTTAGACACCCTCTTGGATAAGGCCTTTTGCGAAATATATCAAACGCCTCACAGGGGCGATTGATAATGTATAACCTTCACCAAAGACCGAAACAAAAATAGCAACAAGGAGATTTAACATTTGATGCTGGAAGAATTGTTGCAGCTAACCTAATAGCAGGCAAGGAGACAACCGTCCTAATATTCGTTTTTAAGATTAATATTAAGAGCAAAGTTTTAAGGTTTTCGGATTTTCTTTATATTGACAAAATAGATCGCCGGACCATTTATTGCGATATTTCCTAAATATCGACTTGTGTAATTAAATCTTCGCAATTAACTTATTTACACCGCCCGGCAAATGGGGTTTACCAGAGTGTAGCATTAAGAGAAATCTCACCCCGGCATTGCAATTTCCGTCGGCTTTATCCATGATCGAAGTGTGACATTAGTCATATAACAGAAGGTATTGCATTTATTATGGAATGGATTGCCGATCCATCAATCTGGGCCGGGCTGGTGACGCTGGTCGTCATCGAATTAGTGCTCGGCATTGATAACCTGGTGTTTATCGCCATCCTTGCCGATAAATTACCCCCTTCACAACGCGACCGCGCCCGCGTGACGGGTCTTCTGCTCGCCATGGTGATGCGTCTGCTGTTACTGGCCTCAATCTCCTGGCTGGTGACGCTGACCAAACCCTTATTCAGCGTGCAGGGTCTGAGCTTTAGCGCCCGCGACCTGATCATGCTTTTCGGCGGATTGTTCCTGCTGTTCAAAGCCACGGTTGAGCTTAATGAGCGGCTGGAAGGAAAAGACAGTGAAAACCCCACCCAGCGACGCGGTGCAAAATTCTGGCCGGTGGTCGCGCAGATAGTGGTGCTGGATGCCGTCTTTTCTCTCGACTCCGTGATCACGGCCGTCGGGATGGTTGACCATCTGGCGGTGATGATGGCCGCCGTGATCATCGCCATCACCCTGATGGTGCTCGCCAGCAAAGCCCTGACGCGCTTTGTGAACAGTCACCCGACTATCGTCATCCTCTGTCTGAGCTTCCTGCTGATGATTGGCTTTAGCCTGGTGGCGGATGGTTTTGGCTTCCATATCCCGAAAGGGTATCTGTACGCCGCCATTGGTTTCTCGGTGCTGATTGAGTTTCTCAACCAGCTAGCCATTTTCAACCGTCGCCGTTTTCTCTCCGCGAACCAGACATTACGACAGCGCACCGCAGATACGGTGATGCGCCTGCTGAGCGGCAAAAAAGAGGATGCCGAGCTGGATGCTGAATCCGCGGCGATGCTTGCCGACCACAGCGACGGGCAGATCTTCAACCCGCAGGAACGCCGGATGATAGAGCGCGTGCTTAACCTCAACCAGCGCTCGGTGAGCAGTATCATGACCTCCCGCCATGACATTGAGCATATTGACCTGACGGCGCCGGAAGAGCAGATCCGCGCCCTGCTGGATAAAAACCAGCACACCCGCGTGGTCGTGACCGGCGGTGAAGAGGAAGAAGAGCTGCTGGGCGTGGTACACGTGATTGACCTCCTGCAACAGCAGCTCCATGGCGAGCCGCTCAACCTGCGGGCGCTGGTGCGCCAGCCGCTGGTCTTCCCGGAAGCGCTGCCGCTGCTCTCCGCGCTGGAGCAGTTCCGCAACGCTCGTACCCACTTCGCGTTTGTCGTTGATGAGTTTGGTTCTGTGGAAGGGCTGGTAACGCTCAGCGACGTGATGGAAACCATCGCCGGTAATCTGCCTAATGAGGTGGATGAGATCGATGCGCGTCACGATATTCAGAAAAACGCCGACGGCAGCTGGACCGCCAACGGCCATATGCCGCTCGAAGATCTGGTGCAGTTCGTTCCGCTTCCGCTGGATGAGAAGCGCGAATACCACACCATCGCCGGTTTGCTGATGGAATATCTGCAACGTATTCCGCAGCCGGGCGAAGAGGTCCAGGTGGGGGATTACATGATCAAAACCTTGCAGGTAGAGAGCCATCGCGTGCAGAAGGTGCAGCTGATACCGCTGCGCGGTGAAGATGAGATGGATTTTGAGGTGTAAAAAAGCCGGGTGGCGCTTCGCTTACCCGGCCTACGGTGTCTGGCTTTTATAGGCCGGGTAAGACAAAGCCGCCACCCGGCACAACAGGCATCACAGCTTATCGAGCAGCTTTTTCACGTCCTTACCTGACTGAGACTCTTTATTGCGGTCCGCCCAGTCATTCAGCCGACGTTTCGCTTCATCCTGAAGGTGCTTCCGCAGGATCTGATCGACCTGCAAACTGTAATTCAACTCCTGCCATTTTCCGTACACGCGCAGCGGTATCGGCGTCTCTTTCAGGAACTCCACAAGCTGGCCTTCGCCTTCCCAGCCAGCCTTCACGCGGACGTTGAAGCGGGTGTCTGCCGTCTCTTTCACCAGATCCAGCGCGCCGGTTCCGGTCAGCGCCAGCAGTGACGAAGTCCCCTGCATGTCGTCCAGCGAGAGCTGACCGTTGTCGAGGGCAAGCTCGCTGGTAAAGCTGTCCAGACGGGTTGCGCTGTCGTAGTTTTCATTCGCTTTCACGCTGCTGCTGCGCTCTACCGCCTGCTGCACCAGCTGCTGGAAGTTCAGCCCTTCCATGCGCGAATCTTTCAGCTCAACGTGCGCCTGCCCCTGCCAGCTACGACGGAAAGCGTCCGCATCAATCTTCGTACCAGAGAAATCCCCTGCCAGCGACAGCTGCCCCGTGAGGGCAATCGGGTAATTAAAGGCTTTCAGGATGGTGCCAATCTCAACGTTTTCCAGACGCGGCTGGAACGCGGCGCTGGCAACGTCTTTGCGTACATCCAGCGAGCCCGGCAGGGAGAGGTTCCCTGCTCCCATTTTTCCGCTGAGCTCGGAGATGACCAGCAGGCCGTTGTGGTTGAACATCTGGCTGCTGACGTCAGTAAAATCAATCCCACGCCAGCGCACGCTGTTCGCTTTCAGCAGAATGTCGGCGGTAAATCCGCGCAGGCCGTTGTAGTCAGGCTGATCGAGATTTGAGGAGATCACCGGACGCGACTGCGTGACCTGGCTTTGCCCCACCTGTGTGGCTCCCTCATCGGTCGCGTTCACCGATTGGGGCGGAAGCAGGTTCTCGAGGTTCAGCTTGTCGAATTGCAGATCCAGCACCCACTTAGGTTTCTCATCAAGCGTGACGCTCGCCTGCCCCTTCAGGGCACTGTCGTTGGCCTGGAGGTTGAGCGCGTTCAGTTCGAGCTGTTTGCGCTCTTCATGCCACACCGCCTGCATCGTGCCCTGGCCGGCAATCCCCTTCGCGGGTAAATCCGCGCCGGTCAGCTGCCAGTTAAGCTGCTGAACGTCCGCCGTCAGCTGGTGCGGATAATCAGAGGCGTTCACGTTCGCGTTCATCGACAGGTTGAGATCGCGCTGATTGCGGTTGATCCGCCCGGAGAACTCCATGGTGGCGTGATGGTTGGCGTCCTGCTCCATCCTGAGGTTGATATTGCGTACGGTGATCTGTTCGTCATCTTCATGCTGGAAAACCAGCACGCTGTCGGCAACTTTCAGATTACCAATATCGAACGACCAGCCGGTGTCAGACGGGACGTCAGGCAAGGTGTTTTCACGCGGTGCGACCGGAGCATCCGCCTGACGAACGGCTTCGGTTTGCGGCGTAAGCTGAATCACCGCCCCTTTCAGCATCACCTGTTCTACCTGGAGCTGATGGGATAACAGCGGGATGAGCGCGACATCAAGACGCATGTTATCCGCCGTGACCAGCGGCTGCGCGGCACCCGGCGCGGTGAGGGACATACGTCCGGAGAGAATGCTGAGCTGAGGCCAGACGTGCCAGCGCAGCGGCCCGTCCAGCTTGAGTTCATACCCGCTGCGCGCTTCCACCTGCCGCACCATGTAGGCCCGGAAGTCATTCGGGTTAACCAGCAGCACCAACGCTGAAAGGCCAGCCACCAGCACCACCAGCAAAATCATCAGCGTTGTCAGAACTCTTCTCATGGCTTCCTCAGTGAACTCACAGATCAGTCTTTATCGATACGACTGGCAACCGCACCCTGCTGGTCGCGATATTTTGCGTCCTGACGGCGGTTATAAGGACGGTCTGCCGGGCCGGTTAGCGGTTCAAAGCTCAACGCACCAATCATCATTCCCGGGCGAAGCGCCAGCGGCAGTTTACCGGCGTTAAAGAACTCCAGCACGATACGGCCAGACCAGCCCGGATCGATACGGTGCGCGGTGACGTGCACCATCAGGCCCAGACGCGCCAGGGAAGAGCGTCCGTCAAGCCAGCCGACCAGGTCCGCAGGCAGCGTGACCGATTCAAAGGTCACCGCCAGCGCCAGTTCGCCAGGATGGAGATAAAACGCCTCTCCTTCTTCGATGACGATTTCGTCGCTCATGACGCGATCCAGCGCCGCACTGACTTCGTCTTTCGGCCCGCTGAGGTCGATAAACGGTGCCGTGTGGCCGCTGAAGGTGCGGAATTTATTCCCCAGACGCACATCGACGGTCACGCCGTTAATACGCTCAACCGGCGGACGCGGGGTGATAGACAGGCGGCCTTCATCCAGCCAGGCTTCTATATCGCGGTCACAAAGACGCATGGCACTTTCTCCTTTCGTGCATCGCGCCCTGAAGCCTTACGGCGTCAGGGCAAAACCAGGTTATCTCTGAACGGTACACAATTCACACGGCTTATTCAAAAAACTGACTGATTTTCGCTTTTAAGATATCAATGGCAATACGGTTTTTACCGCCGCGAGGCACGATAATATCGGCGTATTGTTTCGAAGGTTCAATAAATTGCAGGAACATCGGGCGAACGGTTTTCTGATATTGCGCCATCACGGAGTCCATGGAGCGGCCGCGTTCGTTAACGTCGCGTTTAATACGCCGCATCAGGCAGATATCCAGCGGAGTGTCGACGAAAATCGAGAAGTTCATAGATTCGCGCAGACGGGCGTCGGTGAGCAGCAAAATCCCTTCAAGGATAATCACCTTCTTGGGCTCGATACGGATCGTTTCCTGGGTGCGGGTATGTTCCACGTAGCTGTAGACGGGCAGCTCAATCGCCTCGCCGCGCTTCAGCGCTTCCAGATGCTGGAACAGCAGGCTGTGATCCATCGCACTGGGGTGGTCGTAGTTGGTTTTTACGCGCTCTTCCATCGAAAGATGGGATTGATCTTTGTAATAGCTATCTTCGGGAATCACACCGATATGCTCATCACCCACTTGTTCACGCAGTTCGCGATAAAGCGTACTGGCAATAAGACTTTTACCTGAAGCCGATGCGCCGGCGATGCCTATGATGACGCACTGATGAGACTTATCAGTCATAAATTTAGCGACCTGATTAACCTGGATGTAAGGAAGGACGACGCCGGAGCGTCAAACGCGGCAATTATAGGGATTTCGGGGGCGTGATACCAGTCGAATGCGCAGGTTATGCGAGGCGGGCTGAAAAGCGCCGTTTCACGCCTTTAGCGAAATTTTTACGCGCGGTTTTTCGCCATTTCATCACCCTTCTTCGCAGAGTAACTATTTTATAAGTCTATGAAGTCAAAATCTGACCACTCAGCATATGAATTGTAAAATGTTTGTACTAGCATAAACCAAATTATTAATTTCACGCGTCCGGACCTGGCTCCTGACAACATGGCGTCCCTGGATAGAGCGGTAATGAATAAACAATACCAGCGGGTTTTGGTTACTACCCCACATCCTTTACTGCGGCTTGTCTGTCTGGGTCTGGTCACGTTCATCTTCACCTTATTTTCCCTCGAGCTGACTCGCTTCGGTACGCTGTTGGCGCCATTATGGTTCCCGACTTCAATTATGATGGTGGCGTTTTACCGCCACGCGGGAAAAATGTGGCCCGGCATTGCGCTCGCCTGCTCCTTTGGCAATATCTTTGCCTCGTGGATGCTCTTCTCATGGGCATCGCTCAACATCACCTACACGGCGATCAATATCATTGAGGCCACGGTTGGCGCGCTGTTACTGCGTAAACTGCTCCCCTGGTATAATCCGCTGCAAAACCTCAACGACTGGGTCCGGCTTGCCCTCGGCAGTGCCCTGGTGCCGCCGCTGGTGGGGGGCGTTCTGGTTCATTTTCTGGTGCCGAGCGCGGAGCCGCTGCGTAATTTCCTTGTCTGGGTACTTTCAGAAGCCATTGGCGCACTGGCGCTGGTGCCGTTAGGTCTGCTGTTTAAGCCGCATTACCTGCTGCGCCACCGCAACCCGAAACTGCTGCTGGAAACGCTGGTGACCCTGGTCGTCACGCTGGTTCTTAGCTGGACGGCAATCACCTGGCTGCCGTGGCCATTCACCTGCATTATCGTTCTACTGATGTGGAGCGCGGTCCGTCTGCCGCGTATGGAAGCGTTCCTGATATTTTTATTCACCATCATGATGGTGTCCCTGATGATGGCGCGAAATCCGCTCTCCATGACGCCCTCCACCATGATCGTCACCTTCAACGCGCCGTGGCTCCCCTTCCTGATGATGCTGCTCCCCGCCAACATTATGACGATGGTGATGTATGCCTTCCGGGCCGAGCGTAAACATATTACGGAAAGCGAAGAACGTTTTCGCAATGCGATGGAGTATTCCGCGATTGGTATGGCGCTGGTGGGCATTGAGGGCCAGTGGCTCCAGGCCAACAAGGCTCTGTGCAATTTCCTCGGTTACAGCCAGTCTGAGCTTCAGTCGCTCACGTTCCAGCAGTTAACCTGGCCGGAAGATTTAAATACCGACCTGGAGCAGTTGCAACAGCTGATTCACGGCGAGATCAACACCTACACCCTCGAAAAACGCTACTACACCCGCAGCGGCGAGGTGGTGTGGGCGCTGCTGGCCGTCTCCGTTGTGCGCCATGCCGACGGCACGCCGCTCTACTTTATTGCCCAGATTGAAGACATCAACGATCTGAAACAGACCGAGTGGGTGAATAAGCGTCTGATGGAGCGTATCACTCTCGCTAACGAAGCCGGTGGCATCGGGATTTGGGAGTGGGATCTGGAGCCGGACGTGATCAGCTGGGATAAACGGATGTTTGAGCTTTACGAAATCCCCCCGCACATTAAACCCACCTGGCAGCTCTGGCATGCGGCCATGGTGCCTGAAGATCGTACGCACGCCGAACAGGTCCTGCGTGAGTCACTCCAGGCCAGGGTACCTTTCAAGCTGGAATTTCGCATTCGCGTCAAGGATGGCATTCGCCACATTCGTTCGCTGGCGAACCGGGTGCTGAACAAACAGGGCGAAGTGGAGCGGCTGTTAGGGATCAACATGGATATGACTGAGGTGAAGCTGCTGAACGAGGCGCTGTTCCAGGAAAAAGAGCGCCTGCATATCACCCTCGACTCCATCGGCGAAGCGGTGCTGTGTACCGACATCGACATGAACATCACCTTTATGAACCCGGTCGCCGAGAAGATGAGCGGCTGGTCGCAAAGCGAAGCGCTGGGTCAGCCCATTCTGAAGGTGCTGCACATTAGCTTCGGCGAGAACGGTCCGTTAATGGAAAACATCCACAGCGGCGATATGTCCCGTACCGATATCGAACAGGATGTGGTGCTTAACTGCCGCAATGGCGGCAGTTTCGACATTCATTACAGCATAACCCCCCTCAGCACTCTGGAAGGACACACCATCGGCTCGGTGCTGGTGATTCAGGACGTCACCGAGTCGCGCAAAATGCTGCGCCAGCTGAGCTACAGCGCTTCCCATGACGCCCTTACCCACCTGGCGAACCGCGTCAGCTTTGAAAACCATCTTAAGCGCCTGTTGCAGACGGTACAGGAGACCCATCAGCGTCACGCGCTGGTCTTTATCGATCTTGACCGTTTTAAGGCGGTGAACGATACGGCAGGCCACGCGGCGGGCGACGCTCTCCTGCGCGAACTCTCTTCGCTGATGCTGACCATGCTGCGCTCCAGCGACGTGCTGGCGCGTCTGGGCGGCGACGAGTTTGGCCTGCTGCTGCCGGACTGCAACGTCGAAAGCGCACGCTATATTGCGGGCCGGTTGATCGACGCCATCAACAACTATCATTTCTCCTGGGAAGGACGCCTGCACCGCATTGGCGCCAGCGCGGGGATTACGCTGATTGACGACACCAATTATCAGGCTGCGGAAGTGATGTCTCAGGCCGATATTGCCTGCTACGCCTCGAAAAACAGCGGGCGCGGCGTGGTCACCGTCTACGAACCCCAGCAGGAGCGGATCCACAGCACGCGCAGCATGATGTCGCTGGATGAGCAGTGGCACATGATTAAAGATAACCATCTGCTGATGATCGCCCGCAGCGTCGCCTCGCCGCGCATTCCCGAGAGCAGCAGCTTTTGGCTGATTTCCTTGCGGCTTTGGACCAGCCAGGGGGAAGTGCTGGAAGAGCATGCCTTCCGCGCCGGGCTGGCGGAGCCGGAGCTGCTGCACGCCCTGGACCGACGTATATTCAGCGAATTTTTCCGTACCTATGCCGCACAGGTGGCGGCCAAAGGAATGGGCGTCGCGCTGCCGCTCTCAGAAGCGGGTTTAGCCAGCGTCACGCTGGTGGATGAGCTGCTCGACCTGATCACCAGAGGTCCGCTGCCGGCGCGGCTGCTGCATCTGGCGATCGCCGTTGATGTGCTGAGCAATACGGATGAAAACGTGCAGCAGGGCCTACAAAAGCTTCGTCAGGCTGGCTGTCGCGTGGTGCTGACCCGGGTCGGACGCGATATGAACGTCTTCAGCCAGCTCAGCGCCAATACCGCTGATTATCTGCTGCTGGATGCAGACGTGGTGACCAACGTCCACGGCAATCTGATGGATGAGATGATGGTGACAATCATTCAGGGCCACGCCCAGCGTCTGGGCATAAAAACCATTGCCGGGCCATGCCATCAGTCGATCATGATGGATACGCTATCGGGTATCGGCGTTGACTTCATTTACGGCGACACCATCGGGGAAGCGCAGCCGCTCGATCTACTGCTGAATACCAGCTATTTCGCCATCAACTGACGGCGACCAGCCGTCGGTGTACCAGATATGTAACAGCGCATACGAGCGCCACGGCTGCCAGCGCTCGGCATAGCGACGGATCTGCGCGGGCGTCATACCGGCAAAGCGCTGTTTAATCAGATAGTCATCCGGCAGGAAAACATCCTTCGCCTGCCAGCCGCGCAGGGCCAGATAATTCGCGGTCCAGCGCCCGATGCCGGGGCGCTGCTGTAGCGCCTTCATCCCGGCCTCAACGTTCGCAGGCGGGAATAGCGGGAATTCACCGTCCACCACCGACTGCGCCAGATGAATCAACGACTCCGCACGCCTGAGCGGCATCCCGAGGGCTTTCAACGCCAGCGGATCTGCCGCGGCCAGCACCTCTGGCGGAGGAAAGCAGAGATAGCCCGGCGCATCCTCAATGGGTTCACCGCACAGCGCCACCACCCGTGACGCCAGTTTTGCCGCCATCGCCACGCTCACCAGTTGCCCGAGAATGGCGCGCACGCCCTGCTCGTATGCATCCATCGCGCCCGGCAAACGTAAGCCCGGCCGCGCCGCGCCGAGATCGCCGAGAGTCTGCGCAATGTGCAGCGGGTCGCAATCGAGGTCAAACAGACGGGAGATGCGGTCGAGGCAGATATCCGCCACCGGGATCAGGCCAGGGCTGAGCGACACCGCCAGCGTAGGGGTTGCGCTGTCTGGCGTAACCCGGAAAACGCCCTGGTGCCCGGCATAGCCAAAACTGCGCTCGTAGTAATCCTCCGTAACGGTCTCAACCCCCGTGACCGCACGCGCGGCAAGAAAGCCAAACATCCACGACCAGTCGTAGGGCGGTTGCCAGTTCAGGGGTACATCGTCTCTCCTTTTGTATTTACCTCAGCATAAACCGAAAGATCGCCTTGCGCCTTGCTTTCATATTCCTGTTGTCGCCTGGCAGACATTTCGCTAAAGTCTCGCCCCTTCTCACCGGCATGGGGATTTATTGTGTTTATTGGATTCGACTACGGCACCGCAAACTGCTCGGTTGCGATAATGCAAAACGGACAACCGCAGCTCCTGAAAATGGAAAACGGCAGTACGCTGTTGCCGTCAATGCTTTGTGCGCCCACGCGTGAAGCGGTGAGCGAGTGGCTGTTCCGCCACCATCAGGTTCCGGCCACGGCGGCAGAGACCCAGGCGCTGCTGCGCCGTGCGGTCAGCTTTAACCGCGAGGAAGATATCGACGTTACCCCGTCCAGCGTGCAGTTCGGCCTCTCTTCCCTCGGGCAGTACATTGAAGACCCGGAAGAGGTCTACTTCGTTAAATCGCCGAAATCCTTCCTCGGCGCCAGCGGCCTGAAGCCGCAGCAGGTGGCGATGTTTGAAGATCTGGTCTGCGCGATGATGCTGCACATCCGCAATCAGGCGCAGTCCCAGGTGCCGGATGCCATCACCCAGGCGGTGATTGGCCGTCCGATTAACTTTCAGGGGCTGGGCGGCGACGAAGCCAACCAGCAGGCGCAGGGGATCCTTGAGCGTGCAGCGCACCGGGCAGGCTTCCGTGACGTGGTGTTCCAGTATGAGCCGGTTGCGGCGGGGCTGGATTTTGAAGCCACGCTGACGGAAGAGAAACGGGTGCTGGTGGTGGACATCGGCGGCGGTACGACGGACTGTTCATTACTGCTGATGGGTCCCCAGTGGCATCACCGTCGCGATCGTGAAAATAGTCTGCTGGGGCACAGCGGCTGCCGCGTGGGCGGTAACGATCTTGATATTGCCCTGGCCTTCAAGAGCCTGATGCCGCTGCTCGGCATGGGCGGTCAAACCGAGAAAGGCATCGCCCTGCCGATCCTGCCGTGGTGGAACGCGATTGCCATCAACGACGTCCCTGCCCAGAGTGATTTTTACAGCACCGCGAATGGCCGTTTCCTCAACGATCTGGTGCGTGATGCGCAGGATGCAGAGAAGGTCGCACTTCTGTATAAGGTGTGGCGTCAGCGCCTGAGCTACCGCGTAGTGCGCACCGCCGAAGAGAGCAAAATTGCCCTTTCCGATCGTCCAGAGCATGCGGTTTCGCTGCCGTTTATCAGTGACGATCTGGCTACGGCTATCACTCAGGAAGGGCTGGAAATGGCGCTCACTCAGCCGCTTCAGCGTATTCTGGAGCAGGTGCGACTGGCGCTTGAGAACGGCAAAGTGATGCCGGACGTAATTTACCTGACTGGCGGTAGCGCCCGTTCGCCGCTGATCAAGAAAGCGCTGGCGGAACAGCTGCCGGGGATCCCGATTGCCGGCGGCGATGACTTTGGCTCCGTTACGGCAGGGCTGGCGCGCTGGGCGCAGGTGGTGTTTAGCTAGCGTTGGTGCGGTCTGGTGCCCTCACCCCGGCCCTCTCCCACGGGGAGAGGGTGAAAACCGCTGCGCCACACTCAGACAATTCCCGACAGTCTTCCATATTTCCTCCATTTTTCCGCTGTGTTAGCTGACTAAACTAGTATCATTCCCCGAAAGAGTTTCAGGATGAGAACGTATAACGATGAAAGGCAGTAACAAATCCCGCTGGGCAATCGCCGTTGGTCTGATTGTGGTGGTCCTGGCCGCCGCCTGGTACTGGCACAGCCAGTCCGCGAACTCCACGGCACCTGCTGGCGCTAATAGCCCCTCACAACGCTCAACGGGCGGCGGGCGCCACGCTATGCGCGGCGGTGCGCTGGCACCGGTGCAGGCGGCAACGGCGGTGAATAAAGCGGTGCCTCGTTATCTCTCCGGGCTGGGAACCATCACCGCCGCCAACACCGTGACGGTACGTAGCCGCGTGGACGGTCAGTTGATGGCCATCCATTTCCAGGAAGGTCAGCAGGTAAAAGCCGGCGATCTGCTGGCGGAAATCGATCCAAGCCAGTTTAAGGTGGCCCTGGCGCAGGCGCAGGGGCAGCTCGCGAAAGACAAAGCCACCCTCGCCAATGCCCGCCGCGATTTAGCCCGCTATCAGCAGCTGGTAAAAACCAACCTCGTGTCACGCCAGGAGCTGGACACCCAGCAGTCTCTGGTCAGTGAATCTCAGGGCACCATCAAGGCCGACGAAGCCGCGGTCGCCAGCGCCCAGCTCCAGCTCGACTGGAGCCGGATCACCGCGCCGATTGACGGCCGCGTGGGCCTGAAACAGGTCGATATCGGGAACCAAATCTCCAGCGGCGATACCACGGGCATCGTGGTGATCACCCAGACGCACCCTATCGATCTCGTCTTTACCCTGCCGGAAAGCGACATTGCGACGGTGATACAGGCGCAGAAGGCCGGAAAAGCGCTGGTGGTTGAAGCCTGGGATCGCACCAACAAGCAGAAGCTGAGCGAAGGTTCGCTGTTGAGCCTGGATAACCAGATCGACACCACCACCGGCACCATCAAGCTAAAAGCACGCTTCAACAATCAGGACGATGCCCTGTTCCCGAATCAGTTCGTCAACGCGCGAATGCTGGTCGCGACCGAAGAAAACGCGGTGGTGATCCCGACGGCGGCCCTGCAAATGGGCAGTGAAGGCAACTTTGTCTGGGTGCTGAACAGCGAAAACAAGGTCAGCAAACACCTGGTGAAAACCGGCATCCAGGACAGCCAGACGGTGGTGATCAGCGCCGGGCTGTCCGCTGGCGACCGCGTCGTGACCGACGGTATTGACCGTCTGACCGAAGGGGCGCAGGTCGAGGTGGTGGAAGCGCAGAATACAGGAGCAAAAGCCTGATGCAGGTGATGCCGCCGAGCTCTACAGGTGGGCCATCACGCCTGTTTATTTTACGTCCGGTTGCGACGACCCTGCTGATGGTGGCGATCCTGCTGGCCGGGATCATTGGCTACCGTTTTCTGCCCGTGTCGGCGCTGCCGGAAGTGGACTACCCGACCATTCAGGTTGTCACCCTCTATCCGGGCGCCAGTCCGGATGTGGTGACGTCTGCCATCACCGCCCCGCTGGAGCGTCAGTTTGGCCAGATGTCTGGCCTGAAGCAAATGTCGTCCCAGAGCTCCGGTGGCGCTTCGGTCGTCACGCTTCAGTTCCAGCTCACGCTGTCGCTGGACGTCGCTGAGCAGGAGGTGCAGGCCGCGATTAACGCCGCCACAAACCTGCTGCCGTCTGACCTGCCGAATCCACCTGTTTACAGCAAGGTCAACCCGGCGGATCCGCCGATCATGACCCTTGCCGTCACCTCCTCCGCCATGCCGATGACCCAGGTGGAAGACATGGTTGAAACCCGCGTGGCGCAGAAGATTTCGCAGGTGACCGGCGTGGGGCTGGTGACGCTGGCGGGCGGTCAACGCCCCGCCGTGCGCGTCAAACTGAATGCCCAGGCCATTGCCGCGCTGGGGTTAACCAGCGAAACCATTCGCACCGCCATCAGCAGCGCCAACGTCAACTCAGCGAAGGGTTCGCTGGACGGCCCGACCCGCGCGGTCACGCTCTCCGCCAACGACCAGATGCAGTCCGCCGATGAGTACCGTCAGCTGATCATTGCCTACCAGAACGGCGCGCCGATCCGTTTGGGCGACGTGGCAACCGTTGAACAAGGCGCGGAAAACAGCTGGCTCGGGGCGTGGGCCAATAAGCAGCAGGCGATTGTCATGAACGTTCAGCGCCAGCCGGGCGCGAACATTATTGATACCGCCGACAGCATTCGCACCATGCTGCCGCAGCTGGTGGAAAGCCTGCCAAAATCGGTCAGCGTGAAAGTGCTCTCTGACCGCACCACGAATATTCGCGCGTCAGTGACCGACACCCAGTTCGAGCTGATGCTGGCGATTGCGCTGGTGGTGATGATCATCTACCTGTTCCTGCGCAACGTCCCGGCAACCATCATTCCCGCCGTCGCCGTGCCGCTCTCGCTGGTCGGCACGTTCGCGGTGATGATGTTCCTCGACTTCTCGATTAACAACCTGACGCTGATGGCGCTCACCATCGCCACCGGGTTTGTGGTGGACGACGCCATCGTGGTAATCGAGAACATCTCGCGCTATATCGAAAAAGGTGAAAAGCCGTTAGCCGCCGCGCTGAAGGGCGCGGGGGAGATCGGCTTTACCATTATCTCGCTCACCTTCTCGCTGATTGCGGTGCTGATCCCGCTGCTGTTTATGGGCGATATCGTCGGGCGGCTGTTCCGCGAGTTTGCCGTGACGCTGGCGGTCGCCATTCTGATCTCTGCCGTGGTGTCGCTGACGCTGACGCCGATGATGTGCGCCCGCATGCTGAGCCACGAGTCCCTGCGCAAGCAAAACCGCTTCTCGCGCGCCTCCGAGCGGATGTTCGAGCGCATTATTGCCGCCTATGGCCGCGTGCTGGCGAAAGTGCTGAACCATCCGTGGGCAACGCTCGGCGTGGCGCTCGGCACCCTGGCGCTCAGCGTCATGCTGTGGATTTTCATTCCGAAAGGCTTCTTCCCGATTCAGGACAACGGCATTATTCAGGGCACGCTTCAGGCGCCGCAGACGGTCTCCTTCGCCAACATGGCGCAGCGCCAGCAGCAGGTGTCTGAGATCATCATGAAAGATCCGGCCGTGGAAAGCCTGACTGCCTACGTGGGCGTGGACGGCACCAACCCGTCGCTCAACAGCGCGCGCCTGCAAATTAACCTTAAACCGCTCGATGACCGCGACGATCGCGTTAACGCGGTGATTGAACGCCTGCAAAGCGCGGTGGCGCGCGTGCCGGGCATTGAGCTGTATCTGCAACCGATCCAGGATTTAACCATTGATACGCAGGTGAGCCGCACGCAGTACCAGTTTACGCTCCAGGCCACCTCGCTTGAGGCACTGAGCACCTGGGTGCCGCAGCTGGTGGACAAGCTGAAAGCACTGCCGCAGGTTTCTGACGTCAGCAGCGACTGGCAGGATAAAGGGCTGGCGGCGTACGTGAACGTCAACCGCGACACCGCCAGCCGTCTGGGCATTACCATGTCCGACGTGGATAACGCCCTGTATAACGCCTTTGGCCAGCGCCTGATCTCCACCATCTATACCCAGGCCAACCAGTATCGCGTGGTGCTGGAACATAACACCGAAAACACGCCCGGGCTGGCCGCGCTGGACACGGTGCGCCTGACCAGCAAAGACGGCGGGATTGTGCCGCTCAGCGCCATTGCCAGCGTGGAAGAGCGTCACACCCCGCTGTCGATTAACCATCTCGATCAGTTCCCGTCCACCACCATTTCCTTCAACGTGCCGGACGGGTATTCCCTGGGCGAAGCGGTGGAGGCCATTCTGGGCGCGGAGAAAGAACTCAGCTTCCCGTCCGATATTCAGACCCAGTTCCAGGGCAGTACGCTGGCGTTCCAGGCCGCGCTGGGCAGCACCGTCTGGCTGATTGTCGCGGCGGTGGTGGCGATGTATATCGTGCTTGGCGTGCTGTATGAAAGCTTTATCCATCCGATCACCATCCTCTCCACCCTGCCGACAGCGGGCGTGGGGGCGTTGCTGGCGCTGATGCTGGCGGGGAGCGAGCTGGACGTCATTGCGATCATCGGCATCATCCTGCTTATCGGCATTGTGAAGAAAAACGCCATCATGATGATCGACTTTGCGCTGGCCGCCGAGCGCGAGCAGGGTATGGCGCCGCGCGAGGCCATTTACCAGGCCTGTCTGCTGCGTTTTCGTCCGATCCTGATGACCACCCTCGCCGCCCTGCTGGGCGCGCTGCCGCTGATGCTGAGCACCGGCGTGGGGGCCGAACTGCGCCGTCCGCTGGGCATCGGGATGGTGGGCGGCCTGCTGGTGAGCCAGGTGCTGACGCTGTTTACCACGCCGGTTATCTACCTGCTGTTTGACCGTCTGGCCCTGTGGACGAAAAGCCGCTTCCCGAAACGTGAAGAGGAGGCGTAAGTGAAGTTTTTCGCCCTCTTCATTTACCGTCCGGTGGCGACGATTTTACTCTCCGTCGCTATTACCCTGTGCGGCGTGCTGGGCTTCCGGCTGCTGCCGGTGGCCCCGCTGCCGCAGGTCGATTTCCCGGTGATCATGGTCAGCGCCTCGCTGCCGGGTGCCTCGCCGGAAACCATGGCGTCATCGGTGGCGACGCCGCTTGAGCGCTCGCTTGGGCGAATTGCCGGGGTTAACGAGATGACCTCCAGCAGTTCGCTGGGCAGCACGCGCATCATTCTGGAATTTAACTTCGACCGGGACATCAACGGCGCGGCGCGTGACGTGCAGGCCGCGATAAACGCCGCCCAAAGCCTGCTGCCAAGCGGCATGCCGAGCCGTCCAACCTACCGCAAGGCTAACCCGTCCGACGCGCCGATCATGATCCTGACGCTCACGTCAGAGACCTACTCCCAGGGCGAGCTGTACGATTTTGCCTCCACCCAGCTGGCGCAAACCATCGCCCAGATTGACGGCGTGGGCGACGTGGACGTCGGCGGCAGCTCCCTGCCCGCCGTGCGCGTGGGGCTGAATCCGCAGGCGCTGTTTAACCAGGGCGTGTCGCTGGACGACGTGCGTTCCGCCATCAGCAACGCCAACGTGCGTAAGCCGCAGGGCGCGATTGAGGACAACAGCCACCGCTGGCAGATCCAGACCAACGACGAGCTGAAAACCGCCGCCGAGTATCAGCCGTTGATTATTCACTACAACAACGGTGCGGCGGTGCGCCTGAGCGACGTCGCCAGCGTCACCGATTCGGTGCAGGACGTGCGTAACGCCGGGATGACCAACGCCAAACCGGCGATTTTGCTGATGATCCGCAAACTGCCGGAAGCCAACATCATCCAGACGGTGAACAGCATCCGCGCGCGCCTGCCGGAGCTTCAGGAAACGATTCCGGCGGCCATCGACCTCCAGATTGCGCAGGACCGCTCCCCTACCATTCGCGCCTCGCTTGAGGAGGTCGAGCAAACGCTGATTATCTCCGTCGCGCTGGTGATCCTAGTGGTGTTCCTGTTCCTGCGCTCGGGGCGCGCCACGCTGATCCCGGCGGTGGCGGTTCCGGTATCGCTGATAGGCACCTTTGCCGCCATGTACCTGTGTGGGTTTAGTCTTAACAACCTGTCGCTGATGGCGCTGACGATTGCCACCGGGTTTGTAGTGGATGACGCCATCGTGGTGCTGGAGAATATCTCGCGCCATCTGGAAGCGGGCATGAAGCCGCTCCAGGCGGCGCTTCAGGGGACGCGCGAAGTGGGCTTCACGGTCCTGTCCATGAGCCTGTCGCTGGTGGCGGTGTTCCTGCCGCTGCTGCTGATGGGCGGCCTGCCGGGGCGACTGCTGCGCGAATTTGCCGTCACGCTTTCCGTCGCCATCGGTATCTCCCTGGTGATTTCGCTGACGCTGACCCCGATGATGTGCGGCTGGATGCTAAAGCGCAGCCAACCGCACTCGCAGCCGCGCAGGAAAGGCTTTGGCCGCGTCCTGATGGCGATGCAGTCAGGCTATGGCAAATCGCTGAAATGGGTGCTGAACCACACGCGGATGGTCGGGCTGGTGCTTATCGGCACCATTGTGCTCAACGTCTGGATGTATATCACCATCCCGAAAACCTTCTTCCCGGAGCAGGATACCGGCGTGCTGATGGGCGGTATTCAGGCGGACCAGAGTATTTCGTTCCAGGCGATGCGGGGCAAACTGCAAGACTTTATGAAAATCATCCGGGAAGATCCGGCCGTGGATAACGTCACCGGCTTTACCGGCGGCTCGCGCGTTAACAGCGGGATGATGTTTATTACCCTTAAGCCACGCGGTGTACGTCACGAAACGGCGCAGCAGATCATTGACCGCCTGCGGCTGAAGCTTGCCAAAGAGCCGGGGGCAAATCTGTTTTTGATGGCCGTTCAGGATATCCGCGTCGGCGGACGACAGGCTAACGCCAGCTATCAGTATACCCTGCTCTCAGATGACTTAGCCGCCCTGCGCGAGTGGGAGCCGAAGATCCGTAAAGCGCTGGCCGCGCTGCCGCAGCTGGCGGACGTGAACTCCGACAGCCAGAATAACGGCGCGGAGATGGCGCTCACCTACGATCGCGAAACCATGTCCCGCCTGGGCATTAACGTTGAAGCGGCCAACAGCCTGCTTAACAACGCCTTCGGGCAGCGTGAAGTTTCCACCATCTATCAGCCGATGAACCAGTACAAGGTGGTGATGGAAGTTGATCCGCGCTACACCCAGGACATCAGCGCGCTGGACAAGATGTTTGTGATCAATAATGACGGCAAGGCGATCCCGCTGTCGTACTTCGCCAGCTGGCAGCCGTCGAACGCGCCGCTGTCGGTGAACCACCAGGGGCTTTCCGCCGCCTCGACCGTGTCGTTTAACCTGCCAACCGGCTCGTCGCTGTCTGAGGCCAGCGACGCCATCAACCGCGCCATGACCCAGCTCGGGGTGCCCTCCTCCGTGCGCGGCAGCTTTGCCGGTACGGCGCAGGTGTTCCAGGACACCATGAACTCGCAGGTCATTTTGATCCTGGCGGCTATTGCCACGGTTTATATCGTGCTGGGCGTGCTGTACGAAAGCTATGTGCACCCGTTGACCATTCTCTCCACGCTTCCCTCTGCGGGCGTGGGGGCGCTGCTGGCGCTGGAGCTGTTCGGTGCCCCGTTCAGCCTAATCGCGCTCATCGGGATCATGCTATTAATAGGTATTGTGAAGAAAAACGCGATTATGATGGTCGACTTTGCCCTGGACGCCCAGCGTAACGGCAACCTGACGCCGGACGAGGCGATATTCCAGGCCTGTCTGCTGCGTTTTCGCCCGATCATGATGACCACGCTGGCCGCGCTGTTCGGTGCGCTACCGCTGGTTATATCCGGCGGTGACGGCTCTGAACTGCGCCAGCCGCTGGGGATCACGATTGTCGGCGGCCTGGTGATGAGCCAGCTGCTGACGCTCTACACCACGCCGGTAGTCTATCTGTTCTTTGACCGACTGCGGCTGCGTTTTTCGCGTAAAAAGAGAACCACGGTGACCGAGTAAATGACCGACCTACCCAGTAACGTTCGCTGGCAATTGTGGATCGTCGCGTTCGGCTTCTTTATGCAGTCGCTGGACACGACCATCGTGAACACCGCCCTTCCCTCGATGGCGAAAAGCCTGGGGGAGAGCCCGCTGCACATGCATATGGTGATTGTCGCCTACGTGCTGACGGTCGCCGTGATGCTGCCCGCCAGCGGCTGGCTGGCGGATAAAGTCGGTGTGAGAAATATCTTCTTCACCGCCATTGTGCTGTTTACCACCGGGTCGCTGTTTTGCGCCCAGGCCAATACCCTCGACCAGCTGGTGATGGCGCGCGTGCTACAGGGCGTCGGGGGCGCGATGATGGTGCCCGTCGGGCGGTTAACGGTGATGAAAATTGTTCCGCGCGCGCAGTATATGGCGGCGATGACCTTCGTCACCCTGCCCGGTCAGGTCGGCCCGCTGCTTGGCCCGGCGCTAGGCGGTATTCTGGTGGAGTACGCCTCCTGGCACTGGATCTTCCTGATCAACCTGCCGGTCGGTATTATCGGCGCGATTGCCACCCTGACGCTGATGCCGAACTATAAAATGCAGACCCGGCGCTTTGATTTTTTTGGCTTCATCCTGCTGGCGGCTGGCATGGCGATGCTCACCCTGGCCCTCGACGGGCAAAAAGGGCTGGGGATATCCTCCCTGTCGCTCGCCCTGCTGGTGGCGCTGGGGATCACCGCGATTCTCTGGTATCTGTGGCATGCCAGAGGCAACGCTAACGCGCTGTTCAGCCTGAATCTGTTCAGGAATCCCACCTACCGTCTTGGTCTGTTCGGCAGCTTTGCCGGACGCATCGGCAGCGGCATGTTGCCGTTTATGACGCCGGTATTTTTACAGATTGGGATGGGCTTCTCGCCGTTCCACGCCGGGCTGATGATGATCCCGATGGTGCTCGGCAGCATGGGGATGAAGCGTATTGTGGTGCAGGTGGTGAACCGCTTTGGCTATCGCCGGGTGCTGGTGGCCGCCACGATCGGGCTGGCGTTGGTTTGCCTGCTGTTTATGGCCGTGGCGCTGCTGGGCTGGTACTACATCCTGCCGCTGGTGCTGTTCTGCCAAGGGATCATCAACTCCATGCGCTTCTCGTCGATGAACACCCTGACGCTGAAAGATCTGCCGGACGAGCTGGCGAGCAGCGGTAACAGCCTGCTGTCGATGATCATGCAGCTCTCCATGAGCGTGGGGGTCACGGTCGCCGGATTGCTGCTCGGCATGTACGGGCAGCACCATCTCAGCGCCGACACCCCCGTCGCGCATCAGGTCTTTTTATACACTTACCTCAGCATGGCGGTAATTATCGCCCTGCCCGCTTTTATCTTTGCCAGAGTACCGAATGACACGACCAAAAACGTCGTGATCCGACGCGGCAAAAGGAGTGCACCATGAAATTCTGGCGTCCGGGGATCACCGGTAAGCTTTTTGTGGCGATTTTCGCCACCTGTATCGTTCTGCTGATTACCATGCACTGGGCGGTGCGGGTCAGCTTTGAGCGCGGCTTTATTGACTACATTAAGCACGGTAACGAACAGCGACTACAGGGCTTAAGCGACGCGCTGGGCGAACAGTATAGCCTGCACGGTAACTGGCGTTTTCTGCGCAATAACGATCGCTTTGTGTTTCAAATCCTGCGCTCGCTGGAGCACGATAATGACGACGACCGCCCGGGGCCGGGCATGCCGCCGCACGGCTGGCGCACCCAGTTCTGGGTGATAGATCAGGAGATGCGCGTGCTCGTTGGACCACGCTCTCCGGTACCGCCGGACGGCACAAAGCGCGCCATTACCTCTAACGGCGCCACGGTGGGCTGGGTTATCGCCTCGCCGGTCGAGCGGCTGACGCGCAACACCGACATCAACTTTGACCGCCAGCAGCGTCAGACCAGCTGGCTGATTGTCGCGCTTTCTACCCTGCTTGCGGCGCTCGCCACCTTCCCGCTGGCGCGCGGCCTGCTGGCGCCGGTTAAGCGCCTGGTGGAAGGCACGCACAAGCTGGCGGCGGGTGATTTCTCGACCCGCGTGGACACCCGCAGCCAGGATGAACTGGGCAAGCTGGCGCAGGACTTCAACCAGCTCGCCAGCACGCTGGAAAAAAACCAGCAGATGCGCCGCGACTTTATGGCCGACATTTCGCACGAGCTGCGCACCCCGCTGGCGGTGCTGCGCGGCGAGCTGGAGGCGATTCAGGACGGCGTGCGGCAGTTCACCCCCGAGTCCGTGGCCTCGCTTCAGGCGGAAGTCGGCACGCTGACCAAGCTGGTGGACGATCTGCATCAGCTTTCCATGTCCGACGAAGGCGCCCTGGCCTACCAGAAAGCCCCAGTCGACGTGATCAATATCCTTGAAGTCGTGACCGGCGCATTCCGCGAACGCTTCGCCAGCCGTGACCTGAAAATCAACCTCTCGCTGCCGGACAGCGCGGTGGTATTTGGCGACAGAGATCGCCTGATGCAGCTGTTCAATAATCTGCTGGAGAACAGCCTCCGCTACACCGACGGCGGCGGCGCGCTGCATATCTCCGGCAGGCAGGAAAACGGGCGCTTTGCCCTGACCTTTGCGGACTCCGCCCCTGGCGTGAAAGATGCGCAGCTGGAAAAACTGTTCGAGCGCTTCTATCGCACCGAAGGTTCACGCAACCGCGCCAGCGGCGGTTCCGGCCTTGGGCTGGCGATTTGCGTTAACATTGTTGAGGCCCACGGCGGCACCATCCGCGCCGCCCATTCGCCTTTTGGCGGGGTTAGCATTACAGTAGAGTTACCTCTGGAACGGGATTTATCGAGGGAAGCATGACCGAGTTACCGATTGACGACAACACACCGCGTATTTTGATCGTGGAAGACGAGCCTAAACTTGGGCAACTGCTGATCGACTATTTGCGTGCCGCAAGTTACGCGCCAACGCTTATCAGCCACGGTGACCAGGTGCTGCACTACGTGCGCCAGACGCCGCCGGATCTGATCCTGCTGGATCTGATGCTGCCGGGTACCGACGGCCTGACTCTGTGCCGGGAAATTCGTCGTTTCTCCGATGTGCCCATCGTGATGGTGACGGCCAAAATCGAAGAGATCGACCGTCTGCTGGGGCTCGAAATCGGCGCCGACGATTACATCTGCAAGCCTTACAGCCCGCGGGAGGTGGTCGCTCGGGTGAAAACCATCCTCCGCCGCTGTAAGCCACAGCGTGAATTGCAGGTGCTGGATGCGCAAAGCCCGCTGATCGTCGACGAAAGCCGCTTCCAGGCGAGCTGGCGCAGCAAACTATTGGATCTTACCCCAGCGGAGTTCCGCCTGCTGAAAACGCTCTCCCACGAGCCGGGAAAAGTGTTTTCCCGCGAACAGTTGCTCAACCATCTGTATGACGATTACCGCGTAGTGACCGACCGCACCATCGACAGTCACATCAAAAACCTGCGCCGCAAGCTGGAGGCACTGGACGCCGACCAGTCGTTTATTCGCGCGGTGTACGGCGTGGGTTATCGCTGGGAAGCGGATGCGTGCAGGATTGCTTAATATTTGCTTTAACGATGATTACCTGCCCAGGTAATCATCGTTCTTCATAACATTCACTTTCTAACAACACCCCTACCTGATTTGACAATTGCAAATTGTAATGTTTGATGTTAAAAACGAAATAAATCACAATATTACGGCTTCAAGAAATGCAAAATGTTATTGGTAATTTATTCATTATCATCACCACAGCTATAAGCGTTGCCAGCCTTTTCTTGGGGTTATTTGCTTATAATAAAAAAATGAAAACAAAAGCAATACAAAAAATAGAACTCCTCATACCTAAAAAAAACAGAATAACCAAGTTTTCCGAGCAATGGGTAAGCGCTTTTTTCCTGGCATTCGGTAATCATGCATTCTCAAAAAGGCAATTAATTACCATACCGTTTTTATTGATTTTATATTCCAGTATCTTATTTGTAGTTTGGTATCTCTGGGTGCTGACTTTTAGAAATCCTGAGCACATCATTCCTCAACATCTGCCATTGACCATTAAAGTTGCATTACATGACTTTATTCATTTTGGCTTTTGGTACTCTTTACTGCTTGATGTGATGTCAATTTATCTTATCAGAGCTTACATTAACGCAGGTCTATCGAAAGGGTTTTCGTCTGTAAAATCGATCGTTTATTTTTCTTCAATTGTTCTGGGCGTTATGCTCTCATTTACACTTATCGTCACCCATCTTAAAAATGCTTCGATTGAGGACCTCTATATCCAGCAAGGCCTGTATTTTGAAGACAGACCTGTAATGACATGGAACCCGCTGGAAGTGATACGGTCTTCACTGGATTTCATCGATAACGAAACCATGATTATCTTTACCTCAAAAGGGGCAATATCTAACTACTTCATTCCGCAGGCTATCATGTTTTACCTTTCCATGTTTACGCAATTGACGCTGCTTATTGTTTTCATCAGCTATATGATCACAAAAATACTGCATAACATTCGAACAGTTGCCATCTGGACAGTCAAGTATTCTGGAACGGCTACGATGAATGCCATTGGTTTCATTCTTATCGCCGGTATTATTCTACTTGCTTTAATATATTTGTGTTTGTATGTCATATCGCTAATGGTTTAAAGATACGAAGTATTATGTCATCTGAAAGGGGTGAGGCGCTTTACCTCCCCGCCCCGCAGCGCTACAATGCCCGCCCTTAAAGTGGGGGATCTCCCCTTACCGCTGCACCAGGTGCACGCGGATCTGACCTGTCATCAGAACGAGAACAAACATGTTTAAACCGGAACTCCTTTCCCCGGCGGGAACGCTGCAAAATATGCGTTACGCTTTCGCCTATGGTGCCGACGCCGTTTACGCGGGCCAGCCGCGCTACTCGCTGCGCGTGCGTAACAACGAATTCAACCACGAGAATCTTCAGCTCGGCATCAATGAAGCGCATGCCCTGGGCAAAAAATTCTACGTGGTGGTGAACATCGCGCCGCACAACGCCAAGCTGAAAACGTTCATTCGCGACCTGAAGCCGGTCGTGGAGATGGGGCCGGACGCGCTGATCATGTCGGACCCGGGTTTAATCATGCTGGTTCGGGAGAACTTCCCGGAGATGGACATTCACCTCTCGGTGCAGGCTAACGCCGTCAACTGGGCAACGGTGAAATTCTGGAAACAGATGGGGCTGACCCGCGTCATTCTGTCCCGCGAGCTGTCCCTCGAAGAGATCGAAGAGATCCGCACCCAGGTGCCGGATATGGAGATCGAAATCTTCGTTCACGGCGCGCTGTGCATGGCCTACTCCGGCCGCTGCCTGCTCTCTGGCTACATCAACAAGCGTGACCCGAACCAGGGCACCTGCACCAACGCCTGCCGCTGGGAATATAACGTTCAGGAAGGCAAAGAAGATGACATCGGCAATATCGTGCACAAACACGAGCCGATCCCGGTCACCAACGTTGAGCCAACGCTGGGTATCGGCGCGCCTACCGACAGCGTGTTTATGATCGAAGAAGCCAAACGTCCGGGCGAATACATGACCGCCTTCGAAGACGAGCATGGCACCTACATCATGAACTCCAAAGATCTGCGCGCCATCGCACACGTCGAGCGTTTAACCCAGATGGGCGTACACTCCCTGAAAATCGAAGGCCGCACCAAGTCTTACTACTACTGCGCCCGTACCGCACAGGTGTATCGCAAAGCCATCGACGATGCCGCCGCCGGTAAACCGTTCGACACCAGCCTGCTGGAAACGCTGGAAGGTCTGGCGCATCGCGGCTATACCGAAGGTTTCCTGCGTCGTCACACCCACGACGACTACCAGAACTACGAGCATGGCTACTCGATTTCCGAACGCCAGCAGTTTGTAGGCGACTTCACCGGCGAACGTAAAGGTCCGCTGGCCGCCGTCGCCGTAAAAAACAAATTCACTAAAGGCGACAGCCTGGAGCTGATGACGCCTCAGGGCAACATGAACTTCCGCCTCGAGCACCTGGAAAACAAAAAAGGTGAGGCGATAGAGGTCGCTCCTGGCGACGGCCATGTGGTCTGGCTGCCGGTTCCTGAAGAGGTAGAGCTGGAGTTTGCACTGCTGATGCGTAATTTTGAAGGTGAAAATACCCGAAATCCACACGGCAAATAGTCAATCAACGGGATTTTTTCACGCTGGGATAATTCTTAGAATCGGATCACATACCGCTTCGTTCAATACGGGTATTATCCCCCCGCTGAAAAACATAACCCATAAATGCTAGCTGTACCAGGAACCACCTCCTTAGCCTGCGTAATCTCCCTTACGCGGGCTTATTTTTTGCCTTTCATCCTGTTCTTACCCGCTTTTTCCTTCTCTGGGATACACTCTTTCTATAGTTAAAAAAGGGAGCAACCCGGATGGCATCCTATCCAGACAGTTTATTAATTCTCAATGGCAAAAGTGCAGGCAACGATCTGTTGCGCCAGGCGATCACCGAATTGCGTGAAGATGGCGCGCGCATTCACGTGCGGGTGACCTTTGAAAAAGGCGATGCGGCACGCTATATCGACGAAGGCATCAGGTTAGGTGCTGAGACCATCATTTCAGGCGGCGGCGACGGAACAATCAACGAGATCGCTGGTGCGCTTATTGACCTCAACACAGCACATCGCCCGGTGATGGGCATTTTACCGCTCGGTACCGCCAATGATTTTGCCACCAGCGCCGGCATACCTGAGGATTTAGGCAAAGCACTGCAACTGGCTATCCTCGGGAAAGCGACCGCCGTCGACATCGCGCAGGTGAATGAAAGAACCTGTTTTATCAACATGGCAACGGGCGGTTTCGGCACGCGGATCACCAGCGAAACGCCGGAGAAGCTGAAAGCCGCGCTGGGCGGCGTCTCGTACCTCATTCACGGCCTGATGCGCATGGACACCCTCAAGCCCGACAGCTGTGAAATCCACGGTGAGAACTTCCACTGGCAGGGCGACGCGCTGGTGATTGGTATCGGCAACGGACGTCAGGCAGGCGGCGGACAGCTGCTTTGCCCGGAAGCCCTGATTAATGATGGTCAGCTACAGCTGCGCATTTTTACTGGCGACGGGCTGCTGCCCGCGCTGTTTACGACGCTGACGCAGCCAGAGGAGAGCCCCAATATTATCGCCGGGAAATCCGCGTGGTTTGAAGTGATCGCCCCACACGGCATGACCTTTAACCTTGATGGCGAACCGCTGAGCGGAGAGAAATTCCGCATCGAAGTTGTTCCGGGCGCATTGCAGTGCCGATTACCGCCGGATTGTCAGCTCTTGCGCTGATGGTTTGCCGGGTGGCGGCTACGCCTTACCCGGCCTACAGGACCGATCGCGTAGTCGCCACCCGGCTACCTAATACACCGCCACCTCCCGCGCCATCTCGCGGGAATACTGCTGTGAGGCATTGACCAGCATCCGCGTATAGTCGGTTTTGGCCTGCCCGGCGACCAGTTCGTCCACCGTCAGGCTTTCAAGGATTTTGCCATACTGCATTACCGCCACCTTCTGACACAGATGGGCAATCACGCCCAGATCGTGGGTCACCATCAGGTAGGTCAGGTTCGACTCACGCTGAAGTTCCGCCAGCAGGTTGAGGATTTCCGCCTGCACCGAGACGTCCAGCGCCGAGGTAGGTTCATCCAGCAGCAGCACCTGCGGCTCCAGAATCAGCGCCCTGGCAATCGCCACGCGCTGGCGCTGCCCGCCGGAAAGCTGGTGCGGATAGCGATCGCGAAACGCCCGGCTAAGCCCAACTTTATCCAGCAGGGCGTGAACGCGCCGCTCCCGATCTTTTATGCGGTGAATGTGCAGCGGCTCTTCCAGAATATCGCCGATGGTGTGACGCGGATGCAAAGAGCCGTACGGATCCTGAAATACCATCTGCACCCGGCGGCAGCGTTCCTGGCTGATACGTTTTTCCAGCCGCTTGCCGTTAATCGCCAGCTCGCCCTCCCAGTGGGTAAACAGCCCGGCAAGGCATTTCAGCACCGTGGTTTTGCCCGAACCGGACTCCCCCACCAGGCCGTAAATCTCGCCGTCCCTCACGCTGATATTCACATCGTCCAGCACCTGATTACGCTTCTCGCCCTCGCCAAACGTCAGGTTAAGGTGTTGTATCTCGATCATCTCTGCTCCTTACTCGGTGAGCCAGCTGGCCTGACGCTGTAATACCGGCAGCGTCGGTCGGCGATGGTTGATTTCCGGTAGCGCGCTGATGAGCCCCTGGGTGTAGGGATGCCTGGCGTTGTGCAGATCCTTCGCGGCAATCGACTCCACCACCCGTCCGGCGTACATCACCAGCACCCGGTCGCAGAAGCTGCGCACCAGGTTGATGTCGTGGCTGATAAAGATCAGCCCCAGACCGCGGGACTGCACCAGGTCATCCAGTAACCCCAGCACCTGCAAGCGCACCGACACGTCCAGCGCCGAAGTCGGCTCGTCGGCAATGACCAGCTCCGGGTCGGCGATCAGCATCATGGCGATCATGATGCGTTGCCCCTGCCCGCCGGAAATCTCGTGCGGACAGAGGTGATACACCCGCTCCGGCTGGCGAATGCGCACCACGTCGAGCATCTCCAGCACTCTGGCTTTGGCTTCCGCCTTGCGCCCCGGATGATGGGTCAGCCAGGCTTCGGCAATTTGGTCGCCCACGCACACCACCGGGTTAAGGGAGTATTTCGGGTCCTGCATGATCATCGAGATGCGCTTGCCGCGAATGCCGCGCATCTGCGCCTCGCTGACGGCCTGTAAATCGACATCGCCAAACTGCATCCGCGCGGCGCGGATCTGCGCTTTGGCCGGATGCAGGCGTAGCAGCGCCCGCCCGACGGTGGATTTACCGGAACCGGATTCACCGACAATCGCCAGCTTTTCGCGTCCGAGCTGGAAAGAGACGCCGCGCACCGCGTGGGTGACCGCGTCGCCGTTGATAAAATCGACGTGGAGATCGCGCACGTCGAGCATCGGGTTATTCGCTACGAGGATCGAGGATGTCACGCAGGCCATCTCCTAAGAAGTTGAACGCCAGACTGTTGATCAGGATCGCCAGCCCCGGAATAGTCACCACCCACCAGCACTCCATCATGTAGGTACGACCGCTGGAGATCATCGCTCCCCACTCCGGCTCCGGCGGCTGTGCGCCAAGGCCAAGAAAGCCCAGCCCGGCGGCGGTGAGAATGATCCCCGCCATGTTCATGGTGATGCGGATAATCACTGACGGCAGGCACAGCGGGACGATGTGACGCCACAGTACGCGCACCGGGGAAGCACCCTGAAGCCGCACGGCGGAGATAAAATCGGCCTGGCGCAGAGAGAGAGTTTCGGCGCGCGCCAGACGGGCAATCGGCGGCCAGGCGGTGAGCGTAATCGCAATCACCACGTGCTCCAGCCCCGGCCCGAGCGCCGCGACAAACGCCAGCGCCAGCACCAGGCTCGGGAAGGAGATAAAGATATCGGTGACGCGCATCAGCACCGCGTCCACCCTGCCGCCGAAGTAGCCTGCGGTCACGCCCAGCAGCAGCCCCAGCGGGCCAACGGTCACGGAGACCAGCAGCACGATGTAGAGCGTGATGCGCGCGCCGTACACCAGCCGGCTGAAGATGTCCCGGCCAAACTCGTCGGTGCCGAACCAGTGCAGTGCGTTCGGGGCGACCAGCGCGTTATTGAGGTCCTGCACCAGCGGGTTGTACGGCGCGATCAGCGGGGCAAACGCCGCCACAATCAGCAGCAGCAGGATAATCCCGCCGCCGATGGCGGTGAGCGGATTGCGCGCCATCTTGCCGACGAAGCCCGCGGCGCGGCCCAGCGTGCGTCTGATACGCTGGCGGCGTTCGGATGGCCCGGTCCCCAGCGGCGAATCCAGAGAAACGGTCATGATTTCGTCCTCGGGTCAAAGAGTTGATACAGCATGTCGGAGAGCAGGTTCAGCATCACGAAGATGACCCCCACCAGCAGCACGCAGCCCATGACCGCGTTCATATCCCCGAGCAGCAGGCTGCCGGTGAGATACGAACCGAAGCCCGGCCAGGAGAAGACGGTTTCAATCAGCACCGCCCCCTCCAGCAGCGAGCCGTAGGCCAGCGCCACTACCGTCAGGAGCTGCACGAGAATGTTGCGAAACGCGTGATTCCAGATCACCTGACGTTCAGTTAAGCCCTTCACCCGGGCAGTGATAATGAACTCCTGCGACAGCTGCGCCAGCATGAAGCTGCGGGTCATGCGGCTGATATAGGCCAGCGAGTGGAAGCCAAGCAGCGACGCGGGCAAAACCAGATGGTTAATGGCGTTCCAGAACACCGCGCCGTTCCCGGCCAGCAGCGCATCCACCGTCATCAGTCCGGTGCGGCGTGGGACTACCCCCTCCAGTCCGAGATCCACACGCCCCGCGCCCCCCACCCAGCCAAGCCAGGCGTAGAACAGCAGCAGCCCCATCATCCCGACCCAGAAAATCGGCGTGGAATAACCCGCCAGACTGATGATGCGCACCACGTAGTCGGAAACGCTGTTGCGCCGCGCCGCCGCCAGTACGCCCAGCGGAATGCCCAGACCCGCACCGACGATAATCGCCATCGTCGCCAGCTCGAGCGTCGCCGGGAAGACGCGCAGAATATCGGCAGTCACCGGTTTACCCGTCAGCAGGGCATTGCCCAGATCGCCGTGCAGCAGGTTATTGAGGTAAATACCGAACTGAGCCAGCAGCGACCGGTCGAATCCCAGCTGGTGATAGACCTGCTGATAGGTGCTGTGGTCGGCATCCGGTCCGACAATCGCCAGCACCGGATCAACGGGCATTACGCGGCCGATGAAAAAGGTCAGCAGCAGAAGGCCGAACAGCGTCACCACCACCTGCGTTAACCGCTTTGAGAAGCGCCGGGTCCGTGAGCCGGGCGCGAGAATTGCCACACTCATTTGTCACCTCCGGTTTTGTAGACCTCACGCAGGAAGGTGGTGGCCGACGGGTGCGACTGGAAGTTCTTCACCTCGTTACGCACCACCACCGAATCGACCATCTGTGACAGGGGGATCATCGCCGGGATCAGCGCGTCGTAGCGGACCTGGATCTGCTGGTAGTCGGCGAACTGTTTTTCCGGATCGCGCTCCAGCAGGGCCTTGTCGATCATTTCGTTGAGCGGCTTGTCGTAGAAGCTGGTACGCCAGCCCTGGAAGTTGGTCAGACGGGCTTCATCGCTGTTGTCCGGGTTATAGACCAACGCCCGCAGGCTGGAGTGCGGATGGGGTTCGACGCCGCTACCGCCGCGCCCCACCAGCATGTCGAACTTGCGCTCGCGCATTGCGCCGTAAATCTGGTTCCCGGTGCCGGTGATGATTTTGGCGTTGATGCCCGCCTGCATCAGCGTCGACTGCACGGCGATGGCGATATTGAGGAACGGCTGATCCGCCAGCACCCGCAGGGTGGTGTCAAACCCGTCCGGGTAGCCCGCCTCCGCCAGCAGCTTTCTGGCGCGCGGGATATCGAGCCTATAGCCCGGGTCCGGCAGCGTGGACGGCATACCCGCCTTGATCGGGCGCTGGTGCAGCACGCCGTAGCCCGGCATCAGCGCGCTGTTGATGCCCTGATAGTCAATCAGATAGCGCACCGCTTCGCGCACCTTCGGGTTAGCGAAATGGGCCTCTTTCATGCTCATCGCCACGTAGTAGACCGTGCCTTTCTGCACGGCTTCGACGGTGAGCTGCGGGTCTTTGCGCAGGGCGTTAATGTCCGCCACCGCCATGTTGTTGGCAACGTCGAGGTCGCCTTTCTCAATCATCAGGCGCAGGGTTTGTGACTCCTGGAAATGACGCAGCACCACCCGGCTCATTTTGGGTTCTTCCCGCCAGTATTGCGGGTTGCGCTGCATGCGCAGCACATCCTTCGCCTGCCAGGTTTCCAGCATAAACGGGCCGGAACCCGCTTCGTTGGTGGTAAGCCAGCGGTTGCCCCAGTCGTTATTCACCGCGTGCTGCTGCACCGTTTTGCTGTCGAGCACGCCGAGGTTGCCGAGCGCGCCGAGGGAGTAGATCACCAGCTGCGGATCGTTAGGCTTAGGCAGAACAATTTGCACCGTGTAGGCATCGGGGGCGCTGATTTGGCTGTCGATGTTTTGCTTAGAAAATCCATACGACTTCCACACCGAGGCCTGGGCAAGGTTGAGGTGCAGCAGACGGCGCATCGACCAGACCACATCCTCCGCCGTGAGCGGGTTGCCAGAGTGGAATTTAACGTCGTCACGCAGGTGAAAGGTCAGGGTTTTACGGTCCGGCGAAATATCCCAGGACGTCGCCAGCGCGGGCCTGACGTTGGTGAGCGCGTTCGGGTCCAGCTCCACCAGCGAGTCGTAGAGATTGACCACAATGCCGACCACTTCGTTACCGGTCATTGCCGCCGGATCGAGGGTCAGCAGGTTATTCATGTTCATGCCGATGATGAGCTGGTCGGGCGGCGTTTTCGCGTACGCCGCACCGCTCCCCATCATCAGCGAGAGCGCGAGCAAGCACGCCCCGGCTAAGGGAGATCGTTTCATGTATATATCGCCTGTAGGGTACGTTTTTATCTGTCAGTCGTGGCTGACGGTATTGGCTTCGATATATGCAAAATTAATGTCTTCGCCCAGTCCCGGGCGGGTCGGCAGACTGACCATGCCGTGTTCGTCCATCGGGTCCACCAGGCTGTTGAGGTACGCCGCCGGTTGGTCGTAGTCGAGGAACGGGTGCAGCAGGCCGCGCTCGTACCAGCGGCAGTTTTTGATGGCGCCAATCACCGCCAGGCTGGCCGCGCCGTTGCCGTGTATTTCGCAGTCCATGCCAAAAGATTCCGCCAGGTTCGCCACCTTCAGCGTTGGGGAAATGCCGCCCACGCCGTTCGACCCTGCGCGCAGGATGTCGCAGGCCCCGGCTTTGATCCAGTCAGCACGGCTGTGGTGCTTTCCGCCCAGGCTTTCCGGCCCGATAACCGGAATCGAGAGGTTCTCCGCCAGCCACGCGTAGGAGGCCATGCTCTCCTCCTCCATCGGCTCTTCAAACCAGGCGAAGTCAAGCTTTTCCAGCGCTTTGCCGATGTACAGCGCCTCGGTACGGCTGTACCAGTGGTAGCCGTCAATCATCAGGTCAATGTCCGGGCCAACCGCTTCACGCACGGCGGCACAGGCTTTGACGTCCATCTTTGGATTGGGGGCGAAAGAGACCGGCGGCATCCAGGTGTGCAGCTTGATGGCCTTGTAACCGCGCGCCACCAGCTTTTCGGCAAAGCTGGCGTACTCCTCCGGCGTGGATAATCCGCCCGGCAGATCGTCGCCGCACATGGTGCTGCCATAGGCCGGCACCTTATCGCGATAGCCTCCAAGCAGTTTCCAGACCGGCAGGTTGAGCTTACGGCCAATCAGATCCCACAGCGCCTGTTCAACGAAGCCCAGCGCACGCTCGGTCAGCTGATGCGCGCTTCCCCGCTGCCAGTGCGCCAGATCCTGCCAGATGCGTTCCCGGTTGAATGCGTCCTGCCCCACCAGCACTTTGCGAAAGAAGGTATTGACCACAAAGGGGCGCACCACTTCCGGCGGCGCGAACGAATATCCGCGGGTGCCCTCTTCTGCCGTGATGGTCAGCATTGCCATTTTGGCCATGCTCTCCGGCCCAGGATGCGAATGCCCCGCGGCGTCAGAGACCCGACGCGTCGGGTACTGAAAAACGGTGACGTCTACAGATTCAATTTTCATTATCGGTCCTTAAGTCCGGCGATAAGCCCAGAAGCAGAAAATGACAAAGGGGTTTTATGATTTTAAAAATGCGTTTCAGTATGTAATTTAAGCATAAAAAATCAGCACGTCCTCGGACAAAACGCGTTAAGGAGAGGCTATTTTTTGGGCATATGCACGGTCGGACGTGACAATTTTCACAAAAGCGCGGGGAAATGTGAGGTTGATCGGGAGACGTTATTTGAAGGTAAGCGCAGAAGCAGGAATATGCTGACCGGCAACAACCCGCGGAAACTTCTGCGCTTACAAATCAGTCAACTAACCCGCTTCCGGGGCTGGAACGGCAAGCGTTTCCAGCAGCGCATGCATAGACGCATACCGGCCACTGGCATTGTTAAAGCTGGCATGATGGCACGCTGGCGAGACGATGAGGGTTTTGAGCCCCGCACTAAGGGCGGCACGGTAGCCGCTCTGGCTGTCCTCAATCACTATGCACTGCGAGGCCGTCAGGCCTAATTTTCGCAGCGCCGAGAGATAGACGGCAGGGTGCGGTTTTCCGTAGCGTTCATCGTCGGCGCTGCAAATGACCTCAAAATAGTGACCCATCCTGAGTTTCTTAAGCACCGCATGCACGATTTCATGCGACGAAGAGGTGGCAAGTGCAATCCGGTAACCTGCCTCACGAAAATACGACATCACGTCGTAGATGCCTTCTATCGCTTTGCCTTCCCGGCCAATCAGTTCGATGATGCGCAGACGAATGGCCGCTTCAATCATTACAGGATCGGCCTCAAGTTTACAGTATTCACACCAGGTCCGGGCAATCTCATCCAGCCGCTTGCCTTTCGTCAGTGACTCACACTCTTCGTCGCTGACCTCAGCACGCCAGCCTGCCAGAGCTGCTTTCTGCGCCTGACGCCACAGGCCTTCGGAGTCAATGATGACGCCATCCATGTCAAAAATTACCGCCTTAACATCCATCATACGTCTCCGTGAATGGCCCGACGCTGCCGTCAGGCCTGAATAAATTACGAAATTCCGACCGTTTCACCCTTACAGGTTTCCTGACGAACAAACCCAGGCTGTTCAACCCGAATAAACGGACACAGGATGAAGGCCACGACATACAGCGCCGTGTAGGCAATGACCACGCCGAGCGTGCTGAACCAGGGCAGCAGCACCACGGCAATCGCCGGCG